>QFCH01000130.1_pt1:82500-511403 | contig 511403 bp, 456 predicted proteins | sample 5346071 | NCBI WGS metagenome assembly QFCH01 (sample SAMN09062255, study PRJNA434731) | Human gut metagenome, whole genome shotgun sequencing project. | isolation source: stool timepoint B chromium assembly | host: Homo sapiens | collected 2015 | reverse complement strand
CTCGACCAAGCTGGTGTTAATACTATTAAATTCTCCATATTCCAATTATCCCCCATACTTCATATCTTTGCTCTACTTTGAGTCACTTTGCGGGCAAATGATGTAAAATATGATGTAAATGATGTAGGGCGATAGTAGTATATGCAAGAGCATAGTCATATACAAGAAATTATAACTTCTCTTATTTACAATGTCAATCCACATCAAAGTAACGCCCTTATCTTTTCCTGCTTCAGAACAAGAAAAAAGAACACACAACACTCTGTATGTTCTCTTTCCGTATGTGAAGTCCAATATTATACTTTGAAGTAGCTATCCAATCCTTTGAACTCTGCCGCTTTCATTTCTTTTGTAACATCAGCATAGATGTTCAGTGTAGTTGAAATATCTGAATGTCCAAGTGCATCTTGAATGACCTTTATATTTACTCCAGCTTCACACATTCTTGTTGTAAATGTATGTCTAAGCGAGTGACAGCTAAAATGAGGAAGTAACACATCAGGTTCATCACTGTGCAAAAACTGCTCATCATTGCAATCACGGATAATTCTTCGGATTGCTTTGTTGAGTGTGGCTTGGTGCTGTGCCTGACCAAAACGATTGATGAAAATAAAATCTGTATATCCGTCAATCGTGACCTCGCAATGAAGTCCTAAATCTTCCTGCTTCTGTTTCTCATGTTCAAATGCTTCTTTCACAAAACCGAGCATTGGAACCTGCCTCATACTCGCCGGAGTCTTCGTTGTATTTACATTGAAATAACAGCCACTTTTACTTCCCTCGGTTCTGTGGTCATAATATACAAGAGTATGATTAACATCAATCATTCCACTTTCCATATCAATATCACACCATCTCAATCCAGTTACTTCCCCCACACGAAGTCCAGTTCCTATCATTACTGCAAAGACCGGATACCAGTGTTCATATACAGGGTGGGTTTTCAGGAAATTCAGAAATAGCTCCTGCTCCGGTTTCGTCAACGCTCTACGCTTTTCCGACTGAAAACAATGTGCTTTTTTCAATTCTCTCAACACATTATCTGACGGGTTATTTCTGATGAAGTCATCATCGACAGCAATCTGTAAAACCTGATGAAGAACCGTATGTATATTATCAATCGTTGAAGGCTTCAAATTTCTTTCATCAACAAGATAATTGTAGTATTTCTTAATATCCGATTTCTTCAGCGTTGATATTCTTTTACTTCCAATCACTGGTCGCACAAAGGTATTGTACATATATTTGTAATTTTCAAAGGTATTATTCTTCAGCCCTCTTTTCATATTTGCCCAAAGGTCAAATAATTCATCAATGGTTGTATATCGTGCTTCGGTCTTAATACCATCACATTTATCTTTCTGAATACGCTTCTCTTTTTCTCTCAGGTCATCTAAAGTTCTTGCGTAAACAAATCTTCTTTTCATCTGGCTGTCCTGCCAGCTAAATTGATAAGTACCGTCTTTTCTCTGAACCTCTCCGGTTTTCAGAACGACTCTTGATTTATCTTTTCTTTTTGTCGCCATTGTGTCCTCCTAAATTCTAAACTGCTTATCTATATATTTGTCCAGTCGTTCCCTCACAATATGGATTTTGTTGCCTATCCATATTGCAAAGGGACAACCTGCTTGATTAGACAACTCACGCAACTTCGTTCTTCCTATACCGGAATATGCTGCGGCTTCTTCGATTGTCAGCCACTTTCTTTCCCATATCGGTTCTTCAGCATTGCTTATGAGTTTTTCCTGATATGTTCTTACTTCGGCAAGTAAGCGTTCATCATCATTCAAGGAAAGTAAGTTTTTCAATGTATTCATCAAAAATCCTCCTCTTAATCATTCGACGATTTCCTATATGAAGAACAAATGGGCATTCTTCTTGGCTTGTTAGTTTTCTCAGTCTTTCTCTACCTATGCCAGAATATTCAACTGCTTCATCAATCGTCAAATTAGACTTATGCCATATCGGCACATCATATTTTTTTCGGATAATCTTTTCTGTATCTGCCATTACGGAAGCACCTCCTTGTTTTTTTCTGCCCTTATGATAATTAAAAAATGACGATGAGCCTATCATGCGAACCGACCCATCGCACATTTTACAAATCAGCTATATCGAATACGCATTATCAAGATATTCGTCCAGTTTTCTTCTTTTAATCAGTCGCTTACTTCCATTCCAAAGAACAAAAGGGCAAAACTCCGAGTCGGACATTTCTCTTAATTTTCTTGAGCCAATACCACAATAAGCTGCGGCTTCTTCTACTGTAAGATTGGACTTCTTCCAGATAGGAATAATGATTTTATTTTCTGTCATTGCTTCCCCTCTTTTCTTTCTTTGATGAATATCTGTCGGTAACAACATAATCCCAACCATCCCCATCACACTTATCACATCTGTCTTTTCGCTTTGCAAATGGGTCAAGTCGCCTTACAATATAGTCCGGATTGTGGATGTAATCATTTAGGCACTTCGGGCATAGACAACGAATATTTTCTCTCCCCTCCGGCTTGTACACCCAAAGTCCAAAAGTCTTTTTCAAAGTTGCGTTTATCTGCCTGAAAAGTTTATCGTCATCTACCGTACCTATGTATTCACGCAAATCCTCTCTATTGACTGTCCGTATCTGCTCCAGAAGAACCATTGACGGTTTCTTCAGTCCAAACTCCTCGCCAAGAATAATGTGCGATGGCAAATATCTTTTCTTGATTACACTTGTAACCGCTGCAACAATAATCGTCGGAGCATTCTGGTTATAATCGTCTGCCTGAATGACAAGCACCGGACGTTCTCCGCTTTGTACTGAACCACTGTTATCTCCAAAGTCATAGTAGAATAAATCCCCACGACAAATCATTTTTTCTTTCATATACATAACCTCACAAGAATCTAATTTTTAAAGTGTCATTCGTATCTGGAATGAAATAACCCCTTCACTCATTTGGACAAAGGGGTATGAAATGCACACCCAAAATCAGAGATTTTCATAAAATTTGATAAAGTTTTTCTTTGCCGCTGCAATAGACTTATCTACGGAGCTGTAATATACTCCCTCCTGCTTTGCAATCACTCTGGAACTCAGACCGCAGCACACATTCTTCATAAGACGTTCCCTTTGAAGTGGCTGCAACATTGAAAGTGCTATCCTTGCTTTCCTGATTTCACACTGACGCAATTCTTCTCTTTCCAGTTCAAGCCTTTCTTCCTCTGCTCTTTCAAACGGGTCATCAAACATAATGGCAAGTTCTTTATGGAACTGTGAGGACATTTCATCGTCATATCCATAGCAGTCAAGTGTGCGACTGCTTCTCTTTGCATACTTGTCCTCATTTCGGTTTGCATCGTCAATTACCTCTCCCTGTGCAATGGAAAGATGAACAAACGGAGAATATCTTTCTATAACAAGGGGATACTTCTCCCAAAGCTCTTTTACAGACAATTCCGTAATAATCGCCCATTTTTCATCTCCGGTATAACCGTTATATTCGTATTTAAGGTTTATCAGTTTACAATCCTTTGCAAATAATTCTTCTTGTTCTGTTAATGTAAGTTTGTTTGTCATTTCCGTAATCTCCTTTGAATTTTGAAAAATTGATAAGTTTCAAAATTCGGAGATTACGGGTACTCAGCTATCTGGCACTGCCATGCGTTATAAAACATAAAAGCCCTTTCCCAAGTAAGGGAAAAGACCTAATACTGCACGAAGCATAATCGAATAAAACAGCAACAAAAAAAGCACCGTCGAATCTGGACAGCAAAGAATACTTCTATTCTTCACTTATCCGGCTTCGTACGGTGCTTGGTAGTTTAGCAAATAAATTGCTTATCTCCGCTTACTCGATTAGAAATCGTTTCGATATTTACTTGTAATCTTCATCGCCTGCAATTCCTGCCATATCCGTTCCTACGGATTCTGCGGAAGTAAGCAAGATTTAAAATGTGGACATTCTTGCATTTCTGACACTTCACACTCAAATGTCCGGTTGCGTCTGAAAAAACTCTTTGTATCCTGAACCCGCAAGTCGGGCAGAGAATATCACGCTCTTTCAGACTTTCTGCTTCTACTCTTGACAGAAGCAATCTCTTTTGTATTTCAGGTTCTACCTGAGTCTGTAACCTCATTGTGAAACACCTCCTAGATTTAACTCATTGGAAATGTACTCAAGGATATTGTGATACTCAAATAGCCCCATATCTCTCAATCTGATAACCAAGGCTGTATAAGATACTCCGATATAAGCTGCCATTCTACGGATAACTGCTTTATCCTTTGAAGTAATGGTATTATCGCCATAAACTTTTATCGGATTTGACTGATTATATTTCGCCAAGGCATTTTCAATAATTCTTCTCGGCATAAGAAGCGAAGCTCCCATTGTATCTGCCTGCCACTCAACAGACGCAAACATCTGAGCCAGTTCCTCTTTGGAATAACTACGCTCACTGTCATACTCTGCATGAAAGCATCCTTCACTCGGCATTGCATACATCTTACTCAAGATATGATGTGACGCTTCGTGTGCCATTGTAAATCTGCGACGTCCCTGCTCCTTTTCAGCAAGAAGAAATTTATCAAGTACGATGGTATCTTTCGGGAAAACAAAGGGAATAATTTTTCCGTCCTGATGTATCAGCAGTGGTGTTGCTCCATCTGCCAGAAAACCAATCCTGCCTGCATCATCTTCTGCAAAAAAAGCGTATTCAATTCGTAACATAAGAAATTCTGTAATGAAATGTTCTATGTCGATGGATTGAATCACTCGATTGCTAAACTTATTAGCATAAGCTGTTATCAAGCCTTCGCTGATTTCTTCCAACTCGGCTCTTGACATATAAATACTCAAGTTGTGTCCACCTCCGACTCCACCTTGTCCGGCGGTGCAACTCCTCCGGCAAAGTTCTGTTGTATTTCCGCACTATCCAAATTGATTAGATAGCGAATTCCTTCAAGTGTTCTCATTCGTCTGTCCTCTGTTATAGTTCTTTGATGATGTGACAAGCCACACCCTGAATGCAGCACTCATCTACAATGATGTCTTTCATCTTCTTATTTTCCGGGTGGAGAATGATTTTCTTATTCTCATCATCTCTGAAGTAGCGTTTCAATGTATTCTGATTATCCACAAGGGCAACTACTATATCGCCATCATTGGCTTCTACCTGCTTTTTAACAACCACAAGGTCGCCGTCATCTATCCCTGCATCAATCATAGACTGACCGCTTGCTCTTAATATGAAGAAATCTCCTTTGCCGAAAATAGCAGTAGGAAGTGATACATATTCTTCAATATTTTCTTCCTCATACTGAGGACTACCACAAGGAATAGAACCTACAATCGGTGTCTGTGTCTGTTCGCCACTGTACTTACGGGTCACATTGGTACTAATCTCCTGCCCGTCGTACTCAATCATATTCTTCTCAGCCATCTCTACCAAGTATTTATATGCTGTACCTCTGGCAATGCCAACAGCTTCCGCAATCTTTGTAGTCGATGGGGATTGTCTGTTTTGCAGGTAATAATCCTCGATATACTTTTTTATCTCACTCATAAGTTCAGGACTCTTGCTTCTCATACCTGCACCTCGCTTTCTTTTCTATCGGAAGCAGTTTGCTTTCGATAGTTTTATTATACCTGATACGAAAATTTTTTCAAGTAGGTTTTTCGCAAAAGAAAAGAGGTGTCGCAAATTGCTAACACCTCAAAATTTCTTTGCTTGCACTGAAATCATTAACTCCAATGGCTTACTATTTTTCTCTATTCTCATCTTTTCTTATACAATACAAGTTCCGGATTCTTACCGTCTTCTTCATAAGTGCAAATAAGAATAAAATCAATATCTGCAACAACGCCGAAACATCTATCGCCGCCGTATTCACATTCAAGCTGATTGCCCAGATATGTCTTTGCCTCATTCAAAAACTTAGCCGCTTGCCCATTCGGAAGCCGGTACTCAAGATTCACATACTTTCCCACAAGGGCATTCAGTTTTTCCACCTTTGGCATTCCGTCAACATTCAATTCGTTAATTTCATTGATTAACTTTTTCTTGAATTCTTCAAACTGACCGTTATCACTAAGCTCATCATATTTCTTCCAGTAATCCAAAGTAGGAAGCAGCTCTTTCATATAAGAACGGGCTTGTTCCTCCGTGAAATTCTCGCTTACCATATTCTTAACACAAACTTCAATCAAATCATCCATATCATTGTAAGTATATGTTCCGTCGGCATAACACCACTTACAATAGTCCTCATTGAAAGAACCATCGTGATTGTGTCCGATAATATCATCATCTTCAAGCGGCATTCCGCAGCATTGACAAATAAGCTTTCTCGGTGAGCCTAAAAGTGTATTTATGGAAACATCGAATACTTTTGACAGCAATTTCAATGTTTCCGTATTCGGAACTGTTTCTCCGTTTTCCCAACGTGAAACTGCCTGACGACTTACAAAAACTTTTTCTGCAAGCTCATCCTGCGACATTCCCTTTTGAGTACGAAGTTCAAGTATGACCTGTTTTGTATCCATTATGCAGTACCTCCCTTACACCTTTATTATAGTCTCACGCATTATCTCAAACAAGCAACTCGCAGTTGCTGTCCTTATTACTCGCCTTTTTCGTTCACGGCTAACCAAATTTCACAATGATAGTTTGGGGCGGTTGTATTCACAAACGGATAAACTTCAAACTCCACGCCCTAAGCATATTCATACTTCGAGCTTTGTGGGAAGATTCTGCCGTTTCTTGACATCGTATGCTTTGGAGTGTTACATTTCCTGTTCTTTGTTTCCTTTTTCCTGCATACCCTCATCGGCTTGTGCAATCATCTGTTTGTACTGTTCTTTCACACTTTCCGGTGCAAGTATCTGTACTTTTCCATTAAAGCCAAACACCCAACCGAAAAAGGTAGGGCTGGCTGATACTTCGGTCTGTACCCTGAAAGACGTCATATCATACGCAAGGGTTGTCACATCTTCTCCGAAACGGTCAACCATTGTTTTCATCAGACTGTTATCACACCGTAAATCCACAAGAACTTTCTCGCCTGAGAACATAAAGAAAACTTCCTTTGTGTAATTTTCAATATCAAAATCATCAGGCATAGGAATAATGTCCTTATCCAATATCTCAGGTTTTGAAGCAATACGGTCTACTCTGAAATTGATAACCTTACTTTTCTTCTCAGAATATCCGAGAACATAATAATAGTCCCCACACCAGAGAAGTTTATACGGACTGAGCTTATACACTTCGCCCTTGTTCTTCAGAACCTTTTTCTTTAATCCAGTATAATCATAATACTGAAAAGAAATCTGCTTGCCTGCATTGATGGCGTCGTTTATAGCGTCAATAATGTAATATATCTGCTCATTATCCGGCTTAATGCGATTGACCACATAGTTATTACGCTTCAGCTTTGCCACCTGCCCCGGACTGGTCATCGTATGTATCTTCTCAATCAGAGTTTCGCTTTTCTTCTTTGTAATGAACTTCGATGACTCCACTGCATCTATCAGCAGTTTCAGTTCCGGCAATTCAAACTTACGGCTGGCTACAAAATATTTGCTCTGAGTAGAATGGATAGTAACAATATCCATTCCAAACTCCTGAAGTGCAGCAATATCTTTTGTGACCGTCGTTCTATGTGCAGATATTCCGTATTCATCATTCAATATATTGATTAGCTGCGTCGTCGAAAGCGGATGTTCCTCGTCCGTTCGTTCCTCTAATATTTTCTTTAAGTATAATATTCTCGGCTTTGTTTCCATTGTTTGCCCTTTCCAAGCTATTACTCATATAGTCCTTTGAACATTTCTCCCTGTATCACGCTGATTTGTTCAGTCGGAATTACTGTTTCATCCTGCATAATCAGTTTGCGTTCAAATTCATCAATCTTTTTCACTATGCCGGAATGCGTGAGATATGCTCCTCCGGATTTTTTATCATCAGGCACGAAATAAGTTATTGATATTTCCTGTTCTGTGCCGATATTATCTCTAATCATATTTAATTGGTCATTTAATTTCATAATGACTTCATCGCTTAACTCTAACCGTTCATCTGTTAGCCTTGCAGTCTCTTTAATGGCTGCATCGTGTCCTGTAAGTGCCGCAAAAGGTGCAAACTGTGCTGCTCTGTCGTGAAGTGACATACGAGGATGGTTCTTCGATGTCGGATTCGGCAGATTGATTATATCGTCATAGGAATGTTCATCCATCTGTTACAGCACCTCCTTTGCTCGACAAACTGGAATTGACCGAGCTGATAGTTACCGTTTTCTAACACTCCATTCATCATCTTGAGCTTTTCTTTCAGCATAGTAACCGCAAGGCATATCCTTTAGAATACCAACAGAATTATCTAAGTCGAATACTGATTTTAAGGATACTAACTTTGCTTCGTCTGTTTCATGTGCTTTTCCACATAGAAATTGCCACATTCCATCATCTTCATCATGTGATACATACAAAATAGGTTCTCCATTCTCTAATATGTGGCAACAGGTTATTGTAGCTGTATTTGGTGCATCATAAAATGGGAATTTCATATTTAACACTCCTTTCAAACTTGAATTTTATAACTTATCAATCCCAATATAATATTATCATATGGTCTATCTTCTTGCGGTCAGTCAGCTCTATAATATGAGGATTATTCTCTTCCTGAGCTATAATCCATACTTTATAGTTTCCACATTCATCACTATCTCCAACAAAAGAAATATTACTTGGTTCAGCAACACCACTTTTTTCAATATATCTCTCTATTTGGGAAATAGGTAAAACTGTGTCAATCCAAAGAGCATCGGCGTATGTTGATTTTTCTCCTTTACTATTTGTGATTTCATAGCCATAAGTAGATACATAAATTACACTATCTGAGTCAGCAGACTTAATCTGTGCTACAAAGTTTTGTAAAGGATTAATATCTTCTTCGTCTAAACAAAAACTATTATAATCCTTACTTTTTTTATCAAAGTAATTATCAAATCCCATCAGAACATCATCATTCAAATCAAATTTTCTTGAATTAAAAACTATTTCTAATATGCCCATATTTTATTCCTCAAATTTCAGTTTATTTAAGCCTTATGACCGCCGATTTGCTCGTTTCGGTCTTTGGCGGTTGCACCTTCTTCAAGGTTCATTCCCTTCAACACAGCATTCTTGCCAAACTTCTTTTTGATACTCAGCATTGCTTCTTGCATACGCCTTTCCCGTTCTAATTTTTCTTCTTCCTCCGCCTGCTTCTTCCTCTGTGCTTCGTAATCGGTAAAGAGGTCGAGTTGCTGGTATTCATCTTCCTGCTTGACGGATTTTTCATCAACAAGTTTATTCGCTGTGATTGTTATTCTGCGTACAAGCAAATGCTCGTCAACTATCCTGTCATACAAGTCCATCACGGCGTTGGTAATCAATCGAGTAGAGGAAGTCTTTTTCTCAAGATTCGCTGTTCCGTGTGCGTGCTTTGGAACTTTGCGTCCATATCGGTCAATCGTAACCTCGCCTTTGTATTGATATTTTAGGTTCGGATTACTTAAATTCTCAATATCATAGCCGATTGTCAACACAAGCTGGTCAGTTACAAGTCCTTTATCCACCAAATCAAGCACCATTTGGTCGGTCATTTCTTTTACAATCAACTTTGCCTTTTCGTAATCATACGGGCAGTGAAGTACCTGTCCTGAACATACACTATTGGTTTCCGGCTTATAGGCTTTGACCTGCTCCATCGTACAAGGTTCATATCCCCAAGCATGGTCAATTAGCAATTCCGCATTGATTCCAAACAGCTTGTAGAGCAGTTCTTCGTTATACAGTTCATTCGACTTTCCGATGGAACACCTTGCAATATCTCCCATAGTAAAAAGTCCATGTTCTTCCAGTTTCTTTGCATAGCCTTTACCAACTCTCCAGAAATCTGTAAGCGGTCTATGATTCCATAGCTTTCTGCGGTAAGACATTTCATCCAATTCGGCAATTCGCACACCGTCCTTGTCCGGCTCAATATGCTTTGCCACGATATCCATTGCAATCTTACACAAGTACATATTCGTGCCGATTCCGGCTGTTGCCGTAATTCCTGTTGTTTTCAAAACATCCTGTATCATCGTCATGGCAAGTTCCCTTGCAGTCATCTGATAGGTATTCAGATAATTGGTTGCATCTATGAATACTTCATCAATCGAGTACGGGAAAATATCTTCCGGAGCAATGTATTTCAAGTAAACACTGTAAATCTTGGTACTATATTCCAGATAGTATGCCATACGAGGTGGTGCAACGATATAATCAATCTCCAATGCCGGATTCGCATTTAATTCTGTACTGTCATCAGACGAACCAGTAAATGTACGATTTAGTGCTTTCCACCTTCGGGTATTATTAGCTTCTTTTACCTTTTGCACGACTTCAAACAAGCGTGGTCTGCCGGGTATCCCATAACTTTTTAATGACGGAGATACCGCAAGGCAGATGGTTTTCTCTGTCCTGCTCTTATCTGCAACCACAAGATTTGTTGTCAATGGGTCACGATTTCGTTCTTTACACTCCACAGAAGCATAGAATGATTTAAGGTCGATTGCGATATAGGTCTTTTGCTTTGCCATCATTCTATGCCCCCTTTTAAAAATCCTTTGAGTAAATTATGCTATCGTTAGTGTCAATCCTCGGTATAAAAACCATCCAATACATATGTTGTGACTGGTGTTATATACAATTCATATTTAATAACCAGTCTGATTAAATCATTTCCGTCAATCAGTGTTATCGGCGTACCTTCTCTCGCAGCCTCTCTTGCCTTATTGGTAAATCGGCTATTAGTAATAAATACTCCATAATCGGCTTGATATTTGTTCATCGCCCCAAGAAATTGATTGATATCCGGCTCACTCACTGGATTTGAATTAAATCTTTTACACTGAATAACCACTCTGGTTGTTCTAAAATCATCGGCATCTACGTGATATCCATAACCATCAATGCCACCATCATTTGACACCTGAACGCCTTTGTTGGTAAACTCCACTCCCATCTTTGTAAGAAGTGCTCGTGAAAATTGTTCAAACTTTGCTGGAGACATATTAGCGATTGCACTCTGAAGTTTTACCTTGAAATCATCTAACAATTCGTCATCTGTGGATTCATTCTCCTCGTCTTCAACCTCCAGTGTTTCTACTGGCTTGTTTTTCGATTTGTTCTTAGTCGAATGTTCCTCCCAATAGCTTCGAGCCTTATCCCTTACTTCTGTCTTAACATCAAAATCTGTTAAATCTACATTTGCTCCATCTTGAGTAAGTGTAATCTTTGGATTGAATTTCACATAAGATATGAGTCCGACATAACTAAGCTCTTTAATAGCAAAATTAAACTTAAAATCAAATTTTTTGTACTGATTTCCTGTTTTATTAGATGTATATAGTTTCTGTTCAAATTCAGCAATATGCTCATCTAACTCACTAATTCTGTCTCTAATTTCAGAACGCTCTAACTGTCCACCTGCTTCCTGAAGGACTTGAAGGATTGGTTTAATAAGGTATGATACTTGTTCTTCTGTATTTAAATCGTCATAAAACATATTTACATTTACACCTCTCATTTACTGTGCATACTTCTTGAAATTCTCTGCCTGCTCAAGAACTTCCTTGTAAACATCATCAATGGTTACTGGCGGATAGCCGAACTCATCAAGCAGCAATATCAAATCCACTTGCAAGTTTGCCTTAATATCATCACGGGCAGACCAATCGGTATAGCGTGACTTATCATCAACAATCAACTTTATCCTCTTGGATAGTTCAATCATTTTATCGTCCGGATATTCAAACTCAAACTTCTTGGAAACTGCTTTCAAAATATCATAGAAAGCTTTTTCTTCATAATCTATACCCATATTCTTGAAGGAGTTCTTTTCTGTTTTCAGTTCAGACAACAACTGTGCAAGCTGCTCCGCAACATCATCAAGGACTTCGTTGGCATACGCTTCATCACGACGACGGTTATTATACTCATCAACAACTTTCTTGAGTCTGTCTGCAAATTCCACACCCATAATCTTATTGACTTTCTTAAACTCGTCAATCGCCTGAGAAAGAAGTCTTTGAAGTATCTTGATTTTCGTATTCGGCAACTGAATAGCATTTATCTTATCCATATACTCATCGCTGAAAATGTCCACCGATATATGCTTTCCGGTTTCAAATAATTCCTCAATGCCATCAGACTGAATTGCACCCTCAAGCATTTTGCGGACACGAGCGTTCATCTGCTCAATATCCGGTGCATCGCCTTTTGTCAACTTGAAAAGGATAGAACGGACAGCACAATAAAAATGGATATAATCCTTATCTTCATCAGAGAATTTCTCACTTGAACTACAAAGATTAAATGCCTGCTTCATTCTCTTGACTGCTGCCATAAATCTTCTTTCCAGTTCTTCAGACAACTGCACATACTCAACTGCACGATTCAGGCAGGCAAGCTGTTCAGTAGGAGAACCGTTGAAGAAATCACTACTGTTAAAGTTGTGGAACATCTGACCAAGAACTTCTAACTGGTCTTTTACAATCGTGATAGACTGCTCCACACCTTCAAATTCTTCGCTCTCAAAATTCGTATATTTCTTGAGGGCAGTGTTCATATTTTTCTTAATACCTATGTAGTCAACAATTAAACCTTTATCTTTGCCCTCGCATACACGATTCACACGGGAAATCGTCTGAATAAGGGTATGCTGCTGAATAGGCTTATCAATGTAAATCGTATCAAGCTCCGGCACATCAAAACCAGTCAGCCACATATCTACAACAATGGCAATCTTAAAGTTTGACTTCGGATTTTTGAACTGACGGTCAAATTCTTTCCTATCCTCTTTTGTGCCAAGCATATCAAAGAGGTCTTTTTCATCATCTTTATTACGAGTCATAACCAACTTAATTTTTTCCATTGGCTTCAACTCTTTTTTATCTTTTTCACTCAGAACAACCCCGTCATCACAAATCTTCTTTTCTGTCCATTCCGGTCTGAGTTCCTTTACTATTTTATAGAAATCGTATGCTATATTTCGGTTGGAACATACAAACATTGCTTTGCCTGCTACAGTTGCACCTTCTGCCACACGGGTTTCATAATGTTTGATAAAGTCCTCCGCAACAGCACGAAGTCTATCAGGGTCGCCAATAATAACTTCCATTTTGGCAACTGCTTTCTGACTTTCTTCTACTTGATGTTCATTTGCCCCCTCAAGTTCACACTGAGCATAATATTCTTCAATCTGTCTTACCTTATCCTGATTGAGCATAACCTTGGCTGCACGACCATCGTAAACAAGATTAACTGTAATACCGTCCTTAACAGCTTCCGTCATTGTATATGCGTCTACAACACCACCAAAGACTTCGATTGTTCCATCAACCGGAGTTCCGGTAAATCCAACATAAGTCGCATTTGGTAAAGAATCGTGCAGATACTTGGCAAAGCCATAGGTTTTCTGAACACCTGACTCTGTAATCTTAACCTTTTGGTCGAGATTGATTTGGCTTCTGTGTGCTTCATCAGAAATACAAATAACGTTCGTTCTGTCTGTAAGAAGCTGCAAATCCTCTGTAAATTTCTGAATGGTAGTCAGATAAACACCGCCACTCTCTCGTCCCTGAAGCTCCTCACGAAGTTTCTCACGGGATTCAATGCTTACAACAGTTTCATCTCCGATATATTTCTTTGAACCGACAAACTGCTTGGAAAGCTGGTCGTCAAGGTCTGTTCTGTCTGTAATAATAAGAATAGTCGGGGAGGAAAAGTATTTGCTTTTCATCAGCATACGGGTAAGGAAAAGCATTGTATAACTCTTGCCGCACCCTGTTGCTCCGAAGTATGTACCACCTTTACCATCTCCTTCAGGGCGAAGATGTGCCTTGATATTCTCATACAATTTATTTGCCGCAAAGAACTGTGGATAACGGCACACTATCTTCAAATCCTTATCTGAGTTATCCGGAAAATAAATAAAATCTTTGATAACTTCAAGCAAACGGTCTTTTCGGAAAAGTCCCTTTATCATTGTTACAAGAGAATTGATACCGTCCAGTTCTTTATCGTCTGAGTTTATCTTTCTCCACGCATAGAAGAAATCATACGGGCTGAAGAAAGAACCATATTTATTATTTGCTCCATCACTGATAACAACAAACGCATTGTATTTGAAAATCTCCGGAATATCTCTGCGGTAACGGATTGTAAGCTGCTTATATGCGTCCATTATGGTCGTATTCTCTTGTACCGCACTCTTAAATTCAAGAACAACAACAGGAATACCATTTACGAACACAATGCCATCAGGAATACGCAACTGATTATTTACGCCTTCAATTTCAAACTGATTAACCACTTTGAAAATATTGTTTTCGGGAGTGTCGAAATCAATAAGTTCAATGTAGAGGTCTTTCTGCGTTCTATCCTCACGGTTAAGAATAAATCCATCGCAGAGCAACTTAAATACAGCTTTGTTTGCTTCATAAATCGTACCGGAAATATTACGCAGCATTAGAATGACACTATCCACCTCACTCGGTGTAATACCGTCTTTCGCATAGCGATTATAAAGGTATTGCTTCATGTCGTCCGTAAGCAGAACCTCTGTCCTTTCTCTGTGTATCTGGTCGCCACTGACATAGGTGTAGCCCTCGTCTTTGAACAACTCCATTATTGACATTTCCAATGCGTGTTCATTAAAATTTGCCATTGCGTTCACTCCTTTTTATCAGCATATATCTCTTTCAATATTTGCTTATGTCGCTGTTCCATTTCATAATCCTGATATTTCAGTCCCAATTTGGCAAGCATTAGAGTTCCTTCCATATCATCTATATTGCCATAACTTACTGCACGACTTACTCCAGTCAATGCCCCAAGTATTAGCCTCGTGCAATCAAGAGCAAAATCTATCAACTCCTGAATATCAGGATATGTAACCGGATTTTTATCCCATACTTTTTCTTCTGCTAAAATATGTTTCTCGTCATTATGAGCATATATCTTGTTTCTTTGAACACGAATATTCTCTTGTTTTTTGCTGAGAGAGCAAAAACGCTTTTGATACAATCCTAAAAATTCTGAAAATGTCAGATTAACTTGTATTGGTACTTTTTCAAAATCAGGTGTATCAAATAATTTTAGAATTTCTCTTTGGCTTTTCACTTCATTTTCATAGAAACATTCTTCCGTTGGTTTCAAATGATGCTGATATGGAACTTGGAAAGAATATTCTCTACCCTCTTCCTTAATTGTTACTATATCTCTATATTCTGGAAATAAGTCCAAATTATCTCTGCAATACTTTAAGAGCAACCCAACTGAAACAACGTCTTTGGTTTTATCATACAATTTTGCAATTTCCATAAAACAAGCCTTTTGCAACGCCCCATACACTACTTGATAAAAGGCAGGAGAAAGATTCATTTCATCGTTATACTTCTTGCTCATTTCTCTATACTGCATCATAATTGCATAATACGCATTAGCGTCAAATGCACTTTGATATAAATCCTCTGCAAGTTTGATTAACTTTTCTTTATCCATTTTTCACACTCCTTGCAGTAAATGATAATTTAGTAGCTTGATAATTTGGTTAAAAGTGTATCTTTCATATCACAAAGCATTCGTATTTCATTTGTATTAGAAAAAATTAAAGCATAAATTTTGGTGGCTATTTCCCCAAACCTTTCAAGTTCCTCATCTGAAGGTACAGGAATTTCAAACCTTTCAAGTTCTTGTTTATTTATTGCTTCACGAGTCGAACCGGATTGACCAATACCAAGTAATTTTGCTTTATTTTCAGATGTACATAAAGTACACATTATATAATAGCTCATATTTTTACCTTTATATGGTCGGATAATCATTACATGTTGGTTGACTCTGGCGGGCAGAACATCATCAGGAACTACACAACATCGGGTAACTGATACTCCAGTTATATTAAATAATACATCTGCCTGTTGTATTTCCACATTTGCCAACGCATTTGCTTGAATTTGAGAGATATGAGCCAACTCCGGATACGAAAAGAAATAGTCAAAAACATTCATACTACGGATTAGCGATATTCCTTTATCAAAATATGCAGCTTTTCCACCTTTAGGAGTTGCACCACTACCTATTTTGGAACATAAATCTGCAAGAGGTTTTGTTATATATGTGTTTTGTGATTCCAAAAACATTTTTTTATATATAATCTGTAAAGTTGCAACTAAATTATCATTTATCTTCTGTTTCAAAGCTATTCTATCGGTTATTGTCTTGTAGGCTTTCACAATTTTTCTCTGCTTTTCAATATCTGGTACTGGAAGTTCCACCTTACACATTTCCTCCCAATCCATTACTTCACGTACACTGCCGTGCGATTTAAAACGAGCATATCTATCAAATTCAGGGCGGCTAAACCACAACATTAAATATTCCGGCAAAAGTTTCTCTGTATCTATCACCTCAAATACTGTATAAACATTGCTTACAAGCCCTTCTTCATAATCTTCAAGCAATGCAATAGCGATTTTATCTCCTCTACGAGAGGTATCTGGTATATATGTGAATTGTCCTTTTTTAACTATCTTATACTTTGTAAAATCTGTCCCAACAGTATTTGCAATAGACTGAATAAACTGCTTTTGTACAGAAACACCTAAGAGATTTTCTTTTTTTCCTTCCTTATTGCGAATATCTACCTGTCGTATATATTCCCCAAGAAATCTGTATCCTTCTTTCATTCCTACCACCTTAACCAATGTATTTTCTATGAGCAATTTTCACATTACTCTGCTTAACCATTGCATATTGCAATGTAGTATCTATTCTTTTATGTCCCAAGAGCTGCTGAAGCTGCTCTATTGGCATTCCTTTGTCTATTGCCATTGTCGCAAGTGTTCGCCTGAATTTATGAGGGTGTACCTTATTTAGTCCCAATCGTTTTCCAAGCTGTCGTAATCTCACTTCAATACCTCCGATATTCATTCGATTATACGGAAATTGTAATGATACAAAAAGTGCCGGATTATCGTCCTTTCGGCTATTCAAGTAGTTCTGCAAATGTATTTTTGTTCTTGCATCAAAATAAACTATTCGCTCTTTATCCCCTTTACCGAAAACAACACATTCTCTTTCGTTAAAATCTATATCCTCACGATTTAGCAACACCATTTCTCCGACACGCATACCCGTTGAGGCAAGCATATCAATCATTGCCAAGTCCCTGAGTTCCTTGCAATTATCCCTCATCAATTCAAGTGCTTCATCAGAGTAGGTTTCTTTAATGTTCGTTCCGGTCTTAACCTTATGTATTCGCCTGACCGGACTTTTCAAAATATAATCCTCGTCCTCAAGCCAAGAGAAAAAACTGGAAAGTATTCGTCTTATATTATCTATCGTAACCTTACTTGATTTTTTCTTAGCCTGATACTCGGTCAAATAGCAACGAATATCGTCGGTCACAATATATTTGATACCCTTTCCAATGCCATCAAGCATCGATTGTATCGTTGCATTATAGTATTTCAAGGTTTTCTCCGAACAGCCTTCAATACGCTTTGCCGATAGGAAAGATTCTACTAAATTCTGTTCTGAAAGTTCCTTATCTCTTTCTGTCTTTGTTACCTCATAATCAAAAAGTGTATGCTGCAACACCTCTTGCAATCTTTCTGTCTGTGCGTTATTCAGGTAAGGTAACATTCCTTGAATAACATCTGTAATTAGGTTCTTTTTCATAGTCAATTCTCCTTTTGTTTTTTAAGAGAACGACTACCAGTGGCAGTCCCTTGTTTTAACTCCCGCCACTGATGGGAGTTCTATTGTAAATGATAATTTAGAAGCGGTACTGGCGGCGTCGCATTCTAAGATGTTTTTTTCAATGGACACATCAGAACACTCCAAATTGGGTGAGCTAATGACTTTCGGTAACGGAAAATCGCGCCCGAAAACAGATGGACCTATCCCTGTTTACGGAGGAAATGGCGTTCTTTCCTACACAGACCATCACAACATTGAAAACGCAGTCCTAATCGGTCGTGTTGGTGCATATTGCGGAAGCGTTTACCTTGAACAAGGAATATGCTGGGTAAGCGACAATGCCATTTTCGCAAAATCAAAAATCACAAAGGATGAGTTTTTCGATTATTTCCTTTTGAAGAGGCTGAATCTTTTCAATCACCACGTTGGAACTGGTCAGCAGTTGCTCACGCAGGAAATCTTAAATAATATAGAAGTTCCAAAGCCGGTCACTGAACAGATAGAACTCTTTAATCGAAAAGCTGCATCAGTTTTTGAAACCCTTTTCACAAACAGCCGTGAGATCATTCGGCTTCAAGAGCTATCTGATTTGCTTCTTTCTCGATTGGCTGGCTAAGCCACTAAATTATCATTTATCTTCTTCTTTAAAGCAATTCTCTCCGTAATCGCCTTATAACTGTTCACTATTTCAAGCTGTTTTTCAATAGGCGGGATAGGCAATTCCAGTCTGCAAATATCGTCCCAAGTAATCCCACCACGAACACTTCCGTCAGTATGTAACCAACAAATACGGTCAAATTCCGGTCTGCGAAACCACATCATCAGATAATCTTCATTCAAAATGCTGTTATCTACTACCTCAAACATAAAATACGCCGGAGAAACAATAGCAGGTTCTTCTTCATCATACAATGCAACCGGAAGTCGTTCATCACGACCAACGTGCATTGGATTACACGCAAACTTTCCTTTTGTTATCAGTTTATATTTACTCAAATCCGTACCAATGACATTTGCAACCGACGGCATAAAGAACTTGTCTATGTTAATTCCCAAAACTCTGTCTGTTATGCTTTCTCTGTTCCGAGTATCAATCAGTCGGATATGGTTTCCTAAAATATCATAATTCGATTTCATATCCCAACTCCTTAAATACAGCAAGCAAATCTGATTTAGATTTTTCCTCTTGAGCAAGAAGTTCTTTGAGTTCTCCCTGCAATGATTTCATTTTGGTATCAAAGTCGATGTTCTCATCACGGTTGACAAACTCAATATATCTGCTCGGTACAAGAGTAAATCCTTTTTCCTTTACTTCATCAAAAGAAGCAGAATAGCAAAATTCCGGCACATTCTCATAAGTTTCCTCATAGCCTTCCTGCTGCCAGTTATGATATACACTTGTAACTTTGGCTCTATCTTCCTCTGTCAATTCAATGTACTTCTTCTCATAAGGACTTCCCATCTGTCGTAAATCCATAAAAAGTATTTCATCTTCTCGATTACGATAGCGTTTTAGCTTTCCATTCTGTTCCACAACACGAGCCTTTTTATTCTTATTGAGTACCCAAAGGGTAACGCTGATGTCTGTGGTATAGAAAAGGTTTCTCGGAAGAATAATGATTGCTTCTACCAAATGATTTTCTATAAGCTGCTGTCTGATTTTTAGCTCTGTACCATCATCAGATAATGCACCATTGGCAAGTAGGAAACCTGCTACACCGTTTTGAGAGAGTTTGGAAACAATATTCAGTATCCAACCATAGTTTGCATTACTTGTCGGCGGAACTTCATAGCCGTTCCAACGAGGGTCATCTACAAGCTCATTTTCGGCTCTCCACTGCTTCTGATTGAAAGGCGGGTTTGCCATAATGAAATCTGCTTTAAGGTCTTTGTGCTGGTCATTGGTAAATGTATTGGCTGCCATTTCTCCAAGATTTGCAGAAATACCACGGATAGCTAAGTTCATTTTTGCCAGTTTGAAAGTGGTATTTGTGTATTCCTGACCGTAAATAGACACTTTCTTTTTATTACCGCTGTGTGCTTCTACGAACTTGATGGACTGCACAAACATACCGCCCGAACCGCAACAAGGGTCATAAAGTATTCCATCGTAAGGCTCAAGCATTTCGGCAATCAGGTTTACAATACACTTTGGTGTGTAGAACTCTCCTTTACCTTTTCCTTCTGCAAGAGCGAACTTACTAAGGAAATACTCATATACACGACCTATAATGTCGTTCTCTTTATCATCTGTATTGATACGATTGATTTCATCAAGCAAAGAAGCTAACTTTGCAGTATCAATATGTAAGCGGGAGTAATAGTTATCCGGCAAAGCACCTTTCAGTGCCGGGTTGTTCTTTTCAATCGTATAAAGTGCTGTATCTATCTTCAGGGCAATATCGTCCTGCTTTGCATTTTCAATAATGTACTTCCAACGGCTTTCTTCAGGAAGATAGAATACATTTTCCTGAGTATAAAACGGTTTCATATCCGCATACTTTTCGCCGTGTGTAGCAATAATCTTATTACGGCATTCCTCAAACTTGTCACTGGCAAATTTAAGGAAGAATAAACTCAGAACAACGTGCTTATACTCCGCAGGCTCAACAGAACCTCTCAGTTTATCAGCACTTTTCCAAAGTGCTTCTTCCATTGATATTTCTTTCTTTGGTTTAGCAGCCCTTGCCATCTATAATTACCTCCGTGTTTTAATCTTCATCTAAAATAACTTCGCATATATCTCCGATGTCACAGTGAAACACCTGACATATCCTCATCAGTACTTCAAGAGATACTGGCTCATTCTTATTTATCTTCGTTGCAGCGTATGATGTGATTTCGGCTGCACGCATTAAATCCTGTCTTTTCATTTGATTGTCAATCATAAGTTTTTGAAGTTTGTTATAGCATATCTTCATCAGTAACACCTCTTCATCTTATAATTCTTCTTCGTTACAGTTAGTCATCTAACATTATATATTAAATTTTCAGGCATTTCAAGATTCCGGACAGAAATGTAACCTTTCAGACACTAAGGTGTCACTTTTTACAAACACCTAATACGACTCTTTTAAAGAATAATAAAAAAGAGATGCCGAAGCACCTCAATTATACATTCTATTATTAACATTCAATGCAATCATTGCTATGACCTTTTCTATCGGCGGCTCTTTTCCGTCCGGTGCAACTGCTTTCCAAAAAGCTATTGCTTCCGGTTCAGCACTTTTCATTGCTTCCCGAATGGCAAACTGCATTTCCTCTTTTACTGCTTTTTCGGTTGTTCCATTTTCTTTTGCTATTTGTCTGAAAATGTCGTTCACGTTTACTTCCTCCTATGTCTATTAGTATGTGTCTATCACTGACAGTTGTTGTTATAGCATATTCTCTCTGTCGAAGTCCCGAAAAATTTGTCGATAGCTGAAATTTTTTATACTGAAAAAAAGAAAGCTCGTCGATTAGGACGAACTTCTGTGTTTTATGGAAGTATTTGCTTTGACTGCTTCACAAGTGTATCTATGACTTCATAAATTCTGTTTCTATCTTCAGGGGCAAGTTTTTCAAGCTTCTCATTCAGCATTGAGTTCTTGACTGTATATCCCGTTTCCAGAACATCTGTAAGAACCATATCCGATGATACACCTAAAGCATTTACTATCTTTATGAAAGTTTCGAGTGACGGAATTTTCTCTCCACGCTCAACCATACCAATATAATTTGTTGTCAAATCTGTTTTCTCAGCCAAATCTTCTTGGCGTAATTTCCTCGCAAGTCGGAACTTTCTTATATTCTTGCCGATTGTATCGAGCTTCATCACATCACCTCCCTTAGTGTGTTTCCATAACTAATAGTATAGGTTAAGTCGATTTCAAATCACACGCACCCAAAGGAAGCCAAACCAACTATTAGTGATGATTCCCAACTATTTTTATGTTATACTATAAAAGTAGTAATTCACGATTGTTAATGGCGAAAGACAAATCACAACCCAAGAGCCAAGTTAAACAATCTCCATAGAATAAACTTAGGGGTAAAAGGAATGGACGAACAAAAGATAATATTCAGTAATCGGTTTGAAAAAGAGAAATTTGAGGATTACAAAACAGATTTGGGAACTGACAGCTCAGTCACTCCCGACTTTACGGAAGCTGATGATTTTTTAAAATTTATACAGAAGAACCGCAGAAGTGTTCCAAGTAAAGAGCGAATTGCTGACAAGGATAAATTTATCAAAACCGTTTACGAACTATCCAATAGCTTTGAAATTGACGCTGACCTGATAGAATTTGCCGAGGGATATATCGCCAACATCTATGTAGATTATGCCTGCTACACTGGATATATCAAGAAGCTGTTAGCAATTCTTTTTATCCTTGCCGATGATATTTCCTTTTTAGACGGCAGTAAAGAAAATGCCGATATGCTTTTCAGCTTCACTTATCACACACACCATATTTTCCTGAATAACAGAGAAACAACTGATTTCTCATAATGTACCCGATGGCTACTCAACTGAGCAGCCATCTTTTCAATTTTCCAGACACCGTCTGGAATTTTTAATATGCCGGAATACCGTATCCATAGATATTGCTGCTTCCGACTGCGTACTGTCTTTGCTTGCAGGCGTCGCCTGAGTTGCCCTCTACGGTATAAACTGTGCCATTCTCACACTTCTCTACGATACCAACGTGGTCTGTTGTACCGTCGCCTTCCCAATCAAAGAAGATAATATCTCCTACCTTTGGTTCATAAGTGCGGTCTTGCCATTTTCCATTTGACTTAAACCAATTTGCACCATCCACGCAACCTGCAAATTTCGGAACAAGTCCGCTTTCAATATACCCGCATTGGTCAGCACACCAAGATACGAAGCAGGCACACCATTCCACTCGACTATTAAAGCCGTACCAGCTCCAGTAAGGTTGTCCGCCCTGATTGCCTAGCTGTGTCAAGGCAACCTCAACAATCACCTGATTACCTCCGGCAGTAAAGGCTCGCCCATACGGATAGTATCTCAGAACGTGAGCCGGATATTGGGTATCTCCATAACTGTCCCAACCAAGCCTTTGTGCCTGCTGAGTGGAAAACTCCACTGCATTGGCATAAGAATAACCGCCATACTTTGTTTTTGCCCAAGAAATATACCCATTACCGAAGTTGTAGCCTTGCAAGGCAAGTTTGATATGCTCCATATCTATCGGACTTTCCACTTCTGCCGAAGTAAGAGCCGCTTTCAATTCCTGAACTCCACACTGGATAGAATATTCAGGGTCTTTAATTCCATTAGGTTCGTGCGGATACCTTGTATTGAAACTTCCCTCTGCTGCCTGCATAGGGTCAAGTCCTCTGCCACCGCTTTCCTGCATCATAACCGCCTTGATAAGTTCCACATACTCAGGAATGCCGTACTCTTTGGCATACTTCTGTATGATGGGTTCATAGGCTTCTACCTCTGCACTTACCGGAGTATAGGAATTACTGTCACTTCCTCCTCCAAACATTGCTACGGCAGCACCAAACAGCACGACAATCATAATAATCAGAACCGCTATCCAACCGCCTGCGGCGATTGCTGCTACAAGTGCTTTTGTCCCTGCAATAATCGCTTTGACTGTCGCAACAGTAGCTTTCGCTGTGGCTTTAACGGTATCTGCTGTGGCTTTCGCCGCTTTCTTTGCCGTCTGAGCCGCTTTCTGTGTTGCTTTGGCTGTTGTTTTTGCTGTTTTCTGTGCTATAATGGCAGCTTCTTTGGTGGTCTTAATAGAAGTCTTTGCCGTTTGTTCTGCGGTCTTGACCGACCTTTGAACAGTATTGGTTGCACCTTTCGATACGGTCTTGACTGTCGTATTTCCTGCCGACCTTGCAGACTGTTTAATTGTTTTCTCCGTACGCTCCAGAGTTCGGATGCTCTGTTTTCCGACAGGATTGACCGATTGTTTCTGAAGCTGTTTCTCTGCACGCTTGGTCTTGAAATTCTCAATTCCCGTTTTGGCTTTCTGATAATTCTGCCTTGTTTCACGCACACCCCATCTGCCGACTTTATCCGCACGGTATGCAGTTTCGTGAACAGCCCTATCCGTTGCCGCTTCGATTTTATCGGAAGCATATTCCTCTGCGGAATTTTCCGAAGCATTGGTGGAATGTTCTGCCTTATCTTTCGTCATCACATAGGCTTTCTTCATTCGCTCCGTGGCAACTGCTGCCTTATTTATGGTCTTGATTGTACCTTTGCTTGTATCTCTTGTTTTTATATCAGCCATCGGTTTCCTCCTTTCTCGAAAAATAATAGAGAGTGGGGTTTAATCCACTCTCTTAGCGACAACAACAAGCCTGCCATTGTTTCTTGAATATTCACAAGTAGAAAGAGAAATCAGCTTGTCGCCATATTCTGCCGATACTCCGGTATCATACAAAGAAAGTTCCTTGCACTTAGCAACATACGCATCAAACTCTGCCGCATTTTCTGCGTCCGTAAACTCATAATACTTAAAGCTATCGGAGCTGTCTGTATAAACGACTGTCTTAAAGACTGCAATCACTTCATACTGGTGTCTGTCCGTCAGTGTATCAAAGGTAATCGTCTTATGACCTTCCCAAAAGCTCTTGTTTCTGTACTTCATCAGTCCCGTAAACATCGAGCCGTCATTCATATGGTGTCCGTATATAATGATGTTGTCTGAAGGTTTCTGCACATCACAATTTTCCTGCACATATGGACAGCCATAAGCGGAATAGGTCTTATCAAACTTGTGCTTCAGGTAGAAGTTCGGCTCATTTACAGACTGCACGACCGGATAGTTGATATTGGTATCCTCAACCTTTATCCAACCCACCATATCCTCATTCTGCCGATAGAGTTCAAGATATTCCGCAAGATAGTCCTTATCTTCCGAAAACGTCACGCCCTCATTTTCCTTTGGCGGCTCGTCCTCCACAATCTCCGCAAGGTTATCATAGACTTCATTCTGCTTGGCAGAGTCAATGTGATTACGGATAATAAAGAAGGTGCTTACAGACAACACTACCGTAAACACCATCGCAATAATAATATAGATTTTTCTGCTCATTTTCTCTTACCTTTCCATATCATTTCTCTTAGGTGGAGTCAAATCTCTGCAATACTCCGGATACCTCAACTTGATACCCTCCATAAAATACGGAGCATATCCGCAACAGAACAGTTCCTCCGGTGTATAGAGATTTTCCCTGCCTTCTTCCGTAAATCCATTCCAGAGATTAAAGGCAAGGTGGCAGACCTTGACTGTGCCACTTGTCTGCCAACCGCCGTGCATACCTTCCGGTATGATGCAATCCCTCTTAAAATCAAACATCTTTCCGATGTTCATTCTTGTTTCTTCTGAAATACCCATCACATAGAAAAATGCTCTGTGATAGCAGTCGTTGACTTTGCACTTATCCAGATTTTCCAATACAAAATCTCTGTGTGCAGCATTGCGAAATTGAATTTTAGACATTGTAAATCCCTCCTTACGCTTCGCCCGGCTTGGTCGTCATCAGTTTATAAAGTTTCGTGTTCTTAGGGAATTTGTTTGCAAACGGTACAAGCGAACTTCCCACCTTGATAAGTCCGTGTCCTGCTTCCACATTCGTGATATAGGACATCTGGAGGTCAGAAATATTCAGAAGTTTTGCAAGCTCAAGCCTGTCTGTGGAAGCCTGATTCAGCATAATAATGAACTCTGAGTTTGCAAGCATTGTTCTCGCTGTGTGGCTCTGCAAAAGGTCATCGACATTCTGAGTGATTCCACTTGCGTATGCACCGTATTTTCTCACACGCTTCCACAAGGTAAAGAGGAAGTTTGCAGAGTATTCGTGCTGGAACAGAAGATAAATCTCATCAATGAAGATAAAGGTGTTCTTACCCTTTGCACGGTTCTGTGTGATACGGTTCAGGATAGAGTCAAGGACAACAAGCATACCAATCGGCATAAGCTGTTTACCCAAATCAAGAATGTCATAGCAGATAAGGCGATTATTGGTATCCACATTCGTCTGCTTTGCAAAGGTATTCAGAGAACCGTGTGTGAAAAGTTCAATGGCAAGTGCCAGTTCCTTTGCTTCCGGTTCGTCCTGCTGCAAAAGTTCTGCCCTGAAATCCTGCAAGGTCGGTATATGTCCCTGATAGTCATTCTGCTGATAACTGCGATACACGCTTGCCGTGCAACGGTCAATGATAGACTTCTGCTTCGCTCCGAGATTTGTTCCTCCGATAAGCTGTTCACAAAGGGACATAATAAACTCGGATTTCAAAATGACAGGGTTTGCACCGTCGCCGTAATCCTTATTCATATCCATTGCATTGATGTGATTGTCGGAAGTAGCAGAAATATTGATTACCTCTCCGCCCATTGCATTGACAAGCTGTGAATACTCTCGCTCAGGGTCGATGATGATAATATCTGCGTCTGAAGAAAGCACCTGATTGATGATTTCTCCCTTTGCCGCAAATGACTTACCGCCACCAGATACACCGAGAATAAAGGAGTTACCATTCAAAAGCTGCTTACGGTCTGCGATAATCATATTTTTGCTGATAACATTCTGACCGTAATAGATACCGTTCTCGTGGAAAATATCCTGCACCCTGAATGGGATAAATACCGAAAGGCTCTCTGTTGTAAGTGTTCTGAACGCATCAATCTTTCTTGTTCCAAACGGCATTACCGTATTGAGTCCATCTACCTGCTGAAATCTCAGTGTTGCAAACTGGCAAAGATGTTTTCTTGCTGTGGTAAGCAACGCTTCCGTATCATTCTCAAGCTGTTCCTTACTGTCTGCCGTAATAACCATTGTGATAACAGCGAACATCATTCTCTGGTCACGGGTCGTAAGGTCGTCGAGGAACTCTTTCATTTCTTTCTTCTGCTGCTCCATATCATACGGAACGGTGGCAGAGAAGTTATTATTGGCATTCTGCCTACGCTGCCAGTTTGTAATATTGGTTTCCACACCAAGCAGACGGTTTTCTGCTTCCTTTACTGCTTCATCAGTCGGAACAGGAACAATATCAATAGACATCATCAGATTTCTGTTCATATCCGTAAGTTCCGCTACCATACTGTCCTTGATATAGGACGCATATTCACGAAGAAAAAGGACTCTTCCATAACGGTTTCCCATCTTGAAATAGTCCTTTTCAAATTCCATTGTGTCGGGGCAGATATAATCCTTAAAATCGTGTCCCTTTTTTCTTGTTTCCTTAATATCAAAGTGGAAAGAGCTTTCTTCTCCCACACGATAGAAGTCGTGGAAAATACGAAGTCTTTCGTCTGTTTCCAGTTCCACACACTTACTTCCAAGCCTGCCGAAGTGAGCAATCAAATCTGCACCGACACGGGCAAAATAAGTTCTTGCGTCCTCCACACTCTTTTTGTTGATGGAAATGGTAATATACTTATCCTGAACAATGGAGTTTGCACCCGTTGCCTTATCAAGAAGCATTTTATTGTATTCCTCTCGATATTCGTCCAGATTATCTCCGGTTGTCGGAATAAGAATTGTCTGCTCAAAATCCAGTCTGTTGAGCCGACGATTATTGATTGTGATTTTTGTCGTTGCACCACTGTCAAGAGAGTTCAGAAGTTCGGAATATTCAAGGAACATCGCTTCCTTATCCTCACGGCTCGCCACTGCATAGTTAATATCCGTAAAGCGGTAGGTCTTTGAATATTTATCCTTTCCCACTTTGAAAATGCCATCATCAAAGATAGCTGCCACGGGAATCACGTCCTGCACCCCTTTCGGTACAACAAATTTTTCTTTATCCTGCTTAAACAAATTTGTAAGAGTCTTAATCATTTGACTTCAATACCTCCTTCTGCTTCTGTTCAATGCTTGGCTTCATCAGTTCGTAATAAACATTGGTGGAGTGAAATACCAGCTTCTTCGGCATTAAAAACTCCGATTTTATCCACGCATAGATTGCTTTCTCTGCGGTCATACCGTTGTACTTCACAAAGCCAAGTGCCGCAAACGGAGCAGCACCCAAAATGCACACCCACGATACGGTTTCCGTGCCAACATACGGTCTGAGCAAGAAATACAGTCCTACCGCAACGCCACAAGCGAGAACAGAAAAAATGAACTGTCTGAGCGACAGCCCAAAAAACATTGACTCTGTATAATTTCTGATTTCTCGGTTAATTTTTACTTCCATATCTGTTTCCTTTCCTGCGTTTTCGGTCTTTCTCCCTCACGCATTTATCATTCAGGCAAAAGACTTTGCCTTTTCGTTTACCGCCATAGTAAACGCATTTCTTACAATCTCTTTGGTTCATCTCAAAATCTCTCCTTAAAGTCCCATCATCTCTCGGATAATACGGTCAGACATTTTTACTGCACCGACAAGAACAAGCATATTAAATACCAATTCCCCGATATATGCCCACACCTGCGTAACTGCTGCTGCATCAGGATTCACTACTGGTGGCGATGAAGCAAATACGGAGAAAATAATACAAGCAAGTACAATGACTGCTCCCTCAAGCAGAACTGCACAATAGCTCTTGATAAAACTCTTGCCTACATTCTGTGTAGGTTCTCCTGCAAATGTGGAAAGCGGTATCGGTGCAAGTGCTGTGTACATATACAACTTGAAAAATCGTCCATACACTGTCATTATCAGAATGAACGACAGCACCGTGATAAATAATCCTCCGATAAGCGTTACCGCCCACAAAGGGATACTCTCAAAAAATCCGCAATCCTCTATGGTCGTTACCATCTCTGCGGGTAAGGTCGTCTGTTCCGGAGTTCCAAATCCGGCAGCATTCATAATGGTTGAAATCGTCCCTTGCACGATATTAAATAATGCAAGCATAAGCTCCATTCCGTATGTGATAACACCTTTCGCCAATGCAAAACGGACAAAGAGTTTTAAAGCGTGTTCCGGTTTCTTCACATCTGTAAAACTTCCGCAGGTCTTTACCATACCTATCACGAAGAATAATACAAGTAAGGCAAGCCCGATAGCCTGAACTGCACCGTTGATGTCAACAATAACCTTCCAGATATTCCCGCCCTTAAAGTTCTGCGGTGTAGTTGTGATGAGTGTCCATATTTCCGACAGTTTTTCATTCCAAGTTTCAAGGGCATTTTCAAGATTTTGAACTACCCAGTTATCACTCATTCAAAGCACCTCCTTACAATTAAGGGGGTGTACCTTCACTTGGCACACCCCTCGATAACTGTGTAACTCTTATCTTAGCCTGTGATAAGAGTAAGGATTTCTTTCGCAAAAGTGATAATGACACCACCCGCAAGAGTCAGGAAGCCATTGGCTCTCTGAGAAGGGTCATGAGATTTGAGTGAAAGACCGACCTGCACGATACCAAAGCCGAGCAAAATCATACCGATGGCACGGATAAGTCCGAAGATAAAGTCAGACAGATTGTTGACTACGGTAAGCGGGTCATTTGCTGCAAATGCAGTCGTTGTCATTCCAAGTGCCAATGCACCGACAATGACCATTGTGCAGTAAGCACGGAAGCCTTTCTTAACCTTTCCGGTCATAGGCAGTTTCTTTGTTCCCTGAGTGTCAGTTGCTTTTTTCTTAAAAATAGTCATAGTTGAATACCTCCAAAATTTAATTTGTTTGATTGTTTATGAACAGAGCTTCCATCTCCTCATCGGAAAGAAGTTCCCAGTTCGTTTCTTCCATTTCCTTTTCAGGAAGTGTTGCAGGGTCGATGTCCCAAATGGCAATCGAAGCAATATCTTTTGTGACTTCTCCGTGCTTATAAGGACTTGCCTTTCCGTCTGTGGTAAGTGCCACATTCGGGTGTTTCATAATGTCATATTTGAAATCCATAATGGGTCTTTCCCCACGGATAAATAAAATAGCGTACTGATTATCGAGCATACGCACCTCATCAGGGGTAAGTAACTCTCTGCCGCTAATCTGATAGTTGGTGGAATAGTTACCGCTTCTTCCGGTACTCTTTCCGAACGTATTGGTATCAATGGTTTCCTTGCCTAACAACTCCGACACATATTTATGGGTTGACTGCTCATTTCCACCAAGGTAAAGAAATTCGTCGCAGTTACCCACAATGCTCTCCCACTGTTTTTCAAACAAGGCTTTAAGCTGTGCCAAGTTCTGTAAGATGATACTTACCGATACCCCACGGGAACGCATAACCGACAGTATCTTGTCGAAGTCGTCCGGCAGTGAAACATTGGCAAATTCGTCCATCATAAAATGAACAGGCATCGGCAGACAGCCACCGTGGATATGGTCGGCTGCATAAAACAACTGCTGAAAGAGCTGTGTGTAAAGAATGGATACCAAGAAGTTGAAACTGGAGTCGTTATCCGGTATCAGTGCAAACAGTGCCACCTTTTTCTCTCCGAGTGACTGTAAATCCAGTTCATCGGCAGAAGTAAGAGCAGCAAGACTCTCCAAGTTGAACTTTTCAAGCCTTGCTGCAAGGGTTATCTGTATGGATTTTAATGTTTTGGAAGAACCGGAATGATAAGAGTGGTAATACTTCAAAGCAATGTGGTCAGGATTATCTATCATCAAATCCGAAAACAGATTATCAAGCGGAGAAGGACTTGGGTCATCCTCGTCCTCAATCGCCCCGGCTCTTAACATTTCCATTACCATTGCAAAATTCTGTTCTTCCGGCGGTGCTTCATAATGCAGATAAAATACAAGTGCAAGCAGAAGCATTGACGCTGCCGTATCCCAAAACGGGTCATTGCTCTGTGAACCTTTCGGAGTGGTACTCTTGAAAAGATTGGTTACGAGCTTCTGCACATCATTGTCGTTCTGCAAATATACAAACGGATTGTAACAATGGCTTTTCTCCATTGAAATCAAATCAAGCACACGCACTTCGTAACCTTTCTTCTCAAGAAGATGTCCCGTATCTCGCAGGATTTCCCCTTTCGGGTCTAATATCACATAGCTGTTTCTGGCAGCATTCATAATATTAGGCTTTGCATAAAACCTCGTCTTACCTGCACCGGAGCCACCGCACACAAGCGTATTCAGATTTCGTCTGTGCTTCTTGGCATTAAGCCCAATGCACACATTCTGAGTCATCAGTTTATTTTCTGACAGCGGCTTTTGTCGGTACTTTTTATCAATGGCTCTGACATTGCCCCATTTGGCAGAACCGTGTTCCTCTCGTCTGCGGTAATTCTTTCTTGTTGAGAAATAAATCCCGATACCCATTCCATAGCATAAAAGTAAAATGAGGACAGTTTTCAGGCTGTCCCCACATAATTTTATGGAAAACGGATTATCAAAGAGTGTCGCAAGATTGGCTGCTATCTCCGGCAATCCTCCGCTTATGGAAGGTGCAATCAGAAGTGCCAGCCATATGACCGGAACGATACCGACAATGGATAAAATAATGGCAGTCTGCCTGTCATTATCTCGCTTCATCTGAGCGTTTCCTTTCAATTACTTTGAACTTTTTCAATGGGGCATTTCCGACTTTTACAAGCAGGTCGTCTACTGCATCTGCGGACTTGCCTTCCTCCATCAACTTTGTTTTCTCATCGTTTAAGGAGCGAATGACAACACCGTGTTCGTAATCGTCCAAAGCAATGTGGTAGAGTTTTTCTTTTTCCATATCTGCCCTCCATTATCTCTCATAGTCCTTTGAACGCTCCTGCTTCTTGCGGAACATTTCATCAGAGATATGACTGTGAATTTCTGCCATTGCATTTCGAGTCTTGGAAAGCTCCGCACGGATTTCTTTCGGCTCTTTGGAAGCCAGTCCCTCCGGAATGCGGTTAATTGCAAAATTCTGTGTATCTACGCCATACTTCTTGCAAAGCATATATCCGATACACACTGCCTGAAAGCCCATATCCCTGCGGCTGTAACTTTCGCTGTTGATGGAAAGCTGTGCGTGTCCAAGTTCCTGAGCGACACACTGAGCAACTGCTACGCTGTCGCCCACATTACGCTTCACATACAAGGTCTGCTTTTCATTATTATAGAAAGCTGCCATATTCGGATACGGAAGTTCATCGGTTGCCGCAACCTCCACCGGAGATACATCAAGCATTGTCGTGATAAGTGCTTTCGGGTCACGGTTTGCTGATACTGCCGGAGCTTTTCTTCCATTTGTCTGCGTAACATCAAATACCTTTTTGACATTGTAGGAAATACCCGGAGAGCCATCTGCTCTTGTGTATTCCACTGGTTCAAGAATAGAAACACTCTTTGCCCCTTTGGTAATCTTCACATTGTCCTTACCCCAATCATTAAAATCTTTAAGCTGTGTTGCCTGCGGATACTGACTGTAAATAAGGAGAGCATTTGCTGCGGAATATCTGTCCATTCGACTCTGCGTATCAAGAAAGCTCTTGAACTTCTCAGGGTCACTCACAATCTCACGGGCAGCGTCATCAATCATCTGATAGATCTTTTCTTTTTCTGCTCGCTTCTTTTCCGCATACTCCTCTTTAGATAATCTTGGCTGATTACCGCCAGCCTTTGCGGGTTTGAAATCATTTGTCATAGTGAATTACCTCTCTTTTGTTTTGGGTTTTTTCTTCGGCTGACGGTGTACCGTCTGACCGTTTTTCTGCTGCGGCTTCTTGCCGTCTTTCTTAACCTCCGGCTCTTTACGCTCTGCTTCTTTTTGCTGTTTTGCCTGTGCCTTATAACGGTCAAGTTTCTCTTTGACCGATGGCTTTTCCACTGGCTTTGCAACACCCTTATCAGATTGCGTTTCTACCGGCTCTGAGTTTTGCCTTGACAGAGGGCTTTTGTCTGTTTTGGCGACTGAGGGGTTTGCGTTTGCTCGCTCCTCTTTCTGCATTGGATTTCTGACCGCTTCTTCCATAATGATTTCACTCTTGGATTTAGTCGGCTTTTCTTTTTCAACTGCTTCACGGTCTGCGATAGCTTTCTCTGCTTCACTGACAATCGAAGCCTTATCCACTTTGCCAAGTTCAAATCTTTCAACGATACGCTGAATTTTAGAAGCGTCCTCTGCTCTTGCGATAATATCTACCGGAGCGTTCTCTCCCTTTGTGTTCTTATCTCTGAGGACACAATAAAGAACGCCATAGCGTTTTGCCTGTTCGGTAAACTTCTTCAAATCCTTTTGCGGAATGGAAAAGACTTTCAGCTCCTTGCCTGACTTAATCATATTGGTAAGCCTTGCTTTGCCCTTCGTCTTTTGTTCCTGCTTCAGAACCGATACCAAAAGCAATGCGATATTCTTCGCCGCCGAACCGCTTAATCTTGCAGCAACTTCAAATCCTTCAAGCGAAAGCCTGACGACCTGCTCTGCTGCGTCACCACCGTTGTTCATAGCGTGATTTCTCCTTTCTCTGCTGTTTTTGTTCCTCTGTTTCAATATGCTCAAGGTTTTCTTCCATAACCTTTGACCTCTCCGCAATATCCTCGCAGAGTTTTACTTCCCGTCGGAGTTTTTTCAATTCTCCATTGATAGAAGCGATTTCATCTTTTGCCGCCTGAAGCTGACCATCATCAATATTTGTTCTTATCTTTTTTCGGAGATGTGTTCTTCCGGCAATCAGATTTTTCATCTGCTCCTCTAAGGAAGTCTTATATGAAAAAAGCTGTTCGTCCGTGGAAATATTTTCTCGTCCGAGCAGCCTTACTTCATCAGTAATCTTATCGAGCTTCATCAAATCATCTTTCAAAAGATAATGAAGCCTTGCGTTATTCTGTTTCTTATACTTGGGCAGATAACCGAGTCTGTAACAGTAATACAGATACAGCCCATAAAGTCCGCCTTTCTTTTTCAGCTTCTGCCCTCTGGTCTGCATACGGTACTGTCTTGGCTTGTAAGTCGCCCTCTGGAACGGCTCAATCTCTGCCCATCTGTCACGATTTTCTTTGATACGCTCTACAATCCGGTCATTGGTATAATCTGCTCCGAGATTTTTCAGTCGTATCGGCTTATCGTATCCCTTTGGAATGACCGTCCAGTATTTTCGGCTTGGACTTAGGTTATAGGCATATCCCATTTCCTTGAGAGCAAACTGAAATTCTTTCAGGGTCTTGCTGTGGTCGATAGCATAATCAATGGCTTCCTTTGCAACCGAGTAGCGTGTCGGCATACCTGCCTTTTCTTTCATCGTCAGATACTCCGACTGCTTACTGCGGTTCGGATTCGGGTCATAGTAAAGTCCGTACTTCTCACAAATTCTGTCTGCAACTTTTCGGAATTTGAACCACGCTTTTTCCTCTCCCCACAAATGTTTGCCATCGACAAAAGAAATAGAGTTGATGACAAAATGACAGTGCAGGTGCTTTGTGTTCAGATGGGTTGTCACAACAACCTGAAATCTTTTCCCCCACACTTCATTTGCAAATTCCATTCCGATTTTCTGTGCCATCTCAGGAGATATATCTGTTTCCTTGAAACTCAAATATCCGTGATAGGCTTGGATACCGTCTGTCTTTTGGTACTGTTCCTTAACCGTTATGAACTGGTCACGGGCAATCGCCACATTACAGTTGATACCCTCAACATAAAATTCTCGCTCTGTTTTTTCTTCATCCTTTGCATAAGCAATAACATCAGCAAGAGCCTGATACTGTTCAGGTGAAAACTCCCTTTTGATATTTGCAGAAGTCTTTTCGGGATTGGTTGCATAGTCAATGACCTGACCGAGCCTTTCTGTTACCGACCACAACTTTGTTACTGCCATTTCATTTCGCTCTGATTTGGACGAAGATATGTCCTCTCAATCTCTGACTGGAACTTATTCCACTTTGCAGCTTCATTCTTCAGCATAGGTGCGTCAATGAAACCAAGTGTATTCGCTTTAGCCGCAAGCTGATTGATGTTATTACCGATAGAGGACAGTTCTCTCATCACATCATAGAAGCGGTCATCGGGTTTCTCTTTCGGCTCGTAACCTCTGATAAGTAAACGGATAAGTCCTGCTTCGGAAAGACAAGCCTTCTTTGCCTTTGCTGCCAAGTCCTGTGCTTCCTTGCGGTTAAAGCGTACAATCTTCTGAATGTTTCTCTTTCTCATAATCGGTATCTTCCTTTCTCTTTACTCTGCAATCTTTGTTAATCTGGAATAAGCACATCATCGTAACGCCAAGACAACTGCCGAGCAGTGTCCCAGCGGCGATAAGTAATAACTCTCTCAAATCAAGTTCTCCTTTCTCACGGGGTATTAGGGGCAACCCCTAACGAGCCTTTTACCGTTTGGGAAACTATGTTTATCCAAATGGTCTGCTCGCTAAGAATAAACATCTCCTCCGGGTTGCCCCGTTCTCAGGCTGCTATCTCTCATAATCCTTTGATTTCGGCTTAAAAGGTTCAGCCACGATATTGCCGCCCACTTCCTTAGAAAAGCGTTCAGGATACTTGAACTGTTCCTTATACTTCTTCATCATATCGTCCGGCAAGCTCTGAAAGCTCTCACTCTCAGGCGGTGCATAACAGATAAAGAATTTGCCACAGATAATATCTACCATTTCTTTCTTATCATTGTCCTGCACATAAACTGCACGGTTAAGCGGAAGCCCTCTTACCTTTCCTTCCTCATTACAGATGATTGCAACGTCATCGTCATAGGGCATATATTCCTCAATATCCCCGCCGACAACCTCCTGCATTGCTTCCAGACTGTCGTCGATTACAATTTCCTTCGGGTACTTTTCCGGTTCTACCAAGAGAACTTTAATCTTTGTATCATTCATCGTTCTTCATTCCTTTCGTGTGTTTTTTTATTGTAAATTCCCATCCGCATACAAAGAAAATCGTTGAAGTCCTTACCTGCTTTTGGTGGCTCATCAACGATTTCATACTTATCCGGCAGAATAGTTTTTAAGGTCTGTGCTGCCTTTCTGCCCGCTATATCATTGTCAAAATGGATACGGATTTTCCTGACAGATGGGTTACTGCCAAGATACTTTTCCAGTGCAATCGGCACTTTACTGTCCTCAATTTTCTTTGCCGGAGAATACACCCCGGACAGCGAAACAAAGCTCATTTCTTTCCAATCCTGCCCATTCAGCTTCGCAAGCGTGGCATAGGATAACAGGTCTATGGCACACTCAAAGAGGTGTACTTCCTCCAAGTTTTCCTTACCAAGCCGAAAAGAATAATCTTTTTTACTGCCACTGCAATCGCCCATAATCCTACGCTTATTCGTGGAACGGTAGGCTGCATATTTCGGCTCTTTCTTCTCGTCATAGCCTACAAACACAACATTGTGATACGGCAGGCTCTCAAAGATAAGGTCATTAGAGATACAGTAATTGATGATTTCAAAATCTATTCCTCTCCCGAAAAGATACTCTGTAATCACTCTGTTGGAAGCACATTTTTCAGGGAGAAGAAGCGGTTTATTTTCCTCTTTTGGCTGTGGCTTTTCATAGACCGGAGCCTGAATCGCTGTGTGTCCGATAATGGTTTCCACCGCTTCAAGGAAGCTGTAACCTTTGACCTTAATCAGATAATCCAAAGCACTCCTGCCACCGATACCTCTCGACCACCATATCCATTTCCCGTTTGAAATTTTCAAACTATCGTGGGTTCTGGTGCAATAGGTGTTCCCCGAAAACTTAACCAGCTCATACGGTTCATAATTTTTCAGGTAAGTTAGCAAGTCCATCTGCTTCGCCTGAATGATTAACTCAGGTGCGATAAAAGGCATATCGACCACCGCCTTTCTGTTTATCTCTCATACGATTTCTCCTTTCTGCCGCCGACTGGCTCGCCCTCATCAGGCTCTCCGCCGACAATCTCATTTTCTTTTTTATCCATATTGAGCAGGATATTCAGCTCATCAAGTCTGGCAGTTTTTGCCCTCAATTCTTCCTCCTTTGCAAACGGCTTTTCGATTTCCTGCTTCGCTGTTTCAAACTGCTTCTCCGTATTTTCAAGGCTGTTTTTCGTATCAGCAAGTGCTTCCTCAAAGCGTTCTATGCCGTTATCTATTCTCACGATATTACCGTGAGCATCATCGCCAAGCGGTACATCTCTGCTTGTTTCGCCTTTTAATTTCACAACATAATTACGCTGCACCGTATCAAAATACAGTTCCATTTGAAAGCCACGGTACTCGCCAAGTGGTATCGCATCGGGACTGTTCATTGACTTGCAGGCATTGATGATTGCCTGACCTGCTTCGGCTTTTTCGGAATAAGAAACACCCGATACCATCATTCCAAGCGGCTGCTCGTCTATCGGTTTCGGGTGTAATTTTGCTGTTTCAACATCTTTGGTAAGTCCCTCTACACGGGATTTCAAGTAAGCAATCTGTTGTGGGTAGAATTTGATGACCTTATCCTCCAGTCCGTATTTCTCCGATAAGAAATTGGATTTTAATATCTTCAGCTTCTGCACCTGAATGTCTAAGTCCATCTTTTCTTTGATATATGGATTTCCTGTTGCAAGCATTTTTATCTCCGCATAAGACAGTGCGGTTTCATCAATATCCTCTGCCGACCTGACCGGAGATTTGCTCGTCATAATCTGACTTGCGAACTTCTGCTTACCTTCCACAAGCTGATAGAGGTATGCATCAAAGGTCTGCTCTGTTACATAGCGGTAAATATCTACCTGCGGATTTTCATTGCCCTGACGGACAATTCTACCGGAACGCTGCTCCAAATCTGAAGGTCGCCACGGGCAATCCACGTCATGAAGTGCGATAAGTTTGTCCTGCACATTCGTTCCTGCTCCCATCTTCTGAGTAGAGCCAAGAAGCACCCTGACTTCTCCCTTACGGGTCTTTTGGAACAGTTCCTTTTTTTTCATATCGGTGTCTGCTTCGTGTATGAACTTCACTTCACTTTCAGGAATACCTCTCTCAATCAGCTTCTTCCTGATGTCGTTATAGACGGAAAATGTGCCGTCATTCTTCGGAGTGGACAAGTCGCAGAATACAAGCTGTGCCGATTTCTTGTCGGCATTTTCTTTCCATATCCGATAGATGTTATCGACGCAGGCATTGATTTTACTGCCCTCAAAATCAGGCAGCATATCGTTTAGCATACGCTGGTCAAGAGCCAGTTTTCTTCCGTCATTTGTGATTTTCAGCATATTATCTACGCTTGAATCCACACCACCGCCACGCACCTGCTCGGCTCTCTCTGCAAGGGAAGCAACCATTTCTTTCTGCATTTCCGACGGCTTTACTGCAATGTTATGGTACTTTGCTTCCGGTACTGGCAGATTCAACATATCTGCTGTTTTAATGTCCGCTATCTCCTTGAACATCGCCATTAGTTCAGGCAAGTTATAGAATTTTGCGAACCTTGTCTTTGCTCTGTATCCCGTTCCTTCCGGTGTAAGTTCCACTGCCGTAATGGTTTCTCCGAAAGTGGAAGCCCAGGCATCAAAGTGCTGCAACCCATTTTTCACAAGCGTGTTGTACTGCAAATATCGCTGTATCGTGTAGAGTTCCACCATACTGTTTGAGATAGGTGTACCCGTTGCAAATACGATTCCTCGCCCTCCGGTAATCTCGTCAAGGTAACGACACTTCATAAAGAGGTCGGAAGATTTCTGTGCTTCCGTCTGTGCGATACCGCCCACATTACGCATTTTTGTATAGAGATAAAGGTTCTTATAGTAGTGGCTTTCGTCAACAAAAAGCCTGTCTACACCAAGTTCCTCAAAGGTTACAACATCATCTTTCTTCGTCTGGTCATTGAGTTTATCCAATTTCTGACGAATGGATTTCTTTGACTTTTCAAGCTGTTTAACTGAGAAGTTTTCCCCTCGGTTTCGCTTCAGTTCCGCAATTCCTTCGGTTATCTCCTCAAGCTGCTGTTCAAGGATTGCCCTCTGTCTTTCAATGGACATCGGGATTTTTTCAAACTGTGAATGACCGATAATAACTGCGTCATAATCTCCGGTTGCAATCCTGCCGCAGAACTTTTTACGGTTCTTGGTTTCAAAATCTTTCTTTGTTGCAACAAGGATATTTGCCGCCGGATAGAGTTGCAAATACTCAGCCGCCCATTGTTCCGTCAAGTGATTGGGTACAACAAACAGTGACTTGTTACAAAGCCCAAGCCTTTTCGACTCCTGTGCTGCCGCTACCATTTCAAAAGTTTTTCCTGCTCCGACTGCGTGTGCAAGAAGCGTATTTCCTCCGTAAAGGATATGGGCAACTGCATTTTTCTGATGTTCCCTGAGTTCGATTTCAGGGTTCATACCATTGAAAATAATATGGCTTCCATCATACTCACGGGGTCTGACGCTGTTGAACTTCTCATTGTAGAACTTGCAAAGCCTTTCCCTTCGTTCAGGGTCAGACCATATCCAGTCCTGAAATTCCTGCTTAATCATTTCCTGCTTCGACTGAGCAATCGCTGTTTCCTTTTTATTCAGGATAGCCTTTTTCCTGCCCTCATCATCTTCGATATAATCAAAGATACGCACATCTTTTAAGTTCAGCGTTTCCTCGATAATCTTATAAGCATTGATGCGGGAAGTACCGTAAGTGTTATATGCCCTTACATTTCCTTTGTCGTAAGATTTACCCTCAATATTCCACTCACTCGTAAATGGAGAGAAGTGAACTTTGATATTCCATTGTGCATAACGTGGTGTTTCAAGCAAATGAAAAATAAATTCCTGCACATCGTCCGGCGGCAGCCAAGTTGCTCCAAGTCGCACGGAAATTTCACTTGCGGTCAGGTCTTTCGGCTGCACCTTTTGAAGTGCTTCCACATTGACCTTATAATCTTCCGGATAGAGTTCTGCCGAGTTCTTTGCAATTCTCAGCTTCTCCCTGACATTACCCGAAAGGTATTCATCAGCCATCAGATACTTCGGTTCGTAAGAATTTCCATACTCATAAAGCGGATTCAGGAAGATAACACCCTTCAAATCCTCAAAGATTTCATTCTCCGATTTACCGGAAAGCTCCATCATATAGTCCATATCAATCGTGGCTTTTTCTCCAAGAGATACCGCCAACGCTTCGCTTGCAGTATCAACAGAAGTAACCGGAGTATGCGGCTTAATTGTTCTCTTGGAAAACATATCTGCCTTACGCTCCAGTTCTCCGTCCTCTCCGATAATTTCCAATGCAGAAAGCAAAGAGAACGAACTGTCCTGTGAGAAAGCAGAAGTATTTGCACGGCTGTTAATGAGTCCGTACTTACCTGAAAAGGTATCATAAAGTCTGTTTAATCTCTCCTGCTCTGCTTTTATTTCGCTGTCAGGGTAATCTTCTGTCTGCAATTCAATCAGCGTTCTGACGGAATTTCTAATGGCAATCATACCCTTAATTCGGTTCTCTGCGGTTGCCGATACCTCCACCGGAGTCATACGGGAATTTTCACGATAGTAGATTTTATCGTCCACCACCGTATAGGAAAAGTTTCTCTCTGTCGGGTCTGCCGGAATAGAATTATCTTCCTCCTCCAGTTCTTCCTCGGCTTCATATTCCGTGATTTCCCCGTGAATGTTTGCTACCGCTTCATCAAGCTGTGCTGCAAGGTCTGAATTTTCATACGGCACACAAGTTGCTTCCATACCGAAACGCCCTGATACCATTTTCATTTCTCCAAGTATCATTTCGGGGTGCTGCACAAAATAAGAGTTCATCTTAATTCCGTTCTCATCGGTATCAAGATGAACCCAATCCGGCTCAATATCTATCAGTCTGTCACGCTTTTGCAGGATAAGAATATCTGAAACAACTTCCGTTCCTGCGTTACCCTTGAAAGTATTATTCGGCAATCGGATTGCTCCAAGAAGCTCTGCTCTCTGTGCAATATATTTTCGTACTGCCGAGTTTTCCTTATCCATTGTGCCTTTGCTCGTTACAAGAGCCATCACACCGCCGGGTCTTAACTTATCGAGGGACTTTGCAAAAAAGTAATCGTGTATCAGGAACTTATGCTTGTCATACCTTTTATCCGATACCTTAAAATCTCCAAAAGGCACATTTCCGACAACGCCATCAAAGAAGCTGTCCGGTAAATTGGTTTCTTCAAATCCCTGTGCCGCAATGGTTGTTTTCTGGTAAAGCTGCTGTGCAATGCCTGCGGAAATCGTATCAAGTTCCACACCGTAAATCTTACTGTCCTGCATTGAGTCAGGCAGCATACCGATGAAATTACCAATACCGCAGGACGGCTCTAATAAATTGCCCTCCTTAAAGCCCATTTGCTCCATTGCCTTATAAATGGCTGTGATAACTTCGGGCGGCGTGTAGAACGCAGTCAATGTGCTTTCTCTTGCCGAAGCATATTCCTCCGATGTTAATACCGAAGAAAGTTCCAGATATTCAGTTGCCCACGCTGAATTATTTTCATCAAAGGCTTCTGAAAGTCCACCCCAACCGACATACTTTGATAAGATAATTTGTTCCTCAGGAGTGGCAAATCTGTTTTCTTCCTGACACTTTTTAAGAAGCTGTATCGCCATAATATTTCTGCGGAAGCGTTCCTTTTTACCTACCGTTTCAACCTCATTTTCTCTGAGATTAAAGGTATGACGGTCTGCCATAGGCACATCAGGGTGCAGGTCAAAGCCCTTGACCTTTTTCTTCTGCTCCCAAGCAGGAACTATCGGCTCAGGCTCTTTATCATAACCGTTTCCTATGCGATACCCCTGATGATACATCTCATCATAGCTGTCAAAACCTGACTGTGAAGCTACTATCTCTCGATAATCTTCAATTGGCATACTGCCCATATTGGTCTGAACTTCTTCCGTTTCATTTCTTTCTTCGGCAGGTTCTTCCTTCACAATCAAATGCTCATTCATCGGGTTCTCACGCACTTTTCTGTCAAACTCTGTGCGTGAAAATTCCTTATTGAACAGTGGCATATCATAGTCATAGAGCATTACTCTCTCATCATCAACAGATAAGATTTCATACTCAGAAGCACCGATATACACCTTATCGCCAAGATGATATTCATACTGCACATCTTGCGGCTGTTCTGCTTCTTCAGGTTCTTTTTCGGTTGGTTCGACCTCCTGCTCCGGTGGTGCATTAGAGAGTATCTCACGATTTCTTTTCGTTTCCTCGATTTTGGCTCTGCGTTCCTCTTGACTTTCAAGCCACTGAGGATAACGTTCTTTTTCCTTTGGATTTAAGTATCTGTCCATTCGGATAAGTTCCCCGATACGCTTCTCCACCTGCGACCACGAAAGTGTGATATGTGGATTTTCTTTACCGATGCCTTTCGTAATCGTAATACCTTTTCCATCGTGGCTCTCATCAATCCCTGCCCCAATTATGACGGGATAAGAACCGCCCCAACCGTATTCATTTTTCAAGAAGTCGGCATTTTCTTTTGCAGAAAGGCTTTTTTCAAACTGCTCATAGATACGCATTTTCCCCTCAGAAAATCCGCTTCCGTTCGCAAGAACAGCGTCGATAATCTCCTGAGAAAAAGTAAAGGCAGAGGTTTTCTTTTCCTCTGCCCGACCGTCTAATATGAATGTCATCTGACCGTCCATTGACGGCAATGGTTTTATGCTGTCACTTAATTCTCCCAGTAATCGCATAGCTTCAAAATGACGGGCAATAACAGCCCAATCATAAAAGCTCTGTGCGGTTCTGCTGTCGTATTTGCCCTCCCACAAATGCAGAACGTTTTCAAAGGTCTTGTACCCTACTGTCCTGCCGTCCTCTAAAGTAAGTTCGGTATAATCATTATTGAAAATACTCTTTATATACTCTGTACGGTCTTTGTTATCAGGATTACGTTCATAATAATCTTTGATTTCTTCCAGACTAGCCGACAAATGTGGTGTCGTTCTGAGAATTTCATTGATTACTTCATCACGTCCAAAGAACGGAAGGCTTTTATCCTCGTGCGTTCTGTCGTAATACTCTAAGCGAATATCACTTCCGCTTTCACGATTTCCTGTGCCGAGCTGCGAAGGGAGTTCATCAGACGAACCCATTTCATCATATCCTCCGCTTTCATCTGTTCGGTCACTCCCTCTTTCTGTGCCATCTGGCTCAGGATTGTTTCCTCCATCTTGCTGGCTCTCTGTTCCACTTCCGCCAAGTGCTGTGTCAGTTCGCCCCTCGTCAGGAGATTGTAGTAAAGGACTCTGTGATGTTCCTTCAGAAACTCTCTCCTCATCTGAGCGTATCTGCCCAACGTCACTTCCGGCTGCTGTGGAAGTTTCAGGTTCGGAAGGCTGTAATCGCCCACCATCGTGTAGGTCAGTTCGTTCATTGTCCAAACTCCTTTCGTCGTTATTTTCAACCTTATTGTATTCATTTCTGTCCTGACCGACAATTATGCGATTTTGACGATTGAGTGCAGTAATTGTTTTAGACATTTCCGTCAATCCCATTTCTGCAATATCACTGGTAGCAAATCCAAGTGCATTGAGTGTTTCCTGCGTATTGAAGTTAGTAACATCTCTGAAATCATCAAGTTCAAAATAACCGTCCGTATCAACGCCAAGCCTTGACATCATCATATATGCCACACTATTTGTCACGACATTTTTATAAATGAAAGCCACAATATCCTCTTCCACTTCCTCAAAGGAACTGCCCTCGGTTGCATAGTAAAGGTCTTGCAGATAATCAGGGATATTATCCTCTGCCGCATTTCTTGCTGCTCCCATAATTGCTTCGGCAAGACTGCTCTTATTCTCAATCTCTCCGAAAGTGCTTTCCAATGTTTCAATCACATCAGCTTCGTATTCCTGACGCATATCCCAAATCGGGACTGTTCTTGAATATCTGCTTTCGTGAGTATCTGAAATATCAAAGTAATGTGTCAGCCTTTGCCGTGAACGGTTCTCATCAGCAAAAACAGCAATACCTCTGGCACCTCGGTTGACCCATCTGCCAAAAATTTTGTTCCACTGCTCTATCTCAAGAACCGCTGTTGCATCGGGTCGCTGTGCATATACAAGAAGCTGTTCGTCATAGCGTAATTTATAATTTCGGCAAGCCGAAGCCAAGAATGCCTGCCAGTTCTGAGGATTTGATACAACCGTTTTGCAGGTGCGGTTGTAAAGCTCAGAAATAAGGTCATATTTTCGTGCCATTACTCTTGCACCTCCTTATCGCTGTTTTTCTCTGTTTTTGGTCTTGTTTTTTGACGGTTCGGATTGATTGACAGGTTCAACTTTGCTTCCATTAAGCTCCATTTTTTCAGCAAACTCGCATATATGATAGCAGCAATTTCCGACATACAAATGGTAGTCATCAATATACTTGCACACTCTGTCTGCTGTGTGTCCATCACGAAAAGTAATCCTGATTTTTCCACCATCGGGAATATAGAATTTTAAATTGTAATGACTGTCTATAAATCGAATTTGCTTTTCCTGTGGCTCTGCTCTATTCTCCTGTTGCTTCATTTTCCTTACCTCTCATTTTTGTTGCTTCATCAGAACCGCCGCCCAAATACGAAAAGAGTTTACCGGACTTTGTATTCTTCTGAAGCTCCATAATCACACCCATATCAGGAATCGTGATATTCGGGATTTTCAGGATTGCTTCCATATCAAGCTGCTGCAACTTTTTCTCCGTATCACAACCGGAGTCAAAGAGTTTATTCAGCACCTTGACCTTATTCTGAAAAGTTGCTTTGTCTTTCACGAAAATACCTCCTTAACTAATGTTGATTACAATAGAAATACTACCGCTCTGCTCTTCTTTCTGCGGATTACGTGAATACTCAGGAAAAAGGGACTGTACTCTCTGCCTTGCCCTGCGTATGGTTTCAAAACAAGGAAGTCCGTATGCTCGGTAATTAAATACAATATCCTCAAGCGGAAGATTTCCGGCAGGTATATATCCGTACCGATTGTAATAATGCAGAATGAGAAGCATATCATCATACCTCGACATCGGGCATTCCTTTAAGATTTCAAGCACTCGGCTCTCCACCGTTTTCTGTTGTTTCATAATGTTCCTCCAAAAATTAAAGGGACAGAGTTTTTACGCTCTGCCCCGACTGGTTAATGTTCGCTTGTTACTTACTTCTTACGGTTTTTAACCTGAAGAAAGATAAAGCCGCCGACAATAACGGCGACTAATGCGATAGCGATAATTGTCTTTGCTTCCATTACTCGTTACCCTCCTTTTTCTTCTTTTTGTGTGCAACAACAGAAGTTACGGCGATACCGACAGCAGAAAGTCCGGCAAGGACATACCAAAGTTTCATATTGGTATCATCTCCTGTTTTCGGAGTATCCCTCAACTCATTGTGCATTTTTACAACGGCTGTTTCATCAAGTTTGATAGTAACATTCTGGTCGGCAGGTGTGATATATGCGGCAGACGCATTGTTTGCCACTTCTGATACGGTATATTCGCCAATACGAAGTCCCTCAATCACGATTTCGCCGTTCTTATCTGTTTCAAATGTCATATCATAACCGTTTGCTCCGGTTACTCTGAACGCAAAACCTTTAACCTTACCGTCCGAAGATGTCTTGACGATTTTCAGTGTTCCACGCATAGCTTCATTGATAAATCCAACACCTGCTTTATTCTCAACGGAATAAGTTGTTTCGTCTTTCTCAATGAAAACAGAGTATTCTCCCTTATCAAGCAGGAAGCCCTCCGGTGCTTTGGTTTCACGGACAATATATTTTCCGTAAAGCAGCTCTTTCATCTCATAAATTCCGGTTTCAGTTTCTTCAAGATTTCCGATAAGTTCATCGCCATCATCAATCTTTCCGTTCTCATTGGTGTCCTTATATACCTCAAAGGTTGCACCCGTAAGTTTGTTATCCGGATATTCAGCGTCCACCTTCGTGAGTCTGATATTGCCGTGAACATACTCATTGACAATCTCAATTTCAACTACCTGCTCGGCTTTGCTGATATTGACCTCATACGCTTTTTCATCAAGAACAAATCCCTTTGGCTGCTCGATTTCTCTTACAATCCATTTGCCATAAGGAACTTTTGCAAAAGAAAAACTACCGTCTTTTGCAGAGGTAGTCGTCATAAGTGCAGTATCCTTTGTAAATTCTGTTTCTTCGGCTTTGAAGATACCGATAACAGCACCCTCAAGTGCTTCTCCATTCTCGTCAATCTTCTTCCCTGATACAGAACCATAGATAAGTTCATTCTTGATTTCTTTTCCGTCATTCACTTTGATTTCAACCGTTGCGGTATCCTGACCTGCGTATTCAAATACAACCGGATACTTCGTATCAGAGAGAATATAATGCTCATCGGTTGCAATCTCTTTGACATAGTATTTGCCAAACGGAAGGTCTGACTTCATAACAGCAGTTCCATTTTCATTTACGCTGACAATCTCAATCAGTCCATCAGCCGGAATAACTGTACCGCTTGCAGATACAATATCTTCTGCGGCATAAAGACCAAAGCTGATATTTTTGATTTCTCCGTTATCGCCAATACCAAATGTCTTATCCTTTTCAATGACTTTTGCAAGGCTTACCTGCACTTTCTGTCTTTCGTTATAGAACGATGTGGAAGTTTCAGTAACAGAGATATTCTGACCTGCATAAGTAAGCTCAACCGTATGTGTTTCTCCACTGACTACCATTCCGTAAGGTGCGGTAATTTCCTTGACCTCGTATTTTCCGAGATAAAGTTCTTTGCTCTTAACAAATCCATCGGAGCTTGTTGTGATAGTATCTACCACTTCGCCCTTTGAATAGCGGAGTGTACCATCCGGTGTACTAATATCTTCCGCAGCACGGACTTCATAAACTGCACCCTCAAGTCCTGCCACTTCATAAACAGGCTGATAAATAACATCACTGTCCTCAGAACCACTTACATTGACACCACTAAATACTTCTCCGGTCTTTTCAACCGTGATAGTACCTTTCTGTGCCATATTCGGCTTATTGACTTTCACAACAGTTACGCCACCTTCCTCTGTGGAATTTTCTTCGGTAATATCAAAATATACCGGAGTATCATCAAGTACATATCCGTATGGAGCTTGTACCTCTACGATAGAATATCCCTTGCCGTAATCCAGTTTCTCAGGTGTGACAAGAGAACCATTTGCATCGGTATAGAACACATCAATCGTGGTCGGTGTCGGATAAGTAAAGGTCATTTTGACCTGATTACCCTGCGGGTCGTAAATCTTAAATCCTGCTCCTGCATACGGAATACTCTTTCCGCTTTCTGCGTCCACCTTAACTACATTGACAAAGCTCTCGAAGTTACGGTTATTGATGAGATAACGATAAGTCTGTGCGTTCTGTGAAATGAACACATCAAAATCATCCATCATCTCTCTGCCTTCCCAACCGGAAGTCTGGTGTACGGTATAAATACCATACGGCATATCTTTTGTCTGACCGAAGCCATTTTCATCGCATACGATAGTATCTCTCTCGTCTTTATTGGCTGCGTCATAGCTTCCGGCAGATTTCAGGTAAATCTCAAAGGAAGCACCCTTTTCAGGTGTTTCAATCTTTGTTTCTCCATCATCAGTGTGTTTAATGATAGCCACATTGCCTTTGATTACCTGCTCGGTTACATCATTGGAAGTAAGGTTGTGTTCCACCTCATAAAGTTTCGGGTCTGCACCTACCTTGTGAATGGTCTTATCAAGGAGATAGCCTTCACTCGGTGTAATTTCTCGGATTGTCCAGTCGGTATCACAAACATATTCTTTGGTAGTGAACTGACCGTTTTCATCAGTAACATACTTATCTACAAGCGTTTCGCCCTTATAGATACCGTAAACTGCTCCCGAAAGTTTGGCATTGCCCTGTGCTTCGCCCTTCTCAGCGTCGCTCTTTGTGACTGTTACAGTAAACTTCTTCAAAATGTTATTGAAGTTTCTTGTGGTTACTTCTTTCCACTTCACTGGTGCAGTCTGATTTTTCGGTACGACATAACGGATAGCTGTGTCTACTTCTTCAAGTGTATATGGTTCAGAACCACTGATAAGCACATCTTTGAAAGTTGCCACACCGTTTTTGTCTGTAACTGCATACTGGTCAACAGCATCACCGGAAAGAGAAGTACCGAAAAGATGGAACTTCACACCTTCAACAAGGTTATCTTCTGAGGACTTCCCTACCTGAAGGTCGCCACGCTTCAATTTGTTATTGAAAGTGACCTTTGCAATCTGTCCTGCTACAACAGTAACTCTATGTGTTTCCTGCGGCTCGTACTTATCGTATGCCTGCTCGGTTACAGTATAGATACCCGGCATAAGGTTATCAATCTGGAACTTACCGCCATTAGCTGTTGTAACTGTCTGATTGATACCGTTTCCGGTAATCGTGAAGTTGATACCGTCAACCTTGCCGTCCTCACTGGTCTTTACAATCTGACAAGAACCATAGCTGACTTTCATCTTCACATAACCGTTAATACTGTCGCTTACTTCCTGAGCATAGCTGACAACATCCTGCACACTGGAGTTCTGACCGTGTTTGCCCTCTGACCATACAACCACACCTCTGCGGACTGCATTTTTCTTCGTTGCGGTAATGGTAAATTCCTTACTCGGTGCAGTATCCATAGAAACAGTAAGTTTGTTACCATTCACTGAAAAGCTCACTCCACTGATACTTGCCTTGAAATTATATTTGGACAGCACATTATTGGAATCTGTCAGAGTAGTTGTGTACTTGCTTCCGTTCCACTCAAGTTCTATTGTCTTTGCCGAACCGGATGATTTATTACAAAAACTCGGTATGGTCGCATGGTTCTGTACACTCTGCACCATACTGTTGTAATAACTGAAAATCTTATTGCGGAGCGGATGCTTTGCATTGATGACATCTTTCACATTGCTGCAACCACTGGCTGCTACATGATTGAAGTTCGCATCACGCTCTCCGATAACAGTTTCCCAGATAAGAAGCTGTGTAGCATAAGCCTGTGCAATGCTGTTTGCTGCCGCTTCATTCTGTGACCTCCAAGATGTCGAGATTGTCCCACGATAGCCATACTGTAAAATACGACCAACGAAAAGACGGATTTCATCTCCGGAAATAACCCCATTGGCTGCAAGGTTATTAAAATAATTTTCGTCATACTTATTCATTGTCTGACCGACCTTGAGTGAAATTCCCGGCTCAATACAATAAGCAACATTGCCTGAGTATGAGCCAATAGCCTTAAGATTGGTAAAATTGGAACGTCCGGTATGCCAACCATTTTTCAAGGTCAAATTGCTGTGTCCCCATACCCCATCGTAATTAGCATCGCCATCACGAGGGAAATCGACCATATAAACATCGGCTTTTTCTCCCGAAGCAGCATATGCTGTTGTCGAGCCAATACCTGCAAAAGTGGTCACACACATAAGGGTCGCCAAGAAAAGCGACGTGGCTCTTTTGAATTTTGACTTTATCATTGCGTTTCCTCCTGTAAAAATTGAAAACACACCGTATCTCTACGATGTGCCTTTGTGGATTTTCTCTTACGGCAGAATTTACCTGCCGAAAAACAAATGCGGATTTTTCGTTAATTTTTCATTTTACCATACACCTCCAGTCCGTTCATACTGTGCGATTACCCCTTAGAGATAGACATATACTTTGAGATAGTTATATTCAAGTGAGATAGTATATATCATTTTCGGTAGGTAAAAGTATAACTAAGGGGTTAGAGTGTGAGAAAGGGGAACTGTAAATCAGGCTATCGGCTGTCACGCTCTGCACGATTACGCAAAAACTTGTTGTAATGCTCCAATGCTTTGCAGACAAAATCCTCCGTCTGGCTGACGGGAATGTTTTTCGGGATAAGCTGTCTTACTCTGTCACCCCTCAACACGATTTTTTCCTTTTGGTTCGGCTTTTCCTCAGACATAACAGCGTGGATTACTTCGGTTGTAAGGTTGCCCTCGTTGAATAACTTTCGCATACGGATTGTCTGGTCGTGTGACGGGGTTGCGTCATTCAGGTCTATTTCATCAACCACATCACGCTGGCAATCTTCATCAAGATATGAAAGTTCTACGGCAGGACGCATTTTAATACGCCCCTCGTCAACAAATTCAAGCAGTTCAGGAACAAGGTTTGTCAGGCGGACATATCGCTGTATTTGTGTGTTACTGTCCTGACTCTCAGAAGCTAAAATCTCTCTTGATTTACCCACAATAGAATTGTGTCCCACTGGGACTCCATTTTCTTTGCTCGGTCTGCCTGCTTGCCTTTTCATTGCTTCCAAACGCATTTTATAGGCAAAGGCTTTTTCACTTGGCAATATCTCTGACCTCTGAAAATTACTCTCAACCATTAAAATAGTCGCTTCATCTCTGTTCAGGTCTACAATCTCACTTCTCAGGGTTTCAAATCCTGCCAGTTCACACGCTCGCTTTCGTCTGTGTCCTGAAACAAGTTCGTATCTGCCGTCCTCTTTCTGCCTTACCGTTGCCGGAGTAATCACTCCTCTTTCCTTGACACTCTCCACAAGCTGCATCATATCTTCATCGTCCCTGACCTTAAACGGGTGGTCGGGAAAATCATCAATCAGCTCCAATGGAATATCTCGGATTTTTGAAAGCTGTTCTTCATCTCGCTGTGCCTGCGTGGTAAATAAATCATCGAGCTTCGTGAGAGTGAAGTCGCTCTTTCTTCCTGCCATCGGCTAACACCTCCTTTGTAAATTCAGCGTATGCCTTAGACACTGTGCTGTTTGGCTCATAAGCATAAATGCTCTTGCCTTTGGAAGAAGTTTCAGCGGCTTTTACGGCAATCGGGATTTGTGTTCGATACATCCTTATCTGATTACCGAAGTTTGCCCTGAGTGCTTCCACCGTACTCTTTGCAAGGTTTGTTCGGCTATCCACCAAAGTAAGCAGCATACCGTCTATCTTAATATCCGGATTGATATACTTCTTTACTTTTGAAATGGTCTGCACAAGCTGTGTCATACCCTTTGCAGGCAAATACTGAGCCTGAACCGGAATGATAACACTGTCTGCCGCCGATAAAGCATTGAGCGTAACCATACCAAGTGAAGGCATACAGTCTATAATTACATAATCATATCTGTTCTTCACTTGACTCAGATAATTCTTGAGTGTAGTTTCTCTGCTCATTGCGTTTACAAGGTTAAATTCCATTGCTGAAAGCTCAAGGTTTGCCGGAACAAGGTCAACACCTTCTTCGTGATGCAGGATACCAACCATAGGGTCTGTCATCGTTTCATTGATTACATCTGTGAGTTTCGTTGCAAGCGTGATACCCAAGCCGTCTGTATCCTGCCAACCAAGACAAGTCGTTAAATCGCCCTGCGGGTCTGCGTCTATGAGCAATACTTTCTTACCCTGCATTGCAAGCCCGACTCCAAGATTAACTGTTGTGGTGGTTTTTCCGACTCCGCCTTTCTGGTTACATACGGAAATCGTTTTGCAGTTTGACACTTCTTTTTGCCCTCCTTTCTGAAAATTCATAGCCACCGCATTATGGCTATGTACCTGACCGACTCATTTCCTAATCGGTCATAGCAATATTTGTTCTCAACACCCCTTGCCAAGCAAAATGCTTATGGGAAGTCACTAAGGAACAGACTGCTTATCTGTATCATAGGATTCTAACCTCTGCCGGGTACTCCGCCAGCTCCGTAGAGAAGTATCATTATCATTCTGACTGTCATCGCCATATCAGGAGCAACCTGATACTCATAACCGGAGTTCTCGCTATTCTGAAATACAGAAATCACGGCGTACCTGCTAAAGTGGCTATCATCAGAAATAAAGTCTTAGTGAATGACTTATTCAATTTTCAAGCGAAAAGGCTTCCGTTTTTGCTATCCGGAATGAACCCCTTCACTCATTTGGACAAAGGGGTATGAAATGCACACCCAAAATCTCCGCTTTTCCAAAAATATTTCAAAAAAATTTTTGGAAATAAAAAAAGCCGTCTGCTCCGGTTAGGAAACAGACGGCAAAACACGTTCTAAATGTATTCAATTTTCAATTTCTTTTTCTTTGCTTCAAGCACTTTGCAGAGGACATCATCTACTGCATCGGTGTATCGTCCCTGAGCTGCTAAATTGTTCTTCAGTTCAATGAGCGATTGTATCACTCGGCTTCGTTCTTCTTCATTTAAGTATAGATGATAGGTTTTCTCTCTCATTGGCTGTCCCTCCATCTTTCAAATGTATTTTTGATTATCTCCACATCTTCCTCTGTATCAGAAGAAATAAATATATGTACGTTCTGAAAAGCTCTTTTTAAGCTGTCGGCATAATCCAGTTCAGTGCCTTTCATCGGCAGTTTAATCAGTCTTATTCCTCGTTGCTCACACATATATGCTTTCATTATTTCTATATTCTCGTCAGCACTTCCTGACTCAATAGCCAACTTTTCTGAAGGTATGTATGTTTCAAGCGGAACTCCAAGCAATCGGTCAGAACCAAGTTCTGCTTTCAATCCTTTCTTATTAGAATAATAGCTGACAGCCAAAGCAGGAAATAGAGATAAATATTCTTGCTCACAAATTCGGCAGCCTTTATTCAATATCGTCCTTTCATTTATCTTCATACTCCATGAATGACCGTGCCTGCATTTCCACCATGCTCTCTTTGCTGAAGTTCGTGATACTTCTGTCGGCTTCAGTTTATTCTGTTCATAATCCCATTCGCTAAGAAGCTGACTGTCCGTTGTCGCCAAATCATTATATCCGGCAAGGACTTCTCTCTCTGCACAAACGGGGCATACCGTACCTTTCACACGGGCATTGACAACGGATTTCCACTCATTACCGCATTTTCTGCACTTCCACCAGACGTTTTTCCTCGACTTTGCATTTACTTCATCAGGTTTCAAAGGCAAGTTCTTCTCCGACCACTCCGAAGCAATTTCAGGGTGTGTTGTCTGCAAATCGTTAAACCCTTTCGAGAATATGTACCCACTGCAATACGGGCATTTACTCCCACCGGAACGGGTAGAAATAAGGGTGTTCCACTCTCTGCCGCAATCCTTACACTTCCACCACGCCTTACGATTGGCAAAGACCGTAACCTGAGTTGGAAGTAACGGATAATTTCTGTCCGACCACTCGGCAGCTATATCCGGCAAAAGCGTTGCAAGGTCATTAAATCCTCCCAACACTTTATTATGGGAACAATACGGGCAACCCGTTTTATTTATTGTCCTGCTCTTAACGGCTGCTTCCCACTCGTGACCTTTTTTACATCTCCATATCACTTTCTTATGAGAACCAATAGAAACCTCTGTCGGTTTTATCTTATTCTTTTTTGACCACTGCTTTGCCAGTAACGGCTCTAATGTCGCCAAATCGTTAATACCTGCAATCACTCTCGCACCGGAACATATCGGGCATTTTTCTCCATTAGAACGAGCCTTAACGCTTGTTTGCCATTCGTGTCCGCAAGTACCTTTCCACCATACTTTTTTATTTGAACCAAAGGTAATATCATCAGGTGTAAGCGGTAAATTCTTCTCCGACCATTCCGTAATAAGCTCTGGGTGTACTTCTGCTAAACTGTTGTTCATAGCCAAACCTCAACCTCCTTGTGCTTAGAGTATATGAAGTTTTGGCTTTATCTTGTAGTTTGCGAATATCCGTATAAATAGAAAAAGCCCTTTGAGAAAAGGATTTCTCCTCTCCCAAAGGGTAGTTTAACTTTTACTTAGAATTATCTTTTTTAATAACTAAGTTATAATTGCTATCATAATACAGTCCAAGTTCTCTACACATTCTATCGTTCACATTATCTAACGCTTTCTTATATTCTGCATACGTTGGAGACAGAACCATTAAATTAGGAATGAATATATCGTTATATCCTTTATTTTGTAACTCTTTCTGCATTTTTCTCTGTGCAATAAATGCTGGATGGTATTTCATTATACCGTTTTTCATTTTAGCACCTTTCCATACTTTTTCTTTTAGTCTTTCATATTCACTTTCACTCATATCACGATAATAGGCTATCATCTCATCTGCGGTTCTGGTTTCTTGTGCAATCCCACCTATCATCTTCGTACCTATTCCCATAATAAAAGGAACTTTCAATGTTGTTTCATCGCAATATTCTAATATATTCTGTAGTGCCTGCTTCTGTTCCAGAGTCTTCAACCTTACATTAAGAAATGGTTTGAAATGACTTTTAAAATAATCTCCCCATTCTTTTCCCGGTAGCAAAGACTCAATTGCATTTTCAACGGTTTGATAATCAAGTGCCTCATTTGCTTTGTCTGCGTCACCATCATCTATAAATTGCTTCAAAGCTTCAAGTTCTGAGTCTTTTAAAACTTTTTCCTGCACTTTTTCTTGATAAATACGAAGAAGAATACTTTTGTCGCCAGTTTCCAAAAGGCTCTGTATGTCTTTAATACTAATACCGAGTTTTCTATATACTGAAATCTTTTTTAAAGTTTCAACATCTTGTGCAGTATAGTTACGATAACCATTGTTATCTTTATCCACTGACAGCAATCCTTTTTCTTCATAATACTTAACTGCACGCTTTGTCATTCCAACCTCATTTATAATTTCATTTAATAACATCCGATGCACCTCCTTATGATTTATGTTGATAGTATAAGCGTATACGCTGCGTGCAGGTCAAGAGTTTTTCGTCTTTCTTCTAAAAATGGGCAATCCCGATTTCAGGACTGCCCATTCATTCTGCCAATTATGCGATTTTTTCTTGCTTGCACCGATTTCTGCATCAATTGATGTAAGTTTGATGTAAATCGCTGTTTTTTTAGTTTTTTATCAAATGAAGTACGTCCCGTCTATTCGGTAAAACGGTACATCTTTACATCATCTTAATAGAGCTTTGCACCTGCTGGAATATGGTCATCAACCATCAGAAGATGGAGCTTTTCTTCGCCTTCTTCTTCGTGGATAGCACTGAGGAGCATACCGCAAGAGTCAATGCCCATCATAGCTCTCGGTGGAAGATTTGTGATAGCGATAAGAGTCTTTCCAACCAGTTCTTCCGGCTCGTAATAAGCGTGAATACCGCTTAAAATGGTTCTGTCTGTGCCTGTTCCGTCATCAAGAGTAAACTGTAACAGTTTCTTTGACTTCGGTACTGCAACACACTCTTTAACCTTTACTGCACGGAAATCTGACTTGCTGAATGTATCAAAGTCTACCATTTCCTCAAATAAAGGCTCTACCTTTACCTTAGAAAAATCAATCTTTTCAGACTCAGTTTTTACATTTTTTTCAGGTGCTTCAGAAGCTGTATTATTTACATCATTTTTCTTATTTACACCATCTAAGGACTTCATTGTCGGGAAAAGCAGTACGTCACGAATAGCCGGACTGTTTGTCATCATCATTACCATACGGTCAATTCCGTAACCGATACCACCTGTTGGCGGCATACCGATGCTCAATGCATTCAGGAAGTCTTCGTCTGTATGGTTCGCCTCATCATCGCCGGCTTCGAATGCTTTTTCCTGTGCTTCGAAACGTTCTCTCTGGTCAATCGGATCATTCAACTCAGAGTACGCATTTGCCATCTCCCATCCGTTCATGAAGAACTCAAAACGCTCTACATAATCCGGATCTTCTGGTTTTTTCTTTGTCAGCGGTGAAATCTCTACCGGATGATCCATAATAAAAGTCGGCTGAATCAAATGCTCCTCTACATATTCTTCAAAGAAGAGATTTAAGATATCACCTTTCTGATGACGCTCTTCGTATTCAATATGATGCTCGTCTGCAACTTTCTTTGCTTCTTCAGTAGAGTGAATTTCATTGAAATCTACGTTTGCGTACTGTTTTACAGCATCGATCATAGTGATACGGGCAAACGGTTTGGACAGATCCATGGTATGCTCACCGTATGTGATCACCTCAGATCCTGTTACTTCCTTAGCTACATGACGATACAGATTCTCTGTCAGATCCATCATGCCATGATAATCTGTGTATGCCTGGTATAACTCCATCAGAGTGAATTCCGGGTTGTGACGGGTATCAAGACCCTCGTTACGGAATACACGGCCGATCTCGTATACACGTTCCATACCACCTACGATCAGACGTTTCAGATAGAGTTCCAAAGAGATACGGAGTTTCAGGTCTTCATTTAATGCATTGAAATGTGTCTCAAATGGTCTTGCTGCCGCACCGCCTGCATTAGATACCAGCATCGGTGTCTCAACTTCCATGAATCCCTGTGCGTCCAGAAAACGACGGATACTGCTGATAACTTTGGAACGTTTGATGAATGTATCTTTTACTTCCGGATTCATGATCAGGTCTACATATCTCTGACGATAACGGGTATCTGTGTCAGTCAGACCATGGAATTTCTCCGGCAGAACCTGAAGGCTCTTGGAAAGAAGTGTAACTTCTGTCGCATGAATAGAAATCTCACCTGTTTTTGTCTTGAATACTTCACCTTTGATACCGAGAATATCACCTACATCATATTTCTTGAAATCTGCGTAGGACTCTTCTCCGATATTGTCACGTGCCACATAGGACTGAATGCTGCCCTGCAGATCCTGAATATTGCAGAAAGAAGCTTTTCCCATAACACGTTTGAACATCATACGACCCGCAATGCTTACGGTCTTTCCTTCCAGCTCATCAAAGTTATCTTTGATTTCCATGCTGTGATGTGTCATATCATATTTGGTGATCTGAAACGGATCTTTTCCACGTTCCTGAAGATCCTGCAGTTTCTCGCGACGAACCTTTAAGAGCTGGTTTACGTCTACATTCTGTGCATTCTTTTGTTCAGCCATTTCCTGTTCTCCTTTTCTATTAATTTGATCTCTGAATTTCCAGTACTTTGTACTGTAAAACACCAGCCTGTGTCTCTACATTTACAATATCGCCAACTTTTGCTCCCAGTAATGCTTTTCCTACCGGAGATTCATTGGAAATTTTTCCTTTTAAGCTGTTTGCTTCTGTGGAACCAACGATTTTATACTCAAGTTCTTCGTCGAATTCACAGTCAAGAATACGAACCTGGCAGCCAACACTGATTTTGTCCAGATCTACTTCTTCCTCAACAACAACTTCTGCATGTCTCAAAATTTTCTCAATTTCCTCGATACGAGCCTCGATATCACGCTGCTCATCTTTTGCTGCATCGTACTCTGCATTCTCTGATAAGTCACCCTGCTCACGGGCTTCTTTAATCTTCTGTGCAATCTCTTTTCGTTTTACTACCTTTAAGTCCTGCAACTCACTCTCCAGTTTCTGTAAACCCTGGTAAGTTAAAAGATTTTTCTTATCCATCTCTGCTGATCCTCCTGATCGTTTATTTATCTGAATTTTTGAAGAGTTTTACCCACTTTCACAATCACTACATTATAACCAATCGGAACTTCTATGTCAAGATTCCGCTTTGGGATCTCCCCTGTATTTTCTGGCAAACTACTATTTTTTTGCCGAAGTGCACATCGCTTGTTGCAAACGCATGCTTCCTGAGACTCTACTTCCCGATATTCCCGCCATCTTCGCTTATAAAAAGGAAGGTAAATCACATCTCTGCGAAATTCTCGGACATGCAATTCCCCATACCGCTGCAAATCAAGAACCATTCCCGCCCGACTCTGATGCATCTCAGCCAGCGGCAATATACGGACGATCAGCCCGCATTCGTGCTCCATCCTGTCCGCAAATGCCGCAAAATATTGGGGACGGTCTGTACAGATTTCCAGAAAATTCAGTCCAGGATACAGCTGTTCTAAAATCTGATCCACATCGTCTTCTTCACCAAACACCTGCTCCGGAGAGTCTGTGTCAAGAATCATCGGTCGAAACTCCCGATATGCTTCCAGCAAATCGTGTTTTTCTGCAGCTTTCGATTCCAACACCTCTTCACCTGTCTTTTTGTAAATATCGCTTTCACAATCAACTCTATGACCGGATGCCCGTCCCCGGTACAGCAGAATCTGCTCAATCACTTCTCTCGTGGCATAAATCCACGGATTGGTCGATACATCCTCCACGTCATCCATCAGGGTCCCATTTGGTTTTTTCGCTCTCCTGCCGGCATTCCATTTATCTATGAGCTGCTGCAGCCAGTGGATCAACCGGTGACAACGGACGCATAGTCTGTTCAGAATGTTCTTTATATAGCCACTTCCTATCTGTTTTTTACTATTTTATGATATCATTGTCTAAAGATGTGTTTTTCCTCTGCCAGCCACTGTTCCAACAATGCTTCCAGCTGTGCATAGCTTTCTACTTCATTGATCTTCCCCCGCAGTTTGGAAGAATTTTTGTATCCGGCCGTATACCAGGCTGCATGCTTACGGATTTCCCGGATGCCAATATAGTCTCCTTTGATCTGAAGCTGCAACCGTGCATGCAGAAGCATCATATCCACCACTTCCTGTCTGGACGGACGCGGCATTTCTTCTCCTGTTTCTAACTGATGCAGAATCTGTTGAAAAATCCATGGATTTCCCTGGGCTCCACGCCCGATCATAAAGCCGTCACATCCGGTCTGCTCTTTCATCCGAATCACATCCTGTGCACAGAGAATATCCCCATTTCCAATGACTGGAATGGACACAGCCTCTTTCACCTGCCGGATGATATCCCAGTCTGCTTTTCCGGAATAATACTGCTGTCTCGTTCTTCCATGTACAGCAACAGCCGCCACTCCACAGCTTTCCGCAATCTTTGCAATTTCCACTGCATTGACATGTTCCTCGTCAAAACCTTTTCGAATCTTGACAGTCACCGGTTTTTTCACTGCTTTTACAAGTTTGGTCAGAATCTCCTCCACCAGTTTCGGATCCTTCATCAATGCAGAGCCTTCCCGGTTATTTACTACCTTCGGCACCGGACATCCCATATTAAAATCCAGAATTTCAAAAGGGCGTTCCTCAATCTGTGCCGCCATTGCAGCCAGAATATCCGGATCTGATCCAAAAAGCTGCAAAGATACCGGATGTTCCTCCGGATGAATTTCCATCAGTAATTCTGTATTTTTATTTTTATAATAAATCGCTTTTGCGCTGACCATTTCCATACATAAAAGGCCGGCACCCTGCCTGCGGCATAACAAACGAAATGGCAGGTCTGTTACGCCTGCCATGGGTGCCAGTATCAGATTATTTTCCAGAGTTACATTTCCTATTTTCAATTCACTCATACTGTTCTCTTTCCGTTTTTTATTTTGCATTTTAATCTGCACGAAAACAATGAGGGGACTCCATCCTCATTAACATGATTTCTGTACATTTCCATCTGCTCTCGCCTACTTTTTCTGTTTTTCAAAAATCAGGCGCATGCCCTGCAATGTAAGCATTGGATCGTAAATATCAATGGCATCCGTATCTTTCTCGATAATACGGCCAAGTCCACCGGTTGCAACGACTTTGATATCTCCTTTTCCAAATTCTTTCTTCATCTGTTTTACAATATATTCTGTCTGACCAATCTGTCCATATACAAGTCCTGCCTGCATACATGCAATAGTATCCTGTGCCAGAATACTCTTTGGTTTCTTGATCTCAAACTCCGGCAGTTTGGCAGCCATACTCCACATCGCCTGGGCAGAAGTCCGGATACCCGGCGCAATCACACAAGCAGTAAAGGTACCGTCTGCATCCACCAGATCAAAAGTGGTAGCGGTTCCGTAGTCGATAACGATAGCCGGTCCACCATACAGTTCATACACAGCTGCCGCATCCACAATCCTGTCTGCACCTACCTGGCGCGGATTTTTGGAAGCCACACGGATTCCTGTCTTTACACCAGCCTCAATGATGATTGGTTTTGTATGAAAATATTTGATGATAGCGCTAGTCAGTGAATGCATGACATTCGGTACTACAGAAGCCACAATAACATCTGTGATTTCTTCCACTTTCACATCATTGTGCTCTAACAGTTCGCACATCACCATGCCATATTCGTCTGAGGTACGTGTCTGAATCGTCGTCATCCGAAATGTTACATGAAGTTTTTTCCCTTCAAATACCCCCAGTGTAATATTCGTGTTTCCTATATCTACAGTCAAAAGCATCTGCCTGTCCTCCAATTACCCATTTTTACGCATCCAGCTGATGCATTACTTTATAATACATTTCCAGTGATTCTAACAATTCCTGCTTTGTGTTCTGCAACTGTTTCATCTTCAGAACACTTCCAATCTCGTCGTACAGCAGATCCCCTTCATCTGCCGCTGTCTCAAAGACCAAATCTCCGTCCTCATCAAATTTCAGTGTCAGTGTACCTCCTACGTCTTCCGTGTACAGTACACACATCAGTTTCAGTTCATCCTGAATTCCCTGTGGTATTTTCTGAAAATCAGGATTCAGATAATATTTTTTTGTATATGCACTGGATCCACACAGCACAACTTCTTCCTGGTTCATATTTAGTGGTATTCTCCTTCTATTGTTATACATAACCATATACGCCGCGCACAGACACTTCTCCGGACGACACATGCATAATCCCGTCCTCCGTCTGTACCAACAACTCACCTGCCTGGTTAATCCCCTGTGCCACTCCGGTATATTCTCTTTTCGGATTAAGCACCCGGACACTGCGGCCACGGTTTACAAGGTGACTGTTATATTCGTTCATAAGTCCGGACAGATCCTGCGTCTGCAGATATTGTGCATAGTAAATTTCAAACTGTGCCATGATCTCTGAGATCAGTTTCGCTCTGCTGCATGTCACCCCGGTAAGTAAATACAATGATGTGGCCGTCGATGCCACCTCCTCCGGGAATACTTCGTTTGACACATTAATGCCTACACCGACGACAATGTAATTGATATAGTCAATCTGCGCACTCATTTCCGTTAGAATACCGCACACTTTTTTGCCGTCACACACAATATCGTTCGGCCATTTGATCTGTGTATCAATACCGGTCACCTGACGGATCCCTGCTCGCACCGCTAATGCCATAACCAGCGTCAACATGGACGCATTGCCTGGTGCAATATCCGGTTTCAGGAGCAAAGTCATAAAAATTCCTTCGCCCACTCTGGATTCCCAGGAGCGGCCACGGCGTCCTTTCCCTGCTGTCTGAGAGTCACTGACCACCAGAAGTCCCTGGCCGGCACCTTCTTCAGCCAGCTTTTTTGCCTGATCGTTGGTTGAATCTGTCTCGGAAAATACGACAAGCTGCTGTCCCGCCCATTCCGTATGTATCTGATTTTGAATTGTTTCCTCTGTAAGCAGATCCGGCTGCGCCGTCAGACGGTATCCTTTGTTTCGCACCGCCTGTATCACATATCCTTCTGCCTCAAGCTGTCGGATTACTTTCCAGACTGCTGTGCGGGATACGCCAAATCGCTCACTGAGTTCCTGCCCGGAGATAAAATCCGGGCAGTTCTGCAAAAGTTCCAGAATTTTCTTTTTCACAATTTTTCCACCTAACCATGTAAAACGGACATTCGCAATCCGCTTTCGCTACTTGCTCATGAACGCAGACCTTAAGTCGTCTGTATGTCTTCAGTCCTATTTTTCGTCGCCGCCAAGTGTTGCATACATCACTGCTTTGATGGTATGCATACGGTTCTCAGCCTCATCAAATACAATGGACTGCGGGCTTTCAAATACTTCGTCTGTTACTTCCATGGCATCTAAACCGAACTTGTCATGAATTTCTTTTCCAATCTTTGTATGTAAGTCATGAAATGCCGGAAGACAATGCATAAATTTCACCTGCGGGCCGGCATTTTCCATTAATTTTGTATTTACCTGATATGGGGTCAGCTCTGCAATACGGCTTGCCCATACATCATCCGGTTCACCCATGGATACCCATACATCTGTGTAGATGACATCTGCACCTTTGGTTCCTTCCATGGCATCCTCAGTCAGTGTAATGGTTGCTCCGGTTTTCTCTGCGATAGCACGACACTGAGCTACCAGTTCCTCATTCGGAAAATAGTTTTTGTTTGTACATGCAGTGAAATGCATACCGAGTTTTGCACATACAACCATCAGAGAATTTCCCATATTATAACGGGCATCTCCCATATACGCAAGTTTAATTCCTTTCAGATGACCAAAATGCTCCTTAATGGTCAGCATGTCTGCAATCATCTGTGTCGGATGAAACTCATTGGTCAGACCGTTCCATACCGGAACTCCCGCATATTTTGCCAGGTCTTCCACGATTGTCTGCTCAAATCCACGGTACTCGATACCGTCATACATGCGCCCAAGTACACGGGCAGTATCTGCGATACTTTCTTTCTTTCCAATCTGGGATGCAGACGGATCCAGAAATGTGGCATGCATACCAAGATCAAAGGCGGCTACTTCAAAAGAGCAACGGGTACGTGTGCTGGTTTTTTCAAAGATCAGTGCAATGTTTTTGCCAGCCAGCACATCATGACGAATGCCTTTTTTCTTCTTTTCTTTGAGTTCTGCGGACAGATCGATCAGATATGTGATCTCCTCCGGTGTAAAATCTAACAGTTTCAGAAAGTTTCTTCCTTTTAAGTTCATCTTTTTTACCTCTCTGTTTTTCTCTTTTATAAACGGTCTTTTTTATTTTGAAGATACGTTTAAGACAAAACTGGGCCGCCTTCTTCCGGCAGCCCATGTTTTTCTCTTAATCACAACCGGTCGCAAAGCGACTGCGTTCAAACAACTTTGACCTGAATTTCTACTTTTCTTTTACATCTGCTGCTACTTCTACCAGAGATTTGGCAAGCCCTGCCATACCCTGAATCTCTGATGGAATAATAATCTTTGTAGCTTTGCCGTCTGCAGCCTTTGCAAATGCTTCCAGACTCTTAATCTGAAGCACTGCCGCATCCGGAGAAGCTTCTTTCAGGAAACGGAGACCATCTGCATTCGCCTGCTGGATCTTCAGGATAGCTTCAGCCTGACCTTCTGCTTCTTTGACAGTTGCTTCACGTTTTGCCTCTGCACGAAGGATGGCTGCCTGTTTCTCAGCTTCCGCATCCAGGATTGCAGATTCTTTCTTACCTTCTGCAACCAAAATTGTGGATTTCTTCTCACCTTCCGCACGGAGAATTGCTTCTCTTCGCTCACGTTCCGCTTTCATCTGTTTTTCCATTGCATCCTGAATTGCCTGCGGTGGAATGATGTTTTTCAGTTCAACACGGTTTACCTTGATACCCCACGGATCTGTTGCAATATCCAGGGATGCACGCATTTTTGTATTAATGGTTTCTCTGGATGTCAGTGTCTCATCCAGTTCCAGATCACCGATGATATTTCTCAGTGTAGTTGCAGTCAGATTTTCAATCGCCATGATTGGATTTTCCACACCATAGGAAAACAGCTTCGGATCCGTAATCTGGAAAAATACAACCGTATCAATCCGCATGGTAACATTATCTTTTGTAATCACTGGCTGCGGGGCAAAGTCAACTACCTGTTCTTTTAACAGGACTCTTTTTGCCACACGGTCAATGATCGGCATTTTAAAATGAATACCAACTTCCCAGGTCCCCTGATATGCTCCCAGACGCTCCACTACATAGGCATTTGCCTGTGGAACAATCTTGATACAGGAAGCCAGGATCAAGATGATAATAACTACGAGAATAATAATTGCAATCATTGTATTGCCCTCCTTTTACTGTCCGACCGAACGTGTCACCATCAGCTTTACCCCGCTGATGCTTTGTACCAGAACAACTGCATTCTTTTCGAACGTTTCCTTCTCATCCACACTTCGCGCAGCCCATTCCTGTCCATGGATCATCACGCGTCCCTGCGACCGAAGATTATTAATCGGTTCAAGCACCACTGCTTCTTCACCGATCAGTGTCTGGGCATTCGTGCGGATATGACCGGAATTGAATTTTTTCTGAGCTAATGGCCGAATCAGCAGCACCAGTACGAATGATACGATCAGAAATATAACAATCTGTATCCCAGTGCCTGCCTGTGTGAGACTGACAAAGAAAGCCGCCAGTGAACCTCCGGCAAACCATATCGTCAACAACCCAACGGTCGCTATCTCAGTCAAAATAAAAATGACCAGAAGAATCAGCCAGACCATAGATGGCGATAAATCAAACATGTCAATCCCTCCTTTTCCTCGCTTTTCACCAATATACTATATTTTATCTTGTTTTACAATAATAATCCGAAAATTTCCACTTCGTTACGAGAGCGCCTCGTTTGCACTCCCACAATCCTTCCTAGATAAAGTAAAAAAACGGACAGCCATAAGGCTGCCCGCTATCCAATCTACTTATCTACTTAGTAAAAAATCTGGCTTCCGATCACAAGTCCGGATCCGCTTGTTCCGGCATGAAAATATTTTGCTCCGCCAGTATTATCCGCACCTGCAAGTGCTTCTGCTGCTGCCTGATAACAACTGGAAGAAATCTTACCATTACTTAATACCCGTGCAAGTTTTCCGCTTCTTGCCGGAGTGAACTGTCCACTCTGGTAAATAACACCGGAAATACTGTTCGGAAAAGATCCACTTTTCACACGGTTCATTACAACCGCGCCGACTGCCAGCTGACCTGCATATGGCTCTCCGCCAGCCTCACACTCAATGATGGCTGCCAGAAGCTGTGTATCACTTGTGGATGCACTGACTGCCGCGGAAGAGCTTGCTGTGGAATCTGTATTTCCACTCTGCGCTGCTGCAGCCTGCTGTGCTTTCGCTGCTTCTCTCGCTCTGATTTCTTCCATGCTGACTGCATCGTCGATATCAAGATCAAGATCTACATAAGCAGCTGCCACATAAGCAGTTACACCGTTACATTCTACGGACACCCATCCGTCTACGTTCTCCGCATCTGTGTTTACTTTCAGAGATTCGCCTGCATCGATCACATCCAGAATCTTTGCATCTGTGCTGTATGATTCACGTACGCGGATTCCATCCGCCTTTGCTGTTGCCTGTGTCTCACAATTTGCCTCTGCATATACCCGTGCTTCTTCACCAAACACGCAGTAAGCATTGCTGACATATCCTTCCACATCACCGGATTTTACTTTTGTCCACTCAGCTCCGACTTCCAGTACTTCCGCACCGGAACCATGATAGAACTTTCCGACTACTTCTGCATCCTGAGATGCTTCTTTTCGTATATTCAAAGAACTGTTTTCATCAACTGTAACAAGCATCTTGTTCGCCCATTCAGCTGCCTGGGCCGCTGCTGCAGCTGCCGCCTGTGCATTCTGATGTGTAATCTGGACAGATTGAATACCAGTGCTTGCGATCTGGCTTGCCCGGTCTAATACGCTTCCGACTACACCTGTTGTATCCACCTCAGCAGCACTTGCAGAAACGGCTGTTGTGACGGATGAAACTGCCAGCGCTGCTGTAATGATTCCGCTTTCAATAACCTTTCTAAATTTCATATGACCTCCTGATCCAGATTCTCTCTCAAATGCGTTCGAGAATCTGCTTTGATTGATATTTATAATTACCTTTTTGTTTAGTATTACGATTCTGTTTATTTCTATTCATTTCTTTTAATTTTGTTACAGAATTGTTACATAAACATTGCAGGCATTATAACAACCATTTTTCAGGATGTCAACCCTTTTTCCCTATTTTTGTGGATTATTCCACCATTTCTAACGTAAAAGCAGCTCTTTTCATATAAAAATCAGCTATTTTTTGTGTACTTTTTGGGATTGACTTTTTATCTGTTATTAATATTTTATTACATTACATTTCATTTGTTTTTTATTCTGCTTTTTCCCAGTCATTTTCAGAAAAAAGATGTTACGGAAACATCTCCCGGATCACACTTCCGAAGAGTTCCTCCTGTTCTCTGGATGGCTCTTTTCTGCTCCGTTTCTGCTCAGCACTGCCTGTCCGCTCCCTGCGCTTCTCGCCGGTATTCTGTTCTATATTTTTCTTCTGTTCAAAATACATTTTTATCATTCCTTCTGTTCGTTTTGCTGTCTCCTTCACCTGTCTGCGGCAGCGTTTCACTGCAAGTAAATTCATGATCATAAGTACGAAGATACATCCCAGTATCATCACGCAAATTTCAGAAAAATACTGTGTGTATACTCCTCTCACAAAATCCAGAATCTGCTCCATCCGGTGCCTCCCTTCTGCCATTTTTTATGGCAATTTGATTTTTTGATACATAACAAGTGTAACAAAATCATACACATAAAAAAAGACCGTACGCCCATGTTTTCGCCGCAAGTTTCGACCACTTTCTTCCTATTAAATTGATATTTTCACGGAGGAAAAAGAAACGCTTGTCTCAATATGGCAATAGGTGTATATTTAAGAAGAAAATTTTGCCGTCATGCATCAGAAGCATTCTTAAAGAATCGTATGACCTAAAACAATAAGATAAAAAATGACAATTGATTGATAGTGAGGATAATCATATGAAAAAAATCATTCTTACCGGCGGTGGTACAGCCGGACACGTCACTCCAAACATCGCCCTGTTGCCGCGACTGAAAGAACTCGGATACGATATTTCCTACATCGGTTCTTATGAAGGTATGGAAAAAGGGCTTATTGAACAGCAGCATATTCCATATTATGGTATTTCTTCCGGAAAATTACGCCGCTATTTTGATCCAAAGAATTTTTCGGATCCCTTTAAAGTAATGAAAGGATATTTTCAGGCATGTGCCCTGATGCGCAAATTAAAACCGGATATCGTTTTTTCCAAAGGCGGTTTTGTCAGTGTTCCGGTAGTGCTCGCTGCCAAACATGCTAAAATTCCTACCATCATCCACGAATCCGATATCACACCGGGTCTGGCAAACCGTATTGCCATTCCGGCGGCCAGCAGAGTCTGCTGTAACTTCCCGGAAACGATCCCGCATCTTCCGGAAGGCAAAGCGGTATTGTCAGGTTCCCCGATTCGCGCAGAATTGCTGCATGGTGATAAAAAGCGAGCCTATACATACACCTGTCTGACACCTGAGAAACCGGTAATCCTGGTAGTAGGCGGAAGTTCCGGCTCCAAGATTATCAACGATACTGTTCGCAGCCTGCTGCCGCAGATTCTGAAAAACTATCAGGTTATCCATCTGTGCGGAAAGGGCAATCTGGATCCGACACTGCACAATACAGAAGGTTATGTCCAGTATGAATATGCAAATGCCGAACTGGCAGACTTCTTCGCTGTATCCGAACTGGTAATATCACGTGCCGGTGCAAACTCCATCTGCGAGCTTCTGGCACTGCACAAACCAAATATTCTGATTCCGCTGTCCAGGAATGCGAGCCGGGGCGATCAGATTCTGAATGCAAACTCCTTTCAAAAGCAGGGCTTCAGCTATGTCATTGAGGAAGAAGAACTGACAGACCAGACACTGAGTGAAGCGATTCAGACTGTCTGGGCAAAACGTGCCGACTACATTCATGCTATGGAAAGCAGTGATCAGATGGATGCCGTAACTACTATTACCAATCTGATTGAAAAATTGAGAAAGCACTGATCTGTATATAAATAAGAAGAAGGCGCGTCACCGTAGCAGTGACACGCCTTCTTCTTATTTAACATCATATTGATCAGGGTATCAAAACATCAAAAACTAGTTTCTCATATCCAGTGTCTTACAGATTTCCGCAATTTCTTCCGCAGACAAATCCGCATGATTCCAACAGAGTTTTTCCTCATTTCCATCATTTTTATAACGCGGGATCAGATGCATATGAAAATGGAATACTGTCTGACCAGCCACTTCACCGTTATTCTGCACGATATTGAATCCATCGCAATGCAGAATCTCTGTCATCTTTGTAGCAAGCTTTTTCGCAAGGACAAAAATATCTGCCGCATCTTCATCCGGAAGTTCATAGATGTTTGCTGCATGATTCTTCGGCAGAATCAGTGCATGTCCCTTTGTTGCCGGACTTGCATCCAGGATCACCGTAAATTTTTCATCTTCATAGATGATATTTGTCGGAATATCTTTGTTTGCCAGTTTACAAAAAATACAGTTGTCGTCTTTCATCGCAATACCTCCTGTGTCAGCATTGATTTTTCGCAGATGCTATTTTCTTCTGCCTGTCTGACCTTATTCAAGCGAATATTCGCAATCCGCTTCGCTACTTGCTCATAACCGAATGCTGCTTTGCAGCTTATTCGGTTAAATTCAGTATAAAAAACTTTGTCCGAAAAGTAAAGCGGACATTCGCAATCCGCTTTCATATCTGAAAATCAGCATCAGTACTGCAATATCTGATGTTTTGTTTTCCCGCAAACTGAAACAGATTCCAAAAACGAATTATTTTATACTTATTTAACTTGCGAACCACATAGGAATGAACTATTATGAATAAGTAAAAGTTTCTGTATAGATAGAACAGAAAAAAACAGAGGAGAAAAAATCTATTATGAAAAAAATAACCTCACTCATTGACATTCTTTCCGCTCGGGCCGAAAAGTCTCCGGAACGTGTCATCTACCGTTTTCTGGAATACAAAAACGGCAAATGGGAAATGCAGAATATCACCATGCGCTCCCTCTATCATAAATCTCTGGAGATTGCCTATGCCCTCCGAAAAAAAGGACTGCGTCCCGGCGACCGGGCAGTCATCTTCAGTATGCAGGACTACGGCACAACTTATGCGATTCTGGGCTGTATGATGGCCGGTGTTACGTTCACTGTCATCCCGCCGCCTCTGGATGAAGGTAAAATCGCAAGGTTTATCTCCGTATTAAAATCCTGCCAGCCGAAAGCACTGATCTCCAATTATGCACTGGAACAGGAATCCGGTGTGAGCCTTACCGGCCGATTGATCCGGGAGGCATTTACCAGTGTCATCCGGCTGAAACGCATCTATACTGACCGTCTGACACCTTACAAACGGAAAGATGTCATTGTAGATGCCACAGAAAACCGTCTGGTTTACCTGCAGTACACCTCCGGTTCCACCAGTGCACCAAGAGGTGTCCGTGTCACATGGAAAGCACTGATGAAAAATTTGGAGCAATGTCAGGCATGCTATGATTTCAATCATGGTACCTTAGGTACCTGGGTTCCGTTTTTCCACAACCTGGGGCTCGTGGTTACCATCTGTATGCCAATCTGCACCACAGATGCCTGTGCATACTTCTTGTCCACCATGCAGTTTCTGGAGAACCCAAAGCTCTGGGTAAAAATGCTGCATGATTTCAATCTGACCTTAACCGTCGGTCCGGGTTCTGCATTTGATGCATGTACCCGTATTTTTACGCCGGAAGAAGCGGCAAAATATCCACTGACCCAGGTCACACATTTTATGAATGGCTCTGAATTTATCAGTGCAAAAACGGTAGAGAAATTCTCCAGGATGTTCCGGCTTTCGCCAAATGCTATGGCACCTGGCTATGGTCTTGCCGAAAATGTCTGTCTGGCGACTTTTGCCAGCCAGGACTACCGCACTCTAAAACTTGATTACGAAGCCTATCAGAAAAACTGTGCCGTCCTGGTGACAGAAGAAAAAGAAGGAGAACAGGTCAAAGAGATTGTCAGTGTCGGTGCACCGGTCAAAGACCTGAACCTCGTCATTGCCAATCCGAAGACAAAGAAACCTTATCCGGATCTGCACATCGGAGAAATTTTTATCTCCGGCGACAGCGTTGCAAATGGCTACTGGGGCAACCTGAAAGAAAATGCTAACTTCCGGGTGCGTCTGGAAGGCTATGACCGCAACTTTTATAAAACCGGTGATCTTGGATTTCTGTACGAAGGTCATCTCTACATCACCGGTCGTATCAAGGAAATGTTGATCATCAACGGCCACAATATCTTTCCAAGCGATCTGCAGGCATTGATCATACAGAAAGTTCCGGCTCTGGCCACCACCGCTTTCGGATTTTTCTCCACAAACGACGGAGATAAGGAACATGTCATTGCTGTAGTAGAATCCACACCGGAAGAAGATTTCCAAAAACGGGTGGGACAGATCAATGCTGCTGTTTCCGAGCGTTTTGGATTTTCTTTCTACGATATTATATTTGTGCCAAGAAGTGCAATCCCGCGGACAGATAATGGCAAGCTGCAGATGCTGAAAGCCCGGGATCTGTATCAGCAGGGCAAACTACAGTTGCTGCACAGCAGCCATGCATACCGCACCGGAAGCGCTGAAACAACTATTATTGATAAATCCATCGACAAGGCGGATGAAATCCTGCTTCAGGTAAAATCTGTTTTCGAAAAAGTATTAAATATTGAACAGTATAATCTCACGGATTCCTTCCTGGAGCTTGGTGGAGATTCCCTGATGGGATTCGAACTGGTGAGCAAAATTGAAGAACGGTTCCATGTCAAACTGGATCTGCGGGAAGTCCTGTTGGATTCCTCTGTTTCCGGTGTGGCTAACTACGTCCGTCAGGTACTGACCGGTGGAAAAGGCACTTCAAAAGCTGTCAATCTGGAACAGGAATGTCACCTGGATCCGGCCATTTCCCCATCAGGAGCCTATGAAACAGCTCCACAGGACTGCAGAAATATTCTGCTGACCGGTGCCACCGGATTTCTGGGTGCGCAGCTGATCCGTGCAATCCTGACCCAGTATCCAAAGGAGGGATTGCATCTGTACTGTCTGGTACGTGCAGATTCTGAAGAAGCCGGTCTGGAACGACTGATTAAAAATATGGAACACTACGAATGCTGGAAAGAAGAATATCGCGGCTTTCTGCATCCGGTGATCGGTGATCTCTCTACAGAGAAATTCGGACTTTCGGACGAACAGTGGCAGGAACTTGCCCAAACAATCGAGGTCATCTATCACAATGGTGCCCTCTTAAACTTCATCTTTCCGTATGAGTTTCTCAAAGAGACCAACGTCCACGGTACAGTAGAAACCCTGCGGCTTGCCTGTGCCGGACAACCGAAATACTATCACTATGTGTCCTCATATAGTGTTTACGACACACCAAACAACAAAGGAAAACGGGTCTACGAAAATGATCCGCTTAACACGGCGCGCGGTTTTTCTCTTGCTTATTCCGAGACAAAATGGGTGTCTGAGAAACTGGTCGGCATTGCGCAGAAACGTGGTCTTCACACTGTGATCTACCGTCCAGGCGATATCACGGGTGCTTCCAACGGTATCTGGGAAATGGACGATATGGTCAGCCGTATGATCGTAGGAACCATCCAGATGCAGGCAATTCCACGCACAAGCTACTGCATGCATATGACACCGGTAGATTTTGTAGCGGATGCCATCTGCTGTATCTCCCGCAAACCGGAAGCCATGGATCAGGCATTCAACCTGGTAAATCCAGCACCGGTTCCAGTGAAAAAGGCCGTTTCCTATATCCGTGCCCATGGCTACCCGGTGCGCTACATTTCGTTCGGTGCATGGAAAAGCAAGCTAAAACAGGCTACCGCATCCGAAAATGCTCTGACGCTGCTGGCATGCCTGTTCGAGAGCGGCACGGATGCCAATCCAGGTGTGCTGCGCCATTTTATCGGCAAAGACACCATCTATGACTGTACGAAAGCAAACGTACTGCTCAATCAGTCTGGCATCAGCTGTCCTCCTGTGGACGAAAAGCTTTTTGGTGCTTACCTGAATTATTTTAAAAAGAATGGATGGATATAAAATATGAAAATTGGAATACCACGGGCTCTGCTCTACTATCGTTACCATGTACTCTGGAATACGTTTTTCCAGGAGCTTGGTATCGAAACTGTCATCAGCCCACATACAAATAAAACACTTATGGATGCAGGCAGCCACTACGCCATTGATGAGAACTGTCTCTCCAGCAAATTATTTTTCGGTCATGTGTCCGCATTGGAAGGAAAATGTGATGCTGTCTTTGTTCCGCGTATCGCAAATTACGGAAAAGACGGCGTCATGTGCTCCCGCTTCGAGGGACTCTATGACATGGCTGTCAATACCTTCCGGGATCATGACATCGATTTTGTCACCTGCAACGTAGACATTCAGCAGAAATGTCCGGAGGAACAGGCTTACATCATGCTCGGTGTTTCCCTGGGTGCCTCAAAATCAAAAGCAAGAGAAGCCTACCAGAAATCTTATCAGGCATGGCAGGCTGCACAGAAAGCACACATTGCAGAGGAGGAAGCCAGGCTCCACGATGACCGCATCAAGATCCTCGTTGTCGGACACAGCTACAACCTCTATGACGAATACATCGGCAAACCGATCCTGAAAGGGATTGAACAGCTGGATGCAGTTCCGATCTGCTCCGATGCAGTGGATCTGAAGCAGGCACAGGAAAATTCCCTGAATATCTGCAAATCCGTACCATGGATCATGAGCCGTGAGCTGCTTGGCTCCATCGCAAAATACCACAACGATGTAGACGGCATCATCCTGCTTACTGCATTTCCATGCGGTCCGGACTCCATGATCAACGAGATGATCATCCGCCGGATCAAAGACCGACCGATTCTGAACCTGCTGCTGGACAGCCAGGACGGAAATGCCGGTATTGAAACCCGTCTGGAAAGTTTTATTGATATTATCCGTTTCCGAAAGGAGGCACGCCTGTAATGCCGGAAAAGAAATATAAACTCTGTTATCCACAGCTTGGAAACTATGACATTCCGATCCAGTATTTTGTAAATAACGGACTGCATCTGGAATATCTTGCTCCACCTGCCATGACAAAACGAACCATTGAGCTCGGTGCAAAATACAGCCCGGACTTTGTCTGTGCACCATTCAAATGTATGATGGGCTGTTATATTGAAGCACTGGAACAGGGTGCCAACGTCCTGATCCAGACCGGCGGTACCTGCCGCCTGGGTTATTATGGTGAGCTCCATGAACAGATTTTAAAAGATATGGGGTACGATTTTGAGATGTTTAATCTCACTCTATTCCGCTACAAAAATCTCATCGGAATGTTAAAAGGCATGAAACAGTTTGCCCCGAACGCATCGCTGCTCCAAATGGCTAAAGCATTGCCTGCCACCGCCAGAATGATCACTGTCATTGATAAAGTTGAGGATAACTACCGTCAAAACATGGGCTTTGAAATTAAAAAAGGTTCCTACGATAAAGTATACAACCGTTTTCTGGCTCAGCTCCGCAAAGCAAAAGGACTGAGTGATGTCAACCGTATTTACAAAAAGGCCATCGCAGATTTTGATGCCATTCCAAAAAACAAACCCGCGCATCCACTGCGTGTCGGTGTGGTAGGCGAATATTTTACTATTATGGATCCTTATTCCAATCATGAGATTGAAAAAAAACTTGCACAGATGGGTGCAGAAGTACATCGCTGGATGAACCTCTCCAACAGTGTACTGCTCTGCCCGGATAAGGGAACACTGAAAAAACTGAAGGGTTATCTCACCTATGACCTGTACAAATTTCCATCTTCCCTGTGGGTCAATATCCAGAAAAAACTTTCCAGCAAATATACAAAATTTGACATGGGAAGTTCCAGTATTTCCACCATCGCCCTAGCTGAGCATTATGCCAAAAAGGGATTTGACGGACTGGTTCATGTAAAATCCTTCGGATGTACACCGGAGATGGATGCGGTTCCCGTACTGCATAACATCAGCTCCGATTACAAAATCCCTGTGCTGTACTTAAACTATGACACGCAGACCAGTGATACCGGTATTGAAACCCGACTGGAAGCATTTTATGATATGATCGCCATGAGAAAGGAAGTTACACAATCTTGAAAAAAGCATATTTAGGAATTGACATCGGATCTATTTCCACCAAAGGTGTCATTATCGATGAAGAAAAAAATATCCTCGCCGGAATCTATCTCTGGACCGAGGGAAATCCGATGGGCGCTGCCAAAAAAGTCATTGCTGCCCTGGGAGAAAAAATTGATCAGAATGAATATCAGGTCGTTGCTGCCGGAACAACCGGAAGTGCCCGCAAACTTGTCGGTGCCATGTGTAACGCCAGCATTGTAAAAAATGAGATCACTGCACATGCAGTAGGAACCACCACCCTGCACCCGGATGTCCGCACTATCCTTGAAATCGGTGGACAGGATTCCAAAATCATCTGTGTGGAAAACGGTGTTGCCGTAGACTACGCCATGAACACCCTCTGTGCAGCCGGAACCGGTTCTTTCCTCTCCAGCCAGGCTCGCCGCCTCGGTGTGGAAGTAGAAGAATTCGGTAAGATTGCACTTAGCAGCAAAAATCCTACACCAATTGCTGCCCGTTGTACGGTATTTGCGGAATCTGATCTGGTACACAAAATTCAGATGGGACACAAAAAAGAAGATATCATTGCCGGTCTGTGCAATGCCGTAGCAAATAATTATTTAAATAATATTGGAAAAGGTAAGAAAATACTTGCTCCAATCGTATTCCAAGGTGGAGTAAGTAAAAATGAAGGCGTAGTAAAGGCCTTTGCAGACTCTCTGGGAGAAGAAATTATCGTAGATGATAACGGACATCTGATGGGCTGCTACGGAGCAGCAATCCTTGCACTGGGATGCGGAATTGAAAAACCGTTCAGCTTTGATGTGGCAGAAATGGAATTCGTGACACGCGAAGTCGTTTGTCCGAACTGTCCGAACCACTGTGAGGTCATCTGTGTTTATCGTGATGGGGAACTCATTGATTCCTGGGGAAATCGCTGCGAACGTGGCGAGATCAAACAAGGTCAGGAATAGGATGGCTTAAAATTTAATATGTAAGAAAAAATCAGAGAAAATTTTCTCTGATTTTTTATTTACGGCATGCAACATAACATCTATTTTTATACAATATTATATGCATGCGCGGCACGACATCGCCACTGTGTAATTCAAGTCGAACGCACGTGAGACTTGGTGCGTGATTCTGGTCAGCGTAAGCTGACATATTCTTCTCAGAATCACTGCACATCCTCGCGGAGCGTTTATCTCAGTCGGAGATTGTACTCCCACTGAGAAAGACTTATTATTACTCACCACTTGCAGAAGTGGGAGTCTTCTCGACTGAGATAAAACAAGCTGGAATCAAAACTCCAAGGCGCAGCGCAGATAGAAAATCATTCGTGCCTGCATTGGCGTTTTGATCCAGCTTGTTTTTTAAGTATAATATAAGACTTTAAAAGTCTACACGGCCAGTATACTGATCGTTGATGACATAATAAGCTGCATCGTCTTCCGGTTTCAGGTACATAGTGATCGTCTTTACTGCTACACCACCCTCTACGGAATTGAACTGTGCAATTGCACGCTCTGTTAATTCAGCCTCATCAAATTCCTTACCAAGATACTGTAATACAATTTTCTTGGTCGGTTTTCTTGTTACTTTTCTTTTTGTCTCTGTCTTTACAGCATCCGCTTTCTCTTTTACTGTTTTCTTTGCTGCTGCGGTTTTTCTGGTAGTAGCTGTTTTTGCTTTTGCAGCAGTCTTCTTTACGGTTGCCTTTGCTGTCTCGGCAGTTTCTTTTGTTGCTTCTGTTGCTTTCTCAGCTGTTTCTTTTGCAGTCTCTTTTACTTCAGCAACTGTCTCAGTAGCTTTCTCTGTTGCTTTTTCTACAGTCTCTTTTGCAGCTTCTTCCACTTTCTCTGCGGTCTCTTTCACTGCTTCTTTTACTTCTGCAGCTTTTTCCTCTACTGCTTTCTCTACGACAGCTTTTGCTGCCTCAATTTTCTGAGCTGCTGTATTTGTTGTCTTTACTGTATGTACACCGGATGTCTTTTTTCTTGCCATAATTCATTTTCCCCCTCTGGTTTTTCTTCCATGCGCCACCGCGGTTCAGATGAAACGCATATGAGACTTGGTTTAAGAACTATTTCTTTCTGTATCAATTTGAATTGTACACCCATTCCCAGTTTCTGTCAATGTTTTAACAAGCTATCCAGCACGACAAAGTAATTCTCAAATGTTTTCTTACAGCATCCGGGATTCAGAATTTCAATTCCATCACACCCCAGCCCCATAACTGCAAATGCCATAGCCACCCGGTGATCGTCAAAGGTCTCAATCCGGCACGGCTGTGGTTTTCCGGGATGAATGCATACCCAGTCATCTCCTTCTTCACAGGTAATTCCTGCATTTTTCAAATTCATTACGATCGCATGCAGTCGATCGCATTCCTGTCCGCGGATATGCCCTATATGTGTAATCGTCACATCCGAAGAAGCATATGGTGCGATAGCTGCCAGGGTCAATGCCTGATCCGAAAAATCATTCATATCCACTTTCAGACCTTTTAAACCATCTGATGGACCATTCAGCCGGATACCATCGTCTTCTTCTGTCAATGTGCATCCCATCTGTTCCAGTAGTTTCAGGAATTTCATATCACCCTGCATACTGCTCCAGTGAACATGATGTACTTTTGCGCTGCCGCCGGTCATAGCCGCTGCCGCATAGAAATAACACGCCCCGGATACATCCGGTTCGATCTGGTATCCGGACCGCTGATAGCCGCCTGCAGCCTGCACCATATAATCACAGCCGTCAAACACTGCTTCCACGCCAAATTCTTCCATCATTCTGCGCGTGATACGGATATAGGATCCATCTGTTTTCGCGCTGGTAATATGAATTCTGATTCCGTATGGAAACAGCGGCGCAATCAGTAAGAATGCGCTTAGAAACTGGGTACTTTCGCTGATATCCAGATTCAATACAGCCTGTTCTGACAGATTTCTGATATGTGCTCCGGCTCCGGTGATACGCACCGGCAGATGCCAGGCAGCCCCCAGCCATTCCACGGAAGCCCCCAACGAAAGCAATGCTTCAAACAATGGCTTCATCGGCCGTTTCTTCATCTGTTCAGAGGCCTGAATTACAAACGTTCCCTCTGCCACCCCCAGCATTGCTGTCAGAAAACGAGCTGCTGTACCGGCACTTCCCACATGGATTTCTCCGGAAGTCACTGGCAGACTGCCACCATGACCATGTACTTCTACGGCACACGCGGCTTCATCAATCTGCACTTCATAGCCCAGAGACTGAAGCGAACTCAGAAAATGTCTGGAATCATCACTGAACAGAACGCCCTGCAGCCGCACCTGCTCCCGGCAAAGTGCCGCCAGAAGCAATGCCCGGTTAGTGATACTCTTTGAACCCGGTACGTCCGTCTCCCAGTTTACCGGTGCCGTTACTTTTTTTACCTCATAACTATCCATGCTGTTTTTCCCTATATAATCCTGTTGTTCACCACCTGCAGAGGTGGAAGTCATCTTACATCTGATATCTATTGTGTTGTATCGGACTCACCGGAACTCTCTCCGCCTGTACTGCTGCTTTCAGAACTTCCTCCGGCAGACTCTGATTTATTGGAATTCGATATAGTTCCACCGGAAATATCCTCTGTTCCCTGCGGTACATTTCCGTCAATTGTAGAATCTGTACTGCTATCCGTACTGTGATCCCCGCCGGACGGATTCGTATCTGTTGTATTCTGTGCATCATCCGGATTTGTCACAGACGTATCTGTACTTTCTTCCGGTGCACTGCTGTCATCCTCATCGGAAATCACATTTTTATTTCCAGTTGCTTTCTTTCCTTCCAGATCAAAGTCAGCCTCATCTTTTCCATCGATCATATACAGCATTGCTTCCTTCCAGATATAAGCCGGATATGTATTACCCCACAGACCTTTTACAGATTTCGGATAATCGTAACCAACCCATACAGAAATCGTATAATACGGTGTATATCCACAGAACCATGCCACATTATTATCATTTGTGGTACCTGTTTTTGCAGCTGCAGCCACATCAGATGCACTGCTCCACTTCAATCCTTTTGCCGTACCTGCACTGGAATTTAACACGCCTTCCAGAATATCTGTCATCTGATCCGATGCAGAACGGGTGTATACCGTTTTACTCTCCGGTTCCTCATAGATCTCATTGCCGCTTGCATCCAGAATAGAGGAAATACAGTCTGCCTGCCGATACTCACCATGGTTTTCCAGGGTAGAATATGCATTTGCCATCTCCACCGTATTCGTTCCATGATGCAGACCACCAAGACCGGAACTGAGCGTGTAATCCTGCTGCACGATCTTTGAGAAATTCATATTTTCAATATAAGAAAGTCCGACTTTCGGTGTAATAATATTGTACAGAGAGTACGCACAACCATTCTTACTGTCTTCCACCGCATAACGGAGGCTCATTTTCTTTCCACTCATCTTACTGATTTTCTCGGAAGTGCTCTTCTTTGCAGCTTTCACGTCAATCTCTGTCAGTGTGGAATTGGCATCATAGCCCTCCTCCAGTGCCGGTGTATAGATAACCAGTGGTTTGATGGAACTTCCCGGCTGTTTAAAGCTCTGGAATCCACGGTTCAGAGAGTAGGTCTGCTGCAGTTCATCCTGGGAACGTCCGCCGATCATTGCCACGACTTTACCGGTTTCGTTGTCGATAACCGTCATTGCACCCTGGAACTGATAAATTCCGGTGCTTTCATCCACCTTCGTATTGAAAGCAAGTTCTTTATCAAAAATTTTCTGCAGATTTTTCTGTGCTTTCAGATTCATGGTCGTAGTAACTTTGTATCCGCCGGTGTATAGTTTGTGCTTTGCCTGCTTGTACATCTCGTCATAATACGCATTATAAGTATCATAATCGGCATCATCTTCAAAATGAGACTTGAACTCAAATCCATCCTGTTTCATCAGATAACGGATTGCACAGTTGATCGCATAGGTCGCCTCATAATTGTAAAAAGTATCTTCTTCGTCGCTAACCTCTGCCACTGTAATGTTCTCTGCCAGTGCCGCATCACCTGCATCCTTTGTAATATAATCACATTCGTACATATCCTGCAGGATTTTGTTCCGGCGTGAGATCGCGTTTTCGCTGTTTTTCAGCGGATTGTAGTACTCCGGACGGTTTGGAATTGCACAGATATACGCAGTTTCCGAGAGTGACAGATCACTGACTGAACGGCCAAAATACTTCTGGGATGCATCTTCCACACCATAAATACCATTTGCGAAACAGCAGCTGTTACAGTAAAACTCCATGATCTGCTCTTTCGTATATTTCTTCGTCAGCTGTCGTGCAATAAAAATCTCCTTAATCTTACGTGACAGCGTCTTTTCATTTGACAGAAAGGTTCCACGCGCCAGCTGCTGGGTAATGGTACTTGCCCCTTCTGCCACCTGTCCTTTTGTTTTCACGTAATTGACACATACACGCAGGATTCCTTTGTAATCCACACCACTGTTATTCCAGAATGTGCGGTCCTCCACTGACACAAACGCATTGACCACATCTGCCGGAATATCTTCATAGCTCAGATAAGTGGCATCTTCTGATTCTGCCAGTGCTGCTAACTGCGTACCGTCATCACTGTATATGTAGGATGTCTGTGCCAGCCGGAATGTATCCGGTGTACTGCTGTCAACCAGATTTTTTGCTTCCCGCATACAACCGATCAATGTCTGTCCGGTCGCTTTCTTCAGCATCAGATTGCCTGCGGCAAACAGTGCACAAAAAGCGATTGCAAGTATCACGATCACATTGCGCAGTCTGCGGAAAAAATCTTTTTTTCTCGCTACTTTCAGTCGTTTTTCATATTTTTCCTGCGAAACAGGATTTTTCTTCTGTTGTAATTTCACACGCTTGACATGTGAACGCACTTTTTTCTTTTTCGTTGCCATAGATAAACTCCTTTCGGGGACTTGCACTCATTGTACCATATCTATTAACAAATAGTTCTTAATTAATTGTGAATATATTCCACCGTTTTCTTACGCATCCTCACGGGTCAGTTTTTTCACCCACTTATAGCTGCGGAAACGGATAAAAGTCGGCAGTCCTTTGAATACCTGATCGGACTGGATCATAATGACTACGCCCACAACGGACCAGTGCCACCAGAATGCACTCATAAAAGACAACGGAATAACGATGGCCCATGTGCTGATCATATTCATGACCATAGAAAACTTGGCATCTCCGCCACCCCGGATAATTCCCATGCTGACCGGCATCTGATAAGACATACCTACCATAATAAAACTCATAACAATAATAAGCTGATCTGCCAGCACGATTGCCGTATCATTCAGATTGTAAAACGTCAGTAACGGTTTTCGCAGGACAAACAGTGCTACGCCAAGTGCCACGCCGATAAGAAGATCGATAACAACCAGCGTGCGTGCATCGGATTTTACCCGTTTCATATCGCCACGTCCGACGGAAGCTCCTATCATAACCGCAGAGGAAGATGACATCGCCAGCACGATTACTTTCAGATACTGATAAAATGTCGTTGCCACAGAGTTTGCTGCAATGGCATCAGAAGAGAGGTGTCCCAGGATTGCTGTCTGGAATGGTACGGAAACCGCCCATAATACCTGGGAAAGCATAACCGGAATCTCTACCTTGGCGTAATCCTTCCGAAGAGCTGCGTCAAATTTCATAAAATTCTCACTGAACAGCTTCAGCTTTTTATCGATTTTCAGCATGTATACAACAACAATTCCCAGTTCTACAATACGTGCTACCAGTGTTCCGATCGCTGCACCACGAATACCAAGCTCCGGTGCACCGAATCGTCCGAAGATCAGCACATAGTTGATTCCCACATTAACGATCAGGGATACGATGGAGATATAGAAAGAAATCTTTACGGTCTCCACACAACGCAATGCTGCCATCAACACATTTGTAATAATAAACAACAGGAACGTATACTTGATGATTCCCAGATAAGCAACGCCCTCTGCAATGATCTCCGGATCATTGGTAAAAATAGAAATTACCAGATGCGGAATAAACGTACAGATCAGAATTGTAATAATTCCACAGATCAGACCCAGCTTTAATGCGATACCTGTCAGCTTGCGGATCGGCTGCATCCTTCCCTGTCCCCAGTATTGGGCACCCAGCACAACAAATCCCTCTCCGATTCCAAGAGTGATCTGCTGAACCATGAAAAAAATCTGATTTACAGTTGCCGCTCCTGATAACGCATTCTGGCTATAACTTCCGAGCATGATATTATCCGCCATATTCACGCTGTATGCCACAATATTCTGTAATGCAACGGTAATCAAAAGTGGAAACAGCGTCCGGTAAAAAGTCGGATCTTTTGTAAAAAAACTCTCTTTTATTTTCTGTTCCATTAACAATGTACTCCTTTTAACTATATTTCCCTGCCTCCTGCTTGATCAAAAGACATTATCTAACTCAGTATAGCACTTTTTTTTGCAAAAAAAAAGATAAAGCCTGTTCTGACTTTATCTTATCATTCTCTTTGGGGTTTATCCGGAATCATCCATACCACTATAAAGCTGCAATCTGCTCCTGTATATAATCATGCATATTTTCTTTTTCAATTCCTAACACAACAGAAAGTTCTCCGTACAATTCCTGCTCTGTCACCCGCAGATACCGTTCATCCAGTGCGGTTATTTTCTTGCCTGCCGCCAGCCGTTCTTCTTTTCTCTGGTTCAATGTCTTCAAAATGCTGATCCAATCCCGTCCGCTGCATCCCTGCAATGCCTGCTTGTAACTTGCTTCCCGCTGTTTTTCATTCGGTACTTCCAGCTTTTTAATGGAAGGAATGTCGTGAATCAGACGGTTGGCTTCTTCTTTTGTCATTACCCGTCGAATCACTGCTTTTGTACTGTCCGTGGGCAGATACAACGTCTGTCCGCTGTTCTGCACCGGATGCATGATATAATACAGCCGCTTTTGATCGACACCGGGAATATCTACATGTGAAATCTCCTGTATCCTGCAGACACCTTTGCTTCCATATACGACATATTCCCCTTTTTCAAACATACACAACGCTCCTTTCTTCTGCTTCATTTGATAACCGTTATATAAAGTATACCACATCCCACCATAAAAAGTCAGTAAATTGTGTATTCTTTTAATAATTTTGTGACTTTTTGCAAAAATACGTCGATTTGTTTTTGTGTATTTTTTACAGTTGCAAGAAAGTGTGCTATCACACACTTACGCGAATAAAATCATCAATAGCACAGCTTTCTTGCCCGCGCCGAGCACGCTTGCGAAGCAATAATTTCTTCTCGTGCGAGTGCGCATCATTTGCACGAAGTGCTTTTGTTTGATAGGAAATTCATCGTAATTTCCTATCAAATAAAAAAAAGCCATCTCCGGGAATCACTCCCTGGAAATGACTTTTTTCAGACTGACTGCCCCCATTTTGCTCTGTACCTTCAGCCTGCTCTTATTTTTCTTCCTCTTTCTTCGGTGTATGATGCATATCACGAATCGGAATATTCGCATACAACGCCGGAACGGTTCCATTTCCTGTATCAGATTCTGTCTGGGTAATCTGGATATCCAGTCCTTCTGCATCAATCTCCATATACTTGGAAATCACTTTGATAATATCATTTTTGATCAGTTCCATCACATCCGGGGAACAGTTCGCCCGATCTGATACAAGTAATAATTTCAGGCGGTCTTTCGCTACATCCCCGGAACTTTTTCTTTTGAAAAAATCCATAAATCCCATGGTAAAAGCCCTCCCTAATTTTTCTTAAATAAGTTTTTGAGTTTATCAAATACGGTCTGCTTCTCTTCAAGATTCAAAAATTCTACTGTCTCACCAAGGATTCGTTTGCAGATATTGGAATAAGCCTGTCCTGCCAGACAATCTGTTCCTACCAACGGTTCACCCTGGTTTGTTGCAATAACGATATGCTCATCATCCGGAACTGCACCAAGCAGTGGAATCGCAAGAATATCACATACATCTTCCACGGACATCATGTCACCGCGTTTCACCATATCCATGCGAAGACGGTTAACGATCAGCTCTGTCTTTTTTACTTCATTTGCTTCCAGAAGTCCGATGATACGGTCTGCATCGCGGATTGCAGATACCTCCGGTGTGGTAACAACGATGGCACGGTCAGCACCTGCGATCGCATTTTTGAATCCCTGCTCAATACCTGCCGGGCAATCCAGAAGGATATAATCAAACTCTTCTCTGAGTTCATCGGTCAGTTTCTTCATCTGCTCCGGAGAAACAGATGTCTTATCTCTTGTCTGTGCAGACGGCAGCAAATATAATTCCGGATATTTTTTATCTTTGATCAGTGCCTGTTTGATCTTGCAGTTTCCTTCCACAACATCTACCAGATTGTATACGATACGGTTCTCCAGTCCCATAACCACGTCCAGGTTACGAAGTCCGATATCCGTATCGATCAGTACGACTTTTTTGTTCAGCTGGGCAAGTCCTGTACCCACGTTTGCGGTAGTCGTTGTCTTACCAACTCCACCTTTTCCTGATGTAATAACAATTACTTCACTCATTGCATCCAGTCCTCCATCATTTTTACTTGTTCAAGAATGCTTCGCATTTTTACGGCTCCTTGCCAGCTGGCAGGAATCATCTCTCATCTTGTATAATCATTCAAACTTCCACGTGTGACCGGCTCTATGTAAATATTGCCGCCCTTTGCCACTGCGATCTGTGCTTCAGGTGTCACCGGAGTTTTCTCTTTTCGGCGCAGTCTGCGTGGTTTCATCTTCTTGTGATCCGGACTCTTTGCCAGAATATCACCAATCTGAATCTGGATCGGATCCATCTCAAGAGCCACGATAAAACAGTTGCTGTCGCCGGCTGCTCCTGCATAAGCATTACCTTTCAAAGCTCCGAGCACCACGATATTGCCCTGTGAGATAATTTTTGCTCCCGGATTGACATCACCGACGATGACGACGCTGGATACACTCTCCAACACCTGTCCGGAACGCAGAGTACCGCGATAAAACTCGCCTTCCCGGCCGGACACGGAATCATAGTAAGCATCAATCTGCTGCTTTACCAGATCCGCATGGGATTCATCATTATCCACAATACAGATGATCGATATACTTGTATTCTCTGTAATAGTCTCTATAATCTGGTACTCTTCCTCCTGTGTCAGCTCACGTCCTTCAAAAGAAATCGCCATTTTTGCATCTTTGAAAAACTTCTCAGATTCCAGAAATTTCTCCTTTATGGCAACCAGCAGTTCCCGAAAAGGCATTGTTTTGTCCAGAACCAGATTAATTCCATATTTGTTACTTTTTATGACTACTGCTTGTGACATGTATTTCCTCCAAATTTATAGAAATGGCTTTTTGATACACCATTATTTAATTATACCGAATCTGGATAAATATGCAATGCTTTTTGTCAGAATCCACTGATAAAAACTGCATTTTCCGGATATTCTATCCACAGCAGATCTTTCTGTTTCCCTGATTCCGGAAACAAAAAGTTTCTGTTCTATAACAAAATCTGCCATAACCATTTCCAAGGAGTTTTTATGTATTATACACTGCATGCTCGCCTGAAAAAAACAGAACCAGATTACAAATCGGATTTAAACTTGTTTCAGACGGATCCTGTTCAACACGATTCTGACCAGGCAAATTCCGGCCAGACGAATCCCGCCTCTCCTGTTTCGACTTTAAATAATCCCATTTGTATAGAAAACGTACTGACTTTATCTCCCGCACAATGGGAGAATCAAAAAGTCTCTCTGCGTTTTCCACCCTACGCCGGTCTGGAAAATACCATCATTCGAAGCTGTAAGGCAGAGATCTATCCCCGCTATATCTCCGGAAGTCTGTGTATCCCTGACCGGAAACGGCTGCTGGAAACATCATTTTGTTTTACGTTTTATATCAATGAATCCAGCATTGTATTTGTATCGGAGGATTCCGTGCCTGACCGCATCATTGAGACAATGATCCATCGTTATGAAAGTCAGGACATGTCACCGGAATTATTCTTATATGGTTTTTTTTCGGAATTTCTGACGGATGATATGGAACTTTTAGAATCCTATGAACGCAAATTATTTTTGTTGGAAGAAAATGCCATGCGGGGCAACATTCATGACCTGATGCCCCGGTTATTAAAAAATAAGCGGGAACTGACCCGACTGCGCAATTATTTTGAACAGATTGATGATATGGCCGGACAGCTGCAGGGCAACGTCCGGAACTATTTTGATCCGGAACGGCTGCAGCTGCTTCAGCTCATCGGTGACCGGGCCTGCCGTCTCCAGCAGGTGGCACAACAGTCCATCGATTACTGCCAGACCCTGCGGGATTTTGAACAGGCGCAATCCGACCACAAGCAGAATAAAACAATGCAGCTGATGACGGTTCTGACTTCCGTCTTCTTTCCGCTCACCGTCATCACCGGCTGGTACGGTATGAATTTTTCACACATGCCGGAGCTGGATGCCCGTTTTGGTTATCCGCTGATCATCGCCATCAGTCTCGGCGTGATTGCCATAGAGTTCTGGATTTTGAAAAAACGTAAGATTATATAACGTCGCTTTTCACATACGCTTAACCGGAAAACTCACCCTGGAATATTGTTGATAATCAACACGATACCAGACAGAATCAACAGAATGATCACAATCTTCTTAATGATTTTTCATTCAGAACCGAACTGCTCTTCATGCCAAGAAATACTGCTGCCAGCATAAATGGAATCAGGATCACGACCTGCTTGAGCACGGAAAGTGTCAGGATTCCAGTCGCCACATATAAAATAATGCGGATCGTATTTTCCACCACAAATACCACACAGATATTTGCCTTGAATTCATGACTGTTTTCTGCCACTCTGCTCACATAAGCTGCCAGCAGTGCACCTACCCCATACAGCCCGCAGAGCAGGCCGGAAATAATTCCGATCAATACCAGCACAAGTTTAGAACCACCGGGCTTTCTGTTGCTGCTTTCTCTATTACTTTTCATTTCCCGAAACAGCATTTCCACACCAATGACAATGACCGCAATGCCAAAAATTACTTTCAACAGCCCCGCATCCGTATGTTTCAGCAAAAAGATTCCCGGAATGCTACCTGCCACAACCAAAGCGGTCAGTGGAAGCCAGATTTTCCAGTTCAGAGATTTTCGCTCTTTCCAGACTAAAATAATATTACTTGGATATCCCAGCACAACTTCCAGCGGTGAAATGTTGATATTGTTTGCCGTGTAGCTGAGAATCCCGTTAAAAATCAAGGTGTTTGCAAAGCCGCATAACCCCTTGATAAAAAATGCAACCAGTGTTGCAATGATAAACCAGATCATAAAATTTCTTCTCCTTATTTACACGATGTACTTAGCATACATGGCTTTTCAGGAAGTTTCACACCTTACATTTACGTTCTAAAAGCCGTACAGGAAACGCGCCACTCCATCATTTTTGCAACAATCACAAACGATATCCGCAGCCGCCTTACAGTTTTCTGTGGCATTTTCCATAGCCACACCAAGTCCTGCAAACTCCAGCATCTCCGCATCATTGTCCCCATCTCCAAAAGCAACGGTTTCCTCTGGCGTAATGTCAAGCAGCTTCAACACATAAGCTAGACCAGTTGCTTTTCCGGAATTTTTATGTGAGATCTCCAGACGATAGGATACCGCCGATGTCGTGTATACCGATTTGGTAACGAGGGGAATCTGTTCTTCAATTTTTTGATATAGCGCTGTATCCGCAGCCACAATATCCAGACTGTCCAGTTCTTCTTCATGCTCTGAGAGAAACGCAATGATGTCATCCACCGGTTTTCGTGTGGACTGCACATATGCCACATTCCGCTCCGGCACACCGAAAGCCTCCGGATGTTCCACATACTCTCTACCACCATAAGCCACACCGTCCACAAAGGCTTCATATGTAATCTGTCCATTATGAAAATAATGTGAAAACGCATCCAAAATGCTATGTAAATCTGCGTATTCAATGGCAACTCCGTGAATCCGTTCTCCTGTTTTCTTATTGTAAATCGCAGCCCCATTGGAAGTCACCGCGTATGAAATGCCCTTGATCTGACCGATGCTTTCCGGAAATGTCGCAAACGCGCGACCGCTCACCGGTACAATTTCTATCCCTTCTGCAATAGCCTGCTCGATCACTGTCCGTGTGGCATCTGACATGGTTTCATCAGAATTGATCACCGTATGATCCAGGTCAAAGGCAATGCATTTTATATTTTTTCCTGCTAAGTTCATTGTATTATCCTGCTTCTTTCTACTTACTGTTAGTCATTCTATTTTTTTGAATCAGACAATGTTTTTTATAAAAGGAAATCCCATAACACAAAATCTGATCATAATCATCTTCGTATTCCCACAATTCTAAATTAACTATATCTAGCAGTATACCCCATTTGGAAAATCTACGTCAATATCCTGTCATTTACAAGCATCAATTTATCTACCACAAAAAAATTTGTAACACTGTTTTTATCATTCTTTTGCGGCTAAACGGTATGTTTACAAAAAGAGAGCAGGCTATTTTGTTCCGGCGGCTAATAATCGCCTGCCAGAAAAAAAATAGCCTGCTCTCTTCATTTACGTTTACGACATTGTCAATGATGCCGCTAAAAAACTTGTCGTAATAGTATCGTACTGAATACGACATTCAGTGTTTCCAGTACAGCTAAAATTTTGAAAAATATTATGGTAATAACGGTAGCACTGATTTATTCACTCTTTCAAATATTAGCTATTCATACATCGACACTGCGTGCGCAACAAAAAGTCGAATTATTGTTAGATTATATGCGCGCGTGGCACGCGGTGCCATCAAGTAAATAGGGCAAATCTGAAAGCAAAATCCAAGACAAGACGGTAGGTTGATTTTCGTCACCGTAGCGAGCATAGCCCGCCTCCGTGAGTGTGTCTGAGCACGCTGTTTCTGCGTGCGAGTTCGCGGGAGGAGGCGGAGATAAGCGGCGCAGCGGAGGTAGAAAATCATCCGTGTCTGTCTGGATTTCTGCTTCAGATTTGCCCTTTACACAGATAAACAAATTTTTTATAATCCTTTGAATACGAAGCTGAATGTCATCTTCTCATCGGCTTTCAGCAAATATTCTTCATGTGTTCTGGAACCCCAGCTGTCATCACCACCGATTCCCATCTGACCTTTTGCAGCGCGTACTACGGTGTAATGAACTTCCGGAAGTTCATACGGATGCATTGCATTTTCCATCTCATGCGGTGTATACGGAAGTGCGGAGAACATCATCGGTCCGTTTTCAGGATCCATCTCGAATAACATTCCACGGCCTTTGCGGTCTGTCACTTTTGCCCAACGTACTTCTTCTTTTGCACCACATTCCTGCGGAACCATGTAATGCGCCATATTGTCAGCTACCATATTTTTGTAGATGCCAAGTTTTGCACCATGTTTACGATCTGCGTAAGTCTCTGCTTCTCCCAGTCCGTACCATTCCACATGATCATAGTCTGCATTGAATTTGAACATCACGCCAAATTCCGGCATATCCCCCAGTTCTTTGACCGGATCATAAGTAAGCGTTGTTTTTACACGTCCATCGCCAAATACTTCATAGGAAATATGGCACTCTGCCATCGGTGTAGTCGGCATTACATAAGTATAAGATACCACTGCGGAATGCTCTTTCACCTCAAGCTGTGGCTGATGTCCTCCCACATAAATACCGTCGCGATAATCTTTGAAATTCAGGTACATACTTGCAATCTTCCACTGAGCATAACGCATCTGCATCAGATTTCCGCAGTCATTGTCGATCGGTGCACGCCAGAAATTCGGCTTTGGAATGGACTCGATCATCTCACGACCTGCATATTTATACGATACCAGACCACCATTTAATACAGAGAACAACACTTCAAAATGTGCACCACGGATACCGATATTATGTGTGCTGCGGATGATCTCAATCTCATCGGTGCATACAACCGGCTCTTTTTCTACCTGATATACATACTGACCAAATGCTACCTCATGTCCTGCTTTCGCCCATACTGTATCAGCTTTTAAATGGAAAGATACAGTTACGGTATACTCACCCGGACGCTCCTGTTTCGCAATCGGAAGCTCATAGGTCTCTTCACTCAACGGTGCAACTGCTGTTGCCAGTGGTTTTGTACAGATAACTTTTCCATCCTTTGCCAGAATCACTTTTGCATCAAAGGTATCTGTATTTACAAACAGATTCTTATTGATCACCGTTACTTTATCTTCACTTACTTTTGCTGTGATATTCTGGTAGTTGAATTTCACTTCCTGCATCTTAGGAGATGCCTCGCGGTCTCCGCCATATGCAATACCATTACCACTGAAATTATAATCTGTCGGACGCTCACCGAAATCTCCGCCGTATGCCTGGAACTCTTTTCCGTAACGGTCTTTTTTATAAATGGACTGATCAATATAATCCCAGATAAATCCACCCTGATATTTCGGCTCTGTATCCGTCAGATCTGTATATTTGTGCATTGCACCACAGGAATTTCCCATCGCATGGGTATACTCACAGCAGATGAACGGTTTGCTGTTATCTTTTGCGAGGAACTCCTTGATTGCTTCTACAGACGGATACATCTGACTTTCCATATCACTGGTGTCATTATAGCTGCGATCATGGAAGACACCTTCATAGTGAACCAGTCTGGTCGGATCTTCGCTGCGGAATAACTGCGACATTTCAAAAATATCTTTTCCACCGAAAGACTCATTACCGCAGGACCAGATCAGGATAGCCGGATGGTTTTTATCACGCTGATACATGGAATTTGCACGATCCAGCATCATTCCCAGCCACTCAGGTTTGTTATACGGAACAGTATATGTAAAGTCTTTGGTCATCTCAGCGACATCCCAGGAACCGTGGGACTCCAAATTGGTCTCATCAATCATATACAAACCATATTCATCACACAGCTCATAAATTTTGGACATATCCGGGTAATGGCAGGTACGGATAGCATTGATATTATTTAACTTCATGGTGGTCAAATCCTTACGCAGTTCCTCTTCTGACACATGTCTTCCTGTAACAGAGCTGAACTCATGACGGTTTACACCCTTAAATACGATACGTTTTCCGTTCAATGTCATGATACCGTCTTTCATTTCAAAACGACGGAATCCGACTTTCTGCGGAATGATCTCCTGCACGTTTCCGTTTTCATCTGATACGGTCAGTTCCAGATCATATAACTGCGGATCTTCTGCACTCCAGAGTACCGGTGCATCCACCTTCCAGGAAAATGTATCTTCATCAGAAATTTCTTTCACATCTTCCAGAACAACGTTACCCTCTTTGGAAAGAACAATTTTTAACTGTCCCTTTCCCCATGTCTTTGTCGTAAGTTCAAAATCAGCACTTGCCAAAGACACATCCGGAATTGCACGAATCCGGAGATCGTTTACATGCACTTCCGGAACCGTGTAGAGGTATACATCTCTGTAAATACCGGAAAAACGATAAAAATCCTGATCCTCACACCAGCTGCTGGCAGTCCATTTGAACACCTGTGCAGCCAGCTTGTTTTCACCCTCTTTTACATACTCTGTCAATTCAAATTCAGATGGTGTAAAAGAGTCTTCGCTGTATCCAACAAACTTTCCATTCAGCCACAGAGCCAGTCCGCTCTCTGCACCCTGGAAGGAAATAAACAAACGTTTTCCCTGCATCTGCTCCGGAACAGTAAAATATTTTACATAACTTGCAGTCGGATTAAAATGTGTCGGAATCTCACCCGGATTGATTTCCTCATGTCCTTCCCACGGATACTGCACATTTGCGTACTGTGGTACGTCATAGCCTTCCATCTGGATATGTGCCGGTACATAAATATCTTCCCAGTCTTTGCAATTGTACTCTTCTGCTTCAAATCCCGGGATCGCACTCTCATAATTTCTCGCATACTGGAATTTCCAGAGTCCGTTCAGAGACTCGCGGTAAGAAGTCTCTCTGTCAACGGCTTCCTCCTCAGATGCATAATACACATGATCAGAATGTGCATCCAGACGACCGTCACGGAAATACTCCGGATCTTTTACCATTGCATAATCAAACTGTTTCATAGGTTCCTTCTCCTTTTTCAAATAATCCATATTCATTACCTGAATGAACTGCTTCGCATCCATTCAGTTTTGTTTCAGATATATTTAGTATAGCAGATTTTGTACAACAGGTGTATAATATGTTACGCTAAAAAATATAACATTTCGAAACAGGAACTGCCAGATGCATACAGGAATATGCCATACCTTGTATCACATGCATCTTACAACAGAAATAAAGAAGTTTTTCTTATCTGTTCATCATACGATTTTCAGGAGTACCGAATATGCCTATTTACTTCAGAAGCACACCTGTAAGTGCACCTTATATGTTTGATTCAATCGGAAACCACTGGTTAGAAGAAGCGACATGCCGCCCGGAAGGCTATCCTCACTATCACTATCTGCAGACAGAAAGTGGATGCGGAGAGATTGAGATACAGGGAAAAATCTATGAATTACAGGAAAATGAGGGATTTCTCATAGCACCATCCATCCCGCATTCCTATAAAAGGAAATCTGATACCTGGTTCACCTTATTTGCCACATTTACAGGAACACTCGAAGCAAGTATCCCTTCTCTGCTACAGAACCGTTCTGTCATCTGGACCGACAGCAGCCAGAGCCTAGTGATCGCTGATCAGATTGCATCCTGTGTCGATATGATATCTGCCCACGGCCAGCAGGACACCCGCTATCTCTCCACCAGCTGTTACAGTCTGTTGCTAAACTTTGCAGATTGTGTAAACGGTCCGTCCCACATGCAGGATCCTCTTTATCAACGTTATATCGTTCCCGTTGTGCGGGAAATAGAAACAAATTTTTCTTCAGATCTCACAGCACAGGCACTGAGTGAAAAAGTATTCGTCTCTCCTCAGTACCTTTCCCGGCTGTTCCGACGTTTTTTTTCCTGCTCCGTGTATGAATATCTGACCATGCATCGCATCAATAAGGCAAAAGAGCTCCTGCTGGTAAATTCTTACTTAAAAGTACAGGACATCGCCCGCATGACCGGTTTTTCCGACACCAGTCATTTTATTTCCATGTTTAAAAAGGCAACGGGGATGACTCCTCTGGAATTTCGCAGGATGCACTAAGCTGCCAGACATAAGATAGCTCCCACCCGTATAAATGACAGGATTCACTCTCCCATCTGATACTGCCCTCGCCTCTTTATCCCTGATACGTCTTTATAATATCCAGATAATAGACAAACTGGACAACCAGCGCGATGTGTCCGGACGCAGCTGCAAACAAACTGGCAATGTTACATACTTTAAACACTTTTGGATTTGTCACACAATACTTGAATACAAAAATAAAAATCACTACTGCCGCAATGATATATGGTATAGAACTGAGCACACCATCCACAAGATATCCCTGTACCGGATATGCATCCCTGACATCCATTACCCAGGAATAAAATGCACAACCGATAACAATATAAGCTACTGACAATACATTACAGATTCGTTTTAATTTTTCAGAAAATGTCCATTCCATTTCTGCACCTCCGCACCGTTTTTCATAAGTCATTTGACACTATCCAGTCGTAACCTTGCTCCAGTCTTTCTCTTGTTGACTTTACTATAACATGAATTCCTTACAGTGCATCTTAATAAATCTTACATTTTCTTACTTTTCTCGAAAACAGAACATATGCACCTGAATTTATGTTACCATATTCTCAGACAACATTATTTCAATTTGAACAAACCAAAAGGCGGGCAATATAATGGGACAGACAATATTAATTGTAGAAGACGATAAAGATCTCAGAGAAAATATCTGCAGCATTTTACAAAACGAAGGTTTTCAGACAACAGAGGCCCAAAATGGCACACAGGCTCTGGACAAACTTCTTCCATCTGTATCTCTGGTCATTCTGGACATCATGATGCCTGGCATTTCCGGCATTGAAACCTGTCAGCAAATACGCAGTTTTTCCTATGTACCAATTCTGTTTCTGACAGCGAGATCATCCGAAAGTAACAAAGCACAGGGGCTTTATGCCGGTGGAGACGACTATCTAACAAAACCATTTTCCTATATAGAACTCGTTGCCCGGGTACGTGCCCTTCTGCGGCGAAATGAATGTTACCACTATCAGAAATCAGACAGTACACCGACCGAAACCCGCGAACAGTTGCAACGTCATGACATCATTCTGACCGTTAATCCTCCGCAGGTCACTGTCCGTGGCATTTTAACAGAACTAACAGACACGGAATTTCAATTATTATATTTATTTTTAAAATATCCAACCAAAATTTTTTCCATCCAAAATCTGTATGAAAGTATCTGGCAGGAACCTTTTTTCACATCCTGCGCCAACACTGTTATGGTACATATCCGCAGATTACGTTTGAAGATAGAAAAAAATCCGCAAAAACCAACACTGATACAGACCGTCTGGGGAAAGGGATATCGTTTTGGATAATCAGAGACATACACTTAATAAAAAAAGTGAACACGTTTATCATTACAAAATAGCAGGATTAGTTGCAGGTGCCCTATTCTTGGGAACCCTCATCTCCGCAGTACTTTTTCTGTCTGGAGACAAAATTCTGCATTCCTACTTTGAAACATCCGATTATTTATATCGCATAGAAACTCACCGCATGTATACGTTGCAAAACTGGGTAAATGAGAACAACATTTCCGCTTCTGATACAGATCAGCTGTCAGAATGGATGTCTCAGCAGAACCTTTCCAATATGTTCATTCAACGAAATGACAACTCACTCTTCCGCAATCTTTCCACAAAGTCCTTTTCATCCAGCACAGTATTTCAGATACAATCTCTTCCGGATGTTGCGAAACGCAATGCACACCGGATCGATTTTTCTGATGGTGCTGCTGATGTCTTTATCTATGAGGGCTTTGAACAAAAATATTATATAATTCTCTTTTTAAGCACCGGACTGATTGGCATACTGACTTCCATGCTGATCTTTTTCTCCGGTTTTAAAAAAGAAATCAATGATATCCGTATTCTAAATCAGAAAATTTCTGATATTGGAGCTGGAAGCCTAGATACACCGATTTCCATTACCGGCAATGATGAGATTGCATACCTTACCTCCGGCATTGAATCCATGCGCGTTTCCTTACTGGAAAAAGAACAGCATGAACAGGAAATGAAACAGGCACAGCAACGGCTGGTGCTTGGAATGGCACACGATTTACGTACTCCCCTGGCTACCCTTCTGACCGATCTGGAACTTTTGAAAAGACAACCTTCAGAAACGGATAAATTAAAATATGCCGAACGTGCCCTAATAAAAACACAGGAAATCCGCACACTCTCCGACCAGCTATTTGAATATTTCCTTGCCTCTGCAGAGGAACCAGTTCTTCTGGAACCATGTGAATCTGCCAAGTACGCTCTGGGAGACTATCTCTCTGAACTGTATCTGTATTTATCACAGGAAGGGTTTGAAGTATACGCCGAAGAATTATTCTCACAGGAAGTCAAAGTTCGTATCCACATGGAATATATGAACCGCATTATCAATAATATTTTTTCTAATATTCAAAAATATGCAGACAGACAGGAACCCATTTTTTTCAGTACCAACCGGACAGACGACTACCTGATCATTTCATTCCGAAATAAAATTGCTGCCGCTCCCTATTCCCCCAGCACTGGAATCGGAGTTAAAAATATTGCATTAATGATGCAGAAAATGAATGGGAAAATGGAGCAGTTCGCAGATTCAACTTACTATGAGATACAGTTATATTTTCCAATTTGCCAAGACAGTTTCCCCTCTGAATCAACCTGCTAATACTCATCACCGTCCCATTTTATTTTCATCTCAGTCTGAGTTGAGACTCCCACTTCTGTAAGTGGTGAGTAATAACAAATCTTTCTCAGTGGGAGTTCAATCTCCGACTGAGATAAACGCTCCGCGAGGGCGCACATTGTCTGGGAGACAATGGTTTTGCGCCGACCGAAACGAAGTGTAGAGTGCAGTGATTCTGAGAAGAATATGTCAGCTTTCGCTGACCAGAATCACGCACCAAGTCTCACGTGCGTTCGACTTGAACGTAAAAGGAGATATCTGTTGTCCGGATATCTCCTTCTTGAATTTCACTTTACATTTTGCTAGTATTATACACGAACTAAAATCCAGGAATGCCCTCGGCATTCTTTCTCACTGTACAGGAGGACTTTTCTATATTATGAATGAAATAGATTGCGCAGATCAAAAACATATTTTTCGCGGAGAACTGGCTCTGCTTCTTGTTATTATAATGAACAGCTTCGGTGTCGTACTAATGCTCTATTCCGGTTCCGGAATTTCCGCTATTTCCAGTGTTCCTTACGCATTTTCAGAAGTATTTCCTTTTCTTTCTCTTGGCACATGGACCTATATCTTTCAGGCTATTCTGATCGCATCACTGATGATCCTGCGAAAACATTTTGTGATAGAATACCTGCTGAGTTTTGTAGTTGGTTTTGCCTTCAGTATGATGCTGGATGTACACAAAGGATGGATTTCCATTCTACCGTATAATATTCCAATGCGAATTATCTATTTTTGTATCAGCTACCTGCTGCTCTGCCTTGGAATTGCACTCTCCAACCGCTGTGGACTTCCAATCATTCCGACAGATCTCTTTCCGAGAGAGTTATCCGCCATCAAAAACTTTAAATATTCAAAAGTAAAAATATCCTTTGATGTGATCTGTCTGGCAACCACCGCACTGATCACAGGTATCGGCATCGGACGCATCAAAGGACTTGGCATCGGAACGGTACTGGCAGCATTCACCATGGGAAAAGTCATTGGTATCGTCGGTGAGACACTAGATAAGCACTTCCGCTTTGTGACCTTCCGGACGGCCAGGTGAGTCTTGTTTGTTTGGTTGAAAATTTAATACTTAATACGAAAACAAAGCATCTTGTCAGGACACCCGACGTTCTCTACCTTCATCTCAGTCTGAGTTGAGACTCCCACTTCTGTAAGTGGTGAGTAATAACAAATCTTTCTCAGTGGGAGTTCAATCTCCGACTGAGATAAACGCTCCGCGAGGATGTGCAGTGATTCTGAGAAGAATATGTCAGCTTTCGCTGACCAGAATCACGCACCAAGTCTCACGTGCGTTCGACTTGAATTCAGCTCGGCCTTTCAGACTGAGCTAAATGTTCCGCAAGTATGCGCAATAATTCTCATTTATATCTGCGCGTGCACAAAATGTTTCATAGCTGTATTGCACGCGCGGCACCCCGGTGCCATCATGTAAATGGGGCAATAAAAAAACATCCAAAGACAAGACGGTAGGTCAATTTTCGTCATCGGAGTGAGCATAGCCCGCCTCCGTGAGTGTGTCTGAGCACGCAGTTTCTGCGTGCGAGTTCGCGGGAGGAGGCGGAAATAAGCGGCGCAACGAAGATAGAAAATTGTCCGTGTCTGTCTTGGATGTTTTTTATTGTCCATTACACGACATCCTATCCAGAACTCTTCCGAAGCCACGCTCAAAAAGAACCCCATAAACAGCCCCGAAAAAGTTATTGAAGATACGGAAGAATACCGCCCCCGGAAGTCCGAGGATTCCTACCGCAATCGACAATGCTCCGAACGTGTTGAACACAGCCTGACAGCCATAAGTCGCTGACAGCCCCACTCCGATACCACCGATAACCCCCACATAGTTGTAAATAGACGGCGGCAGTAGATAATACAATGCCAGAAATATAAAACATCCTACAATGTTGCCCGGCACTCTGGATTTTGCACGTTTCTTTGCGTCCTCATGGAACGGCACCAGAATAGACATAGCTGCGATACCGATCCACATCCGACGCGGGACATGCAGCAGACCCGCAATCAACATGGCTGTTGTGACACCGAATACCATAGTGATCTGCCATTTCGTCCGCAGGGAATGGATATCAAACTCCTTAAAAATATCCCCCAGGCTGCGTTTATACACTTTTTTCCGGTGATTTCGGTAATAAACGATCAGTGTTGCCGCTGCTCCGATTCCCATAGCGATCAGACGCTGTATATACAGATCTCCGGTTACATCATAACCATAAAGCAAAAGGTAACAAAGCAGCAGTGTGGAATGATTGAACATCACCACATTGTGGCAGCCCAGCACCATAAGGATCAAGATACATACGGTGTTTACAAGAAATTCCTGTACAAGCCCCCCTGCATTTGCCAGACGCGGGCCAAAAGTCAATATGGCAAACATAAGTGTCAATGCTCCCATCGCATGTGGTGTCCGGATTCCGAAATCCGCAAACCGGAATGCCATCACGCACAGCAGAACTACAACACCCACAATGCTGTTGCCATTTCCAAAAATCTTACTGAATCCAATAACCACTGCCATGCAAAATGCCATGGTCAAGCATATTTTAAATAAATAAATCGCCGTATGGCGCATCTTGTCTTTTCGATTGGTACAGCTGCGGATCAGAGCTTTGGAACCTGCCTGATTCAGCTGCAATTCCTGATATACTGTCATTCTTTTTTCCTCCGAAATACAAAAAGCTTACTAATAATATAATTCAACACCAGAATCACAATCTGTGCTGCAAATTTTACAAGTACACTGTTTCCATGAAGCAAGGTAATAAAAAGAAACAGAAGCAATTCTTCTACACCAAGTGTAAACAGGCGACCACCGTAAAATTTTGTCATTTCCCGGCAGACATCGAAAAATCCGGTGATTTTTGACTGGAATACCCAGATTTTGTTTGTGACATATGCGAAAGTCACTGCAAAAATCCAGGAAATAATGTTGGCGATCAGTTCATTAATACCAAGTCCAACATTGACCCAGGCATAAGACCCGATACTGACAATGGTGGTTAACCCGCCAAACAACAGATACAGCAACATTTCTTTATTTTTCTGATAGAACGGTTCAAAGATCCGAAACAGATGCAGATGCATCATACGGTCAAATATATCTTCTTTCTTCTGTTCCACAAGATCACTCCTTTTTCTCCAGCACCTTTTTCACGACATACACCGGACGATGCTTTCCTTGGATATAGGTCTTGGCGAGATATTCTCCCAAAATCCCCATAACCAGCAGCTGTATACCGCCAAGAAATAACACCACAACAATGGTTGTCGCATAGCCCGGCACATCAATCCCGGTAAGCAGGGTGTGTGCGATAATAATGATGCCATATACAATAGCAAAAACAGATACCAGTGCTCCACAGAAAGTAGCCAGCTGCAATGGCATGGTAGAAAAAGAAATGACTCCTTCCATCGCATATTTGATCAGTTTTGCAAAACTCCATTTTGTGGTCCCCGCAAAGCGTTCCGCTGCTACATACGGAATGTATTCCGTTTCAAATCCCACCCAGGAAAATAAACCTTTGGAAAAACGGAAATATTCCGGCATATCCAGCAGTGCTTCCTGCACGTTTCTGCGGAAGGTGCGGAAGTCACTGGCATTTTCCCTCAGATCCACTTCGCTGAGACGGTTGATAAATCGGTAAAAATGATCTTTGCACCAAGCCATAAATTTTCCTTCATGCCGCTGTTTCTGATAAGCTGCTACCACATCCACATCGGGTTTTTTCTCCAGAATCTCTGTCATATGCTTTACAATCTCCGGATCCTGCTGCAGATCCGCATCAATGATGGACAGATATGTTCCGGTTGCATAATGAAGTCCTGCATAAATAGCGGCTTCTTTTCCAAAATTTCTGGAAAAGTTTACGACAAGAACGTTGCTGTACTCTTCATGCAGGTGCTGCAGTTTTTTATAAGTGTCATCCTTGCTGCCATCGTTTACGAAAATCACCTCAAACTCTGCGGGCTCAAATACCTGCAGGCATCTGTCGTAAAAGGCATCTACGTTCTGGGCTTCGTTATAACATGGTACGATCAATGATAATTCTGTCACGTGTCTCTCCTGTCTCTTGAATAATAACGCCTCCGGCAAATCTGCCGGAGACTGTCATCTTTCTCAGTTTCTGCTTAAGCATTAAGCTCTGCATGTGCACAGTTTAATGCAGCTTCAATGGTATCATCCATATCGTAGTATTTATACATACCAAGACGGCCGCCGAAAATTACATTTCCTTCTTTTGCTGCCAACTCCGTGTATTTCTCATAGAGATTCAGGTTCTTCTCATCATTCATCGGATAATATGGTTCGTCCCCTTTGCTCCATGTCTTCGGATACTCTCTTGTGATAACGGTATCCGGCTGTGTACCATAAGTAAAATGCTTGTGCTCAATAATTCTGGTATACGGAACTTCATACTCTGTGTAGTTTACAACCGCATTACCCTGGTAGTTCTCTACTCCCTCCAGTACCTCTGTCTCGAAGTTCAGGGAACGGTACTCAAGTTCACCATAGCAGTAATTATAATACTCGTCGATCATACCTGTGTATACGATCTTGTCTGCCTGCTCCATGAAAGCTTCTCTGTTTTTGAGGAAATCCTCTTCCAGTTTTACTTCCACTCCGTCCAGCATGCGCTCGATCATCTTAGTATATCCTTCTACCGGGATACCCTGATAATCATCATTAAAGTAGTTGTTGTCATAAGTAAAACGTACCGGAAGACGTTTGATGATAAAGGATGGAAGCTCTGTGGCACGTTTGCCCCACTGTTTCTCTGTATAACCTTTTACCAGCTTTGTATATACGTCCGGTCCGATCAGGCTGATTGCCTGCTCTTCCAGGTTCTGCGGATTCTCTACATGATAAGCAGCTTTCTGCTCTTCAATCTTTGCCTGTGCTTCCTGCGGAGTTACCACACCCCAGAGTTTGTTGAATGTGTTCATGTTAAACGGCATATTGTAAATCTCACCTTTGTAGTTCGCTACCGGTGAATTTGTATAACGATTAAATTTTGCAAAACGATTTACATAATTCCATACGGTCTCATTGGATGTGTGGAAAATATGCGCACCATACTGATGAACATCGATATCTTTTACCTTATCGGTATAGATATTTCCTGCAATATGATTTCTTTTGTCAATCACCAGACATGTTTTTCCGGCTTCTTTTGCTTCGTGTGCAAATACAGCACCAAACAGTCCTGCTCCTACGATCAGATAGTCATACTTCTTCATGACATAGTCCTCCTTCTTTTTTCCTTTTTTATTCTGCTCCTTCTTTTGCAAACACAACTTTAAATGTTTTTAAAATAATCTTCAGATCCAGTTTCAGACTCCAGTTTTCGATATAATATGCATCCAGACGGACAATTTCCTCGAAATCTGTGATCTCGCTTCGTCCGCTTACCTGCCACATACCGGTCAGACCCGGTTTCATACTCAGGCGTACTTTGTGGTGCAGATCATATGCTGCTACCTCATCCACAGTCGGCGGACGGGTACCCACCAGACTCATATCACCGCGCAGAATATTGTAAAACTGCGGCAATTCATCGATACTCAGACTTCGGATAATATTTCCGATGCCCTTGCCCGGTCCTTTTTCGCTGCCGATAATACGCGGATCATTATCCATTTTAAACATATTACCCTGCATCTTGTTCTGAGCCATCAGTTCTTTTTTGCGTTCCTCTGCATCCATATACATGGAACGGAATTTATACATTTTGAAACGGCGGCCATTCTTGCCGACACGCTCCTGGCAATAGAAAATCGGTCCCGGTGATGCTTTATAGATCAGCGGTGCCACAAAAATAAATGCAACTCCGGTAATGGCACATCCCACAAGACCTGCCATGATATCCGTCAGACGCTTCAGTCCCATCGGAATACTGCTTGCTGTATTGATACTTGTGGTCATACAGGTATACCCGCCGATCCGTTCTACCACACGGTTCGGCAGTGCATGATCGGTGTAGTCCAGTGCGATATGCACAACCACGCCCATCTGCAGCAGTGTCCAGGTAAGTTCATCCACTTCTTTCCTGTTCTCAGGCATCTTGATCATGACTTCATCGATGACATTTTTCTGTACATATTCCAACAGGTTATCCTTACTGCATACTACCGGAATCCGCTCAATAACGGTATCATCCAGCTTTTCATCCATAATGGCCAGACCGGACAGATTAAATCCGTTGTACATACGGCTGGAAAACTGCTTCACCATTTCGGCTGCATATTCCTTCGTACTGATAACCAGAAAATTCGGTTGATTCTTTCCTTTCCATATAATGCGGCGAACATTCATTTTCCACAGAAAACGTCCTACCAGCATAAAGATGACCGTAAAACCAAAGGAAGTCAGAAATACCTGTCTGGAAAACCAGAATGCCTGCTTCGTGACATACAGATAAGCCATAACAACGCCCCACATCACGATGTTGTGTACCAGTACAGATTCTATCTCACGCACAAAACTTCTCTTTAAAATATTCTTATATGTTCCACGCAGCAACACATAACAGATGTCAATAATGATCAGGAGAATATTTACATGCGCATATAAGCTTGTTTCGCGATAAATCCGCATTGTCTGATGACGGAAAAAATATGCTGCCAGATATGCGATCTGAATGCATAACAGGTCAATCAGCATAAAATCGATATGTTTCCACCATCCCAGTTTTTTCTTTCGATTCATAGCATCCCTCGTCTTTGTGCTCTTATTAACTGATTACTTATTAGCTAAACGGTTCAATCCGCTGAAGAATGCACGGATTGTAGCTTTTGTAATGTTGGAACTGTCGCCTGCACCAAACAGTTCCTTACCGGTGCGGTTGTCACGCATCTCAATGTAAGCCGCTGCTCTCGCATGGGATCCGGATCCCAACGCATGCTCGGAATAGTTCAGGACGCACACATCCAGATCAAATTCTTTGTTGATGGCTGTCTTAACTGCATCCAGAGGACCGTTTCCGCTTGCTTCAATATGGTACGGTTTCTTCTTGTATTCAAAATCAATAGCTGCCACACAGTCTTTGTCATTCACATCTTCCACACGGATCTTCTTGAACTCGAACGGATCATCCAGTGCAATATACTCATGCTTGAATGCGTCAAAAATCTGCTCCGGCTCGATCTCGCCGCCCTGCTCCTCAGACATCTTCTGGATAACATCAGCGAACTCCTTGTGCATCTCTTTCGGAAGCTTGTAACCATACATGGATTCCATAACAAACGCTACGCCGCCTTTTCCGGACTGGCTGTTGATACGAACCACCGGCTCGTACTCTCTGCCGATGTCTGCCGGATCGATCGGAAGATACGGTACTTCCCAGATACCGGTATTGCGCTCATTCAGTGCATGCACACCTTTGTTGATCGCATCCTGATGAGAACCGGAAAATGCAGTAAATACCAGCTTTCCGGCATATGGATGACGCATGTCGATATCCATCTTGCAGCATCTCTCATATACTTCAATGATTTCTTTGATATTTTCAATATTTAATTCCGGATCAATACCCTGTGAGAACATATTATAAGCAATATTTAAAATATCGATATTACCGGTACGCTCTCCGTTTCCGAATAATGTACCTTCCACACGGTCAGCACCTGCCAGAAGGCTCAGCTCGGTGGCTGCAATGCCGGTTCCCCGGTCATTGTGCGGATGTACACTTAAAATAATAGATTCCCTGTTTTTGAAATGTTTATGCATCCACTCAATCTGATCCGCGTAAACATTTGGAGTGTTCATCTCTACGGTTGCCGGAAGATTAAAGATAATCTTATTCTCCGGTGTCGGCTCCCAGATATCCTGTACGGCAGTACAAATATCCAGTGCAAACTCTACCTCTGTTCCGGTAAAACTCTCCGGTGAATACTCCAACTGGATATTTCCGTCAAAATTCTTTGCACGCTCTTTTACCATTCTGGTGCCTTCAATAGCAATCTGTTTGATGGCTTCTTTGTCTTTATGGAATACAACGTCACGCTGAAGCACAGATGTGGAGTTGTAAATATGTACAATAACATTTTTGATTCCCTGGATTGCCTCAAAGGTACGGTCGATCAGATGCTCTCTGCACTGGGTCAGAACCTGAACCTGTACATCATCCGGAATCATGTTTTCAGCTACCAGCTTGCGCAGAAAATCGTACTCAATCTGGGATGCTGCCGGAAATCCAATCTCAATCTGCTTGAATCCCAGTTTCAGAAGCAGCCGGAACATCTCCATCTTCTCTTCTACATTCATTGGATCGATCAGTGCCTGATTGCCATCGCGCAGATCCACGCTGCACCACATCGGTGCATGCTCAATCTCTTTGTCCGGCCATTCACGCTCCGGGTAATGCAATACCGGAACCCTTTTATATTTTTTGTAATTTAACATATGTATCTCTCCCGTGATATAACCTCTTGGCAGACTACATTCTCTTTTTCTTCTCTTTTCCGCATAATTTTCCAGATTCCTCTCAAAAAAGAGCGCAAGATGCCTGTCATATTTTCCTTGCTAAATATATATATTATATCATCTATCTTAACCTTGCAAGATGGTTTTTCTGAATAATTCATGAAGATTTCCAAAGTTTTCCATATAAAACCTCAACACAACGTGTTTTGACTACAAGAAAGTGTGCGAGTGTGCATCGTTTGCACGAAGTGCTTTTGTTTGACAGGAAATTCAGCGTAATTTCCTGTCAAACAAAAAAATCCGCATATGCGGATTTTTGCTGTTGTCCTATATTCTGTAAACAAGAAAACTTACTCAATATCTACGATAGCATACGCTAACTCAAGTGTCAAGATGTATTAACTTCAATACAATCGCAAAAAAGCGTACTTATTGATCTTTTTATCTCATTGAACACTTGCAATTTTTGATTTTTTATATTATTATGTGGAAAAGCTTATGAAAGCTTGACGAACAAGTATTTTTTAAGGAGGGAAACAATTATGGCATACGTAATTAACGATTCTTGTGTAATGTGTGGTGCATGTGCTGGCGGATGTCCGGTAGGTGCTATTTCTGAAGGAGATGCTCAGTACCAGATCGACGCTGATGCTTGCATCGATTGCGGCGCATGTGCAGGTACATGTCCTACAGGTGCTATCTCTGAGGCTTAATCATAAAGTCTTTTTGGCACATATTATATTGAACATTAAAAAGACTGTCGCATCGCGGCAGTCTTTTTTTATGATGCCAGGGTCAAAAGCCTGAAATCACGATGTGCTTGCACAGGAGTGGTTTTATGGCTTAATGACCCGCCCCGATATGAGCATAAAAGTGGAGCGTCAGCTTCACGATATGCGAATATTGGGTAGAATTGTGGGAGTACGAAGTACGGAACAATTCGTATGGCATCTTTTAACCTCAACATCTTTTTATTCCAAAATTACATTTTTTACTTCATACCGCAATCATCTAATCCAGTGATCATTACTGATAGCGGATCACAACCAGACTCTGTGCCGGTATGAACACACATCCATCGATTTCCGCCGTTTCCTCTGTCACCGCTGACACCTCCGGTCTGTCCTCCGGCATTTCCCCGGTTCCCCGCAACGTCCACATCTGTCCCGTTGTCCTTACCGCCAGGCCATCTGCATCCTCCAGCATCAGTGCATATTCCCGATGATTTGTATTGACTAGTTTCAGAATGATCTCACCCTGCGCATCCACTGCGGCAGATACATAGATGCCTTCCTTTCGCAATTTCACATCCTGTTTCTGCAACGGAATAGTGTAGGTACCTCTGTGATTTGCAAACAATTTCTGCACATAATAATTTGGTGTCAGATACACATCACTGTCATCGAACCAGATCATATCCGGCTTCCACTGACTGTGTCCGATACGGTTAAACAGCGGTGCATAGGAAGCAAGTTTCACCACATCCGCATTTTTCTCAATGCCGGTCAGAAGTGCTGCTTCCGCCAGCGCACTCTCCATGGAGTTTGCCCGGTCTTCGGTATGTGCGGCGTACTCTCCGGCAAATACTGCCACATTCCGCGGATACTCATCATACATTGCCACATGGTCATATAACCACTGTGGACTGACATAATAATGCTCATCCACAGCATAGCTGAAGTCCGGATTCTCTTTCGCCTTTTCCCGATAGAACTTCCATGCATCCTCTGTGATGGAGCATTCCATAAAAGGACCTGCGGTTCCAAGCAGCCGGATCTCCGGATATTTCGCATGAATTGCCTGCGCAAACCGCTCATAGCGATGCTTCATATCCAGATACTGTGTCTCCCACTGTTCATTTCCCACAGACAGAAAATCCATATGGAAAGACTCCGGGTGTCCCATTCTGGCCCGCAATGCGCCCCATGTACTGTCCACCGGTCCGTTGGCAAACTCAATGAGATCCAGTGCATCCTGTACATATTCCTCAAACTTTGGATTGTCAGAATCTACCATCTCCGTGGAACGGAACTGACACGCCGTACCGATATTCAGCACCGGAAGCGGTTTTGCGTCCAGCAGTTCACACAGCAGAAAATATTCATAAAATCCAAGTCCAAAGGACTGACCGTAATGTGCATCCGGCCGCTTTGTCATTGGATCATTCTTGCTCCAGTCATCGTCAAATGCCCAAAGATTCGGGATATAGCGCCGATCTTTCACATCACCCACGGTATTTTTCCAGTAATAACGGTTGTCTAGGCTGATACCCTCCACGATACAGCCGCCCGGAAAACGCACAAATCCCGGTTTTATCGCCTGCAATGCCTCAAACAGGTCCTTCCGGAAAATCCCTGCCACTGCATCTTCCGGTATCATGGAGATCAGATCAAACTCTGCGATACCCGGCACATCAAATGTAATTGCAAACTGCGCCCCACGGACATCATCCTGCGCTGTAAGTACCACCTCATATTTTATCCACTCACTTCTACGACACTTGCCGCTCTGATCCATCTCACGAATGTGCTGAATCTCCGGATTTAACGTACCGTAACCAATCTCCATCGGGATTTTCAGATCACAGAACGGCACATAAGGTACCGGCTTCACCGCATTTACTGCCGCCTCTGCAAAAACCTGTCCGTCTTTTATGACCTTTATCTGAAAAGTATCGCCTTCATACGCCACACACCGTGCATAAAAGGACACACGATAGGTATGATCTTTTTCCAGACGGATCCCATCGTATGCCTTGTTTGCAAAACCCTGTCCTGCTGCTTTTGCAGTAAAACGCAGATAATGCGGATTCGCCTCTGACACCGGAGTACCTGTCACATACTGCATAAACGGAGCCTCTTCCCCGGACTGCTGTACGGACTTCCAGGCATACCCCGGATCATCCACCGCATAAAACCTCCCCGGATTGCCATAGGCCTCCCTTGCCTCAAAGGAACGGTTTTCAATCATCTCTGCATACAGACCGCCGTCTGCTGCAAAATTAATATCCTCAAAAAATAACCCGATCAGTTCCGGTGAAATCGGAACACCTTTTTCTTTTCCAATCCTCATGATACCTTACCTTCTCCTCACTTTTTATATCACCCAAAAGCTCAGGATTCCACATCCCACTGCAATCAGTGCTCCTGCCACCACATCTTTCACAAAATGTACCCGGCCAATCACTCTCGCCGCTGCCAGAAACACCCCAGCCACACAGAGAATTACTCCAAGCGGAGGGCACACATACCATGCTGCCATGGCAATGATATAGATGGAAAACACATGTCTGCTCGGGAACGAATTTCCTTTTGTGTCTTTCGGAATCAGCGGCTTCACCGGCCATTTTTCGTAAGGCCGTGGTGCATTAAACTTCCTGCGGAACAGACTCACCAACACAAAGGTCACCGCCGGAACCAGGAGTACCCGCCAGAACCGGCTGTCCCTGTAAACCATCAGATAAAAAAGCAATGCAGGATAAACGAGATAAACCACATCCGTCAGAATATGGTTTACCCGCAGCAGACAGTTCTTCTTTCGCTCCGATGTTTCGAATGGCGCTGCCAATCTGTCATAAAACTCCTGCTTCATCCTGCATTCCCTCATTTCTTCATTTCTTCAAAAAATTATTCATTTATTTCTCACGGATGATCTGTACATCCCAGCTGCCAAGTGCAAGTTTCTCACCAGCTGCCACATTGATTCCCGGAAAAGTCTGATCCTCTTTCATCAGATACACTCCGTCTGCTCCGGCATAAACAGCCTCTGCCGGTGTATGGGAATAGTTAAAGTAAAACCATACCGTCTTTCCGTTTTCGTCTTTCATGCGGCGTACAATAACCGGAAACTCTGTATTCTGTACTGTATCCGCAATACCTGCTTCTTTCATGGCATCTGCCAGCAGTTTCTGCAGATATTTTTCAGAAGTCTTGCAACCAAGATACTGCGCAATACCTTTTCCGTAATGATTTCTGGTCACTGCCGCATAATCCTTCCATGCATAATGGTCATAGGAAACCAGCACGTCGGCGCCTTCCGGTTTCACAAGTTCCATGAAAAGTTCTGCCTGCTCATCTGCAGTGCCACTCAGTTTCACATTTTTCGGGAATGTGAAATTGCTGTATGAAATGCCAAGGCACTCGCTGAGTACATGCGGAAACGCATCATGATAAACTTTTACATTTTCATCGGTATAGGCCGTTTTAAATGTAGTGATCAGGTAACCACCATCTGCCACATACTGTTTCATCCGCTGCAGATCTGCCTCGCAGGCTGCATACAGTGCCGGAACAATGACCATCTGATACCGGTCCATATCCTTGCAGGATGGCTCGATAAAGTCCACTTCCACGTTCATCTTGTATAAGGCGTCATACATCCAGCGGACCACATCGTTGTAACCAGTCTTTCCCGGACCTTCCGCTGTAGTATCAATGCGGAACCAGTCAAGGGCTGACAGTGCATCGTTGCTGACTACCATCGCCACTTTGTTCTCTTTTTTCAGATTGCAGAGTGCCGGACTTAATGCCACAAAATCCCGACCGATCGTTTTCGCCTCACAATATACATGATTTTCTTTGAAATCATGACTGAGCAGACCTCTCCAGTATGTCTCGAAAGAGTTATGGATAGAATGCCAGTGCCAGTATTCTACCAGAGCCGCACCGGATGCCACATGGCTGAACGCCTGCTGCCGAAGCTGCCCCGGATACGGTGTCCAACATGGGTAACCCTGTGCCTCTGTCTCAAGAACGAAATAATTATTCTGTTTCAGGGAACGGGTCATATCACCGCCAAAGGCGATTTCCGCACCGGTCAGTTCGTCCTGCGTCGGATGGTAAATGTCGCATCCTGCCACAGTCAGCGCCTCTTTTGCAATTTCAAAATGATTATTGGCCGGCTGTACACCATAGGAATATCCGCGCCACTCAAAATCCAGATTGTGGGTGATAAACTGATCCGGACGGGCATACTCTTTTACAATATTTGACTGCCAGGTCAGAAATTCTGTTACCAGACCACGGCGGAACTTATCAAACTCAGCTCCGAGACTTCCATTGATAGTTCCCCGGACATCCGGAAAATCTTCCCAGTTATCCACACGGTTGCTCCAGTAATCCAGACCAAATGCAGCGTTCATGGCATCGGTACTTCCGTTAAATTTTTCTTTCAGGTATTCCACAAACGCTGCCTGTACGTTCGGACCTGCAGTATCATAATATTTTGTCTCATTATCCAGCTGGAAACCAATGATGCACTTGCGGTCCCGGCATACTTCCAGCAGCTTGCGGATCACACGCTCCCCGTATTTCAGATAGTTCGGATTCGTGATGTCCATGATCTGACGGGCTCCGTATACGCCTTCTCCCTGATGGGTCACAGCCAGAACCGTCGGATCCATTTTTACCAGCCAGGACGGTACCGCATAGGTCGGTGTACCGATGATGACATCAATGCCGGCTTCTTCCATGGCATCCAGCACTTTTATCACGGTAGAAAAATCAAACTGACCTTCCTGTTTTTCGTAAGTGCTCCAGGTTGATTCCGCGATACGCACCACGTTGATGCCTGCGGCTTTCATCATTTTAATGTCCTCATCAAGACGGTCGTATGGCAGATACTCGTAATAATATGCTACCCCGTACAGTAATTTGTTCATGTAAATGCCCTCCTATAATTGTCTTTTTATGTTGATAAATGGTCAAACTGCAAAACCATAATCCTTCCATCATCTGTATATTACAACAAATAGTTCATTGAAAAAAGAACACTATTGTCTTAAAAAGGACATTTATTAACCCTGCAAAAAACGATGCCTCTCAGACTCGTCTCACGACAGATTCTTTTCTACTTCGCCTTACCGTTCCCCCATATTCTTTACTCCAGATTTTTCAGCACTTCTTCATCTCTCAGATGTACATGAATACCGTTTACTTCCACTTCATCCGTCAACGGAATGACCAGACATGGTACACCGTCAATCATGCGTGTTTCCACCAGTCCTGCCTGCTCCGGGCTGACTTTGACAGTCATCTGCGGTGTTTTTACCTCAAATTTTCTGGTATCGGAGATGTTGTTTGCCATAACCGTCATCTGTGCACCGATTTCTTCATCGTATTGTTTTTCAAACTGTTCCAGATTCTCCTCCGGTGCCCCGCTGCGCTCTAACAGCTTGCGCACCTGCATTTTATCAAGTTCCAGCGGCTCGCCGTTTTCCTTCTGTTCTTCGATCATTTCATTCAGGTTCTCATGAATGTTGCGGACCATATCATACACGCACTCTTCCCCCAGGGTATCCTCAATGATTGCCTGGAAAGATTCTTTCTGCTGTCCGGCCGGGATTGGCTGCAGGCAGCCTAACAGCTGCTCCGTGATATCCGGGCAGAGTTCATTTGCGTTTTTGGAATAATAAAGCAGACGGTGAATGTCTGTATTTCTGTCCTGAAATGCCGGGAATAAAAATCCCTGTTCCGGCAGATCCACCATCCAGTCACGAATCCGGTCCTCGATACTGTTTGTCTCTGCATTGTAACAAAGTCCTGCCTTGGAGAGTGTCACCGGGCACAGACAGCACAGTACAAAATTATATATGTAATCCGATGCATCATCCATCTCCATGCCATCAGAAGTTTTCATCGGAATATCATAGGAACCGTGCACCAGCAGGATCAGATAATTTTCCGGATGATAGTATGTCTCAATCATGCGGTCATAAAAAGCGTCCAGCATGACATCATCCTTCAATTCACTGTCCCGCAGCGCCAGCAGACTTTTCTGTGTGCCATCCCCCATTTCCTGTTCCAGCGGGAACTCCATATTCAGCAGATTCTTTCCAAGGGTTCCGGACAGACTTTTACGGAAAATATCCAGATATTTGTAAATTTCTTCTTCCGGAAGGGAGAGAAATGCCTCCTTAAACTGTACGACTTTATTTTTGTCTGCGTCCACATAACAGCCGCAGAGACGATTTAAGCAGCAGCGTTCCTTGGTAAATAATTTTTTAATCTCTGTTACTTCTTTTTTATTCATATTCTCATTCTCTTTCTACTCTTTTTTCAGGAATTACTCCGGCATAAATTCTTTCGTCATCTCGATAAAAGCTTTCATTGCCGGCGATACCCAGCGATTTTTGCTGTAAATGACCTGCATCAGCATCGAACTTCGAAATCCCTTGACGGAAAACAATGCAATCTTTTTCTCCCGCAATGCTTCCTCCAGCGTGAATCTCGGCAACAGGGAAACTCCCAGATTTTCAATCACGGCATCAATGATCAGCCGGGTGTACCCAATCTCTGTAATCGATGGTCGGCGTCCCCGTTCCTCCACCACATACTGTTCAAATGCCTGACGGTAATTGCAGCCCTCTTCGATCATAATAAAATTTTCTGCCAGAACCGTATCCAGCGGAATGTCCTTTTTTCCGGCAAACGGGTGATCCGCCGGACAGAAAAAGCGGATTTCTGTGGGCACTTCATGTGCCGTCACCCAGTTGATACGATTAATTTTCTTGTCAACAGTCAGGATCAAATCCAGTTTTCCTTTGCCAAGCAGCTCCATACATTCCAGTGTCGTTGCCACAACCACTTTGATATTTGCCCTTGGATACCGCTTCTTAAATTCCCGGAAAATAATTCCATAGCGAGAAGCACACAACGTTTCCATGATACCTACACTTACTTCTCCACCGGGATCTGCCCCTTCCGCAAAATGCTCCAGCGCCATGGCTTCACAGCGCTGCAGATTGTATGCATAATCCAGAAACTCTTTACCGGCGGCGGAAAGCACCGCACTCTTGCCATTTCGTTCAAACAGTGACACGCCAAGTTCCCGTTCCAGCGTCTGGATCTGCATGGTAACCGTAGACTGTGCATAGCCAAGCTCTGTGGCAGCCTTGGAAAAATTCCCGATTTCTGCAATTTTGATAAACGTTTTTACATTTCGTAGTTCCATAATTCCCCCACCTGTTTATTTCCTTATTATTGTATCTGGAAATCTTCCGGAAGTAAATATCATTGTTTCTTATTGTTCACTTTTTTTGATTTCACATATCACTTTTTTCAATTTTACAAATGGGTAACTATGTAGTATTCTAATATCAGAAATTGAACGAAATTTCAAAATCACTTTTTTACAACTCTCAACAAACAATCAGAAAAGCCTATCCATTGGACAGGCTTTTTTGATGTCTTATTTGTGGTATTCCTGGCTAAAATTTAATTTTTTTCATAGCGCGGCACGCAGTGCCATCAAGTAAAAAAGGCAAATCTGAAAGCAAAATCATCCATGTCTGTCTGGATTTTTGCTTCAGATTTGCCCTTTACACAGCCAACAAGCTTTTACGCATTAAAAATCATTTTTGCACAGCCATACATTCCGGCATCATTTCCAAGAGAAGCAAGTACAAATTTTGTCTCCTGGCAGGATTTGAATACACGCTCCTTAAAATATTTCTGCACGGCATCCAGCAGGATCTGTCCGGCTCTGGACACACCACCGCCGATAACAAACATCTCAGGATCTATTACAACAGCGATAGAACCAAGCGCTCCGCCTAAAATTCTTCCTACTTCTTCCACCAGTTCCTGTGCTACTGCATCTCCGGCTTTTGCCGCATCAAAAACATCCTTTGCGGTCACTTCCGGAAGACTTCGCAGGCTGGTCTTGGCATCATCTGCTGCTAGGCGCTGTTTTGTCAGACGTACAATACCGGTTGCTGACGCATACTGCTCCAGGCATCCGCGTTTTCCACATCCGCAAGTCTCCGTCTCTGTCTCAGATACTTTCATATGACCGATCTCTCCACCGGCACCATGTACACCGCCAACGATAGAACCGTTAATAATAATTCCGCCGCCGACACCGGTTCCCAGTGTGACCATGACACCATTCTGACATCCCTGACCGCCGCCTTTCCACATCTCACCAAGGGCAGCTACATTTGCATCATTTCCTACTTTTACCGGCAGACCGATTTTCTCAGAAAGTGTCTCTGCCACATCGAATGTACCCCATCCGAGATTGACACATTCACATACGACGCTGTCATTTTTAACCGGACCCGGAACACCGATTCCGACACCCTCTACCTCATCTTTGCTGATACCGGCATCTGCCAGTTTGCTCTCTAAGGATGCCACAATATCATCCAGAATGGAGGCACCATGATTCTCTGTATTAGTTTTGATCTCCCATTTGTCCAGCATATTGCCGGAGTTCTCAAAAAATCCGATTTTACAGGTTGTTCCACCTACGTCAACACCAAATCCATACTTCTTCATTTTCCATACCTCTCTACTATGTTCTTTGTTTGTAAAGCGGACATTCGCAATCCGCTTTCGCTACTTGCTCATGATTTTCCTTAGTATAGCACATCTATGGCTGCTGTCTCAATGCCGGATTTCTATATTTGAAATGATTTTTTTGTATTTTTCCGAACTTGTAAAGCGGACATTCGCAATCCGCTTTCGCTACTTGCTCATGACTTATTTATTTCCGATATCATACGGTGTGGTCTGATATACATAGTAATTCAACCAGTTGGAAAACAGCAGCTGTCCTGCGGAACGCCAGGTAACTACCGGTTCCTTCGTCGGATCATCATCCGGATAATAATGATACGGAATATGTGGATTCAGACCTTTTTCAAAATCACGTTTGTACTCCAGTTCCAGTGTATTGGCATCATATTCCAGATGACAAAGTACAAAAAAGTTTTTGGAATCCGTCGTTTTCAAAATTGTCGGTCCGCCCGCTTCACTGTCTGCGATCAGCTCCAATTCCGGAACTTTGTCTACATCCTCTTTGAGAATGCCAACTTCACGTGAATGCGGTGCATTGAACACATCGTCAAATCCACGGAACAACGGGGAACTCTTCTTCAATACGGTATTGGAATACACACCGGAAAGTTTTTCCGGATATTCCACAGTCGGAATACCGAAATGATAATAGAGTCCAGCCAGTGCTCCCCAGCAGATGTGCATTGTAGAGTGTACATGCGTCTTTGCCCATTCCATAATCTTGCAAAGTTCTTTCCAGTAATGTACTTCCTCATACGGTACAAAAGCCAGCGGTGCGCCTGTAATGATCAGTCCGTCGAACCAGCGGTCCTTCACCTGTTCAAATGTCGTGTAGAATGATTCCATATGCTCTGTATCCACATGCTGAGGGGTATAGCTGGCAGTCTGTAAAAATTCTACCTTAATCTGAAGCGGTGTGTTTGAAAGTTTCCGAAGCAGCTGATTTTCTGTAATTACCTTGGTAGGCATCAGATTCAAAATCAGCACGTTCAGGGGACGGATATCCTGATGCATTGCCCGATACTCCGTCATAACAAAAATATTCTCGCTTTCAAGAACTGCTGTTGCTGGCAGTGAATCTGGTATTTTAATCGGCATATCCTTTTCCTCCTTTTATTTTTTCACAACGATCAGCCAGATACATATAGGAAAAATCCATGCACCGGATAACAGTTATGAATGATGAAGACTGTCCTTTCAGTCTTCGCAGATGATTCTATTCTATCTGTTCTTTCTATATAAATCAACAACTATTTTATTTCATAGCAGGTATATTTTTTCAAAAAGCATCTGAAGTCTCTTTACTATGCTTCTTTTTTCAATACATGGACCACTTTCACGATTAACGGGATCACCATGGCGATCCATACCATCGGCTCTGCCCAGATAATGCCCCAGTATGCAAACATCGGTGCAAACACAAAGGCAAACATGATTTTTCCCGCAAGTTCGATACAGCTGGAGAACACAGGAATGACCCGGTCTCCAAAACCCTGCATGGAATTGCGCAAGATAACGATCACCCCACAGATTACGATGAAAGACATATCCACTTTTAAATAAGTACTTCCCCAGTAAATTACATCCGGATTGGTAGTACTTGCAACAAACTGGATCAGTCTTCCTTCTATCGTGTGACAGATCAGGAAAACTACAACTGCCCAGACTGCCGCAATGATCAGAGATGCACGGATTCCCTGCCGGATCCGGTCAAAGCGTCTTGCACCATAATTCTGTCCGCAATAGGTCGCCATGGCAGAACCAAGCACACTGTTTGGCAGAGACACGAGTTCAAATACTTTTCGGGCTGCCGTGTGAGCCACAATGACTGTTGTTCCCAGAGTATTAATGGCAGACTGCAGCAAAATCGTTCCAATGCCGACCAGACAGGACATCAGCCCCATCGACAGTCCGCTTTTATACATTTCTGCCATCAGTTCCCGGTCAAATCGGAAATCCTCTTTCTGTATATGCAGAATCGGGAATTTCCGAAAAATACGAATCAAGCACAGCACCACAGACAAAAGCTGTGCCAGCACCGTAGCATAGGCTGCTCCCTGCACTCCCATCTGAAATCCAAGGATAAACAAATAGTCCAGCCCAATGTTGCTCACAGTTGCTACAATCAGAAAAATCAACGGTGTCAATGCATCCCCGATAGCCCGCAGTGTATTGGCACACAGGTTGTAAAACAGCGTGGCAAAGAGTCCTACGATCAGCACACTGATATAGGCATATGCCATCTCAAACTGCGCCTGCGGCACATGCAGCAGATTCAGCACAGGATGCAGGAAAATCATCAACATCAGCACCAAAGCCAACGTAGTCAGTACACCAAGTGAAATCGCAGCTGCAAAAGTTTTTTTCAGCCGCTTCCTGTTTTTTGCCCCGAAACACATAGCTGTGATCAGTGAAAATCCAAGCGTCAGACCGTTCAGAAATCCGGTCATCAACGTATGTAACGTGGACACGGAACCCACTGCTGCCAATGCTTCCGTTCCCAGCGTACTTCCTACAATTTTTGTATCTACCAGGCTGTACAACAGCTGAAACACATTTCCCCAGAAAATCGGAATAGAAAACAGCAGGATCTGTTTCCAGGGCGTTCCCTCTGTCAGTGTTTTTGTTTTCATCATTTACCCTTTCTCCCATTGTAAAATACAGACAAATCCGTTTTCCCCACACACGGATCATACCGTAAACCGGTGTTTCCCTGTATCCGGAAAACGATTCCTCTTCTCGTCAACCTTAGAAAGTATAAAGATTTATTGGACGAAATGCAAGTGAAATGTTACACTAATATACAGCGTCAGCGCCTCACTTTTGCTCAAAAGTCTACAACAGGTGAACTGATGCATCGTATATTCGATTTACAAGGGGATACATACAACAATGGACAGACAAAAAAACAAATATTATTATCTGAAAGGAATCAAGAATGGTATGCCGATCTGTCTCGGCTATCTCGCGGTTTCTTTTACACTGGGCATCACTGCCCGAAATGCAGGTATGACGGCCTGGCAAGCCATGCTCACCAGTCTTGCCTGCAACGCTTCCGCCGGTCAGTATGCGGGCTTTACCGTGATTGCAGCCGGCGGCACTTATTTTGAAATGGTCCTGATGGAGCTTGTGGCAAACGCACGTTATCTGCTGATGTCATGCTCCCTGAGTCAGAAGTTTTCTTCCGAAACCGGTCTGCTGCACCGTCTGCTGGTTGGTTTTGACGTCACCGATGAAATCTTCGGTGTCGCGGTATCGGAACCCGGAAAACTGAATCCGTTTTACAATTATGGCATGATGACGGTTGCCATTCCGGGCTGGAGTCTCGGTACATTTTTCGGTGTTATTATGGGTAATATCCTGCCTGCCAACATTGTAAGTGCATTGAGCGTCGGACTGTACGGCATGTTCCTTGCCATCATCATTCCGCCTGCACGCAAGAATAAGGTAATTGCAGCACTGGTCACTATCTCCATGGTTTCCAGCTATATCTTCTCACGGCTTCCGGTGATTTCCGACATTTCCTCCGGTATCCGCACCATTATTCTTACGGTGGCAATCGCAGGCATCGCAGCAATCCTGTTCCCGGTAAAGGAGGAAACCGAACATGCAGCATAATATCTACATCTACATTCTGGTCATGTTTGCCGTGACCTACCTGATCCGTGTCCTTCCGCTGACACTGATCCGCAGAGAGATCAAAAATAAAACCATCCGGTCATTTCTGTACTATGTGCCTTATGTCACACTGGCCGTTATGACATTTCCGGCTATCATGGAAGCAACAAACAGCCCCGTGGCCGGACTTGCTGCCCTGGTGGTCGGTATCATACTGGCCTGGTTCGGACGCAGCCTCTTCCAGGTAGCGGTGCTGTCCTGTGTCGTGGTATTTGTGCTGGAGCTTTTTATGTAAATTGTTTGTCTGTGTAAAAGGCAAATCTGAAGCAGAAATCCAGACAGACACGGATGATTTTCTACCTCCGCTGCGCCGCTTATCTCTGCCTCCTCCCGCGAACTCGCACGCAAAGACTGCGTGCTCAGACACACTCACGGAGGCAGGCTATGCTCGCTGCGGTAACGAAAATCAACCTACCGTCTTGTCTCGGATTTCTGCTTCAGATTTGCTCCATTTACTTGACGGCACCGTATGCAACGCATGCCACAAGCTGATGACATAATATTCGTTATGTCGCATGCGCAAATTTATATAGAGTGAAGAATAACATACCTAATTGTAAATCTGCGCATGCAACACAATAGAGACTATGCTCTCAGCTTATATGCATGCGTGGCACGCAGTGCGTCGTGTGAATGGCTGATTATTTCACTGTGTAAATACAGAAAATGAAGCATCCTGTCAGGGAAAGCGATTAAGCAAACGACCGAGTTTCACGAGTTTTTGCGCGAGTGGGAACGACCTCTTTTTCAGGCGTGGGAACGAGCGCGATGAAAACGACGTGAAACGAGGGTAGTGAGCGTCTAGCGTCCTGACAGGATGCTTCGTTTTCGTATTAAAAATTAAATTTCAGCCAACAACAAGGCAAACAAGAATTTTATTTGCAGAGTTCTTCTGCCATAGCATCAAGTTCTTTCTCATTTTCTTCACTGAGAGAAGACATGATCTTCACAGAATGCTCAAGCCATGTAATGTTTTTGCTCTTCTCGAACATACCGGTCATTACGCGGGCAGCTGTCGGAGCCCAGGAACCATTCTCGATGAGACCAAGCGTACGTTTCTGATAATTACGCTCGGTCAGATGCTCGATAAAAATCTTCATGAACGGGAATACATCTGCATTATAAGTTACACTTGCAAGAACCAGTTTTCCGTAACGGAATGCATCTTCTACTGCCTCTGCCATATCCTCACGGGCAAGATCACATACCACTACTTTCGGGCAGCCTTTTTCCTGCAATTTCTCAGCCAGAAGCTCTGCTGCTTTCTTTGTATTGCCATACACAGATGCATATGCGATCATAACACCTTCAGACTCCACACCATAAGAAGACCAGATATTGTACTTCTCGATATAATGTCCAAGATTCTCTGTAAGAACCGGTCCATGTAATGGGCAGATAATCTGAATATCCAGTGTTGCAGCTACTTTCAGAAGATTCTGTACCTGTACACCGTATTTTCCAACAATTCCGATATAATAACGACGTGCTTCGCAATCCCAGTCTTCTTCCACATCCAATGCACCAAATTTTCCAAATCCATCTGCGGAAAACAGGACTTTATCTGAACTGTCGTATGTTACCATTACTTCCGGCCAGTGAACCATTGGAGCAAATACAAAAGTCAGCTCATGTTTTCCAAGATTTAATGTCTCACCATTTTTTACCTCTACGGTTTTTCCATCCAGCTCTAACCCATGGAAAAAGTTTTTCATCATGGTAAATGTCTTTGCATTGCCAACAATCTGGGCACTTGGATATTTTTCTGCAAACACCTGAATATTTGCTGCATGGTCCGGTTCCATATGCTGAACGATCAGATAATCCGGTGTTGCACCATCCAGTGCTTTCTCGATATTCGCCAGCCACTCTTCTGCAAACCTGCCATCTACGGTATCCATAACCGCGATTTTTTCATCACGGATCACATAAGAATTGTATGCCATGCCATTCGGAACAATATACTGCCCCTCAAACAGATCCACGTCATGATCATTTACGCCTACATAAATAATGTCCTCTGTAATTTTCATTGTAATACACTCCATATATCTTGTTCTTTTCGAACCGCTCACGTTCATCTCAGTTTTGTTATTCACCGCCTGTATAATATAAACAGGATTTCTCTCATATCTGGTGTACATGATTAGTTCTCACTACTACGGGTTGCTCCTCACATTATAGCCACAAATACTACTCATGGCAACCTCTTTTGTTCCATTCACGCTTCCTATTTTTCTATGCCAAAACGATATACGTTGCTTCAGGCGTTCAACTCTAGTTCCGTAAAGAGTTGTCTGACCACCAGACGGTAATCACTCAGATGCTGCGCCTTCCGGATCTTTTTCTCATATTTCTCTGAATTTTCAAAGGACCATGCCAAATAAAACCAAAGTTCTTTCATTTTAAACAATACATTTCGTTCCCCGGACATTTCCCGGGAATAGTCTGCCAGCAGCCGTTCATGAAACTCCCACAAACGCTCTTTGGTAAGTGCCTGGGTGCCCCGAATTTCACCAAACAGCGCCGGGTTTGCCAACACACCTCGTCCAAGCATGACTGCGGATAACTGCTTTCCTTTACCGGATTCCAGCACAGTATTCCGGTTGCTTTCCGGAAAAGATGTCTTAACTGCTTCCGTCCTATTTTCTGCATGAGTGACAGTGGTAGTGAAAATCTGTGCCAGCTTTTGTTTGTACGAGTCTCCGGTAAAAATATCTCCGTTGTAAACCACCGGATTTTTAGATATTTCCAGTGCCTTGAGAAAATATTCCATGCGCGGTTTGTTTTTATAATAATCTGTCTGTACCCTTGGATGAATGATCAGCTCTGTCACTGGGAATTTGTTGTATATCTCCAGCAGATGTTCGAATTCATCCTCATCTTCCATCCCAAGCCTTGTTTTCAGGGAAAGACGGATATTGATCCTACCATATACTTCTTCCAGGAACTGTTCCAGGGCATCCGGTTTTGCCAGAAAACCTGCCCCCCGGTACTTTGTCACCACCGTCCGGGACGGGCAGCCCAGATTCAGATTCACTTCCTGATATCCGAGCTGTTCCAGCTCCTGCACTGCCTTCAGAAACACTTCTGCATTATTCGCCATAATCTGTGGAACCAGATAGATTCCTTCATTATGTTCCGGTGCAATGTCCTTATACTCCTTCGGACTGATACTCCGGTTCTGGTTCGGTGCCAGAAACGGCGAAAAATATTTATCTGCTTTTTCAAAATAATCTGCCTGTGCATTTCGGTAAATATATCCGCCGATCCCCTCCAGCGGTGCAAAATATAAATTCATGCTATCGTTTTTCCTCTGTTGCCATATTTTTTATGATGATGCCAGGGGCAAAAGCCTGAAACCACGATGTGCTTGCACAGGAGTGGTTTTATGGCTTAATGCCCCGCCCCGATATGAGCATAAAAGTGGAGCGTCAGCTTCACGATATGCGAATATTGGGTAGAATTGTGGGAGTACGAAGTACGGAACAATTCGTATGGCATCTTTTGACCCCGATATCTTATGATCAGAATGCGATATTCCATTTCTAGAATGCCACGGCATTCTTGCTGCTCACCTCTCATAGGCGGGAGTCATCTCACATCTGATATACTTTTGTCTCATACGGTTCCAGTGTGATCATACCTTCACTGTATGATGTTGTATATAAATCAATCATACGTGTTTTCAATGTAATATCCTGTTTTTCACTGCTGTAATTCAGTACAAAAATGTATTTTGCATCATTTTTCTCACGAACAGCGATCTCACAGTCTGCCGGCAATTCGATCAATTCTTTCCACGGATCAATGATACCGGTATAAGTCAGAAATTCTGTTACGTTCTGACGGGTAAAGGTTCCACCAAAATGCAGGGTATATCCCTGATGTGTATTTGTGCGGATCAGTGCCGGACGGCCAGCATAATAGTTTGATGTATATTTTGCAAGCACTTCCACATTCTCACCGGCGGCTGCCAGAATATCATTAAAGATTCCGGTCTCGATTTCTTTACCATTCCAGTCCATAGATACCGGATCATCTGCCGGTCCCACAAATGTAAATTCTTTTACATCCGTATGGCTGACATTGGTCAGTAATCCCGGCATCGGTTCCATAACACAGTGACCATGTTTGTCTTTCTGTCCCGTCCGGGCACCGATGATGAGTTTTCCACCGGCCTTTACATACTCATTCAGCACTTTCGCACGTTTCTTGGTCAGGATCAGTGGATGCGGATAGATCAGAACCGGATATTTCTTCAGTTCTTCCACTTCCGTACTGTCTTTTAAATAAAATACATCCATCGGAGTGTGGCTGAGTTGAGCTGCCACAAAAATCTCTTTTTCACTCTTTTTCATAAGGCGCTCATGCCATACATCCAGCTGCGCGTCCCACACATTATCATAATCTTTTACCAGTGCAAACGCAGCCTTATACTCTGCGCCGGTTACATTTTCAATGGCCTCTACCCGATGCCAGATACGATTTACTTCTGCCAGCTTGCGGTTATAACGATTGTCGTAGTCCAGAATGCCATGCCAGTAAATTTCTGTTCCCACGGTAGCGGTACGCCAACGGAAAAAGCTGACATAATCAGCACCATGTGCGATGCTCTGCATTGTCCACAATGTCATCTGCCCCGGTTTTGGAGCCGGTGCTTCCATCCGTGTATTCCATCCGTTTGCGCCGGACTGCTGCTCCATAATGCCAAAATGCGGGCAGATGGAACGGACTTCCGTCAGATTTTTGCTCCATTTTCGATCATTGAGATCATCGGAATGTTTCGGGTCTTCGATCAGACAGTATGCAAAATTCGGATAGGAATCATATGTCAGCACATCCAGACACTCATCTTCCATCTTGTGGTTGTCCACATTGCCAAAAATACCATTTGTTGTGATAAAATCCTCCGGCTTTTTATATTTGCGTATGATATCACTCTGCATCTTGCAGAAACGCAGTGTGCTATCGGAAATAAAACGATAGTAATCCAGTACCTGGTGCGGATTTGTGGAATCATGCACCGTTGTCCGTGGCACATAAATTTCTTTCCAGTTCGTGTAAGTCTGGTTCCATACAATAGTTCCCCAGGCCTCATTCAACGCATCCAGCGTTTTGTACTTTTTCTTCAGGAATTCGCGAAATGCAAGGGTATCACTCTCAGAATAGAACTCATCCACTTCACAGTTTAACTCATTGTCAATCTGCCAGCCCACAATACATGGACGCTTTCCATAATGCTTTGCTACTTTTTTTACGATTCTTGCTGACAGTTCCTGATATATCGGAGAATTATAATTATAATGACGACGCATTCCATGATAAAATGGTGTACCATCCAGGCGGCAGTTCAGCACTTCCGGATATTTCTCTGTCAGCCAGACCGGTGGTGTCGCAGTCGGCGTACCGAAGATGACTTTCATCTGTTCGTCTTCTGCCACATCCAGAAACTCATCAAAAAATTCGTACGTAAATTCCCCTTCGGCCGGCTCAATCTTATTCCATGCAAACTCCGCAATACGAACTGTAAAAATGCCATTTTCTTTCATCCGACGAAGATCATCCCTCCAGAGGCTTTTGTCCCAGTGTTCCGGATAATAACAAGTACCCAGTGAAAGTTTCTCCCATTTAAAATTCTGCTCCGCTCTCATAATAATAACGTCTCCTTTTTTATGCATTACAAATGTTTCCTGTACCCGCCTGTACCTTATTGTAACCATCACGGTCAGTTATTATCATAATAGCATTTCATTTTTTAGAATACAATAAAAAACCGGAACATCTGAATTTCTTCAAATGCTCCGGCGCCCCTGCCAAGAGTCGATGCGACAGGATTTGAACCTGCGACCTCTGCGTCCCGAACGCAGCGCTCTACCAAACTGAGCCACGCATCGATTTTTATTTTTCTTTTGTAGCACCGCCGCGCTACTTGACATATATTACAGGAAAAGGTGTTGTTTGTCAACACCTTTTTTTAACTTTTTTCATTTTCCTGTTTTCAACCGATTTTATCTTCCATAGTATGCATTGATTCCACGAAGTAAACCTTCTGCCTGTATGTTCAATGTTTCATCACTATGGTTGGAACATGCATTACCAAGTTCCATGTCAACGGATGGTATCGTACTATACGAAGTCTGTGTCAGATCAATGCTCATGCTTCCACCACCATTAATCTTGCAGCCCTGTGCACGCAGACCATCCACCAGAGATGCCCCCAGTGCATTATGCTGTGTCCAGTGGGACGCTACTGGTTCCATTCCTTTCACACCATCCGGTACTGAAATATAAAAGCTGCCTTTATCGTAATTCAGACCATCGCCATCCCAGTGTAATGAGATATGGCAATCTGCCACATTATTACAAATAACTGTTCTTGCCACATTATCCAACTGAACATCTGAGCCATCACGCACCATTAGTACATCATAACCTGCTGCCAGCAGTTTGTCTCTCAAAATCTGTGCCATGCGTAACGTCACACTACTCTCGGATGCACCATCCGCAAATGTCATTCCTCCGGAAACGGCAGTCGCTTTCGTAGCTCCTGCTGCTGTGCTGCCTCCGGTAGTTTTTGCAGAACCGTCCGGATGGCACAGTGTCTTTACACTGCTTCCCCCTGATGTCCCATGCCCCGCATTTACGCCAACCACGATGCCATTGCGGTTTTCGGATGCCTTATACATTACTGCACATCCGGAATGGATTGCTGAATGATCTGCATATTGCCAGCTGCTATCCAGATATATTTCCTGACGATCTGCATAATTTACGGTTCCACGTTCAACAGTCTGTGACTGTTCCGACTGTTGATTACTTTCCGGCTGCGTAACGTTCTGTTCCGGTTGCGGTTCCTCAGTGCCATCCTGTATCTGTTCCACTGCCCCTGCTATTTCTTCGTCATCCTGCGGCAATTCAGGTTCCGCTTCTGATAATTCTTCCGGCTCCTGCGCAGACACACTGCTTTCCGCTGACACAACATGACTCCCCTCTATCTGATGTTTTGCTGCTTCCTGCGATTTTCCACATGCCGACATAGAAAATACCAGAATGCCTGCACATGCCAATAATATAACCCTTCTCACCATACAAACATTTCTCCTATTTTTCCTGACATCCCGGACACTGTCTTGACATATGTTCATCAATCAACTGTTTTAACGATACACTGTCTACATAATCAGAAATCACTTTGTACATTCCTTCCCAAAATCCTACTGTAGCACAATCATGATATCGTTCACATTCATTTTCCGGTGTTTCCAGGCAGGCAATTGGAGCAAAACTGCCCTCAATCGCACGCAGGATTTCCCCTGCGGTATACTTATCTGCTTTTCTGCTGAGGCGATATCCCCCCTGCGCACCACGCACACTGCGTACCAGTCCTGCACGATGCAGCGGCGTTACAATCTGTTCCAGATATTTAATAGAAATATTCTGTCTTGCAGAGATATCCTTCAGCGAAATATACTTATCTTCTCCACCATTCACACCCAGGTCAACCATAAGACGTAAAGCGTATCTTCCTTTTGTTGATACTTTCATATTATTCCCTCCTTGTAACATCTATGAACTATGAAAAACTCTTTTTGCAAGTTTCTCCGCAATTCCTATATATAATATAGTATTTTAATATAATTTCACATTTGTTGCAAGGCAGGATTGACGGAAAATATTCAGAACATTACCTGACCATTTTGCTTTTTAACACAAATTCCTCCGTGGCAAAGATCAGGCGATCTCCTTCCTGTAATGGCATCCGGGTATTCATTGGAATCAGATGACCATTCAGATAAGTTCCATTTGTAGAATTATGATCCTCCAGAAAAAGTGTATCATTTTCCTGTAAAATTCGTGCATGCACGCGACTTACCGTCTGTGCAAGCAAAATTCCATCTACCAGACTGCTGTTTTTTCCAATTATATATGGAAATCTATCTAATACCAGATTCTTTTCTATCCCATCCCCCATGTATACCAATTCCCAGATGCTATGAAAAGAAGATTCTGAAAAGCAGACAGTTTCTCCGGCATTAAAATCCGGCATAGATTCTGCTACCACAGCTGTTGCTTCTTCTTTTTCCGGACCATAATAATCCATATCCAATGTATGTTTCTTTCTCTTTCCCCTTCGTAAAAAAGAAGAACGCCACCCAGTTTCCTGTTTTTCCCTGCCCTCTTTTGTTTCCTTACTTTCTGCTTTCCTTTTATCTGTTCCAGCCTCTTTTCTTTTTGTATCAGTAATCTGTTCCGATGTCAGATACTCTCTGTTCCAGTTTATATCCCCCTTCTTCCAAGCATTTGGATGATTCTCTCTCTGATTATTCTGAGAATCCACGGATATCATAAATCTCTCGTTTTTATCTAAGTTTGCATTACAAACTGCATCTGTCTGATTGGCATTTCCATATAAAATTTCCAGATAATCTTCCAGAACCGGTTCAGCCAATGCACAGATTTCATATATTCCATATGTCATGCGCACAGCTTCCTGATCTGTATGATTCAACCGCTGCATCAGTTCTTCAAATAGTTTGCGGATCCCCGGATAATCTCCGCAATGATATCCCGGGATATAACAAAACTGAATCCGATTTCCGGTTCGGTTGCGAAAAATCATTCCCATGGTATACGGAATATCCTTGTCATCCAACAGATATTCCTCCAACTCCATCTTCACACTACAGATACTTTCCAGTAACAGTTTTATCATTTCCCGATCCGCATCAGCTACTGAAAGTTCCTGTTCCAATGTTTTCATACCAGTCACATCAAACCAATATTCCACTTTGCCATCTGCCACAAGTACCTGCATGGGAACCAGATTTTTCAGATCATTCTGCAATACCATTTCCAATTCATAAGATTCAAATTCAAAATCTGCATCCTTTACAATCATATAACTGTTTTTCGCTGTCCGCAGATACTCAGTTTTCATACACATTATCCTCCTGCAATCCCGCTTTCTCTTTTATTTCTTCCGTTACCCGTTGTGCTAAAACTATCTTCCAAAACATCTTTGATGTATCTGGTTCTTCCACAGATATGATTCCCTGTGCTGCCTGATCTGTCTGCTGATAATACGTAATCGTCTTCTGTAACAAAAACATCAGCAGAAAAATCAGTATCGGATATAAAAGAGCCGCCTCTACTGTAATAGAAGCCCGATATATCCGAAAAGGTTCACGCTTCCGGCTTTGCGCTTTTTCCATTCTATTTCTTTCCTTTTTCATTCCCAGTTGTCTCATATCTTTCTATTTATTCCAGTCGAATGCATGTGATACTTGTTGCGCCTTTTCATTCATTTCAGGTACAACAGCACGACTTCTGCTGCCAACACAAAAGGAGCCAGCGCAACATGATCTGTTTTCTGATACTTTTTCAGCAATACTCCGAGCAGGCAATAAATGCCACTCAAAAACATTGCAATGCACAATATCGCCAGATTTTGTCTGCCCCCCAAAAACAGCCCTGTCACCACAAACATCCATCCGTCTCCTTCCCCAAGCCAATCCGGACTACATCTGGAAACTAAGATTACCATGCCACCCAACCCTGCTCCTGCCATCATACTCTGCACAGACATCGTATCTGCTGCCAGCGTATAGACCAGTCCTGCACACCCAAATATCCCTATTTTATGTACCGTCAATGCCTTATATCTATAATCTTCCCTGCTGCACAGATATAGAAATATCAGGCATAAAATTTCACTCACATCGTATTTTGTCATTTTATGTTCCTTTTTTACGCAGGGATTTACACTCTTGTTCACATCATTTTGGGCAAACAGATTTCTACCATACGCCTGCTCTACTTCTCTATTCTCTGACACTCACATCATTATTTTGCATAAGTTGTACACTTATTGCACGGATGACGGGAACCAGTTTCTGACCTGAAAATTTTTGACACACTCCTCTTTAACCTGTAACATCCCGGATTTTCATGATAAAATGTCCCATAATCAGTCACATAAACGTTACTGTTTTTATGTTTCACACAGCTGCACGGATAGTAAATACCACCGTCTTTATTACGCAATGATTTCACCCCTGCCTCCGATACACTTTTGACAGACAGATCCAGATAAGGGCAGCTCAAACTGACATGATATGCGGTTCCATATGGTGTAACAAAGACATACTCACTATCTCCTGTTCCACTGCCATGCTCTTTTCTCCCTGTCCATTTTTTACATACCACCTGGTGTTTCACCGGCAGATTCCCCCATTGCCCAAAAGAAACCGGCATACAGATCTGATAAGAAACACATGCAATTATTTCGTCTCCGGAAAAATTACTGTCCCGAAAAGATATTTCTGATATCATTCCGGAATTTTCTTCCTCTTTCCATCCCATTCCGCGTAATTCTTTCTGCACCAGATAACGCAGGCGTATATGTGAAACTATATTTCCGGCAACAGAATTCTCACTTACACCACCTTTTTCCACTGCTTTGCTTTCAGAATCAGTTATTCCGGCTTTTTCATTCTTCACTATATCTATGATATCTGTTGTGTTTGTATCCGCCGGCACATCATCTGATATGTTTTCTTTATGCTCAATTTCAGTTACTTCTGCAGCCATGATTCTTGCAGCATTATGCAACGCCGCTGACATATAAAGTTCTCCCCTGAGTACTGAAAATAAGCTGCATAATACAATAGCTGCCAGAATAATCCACGGAGCCACAAAGGCTGCTTCCACTGTCAGACTTCCCGGGAGACGGGCATATTGCAATGCTTTTGCGCAGTTTACTGATTCAGACTTATCGCTGGAATTTGCTGGAGACTCATGCCGCGATTTTAGATAGATGCCAGAGAGAGATTTGTAATTTTTTTTATTCTGTTTTTTTGGCAAAAGCACTGCAATATACCCTCCTCCCATACAACTTTTACAATCCAAACAGGATCTGGGCCTGATTGCTGAAATAATAAGATGTCAGTCTTCCATTCCCGATCTGTACAAAACTCCAAAACAGAGGTACTGCCTCATACTCATAAGAACAGGTCATCCGGCTCACCATATTGTCCATTCGGACGTCAAGATTTTTTTCAATCAGGTTCATAGCCCGCATGGTTATTTTTTCTTCTGAAACCGTCCAGAGCAGAATCTGCAGATAACTTTCATATCCAAGCCCTTCTCTGGAAGTTTCATCAGCAGAAGCATTCAGACAATCACCAACATGCTCCAGGCTGGTGCGCCACTGCGCTTCTGTCTTTCTCAGGGAAACATGTCCCCCATCCAGCAAAATACGCACATCACTGACAGATTCTGCATATGCCCATGCCGCAAGAATGGCATGTTTCACCGGTTCTGCCAGTTCTGGATTTCCCACTGCAGATGTAACCCCAAGTGCCAGTGTCAATGCTTCCTGACTTTTCTGTACATCTGTTTCCAGATATGCCAGATTTATTCCTTCCCGTATCAAAAGCAATCGCCGGACCACCACTTTCAGATTCGCCACATCCGACGTTTTTCCCCCGATCAGATATTCCATCTCGTAATTCAGTTTTTTCTCATTCCCATTTCGTGTCACATTGAAAAAATGTCCCTGACAGTACAAATGAAATAACATCCGTTCCACAGAACCGGAAGATGCCTGTTCTGTCCAGTTTCCACTTTGCAGCTGCCTGCTGTCCACGGCCTCTGACCAGTCTGTCTCTTTTTCAGAAATCTTATTTCCATCCATCACAAGATCCAGTATCCCTTTCTTTTGTACCTTTTTCATCCAGATCAGTGGATCCTCCTGTAAACCCGACAGCTCTGGTTGGGACGGAAGCTCTGCCTCCGGCGGATTCTGCTCTCCCGGTAAAGTTCCACTGGCTTCCGATTTACTGCCATATTGTTCCAGGACATCTTCCACTTCCTGTTCCTGCCTGATGCCGCTTTGTTCCAACTGTTCTGTTTCTGCATTTGTAACCACCTTCCATATCAGATCTATACTGTCTCCGGCAATCGTCTTTTTTACCCAATCCGCCGCCTGATTTCGAAATGCCAGACCACCGCTATCCGTAGCCAGCTGATACTGTTCTACCGTAATGGCGCGGCTATGCACCGGAAGGAAGAAGAAATTATTATGCGATACATTCACCGCCTGATTTTTCTCAACCATATCTTTTTGCAGTTGATATAAATCTGCAAATCTATCCACATCTGTTCCGCTCTGCTGCCAGAACAGCAAGTGATAATCCTTCCATAATTCCGGCTGATAAGATGCCCTGACCGCATCAGCAGCCTGACCTGTGCACAAATGAGCCTCTGCTTTCAGACAGCTTACCCGCGCAGCTTCCAGAAATGCAAACAGCACAGATGCAAGAAGTACCAGCAATAATACGAAAAATACGGTAACACTTCCGTTCTTCCTCATTTATAACGTTCCCGCTTTATCATTAATGTTGCTGAATGCCTTATTAACCAGACTGGTCAACTGCTTCTTAAATATGAGGATAAGCCCCACGATCACGACCAGCACAAGGATGATTTCCACTACACCAACACCGGATTCTTCTTCACAAAATCGTTTCATTTCCTGCAACCATTCTTTTTTCATCTTGCATCTCCTCTCGTATAACTAACTCTTTCTTTCATTTCCATTTTCTTTCCGTCTTATATCAGTTTAAGAATGTTATCAACATTCTTCTGTTCATCAGAACTTATTTATTGCCGGATACAGCAGTATTATCAAAATCAGTACGAAAAGCAGCAACATTGGAAACAGTAGCTTCATCCCTGCTTCCTCTCCCAGTTTTTTTGCCTGAAATTTTCTGTTTTCCCAGGCCTCCTGTGATTCCGCCGAAAGCAGATCACACAGATTTCTTGTTCCCTTTTCCAGATTTCTTGCCAGCAGAGAAGAAAGCCTGCGGCATTCTGTCATCCCGATCCGCTGTCCAAACCGCTCATATGCCTCTTTCTCGCCACACCCTTTCTGCATCTCCTGATAAGTAATCTGCATCTCCGCCTGAAACAAATGAGTCTGACTTCCACGTACTTTCTGCATTCTCTCTTCCATCCACAAAATACGTTCCCATGCCCGGCGGATTGTCATTCCTGATCCAATCAGCAAAGCCAGCTGTTCCACCAGCTGAGGATATTCCCTTTGCAGCTTTCTCTGACGCTGCTTCTCTGCCTGCCGCTTCCTCTCTTTCTTTCTCCACTCCAATACAAAGACAACGCATGCTCCTACCAACAGCACCGCCATCCACTCCTTTGACTTCGGTTTCATCCAGGAAATCGTACTGCCCGCAATCTGTTCCGGCAGCTGGACCTCAGGCGCTTTCCGACTGCTCTGTTCGGCCTTTTCTATCGCCCGGGCAACCTGTACCTGAAACCATGCCCGGCTTCCTTTGGGCGGCAGAATCACCTGCAGAGAGCGGATTTCTGTCTGTATATACTTCTGGCAGGTAAATGTCGCCTGCAATTCCACCAGAATCCCTTCATCCGGAACCGATTCCAGTGAAACGCTTCCATCTTCATGTAAAATATCATACTCACTGCTTTCATAAGAAACCGTTACCATTCCATCCATCATTGTATCCGGTAGTTTCAGTGCTTCGTATATCGCTTTCTCTGAATCATTCTCTCCCAAATACTCCTGTTCCCAGAGTGATACTGCCTGTCTCACATATTCCTCCGTTTCCTGTTCGGAATATTCCTGCGGATGTATTTCCAATTCCAGTTCCTGCGTCACACCATCCCCGGTCTGACAGATAATCTGTTCCTGTCTGACACTTCCCCCAGGTTTTTCCCGGGTAAGAATTTCCGTATGGCTGTCTGCCGACTGTCGCAGCCACATCAGTACAGCAAGCAGTACAAATACAACTGCCGTCAAAATACTTTTTCTATGCTCCTTTAATATCCGATCCAAAATGCCCCCTTTTCTTCAGACTGGAATATCTACAATCTTCTCTGCCCAAAACAAAGCTCCCAGATATCCTGCCAGACATCCGCTCATCACCAGAACCCCAGCCGGATTTCCATACAACGCACCCGTATATTCCGGCGAGCTCACCGTCAGGAACCACAGCATCAGCGGTAACAGGAGCATCATCATTTTCTGTTCCGCCCGCTTTGCAGCCACATTTGCTGTAATTTCCCGCAAAACCTCATGCTTCTCCTGCATGCGACACACGGTTCTGTGAATAATTTCTGTCATATTTCCTCCGCTTCGCTTTGCATACAATAAAATTTCTGCAAAATGATAAATTTCTTCGTTGTCACATCGCTCTGCCAATTCGTATAACAGCTGCTCCATCGGTTCATGCATGAAAAGTTTCTGATTCAGCTGTCGTAATTCCCTACTGAAAATACCATGTATCCCATACATCTGCTCCGTTTCCTGCTGGGCATATTTCCAGGCAGATTCCAGAGAATAACCAGCCATCAATGCACCGGAAACAGATTCCATTGCCGTCAGAAACTCCTTTTGTATCTGTACTTCTCTTCTGGCAGCCTCCCTTTTTTGGCGAAACTTCAGGCACAATGGTGCAAAAACAAAAAATGTGCACATGCCCCATACCGAACGATAAAAAAGAAATGCCGTGATCATGCTGATCCCAGCCGCTGCTGCCAGCGTCTGCACATATGCTTCAGAAACATATCTCCTACTTCTTTCTTTCGTCCCCCGTTTCCATTGTTCCATCCTGTACCGCCTGTCCATCTTTTGTTTCAATACTTTCACTGACAAGTCCTTTTTCTTCCAGTTTTTTCCGGAACTGAAGGTCGCCTTCTTTCTTCCAGATACCATGTACATCCGCTCCTTTTCCTTCCGTTTCCGAAAACACAAACAACGGTTTCATCGCAATTTCCTCTTGATCCATTCCCAGAATTTCACTGATCTCAAGCACCTTCCTGGTTCCATCCCGCACCCTTCCAAGGTGCACCAGAATATCAATTGCAGAAGCAATCTGCCGTCGGATAGCAGCTATCGGAAGCTGCATGCTTCCCATCAACACCATCGTTTCCAGGCGCAGCAGCATGTCCCTGCTGCTATTTGCATGACCGGTGCTCAGACTTCCATCATGACCGGTATTCAAGGCCTTTATATGGACTCCCTATGTTCCCATCATGCAGAAATACAATATCTTTACTCAATATACACTGTATATAACGTTATTATCTTGCCATTCCACAGTTGCAAAAAGAAAAGAGCGCCTTTCACAGCCCTCTTTCATATCGACTTTCTCATTCATTTGTCATACTCAACAGTTTTGCAACCAATGTCTCTAAACTTTTTCCCAAAAATGGGATAAAGTCTGGTATTGCACCAAATGCCATCCCAATTATTATCATTCGACCACATTCTCTTGCAGATTCCAATGCAAATCCATAACTCAAAACACCTGTCAGAATAAATATAATTGATAAAAAGTAAAGCAAAATATTTCCCAATATCATCGGAATTTTTAATAACCAGTGAATCAATGTCATTACTGCAAGAATTAAATATAAAAACACTTTTATTATGTACTTAACCAACATTTTTAATCCCTCCCTTTTTTATCTTTCCGGACAGCAAGAATCTTGCTATCCGGACTTCCATTTTTTTGCTATCCAGACTTCCACTTTTTTGCTATCCGGGCTGCAAAATTCTTGCTATCCAATACAGTTCATTATCCTTTCGTGTATATCATTTCCGTCAAAATCATCTCTTCTGCATCATGACAAAGGATATTCATCCTCCTTGTCCATTCCATGTTGTCCTGCCTTTTTAATTTCTCTGTAATTCCTTGTTTCTCCATCATCTGTTTTACTAATTGTTCTTCTCTATCCCTTGCTTCTGCATCAATCTGATTCAAATGCTCGACAAGTTTTCCTTGTAACAACAATATTTGATATTTTGCCTTTCTGTGTTCCTGTAAATAGCTTTTACGAAGCATCCCATATTTCCCATAAGTTGGTTCGATATCTGTAAGTGCCAATTCTGGCAAATAATAATCACCACATAACATATAAGTAAGTCCATTTTTCTCATCATAAATTTCGTTCTGCATAAAATATTCTCCTTTTCTTCCTATAATTGGTCGTACATCTTCAACAGTGTTCCCTTTTTCATTTGACTATATTTCACCTGTAATTCTTCATATTTTTTCTGAAGACTTTCATATTCGTTTTTCGGAACACTATCGGATAATTTCTGTTCTAAACTCTTAATCCGTGCTTCCTGTGCTTTTGCAATAGCATCACTTTTAGAATTTCGCAATATCATTCCCTGTTGTTTTTCCTTCAATTCCATCATGACCTGTTTCACATTCGGATTATTATAGAAAAAACCTCTGGAAAGTCCTGTTAGTTTTGTAAGTTCAGCAACTGAAATTTTTATATTTTTTCTATACATTGTTTCAATAGCTGTTATTGCTGTTTCCGTCATTTCCGCACTTTTTTCTTTTGCCAGTGCTACCATTTTATCGTGTTTCTGCATTTTCCTTTTCCCTCCTGTATTGTGCTAATAATTCATTCATTTCATCTCGTACAGCCTTTGTATCCTCCGCTAATGCTTCGTTTCTTAGCCGCCGATAATGTGGTATGGTTCGTGTATCCTTATGCCCCAACAGCCTTGCAATGCTATCATCATCTAATTTCATTTCTGTAAGTTTTACTCCAAAAGTATGTCTAAAACGATGTGTACGAAACTCAAAATAATTTCCATTATCATCCCTGATATCATTTTCATAAATCATGATATTTACATGATATTTCAGCATTGAATCTGTATACAATTTTCCATTATCTTGCAGAAAAATATATTCTGAATCTGGATGCTCCTTTTCTGAAACTTCTATTGCTTTTCTAATCAATTCTGCCAGCTGATCGCTAACTGGTCTTTTGTATTTCCTTGTTTTCTGCTGGATAATAGTTATAAAATAATGTCCAGATTTCTCAGATAAGCAATCCCTTCGCAAAGTCAACGTATCCTCTATTCTTGTACCGAGCATCTGATGTATTATTAAACATCTGCCTAACTGGGGCTTTAATTTTGTTAATGCACAATTAAATCTCCTGATTTCTGCATCTGAATACGCTTCTGGTAAAGCGTTATCATATGCTCTGCAATCACTGGACAGAAAAAGGTTGCATATATTTTCTATTTCCAGTTCACGCCCTATTTCATCCAACAGATTATCCAAAACCGACAGCTCTGTCGTGTAACTGACTGATGTAAGACCGGTATCCGTTTTTATATAAACCAGATAATCTTCTATCATATCCCTGCTAATTTCTGTAAAGTGCTTTACTTCTGGGAATCGATCATACATGAAACTAGCAAACCGACGGAATCCATGCAATTCACCTTTTATACTACCCATTGCTTTTGTCTGGCAGTGGCTATACAATATTTTCTTTATTATCTCTTTAAATTCTTTCTGCCTGATCTCGCGAAAATCTAATCTATATCTTCCACGAATCGGATTACTCCTTGGCACAATATCCAACTTTCTCATATCCCATACATCTTTTTCATTTTCTGGAATATCTGCTGTTTTACATTTCACAACATACTCATAATACATTTTCAGAAAAGAAACCTGAGCGCTACTTTGCTGCTCAACATTCCGCCTATCCGGTCTATTTCTTCTAACGTACAGCGCCAATCCTTTTTTATATAAAAATGCTTTATAACTTCTCTCCAGTTCTTCCCATTTTTTATCAGTAATGCTGCTACAACTTGTACACTTCTCATTCAGAAATTCTTTCAACAGATCAAATCTGTAAATATCATTTACTACTGTTGATAATGACAAACGTCTACATCTATCATCGATATACCCATAAATCTCATCCTGTATCTTTTCATTATGAATCTCAGATATGTAGTACACCCTGTTTTCCTTCCATTTCAGCCCTGCCAACTGTTTTTCTGTAGCTTGTTGATAACAGTCATACGAAATCAAATTAATATTACCTTTCATCATCTTCTGCTCCTTTCAATTTAAATGACTGATTTTTAGAGAAATATTTATCTTCAGCCGATACAATACGTTCCGGCATGAAATCAATGTACTGTTTTGTCATATTCTCACTTGAATGTCCTAGATAATCTCGTACCCCTTGTATAGAAACTCCATTTCCGTACATTGAGGTTGCAAGGTTATGTCTGTAATCGTGTGCTCTAAAGATATAATCTCCGCAGGCAATCCCACGTGCCTTACACTCCCGAATCATCTGATTTGAAAATGTCTGTCCATTAAATGCACCACCCTTTTTATTTTTGAATAAATACTCCCCATTTTTTATTCCGTACTTTTTTTCATAATCGTTCACCAATCCAACCAATAAACTGGGAACAGGAATAACTTTTTCCCTCCGCATTTTGCTTTGATATATGCGCATCCAATTCTCATTGCCTTGTGAATAAAAGGCTCCCGATTTTATTGTACAAACCTCGCTTTTCCTAATTCCTGTGCAAAACAAAATCAAATACATCAACTGCAAATGCTCTGGGAATGCCGGCAGCTCCTTAATCAGATGAGCAATTGTTTTTTCTGGAACACTTCTTTCATTGTGTTCTGAAAAACCTTTTTTTAAAAATCGTTCCGGATAAAACTTCAACACTTCAATATTTTTCATTTTCAAAAACTGTAGAAATGTATGCATATGTGTGATATATCGGTTAAAAGTAGAATACTTAATATCGGACTTATCCAAAACAGACACATAATCCTCTATATCTTGTATCTCCAGTTCAGTTACTTTCTTACTCTGTCCATCCAGATATTTTAAAAATTGTGAAATAAAACTTATTGTATTTCGGATATTTGATAAAGACAGATCCGATATCCCGACCAAATATTTTGCGTATAATTGTAAATACCAACGATTTTCTTTTTCGTAAATATTAATAAATGAAAGGCTTTTAACAGGTGAACTGGCATTGATTCTTGATTTATCAAACTGAAACCTATCCATATACCAGATACACGCTTGCCAATTTGTCTCTGAATCTGTTAGAAATAACGTTCTTCTCGCAAACTCAACAATCTTAGAAGCCTGTTTTTTTATAATTTCCGACTCTTTGTTTAAATACAGATAAAATCTGTTTTCATCTGCCTGTTCCATTTCTTCAATATCATCTATTCCGTACTTATCGCAAAACCGTATAAGTGCTTTTAATGGTTCTAAAAAATATCTTCGATGTCTTTGTACCTTATCCATATTCAGAATTTCACACAGCAATATTTTTGTCTGTCGCACCAACTGTGATGAATGTATCCTCGTTAAGTCCCATAATAAATCATTCTTATCGACCACCTGACGAAAAGATTGTGCTTTCTTCTTATTGGGGACATACAGCAAAAACAATTTGTCTTGCTTAAAAAACTCCTGTTCTACAAAGAAGGGATTTCCTTGTGAATAGACATTCGGCATATTTTCTATTTTTAAACGATCAAATAAGCTCATTAATTCCGCTTTATATTTTTCTGAAATATCCTCTTTTTCAAGAGAATCCATATACATTTTTCTCGTTTCATAGTTAATATCTGCAGTACACTGTATATCTGTATACTGAAAAAATTTGTATAACCGGTTATAGTATTTTGCTTCTCCAGTCGTAACTAAAGATATTTCTTCCTTTAATTTCTCAGATATTTTTTCCTGATATAACTTCGGAACAATTTTTAATACTGCCAAGGTAATCCCTCCTTCCTTTTACAGAAAATCTGCAATTTGGTATAAATCTTCATTATTTGAGTAGTATTGATCTGTCGCTTCTATCAATCGTTCATTATTTTCACCCAAGTATTTAATGGTAGTTTCAACTTTCTTATGCCCCAGGGCAAAACGAATGTCATTCAAATCCCATCCTTCTTTTCTTCTTTCCTCCGCAAAATAGTGTCGGAGCTGATGCGGATGGGAATTGATATCCGTTTTTTTGGATAGCCTTTTCAACATGCTATACACAGAATCCGCATCTAATGGCTCTCCTTTGTTTTTTCCAGTCAATTTTGTAAATAGATACTCCGAGTTCATCAGACTTTTTCGGTTATCAGAAATGTACTTAACCAAGAACTCAAAAGTTGTATTACTTAACAAAGCCATTCTATATTCTGCATTTTTTGCTCTTGCCAAGTTGGTATTGGATTCACGATACCTTACCCGAACCGTCCTTCTTTCAAAATCAATATCTTCGGTATAATGGATTCCTAGAATTTCCCCTAATCTAAGACCGGTTTCTGCCATCATTGCTATCAGCAATCGATCTCTATCATTCGTACAGGCATTTATCAGCTCCTGTATTTCTTCGGATGTTATTTCTTCCAGATTAGGTTCTTCTTCTTTGAAGAAACCTTTAAACGAATTCACTGCATTTTGATGATTTACTCCCATACTGTCAAAATACGATACTTTTTTTACTCGTAAGACTTTAAGCATTGGCAAAACATCTTCCAGTACCAAAAACTGGTAGTATCTGAAGACTGCACCAAGATACATATTGCAGGTCTTATTGCTCGTCTGTGTATTATGCTCAGTATGCTTTCCACTCTTAACCCAATACAAGAAATCAATAAAATGTTTATTCTGCTCTGAATAGGATAGCAATGTAATCTCATCCAATCCTATCGTTTGCTCCTGCAGAAAATTGTAATAATATGAAAGTGCGAAAGCTGCGGATTTTACAGTATTCGGAGAAGCATTAATCTGATCCAGATGCTTCAAATACTTTGATGGAAGGATTTCAATTTCTTCAATATCAGAAATAATCAAAAAACGTGGTCTATTATCTTTCAAAATCGAAACAACCCTATATTTCAATCCACAGCCCTCCTTCCTTTCTTTTTGATTTGTTTGACTTCTTTGACTTCTTGATTTACATTATACGCAAAGAAGTCAAAATGTCAATTGCGTTTTTGACTTCTTTGACTTTTACAAGAATATCAATAAAGCATTTTTTGATTTCTTTATGTTTTAAATTGATTTTTAAGGATATAATTGATAAGATAAAATACAAGAAGTCAATTTATACAAAGTCAAAGAAGTCAAGAGGAGATTTGAATGAACGAATTTATATCAAATTCAGGCACACTAATAAATCCTGACAGCGTTTACGATCAGGAAAGATTCATCAATATACTTCAAATCATTTTACAGAAAAAAACACAAAAAGAATTATCTGAACAAACAGGCTTAAATAATGCAACCATTTCACGAATGCTCAACGGTGCCCGATCTGGAAGACCATATAAAAGCACTATTGATAAAATTGCAAAAGCCATTGATGATCCAGAACTTATCCAAGAATTATATGATGCAACGGGATATTCTTCTAAGAAAATACGGGAACGAAAAAAGATAATTGCAGACAATGGATTTTCTCTGGATCTCTCTACTGTTCAGGTGCATGAAAAATTTTTTTCTACCTTAATGCGTGGACTTTCCATGATGACAAGTCTGCATAAAGTTGAATGGACAATAAAATCCGGAACACCCAGATCATACGATTATTTAATTGAATTAAAAGAGGGCAATATAGATTATTGGTATATTAGATATGTAGATAGAATTACTTCTGATGAAGAAAGAAAAAAAGCCTTAACTGCCATTTATGGAGAATTTGCAAAATTGAAATTGGGCGGAAAAATCAAAGTTTCTTGCGCCACTCCTTCTTACGAAGATTATGATTATTTTGTTACAATTCCTCCATATCAATTAAATACAAATGCTTCAATTATACATTTTGATTCTGAACTCGAAAGATTTGCAGACGAAACCTTTTTAGAGACAGCTTTACCACTTAAAGAAAATATTCCTGTTAAGGATTTTTGTAATCTTACCGAATCACTGATACTATAACTTTTTGATTTTATCACAGAGAGAGTTACTTATGGCTCTCTCTTTTTTTAACGCTTCCTCCTCCCACGTTCTAACTCATTATGGCTAATCATTTTCTAAAGCAAGATCCACCTGTGTTTAACAATATTGTCTTTCCGACAAATGTTCTTTCATCAGGTTTTTATCTTGCTGGGGATTCCCCAAACCCATTCTTTCTATTTATGCCGAGGTTACTGTACACATTAGAGCAAGATCCACCCCGGTAATACCATATCGCTATTTTAGCAATATAATATTTTCCGGACGTAGGATTCTTGCTGAGGATTGTGCTCCCCAGTTCCTCACATTCAGCATAAATATACACTTGGTTCCCCGAATTTTTCCGGTCACAACACAGGGATATAAAATAGACTAAATATCTCTATATCCCTGTGAAATCACTATGTGATTTTAAAAACAGCAAGGACAGGAAGTGTGGATACACTTCCGCAAAATTACCAATTTCGGAGCCTTATCCAAAATTGAAAAATACATAAAAATCCAAAATCCATAACCTTACTCAGTATCCAAATTTATGATTTTTTACAAATCACAAAAAACCAATATGAAAATTTTACAAATTTTGTATCACCTGTAAAATTCCCATATTGGTTTTCATTCAGCTTTTATGGATTTGGAATACTCTATATTTTCCAAATATTCTGTGCATTAGCTAAGAGCCATTCTGCACGATTTTCTATTTCATGTTCGTTCCAATCATTTTTTTGAAGTACGTCATATAATGTATAAAGTCCGCTCGCACACAAAAGTAAACCTGGTTTATTTTGTCCCTTTGTACTATATTATATAACGCGGGTTGATGTATTCGAGGGCTACAAAGCAGATTTAAAGCTATATTGCAGCCGCCGGGTAAGATGATTACTTTGTCAATTCTTGATACATTCGCATAAGGGACGCAACGCAGGCAGATTCACTTGAAAATTCCGGCGTTCCTTTTGTGAAGCCGTACGCAGCCATAACCGCACGATCATTTGCTTGATGTGCCCTGATAAGTTCCGGCGGCATTAAAACTTCATCATAAAGTTCTGCAAGACTGCTATCGGGGTAAAGTGCTCGCGCATCAAGAATAGCCTGTGCTGTCTGTTCTATTTTTGCCTTTTGTGCATCTGTAGGGGTAGGCCATGGGAAATTATTGTATACAATATTTATTGAATATTGGTAACTAGGACCATAGTATCCACATACGGTTCTAGTCCAGGCCATGTGCACATTTGATTGCAAAACGCCAAAATGAAATAGTGTTGCGCCACTCATGAGACGTAATTTGTTGCTACAAAATGTATTTTCATCCAAAAATCCCATTGGAATATATCGCCTATTTCCCGATGAAACCTCAGGGGCTGCAATATAATTACCAGACGGCATATTTTCTGTCTGAAATCTTGTCGGTGTATCTGCTAGTTTTTTTGTTGATTTACGGTTACTTTTTTCTCTGTATTCTTTAACTGCTTTCACAAGTTTCAAACATTCAGGCATTGCTTTTAATTCTGCTGGGCTACATCCACCCAACCATAAACAATACTTAAATGTATTATTTAGAAAACCTGCCCCATCTAGCCATTGTCTAAAATATTTTTGGCTGTTTGGCTCCTTTTCAACAAAATTATCCATTTCAGATTTAGTGAAAAGATAATTTCCATTATCAATAGGCTGATTACCCATCTTAAATACAGGCACTTGACACAAAGGCTTATTTCTTGATGAAACAAGAATATCCTCAGCTGCCGTCAAATATGGACTGATATGTGGTACTTTTATAACTCTATCACCTGAAAACAAAAGGGCTTCTCTATCTTCAATATGTGAAAAACCAACAATAATAACATAAACAGTTGCTGTCTTACCCGCTTCGGAATTCCATTTGAAAAACTTATATGCAAAGTTGATATAAATATCGTCTTGTAAAATGTTTTTCCAAATAGGGTAAATCTGTTGCCCTTGACATATTGAATCGGTTGCAACAAAGGCACATCTGATTGCTGTATTTTTGGTGAAAACAGCCGCTTTCTTAAACCAACAAGCAACATAGTCAACATTTCCTAAATCTTCACCGAATACATTAAGCCTATCTGTTTTCTGTGTATCATCTAACATTCCTTTTGAAGATGAATCTTTAGCTTTTGTTCTTCCGGCGCGGGCTACAAAAGGCGGATTTCCCATAATATATGAAAGCTGATATTTCGGAATAACGCTTTCCCAATCAACTTGAAGTGCGTTGCCCTCATGTATAAATGCATTCGTTTTCAGCGGCAGGAAGTCAAGATGCATCAAAACAATACTTTCTGTTTCTTTCATCATCTGACTTTCAGCAATCCATAATGCAGTCTTTGCAACGGTTACGGCAAAATCATTGATTTCGATACCGTAGAACTGACTGATAGAAACCTGTATCGGGTTCATATTGTCATAGCCTAAAACCATCTGACCGCCTTGTAATTCCTGTAAGATTTCATTTTCCAAACGACGCAACGACAGGTAAGTTTCCGTTAAAAAATTTCCGCTGCCGCAGGCGGGGTCTAAGAACGTAAGCGTTGACAACTTCTTTTGAAAATCTTGCAGTTTTCTTTCCCGTGTACGCTTTACAGCAATATTTCTGATTTCCTCAAATTCCGCCTTTAATTCATCCAAAAACAGCGGGTCAATAACCTTGTGAATATTTTCGATAGAAGTATAATGCATTCCGCCGGAACGTCTTGTTTCCGGGTTCAAGGTGCTTTCAAATACCGCACCGAAAATAGTAGGGCTGATTTCCGACCAATCAAAATCAGAACTTGCTTTTGTTAGTAACAAATCGCGGATTTCATCGGTAAAGGGTGGAATTTCTATATCCTCATTTGCAAACAATCCGCCGTTGACATATGGGAAAGCTGCTAATTCCGGGAAATCATCTTTTAAATACGGGTCACGATCTTCGAGTTTTGTATCAAGTATCTTGAAAAGGTCTGTGATAGCACGCCGCATTTTGCGTGCGTCAAATTCCGCTAAATAATCATGGAACATACCGCGCCCGCCAAATATGCCTGCATCCTCTGCGTACAGACAGAATACAAGCCGGACACAAAGCACATTAAGGCTTTTCATAGCACGTTCACTTGTAGGGTCTGCATACTGTTTTGCAAATGCATCATAGAGCAAGCCGACAATTTCACCCGCAGCAATGGAAACTTCCATTTCACGCTTTAAGTGTTCGTTGCCGCTATCCACTAAAAATTGAAGCCGATAATATTCTTTTTCGAGATTTTCAAGCAGGATTTCTTCCGGCTCTCCGCCGGGGCGTTCCATATCGTATACAAGGAACTTTTCAAAATTACAGGTAACGACCCAACGCGGGTGTTGTGACAGCGGTAATTCTGTTATATAGCGTTTTGCCTGTTGAAATGGGGTTAAATACGTGCCGTCTGATTGCTTGATAGGCTTTCTTAAATCTTTGCCCAGTCCTTTTTGTTCAATCAGAACTTTTGTTTCTGGGATATTGCCATCAATAAAACTTGTATGATCTAAGTGCACCTGTTCTTCAAATAGTATGAACTGTTCCGGGTGCTCTTTCCCGAAAACGTCACGCAGTAGTGACAGCCAAAAAGATTGACTTTCCCCTTTCTCATATCCTTTATCTTTCCAGTATGCGGCAAAGGCTTTCGCCGCCACACGCTGTTCTACATCATTCATATGTACAACCGCCTTTCAGGTATAATAATTCAATTGGCATTATACTATATTTACGGCTGTTTCTCAATTATAGTCTGACAATTCGAAGATATATTTTTGTCGCTTAAATAGGCAAAAGTCGCTTGATGATACTTGAAGATAATACAATATCTATGCGAGATATCCAAAGAAAACCACGATATATAGTGTTATAAAAAAGATATTTTGTACTATATACATTCCGAGAAGAAGAACATCTGGACCTTCGACAGCAAAGGCGAGCTGCTGCTTACCATCATGTCCTCACTAGCACAGGAAGAAAGCCGCTCCATTTCAGAGAACTGTACATGGGGCCAGAGAAAGCGATTTGCTGACGGTAAGGTCACTGTTCCATTCAAGAGATTTCTTGGCTACGACTGTGGTCTTGACGGAACCCTTGTAGTAACTCCAGAACAGGCCGTTACCATCAAACGAATTTACAGTATGTTCCTTCAGTGAATGACCTATCACGGGATAGCAAAACAGCTCACCGATGACGGCATTCTGACACCGGGCGGAAAGACAAACTGGAATCAATCAGCTGTAAAAAGCATTCTCTCAAACGAAAAGTACAAAGGTGATGCTCTTCTACAGAAGTCCTACACCACTGACTTTCTTACCTAGAAGACCAAAGTCAATGAGGGAGAAATTCCACAATACTATGTAGAGAATAACCACGAAGCCATTATCGAGCCGGAAGTGTTCGAGATGGTCCAACGTGAGATATTGAAGCGAGGTCGAGGCAAGAAATACCACAGTGGAGTACACATCTTCTCCACTTAAATAAAATGCGGCTGCTGCGGAAGCTGGTACGGCTCAAATGTCTGGCATTCCAACAGCAAATACCGTAAGGTCATGCTTTTTTCCTCCTAAATAATCGTGCATTCACAAATCTTTCTCCGACTATTTTTACATATCATATCCACAGTATATCATTATTTGTATTTTGTCTACACACAAGGAACTTCTACCGCCAAATCATAATAATATTGATACATGATCATGTTATCTTTTGCTTCTATATACACTCTCTGAGCTTCTTTCATCAAGTTATTCCAAATATCTTTCCATTCACTAGGAGCCGAATCTAAAAACCACATATTATTAAATGACATTTCTATCGTCCCCCATAAATCATCTTCTTTACGCTCAGTTTTTATATTTATCTGCATATTTCGTGCAATTTCCAATGCATCTTTTTGTAAAAAAGTGAATTTCACTACTTTTTGAGGATCTGGAACTTTCTTAAAACGACGCATATGAGCTTCTGCCTTTTTAATAATTGTTTCCAATTGTTCATCATGCCATTTTTTATCCTCTAGTATCTCTTCTTCTGACATTTGCGCTTTTTCTGCATTAATTTCTCTTTGCATTTCTTCCAATTCACGCTGTGCAATATCATAATATTTCTTTTCAATCACCATAATCTCTCAACTCCATAAAAAAAGAAACAGTCAACATTTTCGTTACAACTGTTTCCTTTATTTTTGAAGTCCCCGGAGCATTTGTATCACTACATTCTGTTCTTTTTCATCAAGATTATTCCAAATATTCAAAACCTCTTGTTGTGATTCTGATAAGCTTACTGGAACATCCATTCCGGCAAAGAATTGTGCCATTGTTACTCCCAGTGCATCACATATCTTTTCTACAGTAGGCATAGTGGGTAAACTTTCTTTAGCAATAATTTTTCCAATCGAAGATTGAGATATACCAGTCAATTGTGACAGCCGATATTTACTCATATCACGTTTTTTACATAAAGCTATAATATTGTCCGCAATATAATCCTCTGTACGCAAGTAAATACACCTCTTTCCGATAGTAGTTACCTTAATTGTAACTAGAAATCCGAAAAAATATTAGAGATGTATCTTGCAAGTATTTACCAAGGGAAACAGTAGTATTAAAACAAAAAAAATAGAACTATATAAAGTTGTATTCCATTAATGTCAGCTTATTATCTAAATGCTCATATTCTCTTTGTATTTCTTCAATTTTATCATATAGTTTCAGCACTGTCGAACCCTTTATCATTTTATTTTCTTGGCACATCTGCCGGAATTTTTCTTTGTACTCCCCGCAGTATTCTTCCTTTTTCCTCTAATTCCTCCAGTGTTTTGATTTCCTCTTTATCTGCCATGTATTTTCCTCCCAGACATAATTTTTAATACATAAATGATAACCCTTTTTTCGCTGTTGTTCAATTACAACTCATCGCCTTTTTCTCCCATCAATCGACAATCTTCTTTTTGCTATATACATATGATATACTTCTCTTTATACAACCAATTGCTGTTGTGTAGCTCACCATTTTTTCTATCTACAACACAAAAAAGTCAAGTTGTGATGGAAAGGAGGTGAGGACATGGAAATAAATTATGCACTTATAGGCAAACGTATAAGAGAAACCCGCAAACAACGAGGATTATCTGCCGAGGAGCTGGCTGAAATTGCTGATCTTTCTACTGTTTATATAAGCTATATAGAAAATGCCAAGCGCAAACCCAGTTTAGAATCTTTAATCAAAATTAGCAACGCACTTGAAATTACTATTGATGAATTACTCTATGGGAACTTGTTATACAATCCTACTGAATATCAAACTGACATTGATTTATTAATGGCAGATTGTACCAGCACTGAAAAACGTTACATATTCGAGGTTCTTTCAGCCATAAAAAACATTTTACGAATCAATGATTGGCATCTATCCTCAAAACACAATTACGATGCTGATAACCCGAATGATTATTAAATCATTCAATAACAATCAAATATCTATTTCTACATAAACCATCCGTTAATCACTTAACCGATGGTTTATGTCTTTTTCAATCCAAAAATTCTATGATAGTTATATCAACTATAAAGGATGTCGCTATTGATGAAAGAAAGTGAAGAACGAAGCAGTAATATTGATGAACAGAAAGCCAGAATCCGGCAAAGATACAAAGGTATTGATCCAGAAGAACTGGAAGTAATTCCGGCACTTCCACCAGAGGATATTTTTAAAACAGAAAAAAAACTACGAGTAGCTGTATATGCAAGGGTATCTACGGATGATCCACGCCAAACATCCTCATATGAATTGCAGAAAAATCATTATCAGGATGTAGTAAATAAAAATCCGAATTGGATGCTTGTAGAAATATATGCCGACGAAGGCATTTCCGGCACTTCGCTTCAACATAGAGATGCATTCAAAAAAATGATTGAAGATTGTAAAGCCGGAAAAATTGATTTAATCATAACAAAAAGTGTATCCCGATTTGCAAGAAACGTTGTTGACTGTATCCGATATGTACGAGAGCTTTCTTCACTCCGTCCACCCGTCGGTGTATTTTTTGAAACAGAGCATTTAAATACTCTTGATCCCAAAAGCGAAATGATTCTGTCATTCATGTCAACACTTGCGCAGGAAGAAAGTCATACCAAAAGTGAAATTATGAATTCTTCCATTGAAATGCGTTTTCGTCGGGGAATATTCCTTACACCTCCTCTGCTCGGATATGACCAAGACGAAAATGGAGATCTTGTAATCAATCCACATGAAGCTAAAATTGTGCAACTTATTTTTTATATGTATCTGAATGGAAGCAGTACTCAACAAATTGCTGATTCTTTGACAGAACTCGGTTGTAAAACAAAAAAGAATAATGATGTCTGGTCATCCAGTACCATACTACAAATCCTTCAAAATGAACGCCATTGTGGGGATGTTCTGGCGAGAAAAACATGGACTCCGAATTATCTTGACCATAAATCAAGGAAAAACAATCAAGACCGTAATCAATACAGAAAAGTCGGACATCACGAAGCTATTATCTCCCGAGATGATTTCATAGCTGTTCAAAAATTAATTACAAATGCGAAATATGGAAATAAAGAGATTTTACCAGAATTACATGTGATACAAGAAGGCTCTCTAAGTGGATTTATAAGCATTAATCCAAGATGGTCTGGATTTAAAGCCAGAGACTACTTTGAAGCATCTCAAAGCGTCCTTAAACCGGCAAATATGAATGTACCTGATACAATTACTGCTTCCGCCGGTTCCTTCGATTTAAGAGACTATGAAGTTGCCAGAGGACAATTTTTCTCCTCTGTTGGTCGGATTTCTGTTTCTTTTTCATATAAACAGATCTCTTTTAACAAAGATGCTATACGGAAATTTCCAAACATAAAATTTGTCGAACTGCTAATACACCCAAGCTCAAAACTACTTGCTATCCGACCATGTTCCTCTGAAACAAAAAATAAAGTGCAGTGGTCACGTCTCAAAGATGGTCAACTTATTCCAAAACCAATTTCCGGCGCTGCATTTTTGCCAACATTATACGAGATATTTAAATGGGACAAAAAATGCAAATATAGAATATTAGGAGTTGCCCACCAAAAAGACAATGAAAATGTCCTTATTTTCAACATGGACGATACAGAAATACGAATACCGACAAATACCAACGACGTATCCGCCCCCAACAATAACACGCCTGATACAATATCTGATTCTAAGAGTGTGTTAGCTTATCCTGCCGACTGGATGAATAGCTTCGGTAATAATTACTATACTCAGTCTCAAGCGCCAGAATTAACAGAATTTACAGCGGACAAAAACTGGCAGACTGCTTCAGAAAGTAAACCTTATAAAGAACCCGAGCTACAAACCACTCCCAAAGAAACCATTATACAAAATATAAAGAATATTATTACAGAAATTAAAGGAGACACCCAATGAGCGAGCAACCTATAAATCAATGGAATATGACTACAGAAACTTCTGATATGATGAAAATCAACACACCTATGCCAATAACAGTCGCACCCAGCCCCTCAAATCAAATGGAAGTCATTGACGATGATTCTTTCAGCTATGACGGTTATCAAGTTGTACGTGGCGAATTCTTCGCTCATATTTACGAACCTTCGTTTACATTTAATAACTACAAGGTATCTGTAAATACCGCCTGCATAAAAAAACTACCCGATGTCGAATATGTGCAAATATTAGTCAATCCCATTGAAAAAAAACTGGCTGTCCGTCCCTGTCGAGAAGAAGAAAAAGACTCTTTTCGTTGGTGTTCCTCTGGAAAAAAGCGTTCGCCAAAACAAATCACCTGTCGAATTTTCTTTGCTAAAGTGATATCTCTCATGGACTGGAATCCTAATTATCGGTACAAGATTCTCGGCAAACTAATTCGTTCTGGCAATGAAATACTGTTCATTTTCGATTTAACTTCATCTGAAATATTTCCTCGTACACTAAAAGACAATGGAACTGTAACCACTGCTAGGACACCTTCTTATCCTGAAGAATGGAAGAATCAGTTCGGTATTCCAGTGGAAGAACATCAAAAATCAATGCAAGTCAATATATTTGAAGGCTACGCAGTATTTGACATACAAGAAAAGAAGAAGGCAACTGATAAATCCATAGAAAAAGCAAAAGAACCATCAACAACAGAAAGTGAGGAAAAATCCTATGAACAACAAACACTCTTCCCATCCACTAATATGTATTGACTTTAAAAAGAATCGTATACGAATCCACCGCAATACACTCCGTCAAATTGGTAACCCAGAATATATTCAACTTCTTGTTAATCCTGATCAAAAAATGATAGGTATAAAGGCTAGTTGTGCAGAGGATAAATTGGCACATAAAGTTAAGGATTATTTTGTCATCAATGGTAACAGTTATGAATTGTACAGCCGAGAATTACTATATTCACTTTCCAAGCTTAACCTTTCTTGGGAGAAATTTAACATTTTTCGTTTAGAAGGCAATATTTACCCTGATAAGAAAATAGCTCTATTTTCCATGGATAACATCATCACAAAACTGCCACAAACAGAATTCAAATCAGAAATAATGGGAGATGAGTATGCGCAATTATAGTATATATACATTAAAAACAAAACTAGAATTCACCAATTTGTATCAATATCTCAGTGAAAAAGATTATAAACAACTTGAACAACAGATATTATGTCATTCCTATCACACCCCCATCTGCACATGGAATGGTATTGTCATTAATGGTATAGAAGCATATGAATTATTTCGTAAACACAGTATTCCTTTCCGAATAAAAAGACTCCATTTTTCCAGTAAAGAAGATGTAATTTCATGGATATGTACTGACCAACTTAAACGAGAGGATTTAACCAATATCAATAAAAAATACCTGATTGGGAAAAAATATGATGCTGAAAAAATTTTAGTTTCAAGACAACTTTCATCTACGAATAAATCTCATATTTCCGGTGCAAGCATCGCAGCAAAAAAAATATCCGAAGAATGTAATGTAGCAATGGCTACCGTTTACAAATATTCTGCTTACAGTAGTGCACTAGATATAATTGATGAAAAAGTTCCGGATTTTGTCAAACGAGTTCGTTCTGGTCAACTCTGGATTTCCCAAGCTAATATTATTGAGCTTTCAGGATTACCAAAAGAGCAACTTTTAAGTCTAAATAACTACCTTCTTGCCGAAAAGATAGAACATCTCAGTTATCATGATATGAAAAGGGAATTACTATGGAATAATTACGCCAAACCGATGTTAAGGAAAGAATCTTCCGTTTCTATTCCTTCAATACGCAACCTGCCACAATTTGATCCAGATGCGGAAATTGCAAGTCTTACATTGACGATTCCCTCGTGGAACAGTTCTATCGAAAGAGTATTAAAAGTTTCAGATTTTAAAATTGCATCTGATACAGCAAAATATAAGCTTAAATATCAGCTTATGTGTCTAATATCAACCACAAATAATATTTTAAAAAAATTGGAGGAAATATAATTATGGATGGAAATACCGAAGATTTACAAAAGTTTGTTCCCCAAGTGCATTTTGAGCAAATACCTATTAAAAATTTATGTTCAAATCAAGATTATCAACGTAATCTTTCCATCAAACACGTTCAGCGTGCTGCAGCTAATTTTGACCTTTATCAGATAAACCCTGTAAAAGTAAGTAGACGTGATGGGATAAATTATGTGTTCAACGGACAACACACTATAGAGATTGTTGCTCTCGTCTCTGGATCAAGAGAAACTCCTGTCTGGTGTATGGTTTATGATGATCTTGTTTACACCCAAGAAGCAGATATTTTTGCAAATCAGATGAAATATGTCAAATCGTTATTACCTTATGAAATATTCATGGCTAATATTGAAGCTGGTAATGATAGAGAACTTATTATTCGTGACCTTGTTGAATCATATGATCTCACTATTACTTCTTCCTCTCGCCCCGGAGGTATATGTGCTGTATCCACTTTAATTAATATCTATGAAAAATATGGTTTTCACACTCTTGATCGTGTTTTACGCCTTTGTGTTGCCACATGGGAAGGTGCGCCTATGTCCTTTAGTTCCAATATGCTTAATGCTATTGCCCGTCTGGATAATGCTTATGGAGAAACAATGAAAGATGACACCTTCAAAGAAAAAGTTGGGCGTGTCTCTGTCAGAGAAATCAGTCGTACTGCCAGAGAACGTCGTGCCGGTTCATTAGGATTCGCAGAAGCTCTTTTACTAGAATACAATAAAAAATCCAAGTATTCACTTCCTTTTGAGAAATTATACACTCATAAAACACCCAAAAAAAGAGAACCATCAACTGAAGATGAATCCGGTCAAAGTTCCACTCCAGAAGGTCAGTTAGATTTATTTTCTACGGATCAAGAGAATACTCAGGCTCTGCCAAACGAATAGCGCAGAGCCTTCAGCCTTTAATTCTATCCATACTTTCAAAAGAACACCCTGCTTTAAGGCTCTCTTTCATGCAATCACTATTTTATCTTATCCCAAATTCATCATCCGCTCCATCCGCCACCTTATATATGAATACCCATTCCAAATATTTGCTTTTACCGGATACTCTTTCCTGTAAACAAATACAGTATGATATTTAACAAAATGTATTCTACACCAATTATGTATATCTTTCATATATATGTTATTTATACCATTCACCCACTGTTCTAAAGACCATATGGCTTTATCTGACACTAACTCCATTATGAACAGTACATTATAATATTGAATGACACCTACTCTCTTCCTTTCCTCTATTAACCTTTTACACAATAACCTATACTTAATGTTCATATCGTTCCTATGTCTCTCCCTCTAATCTATATTTTCCATCCTTATATACGTTATATATATAATTATTATATAGTACATATAATAGCCTGCAGCATATCCAGTGCCTCTGCTCCGCGGACTTCTCCCACAATAATGCGGTCCGGCCGCATACGCAGAGCCGTGCGGATCAGATCCCGAATACTAATTTCCTGTGCACCCTGTCCATTTGCCGGACGCGTCTCAAGCCGCACCAGATTTTTTATATTGTTCAACTGAAGTTCTGCAGAATCTTCTATGGTAATGACACGCTCCCCCTCTGGTATATATTCCGAAAGTGCATTGAGAAATGTCGTCTTTCCGGAACCTGTCCCCCCTGAAATAAAAATATTGTATCCCGCCTTTACCAGCAGTTTCAGCAGCTCCGCCGCTTCCTCTGATATAGCTTCTGACTGCACCAGATACGCAAGATTCATTGGTATTCCACAAAATTTTCGGATTGAAATACAGGAACCATCCAACGATACCGGTTGCAAAACAATATTGACACGGGAGCCATCCGGAAGTCTCGTATCCACAATTGGCTGTGCCTCATTGACAATGCGGTCTGCAGCGCCCACCATCTGCTGTATCATATCCCGCAGCCGTTCTTCCGAAAGTTGCCCTTTTTCCCATGGGTAAAGCACACCATGTTTTTCATAAAAAATATGTGCTGCACCATTAACCATAATCTCAGTAACCTCCGGATCATCCAGCAGTTCCTGTAAGATATCCAGCTTCCGAAAAGAATTGAAAATCTGTTCTTCACAAGTTTCGCGCGCATGCAAGGACAGTAAGTGTACTTTGCCAAACTGCCGCACTTCCTCCGCGATCATCCGTTTCAGCTCTTTGTCCGATATTTCTCCGGACAGATCCATATTTTGAAAAACCCGATTTCGAATCTCCTGCCAGACTGCTTCCTTTTCCTGCATAATTTCCCCCTTTCTTCTGCAATATGCACTTCCAGACAATGTACGCCCTCGCTTCAAGTGTATAGAGCACTAAGCGGTGGGTAAGGGGAATGTTTATGTCCCCTTTACTTCAATCCCCAGCTGAAATAAGTTCTGCTGCCAGCCGCCCAGGTTCCGTCTCACGCCATTCATATAACAACGTGACCCCAGTATGTTCACACTTCATCTCCGGAAGAACGATCCGCTTCATAACATCTTCTCTGCCTGGTGCGCATCTGCTGACAAACCGCTTTTTTTCCCGGCCTGCACACTGCTCCATCAGATGCATCCCGCACAAATGAATCCTCGATTCTGCCTGTAAAAAGATCTGTTCACAACCACACACCAGCGTTCCCAGAGTAAACACAACCAACTCATACTGATCTGCCTGTGCAATACTTACAAGTAAGCGGTTCATATCCGCTTCTGTCAGTTCTCTCAAAATCTGCGGATTATCTGCCGGAATCAGATATTCCAGTTCATCGATCCGCCCGGTATAGCATGCCAGGGAAGCTGCAGACTGCCTGCGCAGAGCAAGCAGAAAGTCACTGAAATCTTCCGGCTGTTCCACCAGTTCAAACAATTCCGTCATTCCACTGCATTCTGTAAAATTGACATACAACACTTTCTTTGTCTCTGACAGCATCCAGGCGTAAAACAACGAAAATGCCATAAGTACTCCACTCTGACCCTCTCCGGTAAATACCATCCACCGCTGTCTGCCGCCTTCCTGCTCCACTTTTTGTCTTCCTCCGACATTCATCGGACATTTTGAAACAATCTCACGATACAGACAGTCCCTGGGCTGATATTGATACACAACAGCCTTCTCCGTACATTTCTGTGCTGTCACCGTCAAGGTATGATTTACCAGATGCTGTTCTGTCAGATAAGTAATAAATGCCTCTGAACCAATTCCCGTATCCCAGCATTTACTACCCTCCATGGGCACTCCCACTGATTGTTTTTTCATTTCCCAAACTTCCGGTTGCTCTGGTATTTTCCAGTGTTCCAACAGTTCCACCCGGGCACTTTTCCCCAGTCGTTCATTGAGATACAACACCAGCTTTTGCATATAAGATTTTTCCAGACCACCAATTACAATGGTATAAATTTGCACAGATTCACCCCCAGAACTGCTGCATATCCCAAAAGGATAAATGCAGAAAAATGAATTTGATGTCCGGGCACTTTTCTTCCGTCATAAGAAACAATTTTTCCAAGTGCTGCAATTCGTTGAAAATATTGAATACAGCTTCGCATACTTGTCCGAAACTGCTTTCGATTCAGCAATCTGCCGAATGAGAATCCTGCTGCAAGCAGGAAAGAAATACAGATACAATAGATAATATCCCGACTGCCATTTAAGCAGCCAACTACACATAATAATTTAATATCACCGGCTCCCAGGCCCCGCATTCGAAACGGGATCCAACAGATAAGTACCGGCAATAACAGTCCTCCCAGTAATTCCGGAAAACCTGCCTCTTTCATTCCGGGAATCCAAAGCACCACGCCCAGAAGTATTCCCATTATCAACCATCGATTTCTGATCTTTCCCCGGGCAAAATCCATTTCCACTGCCCGAAGCAGCCAGACCGATGTCACACTAATCTGAATAAGTCTCACATACGTTCCGCCTCCTTTGTGAGACCGATTATAGGATGTTTTTTCCCTACTGTCTACCCCTCTTTTTTATGCCATTTTTCCCTTTGTGCAATATCACAACAATTGTAAAAATAAAATGCCATAAAGTGCTGCCATTCCACTGATACCAAGGGTTCCGTATGTCAAAAAGCTGATAAGATTAATCCCTACCGCCACATCCAGCCCCCGTGCCAGAAAGAAGCTGTTCAGAAAGTGGGAACATAGAAAACACACCACCGTCCGAGCCGCGAAATTCAAGAGAACTTCGGCATTTTTCTTCAATACACCAATCAAGATCACCAGAATACAGACACTGGTTATGGCTGCAATTCCATACATTCGCTCCATACTGTCATATCCATGTTTTCTCTTGTTGTAATATATTATTTTTGTGGAATTTTATGCTATTTTTCATACAGTTTTCTTGTCACGCACTTACACTGTAACAAGTAAAACATTCCATGTTTACGATATGTACATTTGAAGAATACTGAACTATTAACAAATAAGAATCTTTTTTCATTTGACAAAAAATACCGCTGACGTATGACATTTTCCACACGTCAGCGGCACTCTTCCGCTTTCAGGTACTTTTATTTTATTTCTTATACACTATCCTCTGCTATTATTCAATGGTCAGAGGCTCCTGAGTCTGACTCTGCCCCAACCGCCATACATACAACAGATTATTTCCGATCACAACACCTTTATTTGCATCTGCGCTCTGCACAGCCGCTGCCATATCGTCCGTTGCCAGCACCACTTTTCCCTTTGCATATACATAATAAGCACTGGAAGCATTCAGATTTTTTATCTCCAGCGTATTTGGCTCCTCGTTTTCGATCAATTTTGGAATCAGCGTTTTCGGTGTGCTGCCGGAAGTCTCCTCCAGAAGCTTCAGAACAACTTCCTTCTGTTTTACATCCGATACAACAGTATCGATGTTCACCTGATCCTTCTCCTGCAGATCCCGGTTCATGATCGTATCTTCGGTAGTATCCACATAAATGTCACCATTTTTCATGACACGGCTCAGGTAAATACTTCCGTCCTGAATCCGGATACCGGTCACATAAATACCTGGTGTCTCATAAGTCTTCAGCACAGAATGTGCGCTGTCCGATGTATCCACAATAAGCACCTGGCTTAGTGCCAGTGTATCCGTCTGAGTCTGAGTACTGAAAATATCCGTACGGTAACCCCAGCCATAGATGCAGTCACTGCCCAGAAATCCCAGCGGTTTCAGCAACTGGTTCTCATTTGCATGAATATCAAAGGACTCTCCTTTTTCAAGATCTGTCACATGCATCGTTGTACCATCCTCAGACCAGGCGATATACCGTCCATCTTCAGAATTTACCAGCATATCGGATTTCAGACCGTCAATATACACTTCCGCCTTACGGCTGTCCATCTGGATCCTGTATACCTGATTGGAAACTGTCAGATAAAACACACCGCTGTCAGACACATACATCAACTTTCCAATCTGCTCTTTTACAATCTCATAAGACAGTGTCGTCGGTACAAACAGCATCTCTTCCACCGTGTTAGTTACTCCGTCATAGTGGCAGACACTGACTCCCACCTGTCCTTCATGCTCACCGCAGTTCATATAACCATATACGACAAAATCCAGACTTCCTCCCTCGTCTACCCGAAGGATACGAATATCATGTTCCTGATAATTTTCCCGGATATCCATGCCTTCCTGGCTCCGGAAACTGAAAACTCTCGTCAAATTGTTTTCAATCTGATTGTAGCTCCACAGTTCTCCCTGCTGCACAAAACAGATGACATTTCCTGTCTCATTTGTCTTATATGACACATTTTCAGATCGGATTCCCAGATCAATCATGTCCTTGCTGATCTGATCCCCCTCGCCACGGAAAATCTCTTCCATAGTACGCTCAAAACTCAGCAGATAGATTTTTTCCGCGCCGACACGTACCCGGTAATATTCTTCCACATTATAATATTCAGAATTTCCACTGTCACCCACGGAAGACATAATGTATTCCAGCAGGATCACCTGGTAATCATCATTCATTTCTTTAATGGAAACCACCGGTGTCGTCACTTCCGTTCCCACAAAATCTCCCCAGCATGCCTGAGACAGACTGTTATTGATCGTCACTTTCTGAAGTGTCGTATTATCTGCTGCGGAAGATGGTTCCATATAGGAACTCAGTTCAGACTGACGTTCCTTATTCATAGTAATGGCATGAAACTCCTCCACAAAATCCACGCATGCGTCAATCTGACTCTTTCCTGCTTCCATAATTCTCGTATAGTAATAGCTAGTCTGCTCTCCGGCTGTCACCTGCAGGATCAGCTGATATTCCGTCTGCTCTTTCAACAGATTTTCTACGCTGATGGTTCCGGTCACCGCCGTTTTGTCTCCGGACACCTGGACGTTTCCGTCCTGTACCAGCCGGTCTCCGTTCAGACTCCGGATCTGGAATGATACTTCTTTAATCTTATTATCATAAGGATCGATCCGCAGAGACAGTTTTCCGTTCTCCGGCAACGGTGTAATTGTATCCCGCATGGAAATGACTGACATTTCCTCCACATAACCATGCAGTTCATTCAGCGGATGCCCATTATCCTCAAAATAAACCACCGGAAGCGTCGGTGCCGCCAGATCTGTGGTCAGATCCTTTGTCTCATGATTCGTCAGCTTTGAAAAAGTAAACAATGCTACAATAAAAACTGCCAGCAAAATCAAAATTTTCTGTATTCCTCTACGCATCTGCTGCATCCCTTTCTTCTCTCATCAGTGCTACCAGTGTTGGGGAAACATGCAGTTCCTCCATCATCTTTGTCAGTTCCTCCGCCCGTTTCTGTCTGCCGGATTTCACTGCACGGAGCAGAATATTTTTCGGTGTATGTTCCATATCAATAAACTCCAGAACCTGCACCTGATATCCAGCCTCCTCCAACAGATTTGCCCGGATGGCATCTGTCAGCAGCGCAGACATCCGCTCTTTGATCAGCCCGTATTTCAACACCGGCTGCAGCAACTCATTTTCAATCTGACGATTTACCTCATGCTGACAACATGGTACCGACAAAATGACCTTTGCTCCCCAGCGCACTGCTTTATCCAGAGCATAATCGGTCGCCGTATCACAGGCATGCAGCGTCACCACCATGTCCACATGATCCACGCCGTCATAATCCGCGATATCACCAGTCAAAAATGTCAGCTTCTCATAGCCGTAATCCTCTGCCAGCTGCTGGCAGTGTGCGATTACATCTGCCTTGAGATCCAGCCCGATGATCCTTACATCATAGTGTTTCAGCTCATGCAGATAATAATACATGGCAAATGTCAGATAGGATTTTCCACATCCGAAATCTATAATAACAGATTCCCTGTCTTTTGGAAGCTCCGGAACAATATCTTCAATAAATTCTAAGAAACGGTTCATCTGGCGAAACTTATCATATCTGGAATGAACAATTTTCCCTTCTTTTGTCTGCACCCCAAGGTCATGCAGAAACGGTACCGGAATATCCGGATCCAAAATATATTTTTTCCGGCGGTTATGCTCCAGTGGGGCAACAGGCACCGGGCAGCCGCTCTTAAGCTGGCGCACCGTCCGTCTGCCTTTTTTACTGACCAGAACCTGCACCTGTTTTTTCGCATGAAGGACTTCCAATTGCCGAAATCCTTCCATCCAGCCCGCCACCTTTGCATACACTTCTTCCTCTGTCAGATTATAGTGCTGCACCTGTTTTTCCGTATAGGCACTTGCCTGAAACACCAACTGCTCCTTCAGCAGCACCGGACGGATTTCAATCTTTCTTACACTATCTTTTTTCCGCGGACCACTAATGATGATTTTTGCCAGATGTTGATCCATACAGTCCGCCAGTATCTCTTTCCATTCATTTATCATAATATATCTCTTTTCTATCGTTATTATCCATGGTATTCGCTACAAGAGTTTCTACTGTGCTAATTATAGGGTATCTTTTTGCGTCATACAAGCCCTAATACCATCTCCGACACCGATAATGCCTGCATCTTCTTCGATACATTTCCTGCATCAGCATCACTTGGATCAGATGAAAATAACGTTCCTCTACCTGAAGCCGTCCCTCCTCGTCTATATGATCCGGATTCAGCTCCCGGTATATTTTCCGGCAGAGCATTTCCAGCATCAGCCGGTCCGGATAACGATCATACATCATGCTGCCTTCATATTCCATCCGGTCACACTCCCGGTCTACCAGACTCTGAATCTGCCGCGCGTCCCTCGGATACAGTTCCTGCATCCGCCTGCAGTCCTTCTCATATTCCGTCTCCTCAAATAGCGTATTCTGCATGGGATATGTCATATAAAAGGGTATTTTATCCCCAGTGTACGGATCCTGTTCCATCCATGAATATCTTTCCTGTCCGAAATTCATATTACACTCCAAAAGAAATCTATTTCTTATCACAACATATGCACAAAAAGAAAAATCTGTGTTCTTCCATCGAAAAACACAGACTCTTCATGTTTGTTTCACAAAAGAATTGAAAATAATCAGGCCTCCATACATCTTGGCTTTTTGCGGATCCGTTCTGCGATCAACAGATATTTGTTCATCACATGTGCATATCCTTCTCTGCAATGGGGCAGCGTACAGTTGGAACAATTTTTAATACCATTTGGCAGATACTCAAAATTGCCTCCACACTCATCGCCCAGCAGATACAGCGGACAATAACAGAACAGACAGTTAAAATCCTCATCTGCAACTCCTTTGTGACATGGGAAATACTCACATGCACGATTCTGAAAAAAATCAAATCCTTCTTTCTTCATAATAACCTCCTACATGATACTCAATAATGAAACTTATCTATTTTCCCACTCTTTTTCTATCAATTTTAATTCAAGTCAAACGCATCTGCTGCTTATACAAACCAGACCCGTCGCACGTTATTTTACTGCGGTTGCTTTCTGCTGAAATATCTGGGAAAAACTGTCCACATGACGATCCAGAATATCCACCACACTCCCCTTCTCCTCTGCTCCGTCATAAATACTGTAAAGCAGGAAAATCGGTCCGTAAAAGTCCAGTACGAGTTGTCGTGCCTTCTGGCTGTCTTTGGTCAGCTGCTCAAAAATCGGCTCCATATAAGACACCGGCCCTTTTGCCAGATATCTCTGATAGAGATTTGCCATCCGCGGATCGCGGTACTGCTCCAGCGTCAGCACTCTCCGAAAACAACTTGGAAATTCTTCGCTGGTCCAATAAGAAAATTGTTCCTTCGTATATGTCTTGATATCATCATAAGATACCTGTCTTTCACTTAGAAAATCCTCACCCTGTTGTTCCTCCGGCAGACCATACTCGGATGCTTTCTCGACAATGCTGTCCAGAATTTCCTGTTTACTCTTATAATGTTTGTACAATGCAGCTTTTGTCACTCCTAATTTTGCTGCAATGTCATTCATTGAGGTTCCGGTGTACCCATTCTGTGAAAAAAGCTGTAACGCTTCTTCCAGTATTCGTTCTTTCATTGGTTTTTCGTTTCGTTTCATACTTGCCCTCCTGACTAAAAATTCTTCTCCAGGAATTGAATTTTGCAAATAAAAACCGCGGCAAGCCATTTCAGACTGCCGCAGCCGATTTTCTGCAAAACATACATACTAAACCCATTCATTCCAATTCCGAAAATGAATAAGCATTTCCATTTAAGCAGGTCTCCTGACTTACATATCAACAGCGTCTCTGCATTGCCTTCTCAGGATTGTTCCCAATGACTGACTTTCGTCTCATGCAGCGCCTCCATGCATACAGTGGCGGTACCGTTCCGGATTCTGACCGGATTCACTATTCTTCACGTATTTCCGCTTCATTGCTTTGAACTGACTCATACCCACAGTTCTGTATCAATACAAAATACATGACACTTAAATGTTCTATTCAGATGCTTATAGTATACAGAATAGCTCATAAAAAGTCAATCCATGGTTGAAAAAAAGTTTCCGATTGGTTACTGTAATTCACTTGCATATTATCACCATTCTTTTTCAGTTTTCATTCTTTATGTATTATGCTATAGTTGTAAACAGAGGCCGATTTTTTACACAAAATTTAGCGTTAACTATCAGTTCACATGATAAAATAGCAGACAATATTTATTCTCAACTTATAAAAGGAAAAAATGGAAAAAGATTTAACAAAAGGACCTATACTAAAAACACTTCTGCTGTTTGCACTCCCGATGATACTCGGGAACCTGTTGCAGCAGATTTATAATATTACAGATACAATTATCGTCGGTCGTGTGCTCGGTTCCGGCGCCCTGGCTGCCGTTGGCAGCACTTACACACTGATGACATTTCTGACTTCCGTCATGATCGGGCTCTGCATGGGATGCGGCGCATTGTTTTCCATGCATTATGGTGCTGGTCATCAGGACAAAATGAAAGAATGCATGTGGATCTCCTTCTGGCTGATTCTGCTTGTGACCGTCATTATGTACCTGATCGTATTTCCCGGCACAGACGGCATTCTGAATCTCCTGCAGACTCCGGCAGACATTTACCGTCTGATGCGGACATATTCCCGCATTATATTCCTTGGCATTGGCTTTACGTTTTTGTACAATTACTTTGCATTTGTCCTGCGGGCGGTGGGAAATTCCGTCCTTCCACTGATTTTTCTTGCAATCTCCAGTCTTTTAAACATTGCACTGGATCTCTGGTTTGTCATCGGACTGCATTTCGGTGTAGGAGGTGCGGCAGGTGCCACGGTAATTGCCCAGGCGGTATCCGGCATCGGTATTACGATTGCTGTACTCTGGAAAAACCCACAGCTGTTTCCGTCAAAAGAACAGCGTATTTTTCAAAAAAGTACACTTTCTGAAGTAAGCCGTTATGCATTTTTCACCTGCCTGCAGCAATCCGTTATGAACTTTGGGATTTTAATGATCCAGGGACTGGTAAACAGTTTCGGTACTACTATTATGGCCGCCTTTGCCGCTGCGGTAAAAATCGACACACTGGCTTATATGCCGGTACAGGAATTCGGCAATGCATTTTCGCTGTTTATCTCACAAAATCATGGTGCAAAACACCAGGATCGGGTTAGAGTGGGAATTCACACCGCCGTTCAGGTATCCATTACTTTCTGCATTGTCATTTCTGCCATCATCTGGATTTTTGCCCGCCCGCTGATGCAGATTTTTGTGGATGCAGATGAAACATCCATCATCGCAGAAGGTGTCCATTATCTGCACATTGAAGGCACTTTTTACTGGGGAATCGGCTGTCTGTTTCTGCTGTATGGTCTTTATCGTGCCATTGAACGCCCTGCCATGTCACTGGTGCTCACCATCGTGTCACTAGGCACCCGGGTGGCTCTGGCCTATGCTCTGGCACCAACGACTCCGCTGGGTATCACTGCTATCTGGTGGGCAATTCCGATCGGATGGATTCTGGCCGATTTAACGGGATTTCTCTACTATAAAAAGTTACATATAGCAGACCAATCGTTACATTAACATTATTAAGACTTCCCATATCAAAAATGGGAGCTCTTAGCAACATCATTGGTTCCAAAAAAGCTGTGAGAAATGTGTTATCCACTCTCACAGCTTTTATATTCCTACGTTTCTCTTGCATTACAATCCAATAAATACTAACGTTTTTTCAGATTTTTCTACTTTTCTATATCAGTCATCCAGCAGCATATGATAAAAATCCAGATATTTTGTATCATGATTTTTTGTTGCTGCAATGGCAGTTCTCGGATGCTGATCCGTCAGACCGGTCAGCAGATACGGGATATTATAGCCCCATACTGCACCATCCTCAATAAGCTTCAACATATGTTTCTCAATAAAAGAAAGAACCGGTGCGATCTCATATTTCGGATTTTTCAGGAAACCAAGCAAACCTTCCAGCGAACTGTTTCCTGCACCACGCCCCATTCCCATGACGGTTCCATCCACCATACTTGCACCGATCGACAGCGCCTCAATGGTGTTTGCAAAAGCACACTGCTGATTATTATGTGCATGGATTCCCACCAGTTTTTCACTCTCCGCCATCGCATTCAGATACATATCCGTGATCTCTCGGATCTGGATCGGATACAGGGAACCATAACTGTCTACCACATAGACACCTTTGACAGAAGATTTTGCCAGCATCTCCAATGCTGTCTGGATATCACGCTCCTGACATTTGGAAATTGCCATAATGTTGCAGGTTGTCTCATAACCTTTCGCCGCTGCATCTTCGATCATTGCGATCGCCTCAGGCATCGTGTTGATATAAGTAGCCACACGGATCAGATCTACCGGGCTGTCCGCACGGTCTCTGATACTGTGTTTGTAATCGCAGCGTCCCACATCCGCCATAATGGAAATCTTCATATCCGTATCATTATCCCCAACGATTGCACGGATATCCTCATCCTCTGCGAATTTCCATTTTCCGAATTTATTTACATCAAACTGCTTTTTGTCCGCACGGTATCCAAACTCCATATAATCCACACCGGCCGCCAGATTTGCTTTATATAAATCGTACACAAAGTCATCTGTAAAATAAAAATCATTCACCAGACCTCCATCACGCAGAGTTGCGTCCAGTACACGGACATCTTCACGTACTGACATCATGTTTCCTTTGATTTCCATCATTGTCTTCTGTCTCCTTTATTTCAAAATCACTTCTGTCATTTTATCCTACTTTATACCAAAAATCAACAAAAATATTTTATCGCTTTAAAGCGTTAATTTGACTTTTTTACAAACAATTCACATATTTTTCATTTTTTTGTGAAATATCTCTGGATTTTGCCGGGCAAGGTGTTATAATGGAAACAGGCTATGTGGACGTATGACGTTGTCAACAGAGCAAAATTATTATTATGTAATTAATAGGAGGGAAAGAAATGGCTAGAACAAAAGTTATTTCTGCAAAAGAAGCTGCCGCACTGATCAAAGATGGCGATACTGTATTAGTCGGCGGATTCATGACAAATGGAACAGCAAAATCTATCGTAAATGAAGTAACCGCAAAAAACCTTACTGTTGTATGTAATGATGCAGGTTTCGAGAATGAAGGAACAGGTCGTTTACTTCACAACGGTCTGATCAAAAGACTGATCGCTACACATGTAGGTCTGAACAAAGAAGTTGCTGCAAAATTCAACGCAGGCGAGATTGAGTTAAAACTTCAGCCACAGGGTACACTTGCTGAGCAGGTACGTGCAGGCGGAGCTGGTCTTGCAGGTTTCCTTACACCAACAGGTATCGGTACTATCGTTGCTGACAGTACTTCACCGACAACTCTGGAAGGCAAACAGGTCATCGAATTAGATGGTAAAGAGTACCTTCTTGAGAAAGCAATCCGTGGTAACGTTGCAATCATCCAGGGATATATTGCTGATGAATCCGGAAATATCCGTTACAAAGGATCTACTCGTAACTTCAACCCGATGATGGCTTCTGCAGCTGATATCGTTATTGCCGAAGTTGAGAAAATCGTTCCGGCTGGCGAAATCGGTCCAAACTATGTGGAAACTCCACACATTTATGTTGATTATTTAGTTGTAAAGGAGGAAGCATAAGATGGAAAGAAGTGAAATCAAACCATATATTGCGAAACGTGTTGCAAAAGAATTACATGATGGTGATGTTGTAAATCTCGGTATCGGACTTCCTACTATGGTTCCGGATTACCTTGATCCATCTGTTAAACTTACATTACAGTCTGAGAACGGATTCATCGGTCTTGCAGCTGTTGATCCGGAAGATCCGGATGCTGCATACATCGTAAATGCAGGCGGACAGCCGGCTGGTATCGAGAAAGACGGTATGTTCTTTGACAGTGCTACATCTTTCTCCATCATCCGTGGTGGACATGTAGATGCTACAATCCTTGGTTCTCTTCAGGTAGATGAGAAAGGTAACATCGCAAACTGGATCATTCCTGGAAAAATGGTTCCTGGAATGGGTGGAGCTATGGACCTTGTAGTAGGTGCTAAACGAGTTATCGTTGCTATGGAGCACACACAGAAAGGTGCACCAAAGATCTTAAAAGAGTGTACTTTACCGCTGACAGCAGAAGCTCAGGTAAACCTGATCGTTACAGAGATGGGTGTTATGGAGGTTACTCCGGAAGGAATCGTATTAAAAGAGTACAACCCGGAATTCACTGTTGAAGAGATCCAGGCTGCTACAGAAGCAAAACTGATCATCGCTGATGATCTGAAACCAATCGAATAATGTAGCGTGCAGTGATTCTAAAAAGAATATATCAGCTTATGCTGACCAGAATCATGCATCAAATCTCACATATATTCGACTTGAATAAAATAAAAAACAATTTTATATTTTATTTAAAAAGGTGTGCTTTCCAGGAAGGCACACCTTTTATACATTTTCAATTGACTGTCTCAGATCCAGCATTCGCTGATCCATATTCCGCACATCAATGGCACAGGAAAACAGTTCTTTTTTCAACGCTTTTTCCTTTTTATGATGTTTCTTATACTGCAACTGATATTCCAGCACCGACCAGAAATCCATTCCGATCGTCCGCAGCTGAATTTCTACTTTTTTTCCATCTGTAAACTGCACGATTACGTGCAGACTCTGATAGCCACTGTTTTTCGGTTTTTTCACAAAATCCTTTTCTTTCACAATAGAAATTCCCGGTATCCGGTAAATAAAATCCCGCACACGATAAATATCATCGAGAAACAGGCAAATTACCCGAATTCCTGCCAGATCGTTGATATATGTAAACATATTTTCCTCTGTTAGTTCTCTTTTCTTTTTTATCATTTTTGCCACAATGCTGTCCCGGCTTTTCAGTCTGTACTTTGTATGACTGATGATACTTCGTCCTATTAGCTGCTCCTGCTCAAATCCAAAATCTGTAATCTGCGTCAACAGGTATTTTATACAGTCCAAATATTCCTTGCGCAGTTTCGGATCATCCAAAAGGGTAAGATCTGCTCCCAGCTGAGTCGTATCATCTTCAACCTTTTTCTCGTCTTTACCTATCTCGATGGCTGTCTTATCTATTGCGTCTTCACCCGTATTTATTTCAAATACCGAATCAACTTCTGTTTTGTCTTTTCTGTTTATTTCAGTTGCTTTCTTAATAACTGTATCTCCATCTGTTTTTTTCTTTTTTTCTTCTTTCAAATATACATCTCTCCTTTCTTTGCACACTCTATAATATATGCGCGAACATTTGACTTATGACTACTTTTTATATTTTTTACACTATGTTTTCAGCTGAGATAAATCTATCTTGTTTATCTCAATCTGACTATCTTCTAACATATATGTGCCCAAAATTGCTTGCTTCTTTGCAACATTTTCAGCATATGATCATCGGGTAAAATCCAGAACCAGATTTTTGTAAATTGTTGGTAAAATTCCAAAATGCTGTCAACATTTTTATTATCCACAACTACAACAATAAAATTTCATTCTAAATCATTTTCGTAACTTATCACATTATGTTGTGACCTTTTTGTGCTAAACTACATCTAATGGGTGTAATAGCTATTACAGAGTATAAAAATCTCATTTCACATTTACAAAAACATATTGAGATAAAAAGAGGGAAGTTATGACAAAACAGGATTTCGGGGATTTGATCATTTCTTTTACCGATGACTTCTACCGCATTGCAAAGGCGATTTTAAAAGAGGATGCCGACTGTGAGGACGCCATGTCATCTGCCATCGTAAAAGGATTTTCAAAACTTCACACACTAAAAAAACAGGAATATGCCAAAACATGGTTTTCACGCATATTGATCAACGAATGTCAGATGATCCTGCGGAAACGCAAACGGGAAGTCACTTATGAGGAAGGTGTACTAACCGAAGAAGCCGCACAGCAGGATTACTCAGACCTGTATCAGCATCTGATGCAGCTAGATATTTCCTACCGTCTTCCACTGGTAATGTACTACTTTGACGGATTTAAAATACGGGAAATTGCAGACATTCTGGAAATGAGTGAGAGTACCATAAAAATGCGGTTAAACCGCGGAAAACTTCAGTTACGAACAATGTTTGAAAAGGAGGCCGCCATATGAATCACGACTCTAAACACAATGATTTCGAATATGAAAAAGAAACTTTTCCAAAAACACCGGAGCATTTTAAACAGCTTGTTGTTAATCAGGTAGCTCAGGAACAGCAGAAAAAAAATATTTCTCCTATAAAATCCAAAAAGAAATGGATGCCGGCAAAAGTTGCTGCCGTAATTATTGTATGTGCTACCATGGGAACCACCGGCGCTTATGCCGGAATTAAACAGTATCAGGCAAGATCACAGCAGTATTTGCAGGAAACAGGACGTATCATGACTCCGGAAAGTTCTTCCGAAGAAGAAACATCTGCTGCTTCTGACACGATAAATTCTGTGGCACCAGCAACGATTGTATCAGAAGAAAGCGGTCTTGTTACTACTTTTTCTGATACCTGGCCGGATGTTATGTTCAATCAATATGATAACAACTATCAAAAACAACCAAACCCATATATGAATGTTATAGATGCTTACTATGATGGCAGTCTGCTTTCTATTTATGGTGAAGCCACCCCATATGGTATAAAAACCTTAGGAGACTGGTTTCTTCCGGATCGTATTATCATCAATGATACCATCTATATAGCACAGTGGAATATTAATGGTTTAACAGGATCAACCGATGCCCAGTATAAGCGCGGTGCATTTCATGCCAGAGTAGAACTTTCTGATGTAGTTCTTCCAGATACTTTCACGGTACAAGTTCCGCTGGCAACCAGTATAGATCCAAAAACCGGAAATTGCTATATGCAGACAATCAGCTTTGACATTTCCGGCTCTGCCAACGTAAAACCTGCAACTTCTGCCTATACTACAAGCGGTGCAGAAGTAACAATTGCTCAAAGCAAAATCTCTGCTTCTGGAACATATCTGGATCTTACTTGGAATTTTGGCAAAGACTATGACTCCTTCCAGAACTTTGATAAAGTAATGAACGACGATAATATTCACAACTGGGTATTCTGCAAAATTGCAGATTCCAATGGAAATACTTACAATACCCAGACGGAAAATGCAGCTTTTCATTCCTCTAACATGGCAAATGACTCAGACGATGGTGGAGAACGTGCTTATACCGACGATGATGGTAACTACTGCTTCCGCACACAGGTAGTTATTCCGACAATGACACAGGACTTCACTTCTCTGGAAGTCACACCTTATATTCATCTCGAAGATGGAACTGAAACTGATCTGGACTTTGCAGCCTTCCGGGTGGATTATGAATAGTATAGTTTTAGCATGTTTTTCAGAAAGCCGGTAATTGCCGGCTTTCTGTTATGAATTCACTTTCTACCTTATTGATTTGCTTTTTCTTTTCCTCGTAAAGCGGATATTCGCAATTCGCTTTCGCTACTTGCTCATGAACGCAGTCGCTTTGCGACCTGTCAGTGGGAGTTTTTAACTCCCACTGACATAAGCATCCCCTTTACCCACCGCTTAGTGCTCTACGTACTTGAAGCTGGGGAATGCTTATTCTGCGTTCAAGCTCACAAATACATGCTAAAGCCACCTGTAATTCCTGATTTTTTCCCACAAATCCTTTATTTTCAAGGCATGCAAAAAGCAGGAGCAGAAAATCCTCAGATTTTCCACTCCTGCTTTTTACTCATTTTTATATACCAGATGTAAAAAACACATCTGATATAACCTCCGGTCGGATTGCAGAGATGTGCAAAGGAAACATATCATGCTTCGCATGATGCACATCTCGCAACAAGAATGTCATAGACATTCTTGAATCATTTACAACTACTCTTCTTCTGTTGTCTCTTCCGGAAGGTTGATGGCAAGTCCAAGTTCTTCTAACTGCTTCTCATCTACAGTGCCCGGTGCCTCTGTCATCAGACAGGAAGCATCTTTTACCTTCGGAAATGCAATGACATCACGGATGGAATCTGCATGTACCATATGCATTACCATACGGTCTAAACCGTAAGCCAGCCCTGCATGTGGCGGTACACCATACTTGAATGCGGAAAGCAGGAAACCGAACTGATCCCATGCACGCTCTTTTGTAAATCCAAGTACCTCAAACATTTTCTCCTGAATATCATCCTGATGGATACGGACAGAACCGCCGCCAAGCTCAGTACCATTTAACACGATATCGTATGCTTTTGCACGGACAGCGCCCGGTTCAGAATCAATCTTGTCCCAATCCTCTTCCATTGGCATCGTAAACGGATGATGCATTGCCATATAGCGATTTTCTTCGTCAGACCACTCAAGTAACGGGAATTCTGTTACCCAGAGGAAATTATATTGATTCGGATCAAGCAGGTTCAGCTCTTTTGCCATATGAAGTCTCAATGCACCAAGAACTGCCCATACGACTTTATTTTTATCTGCAGCAAATAACAGCAGATCGCCCGGTTTTCCTTCCATAGCTTCTACTAATGCTGCCAGTTCTTCCTCTGTCATGAATTTTGCAAAAGAAGATTTGTATGTGCCATCTTCATTTACGCACAGGTAAGCCAGACCCTTTGCTCCATATGTTTTTGCCAGATCAACCAGTTTGTCGATCTGTTTACGTCCCATGGACGCTTTGCCCGGAACAGCGATACCTCGTACGCTGCCGCCGTTCTCCAATGCACCGGTAAATACACCGAATCCACAGTCTTTTACAACTTCAGATACATCGTGTAATTCCATGCCGAAACGGGTATCCGGTTTGTCGGAACCGTAACGGTCCATCGCATCCTGCCATGTCATACGCGGAAGCGGGATCTGCACATCCACACCGATTGCCTCTTTGAATACATATTTTAACAGACGCTCATTTACGTCTAATACATCATCTACATCTACGAAAGATAACTCCATATCCGCCTGTGTAAACTCCGGTTGACGGTCAGCACGTAAGTCCTCATCACGGAAACATTTGGTAATCTGGAAATAACGGTCATATCCGGAGCACATCAGCAGCTGTTTGAACAGCTGTGGAGACTGCGGAAGTGCATAAAAGCTTCCCGGATGTACACGGCTCGGTACCAGGTAATCTCTTGCTCCCTCCGGAGTAGATTTTGTCAGAACCGGTGTCTCAATCTCGATAAATCCTTCTTTTACCATAAAATCACGCATCAGATAAGCCACTTTGCTTCTGAGCATCAGGTTACGCTGTAAATCCGGACGACGCAGATCCAGGTAACGGTATTTCAGACGGATCTCATCTTTTGTCTGGGAATTCTCCTCGATATGGAACGGCGGTGTATCGGACTCAGAAAGGATACGAAGACTCTCTGCGATCACTTCAATATCACCGGTTTTTAAATTTTCATTTACTGCTGCAGAACGTTTCTGGATCTTACCAACAACTGCGATAACATACTCACTTCTGAGTGTCTCTGCTTTTGCAAATCCGTCGCTTCCTACACTGTTTTCATCAAATACGATCTGAAGCAGACCGGAACGGTCTCTCAAATCAATAAAGATCAGGCTGCCCAGATTTCTTCTTCTCTGTACCCATCCCATAACGGTAACGGTACTTCCGATATCTGCGCCGGATACCTCTGTACATCTATGGGATCTTTTCAATCCACGCATGGACTCTGCCATAATTTATTCCTCCTGTAATCACTCATGCACGATGCATTTCTGTTTTTCAAAAATCTGCATCTTACATCAGTTTCATTTCTTATTTAAAAAATTCTACAAAATCCTCATAACCTTCTTTTGAAAGCTGCTCTTTCTGGAATTTTTTATTTTTATTCATGCGGACAACCAGTACCTGCTCGCCATTTGCGCGGGCCTGCTGTGCCTGTCCGATCACTTCGCTGAGTTTATCTCCCGGATATCCTTTTTCAATCAGATATGCTGTTTTCTTCGGCTGCTCCGGAATCTGAAATCCGTTTTCCATCAGAAGCAGGATGATACGCTCAAATCCGATGGAAAATCCGCAGGCCGGAACATCTTTTCCGGTGAAGTTTCCAACCATCTTGTCGTAACGTCCGCCGCCGCCGCAGCTTCCGCCAAACTCCGGAATCGCAATCTCAAAAATAGTTCCTGTATAGTAAGACATGCCTCGTACCAGAGTCGGGTCAAATACCAGCTCAAAGGATGCTGTTTTTGTCGCATTGACTGCAGATGCGATCTCTTTCATGTTCTGAACGATCTCTGCATCCAGATAGTCACCTAAAGTATCTGCCAGATAGCTGATGCCATCTTCTGCCTGCTCCACACCGGTGAACAGAGACAGATATTTGTCGATTGCTTCCTGTGCGTAGCCTTCTTTTGCAAGTTCCTCTGCAACGCCTTCCAGACCAATCTTGTCCATCTTGTCCAGAATGATAAATACGGTATCGAACTCTTCCTCTGCAAATCCGCTGTAAGCCGCCATTGCTTTTAAGATACGACGCTCGTTGATACGGATCTCAAAATTTTTGAATCCAAGTTTGCCAAGTGTGGTAGTCGTAGCAAGAATCAGCTCGATCTCTGCCAGGTTGGACGGCTCGCCAAGAATATCAATATCGCACTGCATAAACTGACGGTAACGACCTCTCTGCGGACGGTCTGCACGCCATACATTTCCCATCTGAAGTGCCTTAAACGGGGACGGCAGATCATTTGCATGGTTCGCATAGTAACGGCAAAGCGGTACGGTCAGATCATATCTCATACCGAAATCAACCAGATCTGCCTCACTCTGTGCTGTCTCTAATTTCAGTTTCTCACCACGTTTCAATACTTTGAAAATCAGTTTCTCATTTTCTCCGCCCTGCTTATTGCTCAGGTTTGCAATATCTTCCATACACGGAGTCTCAATCGGAGTAAATCCGAATGCACGATACGTCTCCTTGATTATGCTCTGCACATAATCACGGATCTGCATCTCATCCGGCATAATATCTTTCATACCGTTTACCGGTTTTTTCTTTAAAGCCACTGTATATCCTCCATTCCATACAGATTGCTCTGTATTTTATATTATCTTATAAAACAGATTCCGATATCTGCTTTCGTATCCATTGCCAGACACAGACGTCTTTTCCAGTTTCTGTGTTCACATACATAGTTTATTATACGTTTGTGTGTTTGATATAGCAAGTGTTTTATCAGAGCTGACCACAGTTTTTCAGCAATTCCCGCTTCCGCTCTACCATCTCATCCACACGATCCAGGTAATTTATAATATCTTTTACATTTCCCACACGCTCGATACGCTTGCCATCTTCAAAAACAACTTTTGTGGTGGCACCTGCGCCAAGTGCCATAATGGTCTGTTTCTCTTCCATGATCAGAATGTTGTACACACCGGCTTTTCCCGGTTTTGCGTAGCCGACATTTTCAAAATTACCTGCCATGTTTTTCTGACGATACAGATAATATGGCTCCAGTCCCATCTCGTGGCAGCACTCAGCGGTCAGATCAATAGTCTGCGCAGTATTTTCAATGTGCAGGTTCTCATACTGCTCTTTCTGCATCCGCAGTCTGGCCGCACGTTTGATGGCCAGAGAATGGACTGTGATATTATCCGGATCCAGTTCTTCCAGCTGTCGCATCGTCTCACGCACATCCTCGATGGTTTCCTCCGGAAGTCCCACGATCAGATCCATATTGATATTGTCAAAACCAACCTCCCGTGCAAGTTTGAAACTGTCGATGGTCTGCTGCACCGTATGCTGACGGCCGATGAGACGTAATGTTTCTTCCTTCATCGTCTGAGGATTGATAGAAATTCTGGAAATATTGTGTCTGTGGATGACTTCCAGTTTTTCTCTTGTGATACTGTCCGGTCTGCCGGCTTCTACCGTAAATTCCAGAAGCTGCGTCTGTTTCCGCGCTTTTTCCATTTTACTGTCGGCATCTGTTAAAGCATTTTCAGTTCCAGCTCCATCCATAGGATTCTGCACTTCATCTATCACATCTATTTCATTCACATGTTCATCTGCATAGATCATTCTGCCCTGCTCATCCGCAATGCCAAAATAGCTTCCGATCATAGTCAGCAGGCGGTCCATCTGCTCTGCAGAAAGTGTCGTCGGTGTACCTCCGCCGATATAAACAGAATTCAATACTTTATGCTTGCATGCCTCTGCCGTGAAGGCAATTTCTTTTTCCAGTGCATCCAGATATTCATCCATGCGGTTCGCCCATTTTGCCAGCGGATAGGAGGTAAAAGAGCAGTACAGACAGGTGCTCGGACAAAACGGAATGCCCACATACAGACTGTATCCGTTCTCATAATCAATACGGCTCAGCAGTTCCAGCTCCCGCTTTGCAACTGACAGACTCAGCTCGATCTTTTCATCAGAAGCAAGGTATGTTTCCTTCATATAGGAACGAATCTCATCTTCGCTTTTTCCCTCCTCCAGCAGTTCCATCGGGATTTTTGTCGGACGGATACCGGTCAGAGTTCCCCACGGAAGTGTCTTACCTGCATACACAGTCAGCAGGTAATACAGTTGCTGCTTTAACTCATTTTTCGTCTTTTTCCGATCTTCAAAATCAACCTGAACACTACCGTCCAATGCCATTTTTTCTTCCATTGCACGATTCTCATGATCCTGTGCAACGGTTTCTTCTTTTGCTGCATCATCCTCTTCCTGAGTTTCTTGCTGATCATGTTCAAAAAACTTAAAATCAATCATGTGGTTTTCCCGGTCATAATTCACCACAAGATGAAATACACTTTCCGGAAACTCTTCCCGCGGCATGGCTTTTACAAGCACATCATGCTGTGGATAAAACGCTTTTACCAGAGAATGAATATCATATTCAAAATTCGGTTCATTTAATTGTACTGTGATCATCTTTATACCCTTTCGTGATAAAAGGAATTTTCATAATTATGAAAATTCCTTTTAAAATCATTATGCTAAGTACATATTATACTGTTTCTCGTATCCAATCGTGGTACGTGCCTCATGTCCCGGAAGGACAGCCGTATCATTTGGAAGTAAAAACAGTTTTTCTTTCACGGAACGCACCAGTTCCGACATGCTGCCACCTTTGAAATCCGTTCTGCCGACGGAGCCGCAAAACAGCGTATCTCCGCTTGCCAGCACTTTGTTTCCATCAAAATAATAGCAACATCCACCCTCGGTATGCCCCGGTGTAGAAATCACTTTGATCTTAAATCCTGCCAGATCAAGTACATCACCGTCTTTTGCATACACATCAGCATCATACGTCTCCGGGTTGCCAAACATTGCAGATACATTTTTCTGAATGTCGTGCATGGTAGCTTCTTCTTTCTCGCTTGCATACACCGGAACACCAAAGGCATCTGCCACCATCCGTGCATGATGTGCGTGGTCATAATGTCCATGTGTCAGCAATACTGCCTGCAGTTTCAACCCGCGCTCTTTGATGCGGCGGATCAGGTCTGCACCGTCTCCACCCGGATCAATGATCACCATTTCTTTTGTATCTGCGTTTACGATAAAGTAACAGTTTGTTCCGATATCGCCAACATTATATTCTTCAATTCTTAAATCTGCCATATACACTCCTGTTTCATTGTATTTATCAGCCTGTGGTACGTTCAATCTCAAATACGCTTTCAATCTGGCGCAGCTTTTCGCTCAGCATACTCAGCTCATCTTTTCCTTTGGTATAGAAGGAAACCACAATCGTTGCAATTCCTTTCTTACTGGTCCGTGAATTGATCGAATCAATATCAATGCCACGCTCCGTAAACACTTTTGAAATATCTACCAACAAGCCGGTACGATTGTTTCCAAAAATTTTAAGTTCTGCAAGGTAACGGCCATGTCCGCCGTTTTCTTCATCTGAAGCTCCCTGCTGCCACTCTGCCTCAATGAGACGCTGTCTGTCAAAATCCGGCAGCTGCATAATATTAACACAATCGGTTCTGTGAATGGACACACCCCGGCCTCTGGTCACGAATCCGACGATCTCGTCTCCCGGAACCGGACTGCAGCATTTTGAAAAATGTACTGCCACATCCGTCAGACCTTTGACAATAATACCACTCTTCTTGTGGGTTGTCCGCTCGACTTCCGCATGTTTCTCTTTCTGCTCGGAAGCATTTTCCACTACCTGTGCATCGGTCAGTTGTTGTGCATGCTCCTTACGGTACTCTTCCATCATACGGTTTATGATCTGTGATTCCGTCAGACCACCATGTCCCACAGCAGCCAGCACAGATTCCCAGTCACGGAAACCATATTTCCGCTGTACCTTTGCCTGATAATCCGGCTTATTGATATCACCAAAATTAATGCCTTTCGTTTTACAGTAATTCGTTAATAACTCCTTGCCTTTGATGATGTTTTCTTCTTTAAACTGATTACGGAACCACTGATTGATCTTATTCTTCGCCTGGGTACTTTTTACCAGATTTAACCAGTCACGGCTCGGGCCCTTGGAATTTGCCGACGTCAAAATCTCGATCCGGTCACCGTTGCGGATATTATAATCTATGGTTACCAGCCGCCCGTTTACCTTGGCTCCGATCATCTTATTGCCCACGGCCGAATGGATCCCATAGGCAAAATCAATCGGTGTGGAGCCTTTCGGAAGACTCTTAACATCACCGCTTGGCGTAAAACAGAATACACTGTCAGAAAACAGATCCAGATCACTCTTTAACAGGCTCATAAACTCCCGGTTATCGGACATATCCCGCTGCCATTCAAGGATCTGGCGCAGCCAACTTAACTTTTCTTCCTCACCGTTGATGCTGTTTCCGTTATTTGCTTCTTTGTATTTCCAATGAGCAGCAATACCGTATTCAGAAGTACGATGCATCTCTTCTGTACGGATCTGAATCTCAAATGGCTGACCGGTTGGTCCGATCAGCGTCGTATGCAGAGACTGATACATATTTGGCTTCGGCATTGCGATATAATCTTTGAAACGTCCCGGAATCGGTTTGTATTTCTCATGGATCACACCCAGTGCTGCATAACAGTCCTTGACATCATCCACAATAATACGGATTGCAAACAGATCATAGATCTGATCCAGAGTTTTGTTCTGGTTTACCATTTTCTTGTAAATACTGAAAAAATGTTTTGCCCTTCCCATAACCGTAGCCTTGATACCCGCATCCTTCAGACAGGCCTCCACATCATTCATCAGTCTGTGGACATACGCATCTCTGGCAGATTTCCGGACAGCAATTTTTTCTACCAGATCATAATACGCTTCCGGCTCCAGATACTTTAACGACAGATCCTCCAGCTCGATCTTGATCTTGGAAATACCGAGCCGCTGTGCGATCGGTGCATAGATATCCATGGTCTCACGGGCTTTTTCCTTCTGCTTCTCCGGCTTCATATATTTCAGCGTACGCATATTGTGCAGACGGTCTGCCAGCTTGATAATAATGACACGGATATCCTTTGCCATGGCAAGGAACATTTTTCGCAGATTTTCTGCCTGCACTTCAATCTTATCCGCATCATAGGCAATCTGTCCCAGCTTTGTCACACCATCCACCAACAATGCCACTTCCGGACCAAATTCTTCTTTGATCTCCTCATCAGTCATGACCGTATCTTCCACTACGTCATGAAGCAGTCCCGCCACGATTGTTTCCTTATCCATCTCAAGCTCCGCCAAAATGATGGCCACATATAATGGATGGATAATATACGGTTCTCCGGATTTACGCACCTGCGTCTTATGTGCTTCCGCAGCAATCTGATATGCCTTTTCCACCATGGAAATATCTGCTGACGGATGATATTTCTGTATAATCTCAATCAGATCCCGATGCAATTCCTCCGGACTGACAAAATCCCTGATTGGAACGATCGCTGAGTCCAGAACGGCTGCCGGCTCAATTGACTGAAGCGCAGCTTCATCAATCTGCATTTTCGTCCGCGGTATGTTATTGTTTTCTGAAATTATCTTTTTTTCTTTTGTTTCCATCTCGATCCCACCTATTCCAACATTATAATGAAATTTATTATAAATTGCAACGCTTTCCAAATGCAGATGCTGCTTGTTACCGCCATCAACGCCATACCAACGGTAACTTAATTGTTACTTTTTAGAGTATCACACGATTTTACAAAAAAATAGCCATTTTTTTGAATTTTCTTGAAAACAAACTACTTTTCAGATACAATGCTTAGTAGAAACGCCAATTTACTATAATTTTTGGCAATGATAAGGAGGCAATTATGGCACAGAATCCAATCGTAACAATTGAAATGGAAAACGGCGATATCATCAAAGCAGAGCTTTATCCGGAAATCGCCCCAAATACAGTAAATAATTTCATCTCTCTGGTAAACAAAGGATTTTATGACGGTGTGATCTTCCACCGTGTCATCAGAGGTTTCATGATCCAGGGCGGAGATCCGGAAGGAACCGGTATCGGCGGACCGGGATACAGCATCCACGGCGAATTCTCCAACAATGGTTTCACAAACAACTTGAAACATACACCGGGTGTTCTTTCCATGGCACGTACTATGATGCCAAACTCCGCCGGAAGCCAGTTCTTCATCATGCATGCAGCTGCTCCGCATCTTGATGGCGAATATGCAGGCTTCGGTAAGGTCATCGAAGGTATGGAAAATGTAAATAAGATCGCAGAAGTTCGTTGCGATTACAGTGACCGCCCAATGGCTCAGCAGAAAATGGCAAAAGTAACCGTTGAGACATTTGGTGTAGATTATCCGGAACCGGAAAAATGCTAATTTGTTTGCATGGCTAAAACTTTAAAATAATGAAAGCGTCCCATTTTATTTTTTCTTGTCAGCTAGCAATCGCTTGCCAAGAAAAAATAAAATGGGACGCATTTACGTTACGATGCAAAAATTTTTACGCCATGCCTCTTAACGTCGCCGTGCCCGCGCCTTATATTTCTTCTCGCCGAAGATCCAGAACAGGATCAGTGCGATCAGTGTTCCGATCACCATGCCCACAATGACATCGCTCGGATAATGCACGCCCACATAGAGTCTGGACAGCGAAATTGCAAAAGCCAGAACCAATGCCGGCACACCGATTCCACGCGGACAGCTTTTATAGATCACAACTGCCGATGCAAAAGAAGCGGATGCATGACCGGAAGGGAATGACCAGTCCGGCTGTGCTGCGATCAGGCACTGCAATCCTGCTACCACTTCATAAGGACGGACCCGTGCCACATAATTCTTCAGCAGGAAGTTCGTCACGCAGAGGGAACCCAATAATGCCAGCAGAGAAAGGAGTCCCGCACGTCTGGTCTTTTTGGAAAACAGCAGAACAATGGATAACACGATCCATACGATTCCCGTGTTGCCAAGATTCGTGATGGCGATCACAATCGGATTCAGTGCTTCCATACGCAGATGTTCCTGAATAAAAAGCAGAATCTGCCCATCCCATATATGTAATTGTTGAATAACGGTATCCAGCGTTATCATTGCTCTCTTTCCTTTCCAGATTGTTTTATCAAACGTGTGCTATCACACACTTCACCGTAATTTTCCAGTAAAGAAAGTCCCACTGTACAAAAGCAGGTATCAGTGGGACTCCATAATATTTATCAGAATTTAAAGATTGCCACTCCGTATGGTGGGAGTTCGTATGCGAAGGAATACGGTCTTCCGTCACATTCTGATTTTTCAGACTGATAAACAGTCGGACGTTCTGTGCCCTCGCCACCGAATTTTGCATCATCGCTGTTCAGCAATAACGTATATTTTTTCTTTTTCGGTACACCCACGCGATAATCCAGACGTGCCATCGGTGTAAAATTGCATACAAACAACAGGTTGTTTCTGCCGGATTTTCCGTGACGAACAAAACTGAAAATACTGCGGTATCCGTCATTCGGATTGATCCATTCAAATCCGTCCGGCTGATCATCCAGTTCATACATTGCCGGATATTTTTTATAAATAGTCAGCAGTTCTTTTACAAATGCCTGTAAATGGCTGTGATTTTCATCGTTTAAAAGTTCCCAGTCAAGTTCCCGTTTTTCGCTCCACTCCCGGAGCTGTCCGAAGTCCTGACCCATGAACAGCAGCTTTTTGCCCGGATGTCCCATCATAAACGCATATCCTGCCATCAGATTGCGGTATTTGTCAATGCCAAGTCCCGGCATTTTATTCAACATGGAACATTTCAGATGAACAACCTCATCGTGAGAAAGTACGAGAATGTATTTCTCACTATAATTGTAACTCATGGCAAATGTCATCTTATTATGATTGTCTTTGCGGAAATATGGATCCAGTTTCATGTAATCCAGAAAATCATGCATCCATCCCATGTTCCATTTATAAGTGAAATCCAGTCCGCCGTCCTCGGCTTTTCCGGTTACCATCGGCCATGCGGTGGATTCCTCTGCGATCATAACTGCTCCCGGATTTCTGCCGCAGACCAGTGTATTCAGATGGCGGAAAAATTCAATCGCTTCCAGGTTTTTATTTTCACCGTATTGATTTGGAACCCATTGTCCGGCTTCTTTACCATAATCCAGATACAGCATGGAAGCAACCGCATCCACACGAAGACCATCAATATGATACTTCTCTACCCACAGTAATGCAGAGTTCAGAAGGAAATTCTTGACCTCAGTCTTACCATAGTCAAAAATCTTGGTTCCCCAGTCCGGATGCTCACCTTTTCTCGGATCCGCGTACTCATAGAGGCAAGTTCCGTCAAACTCAGCCAGTCCGTGGGCATCCCGCGGAAAATGCGCCGGAACCCAGTCCAGGATAACACCGATCTTATGTCTGTGCAGGTAATTGATCATATATGCAAAATCCTCCGGTGTTCCGTAGCGGGACGTCGGTGCAAAATATCCTGTTACCTGATATCCCCAGGAACCGTCAAACGGATACTCGGAAATTCCCATCATTTCTACATGGGTGTAACCCATTTCCTTGACATATTTTGTCAGTTCTACTGCCAGTTCACGGTATGTATAAAAGCCGGTGTCTTCCTCATAGCCTGCATGACGTTTCCAGGAACCCGGATGCACTTCATAAATGGACATTGGCTGACGGTACACCTCATCATCCTTATGTGCCGCACGTGCTTCCATCCATTTTTCATCGGACCATTTCAGCTTACTGATATCTGCGACTTTTGATGCAGTGCCCGGACGCAGTTCCGCATAGTTTGCATAAGGATCTGCCTTATAAAGTTTTCTGCCATCCTGGGTTTCAATGAGATATTTGTACATATCACCAATCTTTACATTGCTGATAAACAGTTCATAAATTCCATTTGGCTCCAGACGTTTCATTTCATGAGAGGTCTCATTCCAGTCATTGAAAGAACCAATGACCCATACACGTTTTGCATTTGGTGCCCATACCGCAAAGTTGACACCCTGCCATCTGCCCTTTTTACATGGATGCGCCCCCAGTTTCATATACATGTCATAATGTACACCTGCGCCGAACAGATACATATCATACTCAGAAATGTTCCCCATAGTGTTTTCCTCCTTAAAAACCACTCACTTTTATTGCGATTATTCAAAATCTTTTTCATGAAGAATCAGATAATCATTCTCATTATATTTCTTTGAGAAAATAGAACCAAACGCCTTCTTGATTCCGCCGCCTTCTGCATTTTCAATCGCCTCATCCACAATATCCTTGACCTCGGCCAGTGTGGTTGCACGCTCCAGTTTTTGGATATTGTTGATACGATTGTATAAAGCAAGTACCCCCATCTGGTCAATGGTGCACTCCATCTCTTTTGCATAAGATTTTCCGAATTCTACCAGTTCATCGATCGTAAAAATAGGGATGTCCACTTTCTCGGTAAATTTCTTTGCAAAACCAAAATCCAGCTGCATTGCCTTGCGGATTCCAGCTCTCGTATCCTCCAGAAGGATCACCATACCTCTTGTATTCTGTTCCATCAACTGAGACATACGGAGGGCAGTCTCACGGTTCAGTTCTCCTGCTTTATCAATGATCAGATAACCACCGTCAATCTGCGGAATCAGTGCCGCAAAATCTTTTCCATTCAATGATGATGCACTGATCTTACCAATCTTGGCATCTTCATTTCCTACTTCTTTCTCAATAGCTTTGATCAGACTGGTGGCAAATACGGTCTTACCGCTGCCTTCCTCACCCTGGATCAGAATGTTGCCTGTCAAAGATGTAACCGAATTACCAAGTCTGGATTTTACTCCCAGTAAAATCTGGCGGATCTGATCTTCCATACCCGGAACCGGAAGGAAATAAGAGAACAGTTCTTTCTGTTCTTCCGTCAGTTCATATGCTTTCTGCTCTTCTTTCAGATCATCCGGCAATTTGATCTCCGGCAAAACACCGGTATCCTGTGAAACCGCTGCTGCTTTGCCTACCGGTACTTCCACATTGGCATTCTCCACAAACATTTGTGTCGCCTGTACCAGCATTTTCTCCAGTTCTTCATCCGGCGCGGATTCTACCACATGCAGTTCATCCTCATCTGCTTGATCCTCCATGGATACAGATACTGTTTCTGACGCAGCTTCTGTGTCTGTAGTTTCTGCATCTCCTGCTTCTGTATGTCCAGACTCATCCGGAGTTTCTGCACTCACTCTGTTCTGATATGCAGAAAGGTCGGGCATTTCCCTTGTAACACCCGAAATATCAGCTGCTGCGATATCTTCTTCTACTACAGGATCAGATGTATCTGTAGATACCGTATCATCGGCTGTATCATCCGCTTCACTGTTTTCCTGTGCCATTTCTTTTTCCAAATCAGAATCAGCTTCTTCAACAACGGAAGTCTCTGCCTGATCAGTGCTGTTTTCTGCAGATGCAGATTTCATAACTGCATCATCATCAGAATCTGTGGATTCTGCTTTTGCTGCTGTCGTTTCATCTTCAGACGATATATCATCCGATGCTTCAACGTTTTCTGTCTCTTCAGGAGCTGCTGCGCTCTCATTTTCTGCCGCTTCCTCATCGGCTGCCTTCATCGTATCATCAGAAGCAAGTTTTGCAGCTACGGTATCTTCCGGAACCGGCAGATCTTCTCCCGGTGTCGCAGACAAAATCGGGATCAGTGTCTTCAGACGATCCATGATCTGACCGGCTTCCAACAATGCATTTTCTTTGGACATTTCTAGTTTCTTCTGATCTGCTGCTGCCATGGCAGCTTCCGCCGCACGCTTTGTCTTCTTCCACTCTTCCAGTACTTCTTCAATACTTGCCTGTGCAGAAGCGACTTCCTCGGCATCTGTCTTTTCACCGGCATGTTTGATTTCTTTTATCTCACTTTGTGCATCATCTGCATTTTCTCTTACTTCTTCTTTTGCAATATCCTGCTTTTGAGTCTCCTGCTCTTCTTTTTCCGATTCTTCCTGTTCCTTCATTAAAGCATGGAAATCTTTTTTCAGGGAACGGTCTACCTGGGCGTTGATTTTTTCCTGATCAAAGGCATGCTCTGCCTCTTCTTCATGCTCGCCATTCAGATATGGAATATCACTGACAATCTTTTTGATATTTTCCATCGTATCGGCAACGGTTTCTTTTTCTGTAGCATTCATGATCTGACGCATGCTTTTCGCCAGTTCTTCCTGCAGTTTGGAAGTATTGAATTTACTTGCCGTTACAGTTGTCTCCGATGCTTCTTCGGATGTGCATTCCGCTGTCTTTACCATCTCTTTGATGACATTTTTCCGCTCTGTACTCTGCGGCAGACTGATCTCCACCATGCCTTTTTTCTCACGGAACTGCTTGTATTTATCCTCCTGTGCCGGAGTCAACGGCTGATACAGACGCTTCAGATCCAGTGCTTTCTCCACGTATTCACCATCGCCGAACCAAAGGATCAGTTCATCGCAGGTTTCCACACACTTGTCCCGCAGTTCTGCCTGTCCGTACAGAACTGCCAGCTCATAAGCCCATTTTTCTGTATATTCATGTTCTTTGAGTTCTTCCAGGATCGCAATACGGTCTGTCAGTGGCTGATCTTTCAGACAGCTGATCTCATAAGCCAGCACATAACGCATATTATCTTTCGGTGCAATCTCAAGAAATTCGTTGTAATATTCCTCTGCCTCATCCACATGTTTTGCCTTAATGGCTACCTCTGCCAGCTGGCACACGATATTTCTGCCAATCGGAGAATGATCATATGCCTGCAGCAATACTTCACGGCATGCATCGTATTTGCCTGTTTTTTCATAAATCTCGCCAACCATGCACAGCGTTGTGCTGCTGCGGACCTTTTTCCAATTGATGGTATCTGCCATCTCCGCTGCTGTCAGATAATCTCCTGCTGCGAACAGATTCTGAATCTGCTCCAGTTTCAGTTTATACTCATACTTATCCACCGTTATTCACCTCATGTCTGTATTTTATTGATTTTTCAGATGTTATTTTTTCTTTTTAAAATTGATATGCTTTGTTTTTGACTCTTTTTCTTCTGCTTTTTCTGCAAATTCTTTCTCTGGATCTTTCATTTTCACCTGATTAGTCACGGTATCCACCGTATCAAGCTCGATATATTCCTTCGTCTGCTCCGGCAGCTGCCGTTTTCTCAGCACATGTTCTACCACTCGTTTTATGATATAGTACAGTACCGCAAAAATCGGTACACCAAACAGCATTCCTATTACACCGAAACTTCCGCCGAAAAGCAAAATTGCAAAGATAACCCAGAACGGTGACAGTCCCGTCGTGTTGCCAAGGATTTTCGGTCCGATGACATTTCCGTCCACCTGCTGCAAAATGATAATGTAGATAATGAAGTAAATTCCCTTCATCGGATCTACCAGAAAAATCAGGATTGCACTTGGAATAGCTCCGATATACGGTCCGAAAAACGGAATGACATTTGTCACACCGACAATTACACTGACAAGTGCCACATACGGCATCCGCAAAATTGCCAGACTTGCAAAACAGATACATCCGATGATCAGGGAATCAATGATCTTTCCAATAAAAAATCCACCAAACACCTCGTCTGCTTTCCGGACAACTTCCATCACTACGTTGCCGTAACGTGGACGGAAAATCGCATAAATGATTTTCTTTAACTGCCCGATAAATTTTTCCTTTGTCATCAGGACATATACGGAAACGATAAATCCAATGATCACATTAAATATAGCTTTCACCACGTTATAGACACCGGTCGTAATACTCGCAATAAAATCAGACTGCTGCAGTACACTCTTGCGCAGCCATTCCTCCAGATATTTGGATGCATCTGCGATAAATGTATCCAGCGGACCGGCCAGTGGACTGTCCTGTTTTAAGAAACGGTCTACCCACTCGGTCAGGTTCTGCACTTTTTCATTCATGCTCAGGACAATATCTTCGATACACACGATCAGCTGCGGTATGATCAGCCAGATCAGTACTACAATGATCGTCAGAAATACCGCCATGGCAAACGCTACCGATGCAGCCCGCATTTTCTGACACTGCTTATGTGTCAGTTCTTCTGACTTCTGTCTGCTTTTTTTATATAAAAAACGTTCAAACCATTTCATGATCGGATTGAGCAGATATGCCACGATCAATCCCACAATAATAGCCTGAAGACTTTGAAAAATCTCCTGAAAACCGGAAAATAACCCGTCAAATCTCAATACCACAAAAAAGATTGCGATACACACCATTACCACCAGAATGGCCGTCAGACCAATTGCCAGGTAAGGGCGGATATCAAGATTTACTTTCTTTTTCTCCGGTTGTTTCTGAGTTGCAGTATATTCTTTTTTTGTCTCTTCCTGCATGCTAAAACTGCCTTTCTAAAAATCCGGGAATCCGGTTGCAGACTCCACTGAAAATATGAAATAAGTATACCATACTTTTTCTGTACATAACAGAATTGTTCACAAAAAAATCAAAAGAATCCCGTTTCCAGGATTCTTTTTGACTTTATTCATCAGATATTTTTCAAGTCGAACGCACGTGAGACTTGGTGCGTGATTCTGATCAGCGAAAGCTGACATATTTTTCTCAGAATCACTGTACTCTACACTTCGTTTCTTTTCTGTTTGAGAATCTTAATCTCTGTAATAATTGATCAGGCAGCCTTTCAGAATAATGGTTCTCTCATCGTCTGTCAGATCACCCATTTTCAGTGTGAACGATTTTAACCCGCCGTCTTTTACCACGTATGCCTCGATATCTGTCAGCTTGTCCTCAATGGCTTTGCGTACATTCGGGACAAACAGATAATCACCGTTTGCGAATGGCAGATCTCCTTCCGGAATCAGGAATGGAAGCATACCCCAGTTGATCAGGTTGGAACGGTAACGTTTTGTTGCATATTCATTTGCAATATTCGCCCATCCGCCTAATACTTTCTGACAGGAAGCAGCCTGCTCTCTGGCGGAACCGTCACCCGGCTTTACTGCAAAAATCGTACTTCCGATACCGAAGTTTTCACGGTTCAAATCCGGATATTTAGTCTTGATTGTCTCGATCACCGGTGCAAGTTCCGGTAATGCTTCCGCCGGTTTTTCACCGTTGACTCTTGCTTTCTCTGCCTTCTGTACTTCTTTCGCACGGCCGACATATTCCGGATCCTTTCTGGACAGGGCAAACTCAGCCAGTGCCAGCGGATTGGAACGGTAGGAAGAAGTCTCGCCGGACGGAATCAGCTCATCTGTTGTAGTAACCGGATCGTGGATCTCAGATACTACTTTCAGTACCAGGTTGTCTGTCAGTGCACTCATTGCCGGCCAGTCTTTGATGTTCGGTCCGAATTTCAGTTCCTGATCCGGATCAGCTACACCCTTGCTGTCAAATACACGGTTTTCATAAATTGATTTATCAAAGAAATATTTCGGTCCTGTATATTCTACATCCAGATCCGTTGCCGGTGTCAGATATCCTTTGTTTGCAGCGGTTGCAGCGATGGAACGTGCATCCATCAGTGCTACGGAAGCGATCTGACCGTTCTGCAGTTTGGAGCCTTCCCGGTTCGGGAAGTTTCTCGTTGTATGACGGATACTGAATCCATTGTTGTTCGGTGTATCACCAGCTCCGAAGCATGGTCCACAGAATGCAGTTTTCATGATCGCACCGGTCTCCATGATCTTCGCTGCTGCACCATTTTTTACCAGTTCCATATAAACAGGCATACTTGCCGGATATACACTTAAGGTAAACTCATCCGGTCCGATACTCTTGCCATTCAGAATGTCTGCTGCTGCACAGATGTTTTCAAATCCACCGCCGGCACATCCTGCGATAATACCCTGATCTACATACAGTTTTCCATTGCGGATCTTGTCACGCAGTTTATATTCTACGGCTCCGTCCAGACTTACCAACGCGTTCTTCTCAACCTCTGCCAGAACGTCTTCCAGGTTTGCATTTACTTCTTCAATCGTATATGTATTGCTCGGATGAAATGGCATAGCGATCATTGGTTTGATTTCGCTTAAGTTCACTTCTACACAGCCATCATAATAAGCAACTTTCTCTGGTTTCAGTTCTGCATAATCTGCAGATCTGCCATGGATATCATAAAATTCTCTGATTTTGTCATCCGTTACCCAGATGGAGGACAGGCAGGTGGTCTCTGTGGTCATAACGTCCACGCCGATACGGAAATCAGCACTCAAAGATGCCACACCAGGTCCGACAAACTCCATAACTTTATTATTCACATAACCGTTTTTAAATACGGCACCGATAATTGCCAGAGCCACATCCTGCGGTCCGACACCTTTCATCGGCTCACCGGTCAGATAGATCGCTACCACACCCGGCATTTTGATGTCATATGTTTTGCAGAGCAGCTGTTTTACCAGCTCCGGTCCACCCTCGCCCATTGCCATGGTACCCAGTGCACCATATCTTGTATGAGAATCAGAACCAAGAATCATTTTTCCGCCGCCTGCCAGCATTTCACGGGCAAACTGATGGATGACTGCCTGATGAGGCGGTACATAAATTCCACCATATCGCTTTGCACAGCTCAGACCAAACATATGGTCATCCTCGTTGATGGTTCCACCAACAGCGCATAAACTGTTGTGACAGTTTGTCAGTACATACGGAACCGGAAATTTCTCCAGACCTGATGCACGGGCAGTCTGAATGATACCGACAAAAGTAATGTCATGGGAAGTCAGCTTATCAAATTTAATCTGCAGCTGTTCCATATTTCCGGAAGTATTATGTGCTTTCAAAATACGATATGCCATTGTACCCGTTGCAGCTTCTGCAGCGGTCACTGTTTTTCCTGTTTTTGCCGCAAGACATGCAGCAGCCTCCTGATTATCTTCGATAATCTCCGTTCCATTGAGCAGATATACACCATTCTCATGTAATTTCATGGTTCTGTGCCCTCCTTAGAAAATTCTTTTTTACACTCTCTGTTGTTCTGTCAGTGATTTTGACAATAATTCTTCTCTATTATAATAAGGTGCCTCATAAAAAGCAAGGTTTTTCACTTCAGTCAATTAAAGTTGTAAATCGTACCATTAATGTTATTCCTTACAGCGGAACGTAAGCTTCACCCGGAAGAGATCATCCTCCAGATCAATCTCAAATTTGCCGCCCATAAGTTCCGTCAGCATTTTTGAGATGGAAAGTCCCAGACCGCTTCCTTCGGTACTGCGGGATTCATCTCCCCGCACAAACCGCTCCGCCAGCGTATCTGCATCCACATTCAGCAGTTTTTCAGAAATATTTTTCATGGTAAAGGTTGCCTCATAGCCATCCTTAGCCACCTCCGCATACACCCGTGTGTCCGGCATCGCATACTTTGCTGTATTATTATACAAATTTCCGATGACACGCCACAGCTGTCTTCCATCTGCATAGATCATCACCGCTTCCTTTGGGAATTTACTGATGACATTCAGCCCTTTCTGCTCCAGTTTTTCATTAAATTCACCACCGGTCTGACGCACCAGTTCCACCAGATCAATGTCATCCATCTGCAGTGTAATATTTCCGGAAGAAATACGGGACACATCCAACAGATCTTCCATTAACTGTTTTAAGCGCATCGCTTTCGATTCCAATACTTCTATATAGGATTCCGCACTTGGATTATCGATTTTTTCCCGGCGCAGCAGACCTATATAATTAATGATGGATGTAAGCGGTGTCTTGATATCATGGGAAATATTCGTGATCATATTCGCTTTCATCCGCTCATCCCGTACGCTTTCACCGATGGCATTGGCCAGACCCTCGCCAATATGATTGATGCCTTCCGCCAACTGATATTCATCGCCCTGATACTCACTCAGATTCAGCTTATAATCAAATTTTCCCTGGGTGATCTGTTCAATACCTTCCAGGATCTTCCTTCGCTGTATCACACGTTGTGAAAAATAGATCAGCGTGAACACCAGGAAGATTGCCAGCAGAATGTATGCCCAGATGTACCCACAGTGAAAAGCCAGATAGGCTATGGCGACATTTGACAGTACAATCCCCCAGATTACCAGAGTCATCCGGTTGCCCAGATAACGGTTATGCATAGTGTCTTTCAGATTGACCAGCAGCCAGTGCAGGTAACTGTTTTCAAAAAATGTATCTGCTTTTACCCGACGCACCAGACTCAGGTACATGCCCATAAAACAGCAATCCGCTAATACGGCAAAGGTTCCTACTATAACCATACGGCTCATAACACCATAACTCTGGCTGTGCACCCGCATGCCAAGTGCCGTCAGGCAGATACTGAACACAAACAACAGCGCAATGGGAATCTCCGTCCGGATCTTGTCAAAATTCGTCAGATGCACTTCCTTATCTTCACTCCGTTTTGCCGCAGCTACTGTCATATAACACAGTCCGATCAGCCACACCACAATACCGACTGCTGCCAGCACAAGACTCCGCTGCGCCCAGGGATACAATTTATCAAACTCCCGCTTTGCCACAGCCAGATCATCCTCCTGTGGGAATTTCACATCCACCGCTACGATCAGACTGAAGTCGCCTTTCTGCAGTTCATTATACTGTGCCATGTTCTGATAATAGTTATTTTCCATTCCGCCAATGTTTGTCTCAAAGCGGAACGTTTTGTTGTTATAACTCAGATACCGTCCGTATTTTACCGCCTGATCATAGGCATCTTCCTGCGTTTTGGTTTCTTTCATATTTGTCACATATGTATTATCCCTAAGATCACCCAGCCAGTAATATACATTGGTATTATTCTGGTCATATTTGTTGTTGTAAACTTTGTAATCCGCAATTTTTTCCGGTGATGCGTTCACGGTCTCCGGACGGTTCTCATCAAATACTCCGTCCGTTTCAAACGCTTCCCGCAGATTCAGATAATCCAGCAGCTGCATCATCTGTTTCGAAAACGTCCGCTCAAAATAACCGGATTCCACGAAAGAAGAATTTTGCAGATCCCCCATATTCAGCATATTCTGATTGACACAGGTACTGAACAACACGATACTGACTGAGGCCACCACCGCCGCAATCATCTGCAGACCGATCACAATGGCTTTTGCCAGTGATGAATAGCGCTTTCTGTTCTGTTCCATCGATTACCTCGGTTCTATTTTTTCAATCTTGTATCCAACTCCCCAGACCACTTTCAGATACTGCGGCTCCTTTGGATTAATCTCTATTTTTTCTCTGATGTGGCGGATATGTACCGCTACTGTATTGTCCGCTCCGATGGCTTCTTCATTCCATATATTTTCGTAAATCTGATTAATAGAAAATACCTTGCCCTGATTTTTCACCAGAAGCAGTAAAATGTTATATTCAATCGGAGTCAGACGGACTGCCTCTCCATACACACTGACGGACTTCAGATCGTCATTGATCGCCAGTCCGCCGCTCTGAAATACTTTGCTGGACTCTGCCGCGTTGCCCAGCTTTGTATAACGGCGCATCTGGGAATTGACCCTTGCCACCAGTTCCAGCGGATTAAATGGCTTTGAGACATAATCATCCGCTCCTACATTCAATCCGAGAATCTTGTCTGAATCTGCTGTCTTTGCTGACAGCACGATGATTGGCATATTGCTCTCTTCCCGGATTTTTAAGATTGCACGGATTCCGTCCAGACGCGGCATCATTACATCGATGATGACAAGCTGTATCTCTTCCTTGCGAAGTACCTCCAGAGCCTGCACACCATCATACGCCTTAATCACATGATATCCTTCCTGCTGGAGATAAATCTCAATGGAATCTACAATTGCTGTATCATCATCACACACTAATATATTGTTCAACAAAATCTCTCCTACTCCTTTCCAAAGATCAGATCTTTCAACAGCGAACCTGCATCCCGTTTTTCCTTTTTCCGGGCTGTATTCTGTGCCTGCTCTGCCGCAAATTCATCTGCCAGAACCGCCTGACGGATGGATTCTTCATCCGGAAATTCCGGATTTGGATGCACGCTCTCTCCTCCGGAACCATCCGCTGCATCTGCTGTCTGCTCCTGACCATCCGCTTTTGCGTTCTGACTTTCCCTCCATTTAAAATAAGCTGCATTTGTATTGATCTTAATATCCGGTTTTTCCGCCGGTGCCGGTTCGCACAGTATATCCTCCGGTTTCTTTGTTCCGGAATTTTCAAAATACTGCTCATTCACTTTGATTTCCGGACTGGAAGGCGGTGTGTAGATCATGTTTTTTGCATACTGTACTCCGGTTTCCCGCTCAGCATCCAAATCCCTTTTTTTTCGTGCCCGCTCTTTATTGATATCATCAATAATGGACAGGTATTTCTTTGTGTCCGTCAGATCCGCCAGTTGCCCCTGTAATTCGTTTTCATGTGCCTGCAGCTTGTCCTTCTGTTCCCGCAGATCTTTCCGGAACTGCAAAAACAAATCATTCATGGAATCGTTGGTATGATCCATCAGTTCCCGGATCGCACCGATCATATCTGCCGTATAAATGACAGATGCAGCATACACATCCTCCGCGTTTGCATTGGCCGCCTCAATAATTTCATCCCCTTTTTTACGAAAAGCCCGCTCCGCATTGCTTCTGCTCTGCCGTGTCTGCTCATACTGATCCATCATATCGTAAATCCCCTGATTCAGCCGATCCAACAGATTCAAAAACTGCTTGCGGTCTATGATTACTTTATCCGGGTGTCCATTGTATGTTTCACTTTTTGAAAATGCCACATGGATTTCTTTTAATACCCGCTCTACTTTATCTTGTGGGCTCATAGTTTCCTGTCCTCATTCCTTCTTCTTTTCTACTTGAATTTTTATACTTCGATCAGTTCATACTGGTCAGTACCAAGACCAATCTTGACCGCATGCTCGATGCAGCTTCTCCAGTTTGTATCCGGATGTGTAAAATAGAAATGATCGTGTCCGTGTCCGCAGTCACATTCTCCGTGCTCATGTTTATGCTGCTCTATATTTTCAGCCAGCACACTGTTTGACAATACCGGCTGCTGATTACACAGATCCGCGCAAGCCATGTCCAGAGCTACCGGATCAAAAGATGCCAACATACCAACGTTCGGAATGATCGGGCGGTCATTTTCTGGATGACAGTCACAGTTCGGTGACACATCACAAATCAGTGAAATATGGAAACACGGACGATCCTTGCAGATTGCCAGCGTGTACTCTGCCATTTTGCAGTTTAAGATATCATTGGACTCGGAAAGCCCCGGTGTCACTGCATCTTTCGGACAGACACCAACACATCTGCCGCAGCCCACACATTTATCATGATTGATCTGTGCTTTGCGTTCGTCAATGGTAATGGCATCGTGGGCACATACTCTCGTACACATACCGCAGCCCACACAGAGTCTTTTGTTCACATATGGCTTGCCTGCACTGTGCTGCTCCATTTTTCCTGCCCGGGATCCGCCGCCCATACCGATATTTTTGATGGCACCGCCGAAACCGGTTGACTCATGTCCTTTGAAATGGGTCAGGGAGATCAGGATATCCGCATCCATCAGCGCACGGCCGATCTTTGCCTCTTTGACATACTCGCCCTCCACCGGAACAAGTACCTCATCGGTACCTTTTAGTCCGTCCGCGATGATAACCGGGCAGCCGGTAGCATACGGAGTAAATCCATTCATATATGCAGTCTCCAGATGATCTACCGCATTTTTACGGCTTCCTACATACAGTGTATTACAATCTGTCAGAAACGCTTTTCCACCCTGTTCTTTTACGATATCTGCAATGACTTTTGCATAATTCGGGCGCAGAAATGCCAGGTTTCCATATTCTCCAAAATGAATTTTGATTGCTGCATAATGATCCTGAAAATCAATGTTTTCGATACCAGCAGTCTTTACCAGCCGTGCCAGCTTCTGCATCAGATTTTCTGTAAAACTTGTTTTAAATGATGTGAAATATACTTTTGATTTTTCCATTGTTCTAACTCCTCGCTTAATAGATGCACTTAGCAATCCGTATAATCAATATTTTTTGGGAAGTGACATCCACTTTTAGTTTACCATAATCGCTCTTTTCTTTACAGTTAAAATTTTCTTAACTCCATCCCCATTTGACGTTATCTTCAAGTCGAACGCATGTGAGACCTGGTGCGTAATTCTGGCCAGCGTAAGCTGACATATTCATCTCAGAATCACTGCACCGCTACACCTCAGAAGTATTTCTCGCCAAAAAAGATGTTTTCCTGTATAATGCTATGGAAATCATTTTCAATATTGTTTTAATATGAAACAGAAAGAGAACCCAAATTTATGGAAATCATTCGTACTTATGGAAATATCATAAAAAAATATGCTCCGGATCATCCACTGGCCGCTTTTCGCATGATCAAAGCCGGTCTGGCACTGGAGCAATTTCGCAGCCGGAACCTTGCTGATAAGAAATTGCCAGGTGCTTACCAGTATCTGAACACCTATGCCGTAGGGGAAGTACTGGAAGCGCTGAAACATCCGGAGACTTCCGTCTGGGCAAATATTTTTGCCCCGGTGGAGCTGCTGCAATGCTTTGGTCTGCACAGCCTGTCCATCGAATGTCTGTCTTCATTTCTGTCCGGATTTACCATTGAGGACTATTTCCTTGACTATGCGGAAAATGAAGGACTGGCCTCCACACTGTGCTCTTATCACAAAAATTTCATTGGTGCCATCGACAGCGGCATTATCCCGCCGGCGGCCTTTGCGGTCACCACGTCAACCATCTGTGACGGAAACGTCAACACGTTCCGACATCTGTCTGAAAAGCATCATGTACCGTCTTTTCTGCTGGATATCCCACAATGTGATACACCGAATGCGGCAGCATACGTTACCGGGCAATTAAAAGAACTGGTCTCCATGCTGGAGGATACCTTCCACAAAAAATTCCAACCGGAAGAACTGACCGCTGTACTGCAGCGGGAAAATGAATCGAAAGCCTGCTATGAACGGTTTTTAAAGCACATGCAGACCCACCATTATCCGTCCACACTGACACTGCAGATGTATATGCTGTTTGCCTCCCACATGAATATCGGAACACCAGAAATCCTGCATTTTTATCAGCAGATGGAAGCTGAAGCGGCCGCTGCTCCGGAATTTCACGGAACTAATATTCTCTGGGTGCATCTGCTGCCTTACTATCAGGAAACATTACGGAAATACTTCAATCTGTCGGATAATTACCAGATTCAGGCCATTGAGATGAACCTGGATTACCGCACACCACTGAACACGGAACATCCACTGGATGCACTGGCGGAAAAAATGGTTCAAAATATCTACAACGGACCATATGAACGCAAAGCAAAACTGGTATCTGAACTGGCACAGGATCTGCATTCTGACGGTGTCATCAATTTCTGTCACTGGGGCTGCAAGCAGTCCTCCGGCGGAGTCATGCTGTTGAAAGAAGAACTGGACCGGCAAAATATTCCGCTCCTGGTTCTGGACGGCGATGGCATGGATCGCCGCAACAGCCACGACGGTCAGATCCGCACCCGCTTTGAGGCATTTCTCGAAGTACTTCGACAAAGAAAGGAGGAAGCATAATGCTGGCTTATTTTTGCAAATATGTTCCGGAAGAATTATTTCAGGCTTTCGGTACGAACATCACCTGCATGGAACCTCATGTCACAACTTTCACCCAGGCAGATGCCCTGATGCATCCGAATATGTGCTCTTTTTCCAAAGCGGTTCTGGAAGAATTTGAAAAACAGGATTATGACGGAATGATCTTCACCTCCTGTTGTGACAGTTCCCGCCGCCTTTATGATATTCTCCGTCACCTGTTTCCGGACAAATTTTTCTTCTGCCTGGATCTGCCCCGCAAGATCAATGACTTTGCCGTCACGCTTTACACCCGGCAGCTGGAAAAGCTTATTGACGCTTACACTGCTTTTTCCGGGAAAACATTTTCTGAAGAGAAACTTCTGGAAATCTGCAGGAAACGTGCCACAGAGCAGAAACGTACAAATGTTTCTCGGGATTTCGATGCATCCACCTGGCAATCAGCAGCTATTGTTGATCACTCACCAGCCCCAACAATTTCAACGAATGACTCGTCCACATCTTCACAGGATGGCAAACTCCACATCGCCCTGGCCGGTGCCCGCCCCGGATCCGAGATCCGGCAGCTGATCGCAGATCATCAGGCTAAAGTCATTCTGGATCTGACCTGCACCGGCATTCAGCGCAACTATGACCTGCATGCAGCACAAATCCTCCCCGCCTACGCACATGCCCTGCTGGATCAGCTTCCCTGCATGCGCATGGCTGCAGCCTCCAACCGGCAGAGGATTCTGGAAGCTTATGAAAAACGCATAGACGGCATTATCTATCACACCGTCAAATTCTGTGATATCTACGCCTATGAATATACAAAACTGCACGAGACCTCCGATCTGCCGATTCTGAAAATAGAAACTGATGCCACCGCTCAATGCGCCGGTCAGATTCTGACCCGTCTGGAAGCATTTTTAGAATCCCTTCGTGTAAAAAAAGGAGAAAACATGTTATTTAGAAACAAACGACAGTCGCCGGAAAGCAAAGGCATTCCCCGGCAGACAGCTGATAACAGTTCAAATAATAAAACTGCAGCCGCAGACCATCCCGCAGCAGCTTCCGCTTCTGCACCGGTCTATGTCATGGGCATTGACAGCGGCTCCACGTCCACCAATGCAGTGATTTTAAACCAGAACAGGGAACTGATCGCATCTGCCGTCATCCGCACCGGTGCCAAAAGCGGCGAAAGTGCACAGCGCATTTTGAAAGAGATTTTAGAAAAAGCCGGACTGCAACGCTCTGACCTGATAAAAATTGTGTCCACCGGTTACGGCCGTGTCAGCATTCCTTTTGCCGATGAAAACGTAACCGAGATCAGCTGTCACGGAAAGGGAGCTCATTATCTGAATCCGCAGATCCGCACCATTCTCGATATCGGAGGACAGGACAGTAAAGCCATCCATCTGAATGAAAAAGGAGATGTCACCGATTTTGTCATGAACGACAAATGTGCAGCCGGAACCGGTCGTTTTCTGGAAATGATGGCACGCACACTGGAAGTTGATATTGAAGATCTTGGAGTGCTGTCTCTGAAGTCCACAGAAAACATCGAAATCAGCAGTATGTGCTCCGTATTTGCAGAATCCGAAGTCATTTCCCTGATCGCGCAGAACAAGGAGACATCAGATATCGCGCACGGCATCCATATGGCTATTGCCGCAAAAGCGATTTCCCTGATGCGCCGCGTCGGACTGGAACCGGGTTATATGATGACCGGTGGTGTCGCCAAGAATCCGGGTGTGGTCAAAGTGCTGGAAGAACAGCTGAAAGCACCGCTTTATATCTCCGGTGAACCGGAGATCGTCGGGGCGCTGGGTGCGGCACTGTATGGTCTGGAACGTGTGCTTTGATTTTCTAGCTTCTTTTGTGGCTAAGTTGTAGATTTTGAAAAAGAGAGCAGGCTGTTTTGTCTCAGTCGCTAGCAATCGCTCCTTGAGAAAAAACAGCCTGCTCTCTTCTATTTACGTTTTATATTTATACTTTTACATGGCAGTTTTTAAAAAATACAATATAGCGTACAGCAAAATAATTAGCTCTTTTCATTTATGCCCTATAACATCAACTACATCATACGATTTTCATAGTCTTGTAATTCGTGGAAAATATTATCAATAAATACAATGTCTTCCTCTATTCGATATAACATAAAATACCGATGTGACAAAAAATTAATACGCCTATACCCAAACATTTGTAAACGTGGATTTTCACATAATTTAAGACTTTCTGCCACTTGTACCAAACTCTTTTTTGTTGCTTCAAAATCATTCAGAACACTTTGTGCTGCCTGAACGTTTTTCTTTTCAAAAAGCAGGTACTGGATAAACCGATCAAAATCCTTTTCTGCATCTGATGTAACAACAACTTTATAACCCATACCGATTCCTCATTTCTGCAATCACATCATCCGCATCACGATAATCACCCTGGTTTGCATGCATACGTGAAGTCTCAAGTTTATCCATAAATTCACTTTCAGAAAGAGTCCTATACGGATTAATCGTTTTTTTCTTTATCTCAAAGGGGAATCCGTCATTTGCTATTGCCTGCACCAAAAATATTCTAATCGCAGTTGTAGTGTCCATTCCAAGATCTTTAAACAACATATCTGCTTTTGATTTTATTTCGTCATCAACTCTTACCTGTATTGTACTTGCCATTCTATCTGCTCCTTTCCAACTTTTCTTAATTATATATCTATATAATATACACTTCAATACATTTGTATTGATTTTGCATTTCTTTCTCAGTTATTTAGATATTCAAAAATCTATATATTTTCAAAATAAACACAACCCGAAAGTCCGCAAACTTTCGAGTTGTGTTTTCTGATATGATAACAATTCATACTTGCTTTAAAATATTTAATTTACCCCATCTGAATCAAATTTATCTGACTTTCCCCAATTGCAATGTTCACATAACGTGCGTAAATTAAACTCTACCGTTTTCCCACCCTTTGCTATTGGTTTAATATGATCAACATGCAGTTTTACTCCATCCGCTGCTGATCTTCCACACAGTACACAACGGAAGCCGTCTCTTTTTAAAATATCATACCGCAAAGAGTCAGACATAGTTCTTCGCTGATATTCTTTACTTTCTCGAATTTTTTTACTTTCTATCGCTTTTTGAAAAGCCTTTTCTAATTCATAGGAAAAAAATCTCTTATTCTGTGTATACGAATTCTGCCCTTTAGGACTCGTGTACAACTTATAACAAATAATCTCTATATTCTGAGGCGGATTTTTTTCAATTAAATTACATAGTTCCAGCTCCACTTCATGATATCTTTTCCATGAAAGTTTTAATTTTTTTACATATTCTTCATCTGCAAATCCGTGTATATTTTGTAACTCACTATCATATGATTTTTTTAAAGTAGCATTTTCCAAGAGATATGCTTTTTTTTGTCTGAGTTCGCTCATATTCAACTCAACCATTTGTTGGAAATATGCATCCAAATCAAATTTATCAAACATCTGTTTTGTGTTTAAAGTTTTTGAATATACAATTTTAGATGATACATTATTAAATTTGTATTCCTTATTCAGTCTCGTTATATCGGAATACCGTTTACTTGTCTCTACCACTTTAGGCTCATACTGCTTATTTTGAATTCTTCCTATGCAAAAAGCAATTATACAAATAGCAACTATACATAAACCTATTGAAATTACAATGATAAAATCATTCTCTCCCATTACATTCCCATTTCTATATCAACTTTATGACTTTATCGTGTCATATTCGTCATTCAACACTTCCGCCAGCTTATGAATCGTGTTGGATAATGTCTCATAACAAATCCCGTAAGTCACAAGTTCCGCCCCATACGGATCCAAGATCTCCAGCTCATCGCCGGTCAGATCTGTCAGCACTTCCACATTCTGTGCACCTTCCATCTCCAGCACTTTTTCTTTCGCTGCCTGATCAAATGTCAGTATCAGCGTTGTATCCCCAAAATCGTTCTGTTCCAGCTGGCTGGACATATAATTTTCCAATGCAATGCCGTTGCTGATCATCACGGCCTCTGCCTTCTGATTCAGCGGCTCTGGGAATAATACCACAAAGCCCCGCGCCAATATCTCCACCGGGAATTTCAGATGTTCCCGCTGCAGGAGCGCAGCAGCCATCGGTTCCCGACAGATTGCACGTTTCCCCACAAAAATTATCTTCTCGATCCTATCCAAACTTCCACCTCTTGTAAAGCGGACATTCGCAATCCGCTTTCGCTATTTGCTCATGAACGCAGTCGCTTTGCGACCTGTCAGTGGGAGCTTTTAACTCCCACTGACATAAGCATCCCCCTTACCCACCGCTTAGTGCTCTACGCACTTGAAGTAGGGGAATGCTTATTCTGCGTTCAGACTATAAATTGCTCTCTATACTTCAATCACCTGATGTCCGGCTGCCTTCAGCAGACGGTTCATGATCGCATGTCCGATCCGCGGTGTTGCAAAACTTTCTGAGAAAATGACATTGACATCCATCTCGTCAAAATCACGCAGGATTGCATACAGATGCTGTGCGATACTGTCCTCATCCTGACGGCTTCCAATGCTCTCGATCACATCACCGATATACTGTGCCCGGCTTTCATCCGTACAGATGATACCGACCTTTTCACCTTTTTCCCGGTGTTCTATAGTCAGCTCGTTAATACGCATCACAACAGCCTCTGCCTCACCGGAGACAATGATCAGATTTGCTTTCGGTGCATAATGACGATACTTCATCCCCGGAGCCTTCGGATGTACATTCGGATCCGTACTTACAAATCCCGGATCGTCCTTTACTGCACCGATCACCTCCGCCAACATATCTTTTGTAATATAACCCGGACGCAGGATCATCGGAATTTCTTCACTCAGATCGATGATCGTAGACTCAATGCCGATACCTACGGCTCCGCCATCCAGGATCATCGGAATCTTGCCGTTGAGATCCTCATAGACATGTTCCGCCAGTGTCGGGCTTGGTCTGCCGGATGTATTCGCGCTCGGTGCAGCGATATAACCGCCACTTTCACGGATCAACGCCAGTGCAGTCGGATGGGATGGCATACGGACAGCCACCGTATCCAGTCCACCGGTGGTCTCATATGGCACCGCTTCGCTTTTCCGGAAGATCATGGTCAGCGGTCCCGGCCAAAATGCATCTGCCAGTGCCTTTGCCTGCGGCGGAATATCCGCAGTGATCTTATCCAACGCCTCAAATTCAGCAATATGTACAATCAATGGATTGTCAGACGGACGCCCTTTTGCTGCATAAATTCTTTTCGCCCCTTCCGGCAGTAATGCGTCTGCTCCCAGTCCATATACCGTTTCTGTCGGGAAACCAACCAGCCCGCCTGTACGGATAATTTCAGCGGCTTCCCGTATAATAGTCATATCCGGATGCTGTGCATCCACTTTTTTTACCTGTGTCAGAATTTTATTTTCCTGATGATCATTTAATGTACTCATAGGTAACAGTATACCACAAAAGATTTTACTTGTCAGCACCTGTCACCTGCGAGTATACTCTAGGTATGCTCGTACACAAATGAGAAGTGTAACGCGCGTCTGAATTAATTTAAAGAAAGAATGAGGGTTTTGAAATGGCTATTACAAAAAGTTCTTTTGGAATCACAAGTGACGGCGAAGAAGCGTTTCTTTATCGTCTGGAAAACACATCCGGTGCTTATGTGACCATTACCAGCTTCGGTTGCCGCATTGTCAGCATCTGCGTACCGGACAGAGAGGGCGAATTACGTGATGTCTGCCTTGGCTATGACACACTTGCAGAATATGAAAAGGACACCGCAAGCTTTGGTGCCGTAGTAGGAAGACATGCAAACCGCATTGAAAAAGGTGTCTTTATTTTAAATGATAAAACTTATCACCTTGCCGTCAACAATGGACCAAACCATCTGCACGGTGGTATCCGTGGTTTCCATTATTACAACTGGGAATCCGCACAATCCGGCAATTCTGTTCGTTTTACCCGTGTATCACCGGACGGTGAAGAAGGTTATCCGGGGACACTGACCATGAGCGTCACTTATTCCTGGAGTGAAGATAATGAACTTTCCATTTCCTACGAAGCATCCAGTGACCAGGATACCGTATTCAACACAACCAACCATTCCTATTTTAATTTAAATGGTGAAGCATCCGGTTCTGTGTTGGAACATCTTCTGATGATCAATGCAGATTCATTCACTGAGACGGACGAGAATGATCTCACCACCGGCGTGATCACCGATGTAACCGATACACCATTTGATTTCCGAACACCAAAACCGATCGGGCAGGATATCTTTGCCGCGCATCCGCAGCTAAAATATTCCAAAACATACGATCACAACTTTGTATTAAACGGCAGTGGTTTAAAAGAGGCTGCCACTTTATATGCAAAGGAATCCGGCATCCGTCTGACCTGCTTTACGGATCAGCCTGGGGTACAGTTGTATGTACCGGCGCAGTCTCCTGCTGCGCATGGTAAAAACGGCATTGCTTACCCGGCTTACGGAAGTGCATGCCTGGAGACACAGCATTTTCCGAATGCAACCAGCCACCCGAATTTCCCTTCTGTTATTTTGAAAGCAGGGGATACCTTTAAATCAAAAACATTATTTCATTTTTCCGTAACATCTTCCAAACGATAAGGAGTGATTTTTGATGTCAATGGAACATTATCGTGCTGCCCAAAAGGCAGGAAAAAAAGACTTGCAAACACGGACTTCACAGAAACTTCCTGTTGAAATGCCTGCTCTGGATGCTATTCTGGAACATATAGACATCAGTGGTGAAGTCCCTCTCGGACTGGTAGATATTCCTACAGAACTCATTGTCGGTACAAAGACCTGTGGGCGCGCTTCTTCTTTTGCGCCCAACTTTATGCCGATCCTTGGAGAAAACACAGAGTTTGCGGCTAAATGGTCTTCCCTGTGTGATGCACACTTAAAGGAAGGTATCCGTGATCCTATCGTGGCATACGAATACATGAATCATTATTATATCCAGGAGGGCAACAAGCGTGTCAGTGTCCTGAAATATTTTGATGCCATCAGCATTCCGGGCTATGTGACCCGCATCATTCCTGCCCGTGAGGATACACCGGAAAGCCGTATTTACTACGAATTTCTTGATTTTTACAATGCCACAAATATCAACTACTTGTTTTTCAGCAAGGAAGGCTCCTATGCACATCTTGCCTTTCACCTTGGCCACCGCCGATATGAACGCTGGAGCATGGATGACCGGATTCTGTTCCGCTCCTGCTACAACCGCTTTGCTGACGCTTTCAAGGAACTTGGCGGTGACAAGCTGAACATGACTACCGGCGACGCACTGCTCATCTATCTGGATCTGTTCGATTACAGCCAGCTGGTGGATGAGACACCTTCCGCGATCAAGGAAAACCTTCGAAAAATGTGGGCGGAATTTGAGCTGAAAAATGCCCAGGAAAAACCTTCCGTCAAATTTGATCCGGCACCGGAACAAAAGAAGAATATCCTGACCAAATTTCTGACAGCCTCTGAAGAAGAAGATGTCACACACATTGCCTTTATCAACAAGAAGACACCGGAGACCTCCAGCTGGACATATGCCCATGAACTTGGACGACTCTATTTGAAAGATGCGTTCCATGGCCGTGTACGCACGAAAGCCTACGACAATATTTCTGATACTGAAGATGCTGTGGCAGCTATCGAACAGGCCATTGCAGACGGAAATGAAATGATTTTCACCACCTCACCGGAATTTTTAAGTGCCAGCCTGCGGGTAGCAGTTAACCATCCGGAAATCAAAATCCTGAACTGTTCCCTGAATGCCTCCCACAAATATATCCGTACTTATTATGGACGAATGTATGAGGCAAAATTTCTCATCGGCGTTCTGGCCGGTGTGATGACAGACACGAACAAAATCGGTTATATTGCAGATTACCCGATCTTCGGCATGACAGCCAATATCAACGCTTTTGCCCTGGGTGTCAAAATGGTCAATCCAAAAGCAAAAATTTATCTGGAATGGTCCACGCTCAAGGAAAATGAACATATTGATCTCACCGCAAAGTTATATTCCCTGGGTGCAACGTATATCTCCCATCAGGATATGATCATTCCACGAAAAATCTCCCGCCAGTTCGGACTGTTCCGGGTCAATGGTGAAACACCGGTAAACCTGGCATTTCCTGCATGGAACTGGGGAAAATATTATGAACGTATCATCCGTAATGTGCAGAACGGTATCTGGAATACAGAGGAAAAATCCGATGCAAACAAAGCACTTCACTACTGGTGGGGCATGTCCGCAGATGTCATTGATGTAATCTGGTCTTCCGCAGTCCCTGACGAAACCCGCCATCTGCTGGATACATTGCGCAATGCCATCCGGAATTACGATTTCAACCCATTTGATGGAATCCTTCATGCACAACAGGGACTGATTTCAAAGGATGCCAATCACACACTGACTCCACGGGAAATCATTTCCATTGACTGGCTGCTGGATAACATCATTGGCCGGATTCCGACTGCCAACGAGCTGCGGGAAGATGCACAGAATGTGGTACGTCAGGAAGGCATTCGCAAGGAGGAACCTACGACATGAGAATTTTAGCTGTTTCAGACACAGAATCCACAGCACTTTGGGATCACTATAACAGTAATAAGATTACCAATACCGATCTCATCCTCTCCTGCGGGGATTTGAATCCGCAATACCTGTCCTTTCTTGTCAGCTGCACGAATCTCCCGCTGCTGTATGTGCACGGCAACCATGACGAGAAATATGATCAGACACCACCGGAAGGATGCATCTGCATTGATGATAAAATATATGTACACGAGGGCATCCGCATCCTCGGACTGGGTGGATGCATGCCCTACAAACCGGGAAAATATATGTATACAGAGAAAGAAATGAAACGACGCCTGTTACATATCAAACATCAGCTGATCTTCTACCGGGGCTTTGATATCCTGCTGACCCATGCGCCTGCACATGGATTGGGAGACGGCGATGATCATGCTCATCAGGGATATCAGACATTTCTGGGGCTGCTGGACAAGTATCAGCCCAAATATATGGTACATGGACATATGCATCTGCAGTATGATCATTCCCTGCAGCGCACTATGCAGTATAATAACACCCAGATCATCAATGCGTATGAGAAACACTCCTGGGAATATTAGGGTATTGGCTGAAACTTTAATATCTTAATACGAAAATGAAAAATTCTGTCAGGTCGCCAGACGTTCACTGCCCCTGACAGAACTTTTATTAATGCTCCACCAGATACGCGCAGATCCCCTTCTGCAAGGCTTCCACCAGTTTTTCCTGGTACGCGGCACTTATCAGAAGGCTTTCTTCTTCCGGGTTTGAGAGGAAGCCGCATTCCACGATCACCGTCGGTGCGGAAGTATTTTTCAGAATATAATAACCGGAGTTTGCTTTTGCCACTCGATGATTCTGTGGATCCACATTGTCGATCAGACTCTTTTGCAATAGTTCCGCAAGCATTTTTCCTTCTTTCGATCCTTCGTAATAAAACACCTGCGCTCCTTTTACAGAACTGTCTGTGTAGCTATTCTGATGGATACTAATCACTGCATCCGGCTGTTCGGAATTCATCTTTGCTACACGCTGCTTCATGTCCGATATTTTTTCATTTGTTGCATTCGCATCTGCCAGATTCCGATCATCGGTCCGGGTCATGATGACCCGGATATTCTGCCTCTCAAGGTGCTTCTTCAACTTCAGTGCGATCGTCAGATTGACTTCTTTTTCCTTTGTTCCCGCGACACCGATCTTCCCCGGATCGTTTCCGCCATGTCCGCTGTCTATACATACCGTATATTCTGCCCGTTCCGCCTTCTTTGTCATAACTGCGAACTGTGCCGACCCGGACATGCGGATTCCCGCAATCACCAGCACGGTCAATAAAATTCCTATGCTAATCTTTCTTTTCAAAAAAACCCCGAATACCTGTAATCTTACTTACAATGTATTCGGGGAATCTTTCATCTATACACATCTTCGCAAACTGGCTTCCTGTCAAATACACACTAGAATTCTTACTGCTGCATTGCTTCCGCGATCGTATCCCAAATGGTATTTTTTTCATATCCAAGCTTCCAGAAGGATGCGCCTGCCAGATGATTCTCTTTCATCACATTCAGTTTTTCTCCGATGGATTTCTGATCCTCCACCCAGATTTTGTAGGTTTTTCCATCATACTGATACTCTGCGTAATACTGTCCACAGTCTTCCAGCCATTCCAGGTTGACACCGTTTGCTGCCACGCGGCTGTCCACTTCGCTCATACTTACCGCTTCACTGCTGATCGAATAACCTCTTAATGCATCTTCCTCACTGATTTCCGCATCCGTACCTTCAGCCACCGGTGTCAGCTCCCAGACTCTGGTGTAGAACGGCACGCCAAGGATCACCTGCTCTGCCGGAACTTCCTCCAGCGTATCCTTGATTCCCTGCTCTACAAATCCGATGGATGCCACGGAACCTTCCTCTGATCCGTTATAATGCTCATCATATGCCATCACAACGATATAATCTGCAAACACAGCCTGTTCTTCCCTGTCATAATAGGCGTTATAAGCTGCCGGTACATAATTGTCCACAGACAGCACCAGATCATTATTTTCACACTTGATGGACAGTTCGCGGATAAACTCCAGATATCCGTCCGCTGCCTCTGCCGGAAGCAGTTCAAAGTCCAGATTGATGCCATCCAGATCGTATTTTATTGCCTCTGCCACCAGATTATTGACCAGATTATCTCTGCTGGATGTCAGACTGAACACACTGGTATCGTCCACATCCTGGTTTTCCAGATTGCTGACCAGCCCCCAGACTTCTATCCCCTGCTGATGACAGTAGTTTACATAATCCTGGCTGCACAGAGACATAATACCGCCATTGTTGTCATTCAGATAAAACCAGGTCGGTGAAATCACATTCACACCCTTGGTCTTGCCAAGCACCGCTGCTACATTTGCATTCGCGGCCTGCGTCGTTACCTGATGCCATGCCATATTGATCCGTGATTCACGACTGATATGGGAAAATACCGGCTCCGTAAAATTATGATCATACAGCACATCCTGTTCTCCGCCTATGGTTTTGGATTTTACATAACCGATAAATCCGTCCTGGCTGCATACCTTGCTCCAGGAGCCGGCAGTATCCAGTACAGTCACCAGATCGCCTTTCTTCACTTCTGCCAGGATAGGACTCTTCACGCCGCCCTTCTGCCGGATCTGAGTCTTTTTCTTAATGCTCTGGTATGTCACATCATCCCAATGATCCGAGATCACAACACGATTCGGATCCTCATAGGATTCATAATGGATATCCGTATATTTTTGTACAAAGCTCATGGACAGATACATCTCACCGTCCCGTAGCAAAGCGATCACGTGATCTGCTGTCTGCGCCGTCTTTCCCAGCAGATAGGACGCTGTATCCGGTGTCACATTGATAAGTCCTTCCGGCGTAACATAACGCAGCACCTGCTCTGTCGCATCCCAGTAAAACCGTTTGTTCAGATATTTGTGTACAATCCGGTAATCCATATACACTTCATCATTCTGCAGGATTGCTTTCTGCTCCATCTTTTCATTGTCGAAAACGACAAACATTTCGTCCTCCTGCTCCAGTTTGTAATACTTGCTGTAATCTGTAACTTCCTTGGAAGCCGAATATTTTTTCAAAAAAGTGGTCAGTCCGATGATCGCGATCACCACAATGATCAGCAGCGCCACTGCCATCACCAGAATTGCTTTCTGTCTTTTCCTATTGTGCGCCTGTCTCTGCGAAGCCATTGCTTCCTCCTTTTCTTCTGCATATATTACCAGATTTCCTCCGAAAAAGTTTCGGAATATGTCTGCCTGTTACAAAGTCTTTGCAATCAGTATACATGAAAAAAAAAGGCGATGCAACCTTTCTGAGCCAGACTTATTCAAGTCGAACGCTCGTGAGACTTGGTGCGTGATTCTGGTCAGCATAAACTGACATATTCATCTCAGAATCACTGCACATTCTCGCGGAGCGTTTATCTCAGTCGGAGATTGAACTCCCACTGAGAATGATTTGCTATTACTCTCCACTTGCAAAAGTGGGAGTGTCAACTCAGACTGAGATAAATGCTTTAGATTTCCCTCCACGGGTTCGATATAGCACCCAAAAAATCCACTGTTTTATGGTAACATGCGCCTTTTTTCCTGTTTTGCAGGGTTTTCCGGTATTTGAGAAATCCTGCTTTTTATTTTTTTGTAATTTTGTCAAATCTCACTTGGGACAGTGCACCCTGCCGGAACACATAATCCCTCATATAATTCGTGTCTTCCCGGACACACATGACCTCTGACACTTCCACAGAACTGCTTGGAAACCCCTCCAGCCAGATAGAAATGCCTTGTTGTTCATAATTTTGGAGTTCGATCAGAAGAGTCTGTCCGGAATCTGCATATCTTTGCTGCATAAAAATACCTCTTCTCTGACCTGTGCGGAAGTAAGTCGTGATATACAAATCCGCCAATTATTCTTTCACTTGATTTTACCGGTCTTGCTGTGTGTGAATGCACTGTCCTGCCCCTGGAACGCCACCGGCTCTGATACTGTCTTCGTCTTTATCTTTCCTTTTACCTCCGTATTTTTTAGTACCTGCAAAACCTGCAGGATTTTTTCTTCCACCGGCTTTTGCTCTGCATGCAGCTCAGTGCCGTACATTCCCCCTTTCCTCGATTGTCAGTTCTGTGATTTTCACATATACTAACAAAAACTATTCTGAAAGAGTCCTCCGGTACAGACAGCGTTTTTTTCCTGCAGATATCAGGCTGTATGGTCAGATAATCCAACGAAAACTATGATATTTCTGCCTGTAATCTGCCCATAACAAAAACAGCAAAAATCTGCCTCTCAAACTATTTTCTACACAAATTCTGGAAAAACTTAGAAAGGTGTATCACCTTAGATCGATCAACGGGAAAATCCCTCTGCAGCAGCTGCATCTTTTAATGTACAGAATTGTACGATGCATTGACTTTAAGAAAAACTGTTGCACTATGTGGTCTCTCTGTCCGTATACACGGATAACTCATGTAATATATATACCACATGTATATCAAAAATTCAACTGTTTTCGTCGTTTTTATATATTTTTATATCTTTGGATACATTATGATGAAGGGAGCACCTTTTTTTATGAGCAAACGTAGCAGCGTAAACATTTGCCTTCTTGAACCAAGATAAATCTGGCAGTAATTTCATAGATTGTTTATGAATGGATGCTTGACGAAAAACACAAGATTATATATACTTTTCTAACAGGTAAAAGGAAGTGATAGCATGAAAATTGAAAAAATGAACGATCATCAGATTCGCTGCACACTTACCAGCGAAGATCTGGCTACACGCAATATAAAATTAAGTGAACTCGCCTATGGCTCAGAAAAGACCCGCGCTTTATTCCGGGATATGATGCAGCAGGCTGCCATGGATTTTGGATTTGAGGCAGAGGATATTCCATTAATGGTAGAAGCCATTCCGCTTTCCTCTGAAAAAATTGTTGTCATCATCACAAAAGTAGAATCTCCGGATGAACTGGATACACGATTCTCAAACTTTACGCAATTTGAGACCGAGGAAGATGAATCAGACGACGGTCTTCCGCTTGATCTGGATGCCGATTCCATTGATACATCCGATGTTGATGACACTGCAACGCAGTTTCTGCAGCTTCTGCAGCGTCTGAGACAGGAACAGAAGGCTTCCAAAACAGAAGAAAAAGAAACGACAGAAACAGACAGAGAACTGCCATCCAATCTGGTCCGCATGTTCACCTGTGCTGATCTCGATGCCATTATTCTGGCTGCTGAGGCACTGCATGGTTTTTATCAGGGCAAAAATACATTATACAAAGATCCTCAGGAACACACCTATCATCTGATCGTACATCAGAGTCAGCATACGATTTCTGAGTTTAACCGTGTAATCAACCTGATCTGTTCCTATCTGAAACCACAGAAATATACGGCAGGACTTCAAGCTTTTTATGAGGAACATTTCCAGAAGATCATCCGTGGAAATGCTTTACAGCAGCTTGGCAAGATTACTTGATAATATTGTAAATCGACAGGACCTACAGGAAATTGACAGCAATTTTCTGTATACAAACAAAAAGAATGGCTCTTATCAGAACCATTCTTTTTTTTAAATTATTTCAAGCCGAACGCAGCCTTATGCTACAACATCATTGAGGCGGTCTACTAATTCCTGCGGCTCAATGCCATGCACCATAGCAGCCTGCTCGATTGTCTCCATCTGGGAAGACGGGCAGCCCAGGCAATGCATACCAATACCGAATAATACTTCTGCAATGCTGTCGATATGCTCCTGATCACGTAATAATTCACCGATCATGGTGTCTTTGGTAATCTGTGCCATTCTATTGTACCTCCTTATTTTTTACTAAGCGTAGTATAATACGTTTCTGTAAAATATGCAATGATTATTTACCCTCCGATCTGTGACATCTTCCGGGTATCCGCATCTGCCGGTCCGATTCCCGGCAAATGCAGTCCATCTTCTGTAAAATGATGTTCCTTTGGTTTTCGCTCAATCACATTTGTAACAGCCTCCGCAATCTCCTCATCGGAACAACCACCCCGCAGCATAGCTCTCAGGTCCAGTCCTTCCCCAGAATACAGGCACAATTTCAAAAATCCTTCTGATGTCAGCCGGATCCGATTGCATGTATTGCAAAATTTCTCATGAATTGCTCCGATCACACCGATTTCCCCTGCAAAACCAGGTGCACTGTAATATACAGCCGGACCATTTCCCAGCGATTTTTCCAGACGATAGGCATCCGGATATGCTTCAAAAAATTGCCGCAGAATCTCATCCGACGGAACTGATTTATAGGTCTTTCCATATCCGATAGGCATCATCTCAATAAAACGTACTGCAATCTGTTTCCTCTTCGCCCAGGAAAAGAATTCTGACAATTCATCCGTATTTTCCCCTTCGATTGGAACACAGTTTAGTTTTAACGGAATTCCGCTTTTGTATGCATCCTGAATTCCGGCAAGCACCATCTCACAAGCATCTTTTCCGGTCAGATGCTCATACCGTGCCCTCTGAAATGTGTCCAGACTGACATTCACCGCATCCACGCCTGCTTCCAGAAGCTTCGGCAGCATGGACTGCAGTAAAATCCCATTGGTAGTCAGCGTCACCATCTCAATGCCCGGTATTTCTTTAATCTCACGGATCAGATCCGTGCATTCGTGCCGCACCAACGGCTCCCCACCGGTAATCTTTACCTTTGTAATCCCCCGCTGCGCCAGAATCTGCACAATCCGTGTAATTTCCTCGTAACGTAAAATCTTGTCATGTCCGACAAATGAAATATCCTCCGGCATGCAGTATCTGCATCTCAGATTACAGCGGTCCGTAATGGATATTCTGATATAGTCAATATTTCTATTGTAATGATCCGTAATCATACATCCTCTCCTTTCCACTGAATCCATATCTTCAGTCATCAGTTGTCCTGCGTTCAGAACAACAGTTCCACCTGCATCCCAGCCACGTTCTTATATACAGAAGGATTTGCACTTTCTTTTCCACAGTAAACACGGAATGGCGTTGTACCCCTGATTGGTACAAACCGTCTTTCTGCATCCTCCCACAGGCTGGTATCACCAGGTTCCGCTCCTGTCTGCGTCCGCTGATCCTGTTCATAAGCCAGGATAAAACGATACGCCGAAAGTTCGTCCGCTGAAAGCACAATTTTTTCCTTGTAATTGTCATTGGTAAAAATCTGAAACAACACCGATCCGTTTTCAATCTCCTCACGGTCCGGAATCTGCGGCAAAAACTCCAGCAGGTTCAATAACAGCCATCCATGTGCCGTTACCTTGCGCTGTCCGCCCTGGCCGTTGTTCATATTATGATTATAATAACAATATTCTTCCTCAGATGCAACATCACCATATGCAGATTGGAGTTCTGCAAAGCTGTAATACCAGGTTGCCAGTTCCTGACCCTGTCGTCGGATCCGAATGTAAAAATCACTATCCTTTACCGTTGTCTGCGGCACACGTTTTTCACACCGGGAAACTATCGGCTCCAATTCGCCAGCCACGATACCTGCAAAATCTTCTGAAACCGTAGTTCCATCATAATATCCGATCCTTTTATATGTTTCATCCAGCAAAAACAGCCATATCGCATCCGTTACGTTTCCGATGGTTTCTCCCGCATGATCCACTGCACGCAGCTGATCCATATATTCCGGCGCACACTCTGCCTGCTCCTCCCAGAAGGATCGCGTCAGCCGGATTGCCGGAGCCTTTTGATGACTTCCGTCTGCATATTTCAATTCCATCCAGTATATGGTCCCTGCCTCCGCTTTATTTAATTCAAAAAAACTGCCCAGTGAAAAATAGCGGTTACAACGCAGCCCGTTTCCACGCACCCAGAATCCCTGCTCCTGACTTCCTGCCACCAGCATACGGATTCCTTTCGAAAAATAGTCTTTGTTTTTGTCATCCAGTCCCTGCTGTCCAAACATAATTGTGGGATGCGGATAGTATTTCACTGGTATACCGTTTTTATAGAAAGAAATAAAAGCCTCACGTGGCTCCCGTCCCTCTGACATCCCCTCTCTCAGTTTCGGGAAATAATACCTTTTTGACTTCAGTTCTGTCACGATTGATTCGAACCCATCTACACTTTTCAGACGAATTTCCTCGGTATCTGTCACACATGCAGCATCCAGATAGTTCTGCAGCGGGAAACCACGCCCTTCCTCAATATCCTTGCTTTCCGCATCTTCATGATTATCATAAACAGAAAAACGGCAGCACTTATTTTTTTCCTGTCGCTCCAGTTCCTCGCAGGTATACAACACATTCCGTCCGGCTGCACTTCCGCTAATAAATAAGCCTGCCTGATCTGTCTTCTGTAAAATCGTAACACTTTTGATCTCCATTTTTCATACCCCTATGACACATATTCTTTACATGTTTTGTATTTTTTATCATACAATAAAGCACTGGTAAAATGCAAGTCTTACGACCATATTTCATATTACTTTTCACGCCATCTGCGTAAACACGTTTCCCTTGGGCCGGATCGTAAATTCCATCTCTTTTCCCGTCACCGGATGTATAAAAGCAATCCGGCAGGAACACAGCGCCACCGAACAGTATCTGCCAGCAACTGCTTCTCTTCCGTATTTTGTATCGCCCATCAACGGATATCCCGCATGTGCAAACTGTACCCGGATCTGATGATGCCGCCCGGTGTGAAGCCAGATATGCACCAGCGCTTTCTGCTGCTCCTCATCCGTCTGCTCCACCTGATAACGCAATTTTGCGTCCTTTGCCTGTGGTGTCCCCGGCTCTACCACCTGTGAAGTGTTTGTACGTCCGTTCCGCAGCAGCCAGTCACAGAGTTCTCCTTCTGACGGCTGCGGAATGCCTTCTGTCACTGCCAGATATTCTTTTTCCATACTTCGGCTGCTCACCTGAACTGACAGCTTCGCCGCTGCCTGCTTTGTCTTGGCAAACACCATCACACCTTCCACCGGCTGGTCCAGACGGTGGATCAGACCGATATAAGGCTCCTCTTTCTTTTTCGCCCGATAATTCTTCAGCAGACTCACCATATCTGCCTGTCCGGCCCGGGCAGTCTGAACCGCCACACCGGCCTCCTTGCGACAGACAATGACTGCGTCATCCTCAAAAATAATTTCCGGTTGTTTTACTCTCATCTTCCATGTATTCCTATCTTTTTTCTGATAAACAGAACGGACAATATCTACCCCTGTTTTTGTAAATCTGTCCGTCCCAATATACATTATTCTTTACAATTTGAATCTGTATCCAACACCCCAGATTGTCTCAATATACTGTGGTTTTGCTGTGTTGAACTCAATTTTTTCACGGATCTTCTTGATATGGACAGTAACGGTTGCAATATCACCGATGGATTCCATATCCCAGATTTTGGAAAACAGTTCATCTTTGGTAAATACATGGTTCGGATTCTCTGCCAGAAATGTCAGCAGATCAAACTCTTTCGTAGTAAACTGTTTTTCTTCTTCGTTGACCCATACACGACGGGCTGTTTTATCAATACGGATGCCACGGATCTCAATGATATCATTTTTCTGTGCCGTACTGCCGATCAGGCGTTCATACCGTGCCAGATGTGCTTTTACCCGGGCAACCAGTTCGCTCGGCGAAAATGGCTTTGTGATATAATCATCCGCACCAAGTCCGAGTCCGCGGATTTTATCAATATCATCTTTTTTCGCAGAAACCATCAGCACCGGTGTGTTTTTTTTCTCACGTATTTTTCGACAGATTTCAAATCCGTCTGTCCCCGGCAGCATGAGGTCCAGGATAAACATATCAAAATCTTCATTCAGCGCCCGCTCCATACCGCTGGTTCCGTCATTCTCTATCTCCACATCAAAGCCGCTCAGCTCCAGATAATCTTTCTCCAGATCTGCGATTGCCTCTTCATCTTCTACTATTAAAATCTTACTCATTTGGTACCTCCTGATATTTTCGAATGACAAAGTACATAGTTGTACCTGTCTTTTCTTTACTTGTCGCCCAGATTTTTCCACCGTGGTCCTCAATAATCTTCTTTACGATAGACAGACCGATACCGCTGCCTCCGGTGGAAGAATTTCTCGAAGAATCCGTCCGGTAAAAACGGTCAAAAATATACGGCAGATCACGGGCCGAAATGCCTTTTCCATTATCCTCGATCTCAACCTGGATAAAATCACCTACATCTTTGATCCGGACATTGATCTGTCCCTTCTGCTTGTCCATATATTTGATCGCATTTGTCACGATGTTGTTAACCACACGCATCAGCTGCTCCGGATCTGCAATGATCACAATATTCTCATCCGCATAATTAAAATAAGTCAGACCAATACCCCTGGTCTCCAGATCCAGACCAATTTCCTCGATACAGTCATTGAAATAATCTGACACATTGATCTTCTTGAAATTGTATGGGATACGGTTTGTATCAATTTTCGAATACAGCGTCAGTTCGTTCAACAGACGATCCATCTCATTTGCTTTATTATAAATCGTGCGGATGTAACGCTCCTGTTTCTCCGGTGTATCTGCCACACCATCCAGAATACCTTCGGAATATCCTTTCACCGCTGTGATCGGAGTCTTCAGGTCATGGGCGATATTACTGATCAATGCACGGTTTTCCTTCTCAGCTGCCATCTTCTCTTCCGTCGATTCCTTCAGCCGCTTACGCATATCCTCAAAATTCCGGCACAGATCTCCCATCTCATCCGGTTCATCATAGTCAATGGTAAAATCCAGATTTCCTTCTTTGATATTTTTTGTGGCAACCTGAAGCTTTTTAATCGGAACCATCGTTCCCCGATAGATCCAGATTGTCATCACCCCGGCAGTCAATGCAAGGATCAGAAGTACCGACAAACCAATGTCTATCATCAGTTTCTTAATCTCCGGCTGTATACTCTCTGATGATGTAATGATATAGACACTGCATTGATCTCCCCTGCTGCTTTCAAAGTCAACCTGTTTTAGCAGCGACTGCGCATCATTGTCCACATAATATGCCGCACCTGTGCTGCTGTCACCCTCGCCATAGGAAGGGAGCTGTTTTTCCCACTGCTCGTCACTGATGCTTGAATCTCCATGATATCCATTGTAAACCAGAATTCCGTTTTTGCAAAAAATCAGATAAGAGCTCTTCTCCTGCAGTTTTGTATTTACTTCCGTCAGATAACTGACAGATTCGAGTTTTTCCGGATCTGCTTTTGCCTGTTTGCAGATCTCATCATATTCCGTTTTCGTATAGCGGCTCATCAGCTGCAGGGAATTCGACAATACCCCCTGGGTATCCGATGCCTCCAGACCATAATTTTTCTGGATCGCCTTTGTCTGTATCCGGTATAATCCGAGAATTGCCGCTCCGGCCAATGCGATCGGCAAAATGATAATAATGCAAAATGCAACCATCAAACGTGTTTTCAGTTTCATCGTATTCTCCACCTCTGCAGTCTTTCATGAATATCTATTACGTACTCTATTTTCATTCATATAGCACTGCTCATTGCTTTTTTCATTATAACACGGATATTCGATGATTTACATTCTGCAATCGTAAACTTTTTATAAAATGACTTGGAAAGGACAGCCTTCACGTATCATACTGATACAAAAGGCTGCCCTTTCTACTGTCTATGTAAGATCTGTTCTATACTGTCTGCTGCATGTATTGTTCTCAGAATCACAGACTAATTAACCAAGTACTACCGGGTTATAAACTGCATTGTAATAAAGCATAAAAAATCCACAATAATCATCTACACTGAAACAGTCACCCTCAAGTTCCATACCAGAAAATACCTGACCATATGTGTTACCATATGCACTTTTCTGATTTACGGCAAATCCGGTAATCGTATAACTGTCATCAATAATATTCAGATAATGTCCTACATTCGCATAATTGCCCTGATCGAAGTCCGCTTTTTCCTGTGTATACCATCCGTCAAACGGATCCCAGAAGGAAGGTCCCCATGCAAGGTTCTCTCCAACGTTAAAGACTCCGATATGATCCATCGCATATGCAGATGCATTGGTATCATACTCTGCAATTGCCATCAGGCTATTTGATATTTTTAGTTCCTGAAGACCATGAGCCTTTCTCAGCTCATTGCACTCTAAGATTCCGTAAAGTGCCTGTCTCATATTCTCCAGAGATGTCGCATCATCTGCTGCTCCTATGACCGTATACTGATCATAAGCATAACCACAGTTAAACAGGCCGCTAATCGTCGGATTGATCAGTTCCAGAAATCCCACACTGCCTTTTCCGATCTGTTCATCTATACAGAAAGCCTCTCCATCCAGAACGAGATAAGTACTTCCCAGATATTTCACGCCACCGTCGTAGCCAAAGTTCACCTTGCCGCCCCAGATACACCAGTTTCCTGAACTGTTAGATGCGATTCCGTTAAAATCAAAGTCTACTTTGCCACCACGGATGCAGAACCAGCCTGCATCATTGCACTCAACACTGTTACAGTTAAAATCAACCTGACCGTTTCTGAGATAAAACCAGCCATAGTCATTACATTCTACACTGTTGCAGGTAAAATCAACCTGACCGTTGACGATTCTCCACCAACCATACTCATTCGGTGCAATTCCTGTGTAAGAATAGTCTACGTGACCGTCACGGACATACCACCAGCCATACTCACTGTCTACCACACTGGTACAGCCAAAATCCACGGCTCCATCCACGATTCTCCAGCAGCCTGCATCATTAAAGCCAAGTCCGGTATAGGAGAAATCAATTTCTCCGTTTTTGACGTACCACCAGCCATAGTCATTATCTGTCACACCGATGTAATCCTTATCCACTTCGCCTTTTTCATTTGCATAATACCATGCCGTACGACCATCCACAGTGATATATTTCAGCGAATAAACATCCTCCTGTTCATCCGCATTTCCGGAGTCATCTACATCATCCTTCGTGTTTCCGGCACTCATAACTTCAGCATTTACTTCTTCATTCGTTACTTCATTCTGTGCCGCGTACACCGGAGTCATCGCCGGTGCTGCGATACCTGCCGCAGTAACGACAGCACACAATACGGCAAGCAGTCTTCTGTTTCTTTTTTTCATGTCTTCTCTCTCCTTTCCTTTTTCTAAACCATTAATTTTCACTTGTTTTTTCATTATAGCATAGAAAATACGAAATCAAAAGGTTGCAATTTCTATCGCTCCATTTCTTCTATGCAACATGTATGTTCTCTGGTTTTACGGTCATAATTAATTCCTACCAGCAACAGATTTCCGTGATATTCTTCCAGACTGCGGCAATACTCTTTTTCTTTTATCTGCGTGATCGCCCCTCTGGCAGTCTTATCCCATTTCAATTCCACGACCAGTGCCGGTTTCTCCGAAAACTTCTTCCGTGGAATAAACACAAGATCTGCAAATCCTTTTCCACCAGGAAATTCTCTGTGCACCGTATAAAAATTTCTTGCTGCATACAAAGCAAGCGATACCGTATAACTCAGAGCATTCTCATCATTATATTGGATATGTGATGTTTCAAAATGCGCCTGCCGAATTCCTTCTGCCACCTGCAACGGTCGATTTTCCCAGATAGCCTGCAGCGTGTCCGCAGAATTTTTCAAACCTTTGGAGACTTCTCCCCAGTCAGATACAGACACTGCATTCACATACTCTGACCGAATCTCTCCATTTGGAATAAATACAGCTTTATTATCGCTGTCATATCCGAGATAGCCAAGATGAATCAGCAATGTCAGCACATCATCTTCCGACCGGAATGTCGTCATGTCATTCGTAAAACTTCCGATATTGACAGGAACCTGATTTCCCGCAATCATACTGAGTACATCATCTTTCAGGCCGTCAAAATTCATATCAATATACACCTGCAATGCCTCAAATGTCTCCGTCTGATTCCAATAATTCCCTATCTTTCCGAGACGCATACAGCTTACAACCGAACGCGGACTGTACACTGATAAAGCTTTATCAAAAGAATATCCATCGTACCAGTTTTTCGCTTCCTCAAGCTCCATGTCGTACTGACCGCACAGTTTCTGAACTTCTGTTTCTGTAAAACCAACATAAGACGCCAGTGGTCCCGGCTCAATCATCGAAAACTCATCAAACATATTCAATGCAGAATGTGTTCCATATTTTTTTATCGGTAAGATTCCTGTCATATAGGCCAAATGAATATATCCTTTATCTTTCAGCAGATCCCGTAAGAAATCAAGATACCGTTCCTGCGTCTCCCGATTTGTTTTATATTCCCGGAACACACAATCCCACTCATCGATGATCACTACAAACGGGCATTTCGTCTGCTGATAAACATCCTGCATCGTCCGTGTCAGATTGGAAGTATCAAAATACCGAAACTCCGGATATTCCCCCAACAAATCCCACAATACGCTTCTGCGAATCAGAGAGATCATTTCATCGATATTTTTACTCTGACTCAGAAACTCCTGCACATTCAGGAAAATCACATCATACTGATTCAGATATGTTTCAAACTGATCATCCTCAGCGATCTCAAGATTTTGAAATAATTCTTTTGAATCACAGCCACGGCTGTAATATGCAGAAAGCATATTGGCGGCCATAGATTTTCCAAACCGGCGTGGCCGGCTGACACAGATACATTTTTGCTGCGTGTGTATCACAGAATTGGTATAGGTAATCAATCCCGTTTTATCTACATAAATATCAGAATTAATACTTTCCTGAAATTTACTGTTATCTGGATTCAGATATGTTCCCATCGTATAGCCTCCTGACGCAAAAAATCTTCTGCTACTTCTTCTGCTAACTATTGTAGCATAGACACTCTCAAATCAAAAGTCTGGAAAAATGAAAAATCGCTACATTCCGATATATCTTTATATCAAAATGTAACGACTTTTCATTTTTAACTGCTAACTACAAATCTGCAACATAGGTTTATCAGATTCCAATTGAATATATCAATCGTTAACTGATCAGTATCTGAAGAAGACATTTCCGCTTATGAGACCGATGGATAATCTGTTTTTCTCAGATTCTGATATAGAACGTAAAAAAATCCCCGCCGCTGTTTTTCAACAAGCGACGGGGATTTCTATCTCATTACAGATATTTTTTTAATACATCAACTTTGTCAGTTGCTTCCCAAGGAAGATCTACGTCTGTACGTCCGAAGTGTCCGTAAGCAGCTGTTGCTTTGTAGATCGGTCTTCTTAAGTCAAGCATTTTGATGATGCCAGCCGGACGAAGATCGAAGTTCTCACGAACGATCTCAACCAGTTTCTCATCAGACAGTTTGCCTGTTCCGAATGTATCTACCATAATGGATGTCGGCTGTGCTACACCGATTGCGTAGGAAAGCTGGATCTCGCATTTGTCAGCCAGACCTGCTGCAACGATATTCTTTGCAACGTAACGTGCTGCATATGCTGCAGAACGGTCTACTTTTGTGCAGTCTTTTCCGGAGAAAGCTCCGCCGCCGTGACGAGCCATTCCACCGTATGTATCAACGATGATCTTACGTCCTGTCAGACCTGCATCACCGTGCGGTCCACCGATTACGAAACGTCCTGTCGGATTGATGAAGAATTTTGTCTCATCATCGATCAGCTCTGCCGGAAGGATCGGATCGAATACATATTTTTTGATATCCTCATGGATCTGCTCCTGAGTTACATCATCATCATGCTGTGTGGAAAGAACAACAGCCTCTAATCTCTTCGGTGCGCCGTTCTCATCGTACTCTACGGAAACCTGAGTTTTTCCGTCTGGTCTTAAGTAGCTTAATGTGCCGTCTTTACGAACTTTTGTAAGCTGAAGAGCCATTTTGTGAGCAAGAGAGATCGGGTAAGGCATTAACTCCGGTGTCTCGTTTGTAGCATAACCGAACATCATACCCTGATCGCCGGCACCTGTATCCAGATCGTCAGTCAGTGCACCCTCTTTTGCTTCCAGTGCTTTGTCAACACCCATAGCGATATCAGCGGACTGCTGATCCAGAGCAACCATAACTGCACATGTATTTCCATCGAAACCTGTCTTTGCATCATTGTAACCAATCTCGTTTACAGTCTGACGAACGATAGACGGGATATCAAGCTGTGCTTTTGTAGTGATCTCACCTGTTACTAATACGAAACCTGTACAAGCAGCTGTCTCGCAGGCAACACGGCTCATCGGATCCTGTGCCATGCAGGCATCCAGAATTGCATCAGATACGGCATCGCAGACTTTGTCCGGATGTCCCTCTGTAACTGACTCAGAAGTAAATAATAATTTTTCCATAATTATCCTCCGTTCTTTCTCTCTCATTCTAATCTAAATTGAAACATGTGAACTCCCACTGTTCACGTTATTGCAGTCATACTTTATGTATCATACATTCGAAAGTAGCAAAAGTCAACCAACAGATTCCCCCGAAAATGTTGAACAAATCGTCAAAAAGCGGGAAAAATCCCTATTTTTTCATCTGATCTATATGGAGACACAAGAAAGTGTGCTATCACACACTCTCGCGGACAAAAGCATCAACAGCACATCTTTCTTGTCCGCGCCGAGCACGCTTGCGAAGCAATCATTTCTTCTCGTGCGAGTGCGCATTGTTTGCACGAAGTGCTTTTATTTGATAGGAAATTCAACGTAATTTCCTATCAAATAAAAAGCGGGCAGCCAACATTGCCCGCCCGCCTGCTATTCATTTTTCTCACTTCTGCCAGATATCAGTCTTCTGTCACGGATCAGATTTTTAACCGGAACTGCTGAATCTCTTTCTCAGAACTTACCTTTTCCATCATGCCGCCAAGGCCTCTGAATTTCTCGTCAAACGCCTCATATCCACGTTCAATATAGTAGATGTCGTCTACGATAGTGATGCCGTCGCCTGCCAGTCCTGCAATGACCAGAGCTGCGCCTGCACGAAGATCCGGTGCGCTGACTCTCGCGCCGGTATAACGCTCCACACCGTTGATGATCGCGATATTACCTTCCACTTTGATATTGGCACCCATCTTCTCCAGTTCATCCACATATTTGAAACGGTTCTCGAAAATGCTCTCGGTAATGGTGCTTGTTCCCTCGGAAACACCCAGTACCACCCCCATCTGTGGCTGCATATCTGTCGGGAAGCCCGGATACGGCAGTGTAGTCACCTGCGTATGATGCAGTGGATTCTTTGCGATGACACGCACTGCATCATCAAACTCCTGAATCTCACATCCCACTTCGATCAGTTTCGCACTGGTTGCCTCCAGATGCTTCGGAATGACATTTTTTACTGTGACATCACCATGTGTTGCGGCTGCCGCAAACATAAATGTACCTGCCTCGATCTGATCCGGAATGATAGAATATTCCGTCTTGTGCAGTTTCTCAACACCGGAAATACGGATCACATCTGTTCCGGCTCCGCGGATATTAGCTCCCATTCGGTTCAGGAAATTTGCCACATCAACGACATGCGGCTCTTTCGCTGCATTCTCGATGATTGTCTTTCCCTCTGCCATAGCTGCTGCCATCATGATATTGATGGTGGCTCCTACGGAAACCTTATCCATATAAATATGGGTACCACAAAGGCGGTCTGCCTTCGCTGCTACCAGACCATGGTGAATATCAATCTCCGCACCCATAGCACGGAATCCTTTCAGATGCAGGTCAATTGGACGGCTTCCGATCGCACATCCGCCCGGCAATGCCACTTCTGCATCTTTATATTTTCCAAGTAAGGCGCCCAGTAGATAATAGGACGCACGGATTTTTCTGATGTATTCATTGTCAACGCTCGTTTCATGAATGGTTGAGCCGTTGATCTTTACCGTGTGAACGTCGATCCGCTCGACAGTCGCACCAATGTTCTCGATTGCCTGAAGCATGACATTGATATCACGGACATTTGGTAAATTATCTATTGTAACGGTTTCGTCCGTCATCACTGCTGCGGCAAGAATCGCCAGCGCTGCATTCTTTGCCCCGCCGATTGCCACATCTCCGATTAACGGATTTCCACCTTTTATTACATATTGATCCATTTTGCACCTCTATGCTATATATTTAAACACGCTATTATAACTATATCTTAAAAAAATTGTCAAGAAAATCTTTCATTTTCACCTATTGTATCATGAAATTCTCTCTTAGAAAAGAAACTTTGCTTTATTTTATTCATCTTCAGCCTTTTCGGTTCCATTCTTTTCTTTTAATGCCTGTAAAACAGCATCTAATGTCTGTTCTACATTCAGTTTATATTCATCCACAATGATGTCGGCATATTTTTCATATAAGACCACACGCTCTTTGTACAGTCCGGCTAATGTCTGACCCGGTTTCAATACAACGCCACGTCCTTTGATGTTGCGCAGCCGACGCTCCAGTGGCTTCAGATTCTGTTTCAGATATACGATTGTTCCGATGGAACCAAGATGCTCCATCGCTTCTTTTCCATACACGACGCTTCCGCCGGTCGCAATCACACTGTGTGTTGTCCGGATCTGGCTGTTTACACGGTTCTCCACTTCGATAAAACCGTCCGTTCCCTTCTCCTCGATGATTTCCCGGAGCAGCTTGCCCTCTGCTTTCTGGATCAGCAGATCTGCATCAATAAACTCATATCCAAGAACTTTTGCCAGAACGACACCGATGGTACTTTTTCCAACACCCGGCATGCCTATTAAAACAATATTTTCCTTTTTCATCTCTCAACTAAATCTTTCTCTATAAGCTTCTATCCTGTAACCCGTGAAACAAAGCGGACAAATGTCCGCTCTGTCTGTTTTATCTGAATTTCTGATATCCGGTCTATGATCTTTCCAATGTACACCTTCTGATCTGCAAAACCGACATCTTATTCTGCTGTCGCGCTGGAATCGCTGTTGTCAGCAGCAGACGGTGCAGTAAAGATATTATCAAATTTCACTTTCGCCCACTCATCCTCATCAACTTTGATCTTCACAGCGTCTTTGTATCCATCCGTTACATCCTGATAAAGCTGATCCTGACGGTCACTGATGATACTTTCTTTCTTCTTTTCTGTTGCATCTGCATCAAACTCGCTGTCCAGTCGGATGATATAATAACAGTCGGCACCCTCGATCAGACCGGATACCTGTCCGGCTGTCATGCTGTTTGCCGCTGCGATGACCGCATCACAGAAACCGCCATCTGCCTCGCTCTTTTCATCGCTTCCATAAGAATATGTCTTTACATCGTAGGAATATTCTTGTGCGGTTCCATCAAAATCGCTCTGTGCTTTTTGTGCTGCATCGTCTGCATTTTTCTTCACTACAGTGGTCTCATCTGCGCTATAAGTCTGCTGTTTGCCGCTCTCATCCGTATAAGTTGTCAGACTGATCTTCATATAACTGAATGTTCTCTGTGCTGCTTCCTCATCGGATACGTTTGTATCAGCAGTCGCGCTGATGGCTGCCTTCATTCTCTTCTCTACTGTCTGCAGATACAGATAACGCTCTACATACTCCTGTGTAGCTCCCACTTCTTTGAGTGCTGCTTTGGAGTTGTCAGACATAAACTGCTCTGCTGCTTTTTTGATGGCTGCCTGGTCTTCCTCTGTGATCTCCACACCGTAATCTGACATATGTTTCTCCAGTAAATACTGTGTCTCAATGCTTTCCAGTACACTATCCTTTATAGATTCCTGCATGTTCTTTCCATCCTTTGCATAGGAGTCATTTGTCCAGTAGTCATCTCCATAATAAGAAGCAAAAACACTGTCATAACCGGCCTGCTGAATACGTGCCGCAAAGTTTGCATATCCCATTGTCACTTCGATGGCATCTTTGTCATCACTTGTCATCGTAATTGCCACTGCATCTTTGTTCACGCCGCCGCATCCGCTCAGACTCATCGTTCCAATCATGGTACTCATCAGGATAATTGCAGCAAATTTCTTAAATCTCATGGTTTCCTCCATCTATAACGGTCATCAGCTTCCACGTATGTTTCCATCGAAAATCTGTACCGCATGTGATATTATGTCTCTTAATACTATTTATAATTAAATTCTGTCTGTTTTCCGATATCCGGCCTGTGCATGATATAATGATTCAAGTCGAACGCACGTGAAACCTAGTGCATCACTCTGGTCAGCGTAAGCTGACATATTCGTCTCAGGATCACTGCACATAGCGGATACTTTCATTTGTCAAGTATAGCGTAGATTCCCCGTCACCGCAAGGTATTTTTACATTACAAATCCTGCTCCGTCAACAATTCCCGGCAGTCTGCCAGCACACGACAGATCACCTCAATCGTATCAGGACTGTTTTTTTGTTTTCGATAATAAAAATACGGTTCTTTTTTATCCGGAACAAAAGACAACAATGGTTTATTTTTCTCCACCACCAGCGGAATGTTGCTTCCATTTACTTTCGCACGTTCAAACATCCGGAAGGTAATGTCATTGGAAGACTCTTTGATTTCCACAAAATACAGGCTGTGAGCTTCTGCTTTCAACTGTGCCACTCGCAGCAGATTCTGTACCGGCCGCGGCGGTTCTCCAAAACGGTCGATCAGTTCATCCAGCATCTCATCCTTTTCTTCCTCATTTTCAATGGCTGCGATCCGCTTGTAAATATCCAGCTTCTGATATTCATTTGCGATATAACCGTTTGGAATATAGGCATCCAGCTCAATATCGATGGATGTCTCAAAGGATTCTTCCACTGCTTCTCCCTTTGCCGTTTTTACCGCTTCATTCAACATCTTGCAGTACAGATCATATCCGACGGCTTCCATATGACCATGCTGCTGCTCGCCCAGCAGATTCCCGGCCCCCCGGATCTCAAGATCTTTCATGGCAATCTTGAACCCGCTTCCCAGATCGGTAAATTCCCGGATGGCAGACAGCCGTTTCTCTGCCACTTCTTTCAGCATCTTATTTCTGCGGTACATCAGGAACGCATAGGCTGTCCGGTTGGAACGTCCAATCCTTCCTCGCAGCTGATACAACTGGGATAGTCCCAGATTATCCGCATCGTGAATGATCATCGTATTGACATTTCCGATATCCAGTCCGGTTTCAATAATAGTAGTCGACACCAGCACATCCACTTCCCCGTTCATGAACTGATACATCACGCGCTCCAGTTCCCGCTCACTCATCTGACCGTGCGCATATGCCACTTCTGCATCCGGCACCAGTTCTGCAATCCTTGCTGCCACTTCTGCAATCTGGTTGACCCGGTTGAATACATAGTACACCTGACCGTCCCTGGCCATTTCACGCTCAATGGCTTCCCGGATCATTTCTTCATCATATTCCATAACATAAGTCTGGATCGGCATACGATCCTGAGGCGGCTCTTCCAATACACTCATGTCACGGATACCGATCAGACTCATATGCAGCGTTCTCGGAATCGGGGTTGCTGTCAGCGTCAGCACATCCACATCCTTTTTCATCTGTTTGATCTTTTCTTTATGTGTCACGCCAAACCGCTGTTCCTCATCAATGATCAGCAGACCGAGATTTTTGCACTCCACATCCTTAGACAGCAGGCGGTGGGTTCCGATCACGATATCCACGGTTCCACGCTTCAGCCCCTCCAGAGTCGCTTTCTGCTGCTTCGGAGTACGGAACCGGCACATCAATTCCACATTGATCGGAAAATCCTTCATCCGCTGTGCAAATGTATTGTAATGCTGCTGTGCCAGAATCGTCGTCGGCACCAGATAAATAACCTGTTTTTCCTCCTGCGCTGCTTTGAAAGCCGCTCGGATTGCCACCTCTGTCTTGCCAAAACCAACGTCACCGCAGATCAGACGATCCATGATCTTCCTGCTTTCCATATCCGCCTTCGTCGCTTCGATGGCAAGACGCTGATCCTCCGTCTCATCATATGGAAACATTTCCTCAAATTCCCGCTGCCATACCGTATCCGGTCCATACTCATAGCCTTCCTTACTTTGCCGGATGGCATACAATTCCACCAGTTCCTGCGCCACTTCCTGTACCGCTTTCTGTACCCGGTGCCGGGTCTTTGTCCACTCCTGTCCGCCCAGACGGTTCAGCTTCGGTTTCTTCGCATCCGCACCGGCATATTTCTGGATCAGATCAAGCTGTGTCGCCAACACATACAGATTGCCGCCTTTGTCATACTCAATCTTCATGTAATCCCGCATGGTCTTGTCGACTTCGATTTTCTCTATGCCGCGGAAAATACCGAGACCGTGATTCTCATGCACCACATAATCTCCCGGTTTCAGTTCGGAGAAACTCTGGATATGCTCACCCTCGTAAATCTTCTTTTTCTTTTTCCGTTTCTTCTTTTCCCCACCAAAAATGTCGGTCTCTGTCAGCACGACGAATTTGATATCCGGATATTCAAATCCGCGTTTCAACTTGCCATACAGCACCATAACTTCTCCCGGCTGCACCGCACGGTCTGTATCAGTCGTAAAAAATGCATTCAGTTCCTCCTGTCGCAGATCCTCCGCCATACGCTCCGCACGGGTCCGGGAGCTGCACATGAGGATCACCCGGTATTTGCGTTTTTTATAACTTTTCAGATCTTTGGAGAGCAGTTCAAAACTGCTGTTGTAAGCATTGACAGAATGCACCTGGAAAAAGCAGCTTTGCGCCGGTGTCAGTCCCTCTGCCCGCAGTTCCATGGCCGAGATCAGGATACAGCCAAACTGCTGTATCTGTGCTGTCACCGTCTGATGGGTATATAGAATATCTGCCTGTCCCGGCAAAATATAGCCTTTCTCCAGACGCTGCGTCATACTCTGGGAAAATTCTTTTTCCACTGCAGACGCTTTCTCCAGGCAGCGAGCCGGTTCATCTATAAAGATCAGCAATTTCTGCTCCTGTGCCCCGGCACAACGGGAGGCAAACTCCAGAAATCCCACAGTATCCTGATAAAAATACGTCAGATAACTCTCTGCCGCCCTGAGGCTTCCAAGTTCCTCCACCTGCTCTTTCAGCAAATCTACCGCTTCCTGTAACCGGTGTGCTTCCTGGGTTTTCATCTCCTTTCGGAAACGTTCTGTGATTTTTTTTCCATCCTTTATAATGCGGTCCAATCCTTCACTTTTCTGCTCTCTTGTCAACACAAGTTCCGCCGCCGGATACACCACGATCTCTTCCATGTTATCCACGGAACGCTGACTGTCCGGATCAAAAGTACGGATGGAATCCACCTCATCCCCCCACAGTTCGATGCGGTAAGGGAGTTCCTCCGTCAGTGCAAAAATATCCACGATACCGCCACGGATGGCAAATTCGCCCGGTGTTTCTACCTGATAGACACTTTCATAACCCAGCCCTACCAAACGTCTGCGCAGCACTTCCAGATCTACCGTATCCTCATTCTTCAGCCGCAGCAGAAATCCACGCAGCACTTCCGGCCGCACCAGTCGGTCCAACAATGCATCAAAAGTAGTGATGATGGCCGCATCCTTTTCCTCAAACAAGGTCCTGAATGCCTGGATCCGCTCCTGTGTCAGTGCATTACCACGGATATCCGACTGATAGAACAGAATATCCTTTGCCGGAAAATATACCGCTTTCCGGTCAAAATACCGGTAAGCATCCAGCAGTTCCCGTGCCTTCTGTTCATTAAAAGTAACAATGACACGCATGCCCCTGCCATTGTTCCATCCGTACATCATATGTGGTTTTTGTGCATCCATACAGCCGGTTGCCGAGAGCACCGTACCCTCCTCTGCCGAGGCCCGCTCCAGTTCCTCAAAACTGCCCAGTTCATGCAGCGGACTTACAAAAGCATCCATGTCATTCCTCCTTTACATTTATTCAAGAATGCCCCTGCATTCTTGCTGCGAGATGCACGTCATGCAATGCATGACATATTTTTCTGTGCATCTCTGCAAGTCTACACTCTCATTATTTCTTCCGGTTATATCGGTTCATTGCCTCGTCAGTTCTGTCCTGAACCATTAACGTAACAGCATCCACAGCCTCTTTCACTGCATCGTCGAATTTTTCTCTGTCCTCCGGCGAAAACCGTCCCAGCACATGATCTGCCAGATCCCAGCCTGCCGGTTTTTCCCCCACGCCGACTTTAACCCGTGCAAACTGATCCGTCCCGGTTTTTGCAATAATATCTTTGATACCGTTGTGTCCGCCCGCACTTCCTTTTTTCCGGATCCGCAGATTGCCCGGGGCCAGACTGATATCGTCAAAGACAACAATCAGATCTTCCATCGGATCCAGCTTGTAAAAATTCACCAGGGCACTGACACTGTCACCACTGAGATTCATATACGTCTGCGGTTTTGCCAGCATCACTTTCTGCCCCTCAATATAACCGGTTCCGCAAAAAGCTTTCCCTTTTCGTAAATTCAGTTCCATTCCATATTTATCTGCAATGGCATCAATAACATCAAAACCTGCATTGTGCCGTGTTTTTTCATATTTTGCAGTTGGATTTCCAAGTCCTACGATGAGGTACATTTCTATTTTTCCTCCTGTTTCTTTTTGGTCGCATCTTTATTTTTTCTTTATTTCTTGCAAATCAAAAAGAAAGAATCCTGTGCAATGCAGGATTCTCCTTCTGTGCAGTTGTGGATAGTATACCACAATTATTTATGCTTCCGCAATTTCTTCACGATATTTTTCCATGATCATTTCCTGAAGTTGTGTTCTTGTATCAGAATTGATCGGATGGGCTACATCTCTATACTCCCCTTCTGCGTTTTTCCGGCTTGGCATTGCAATGAATACACCCTTCTCACCCTCGATGATCTTAATGTCATGCACTGCAAATTCGTTATCAATCGTGATCGATACAACAGCCTTCATTTTTCCTTCTTTGTCAACTTTTCGAATTCTCACATCTGTAATGTTCATACTTCTTTTCCCCTGTGTATATTTCTTTCTTCACAGCAGGTCGGTTCGTATGCTGAGCTGTCACATCAATGCCGGTCTTTTCCCCTCTGCCGCGTACAGCGTGACTACATGATATAACGTTCATTGTGCCCGCGCACAATTTTCACCTCATCTTCGCCGCATAAATAAGTATTGGCACAAATTGTATCACGGCTCTCCACGATACAATTCTCAATATGCGTATTGTCACCGATGTAAACATCGTTCAAAATAATAGAATTTTTAATTACGCAGTTCTTGCCTACAAATACCTGTTTGAACAGTACGGAGTTCTCCACTGTTCCATTGATAATACATCCGCTCGCCACAAGACTGTTGCGGACTTCTGCTCCCGTATTATATTTTGCCGGAGCCAGATCATCCACCTTGGAATATATATATGGTTCCTGATGGAAGAAATAATTGCGGATCTCCGGTTTCAGGAAATCCATGTTTGTCTGATAATAAGATTCCACACTGGCGATATTGCTCCAGTAATTTTCCAGTTTGTATCCGTAAATCTGCTTCAGATTCTTGTAACGGATCAGGATATCTGTAACAAAATCAAACCGGTGCTCCTGCATACTCTTCTCCAGCATCTCAATGAGCTGTCTTCTGCGCAGCACATAAATACCGGTGGAAACTGTATGGGACTGAGCCACCATCGGTTTTTCCTCGAAATCCACGATACGGGATTCTTCATTCATCTGAACAACACCAAACCGGCTGACATCCTCTGTCATCGGTACATCTTTGCACACAATGGTGATGTCCGCTTTCTTCTGGATATGATAATCCAGTACCTTATTATAATCCAGTTTGTATACGCAGTCGCCGCCTGCCACAATAACATACGGTTCATGGCTGCGCTTCAGAAAATCAATGTTCTGTGCCAGGGCATCCGCTGTTCCGCGGTACCAGTTTCCGTTCTCTGCCGTGATCGTCGGTGTAAAAATATACAGGCCACCCTGCTTACGTCCGAAATCCCACCATTTAGAAGAGTTCAGATGCTCATTTAAGGAACGGGAATTATACTGGGTCAGAACCGCAACACGCTGGATATGAGAATTGCTCATATTGCTCAGTGCAAAGTCAATGGCACGGAATCCACCGCCTACCGGCATTGCAGCAATGGCTCTCTTTTCGGAAAGCTCTCTCATTCTGTAATTATTACCACCTGCTAAAATAATACCTAATGCTTTCATTATTTGCCACCTGCCTTAACAATATATTCCCCGCTGTCAAGCAATCCATCCGGATAATCTTCCGGTGTTGTCACACCTGAAATTGCAGTATTTTTGCCGATTTTTACATCTGGCGGAATCACGGATTTTTCTCCGATGGTCACAAGGCCAAATGCATAAACGCTCTCTTTTAATTTGTTCGGTTTTTCCTCACCAACACCAAGCACAGCATTGTCTCCGATCAGGGTATCCTCTGCGATGATCGCCTTGTCGATCACAACATTCTCTCCGATGGTCACACCTTCCATAAGAATGGAATCACGGACAACGCTTCCTTTTCCGATGGTTACGTTAGCACCGATGACACAGCTATGTACTTCACCGTACACTTCCGTACCCTCACCAATGATACTCTTGTCCACTTTTGCATCAGCAGCAATATACTGTGGTGCAAGGACATCACTCTTGGTATAGATTTTCCAGTATTCTTCATACAGATTGAACTCCGGAATCAGATCGATGAGCTCCATATTAGCTTCCCAGTAAGAACCAAGCGTTCCTACATCTTTCCAGTATCCGTTGTATTCGTATGCAAAAATACGCTCCCCCTGATCAAAGCAGTATGGGATCACATGCATACCAAAGTCACAGTTCTCCACATCCTCGTTTGCAATGAGCGCTTCTTTCAGTGCTTTCCAGCTGAAAATATAAATTCCCATGGACGCAAGATTGCTCTTTGGCTCTGCCGGTTTCTCCTGGAACTCACAAATACGGTTCTCCTCATCGGCCACTACGATACCAAAACGGCTTGCCTCCTCCATCGGCACCGGCATAACTGCGATGGTAACATCCGCATTGTTCTGCTTATGGAAATCAAGCATCACTTCATAATCCATCTTATAGATATGGTCTCCAGACAAGATCAGTACATATTCCGGATTGTAACTGTCTATGTATTTCATATTCTGATAAATAGCATTCGCTGTACCGGAATACCATTCACTTCCGCCACTTTTCTCATATGGCTGCAAAATCGTAACACCACCGTTATTACGATCCAGATCCCACGGAATACCAATACCGATATGCGTATTTAACCGAAGCGGCTGGTACTGGGTCAGTACACCGACTGTGTCGATTCCGGAATTAATACAGTTACTGAGCGGAAAATCGATAATACGATATTTACCTCCGAATGCAACTGCCGGTTTTGCAACATTTGCAGTCAGCACGCCGAGACGGCTTCCCTGACCTCCCGCCAGAAGCATCGCAATCATTTCCTTTCGAATCATGTAAATCACCTCTTGCCAATAACAGCATGATCAGACACACTGCTATTTAAAAATTAAATTTGATATCAGAATTATAACATATTTTTCGTTGCTGTACACCACACATTTAACAATTTTTATGTAAATTATCGGTAATTTTTGACAAATCTCACAAGCGGTAATACCATGTCTCCGAGCAAACCTAAAATTCAACTTGAATGCAACTACTCCCGAACTCCCGAAACAGATATTTTCGACTCGAATGCAAAAGCGTTGCCAATCCACCATCAATGGGGTATAATATCTTAAAATAATAATCCGTGTTATCCGGAAAACCACAATGCGAAAGTAATCTTTTTCCATAACACATCTTTTATATACAGGTGGTAGATAAATATGTACAAAATTGATTTCGAAAAACCTATTCACATTCATTTTATAGGAATCGGCGGCATCAGCATGAGCGGTCTCGCTGAAATTTTATTAAAGGAAGGCTTTACCGTATCCGGTTCTGACAATAAAGCCTCCGCTCTGACAGAACAGCTGGAAAAAAATGGCGCAAAGATTTTCATCGGTCAACGCGCAGCCAATATCACAAAGGACATTCAGCTGGTCGTTTACACGGCAGCCATCCATCCGGATAATGCCGAGTGGAAAGCTGCAAATGACGCAGGCATCCCAATGCTGACCCGTGCCCAGTTCCTGGGACAGCTCATGGACAACTATGCCAGATCCATCGCCGTCAGCGGTACCCACGGAAAGACAACCACAACATCCATGATCTCCCACATTCTGCTGGAAGCCAAAACTGATCCGACCATCTCTGTGGGTGGTATGTTGGCAGCCATCGGAGGAAATATCCGCGTGGGCGGTTCAGATGTATTTCTGACAGAAGCCTGCGAATACACCAACAGTTTCCTGAATTTCCATCCGAAATACAGCATTATCCTGAACATCGAAGAAGATCATATGGACTTCTTCAAGGATATCAATGACATTCGGAATTCGTTCCATAAATTTGCTCAGAATACAGCTGCAGATGGTGTCCTGATCCTGAACGCAGCCATTGAGCATCCGGAAGAGATTATCGCAGACTTAAAAGAACGTGTCGTTACGTTCGGACTGACAGAAGAGGCAGATTACTCTGCTTCTGACATTACTTATAATGAAGCTGCCTGCCCATCCTTTACGTTCCTGGTACGCGGACAGGCTGCCGGACATGTGACCTTAAACGTTCCGGGCAGACACAATATCGCCAACGCACTGGCTGCTATCGCATTTGCGACAGAAGCCGGTATTGATACAGACACCATCATCCGCGGTCTGCAGGCTTTCGGCGGTACTGCCAGAAGATTCGAATACAAAGGAAAACTCGGCGGCATCACTATCATTGATGATTATGCACATCATCCGACAGAGATTGCTGCAACACTGACTGCCGCACGCAATTATCCGCACGGTCGTATTATCTGTGTCTTCCAGCCGCATACTTATACCCGTACCAAAGCATTCTGGAATCAGTTCTCCGATGCTCTGACTCTGGCTGATGTGGTTGTCCTTGCTGATGTATATGCAGCCCGGGAGACAGATACTCTCGGAATTCACTGCGAAGATCTGGCAGACGACATCCGCCGCAAAGGAACGGAAAGTTACTACTTCCCGTCCTTTGATGCCATCGAAAACTTCCTGCTGGAGACATGTACCGACAACGATCTGATCCTTACCATGGGAGCCGGCGACATTTATCAGGTGGGCGAGCATCTGCTGGGCAGACGCTAAAGTAAAGCGGACATTCGCAATCCGCTCTCGCTACTTGCTCATGAACGCAGTCGCTTTGCGACCTGCGTTCAAAATACGATATCCACATTTCAGACGGGATTATCCCCGCTGTGATGTGGATATCTTTTTCTTCTCTTTTTGAAATCGATATGATATACTTCAAGGCGAAAGTGAGATACAACTATGGCAAAAATTACGTTATATCATGACCAGTCGGCGGCAGCAACCTGCGTGCCGAATATTTTTATTGATCAATACATGACCCGCGCCAACGGAGAGTACGTAAAAATCTATCTGTACCTGCTCCGCTGTTTTGCGCAGCCCTCTGCGGATTTTTCCCTTTCCGGTCTGGCAGATCATTTCGACTGCACAGAACGGGATATTCTCCGGGCTTTAAAATACTGGGAAAAGCTGCGGCTGTTCCATCTGGAATACGATGCCAATGACAACCTCTCCGGCATCCGGATGCTTAACAGTGCGTACTCTGCTGCACAGGTGAACGACACGGCAGACCTTGCTCAGCAGGAGAAAAAAATATCTCCTTCCCCTGTCGTATCCAACCGGCAGAATATTTCAACACCTTATCCGAAAAAGAATACCGCTCAGGAACAAAGTGCTTCCACTGAAAACGTCACAGATCATTTTATTCAGGCAGCAACCCGCAAACGCCCAGCTTACACGTTGGATGACACCCGTGCATTCTGTGAAAAATCCGATGTCCGGGAACTGATCTTTATCACTGAAAAATATCTGGGACGCACCCTGAACCAAAACGATCTGAATATGATCTTCTTCTGGTACGATGAACTGCATTTTTCCACAGAACTCATTGAATTTCTCATTGAAAACTGTGTTTCCAAAGGACACACCAGCCTTCATTATATGCAGCGTATCGCAGAAGATTTTGCTGATCACAATATCCGTACCGTGGAAGAGGCCAGACAGATGCTCAACCAGGACAGTTCTCTGTACCATACCGTCATAAAAGCCTTCGGTATCCGCGGACGTAACCTTGTACCTCCTGAAATGAACTTTTTGAAACAGTGGAGTACAAAATTTGGTTTTCCGGAAGAACTGATTGCAGAAGCATGCAGCCGAACCATCCGTGCCATCCATGAACCGAACTTTGGATATGCAAATTCCATTCTCGAGAAATGGCACAAAGCGGGGATCCATACCATGGACGCGGTGGCAAAAGCGGATGAGGTATATCAGCAGCAAAAATCCAGACCGGAACGTTCGCAGCAGCCGGCCACAGCCAGCCAGTTTACAAATTTCAAACAGCGGAATAACAATTATCAGGATCTGCAGCAGCAACTGCTTCAGAAATCCATGTCTGCTACCGAAAACAAACCACAATCCTAGACCAACTATAAAGGAAAAATATTATGCCACTTACCAATACACAATATGATCAGATCATGCGGGGCTATCAGGACCGGCAGTTAAAACGCCAGCAGCTCATCGATACCCGTCGGGAAGAGATTGCCACAAAGATTCCAAAGATTACCGAACTGGATGCACAGATCGCATCTTTAAGCGTCAGACGGGCCAGACAGCTGTTGGATGGCGATGCCTCTGCCCTGACGGATCTGCACGATCAAATCCAGACCCTTTCTGCCCGCAAACAGGAATGTCTGCAAAATGCCGGTTATCCGGCAGATTATTTTCAGCCACCCTATACCTGCCCGGACTGTCAGGACACCGGCTATATCGGCCAGAAACGCTGCCACTGTCTGAAGCAGGCCGCCATTGACCTGGTCTACACCCAGTCCAATCTGCAGGGCATTCTGGAAAAGGAAAATTTTGACACGTTTTCCTACGACTATTATGCCGATGACATTTACGACAACACACAACTGTCCTCCCTGGAAGCTGCCAGAAACGCCGTAGTTCAATGCCATCGTTTTGTAGATACCTTTGATGATACCTTTGAGAATCTGCTGCTTTTCGGTGACACCGGCGTCGGCAAAACTTTTTTGTCCAACTGCGTCGCAAAAGAGCTGCTGGATACCGGTCACTCCGTAATTTATTTTTCCGCTCACCACCTGTTTGAACTGCTGGCTCAGAAAACCTTTACCAGAGAACCGCAGGCAGCAGAAAGTTACCGCAATATCTTCGATTGTGATCTGCTCATCATCGATGATCTGGGTACAGAGCTGACCAACACCTTCACGACATCACAATTTTTTGTATGCCTGAATGAGCGGATCCGCAAGCAGAAATCCACGCTGATTTCCACGAATCTGGAGCTCTTCGATATTGCATCTATTTATTCGGAACGTATCTTTTCCCGGATTTCGAACAGCTTTATCATCCTGCATCTGTTTGGCAATGATATCCGACTTTGCAAAAAACTAACCGAAAAATAAGATTTTTTCCTTAATTATATGTGCAAATGCCCATATCACAAGAAATCCCTTGTCATAACAGGGGATTCAGTGCTATAATGCCTTCGTATTTATAAAAACAAATGAAAAGATTTGATGGAGGGAACTTTTCTAATGCATAACGATCAGAGAAACTTAGAAACAATCCCGGCCGGCGCTCTCGGAATGATTCCGCTGGAGAGCTGCCGTGAGATCGGTGAAAAAGTAGACAAATATCTTGTAAAATGGAGATGTGTACGTGAGCACGAGCATGAGAACGACATCGCGTTCAAAGGCTACCTGCGTGACTCCTATATTATCGATGCATCCTGCCCGCGTTTCGGAAGTGGCGAAGCAAAAGGTATGATCCATGAATCCGTTCGTGGATATGACCTTTACATCATGACAGATGTAACCAACTACTCCCTGACTTACAAACTCTGTGGACATGAGAACCACATGTCACCGGATGATCACTATCAGGATCTGAAACGTATGATCGCTGCTGCAAACGGTAAAGCAAGAAGAATCACAGTTATCATGCCATTCCTGTATGAGAGCCGTCAGCACAGACGTACCGCAAGAGAGTCCATGGACTGTGCACTTGCACTTCAGGAGCTGATCGGCATGGGTGTTGACAACATCATCACTTTCGATGCACATGATCCTCGTGTACAGAATGCAATCCCGCTTCACGGATTTGACACTGTTCAGCCAGCTTACCAGTTTGTAAAAGGTATCCTGAATGCTGTAGATGACTTAAAGATCGACAATGATCATCTGATGATCATCAGCCCGGATGAGGGAGCTACCAGCCGTGCTGTATTCCTTGCCAGCGTACTTGGCGTAGATATGGGTATGTTCTACAAACGTCGTGATTACAGTCATATCGTAGACGGTACCAACCCAATTGTTGCTCACGAATTCCTTGGTTCTTCTCTGGATGGCAAGGATGTGTGGGTTGTAGATGACATGATCTCTTCCGGCGGAAGTATGATCGATGTTGCCCGTGAATTAAAGAAGAGAAATGCCGGAAGAATCTTTGTAATCGCTACTTTCGGTCTGTTCACAAACGGTCTTGAGAAATTCGACAAAGCGGTAGAAGACGGACTGATCTATAAAGTGGTTACTACAAACCTTGCATACCAGACACCGGAGCTGTTAAGCAGAGAGTACTACATCAGCTGTGACATGAGCAAATACATTGCTTACATCATTGATACCTTAAATCATGATGCATCCATCAGCGATCTGCTTGATCCATATCAGAGAATCCAGACTCTGGTTGCAAAATACAAGGGCGAGATTCCTGCGGAAGAGTAATCCGAACAGAATCAAAAAGCACATATATGAAAAGAGCACTGTCAAGGTGCTCTTTTTTTATGTTTGCACGAAGTGCTTTTGTTTGAGAGGAAATTTATCATAATTTCCTCTCAAACAAAAAAAGCATCAGACATTCTGATGCTTTTTTAAACTGTTGATATACTATAAGTTACATGCAGAGCAAAAATTTCTCCATGGCAGTCAATGCCTCTGCCTCATCTGCTCCATCAGCTTCAATCTCAACTTCTACACCATTGTGCGGGTTAAATGCCATAATTCCCATAATGCTTTTTGCATTAATCCGATGATTTCCCCGTACTAAATACAGTGAGCTTGAAAACTGGCAGGCTACCTGTACCAGCTCTGCAATTGGATTATCGTACTTGTCTACGACATCTGCAATGACAATTTCTTTCTTACTCATACGCTTTTCCTAACCTCCGTCTAATACTATTGTAGTTTAGCCCTTATTCCGCAATTTTACAAGCATCTTTTCAAAAACCGTTACTTTTACTGAATTGTCACGCATTTTTCATTATTTCTTAGTCGTTTTTTTTCTCAAAAAAAGGTTATGGAACAATCGTCTTGTCCCATAACCTTTTCACTTATTCATTAAGCAAATTACATGCCAATCAGGAAAATTTTTCTCTTTGTAATCCTGTATTAGCATACACCCTGTGCAAGCATAGCATCTACGACTTTCTCAAAGCCTGCGATGTTAGCACCTGCTACATAGTCGCCCTCTTTGCCATAACGTTTTGCAGCATCGTCGATATTGTGGTAGATGTTTACCATGATCTGGTTCAGTTTTGCATCTACTTCTTCAAATGTCCAGCTTAAACGCTCGCTGTTCTGAGACATCTCAAGTGCGGATGTAGCAACACCACCTGCGTTTGCAGCCTTACCAGGAACAAAGTATACACCGTTCTGCTGTAAGTACTGTGTAGCGTCAAGCGTTGTAGGCATGTTAGCACCTTCGCAAACTGCGATACAGCCGTTTGCAACTAATGCTTTTGCATCATCGATAAGCAGCTCGTTCTGTGTAGCACATGGAAGTGCGATATCGCATTTTACGCTCCATACGCCACGGCCTTCATGATACTCAGCACTTGGTCTTGCTGCTGCGTACTCTGTCAGACGTGCACGTTTTACTTCTTTAACCTCTTTCAGTAAATCTACATCAATTCCTTCCGGATCATAAATCCAGCCTGTGGAATCAGAGCATGTTACGCATTTAGCGCCTAACTGATGTGCTTTCTGGATTGCATAGATAGCAACATTACCGGCACCGGATACAACACATGTCTTGCCTGCGATATCCTGTCCATGGGATTTCAGAAGTTCTTCAGTCATGTATAACAGACCATAACCTGTTGCTTCTGTACGTGCAAGGGATCCGCCATAGGAAAGTCCTTTACCTGTCAGAACACCTTCATACAGGCCTGTGATTCTCTTGTACTGACCATACAGGTAACCGATCTCTCTTGCACCTGTTCCGATATCACCAGCCGGTACATCGACATCAGCTCCGATGTATTTGGAAAGTTCTGTCATAAAACTCTGGCAAAATGCCATAACTTCACGATCAGATTTACCCTTAGGATCGAAATCAGATCCACCTTTACCGCCTCCGATTGGAAGACCTGTTAAGGAGTTCTTGAAAACCTGCTCGAAACCAAGGAATTTAATAATTCCAAGATATACAGATGGATGCAGACGCAGACCACCTTTGTACGGTCCAATTGCGTTATTAAACTGTACACGGTAACCTGTGTTTACCTGTACCTGACCATTGTCATCAACCCATGCCACACGGAACTTGAACTGTCTGTCCGGCTCTGTAATACGCTCTAAGATTGCTTCTTTCTTGTAAAGCTCCTCATTAGCTTCTACAACTGGTCTGATGGATTCCAATACTTCGTCTACTGCCTGAAGGAATTCCGGTTCAGCAGCATTTTTTGTTTTTACTCGTGCGAGTACTTCGTCTACGTAGCTCATCTCGTATCTCCTTTTTTTTAATAATCTCAACGTAGTTATTTTATTATGTTATGAAGGATTGTGCAACATTTTTTTTCAATTTTGTCATTTTCTTCACATTCAGACGTGTTTGTACACGTTTTTTGCATAATCTGAAACATTTTCCATCATCCAGCACAACATTTTTGTTGTGCAGTACAAAAATTTCTATCTGATTTCCGTTTCTTTTTCCACAAAAAAAGACCTTGTGACCATGCATTATTATGCACAAGCCCAAAGTCTTTCCTTGCTTTTATCAATATGCGTTTTGCCGTTTCTTACTCTTCGCCCATCTCTTCGATGATGTGTTTACGCAGTGCTGCATACGTCTCCTTGCTCAGCGTATGCTCAATCTTGCACGCATCCTGTTCTGCCGTCTCCGGTGAAATTCCCAGGAATTCCAGCCATTTTCTCAGAATGAGATGACGGTCATAAATATTGGAAGCGATCTCCATACCACTGTCTGTCAGTGTGATAAATCCGCTCTCATCCACGTTGATATAACCGTTTAAACGCAGATTTTTCATTGCAACACTGATACTCGGTTTGGAGTAGTTCATATCATTGGCAATATCAATGGAACGAACCACCGGACGCTGTTTGCTTAATTTTAAAATACACTCCAGATAATCTTCTGCTGACTGATGAATTTGCATTCCCTATACCTCCCTGTTGTTTTTTTATTTCTCCATGTTTGCAAATTTCGTATACTGCGGCAGCCATACGAGATTGACTGTTCCGATCGGACCGTTACGCTGCTTGGCGATGATGATCTCCGCAATTCCTTTATTCTCTGAATCTTTATTGTAATAATCGTCTCGATAGATAAACATAACCACATCGGCATCCTGCTCGATGGCTCCGGACTCTCGCAGATCCGAAAGCATCGGTCTGTGATCCGGACGCTGCTCTACCTGTCGGCTCAGCTGTGACAGTGCGATAACCGGTACGTTCAACTCCCTGGCCAGCTGCTTTAATGAACGGGAGATATCTGAAATCTCCTGCTGGCGCGAATCGCTTCTGCCGGATCCGGACATCAGCTGCAGGTAATCGATGATAACCAGCTTCAGATCATGTTCCAGTTTATATTTTCTGCACTTGCTGCGAAGCTCTGAGATTGAGATACCAGGCGTATCGTCGATGATCAGATGTGATTTTCCAATGGTTCCCGCGCCTTCGATGAGCTTCTCCCAGTCTGCGTCGGACAGGTTACCGGAACGGAGCAGCTGTGCATCCACCCGGGATTCCAGTGAAAACAGACGATTTACCAGCTGCTCTTTTGACATCTCCAGGCTGAAGATTGCAGTGGCCATATCCTCATGAAATGCTGCATACTGGGCAATATTCAACACAAAGGCTGTTTTACCCATAGACGGTCGTGCTGCCACCAGTATCATATCTGACGGCTGCAGACCGGACAATTTGTAGTCCAGATCCACAAAACCGGTAGGAATGCCAGTGACATTTCCCTGGGTCCTGGATGCAATTTCAATCTTGTCCAGAGCATTTAACACCACCTGTTTGATCGGTACATAATCACTGTTGCTCCGGCTCTGAAGCAGATTGAAAATGCTTTTCTCGGTCTCTTCCAGAATTACTTCCAGACTTTCGTTTCCCAGATAGCAGGTATCTGCGATCTGTTCGTTGATTTTGATCAGTTTGCGAAGCACCGCTTTCTCTTTTACGATCTCCGCATAATATTTTACGTTTGCAGACGTCGGAACTGTAGTTACCAGATCACCGACATATTCCAGACTGCTGATCTCCGGCGGTACATTCTTCTCCCGCAGACGGTTCTGAAGAGTAATCAGATCCACCGGTGCACCACTGTTGAACAGCTCCGTAATCGTCTCAAACAGGATTCCATATTGCTGATGATAAAAATCATCCTTCACCAGCTGTTCAGAGGCCGTAAGGATCGCATCCCGGTCCATGATCATGGATCCGATGACGGACTGTTCTGCCTCCAGGCTGTGAGGCATGATCCGTTTTACCAGAGCCTCTTCCATATATTCTGCCATTCCTTTCTATATGAGTGACATTTTCTTTTTCGTATCACCGGCATCATTTCCGACACTGCCGATACAGTTATGGCTTAACTGCGTTATGCCTCTGTTACTTTCACTCTCAGCGATCCGGTTACTTTTGCATGCAGTTTGATAACCACATCAAAAGTTCCAAAGGATTTAATCGGGATGTTCAGAGACATTTTCTTTTTGTCAATATCCAGACCAAGCTGTTCTTTAACTGCTGCAGAAATCTCTTTTGTGGAAACAGAACCAAAGGTACGTCCGCCCTCACCGGCTTTCATCTTAACTTCCACAAATTTATCTTCCAGATCCTTGGCAAGTTCCTGAGCTGCTTCCAGCTGTTCTTCTGCAACTTTCTCTGCATGTTTATTCTGAAGCTTCAGATCATTTAAATTCTTTCCGGTTGCTTCCAGCCCCAGTTTTTTTGCAAAAATAACGTTTCTTGCATAAGCATCACTTACGTTTACAATCTCTCCCTTTTTACCGAGAGACTTTACATCCTGTAATAAAATCACTTTCATTTACTTAATATCTCCTTCCCTGATCATCTCATCAAGTGTATTTTCTATGGTCCGCTTCGCATCCTCCAGCGTACAGCCGGTGAGCTGCGCTCCTGCGGAATTCATATGACCGCCGCCGCCCAGACGTTCCATAACGAGCTGCACATTGATTTCATCAATCGACCGCGCGCTGATATAAATCCGGTCATGGTACTCCGTCAGCACAAAAGAAGCCTTGATACCGATGATATTCAGCAGCTCATTCGCCGCCTGTGCACACGCCACCGTCGGGCTCTCAATATTGTCCGCCGGGCACACGCTGATAGCAAACATATTGTGAAACACTTCTGCATGCCGCACGGCTTCCGCTCTCGCTTTGTACGCATCCATATCATTCCGGAGCATCTTGCGCACTCTGGTAACCTCTGCTCCGCACCGGCGCAGATATGCTGCTGCCTCAAAAGTACGGACACCTGTTTTGGATACAAAATTATTGGTATCAATCAAAATTCCCGCATAAATAGCATCTGCCTCCTGTGTGGAAAGTTTGATATCTTCATCAAAATACTGTAACACTTCCGCGATCATCTCGCAGGTGGAGGAAGCATACGGCTCCGTGTAGGAAAGCACCGCATTTTTCACCACATCCTCACACTGACGATGATGATCAAAGACAACGATAGCCTTTGCCCGGTTCAGCAGATTCGGACATTCCGTATAACTCGGCCGGTTTGTATCCACCACGATCAATGCCGTGTGGGAATCAATCTCATCCAGTGCCAGCTGGCTCGGGATAAACATGTCGTCCGGATAGCCATTCTCCGGTGTAAAACATTCCTTCAGCGGACGCAGTGTCGTATTGACCTCATCAATTACAATCTGTGCCTTTTTGCCCAGCTGACGGGCTGCACAGTAAATGCCAATGGCCGCACCAAAAGAATCAATGTCTGCAATCTTATGTCCCATGACAAAGAATTTGTCACGGGTGATCATAATTTCGCGCAGCGCCAGTGCTTTCACTCTGGCCTTTACACGGGTAGATTTGTCTACCTGACGGTTGCTTCCGCCAAAATAAGATATTTTATCTCTGGTCTTTACGACCACCTGATCTCCGCCGCGTCCCAGTGCCAGGTCAATGGCCATACGGGAATACTCGTAATTCTTCGTATAATCATTTCCCACATAACCGATTCCCATACTGAGAGTGACAGACATCTCATTTCCAACCTTGATACTTTTGACATCCTCCAGAAGGCTGAATTTTTCCTCTTCCATTTTTTCCAGATATTTATGCTGGAACACGACAAAGTACTTGTCGTTCTCAGTCTTTTTTACCAGACCGTCGATGGATGCAAAAAATTTGGTCACCTTACGGTCTACCAGTGCGACCAGCAGAGATTTCTTTACCTCTTCCACGGTATCCAGGACTTCGTCATAATTATCAATATATACTAACGCAGGTACCATCTGCATTTCCTGGTTTTCAATGCGGTACCGGGTCAGCTGCGTCTCATCAAAGAGATAGATGACCTGCAGATACTGCACTTTCTCTGTCAGCTCAATACTGCTGCTCTCATGCAGAATATCTGTAAAATGAATCTTGTGCACAGAAGCGCGGTACACACATTCTTCCCGCTCCACAACAAGCTCCAACTCATCCTCTTTCTCCATCAGTTCTCTTGTGATCTGTGGAAAAATCGTCGTGATGGATTTGTGATATCCTTTATTTTTTTCCGATAATGCTTCAAACTGACGGTTCATCCACAACAGTTTTCCCGTGGCATCCATCACCGCATACGGCACTTCAAACTCATTCAGCAGACGTTTCTGTACCGTACCGTACTGTGTGGCAAAATCGATCAGCTCATTCATCAGGATCGGTTTGTTCCGCCAGTACACAAACAGCATCACAAAAAAATAAATGCCTACGAAAACACTTCCCAGAACACCCGCCTTGATATTCAGCACATACATCCAGACATCCATGGCTCCAAACAGTGCCGTCAGTACCAGCGGTGTCTGTGTATATCCTTTTAATTTACCCTTCAACTTAACATCCTGTCTCATGCTAACTCCTTTATACTGCCGAAATTATTCTTCCGGCCGGTATACAAAACCGATACTATTCAACATAGTATACCACATTTCCCCCTCATTAGAAAGCCCCTGTTTTATATTGCTAACTGTTCATATGTTTCGTTACAGTTCACTCATCATATGTAGTAAAGCGGACATTCTCAATCCACACATCACTACTTTCCTATCTGAAGCAGCTGTTTCACATATCTGTCCCAGAACGTGCTGTGTTCCTGTTCATAGATCAGTTCTTTTGCCATGACAGGATCATCCGTGATCACATTGTCAATTCCCATACCTACGACTTTTTCCAGGCGTTCTTCCGAATTCACTGTCCAGACATAGATCTGTTTCCCGGCCTTCTGTGCCTTATTTACGAAACTCTTGCTCAGCAGTGTTGACTCCACACTGTAACCGTCTGCATATTCCAGATCTGTAAAGTTTCCATACGATACAGATGTAATATATGCGGTTTCGATGGAATCGTCCGCCTCCTTGATTTTGCGCAGAGAATCATACTTCAGGGAAGAAACCACACAAGTATCCCTCATATGATACTTTTTCAGCAGTTTCGCCACCTGCTCCTCCAGATCCTTGTCATGTCCGCTGGGCTTGATCTCGATATTCAAATGGATCTTGCCACGGCAGACTTTCAGCACTTCTTCCAGTGTCGGAATCCGCACAGTCTGATATTTTTTATCAAACCAGCTGCCATTATCCAGGTCTTTGATTTCATCCCAGGTCACCTGCCAGACTTCCTTATCCAGTCCTGTCGTCCGTTTCAGATTAGAATCATGCATAACGATCACTTCACCGTCTGCTGTCTGCTGTACATCCAGTTCCGCCCAGTCAGCTCCCACCTGAATGGCTCCCTTGAATGCCGGAATTGTATTCTCCGGATAGGCTGCAGAATACCCGCGATGCGCCGTCACTTCCACCGGATTGCCCAGCCCCATATGTAATACACCGCGCCGGTCTGCAAAATTGTATGCAAAATTGACCCCGATCACCACTACGATGCTGAGGGCAATGATCCGTTTCCGATACATATAAATTTTCTTTACCCATCTCGTATTGGTAACCCGGTAAGCATTGTCCAGATCCCGGAAAACCCGTGGAATCCGCTCACCGGCGGCAGCCTTACGATAATAGAACAACAGACTGATGCAGATAAAAAATAACGGAAGATCAAAACAGAAAAACAGTGCACCGCACACATCCATCAGCAAAGAAATCCCGGAAAGGGTCAGACTGCTGAACAGATCCTGTGTCGGTAACGCCTGATTGACTCTGGACACCAGCCAGGATCCAGAGAGGATCACGCCGTAATAAATACCGATGCAGGCTGCACTCCATCCCAGCACAATGATCAGATCCGTCCAGTAATGATTTTTCTGCAGTTTCCAGCTGCGCTTTCTCGCCTGCTTGAAGTTACAGTTTTCCAGGCAGAAATAATGCAGACTGTAAATCCAATGAAAGGAGCGAAGTCCGATATAAATCCAGAATCCAATATATAAAATCGCCAGCCAGGTATGGGACATAATATAATCCACAATAAACTGCGGCACCGTAAATTTTGTAATATAACCGGAGATTACCAATGCATGGGTCATGGGGATAATGATCAGCAGATAGAGGATCATCACGATATTTCTCTGATAGATGACCCGCAAAGACGTTTTCAATCCCTTTCGCATCAGTGCCAGCAGCGGCATCGCCTGCTTCCGGAAAGAGGCATGGATGCAGGTAATGATACAGCAGATATCAAACAGCGTAAAAAATGCCATTCCCAGCACGATCAAAAGCAGAAAAAACCAGGTCAGCGGGGACCGGATAAAAGTTCCGATGGTTTCATCTGACAAATAACTCAGCCCCTGTGCCTTCAGTGCCAGCTTCATTACTCCCGTAAGTAACGGTTTAAATACCGCCATAGATGCAAATTTATATAAAAGTTCAAACACAAGAAGCGTGCCTATATTCAATTTTAATAATCCGAATGTGTAATGCAAGTAACGAAAAACGTTCTTTATTTTTTTCATATTTGTCTCTGAAGAATACAGAAAACTCCCCGGAAAAATCCGGGGAGTCTGTTGTCAAAATTAATCCTGTACGTATGGCATTAATGCTACGTGGCGTGCTCTCTTGATTGCTACTGTGATAGCTCTCTGATGTTTTGCACAGTTTCCTGTGATTCTTCTCGGAAGGATTTTTCCTCTCTCAGAGATGTATCTCTTTAATTTATTTGTATCCTTGTAATCAATCACATTGTCTTTTCCACAGAATACACAAACTTTTTTTCTTCTGCGGCCGCCTCTTCTCTTCATCGGAGAATCGCTTTTTCCATCTTTATTATAAGCCATGATAGTTTACCTCCTGTTTAGTTAAATGGTAATTCCTCATCAATTCCGTCCGGAATATTCATAAAGCCATCGCTTACCGCATTGCTTGGGGAAGGTCTGTCTGCCGGTGCAAAATTTGCTGCATGCTCAGCGCTTGCTGCTTTGCTCTCTGCGAACTCCTGCTCCTCAACAACTACGTCCGTGGTGTAAACTTTCTGTCCGTCACGGTTGGTATAGCTGCCTGTCTGAATTCTGCCTGTAAGGGCAATCTTGGTTCCTTTGCGCAGATATTTCTCTGCGAACTCTGCCTGACGTCCGAATGCTACACAACCGATAAAATCTGCTGTCTGGCTGTCGCCGTCACGACGGAATCTACGATCTACTGCAACTGTATATCTTGCGATTGCGGTTGCCTGTTCACCCTGAGAATAACGAACCTCAGGATCACGGGTCAAACGTCCCATCAAAATTACTTTATTCATAAGGATAACTCCTTCTCTACTGCGAAATTATGCCTCGTCTTTTCTAACGCATAAAAATCTCAGCACATTGTCCATGATACGAACACTCTGCTCTAACTCAGCAGGTACTTCTGCTGCAGCATCGAACTGAATGAAGTAATAGAAGCCTTCGCTCATTTTCTGGATGTCGTAAGCTAATTTTTTCTTACCCCAATCCTCAACTTCTGTTACTGTACCGCCAAAACGAGTAATATACTCTTTTGCTTTCTCAACAACTGCTGCTCTGGCGTCATCTTCGATCTTGGCACTAACAATTAATGCTAATTCATACTTGTTCATGCTATTCTTACCTCCTTGTGGTCTTTTGGCCCTCTGCTCATCCTGTAGAGAGCAAGGATATTGTATATCACGATTTTCAATACTACCATATTTTTACGCTTCAGGCAAGTGCTTTTTTAAATCTTTTGTGTTTTTTTCTACAATCTTTCGTGCCACCATGATCTGATGACCGCACCCCTGACATTTCAACCGGAAATCTGCCCCGACACGCAGGATTTCCCATTCAAAACTGCCGCAGGGATGTTTCTTTTTCAGTTTTACAATATCTCCCACTTCATATTGATATGTCATTCTGTCACCTCACTCTACTTTTATACTCCACGATTCTTTTATAATTTTATTCAAGTCGAATGCAGTTTCCCATCTAATTTTAACATACTGCCGAAAAAACCTCTCCGATCGGTGCCTGGATGACCAGATTGGCACGGCTGTCCAATGGGGTTGCGGATTTGTTGATCAGTACCAGCTTATTACCTCTGTAATAGTCGATAAGTCCCGCTGCCGGATATACTGCGAGGCTTGTTCCTCCAATGATCAACACTTCTGCCTGGCTGATCGCGCGGATTGCTGCCTGCATCGTGGAAGAATCCAGTCCTTCCTCATATAATACGACATCCGGTTTGATCTGACCACCGCAACTGCACATCGGAACCCCGGCAGAATTCTTGATATACTGTGCATCATACAATTTTCCGCATTTTCTGCAGTAATTGCGGTGTACGCTGCCGTGAAGTTCCAGCACATTTTTGCTGCCTGCCGCCTGATGAAGTCCGTCGATATTCTGTGTAACCACTGCCTTTAACTTTCCTTTTGCTTCCAGTTCGGCAAGTTTTAAATGTGCCGCATTTGGTTTTGCATCCAGGGCCAGCATTTTATCCCGGTAAAACCGATAAAACTCTTCTGTTTTTTCCATATAAAAAGTATGACTCAGAATTGTCTCCGGCGGATAATCATATTTCTGATGATACAGCCCGTCCACACTTCGGAAATCCGGTATTCCGCTCTCTGTTGACACACCGGCTCCCCCGAAAAACACGATATTATCTGAATCTGCGATCCACTGTCTTAATAATTCTGATTTTTCCATCTGTTCCGCTCCTTCCAAAATGATTCCTCTCAGAATCACTGTACACTGCACTTCGTTTCTGTTTTTATAGTATACTGCGCGAAAAAAAATAGCAACTCCATTTTATCCACCCCTTCGCAACTGCAAAAATGTCCCCGGCATTCTTGCAGTCCACACGCACCATTCGTAAAATGTTCTTTCATAATTTCTTCACACTTTTAACAGTTGACATATTTTCTTTCGTGATATTTAATATATTTTAGCGGCAATTAACATAGCCGGATTACTATGCCAGAAAATCTGTATCCGACTGTGTCTGCACATCGTGATGTAAAGCGTTCAGGCTTTTGACCCTGGCATCACACTATATTATAGAAACGGGAAGATAAAAACATGCATATTTCATTCGCAGGAAAAAAAATCCGGCTGCTTGCACTTGCAGTCACTATTTTTATGATTATTTTTGTATCCGCCAACTGGCGGCTCTATCTGGATCCGACACTGGATCTGACATGTGGGACCATTCTGTTTGTTCTGTCTCTTCTGGCAGGACCGGTTGCTGGATTTCTCATTATATTCAAACCATCCGTGGATGACAAATATAAAGCACTGGCCAACACGGCATTGTTTTTTATCATGCCGGTTCTTACCATCCAAATGGTAGAGGTATTTAATGAAAACTATATATGGTGGTTTTCTGTACCAACTTTCCTCGCAAACTATATGATTTACCTGGTGTTCTACCTGTTCTTTTATCTGATCACCGGACGTTATCATATGGTAGGGCTGATTGTAAATATTTCTTTATATGTATGGTCATTGCTGAATTATTTCATTGAACTGTTCCGCGGTTCTCCTTTTGTTCCGCTGGACGTACTGAGTTTCGGCACTGGTCTGAGTGTATCAGACGGTTATACTTATGAGCTTAGTTGGAAACTGATCCTCGGTTCTATCATGTTTTTCCTGATCTATCTGGTAAACAAAAAAAGTGTCAACATCAAACCGAAAAAATTAAAATTCAAACTCCTGGCAAAACTTGCTCCGGCAGCTTATATCGCAGTTGTTGTAATTTCCCTCTTTTTTACGGATTATGCTGCAAATCTCGGATACAAACCGGATTTCTGGGATCAGTCCAGAGGCTATCACCGCACAGGTTCCTTCTTTAATTTTTGTCTGAACACCAAGTACCTTATTATCCGGAAGCCCTCTGACTACAATGCCGCCAATGTCAGCGACTATGTGGCAGAAACGCTGAAAGATGCCGGCGTAGATCCTGATGATCATACGGTCAGCACCAATCTGCTGACCGGCCAGAACGATTACACAGCAAATACGGATGGCACCATGCCGAATATCATTTGTATCATGAATGAATCTCTGTCTGATCCAGGTGCTCTCGGCAATCTGGAAACCAATGAAGACTACATGCCATTCATTCACAGTCTGACAGAAAATACCATCAAAGGTTCCCTGTCCATGCCGGTATTCGGTGCAGGAACAAGTAACAGTGAATTTGAATTTTTATCCGGAGATTCCATCTCCTTCCTGCCCACCGGGTGCAACGTATATCAGTCCTATGTAAAGGATACTGTTCCTTCCCTGGTATCCACCCTTGGTGCACTTGGTTATTCCAGGACCGCTTTTCATCCGTATTACGGCGAAGGCTGGAACCGCAGGAATGTATATCCACTGCTGGGATTTGAAAACTATATCAGTATCGAAGATTTTGTCGATCAGGACATTCTGGATACTTACAAGCAGAACAATGACGTCACCGAGTATGAGATGCTGCTGAATGAACGGTATCCGGACCGCAACATGCTGCTGCGTCGTTTTGTCAGTGACAGCTATGATTATTCCATGGTAGAAAACATGTATGAGAATCGGGATACATCCAAACCGTTCTTCCTTTTTAACGTCACCATGCAGAACCACGGCGGCTACGCCATGTCCTATACAAACTTTTCACAGGAAATATATGTCACAAACATGAATGGCATCTACCCAAAGGCTAACCGCTATCTGTCCCTGGTAAAACGCTCTGATGAAGCATTTCAGGAGCTGGTAGATTATTTCAGCAACGTGTCAGAACCGACCATCCTCTGTATGTTCGGGGATCATCTGCCCTCCATTGAAGATGGATTTTATGAAGAACTGTTCGGTACCAGTCTCGATCATCTGACCACGGAACAGCAACAGCTTCGTTACACCACACCATTTGTGATCTGGGCAAATTATGATATTCCGGAAGCGACACTGAATCAGATCAGTGCAAACTATCTGTCTACACTGGTACTTCAGACTGCCGGACTTCCACTGACGCAGTACAATCGTTATCTGGCCTCCCTGTATCAGAAGCTTCCTATCATTAACACGGTTGGTTATGTGGATGCAGATAACAATTACTATACGCATTCCGAAAACAGCAAATACGATGACCTGCTCTATCAGTACCATTGCCTTGTATACAATTCACTGATTGACCGGAATAACCGTGATTCCTCTGTCTTTTTCATGAATCAGTAATTTCCTACTATGTTAAGACCTGAGCATCTGTCTTTTCCGACAGTTCTCAGGTCTTTTTATCTGTATCTTTCCATATTTTAGTAATTCTATACTATCATGCAACACTTTTCGATGTTATGTTGCACACTTTCTAAACACTTTTTACAAATCATTCTTCATAGAACGATACTTTTGCAACATTTCAAAGCATTTTGTCCAACTTATCACTTTCATTTGCACTTTTTATTGTGCATTTTGTGTGTTTTTATTGACATGGTCTTACCATCTATGTATAATAAGCTCATGGAATTTATATTTTCTTTATGAATTTCACATTTGCTTAACTTTTTTAAAATTTAGGAGGGTTTGATTTATGGCTTTAGGTATTATTGGTATTGTAGTCGCTCTTGCTATTTTCCTGTATGGCGCCTACAAAAACGTATCCGTACTGTATCTGGCTCCGCTCTGCGGCGTTATTGTAGCAGTAACAAACGGATTGAACGCAAACGATGCATTCACATCTCTGTATGTTGGTGCCGTTGAAGAAAATGCAGCAACCGGCGTATGGGAAATCGGCGGTGTCTGCGGAATGATCACAGCAATTTTCCCGACTGTATTCTTAGGCGGTTTATTTGGTAAAGTATTAGCTGACAGTGGTGCTGCTCAGTCTATCGCTTCCACATTAGTAAACAAATTCGTTATGCCGGTAAACAATAAAGAAAAACAGGCAAAACGTGCCGTTTTAATTATGTTACTTATCGAGTGTATCCTTACATACGGTGGTGTAGATGGTTTCGTAGCTATCTTCGCTACATTCCCGATCTGTATGTACATGGCAAGCCGCATTGGTATTCCGAGACGTATGGTTCCGGCTATGCTGGCTTTAAGCTGTGGTGCTAACTCTGCTCCATTCGTATTAAGTATCAATAACATCATTTGTATGAGCATCCTGCAGACAAGCCCGGGTGCTGCTCCAATCCCGGGATTTATTTCCTTCATCGTAATCGAAGTTGGTGTATACTTCATCTGCTCCACCTTCATCATCAAAGAGATGAGAAAAGGCGAGACATTTGATTATGGTAACTGTGAGCCGATTCCGGATGACAATGCAAAAAAACTTCCGCATTTTGCACTTGCTATGATTCCGTTAGTAGTTGTATTCCTGCTTTTCGCTATCGTACAGATTGCTTCCTTAGCTCTGGTATCCGGTATCGCAGCAGTAATCATCCTGATGGCTCCGCACTTCAAAGACAATGAGAAAAAAGGCTTTCCGGCATGGGCAGGAAACGTTCTCAATTCCTTAAACATTGGTGCTGCAAATGGTGCAAGCGCAATCATGACTCTGACAGCTGCAGCTGGTTTCGCAGCAGTTGTACAGCACACAGATGCTTTCAACGGTTTCGTTGGAATCCTCTTTGGCATGAAAGCTTCTCCGTTAGTAATCGGTATCGTACTTGCTATCATCGTAGTAGCATTTACATCTTCACCGCCAGCAGCTTTAAGTATTGCACTTCCGATGGTTGCTGCAGCTTATATCTGGACAGCTAACCCGATTTTGAATCCGAACGCACTTGCTCGTTGTGCTGCTATCGCAGTTTCCACATTCGAGACACTGCCGGTTAACGGACTGATCCTAATCACAACCGGACTTGCTCAGGTTAAGATCAAAGATGCATACTTACCGATGTTCTTACAGACAGTTATCATGACATTAGTTGGAACAATCCTCTGTGCTGTCATCCTTACTGTTGCACCGGGACTGGCGTAAACCAACATCATTTTCGACAATTATCTTCGTAGTGAAAGAAAGTTAAGCCATATAGAAACGCTGCTTCACATTGAAGCAGCGTTTTTCATCTTAGTAACAGAAATCAACAGAAAGGTTTATACTTATGAAAAAAAAGAATCCCTTTAACTGGGGCACTTATGTCACACTGATCGGCGTCGTAGTTATCTTTGCCATTATTTTTACTGATGCCATCGACACCATATATGTACTTCCGGTTCTGGGTGCGCTCTGCCTTGTATACGGTATTTTCGGACTTCTGCAGTCCCGCGGCAGCAATGAAGCCGGACTGGTTCAACGCTCCATGCTGCAGCTGATCCTCGGTGCATTTGTCATCTTTATCGGTATGATCGAAGCACTTCATCTGAATCTGACACAGAGATTCTGGGATATTTTCCTGATTCTCATTGTGGTGGTCATTGCAATCTGGATGTTTCTGCGGAAACGCAAGTAAGGTCTTGTTTGTGTGGATCTTGGCTAAAATTTAATTTTTAATACGAAAACGAAGCATCCTGTCGGGACGCTAGACGCTCACTACCCTCGTTTCACATCGTTTTCATCGCGCTCGTTCCCACGCCTGAAAAAGAGGTCGTTCCCACTCGCGCAAAAACTTGTGAAACTCGGTCGTTTGCTTAATCGCTTTCCCTGACAGGATGCTTCGTTTTCTCTATTTACACTTTCAAGTCAAACGCCGCAAAGATTTCCGAAACTGTACCAGAAACAGAATCAATGTACAGCTCACCGCTATGATGTCAGCCACCGGTTCTGCCATATACACGGCATTGGTTTTATTTTCCATAACATGCGGTAATATGTAGATCAATGGAATCAGCAATATGAATTTCCGCAGGATCGCCACGATAATGGAACACGGTGCATTCCCTATGGACACAAAGGTCATCTGGCAGGCGATCTGTATACCGAACACAAACAATACACGACAGTAAATCCGAAGTGCCTTTGCCGTAAAATCGATCAGTGCAGCATCTGTGGTAAACAATTTTGCAAATACCTGTGGAAATGCCATAATGATTGCCCACAGAACAATGGAATAAATGACACAGACACAAAGCAGGATCTTGTAACTCTGCTTTACTCTGGACAATTTTTTTGCACCATAATTGTAACTGGTGATCGGCTGCGCCCCCTGGGCGATTCCCTGCAGAGGAAGCATGGCAAACTGCATGACACTGGTAAGGATCGTCATGGCTCCCACCGCAATATCTCCGCCATATTTTAGCAGCGATGAATTAAAGCAGACGGAAATCACACTCTCACTGGCCTGCATAACAAACATGGATGCACCAAGTGCCACGCATGGCGGAACCAGCTGAAGTCCCGGCATAATATTTTCTTTTTTGATCCGAAGCAGCGTCTTTTTCCCGGAGAGGAAAGACAACACCCAGATGCAGGACAAAGCCTGTGAAATCACGGTTGCCAGTGCTGCGCCGCGCACTCCCATATGCATCCCGAAGATAAAAATCGGATCCAGTATAATATTCGCAACCGCTCCGATCAGAACCGTCATCATACCTGTGATGGCTTTTCCCTGGGCAGTGATAAATGTATTCATACCAAGGGTAATCTGTACAAAAATCGTACCAATCGCGTAAATATTCATATATGCCGTCGCATAAGAAATCGTATTTTCACTGGCACCAAACATGAGTAACAGATTTTCGTTCCAGATCAGCAAGATCACGGTCAGAATAATGGAAACGATAATCTGAAGACTCAGACAGCCCGTTAGAATTTTTTCTGCCGTATCGTGCTCGCCTTTTCCCATGTAAATGGATGCCCTCGGAGAACCACCGGATCCTACCAGCGCCGCAAATGCCGCAATGATCAGGATCAGCGGCATGCACACCCCTACGCCGGTCAGCGCCATGCTGCCCTCTCCCGGAATATGACCGATATAAACCCGGTCTATGATGTTGTACAACATATTTACCAGCTGTGCGATAACCGTCGGAACCGCCAGCTTCATCAACAATTTTCCTATTGGTTCTGTTCCCAGAAACGTCTTATCCTGTTCCATACTATCCAAATAACCTCCCAACACATTTACCCGAAGATTTCCTATAAATCTGTATGATATCATATACTATTTTCCATGAAATGACAAGTAATTCGTCAAAATCTGCATCTGGTATTTAATACTACTTCTGCTCGTTTTTCATCCTTTTTGTATTGACTTGCTCTGTCGTCTGATGTAAAATAATTTTACTTTGATTATCAAACTTTTTTATATAAAAAGAAGAACCGTAACACACATATGATCATAGTATTATTAATGGAAAGTGAGATTTTAAAGATGAAATTAATGAAATCACTGAATCTGAAAGATAAGTTCCTGAAACTCCCGATCATTCAGGGAGGCATGGGCATCGGAGTCAGCCGCTGTCGTCTGGCTGGTGCAGTTGCAAAAGAAGGTGGCATGGGGGTACTCTCAACCGCCCAGATTGGTTATGACGATCCAGATTTTACGAAACATCCGGAAGAAACAAATCTGCGTGTACTGCCGGAGCAGATCAGAAAAGCGAAAGAAATCGCCGGCGGCAACGGTATGGTCGCCGTCAACATCATGGCTGTTACACAGTTGTATGAAACCTATGTCAAAACCGCCTGTGCCGCCGGTGTAGATGCCATCATCTCCGGAGCAGGACTCCCGACAGAACTGCCGAAATTTGCAGAAGGATATGATGTCGCACTGGCACCCATCGTTTCGAGTACAAAATCTGCCAATGTTATCTTGAAATTCTGGGATAAAAAGTACCATCGCACCGCCGACTTTCTGGTCATTGAAGGACCACTGGCCGGCGGACATCTCGGTTTTTCCAGAGAACAGCTGGAGGATATTCCGGGACTTGATTATGACACCGAGATCCGAAATATCATTACATTAAAACAAACATATGAAGAAAAGTATCAGACTGCAATTCCGATATTTGTCGCCGGAGGTATGTTCACTGCCGAAGATGTAAAACATGTCCTGGAACTCGGTGCCGATGGCATTCAGGCTGCCACACGTTTCGTAGCCACTGAGGAATGTGATGCCAGCGATGCTTACAAGCAAGCTTACGTCAATGCTTCCGAAGAAGATGTTATCATTATCAAAAGCCCGGTGGGAATGCCCGGCCGCGCTATCAAAAATGCGTTTATCCAGCGTATGCTTGCAGCACCGGACAAAATCTCCCACTGCTTCAACTGTCTGAAAGCATGCAATCCGGCCACAGCCCCTTACTGCATCACGCAGGCACTGATCAATGCCGTTGTGGGCGATCTTGATAACGGTCTGATTTTCTGCGGTTCCCGGGTGGGAGAAATCCGGGAAATCACTACAGTACCAAAACTGATGCAGGAGTTAACGGTATAATTTGAACGCAGAATAAGCATCCCCCTTACCCGCCGCTTCAAGTGCGTAGAGCACTAAGCGGTGGGTAAGGGGGATGCTTATGTCAGTGGGAGTTAAAAGCTCCCACTGACAGGTCGCAAAGCGACTGCGTTCATGAGCAAGTAGCGAAAGCGGATTGCGAATGTCCGCTTTACAATTTTGCACACCTGACATATTCTTCTTTCACCCAACCAGCAACACGCTGGCCATGATCCCGGCCACGGTCGCTACCAATGCCCCGGCCAGAGTCCAGCGTGTCTTTTTTACTTTTACTGTCATAAAATAAATGCTCATCGTATAGAATATCGTCTCACTGCTGCTCATCATGACCGATGCGATCCGCCCCAGTCTGGAATCGGTTCCGAACTGCTCATAGACATCCAGCAGCAAGCCGGTGGCGGCTGAGGAAGAAAACATCCGCACCACCGCCAGTGGAACCAGCTGTGACGGAAATCCAATACGGTCTACACAGTTTCCAAGTACTCCGGCCAGTGCATCAAGCAGACCGGAAGCGCGCAGAATGCCTACAGCAACCATCAGACCGGCAAGGGTGGGTAAAATATCCACCGCCGTCTTCAGACCGTCTCTCGCACCTTTTACGAAATCTTCATAGGCATTCCGCCGGTTCAGCAGTCCGGCCATAAGAATCACCACAATAAAAAGTGGAATGATAACATCTGACAGAAACAGTAATATACGCTGCATATACAAATAGTATCTCCATCCCTTCTGTTTTTTATAACATCCAGTCCTCACTCATCCACATCTTTTGATTTTTTTATCTGCGTTCAATATCCCCGTTTCCGGTCTGCTGCTGACATGATCTTTGCAAAGATAATTCCCGCCAGCGTAGAAAATGCCGTAGCCACAATGGCTGCTCCCACAATACCCGTCGGATCCGGTGAGCCGTACTTGCTGCGATAAGCAATCACGGTCACCGGAATCAGCTGAAGTGACGAAATATTCAGCACCAGAAATGTACACATTTCTGTGGAAGCCACTTTTTCCCGTTTTACATGTGTGTGCCGGATACGGTCGGAAGTAAAATCAAATTTTTTCCGATAAGGCTGATGAACTGCCTGTAACAGCGTCCGTTCCTTTTCCAGTTCATCCAGATCTTCCATCGCCTGCAGCCCCGCCGGCGTTGCCGCCCAGCCCAGTCCGAAAAAATTGGCGATACAGTTGGCTGCAATGGATTTGCATGCTGCATGTTCCCGCGGAATACGCGGAAACAAAAAATGAAGCAACGGGTAGATCCGGTCTGCCGCCCGCTGCATCATCCCGGCATTTTCTGCGATCCGCATAAGACCGACCCAGAACGCCAGCACTCCCGCCATGGTGATACACAACGTCACCGCCTGCTGCGCTGCATCCAGTGCCGCGTCCGTTACTGCCGGCAGATTACCGGTAAATGCCGCATATACAATTCCTGCCAGAATCATAAAAATCCATAAAAAATTCAGCATACGCTGTCAGTTCCCTTCCGGGCTTTCTAACAACGTATGCTGAATCACAAACACTTATTACTTTTTTATCTTTCCATACTTACAAATCCACCGGAAACAGTTTTTACAGACGATCTGACCGAGAGTTCCAATGTGCCTATTATTTTCCATAGGTGCGGAAAAATGCGCTCAGATTCGTCAATGCTTTAACCAGCACTTTTGTCTGTTCTTCGTCAAGGCCGTTCAGTGTAGCTTTTATCATCTCATCGTGGAACTCTGCATGATGGTGGTATGCCTTCACACCCTTTTCTGTCAGAGAGATCAGAACGACACGACGATCTTTCTCACTTCTGACACGTTTGACGTAAGCTTTTTTCACCAGATTATTGATCGCGATCGTCAGTGTTCCCACAGTAACAGACAAATCCTTTGCTACCGAAGACATGCTCCGCGGTTCATCCAGACCGATCGCCTCAATGATATGCATATCATTATTGGAAATATCTTTGAACTCCTCCGTGATGATTGCCTTTTCCTCAATATTCATAATTTCATTAAATAATTTGACCAGCAGGTCATGAAGTGTATCGTATCCTTCCAATGCGCTCCTCCAATATTTTGCATATCAAATATTTTGATTGATTAACAATATCATTATACATAATCTGTGAAAACTTCGCAAGGGACAAATCCGGTTCTACACAAAATTTCCGTCAGGCTACATTGCCAGATTTAATGTCATAAATCCGTCCATTCTCATCTTCATAAGTACCGGAGTAAGTAAAATTAACCTTTCCATTTTCAATATACCAGGTACCGTTTTCGTTGGATGCAATTCCAGAAAATCCAAAATCAACTTTTCCATCTGTTCCGATATACCACCAGCCATTACTGTTTTGTTTTACTGTCTCCTGCCCTTTCTGCACACAGCCATTCTGAATATAATACCAGCCGCAGAATCCTTCTGTTTCTGATTCCAGCACACCGGCTGCGCCAAAATCTACCTGACCTCCTCTGCAATACCAGTCTCCAGACTCATTAGATGCGATTCCGTTCAATTGAAAATCTACTGCTCCGTTTCGCACAGCCCACCAGCCATACTCATTCGGTGCTACTGTATTCTTATGAAAATCAACCTTTCCATCTGTTCCGATATACCACCAGCCATTACTGTTTTGTTTTACTGTCTCCTGCCCTTTCTGCACACAGCCATTCTGAATATAATACCAGCCGCAGAATCCTTCTGTTTCTGATTCCAGCACACCGGCTGCGCCAAAATCTACCTGACCTCCTCTGCAATACCAGTCTCCAGACTCATTAGATGCGATTCCGTTCAATTGAAAATCTACTGCTCCGTTTCGCACAGCCCACCAGCCATACTCATTCGGTGCTACTGTATTCTTATGAAAATCAACCTTTCCATCTGTTCCGATATACCACCAGCCACTGCTGTTTTGCACTACGGTCTCCTGGCCTTTCTGCACACAGCCATTCCGAACATAATACCAGCCGTCAAATGCGTCATTCTCCGATTTTACAAGGCCGCTTGCAGCAAACTGTACCTGGCCATATTCACAATACCATTCTCCGGATGCATTGCTTGCAATCCCGTTAAAACTCGAATCAATCCTTCCGTTTCTGACTGCCAGCCAATCGTCATTCATACAAATCACGTCATTGTACTGAGGATCCGCACAACCATTTTTTACATACCAGTCTTCTCCTTCATAATAACAGATTGTCGTCTCAGAAAAGTTTACTTTTCCATTCTCAATGTACCATAGACTTCCGTTATATTCATACAATCCCCATTTATTAAAATTAATTCTTCCATCTTCTACATACCACCAGTCACCGTTGTAGGCTACCAGCGTAGTAACGTCTTCTGCAATCTCATCATCCACATAATAGTTCCAGGAATCCCCTTCCTGATACAACCCATTCTTTGGAGGTTCCTGAATATCTCTGAATGCAATTCCATTTTCATTTGCATAAGTCTCAACAGCAGAACCGACTGTTCCGCGTAATGTCAGCTCTGAACAATTATAAAACACATTTGATCCAAATGTAATATCAGTTCCTTTTATCGTCACATTCTTAACACTATAACAATCAAAAAATGCAGCATCTTCGATGGTTGTTACACTCTCTGGAATTACTATTTTTACAAGATTTGTATTATAACTAAATGCACCCTCTGCAATCTGATGAACGCCCGATGCAAACTGCGGATTATTTACCGCCGGGCCGCTGATCGCAATCTTTTTATCACGGCTGTACAGAATACCATTCTGGGAGGCATAGTTATTTCCAATTCCTGTGCATTCAAAGTTCTCTAACGATAAGCACTGTGCAAAAGCACCTGTTCCAATTTCCTTTACACTGGCCGGAATATTGATGGATGTCGCCTGTTCAAAACCCGAAAATGCAAATGCTCCGATCTTTGTGATCGTATCCGGAAGATGGATTGTTCCACATGTTCTGTTTGACCCCTGTGAAAATTGATCCTCAATTTCCGTAACTGTTTTTCCCTGATAGGTTGCCGGGATTTCCAAAGTATCACCTGATGTAAGTTGTCCGTCATACTGATAAATGGACAAGGTCCCATCATCTTTATCATGAAAACAAAACAGCGAATCTCTTTCCTCAGCAGAATAATATCGCGGTGCTGTTCCGCTGTAACCGGCTTCCAGTTCATAATATTTGCCATCATAATATACCATTGCATTCATGTGACCGCTTCCTGCGCCGTAATCCTTGTTCCCGTTTCTGGACCAGGCATCAATTCCGAGTAACTCACAAGTTCTGATAATGGTAGATGTACTCGCCCAACAGTCACCATTTCCATAAATAATCATAGACACATATCCGGAATGCGATGCACCATAATCAAAGCTGGCCGGATATGCAGCAATTTTTTTCATCAGCTCCATATCACTGAGATTTTTTCCTGCAATATTTTCATTTATGTATTGTAAAATCTTATCATCCGCATATTTTTGCGCATAGTCTGCCACATGAACTGTTATATTTGTCTGCACCCCGTCTGCTGTCACCGTCACTGTTGCATCGCCAGCATCAAAACTTTTTTCGACACTGGTAGGTGTTTTATCTTGGATCGGATAAGAATATCCTATATTTCCATACCAATAAGTCGTCGTATATTTTATCCGCACGACACCACGATCATCTACGGTAATATTATTTCCATCCGTTACTGTATAGCTGATATCTCTTCCGTTTGCATGGATCTGATATTCCGTATCCATATCCGCAGGAATCGCGATCACCCCATCATAGCTGCTTGACAGCCCATACAAAGTAATATCCTGCGCAACCGTCTGAGCACCGGAAGCAGCAGACTGTCGTTCTTCTGCTCGGGCCGGAGTAATTTCTGCCATTGCACATACAAAAATAACTGCTAAAAAGCAAATAAATACGTTTAATTTTTTCATAGTATGTTGTCCTTTCTTATGTAGTCTCATCTCGGGCTTATTCTACCACAATTAACACAACATTACAATTTCCCCGTCATATTCCTGCCTGACGGCACATATTTTAATAATAATTATAATCATAGCCGGTACCTGCCATGCGCCACTGTCATTTTCATTTTTTTCGTAAAATCCGTTTTTCCCTCTGTCTCTCCCTGTTTCTCATTGGTCTCGGAATTTTCTGCGCCGCCGTCTGTAAATGTGCAGATTCCGACACCTGGATTGTTCAGTTTCTGACGAATCCGCAGGCAGATTCCGGCAAAAGTTCTTCTGATGCCGATGCACCGGATGCTGCATCGGCTTCTGACGCATCATCCGAAAACACCACTGCTTTGAATGCCGCCTTCACGGATTATGTAACAGAACTTTTTCGGCAGGAAGCTTCCGCAAATCTGCTGAACCTTCATTACACACTGGCAGATCCTGCCGCTTACGGTATCACGGACTATCAGACATCTCTCGGAACCTGCTCTGCAGATTCTCCTGCCCTGGCTGCAGCCTTTGCTGAAAATCTGCTTGCCGGACTGCAACAATTTCAATCGGCTGAACTATCGGCTGAAAATCGGCTGACCCTGGATATTCTGTCAGAATCTCTGGATCTCACAAAAAACGGTGCCAACTGGTACTGTTATGAAGAGCCGCTGACTCCCACTACCGGACTGCAATCCCAGATTCCCATCCTGCTGGCAGAATATACCTTTCGGAATACAAGGGACATCACAGATTACCTGTCGTTACTGTCCGACATTCCACGGTATTTTTCTGAGATCAGCGCGTATGAGAAGGAAAAAGCTGCCGCCGGGCGTTTTATGCCATCCTTTGCCGCCCAGCGTCTGATCCAACAGTGCAAAGACTTCACGGCAGATCTTAACTCCCATTATCTTGTTGCTACCTTCAACGAAAAAACAGATGCCATGAGTGAACTGTCCAAAAACGAACGTGCTGCCTATCAAAACCAAAATCGCGACATTCTGGAACAGCAGGTATTTCCGGCATTTGAACAGCTTTCCAACACAATTGCCGGATTACAGAATAGCGGATATAACGATGCCGGCCTCTGTCATTTTCCGGAAGGTAATACCTATTATGAATATCTGGTGCACTGCTATACCGGAAGCGATGACTCCGTCGCCACACTGGAAAAACGTACCGCCAGTCAGCGCAAAAAAGATCTGCTTCTGGTATCAGAATTGCTGGAAGAGCACCCGGATCTCACTGAGGAGCCAGAACGACTCGATTTCTCCGCACAGTCTCCCGAAGAAATGCTGGCTACGCTGCAGCAGGCGATCACTGCCGACTTTCCTTCCCTCCCGGATTGCAATGTAACAGTCAAATATATCAATGCTGCCATGGAAGATTATCTCTCCCCGGCATTTTATCTGACTTCCCCACTGGATCAGCTGACAGAGAACACCATCTACATCAATCAGAAAAATGGTTATGAAGGCATCCGGCTGTTCACGACACTGGCGCATGAAGGTTTTCCGGGACATCTGTATCAAAACCTCTACTTCCACAGCCAGGATGTGCCGCCCATCCGGTCACTGCTTGGCTATCCCGGCTACACAGAAGGCTGGGCGACATTCGTAGAATTACATTCCTATATTTACAGCGGACTGTCCAAAGATGCTGCAAAACTCTGCGCTGCAAATCAGGCTGCAATCCTGAGTCTTTACGCCACTGCGGATATGGGGATCCATTATGAAGGATGGACGCTGGACGATACAGCAGCCTTCTTTTCCACTTACGGATTCACTGATGAGGAAGTACTGCGGGATATTTTTGAACTGATCGTATCCGAACCTGCCAACTATCTGAAATATTATATCGGATATCTGGAATTTCATGATCTGCAGGAAGAAATGAAAAAGCAGAATCCGGATACTTATACGGACTCTGCCTTTTATGAAAAAGTATTAAAAATCGGCCCGGCATCATTCAATGTGCTGCGGGATTATGTGTTGGAGAACCGGTAACTTCCGCCTGCCGTTTCTCCAGACGTTTCATAATTGCAAAAAATACCGGCATTACCACGGCGGTTGCCGCGATCCATGCAGTCTGATCTGTAAAACATACTGCGGTATATCCAAATTTCGGAATGACAAAGACAGACATCAAACCACGGGCAAGAAGTTCACTTAATCCTGCACACATGGCAATGGCACTGTAACCGAGCCCCTGAATGGTCAGTCGTGTGCAGTTCAGGAATGCCAGAAAGAAATAGAAAAATCCTGCGCAGGTCAATAGCTGCTGTGCATAGCCAAGCACTTCTGTCTCACTTCCTGATACAAAGATCAGGGCAATCTTGGAACCTGCAAAAATCAGCACGATTCCGATGGCGATACTGTAAATCACAGAAATGATAATTCCTGATTTCAATCCTTCCCGGATTCGTTTCAGATTGCCGGCGCCAAGGTTCTGACTGCCAAAGGTTGCACTGGCTGTGGCAAATCCATCGTATGGACACATCGCCAGCTGTTTTACCTTTGTAGCTGCCGCAAATGCAGATACATAAACTGCTCCCAGTGTATTTACCGCACTCTGGAGCAGAATACTTCCAATGGCAGTAATGGAAAATTGCAGTCCCATCGGCACAGCCATTGTAAACAGTGTCTTTATGTAATGCATATCCAGTCTGCGTTCCTGATGATTTGTCTTCAGAATGTCATATTTTTTCTTCATATAGCGAAAGCAAAGTACTCCGGAAATTGCCTGTGATAAAATGGTCGCCCATCCAGCCCCCGCCGTACCAAGTTTGAATACAATGATAAACAGCATATCCAGAAAAATATTCATCACTGCGGACAGTACCAGAAAATAAAACGGTGTCTTGGAATCTCCCAGTGAACGGATGATACCAGCCACTACATTGTATAAAAACGTAAATGGGATTCCAAGGAAAATGACAAACAGATAATCATACGCGCCCTGATAAAACTGATTCGGAGTCTTCATCCAGGTCAGGATGGAACCGCACAGCGCACAGGTCACGATAGTCATGATTACGGCGAGAAAAATCGCCAGGTAGGCTGCGTTCATCACAAATTTACGCATTTCACTGTAACTTTTTGCTCCAAATTTCTGTGCCACCGGAACCGCCAGCCCTGTACAGGTACCAAGGCAAAAACCAATGATCAGAAATGTAATAGATGTGGTAGAACTTACACTGGTCAGGGCATCCAGCCCCAAATAACGGCCTACGATTACCGTATCTACCATGTTATACATCTGCTGAAACAGATTTCCCAGTACCAGCGGTATGGAAAACTGCCAGATCAGCTTCATTGGGCTTCCAACAGTCAAGTCTTTTGTCATAGCTACTCCTTCCCCTATAAGCCTAAGAATGTTCCAGGCATAGCCTTTATTCTTGTACATATCTCTGTACTTCTGCTAAACTTGTGCGATATCACTCATTCTCTGCTTTCAACAACATCTGATAAATTTCGCGTTTTCCAACGCCCCGGTCTTTTGCCACCTGTTTCATTGCGCTTTTCCGATCCATACCGGTGCTCAGATAATGCTCCATATGTTCTTCCACCGAAATTGCCTCCCAGGATTGCTGTGCCTCCTGCACCAGTTCCTCACGGCTTCTGCCCTCGATAACAAGAACACATTCTCCGCGAACCCCCTGCTCCTCATAGTAACGGATTGCTTCCGAAAATGTGGTCTGAAACGCTGTTTCAAATTTTTTTGTCAGTTCCCGGCAAACTGTCAGCCTGCGGTCTCCCAGTGCATCCTGCAGTTCTTTTAATGTCCCCAGCAGATGGTGTGGCGCCTCATATACGATCAATGTTCTTGTATCGTTTTTCAATTCCTCCAATACCGCCGCGCGTTCTTTTTTCTCTTTTGGCAGAAATGCCTCAAAGGAAAAACGACGTGTCGGAAGCCCGGACAGAGTCAATGCGGTAATGCATGCCGCTGCTCCCGGAAGGGATGTCACTTCGATACCCTGTTCATAGCAGATCCGCACCAGATCTTCGCCCGGATCGGAGATACCCGGCGTACCCGCATCCGTGATCAGCGCGATATTTGTGCCTTGCTGCATCTTTTCCACCAGCTGATACGCCTTGTCCACTTTGTTATATTCATGATAGCTGGTCAGTGGTGTCTTTATATCAAAATGATTCAGCAGATGGATGGAATTTCTGGTATCCTCCGCTGCGATCAGATCTACTTCTTTTAAAGTGCGTAATACCCGCAGCGTAATGTCCTCCAGATTTCCAATCGGTGTTGCACATAAATATAATTTTCCAGCCATAACCTTTTTTCACCTCACAGTCCGATAAAAATTGTATCTTTACATATTTCATATACTTCACTTTTTGCATTACTATCTATCGTACAAAACAGAATCAATCAATAAATTTAATAACCATATACATCATATATCTCATCCGTATATTTTCCAGGCTCTTTGTATACAATTAATGGTTTTTCCACGGTCATTCGGCTTTTTCCACCCCGCAGTCCCTCGATCAGCACCATATTCGGCTCCCGGTCCACGTAAGGATACACCAGACGCATCCGTTTGGGTTCCATGCGGTACTGCACCATCAGAGATATGATCTCCGCCAGCCGGAAAGGCCGGTGCACCATATAAAAACGACCGCCCGGCATCAGAAGTCTCGCACTTTCCCGGATAATATCTTCCAGATTGCACAATACTTCATGCCTTGCGATAGTTTTTGCCTCGTACACATTTGTCAGTCCGTGTTGTGCGGTCATATACGGTGGATTTGTCGTCACGACATGAAAAGAAGATGCTCCAAAAATCTTTGAAGCATCCTTAATATCACCTTCTACGATGTCGATCCGATCCTGCAGCCCGTTCAACGCCACGCTGCGTTTCGCCATATCCGCACTCTCCGGCTGGATCTCCAGTCCGGTAAAATGTTTTCCCTCTGTCTTTGCTTCCATCAGGATCGGAATGATCCCGTTTCCACAGCCCAGATCCAGACAGCGTTCCTGTTTTTTTGCCCGGGCAAAGCCGGACAGCAGCACCGCATCCATGCCGAAGCAGAATCGTTCCGGATTCTGGATAATGCGGTAGCCGTTTCGCTGTAATTCGTCGATTCGTTCTCCCGGCAATAAATTACTCATTTAACTTGGAATGTCCTCCCTTGTCCTCTAACTCAGCAAGTTTGCGCATTTCCTCTTTGCTCAGACGCTCGCCATGATCTCTGCGGCGCTTGGAACGGAATTTCAGCTGTCTGACCGGATATTCACGGATTTCTTTTTCATCTCCCATATCTACGATCACTTTCACCAGCTGGCGCAGTACGCTGACACTCTGTACCTCACCTTTCAATCCATCCACAGTCGTCACGCGGTCACCCACATTCGGCAGACGGCTGTTCAGGTATTCGTAAGTTTCTTCCTCATTTTTCAAACAACACATCAATCTGCCGCATACACCGGAAATCTTGGTCGGATTCAGGGACAGATTCTGTTCCTTTGCCATCTTGATGGACACCGGTGCGAACTCGGTCAGAAATGTATGACAGCACAGCGGTCGTCCGCAGATACCGATACCGCCCAGAATCTTGGTCTCATCCCGGACACCGATCTGACGCAATTCGATTCTGGTACGGAACACACTTGCCAGATCTTTTACCAGTTCACGGAAATCGATTCTTCCGTCTGCGGTAAAATAAAACAGCAGTTTATTGTTGTCAAACGTATACTCTGCCTGTACCAGTTTCATCGCAAGACCATGTTTTTCGATCTTTTCCAGGCAAATTTTATATGCTTCTTTCTCTTTTTCATGATTTCGCTCTTCAATGCGGTCATCCTCCGGTGTTGCCACACGGATCACCGCCTTCAGCGGCTGAACCACCTCATCGTCTGTAATGCCTTTCGGCGGTACAATGACTGTACCATATTCAATACCGCGGGCTGTCTCCACGATGACATGGCTGCCCCGCTCCAGTTTCAGGTTTTTCGGGTCAAAGTAGTACACCTTTCCCGCCTGACGGAATCTGACTCCAGTTACTTTTATCATCCAATGTTCTCCTTGATCGTCATTGCCAGCAATTCCATGGTCAGGTCAAAATTTACATTTGCCCGGATCCGTCGGTCCGCTGTCTCTATTGCTTCTAAAATCTGCTGCAGGCCATGATAGGTGCTTTTCTCTGCCTGACGCCGGATTTCCAGCGCCTGTTCCCGGAAAATCAGCTGTTCTTCGGAACCTGCTGCTTTATATAATAACACATCCCGATACCAAAACAAAACCAAATCAAAAAATTCTCTGATATCGTCCTTGAAATCGTTCAGTGGTTTTATCTCCTGTAAAATATCATATCTGCGGATATCACCCAGTCTGCGCAGCAGCGAAACGGTAACGTCCTTCAGTTCATTAAACCGTTCGGAAGAAGCCAGTGCCACAGCACGGCCCACATTGCCTCTGGCAAAGGCTGCACATACCTCCGCTTTGTAATCCGGTACCTGACGTTTCTTCATCAGAAATTCCCGGATTTTCTCATCGCTCACCGGCTTGATGTCCAGCATCACACACCGGGAACGGATCGTTTGCAAAAATGCATCCGCATTCGTGGTCAGAAGCAGGATCACCGCATAAGCCGGCGGCTCCTCGATGGTTTTCAACAGCGCATTCTGTGCCTGCTGATTCATTTTCTCTGCTTCATCCACAATGTATACTTTATACTTACTGCTGTAAGGTTTGATCTCAATATCATGATTAATCTGCTCACGGATGTCCGCCACAGAGATCGTATTCGGCTTTTCATGCGTCAGATAAATAATATCAGGCTGGTTATTCCCCAGTGCCTGTTTGCAGGAATGACACTCCAGACATGGCTCTGCAAGGATTTCCGGTGACAGTTTCTCCTCTGGACGACCTGTCGCTCCCTCCCGGTTCCGGATGGAAGTCTCACACTGCAGCGCCATGGCAAATGCCTGTGCCAGCATCATTTTCCCACTGTCCTTTGGACCGTTGATAATGTATGCATGAGATACTTTATCCATTACAATCGCACTCTGCAAGTGCGCAATCAATTGTTCATGTCCGATAATCTCATGAAATCCTGCCATTACTGCTCCTTACTGCCAATATCTGTTCGTTCCGTTTCCTAAAAAATCGAATCATTCCTTCTGATGCTTATCTCAGACGAAAATACGCTCTCCTATAAACGGTACGTAAAATAAAAAGAAATGCTATCTACTTCATATAAGAAGCGATTTCCTGTGTGACCTGATCCAGATCTGTATTCTGAAACCGCTTTGTGATCCCTGCTCTTTCCAGATTTTCCTCGGAAAAATCCTCCTCATCCGCCAGAAATCTGCGGCACATCTCCGCATATTTGGGCTGATCCTGCGCACGTTCCCGATCCAGCGCACGCTGAAGACGCAGTCCGTCGTCTACTTCCACATACACCGGACACACTTTGTCCATGCCAAAATAATCACGGATCTGCTCATATGCTTCCAGTGTTCCGATCATCAGATAATCGCTCTCCGCCAGGCAGATCTGTCCATCATCCGCGGTAAAATATTTCCATATGCCATACATCGTATGGTATGCACGCAGTTCAATGATTTTTCCCGCCGCTTCAAAATCTGCCACCTGCTGCTCCGTACAGAAAACATACGTCTGTCCGTCGGTCTCCCCGGAGCGCATCGGACGGGTGGTATAAGGAACGACACGCCGCAGATGCAGTCTCTCCATTGCCAGAAGGCGGTTATAGATCGTGTCTTTTCCCGATGCACTTTTGCCCATCAGACAATAGATGTTTCCCATGATCATGTCTCTCTTTCATTCTAAAATCTCATTATGATTACAGTATATTACAGATTTCCAAGCTTTGTCCACTGTAATCTTTCATTCCCTCTATCTGCATGTTCCGTGCCTGACAGATGCGCAGCGTTTCCAGAATCTCCTCCGTCACACGCTCACCCGGCGCCAGGATCGGGATTCCCGGCGGATACAGATAGACAAACTCCCCGGATACACAGCCTGTCGCACTCATCAGAGGGATTGTCGTCTTCGGTGCATCCATTGCCTCTGCAATCTCCAGCACTTTTTCTGCCTCACAGTATATGTCATCTGTGGTAAATAAATCTGCTGTCTCGAATTTCTGCCCCTGACGCAGCATCCCGCTTTTACGATTCTTTCTATCAATCGCCTGCAGTGCAGCGAACAGCCGGTCAAACCCTTCCTGTGTATCCATAAGCGTTGTCAGGGCCGTCGCATAGTGACCGGAGGCCATCTCCAGTTCCAGATGATAATGCTCCGTCAAAAGTTCCGCCAGTTCCTGCCCGTGCAGTCCCGCGCCCTCGGCACAGATCAGAATTTTGGACGGATCCCGCGCCCAGATGCCCGGATCATTTTCCCCGTTTTCTCCGATTTTCCCATCAGGGGAAAGCACAGTGATCCGTTGTAATGTTCTGCATTTTTCATAAAAATCATGCAGCCGCTGTTCGTATGCCGCAAAAAGTTCCGTTCCCTGCTCCCGCAGGATCCGGGTGCAGCGGTCAATCCCAGCCATCAGAATATAGGATGGAGAACTGGTCTGATAAATTCCCAGATACTGTTTTACCCGCTCCAGATCGATCCACGGATTTTTCCGATAATGAAGCAGTGCGCTCTGGGTGTAGGCAGGCAGCGTTTTGTGCACACTCTCGATACACAGATCCGCGCCAAAGGCAAGCGCCTTCTGCGGAAATCCCTGTGAGAAACCGAAATGCGCACCGTGGGCCTCATCCACGATCAGTGGTACACCTTTTTCATGCGCCAGAGCTGCAATCGCTGCAATATCGGAAACGACACCATCATAGGTCGGGGAAGTCAGCAAAACAGCTTCCGTATCCGGATACTGCTCCAGCATGTCACGCACCTGTTCCGGTGAGATGCTTCCCTGAATGCCAAAGTCTGTCTGCTCCGGATATAGATATGCAGTCTTCAGTTCCATCAGATAGACCGCATGATAGACGGCTTTGTGGCAGTTGCGTGCCATCAGCAGCCGCCCTCCTCTCCTGACAGTTCCACAGATGGCAGATAGCAGCCCCGCCGTACTTCCGTTTATCAGGAAAAAGGTCTCATCCGCGCCAAACGTTTCCGCAGCCCGGCACTGCGCCTCCTGCAGAATCCCTTCCGCATGATGCAGGTTATCAAAACCGGTAATCTCCGTAATGTCAATTGCTTCTCCGGTCCAGTTTCCCATAGACTGGCGCTTATGTCCCGGCATGTGAAATGGATAGGCATCTGTCTGGCTGTATGCCAGCAGTTTTTCATCCAGATATTCTGTTTTTTGGACAAAATGTTCCTTTCCAACTGTCGTATCCTGTTCTGTCTTCTGCTTAGGTTCCATCTGATTGTATCACCGCTCTTTCTGATTATTTTCTACTTATCCCGCAAAATACCGAATCTGCTCTGTTGTCAGTTCTATTCCGAAGTTTTCCTTCAGGATCACCGGAAGTTCCTCCGGCATCAGTGTCTGCTCTCTGCGTATTCCGTCTGTCACTTCCCGATAAACAAGCCCCGTCAGTGCACGATATCCACGCTCTGTGCGCAGATTGGCAATCCGCTGGCAGCGAAACAGCGATTTCTCTGCATGAGACAGATAATAATTCAAAGATGTAAAATCCATCTCATGTACTGCAATCGTGGTAAACATAACCTCCAGACGTTCCTTTCGGTCCATCGGATCATCATAAATATCCCGATTCAACCGTACCCGGCGCATCGTTCCATACCAACCCGGTTCGATGGCACGGATAGAAAATTCTTCTCCTCTCATCTCAAGCCATACATCTTCGGTATCCGCTGTCCACAGTCCCTGATCCGGAATTTTCATAGATGCCGGCGGCATGGCTCCGCCCAGACCGACTTCACAGAAATAGTCTTTTCCATCCAGCGTGACAATGGTTGCCCGGTGATCAAACAGATTCTGCGACGGCTCCGTCAGACCAAACATAACTCTGCACAGGCAGGGGCGTGCGTCAAATCCCATAGAGCGAAGCATCACACAGAAAAATCCGTTCGTCTCAAAGCAGTAACCGCCCCTCCGCTGTACGATAAATTTGTCATATAACGCTTCCTCCGTCAGCGAGATCTCCTTCTGAAAATCATAGACATCGAGATTTTCAAAAGGAATGGAACACTGATGTGCATAGATCAGTTCATCCAGCACCTCCCGTGTCAGCGTGATCTCCTTATTATAGTGAAGCCGGTTCAGATACGCCTGTATCTGCTGTTCGTTATACATGTATTTTCCCCCTTAAAAATAATGTACCATTCTCAAGGTTCATTGAGCCTTTTTCTTTGTCTCTGTTTTTTCATAGGCCATTTGACACTATCGAAAGCCAGAACATACCTGTTATCATACCATATTTTCACCTGTCGATATACTTATTTTTGCGAAAAAACCTGCCGGTACATGGTAATTCCACATGCCGACAGGTTTCTTTTTGTCCGAACATCTTATAAATATGTTTTTATAAAGACGATGTATTTACTTTTCTAATGTCTCAGACGAGATTCGATTAACGTACCTCACTGTCGATCGGCTCTACTTTTAATACACACATAGCGATAAGTCCGATAACAGCCATAACAGCCATGATAATGTAAGCGAGCTGGCAAGTAGGATCGATTGAGTTACAAGCAGATACTACTGTGATACCAACACCTGTCATTACAGAGTTCAGAGGCTGAATAACAGAGAATGCATTTTTGAAATCATAACGTCCCCAGATAGCTGCTGTACAGGATACCATTAAGTTGGAAGATCCACCTAACATTACAGCAAGGATCGGAAGGGAGATGTAATGTAATACAGTTACATGTGTTAAACAGCAAAGAACTGCTACAAATGCCAGAACATTGATCAGGATACCTGTTTTCTTTGTACCGATCTTAACGTCTAACCAACCTACTACGATAGATCCCGGGATAGCAAGCACACCTGCGATACCAAGCATCTGAAGTACGGTCGGAAGTTCATAACCCATAACCATGAATTTTGTTACGAAGTTGGACATGATACCCATGGACATGAAGCCTGTGATACCAACTGCGATCCAGAGCACCCACATACGTCCTGTTTTCAGACATTTTAAAGCAGTCCATTTGGATGTTTTTAAGTACTCAAGCGCTGCCTGATGCTCAGCTTTTGCTTTTTCACCATCAAATGCAGGATTGTTATCCGGGTAACCACCTTTTTCTTCCGGGAAATCGCGAACAAATACGATAACGACAATACCAACGATAACTGCGATAACTGCGATTGCTATATAATATGCGGAATATCCAACTGTTCCGACGAACATACCTGCTACTGCAGATGTTGTAGCTGCAGACAACGGATAACCTGCGGTACAAAGACCCATAGCTACACCACGTTTTGTCGGAAACCAGTGTCCGATGATCTCACCTGCAAGCAACATAGCGGATGCAAGAGAGAATGTGTAGATTACTACATAGCATACCACAACACCAACGGTATTGTGTACCTGACCGATCAGAACTGTAAATACAGCTGTGATGATCATGCTCAGTCCCCAGTAAAGACGAATTGAATGTTTGTTGATCAGACGACCGAGAATGATACTACCGATGATACCGAACGGTACTGCGATTGTTGACATTGCGTAAACCGCTGCCTGGTTGATACCAAGACCGATAAATACGTCACGGGTTACGTTCAGAGAATCGGATGTCAGTGCTGAATACACATAACATGAGAAAAATGCCAGAATTACGATGATGTAACCTTTTACACCAAGGTTCCAGCTGCTTGTCTTTTTGTTGTTCATTTCAACTTTCCTCCTAAACACCATAAAACCATTTTTTATTTGTTTCAAAAACAACTTCACCGGAACAGATAAATACATCATTATCTGCCCTGAAAACACCGCTATTTTATCTTAAAAGATTCTCAAAGTCAACACATTTCACTAAACCGCATTGGTATGTCCGCTGCTTTTATATGCATATTGCACAAATGCTGTATATTATAATGCATTTTCTGCATTACTATGATCTTTTTTTTGGATGTAACTCCTTGCTTTTTACCATTTTTAAAGCTTTTTTACCATTTTCTTTAGAGGATCCTGTTTTTTTAATCCATTTTTGTTATGACAAAATCTGTTATTTTCCCCCAAGATTGTTTTTATTCCTGTACTTTTTTCAAACTTTTCTCCGCTTTTTCATATATCATGCACGATTTGTATTAAATTTTTGTTAATTTTTTCTCGAGCATTTCCATAAAAATGGCAATGGCCGGATTATAATTATTCTTTCTCCAGGCCATAGTAATGTTGTGATTTTTCGCCTCCGGCATATCAATATTACGCAGCACTACATGTGGATTCTGACCCTCGATCGTCCGGTCTGACGTAATTGCCACGCCGTTCCCGGTCTGCACCCAGAGCATGACATCCTCCATCTTTTCCACCAACAGAAAATCCGGGTGGATCCCGCAGCGGGCACAGAGGTTTGTGATATAGCGAAATCCCTCTTCACTGGCCTTCGGTCCAAGCTGGATAAACCGCTCATCTTTCAGATCTGCCAACGCCACCGTCTCCTGCAGCGCCAACGGATGATTTTGATTCAGCATAATGCACGAGTCAAATTTCTGCACATTCACCGTCACCAGATCCGGTTTGTCATACAGCGAAAAACCGTAAGTCAGGATCAGATCCAGATCTCCGGCAGCCAGACGGGCCGGAAGTTCTCCCAGGGCAAACCGCTCCAGACTCATTGCGATCTGCTCATATGCTTCCCGGAACTCCCGGATCACATCATCGAACAGTTCCGAAATATCATAAATATCCAGAAAACCAATACGTAGTTCTCCCTCATAACCGGAATTTGCATGCTTTGCATCTTCTACAGCCTCTGCATAATCTGACAGCACCTTCGGCAGCCGGTTGTACAGCACACTGCCTCCCGGTGTCAGCTTCAGTCGTTTTTTCTCCCGGATAAAAAGTCTGGTTCCCAGTTCCTCCTCCATAGCATTGATCTGACGGCTCAGCGCCGGCTGCGTAATAAACAAGCACTTCGCTGCTTCTGTAAAACTCAGACACTCCGCCACCGTTACAAAATATTTGATCTGATTAAAAGTCATCTCCCCTGTTCCTCCCTGTATCTATATGCTCCGTTTCTATGTCCGATTTTATCCCTGTATCTATTCTTTCAAGTCGAACGCACGTGAGACTTGGTGCGTGATTCTGGTCAGCGAAAGCTGACATATTCTTCTCAGAATCACTGCACTCTACACTCCATCACGTTCATGTTTTCTGCACTTATCATGTCTTGATTCCTATTATATCTTTATTTATAACCCAAATGCAACTTTTCCATTACCAAAAGGCATATTTATATAAATCTTTTGCATGTATTGATAAGAATACATCACTAGGCACACAATTTCCTTCATGCTACACTGGATTTATCAGGGCAATCAACAGTAACAGCCAGATCGCCTTACATGATTCTATATTCAATTGTAAAGCGGACATTCGCAATCCGCTTTCGCTACTTGCTCATGAACGCAGTCGCTTTGCGACCTGTGCATTCGAACCAGTAAACGATATAAAAACAGGAGGTTTTACAATGAAGGTTTTAGGTATCGTGGCAGGACGCCACAACGGAAACAGCGAAATTTTAGTGAAAGAAGCTCTGCTTGCCTGTCAGGAGGCCGGTGCTGAGTGTAAACTCATCAACTTATTTGATTACAACATCGAGCACTGTACCGGATGCGAGGGATGTACCATGCAGATGGGTAACGTAGCAATGGGAAAAGCAGACAAATACAACGGCTGTATCCTGAAAGACAAAGATGACATGGACAAGATTGTTCAGGAAATGTACACCTGCAATGCTATCATCGTTGGTGTTCCTACATATGATCTGACTCCAAGCTCCCTGTATCTAAAATTCGCGCAGAGATTTCTGGCTTACGAGCTTTCTTTCCTGCTTGAGATCGGCGCAGTCAAAGAAGATCCGCATATGGTCGGCGGACTCATCGCAGTGGGCGGTTCCTGTCACGACTGGCAGACACTGGCTCTCGAAGGCATGAGTGCTACCATGTTCACTCAGTCTGTACAGGTTGTTGACCAGATGCTTTCTACCAGAAACGGACGTCCGGGTAATGTATTACTCCGTGACGAGCAGATTGAACGTGCCCACAAGATGGGGGAAAATATCATCAAAGCAATCAACACTCCGGTAGAAGAGCGTGGATGGCTCGGTGATGCAGATCAGGGAATGTGCCCGAGATGTCATTCCGCACTGATCTACAAAGGCGACAAGCACTGGGATGGAATCGAATTCCCGTTTGAGTGCGCAGTTTGTGGTGCAGGCGGAGACCTTGTAAAAGATGAGAACGGTGAGTATAAATTTGTTTTGGCTGAGAACGGACTGATCCGTGACCGAAATGTAAATGCTGCCCGTGCTGAGCACTTAAACGAGATCATCAAGACAAGAATTGATTTCTTTGAACATATGGACGTGGTACAGCAGAAATATGGCAAATACAAAGAGCTGAACTTCCCGGCAATCTAAAGCAACTCATGCTAATATACTAACGTAAATAGCAAAATCGGAGAAATTTTCCTCAGCGAGCGTCTAGCGAGTGAGAAAAATTTCTCCGATTTTGTCTTATATGATTTATATTATATTTAATTTTATGTCTTATTTCCGGCCACCCCGGCGGTTCCACTTCCGGTTGTTCCGGATAGTTTTATAACGGCGGTCCCGCGTATTTTTCCTGCGCCAAATCCGTCTGTGGTTATTTACCAGGAAGCGGATGACAAGTACGATCACGATGGCAACAGCCACACTGCCGCCTGCCAGCAACAATTTATTTCTGCTGATAGAAAGGCTTTTTTTCTTTCCGATGTCATTCTTTGCTGCATCTGACTTTGTCTTATCTGAAGAATCTGCTGCCACGGAAGTGTCATTTTCCTTCGCACTCTCTGATTTCTGAATGGTTCCGGATTTTTCTCCAAACGGGTACTCCGCCACTTTTGCTCCGGTCGTCACTACATTCGCAGTTCCCACCTGGCGGCCACCATAAGAATACACCAGCGTTCCGAGGATACTTCCCCCGGCCTGATCGTAATTCACATCTGTCTGGGTATCCAGAAAATTAGCAGCTGCCGGAAGGATGATCTGTGCGTCATCTTCCACTTTTGCAAAGGCATTCCATTCCGTGAACAACGTGTTTTCCTGTTTATTTGTATTCTCATAGCGTGTCTCGTTCTGTGCCACATTATAAAGTTTGAAGTTTTCAAAACAATAGTCAAACAATGTTCTCGTATCAGCATACTGACCGCCTGCCGTGCAATTCATGACTACACAGATCAGTGTCATACCATCTTTTTCAGCAAACGTAACCAGTGTATTTCCGGCATCGGATGTCCAGCCGGTCTTGCCGCCGATACAGTATTCATACAGATTCTGACGGCCTTTGTATGCGCTGATCATCTGGTGGTGGTTGTTCAACGGCGTCGGATCCGCATGTTTATTCGTTGGTGGAATCTCATAGCGCACTGTACCTACGATTTTACGGAACATACTGTTCTTAATAGCCTCTCTGGAAATCAGCGCCATATCACGGGCACTAACCACATGCGCCGGATCCGGCAGACCGTTACAGTTATTAAAATGTGTATTGGTGCAGCCAAGTTCTGCTGCCTTGGCATTCATCATATCGATAAATTTCTGATAATCACCGCCGCCTACATGTTCTGCCACTGCATAGGAACACTCATTGGCAGATTCCAGCATGATACCATACAGACACTGCTCCAGTGTCATTTCCTCATCCAGATCTCTGGCAATATGGGACGTACCGCCCTCATTTTCATATACAGCTGTCGCAGAAAAATGCACCATCTCGTCGAGATTGCAATTTTCCAATGCCAGCAGTGTCGTCATGATCTTGGTAATACTTGCCGGATAACGTGGCGTATCTGCATCCTTTTCATATAAAACCGTTCCGGTGGACGCATCCATGATGATTGCACTGGCTGCCTGAACCGCCGGTCCCGTTGGCCACTGTGCAGCCTGTGCCTGGATATCAGTACCTGTATCCGTGCCTTCTGCATATGCCGGAATTGCACCATAAACACCTGCTGCCATCGCCACACACAGAAAAATGCCTGTCATTCTCTTTAAAAATTTTCTCATTTTTTCCTCCAAATATGGCAAACAGCACCATTATCCATCGCGTTTGCATACTTTGTATCTTTCACTCTATTTTTCCCACAAATCTGCTGATTATCATCTTTTTTCTCAGATACATGCAGAAAAATCTGTATAAATTTGGAATTCACACAACTACTATCATAGCAAAATTTCGATACTCCGTCCAGTAAAAACGCCGCTTCCGCACCAGGAAACAGGACATATCATGCAAAATTCATGATATCTTAATAAAATGCACTGCATTTATTTTCCAAACAACTGTAATTTACTTGTCGCAATTCGCATCTTATAGTAAAATACCAGACAGACATAAAACTGTTTTACATCTGACATTTCAATCATGGGAATCAGAACGATTGCGATTCCTTTGTTTTTACAATGATATGTTGAAACTTTACAAAAGAAAGGACTAATTTTATATGAGATTAAGAAATGTACCCGGCTCCCGGGAGGCTATCGCCGAGCATCCATTGTGTATTCTCGAGGAAAATCCTCAGGCCGGAAACTGGCATACAGTTTTTGGAAATAATCATCCGATTCACATTGAAGTAGGTATGGGAAAAGGCCAGTTTATCACAACACTGGCACAGCAGAATCCGGAAATCAACTATATCGGTATTGAAAAATATTCCAGCGTGCTTATCCGTGCTCTGGAAAAAACAGATGCACTGGAGACACTGCCGGAAAACCTGCGTTTTGTCCGTATGGATGCTGAAAATATCTGCAATATGTTCGCTGAACATGAAGTAGACCGCATTTATCTGAACTTTTCCGATCCGTGGCCCAAAGACAGACATGCGAAACGACGTCTGACTTCCACGACTTACCTCGGCAGATATGATAAGATCCTGAAACCGGAAGGTCATGTAGAATTTAAGACCGATAACAAAGATCTGTTTCAGTTTTCTCTGGAGCAGGTGGAACCGGCAGGCTGGCATCTGGATGCCTTCACCTGGGATCTGCACCATGATGAAACATTGAATCAAGGAAATGTCATGACTGAATATGAGCAGAAGTTTTCCTCTATGGGAAATCCGATCTGCAAACTTATTGTTTCCCGATAACCAGACCGCAACAGTTCAAGTCGAACGCACGTGAGACTTGGTGCGTGATTCTGGTCAGCGAAAGCTGACATATTCTTCTCAGAATCACTGCACATCCTCGCGGAGCGTTTATCTCAGTCGGAGATTGAACTCCCACTGAGAAAGATTTGTTATTACTCACCACTTGCAGAAGTGAGAGTCTCAACTCAGACTGAGATAAAAAACTGCCCCAAAAGGCAGTTTTTTATCTGTTTCCTCTTTCTCGCAAAACTTTATCCCAGCAACTCCAGTTCTGTTCCTGTCAATTCCAAGCGCCATTCTTCTGTTCCAAGAAGATTCAGTTTTTCTCTTTTTGTAAATCGTTTGATCCGCGCTTCCCGGCTCATTGCCTCTGACTTTGTATCATGCACTTCCAGATACACAAGTTCCAGCGGTCCCCGTCCCCGGGTATATTTCGCTCCTTTTCCACTGCGATGCTGTTCCAGACGTGCTGCAATATCATTTGTCCATCCGGTATAGAGACTTCCGTCCCCGCATTTCAAAATATATGTATAGTTTCTTGCAGCTGCATTCCCACTCGGTTTTTCTGCTTTTTTTCTTGCAGATTCTGTTGATTGTTCATCTGCTTTTTTTACGGAGGCATTTTTTGTTTCTGTCTCTGCCGTTTTTTTTGTGTTCTCTGTTGTCACTCTCATTTTATTCCCATTTTTTATTCTGATCATCTCACTTTGTAGTATGCTTTTGCATCTGTACGATCAGGTATTTATACTATTGCTTTTTTTATGTTTGTATCCCGAGATGCCACATCAAAATCTCTGGTTTTCCATCATTCATGGCATCTCAGGCACTCTTATAAAAAGCAATCGACGTACTGTATTTTATTCAGGTCAGGAATCGGTTCTCCGACTGAAAAAGATTTGTTATTACTCATCACTTGCAGAAGCGAAATCTCAATTCAGATTGAGATAACCGTCTTTTTCTGAAGTAAAACTGTATCATTTTTATATCGATTGCGAATTTTGATCTCTATATTGTTATTATACACAATTCCGAATAAAATGTGTGCTGCAAATACGATCCGCAAAACATTCTGAGATCAAATCATTACTTATCTTATATAATCCATTGGATTCACCGGTTTTCCTTCTTTTGTCATGGCAAAATACAGGTTGGCTCCCTCCACGGAATAGTATTTTGTCGGTTCTGCCAGATATCCAATGGTGTCTCCCTGGCTGACATAATCACCGGCTGACACTTCCAGTTCCTTGAGCTGTCCGTAGATGGCCTGATAGCTGTCTCCCAGCCCAATGGTCACCGTCTGTCCGGTTTCTGCGGTGGTATCCACACTGATAACCTGTCCATCGGAAGCAGCCACTACACGGTCATTTACTGCCCCGGCAATGATCAGTGCCGGATTATATTTATACTGATCCAATGTGGCAAAATATACCGAACGATCCATGCTGTAATTCAGGATTACATCGCCCTCCAACGGCCAGCCAATGGTATCTGTCGCCGCAAAGTGCAGCACCGGTTCTTCATTGGTCTGTACCTGCTGATATACTGCCGTCGTGTCTGTGCTTCCCTGCACGGTATCCGTCTGCGCCAGGGCAGAACTGTCTGCCTGATTGCTGACCGTATTTTCAGTCTGCTGATCCGGCTTCTGTGTCACCATGGTCTCCTGCGTATCATCCGCATTTGTGGTATTCTGTGTTTCAGCGGTATCCGTCTGCTCCGCCAGAGTCACCTGCTCCTGCTGTTCCTGTTTTTCTGCACGCTTTTCGTATTGATATGCGCCCATCATGGCCACTACTGCCACCAATGTGACCACGCCTGCTGTCAAATATGATTTCTGTCTATGAATAAGTACCCGTCGTCTTTCTTTTTTTTCCATTTTTCTCCTCCAGATTCCGCCATCGGCTGCTGTTTTACTTTTATTCTTTCCGGAAAAATGAAAAACTATTCAATACAGAAATTAATTATTTCAGGCTTTTGACCCTGGCATCATAAATTATGTAAAATCATATAATCATTACCAGTGTTCTAACGTAACATCCTGATAATAATATTTCAGAATGTCCTGGTAATTCTTTCCCTGTTTTGCCAGTTCGTTGGCACCGTATTGGCTCAGACCGAGCCCATGTCCAATGCCTTTTGTCAAAATCCGTATCTTTCCATCCAGCTCTGAAAAATAGAAACAGGCTGAATTCAAATGCAGTGCCTGACGTACTGCCTCGCCGTTTGCCACCGTCCTTCCACAGGTGACCTCCGTCACATAACCGGCGCTGTCTCTGACGGTCAGTTCCAGTGCTCCCGGCAAATTTTCCGCCTGTGGAGCATCCTCCTGAAACAACGATGCCAATGCATCTGCCATCTGCTGTTTTTCCATATAGCTGATGCTTAAGAATCCATCCGCCAGCATATCATCCGGGCTATCCACGCTCTGCAGATACACTGCAGCTTCCTGCCCCGGAACTTCCGATGCATTTCGGGTTTTGCAATTTGCCGCATAGTGGTATGCCGCCTGGATCGGCTGATGTTCAACGGTCAGGATCTCACCACGCGTCTCCTTCACAGCCTGTCTGAATTTCTCCATATTTTTCTCATAGGCAGATGCTCCCCACAATGTCATTAAGTCTTCTGTTCCACCCGGCTCCAGCCAATCTCTTTTCCCCTGCGCATCATCACTCTGATTTTTCAGATACATTCCCCAGAGGTTCGTTCTGGCAATGACTGCCTGCGCTTTCAGTGTTTCTGTTCTGCTTCCCACAGAAACCTCCTTTGCGACCACAAAAGGCAGTGCCTCTTCGATCTGTTGCTGCACAGGATCCGCCTGTCTCCCTCCGAAGCCTCCCTCTACCCAGAGCATCAACAGGAAGGGAACAAAAATAACCAATATAAAAATTGAGCCATAAAGTTTGAATTTTTCTTTCATTCTAAACTTTATGACTCAGATTATTATTTATTCCACAGATACTTTATTCTTATACAAAATCCTTTGATTCCTTCAAGCCAAACGCATGAGATATTCTTATCTGATCATTACATATCAGAAAAAGCATTGGATAACGCTGCAAATTCAGCCAGCGTCAGTGCCTCTCCACGGATTGTCAGCGGTTTGCCGATGGTTGTGATCGCCGCCTCGATCTGTTCTTTGCTAAAATTAATCTCACCGGAATTTTTCAGTCCATTGACCAGTGTCTTTCTACGCTGATTGAAGGATGCACGGATAATACGAAACATCAGCTTCTCATCTTTGACATCAACCACAGGCGTCTCATGTCTTGTCAGACGGATCACTGCGGAACCGACATTTGGCCGAGGCATAAAGCAGTTCGGAGGAACATTTGCTACAATCTCCGGATTTGCATAATACTGTACCGCCAGAGACAGGGCACCATATTCTTTGGAACCGGGCCCGGTTTTCATACGGTCTGCAACTTCCTTCTGCACCATGATCGTGATGCTCTCGATAGGTACATGACTCTCGAAAAGTCCCATGATGATCGGTGTCGTAATGTAATATGGCAGATTTGCCACCACCTTGATCGGACGGCCACCGTTTTTCTCTTCCACCAGTTTGTTGATATCCACTTTTAAAATATCTTCATTGATGACAGTTACATTGTCAAATGCTTTCAGCGTATCACCTTCCAGAATCGGGATCAGCACTTTGTCAATCTCCACTGCCACAACCTCACGGGCTGCACAGGCAAGATACTGGGTCATGGTACCGATACCCGGTCCGATTTCAAGCACAAAATCATCCGGTGTAATACCAGCCTCATCGATGATGCGCTCCAGCACATGGGTATCGATCAGGAAATTCTGACCGAACTTTTTCTGAAATGCAAATTTATAACGGTTTAATACCGCAATGGTCTCCTGCGGATTTCCAAGATACGGTTTTGGTCTGTTTTCACTCATATGATTCTCCTATATTTCAACGATTCAGAGCCATCTTATCAATTCAAGTCGAACGCACGTGAGACTTGGTGCGTGATTCTGGTCAGCGAAAGCTGACATATTCTTCTCAGAATCACTGCACATCTTCGCGGAGCGTTTATCTCAGTCGGAGATTGTACTCCCACTGAGAAAGACTTGTTATTACTCACCACTTGCAGAAGTGGGAGTATTCTCGACTGAGATAATTGCAAATAACTTCTTTGCATTTTCTTCGGTAACAGCAATCACTTCTTCTTTGGAAATTCCTTTCAGATCTGCGATTTCCTGCGCCACATAATCAATGTATGCGGAATTGTTACGTTTTCCACGAAATGGTGTCGGTGCCATATACGGGCTGTCCGTTTCCAGTAAAATGCGCTCCAGCGGAATCTGTCTGGCAGTTTCTTTTGCCTTTTTTGCATTTTTAAATGTAACCACACCGCCGAGTCCGATATGATATCCGAGTTTTACATATTCCTGTGCCATCTCCGGAGAATAGGAATAACAATGGATCACGCCACGCTGACCTTTTCCTCTGGCTGCGATCAGATCAAAGGTATCTTTTGCCGCATCTCTGCTGTGCACCGCAATCGGCAGATCCAGTTCTTTCGCCAGTTCCATCTGCTTTACAAACCAGTACTTCTGCACTTCGTGCGGCTGAACATCCCAATGATAATCAAGACCAATTTCACCGATAGCGACTACTTTTTCTTCCATGCGGGCGGTTTCCCGCAGACGGGCAAAAGACTCCTCATTTAAATCTCCCACCTCATCCGGATGAATGCCAACGGCCGCATAGACAAAGGGATATTGATGCGCCAGCTCCACACTGCGCCAACAGCCTTCCAAAGACGCACCGACATTTATGATCGTGCCGACATTCTGCTCTGCCATTCCGCACAGCAGAGCATCTCTGTCTGTATCAAACTGTTCATCATCATAATGTGCATGTGTATCAAAAATCATTAGCAGATCTCCGCTCCGGATGGCATTGCTTTCTCCGGTGTCATCAGGGACAGATTACCCTCTGCATCCTCTGCACATAACAGCATACCTTCAGAAAGCACACCTGCCAGTTTTGCCGGTTTCAGGTTTACAAGTACCATCACTTTCTTGCCAACCATCTCTTCCGGTGTGTAATGTTTCTGGATTCCGGAAACGATCTGTTTTACCTGGCTTCCGATTTTCACCTGGGAGCAAAGCAGTTTTTTGGATTTTTTCACTTTTTCACAGGCAATGATCTCACCAACCTGGAACTGCATTTTTCCAAAATCCTCAAAAGAAATCTCTTCCTTTGGTTCGATGTCGATCACTTCCTCATCAGCTTCTGCTTCCCTGGCCGGTGCTTCTTCTGTAACCTGCGGATGAAGTTCTTCTACTTTTTTCATAACTTCTGCAAGATCCAGACGTGCAAACAGGATTTCCGGTGTATCTGTTACTTTCAGACCATTCTCACGCAGACCAAAGGTTGCCAGATCGTCAAAATCACGCTCTGCGCCGTTGATCTGAGCAAGGATTTTTGCAGATGTCTCAGGCAGGTAGCTCTTTAACAGCTCTGCACCGATATTGATACTCTCTACCAGATTGTAGAGAACCTCTGCCAGACGATCCTGTTTTGCCTCATCTTTTGCAAGTGCCCAAGGCATCGTCTCGTCAATATATTTATTGCATCTCTTGAATAAGGTAAATACTTCTGAAATTGCATCTGCCACACGCAGCTGATCCATTTTTGCAGCTACCTTGTCGCGGGTTCCTGTTACAACTGCTTTCAGGTCAGCATCTACGTCTTCCTCAACGCCTGTTTTGTTTACCACGCCGCCAAAATATTTGTTGCTCATGGAGATCGTGCGGTTTACAAGGTTTCCAAGCGTATTTGCAAGATCCGAGTTTACACGCTCCACCATCAGTTCCCAGGAAATCGTGCCGTCATTTTCAAACGGCATCTCATGAAGCACGAAATAACGGACTGCATCTACGCCGAAGAAATCTACCAGCTCGTCTGCATACAGTACGTTGCCCTTGGATTTACTCATCTTTCCATCGCCCTGAAGCAGCCACGGATGACCAAATACCTGTTTCGGTAACGGAAGATCCAGAGCCATCAGGAAGATCGGCCAGTAAATCGTATGGAAACGAATGATATCTTTACCGATCAGATGAAGATCTGCCGGCCAGTTTTTCTTGAACAGATCTGAAGAATTTCCATCTGCATCGTAACCGATCTTTGTAATATAGTTTGTCAGCGCATCCAGCCATACATATACGACATGCTTCGGATCAAAATCTACCGGAATACCCCAGCTGAAAGAAGTTCTGGATACACACAGATCCTGTAATCCCGGCAGCAGGAAGTTGTTCATCATCTCATTTTTTCTGGAAACCGGCTGGATAAATTCCGGATGTGTATTGATATAGTCGATCAGACGATCCGCATATTTGCTCATTTTGAAGAAATATGCTTCCTCCTGAGCCGGCTGAACCTCACGACCACAGTCCGGGCATTTGCCGTCTACCAGCTGAGACTCTGTGAAGAAAGACTCACACGGTGTGCAGTACATTCCTTCATAATATCCTTTGTAAATATCTCCCTGATCGTACAGTCTTTTGAAGATTTTCTGCACCTGTTTCTCATGATCTTCATCCGTTGTACGGATGAAGTTGTCATAAGAAGCATTCATCAGATCCCAGATGCGTTTTACTTCTCCGGCAGTCTTGTCGACATACTCCTTCGGTGTCACACCGGCTGCTTCTGCCTTTAACTCGATCTTCTGACCATGCTCGTCTGTTCCGGTCTGGAAGTATACGTCATAACCTTCCTGCCGTTTGTAACGGGCAATACTGTCTGCCAGTACGATCTCATAAGTATTTCCAATGTGCGGTTTGCCTGATGTGTAGGCAATCGCTGTTGTCATATAATATTTTCCTTTGCAGGTTTTACACATAATCAAATCACTCCTTTTGGGTTTTATACGGACGAATTTTTCTTTTTTTCCTAGTAGTTAAGCGTATCACAGGCACCCTGAAAAGTCAATGAAGCAGACAGGCATAAAGCTGGTTTTCAGCAAAGATTTTTACAAAGCAATGCTCATTTACTCTGCAATTCTGCCGGAGGCTATATCTTTGCATATTTCTATATTGATTCTTACAAATAAGAAGCGTTATAATAGATTCAATGAAAAAATTCTATAAAGTTTCAGGGAAAATGCAATACATACTTATATACATAACACATGAGTATTTTTTCTGGAACTTTATTTTGCGTGAAACATTCTTTTATACAAGTTACAACAGAAGGGAGTCTATCAAATATGGGGATTGCATTACACAAGAAAAAGACATCACATTCTACCCTGATGACAGAAGGAAGTATCTGGAAACATATTTTATTTTTTTCTATTCCGCTAATTCTGGGAAATATGCTTCAGCAGTTATATAATACGGTCGACTCGATCGTGGTCGGAAATTTCCTTGGAAGTGAAGCTCTGGCTGCCGTCGGTTCCAGTTCTTCCCTGATCATGCTACTGATTTCTTTCAGTATGGGAGCCGCTGCCGGTGCCGGTGTCATTGTCTCCCAGTTTATCGGTGCACAGAACAAAAAAGGAATCCATGAGTCCGTACATACTGCACTGGCAATTGCATTGATCCTCGGCGTTGTCCTGACCGCTGCCGGTCTTATTCTGTCTCCGCAGATTCTTCGCTGGATGGGCACACCAGAAGAAGTTATGCCTCAATCCATCACTTATCTGCGGCTTTATTTCGCAGGCGTGATCTTCAGTATTCTTTATAATATGGCAAGTGGCATTTTGAACGCTGTCGGCAATTCCAAGCGTGCATTATTATATCTGGCAATTGCTTCTTTTACCAATATTATACTGGATCTGTTATTTATCCCCGTCTTAAAGATGGGCATTGCCGGCGCTGCGATTGCGACAGATATCAGTCAGCTGCTCTCTGCCGTACTCTGTATGCTTTATCTGATGCGTGTAAATGAAAGCTACAAAGTAGTCTTGAGAAAAATCCGGATTCATAAAACGGTTGCTATCCGTATTATCCAGGTTGGTGTACCGACCGCCATCCAGAATACCGTAATTTCTTTTGCAAATGTTCTGGTTCAGTCCAGTGTCAACAGCTATGGTGCACTCGCCATGGCGGGATTTGCGGCATATATCAAGATCGACGGATTTAACATTCTGCCCGTCATGAGTTTCAGTATGGCAGCTACTACTTTTTCCGGACAGAATTACGGAGCCGGCAATATGGAGCGTGTGCGGAAAGGCATGCGGGTCACTGTTGCCATGGGTGTTATTTACTGTATCTGCGTCGGCAGTATCCTGCTATTGTTTGCACATCCGCTGATCGGTATCTTTTCCAAAGATCCGACGGTCATCGAATTTGGTGTAAGAGCCATGCTGTACTTCTGCCCATTTTATTTCCTGCTGGCCATTATGCATGGACTGGCAGGCGCCATCCGCGGAATCGGAAAATCTGTTCCGCCAATGGTCATTATCCTGTTCTCACTCTGTGTTTACCGCGTGATCTGGATCCGGCTGGCAGTACCACATATTCCAACCATTGATGGTGTATACATGGTATATCCGATTTCCTGGTTAATCGGTGCAATATTAATGGTTGTTTATACCAAAACAACGTTTCCGAAACAAGCATTAACGCAAAATATCTCTTTGTAATTCTTTGACAAAAAAATCCCTGGCAGGATCTATTTCCTGCCAGGGATTTTTATTTAGGGAGAGTTCATTTAAGATTCAAGTCGAACGCACGTGAGACTTGGTGCGTGATTCTGGTCAGCGAAAGCTGACATATTCTTTTCAGAATCACTGCACATCCACGCGGAGCGTTTATCTCAGTCGGAGATTGTACTCCCACTGAGAAAGACTTGTTTTTACTCACCACTTGCAGAAGTGGGAGTCTTCTCGACTGAGATAAAGCGTTCAGATTAACCTTCAATGGCAATAAATTTGTTTTTCTCTTCTACTGCTTTCTGCTCTTTTTTCGGAACGGTAAAGCTTAAGATACCATTCTCATATTTCGGATGGATATCTTCTACTGCTACATGCTCGCCCACATAGAAGCTTCTGCTCATAGCACCTGCATAACGCTCACGTCTTACATATTTCTTATCTTTCTGCTCTTCATCTTTGTCAAGACCTTTTGCTGCGCTGACGGTTAATGTACCGTTTTCCAGTTTCATTGTGATCTCATCTTTCTTGAAGCCCGGAAGATCGATATCTACTTCATATCCGTTTTCGGTATCTTTGACATCTGTCTTCATTATGTTTTTAGCATGTTTACCATACAAAGCTTTCTCAATATTTGCACTGTCTGTAAAATCCGGGAATGCAAAGTCGTTCATAAAATCATCAAATAAGTTTTCTCCAAAAATTCTAGGCATCATCATAAGTCATTACTCCTTTCAGTAATTGTCTTTATTGTCTGCACATTCGGAGTAACCGAAGTGTTGTTCTCATTGAGCATTGGATTTTTGGATCTTCGGAACTTTTCTTTGTTCCTTTTATCTCTCTTCCTTTGTTCTATCTGTACTATAGCACCTATTACTAGCCATGTCAACACCTGAGTGCTAATTTCACAGTTTTTTCACATTTTATTGCTTTCATTTTTTCTTATTCTCTTTAAAAACAGATATCCCACAAGACACGCAATCACTTCGGTAATGGGAAAAGCCCACCAGATTAACGAACCCCCTATCTGACCGTTTCTGACAAACCAAGAAAAAATCCCAGCTAATGGTAAGATGATCACAAGCTGTCTCAAAAGCGAAATAATTAATGATTCCACACCACCGTCCAGTGCCTGATAAATCCCCTGATAAGCAACATTAATTCCAGCAAATAAAAAGCTGACAGAAATCACTCTCATTGCACTGATAAAGTATACCCGCGACTCTCCCGCATTAAACAGCGTAGCAAATGCTCCGGGGAAAATCTCTGTAATTGCAATGCCAAAAATCATTAATACAATGGTATAGATCAAACCATATCTGATTCCATCCTGGATTCTCTTCCTGCTTCTCATTCCATAAGCAAATGCAAGGATCGGAGTGATTGCATCTCTGAGTCCAAATGCAAGAAACAGAACAAACTGCTGTACTTTATAGAACAGACCATATGCTGTCTGTGCTGACGGATTAAACTTCAGAATCAGATTCATTACATAAACCATAATAGACATTAATGCCTGTGCAATGATTGCCGGAAGTCCGATTGCATAGATTTCCTTTATAATCTCCGTATCCGGCTTCATATATTTCGTACCGTGTTCAAATTCTTTATTCAGCTTCGTATGAAAAATGAACAACAACACTGCGGATGCCACCTGGCCGATCACGGTTGCATAAGCCGCACCTTTCACGCCCATATCCGGAACCGGTCCGATGCCATAGATCATAATCGGATCCAGAATGATATTTACAACTGCTCCGACCACCTGTCCGATTGTAGAATAAAGAGAACGTCCCGTTGCCTGAAGTAATTTTTCAAATAAAGAAAAAAAGATAATTCCAAAAGAAATCACACAACATATCCGCAGATAACCGACACCCATTTCGAGCACTTCAGTATCTACTGTCTGAGATGAAATATACGCTTTCACTCCAAAGATGCCAAAAAGAAAACATGCGACGTAAATGATTACACCCAGAAACAGACTATTTCCTGCTACCTTCGCAGCTTTTTTACTGTTTCCCTGCCCCAGTGTCCTTGCCAGAAGTGCATTGGTTCCTACACCTGTTCCAATTCCAACTGCAACCATAAGCATCTGAACCGGAAATACCAAAGTCAGAGCATTTAATGCTGCTTCACTGCCCACTTTCATATTTCCTACAAATGCACTGTCTACAATGTTGTAAACCGCCTGTAATGCCATTGATAGAATCATTGGGATTCCCATCTGAATCATCAGCTTATTCACCGGCATATCTCTCATCTTGCTACTTTCTGCCATTTTATTTCCATTCCTCCCTTTTCTGCACAAAAAAAGTGTAACGCTGTCATATAAGCTGGACTTACGCTGACAGGCTACACACTTTTTCTTGCAAATATTCATTTTAACTACGTGCGAATGCGCATCGTCTGCACGAAGTGCTTTCTATTTGATAGGAAATTCGATGCGATTTCTACCAAACAGAAAAACGAGTAGCCGGTAAACTGGATTTACGCTTACTCGCCACTCGTTTCTAGTTATTATATTTCCTATTTTTTAAAAAGTCAAACAAATTCTTGCATCACTTTTTATTCTTCTGTCTTCTCTTCGTCTTCGAATGCTTCCTCTTCTACCGGAGCATCCTCTTCCTCTGATTCCACAGTTTCCTCATCTGCTTCTTCCTCAGAATCTACTACTTCACCTTCATATACTTCCGGCTCCGGTTTCTCACATTTTGCACCACAGGAAGAACAGAAATTCGCATCATCAGCGATAGCTGCGCCACACTCCGGACATCTTCTGATTCCACGAATACCATCTTTCGTAGCTTTCAGTTCACCGATTTCTTCAAACGCTGCTTTAATCTCGTCAATCTGTGTATATTCGGAATTCTCATCATCCTTATGTGCATGATAATATGCCTGACCCAGATCCTGATAAAGTTTACGGATTGCACCTTCGCGTTCCTGGATATCTAATGCGATTCGCGCTGTATCTTTAATTTCCTTTGCTTTGCTTAATCCTGTTTTTCCTGCTGCTGAAATTGTGTTTCCTAATTTGTCAAAAAAAGCCATTTTCAAAACCCCTTTCTGTGTACGTTCATTGCGTTATTGCAGATTCAACCAGTAAAAAAATCTGTGAAATTCTGCATTAATTGTGATAACTTTTTCTATATTATACCGCAATTTCGCCATGACACAAGGAATTTTCTATAAACTTTTTATTAATTACAACCGGTTCCCATGCAGAAAAAAACAGCACGCGCAGGTGCTGCCCTTTTCGATAGTGATTTATGGTATTAGACTGAATTTCTCTGTTACATTATTTTCTTCCAACCAATGCATCATCCAATGGTTTTCCGGCTGCTTTACGATATGTATCATCCACAGTTTTTACATGAGCACCATTAAATGCAAGCATCAGGATCAGACCGATGATTCCTGCAACCAGCAGAAAGATAAATACTGCACGCACGCCCATTACGCTTGCGATCAAAATTGCAACGATGGTTGGTGCAACTGCATTGAAAATGTTGGAAACCGGATTTACACAGGCAAACACACCGGAAAAATCCTCTCGTCTCCAATACTGTGCTGCTACAGATACTGTAAAGTTTGAAGATGCTCCCATAAACATAGCTACAAAGATCAGTGCGATAACAACCAGCGCACCTGTTCCTGTTGCAGTTGCCAGTGCACCGCACACACCGGATAAAATCATAAGGATCATTGCCATGATCATAGATTTCTTTGTCCCAAACCGGGTATCAAACACACCCAGAAGCCAGCTTCCGATTGCTCCAAATATCGCAACCATCAGCATAATGATCGTATAATTTAACTCCGGAAATGATGAAATAATTGCATTGGACTGTGTCATTGTTCCAACAGCGCCCATAATGAGAAGTCCACAGCTTGCTGCTGCAAACCAGAAATCACGGCTTTTGAAAATATGACCGGTGGTCCATACGGTTGTCTGTTTATTTTTGATTTCTTCTTCCAGCATCTGTTTTGCAACTTCCGGTGTGATGTTTTTATTATTATCACGATACGCACCACACTGTTCCGGATAATCTGTTACAAAAATCAGGAATAAAATATATCCAAGTGTTGTTAAAATCAGAAATGGCAAAAACCCTTTCCATATTGCAGGCATTCCGCCTGTTGCCAGCGGTCCCATAACAGTAGCTGCAAAAAATCCGATCACACCATTACTTACCGGATAAGCGATGGTTGCAATACCCATAACGGTTCCTTTTCTGGTTGGAAACCACTGACCTGCAATAATACTCAGGAAAAATAATGCATACATTGTAACTACAACGTTTTCAATCAAATATACTACGGACCAGACAGTCTGCTGTACAAACGGAATTCTTGCAACTCCAAATGCAGCCACAACCGCTACCAGACCGATGACCGCTGTCAGCTTTTTAATACTTTTTATCTTTCCGATAAAGTTTGAGATAACAATCTGCAAAACAATTCCAATTCCGGTTCCGATTGTCATAAGCATTGCTACCTTCTCAGCCCCGCCGTAAAAATCAGCAAGAATGTTTAACGGATAATTCGTAAATACCTGAAACATCATAAATCCGAAAAACAATACAATAATCAAAAGCCATCCTCTGAATCCAAAACCAATACTCTTCTTAGTTTCCATAATACCCTACGTTCCTCCGCCTTCTGGCTGACAAAAATACTTTCCCGCATCTCTGTCTTTTTATTTGTAAAACGGACATTCACAATCCGCTTTTGCTACTTGCTCATGAACGCAGTCGCTTTGCAACCTATGTTCATATAGTTTTGCAACCATATATTCCAGTCCTTTTAACTGCTCCTGTGCAAAATGCACCCGGAAACAGGGATGTTCCAATATGCTGCAATGGAAGTTCTGAATTTCTTCCCTTGTTCTTCCGTTATAAATCTCCATCAGAAGCGATAATGCTCCACAAATGACAAGGGAATCGCTGATTCCCTGCCAATTTAAACAATCGTCGATCCATTCCAGATGCATCCAGGTGTTGACCTGACATTCATGGATCAAATATTCATCTGTTTTTAATGCTGCCGGGTATTCCGGCAATTCCAGACCGCATTCTACCAGAAATGTATACTGGCTCATCTGATCTTCCAGTTCCAGAAGGTCGGCAAGGATATCGTCTTCTATCTGCTTCATACTTTCCCGCTTCTGTTCACTCATACCTGCTTCTCCTCCAGTTTCTGATAAATACAATCACACAGCTGTGTAAATGTATCAATCCGCACACTGTCTTCTGCTGTTACATTGATACCATATTCCCGGTTTACCGCCAACAAAAACAGTATTTTTTTGTTCATTGCAGTCGTTGCACCACCGCATTTTGACGCAGCCTCCGCTGCATCCAGTTCTCCATGTGGACGTTTTGCCGCTTTTTCTGCAGAAATCTGGCAGATTTCATAGAAATTATCGGTTGTTATTTCTTCCGGTTCCAGCAAAAATTTGGCACACATATACTGCAGAAACAACCTTCCAAAAACTTCCCGTGAGAGGCTGCTTTGCCCCTCACAGATCATTTTTACATAAAACTGACTGCCTTTTTTCTGCTGCAAAATCTTTTCTTTGATGGCTTTTCGCATTATGCAGTCACTACTTCCATTCCAAGTACTTCACCAAGCATTTTGACATCTTCGATATGATCTCCAAATACAAGTGGCATATGAAGACCGAATTTAGCCTGTTTGTGGAAATATTCGTATTTATCTGCAACTTCAAAATAAACACCTTCGCTACAGCCGGTCGTTGTATAACCAAAACCGCCAAGTACCGTTCCTTTTGCCACCATGATCTTCTCGCATAACGGATCATAACGCATCAGAGTAATTGTCTCTCCTCTGAATTGTGAAAAATCAATTCTCATAGTTGCACCCCAGCCACTATGTGTAAATGGACGCAGAGAATATGCTGTTTTTTCTGAATCAAATCCGTGGATCAGACGGTTTGGTGTCGCATGTCCACTGTAGTAGATATTCTGTGTGCGATCCATGTCTTCGATATAACCGATTCCGGCAAATTCACCCTCTACCTGTTTGTCTCTCCAGATACATGGCTGTGTATTTCCCATATATGGTGCTTTTCCTGTCAGATTTGCAAGTGCTACAATAGATAATGTACCAAGCAGATCGTACTCACAACCGGATGGGATTCCCATCTCATTTAACAGAGAGTGGCTGAAACAAAATGTAAACTGCTCTTCATTCATTCTTCTTGTTGCACATCCATCCGGACATACTGCTGTAAACGCATTGCATCCGAAATGCTCACATAATTTCTGGATCAGTACTGCTGCCTTGACTGAATTTTCAATGTAATGCTCCTGCACATCATTCTCAACAGAACCATCAGCTAGTTCTTTTGACCATGCTTTTACTTCTTCCATGTCTTTATCTGTCAGATTGTATACCTGACGTCCCGGTAAAGTATGATTTTTTCCATGTTCATTGACATGCATCATATCCAGGAACTCATGGAAACTGAAATAATTAAAGCGTGCCCCAAGTTTTTTAGTCACCATATCATTACTGATAAAGGCATCCTGTCCACCCATGGAGTAGTGGGAATTATTTCTGGTCACCGCAAGGACTTTTGTACGCTGTAGTGCTTTTCTGGCACGAAGTGCTTTCAGCAGACGGATGGCATCCGGCACATCCAGAATCGCATAACTCTCATAACCTCTGGCATTCAGTACCGCATGCTCAGCTGTAGATACGAACATTCCTTCGCCGGCTACCGGTACATGATAGCGCATTGCAAATTCTTTCATGATACCTTCTCCACGCATTCCGGTAAAAATAAAGATATCTGCTTTTCCGACACGATCTACCAGTTTCTGTTCTTCTTCCTCTGTAATGAAAAATTCATCTGACATTTTGATATATAAAGGATCAAGTAAATGAATGCCCGGAATATGGCTGAGTGCTCCGCCATATCCCTGTGTCCACATTTTGAAGATTTCAGCTTGGTTCATCAGATCAAATTCCTGTGTCAATGCCTCTGGCGGGCCAAAACGACATGGTCCTTCATATGCATACTCATGAATGAGCGCAGTGTACACAAGCTGAACATTTAATTCCACATCAATACTCTTTTTTACATCATACATAAATGCTGTACCTCCTTACAAATCACTGTTATCTTTAGCATGGTTTTACCATAACACAAAACTTTGCTCCCAGCGAAATGAGAATAAGTAATCATTTTATACACAATCTACATAAAGTTCATATCATTTCTATCGGTATTATATCTATTTTGCGCAATTAAATATCGCTTGCTGTCACTATTAAAGCGGACAAGGCCGCAAAAAACTCCTGAAAGGATCGTAATTCTGCTATCTCAGAATCACGATCCTTTCAGGAGTTTTTCTCACACCATCTGTATGCTTCTACCATATTAACTTTCGTCTTCTTCTGACAATCCATTCAAAAATAATGCCAACGCCGGATTATAATTTTCTTTTTTCCAGGCATAAATCATATGAAGCACATGCTCTTCTTTCGATAATTCCATGAAATGAAACAGCATGCTGTTTTTCACCTGCGGAACATCACCACACGCAATCGCGACACCATTTCCGGCTGCCACATTTAAAAGCTGGGATTCGTGATTTTTCACATACTTCATCTTCTTGCATTGAAAACCATAGTGACTCAACAGATTATTTGTATCCTCAAGACGGAATGGAGAATCCTTCTCATCCGGTGCAATAAATGTCTCATCCTTCAGATCATAAATTGTTAAATTCTCCCGTTCTCCCAATGCGCTGTTGGCACACACAATGATTCCGGGAGAAAGCCGACACAGCTTTCTTGACAATGTCGATGGCAGGTTTTTGGCTTCAAATCCCATCGTAAAAATCAGATCATACTTATCATCCTTCAGCCCCCTGCGCAATTCGCCGAAGGAACAGTAATTGATATTAACTGTCAGCTCACTGTATTTTTTTCCAAACTCCACCAGCAGTTTCAAAACCCGTGGTTCTGTCTCAAAGCCTTCCAGCACGCCGATATTAAGTTTTCCTGTAATACCGTTGCTGGAAGCCTGAATCTCTTCTAATCCGGCCTCAATTTCTTCCAATGATTTTTTTAAATGGCTGACCATAATAGCCCCGGCTGGTGTCAGGCGCACCTCTTTTCGTGTCCGAACCAGAAGTGGTGTCTTACATTCTTCTTCCAAAGACTGAATTTGTCTGCTGACGGTAGGCTGAGACAAATATAATCGTTCTGCTGCTTTTGTGAAATTCAGGCAGTCTGCCACCGCCAGAAATGTACGCATTTGCTCCATTGTCATCGTTTTATCCTCTCAAAAAAAGCAATTACTTTTTCTGTGTATTCGCCAAGTTTTTCCATTTCTTCCATCGTATTGTAAAATGCCGGAGAAATACGAATCACTGTGTCTAATCCCATTTTATTCACGATTGGCTGCGCACACATACTTCCTGTCCGCACTGCCACACCATATTTGTCGATCATACTTGCAAAATCGTAAGGATGCACACCATCGATCTGAATGGAAATACAGCCTGCCCGCTGTTTTGGATGCCCCAATATGTTCACCTGTGGAATAGCTGCTAAAACTTCTTCTGCTTTCTTTAACAGTTCTTCTTCGTAGGAAGCCATTCGCTCAATTCCGATATCCATCAGATAATCCAGGGCTGCACCCCAGGTGATGACTCCACTATAATTCGGTGTTCCTGCTTCCAGCCGCGCCGGAAGTTCGGCAAACGTTGTTTTTTCTTCTGTTACGATGTCGATCATGCCGCCACCATAACGATACGGCTGCATCGCATTCAACCATTTTTTATGCACAAACAGACAGCCAACACCCGTCGGTCCCATCATTTTATGGGCGGAAAAACCAAGAAAATCGCATTGCAATTCTGCCAGATCAAAGATTCGGTGGCGCACTGCCTGTGCAGCATCAATATACACCGGAATTTCATATTCTTTCGCCCATGCAATCAGTGTTTCGATATCAACCACGGTTCCCGTTACATTGGATACAGCGGTGACTGCCAGCAATTTCACTTTATCTGACAGCATCTTGTGTGCTGCATCCATATCCAATTCACCATCCACGGTCGGAATCATGCGAAACTCCGCTCCGCATTTCTGACAGACCTGCTGCCACACAACAAAGTTGGCATGATGCTCAAGCTCTGTGGAGAGCACCACATCGCCCGGCTGCAATACATGACACAGGAAGCTCTGCGCCACCAGGTTTGCAGAATCCGTCGCTCCGGAAGTAAAGATGATCTCTCCCTGATCCTCTGCATGCAAAAAAGCTTTTAGCCTATCCCGCACTGCTTCCATATGCATCGTGGACTGTTCACTTAAATAATGGATTCCACGATGCACATTCGCATTATACTTTGTGTAATGCTCCACAAAACAATCCAGCACCTGCTGCGGAAGCTGTGTCGTCGCCGCATTATCCAGATAGATCAGATCTTTTCCATGTATTTTTTCTTTTAGAATCGGAAAATCTTCCCGAATTTCCTCCCATGTACGCATGTTTTCTCTCCTTTTTACTCACATGTACGCTCGGAATCTTTTAAATGAAGAATTCTGAGAGTACATTCATATTGTTCAAAACCACATATCCGGATTGACATCCAGACTGTCAATAAACTCCTTTAACTCCGGTTTGTTATTCGCCTTACGCCAGATCAGCGCCACACCGCTTCTGGTATTTGCCACCGGTCGGAACTGTATCTCCCCAAAACTTGGATTTGCATATCCCCTGAAATTACGATCACACAAAAATATATCCTGCTCTGACATCAGGTTAAAAGGCAGTGATGTCGCATTATTTGTATATCGCACATAATCCGGTTCAAATCCTGCCTGATGGCACAGATCATCGATCATGCCATTATAACTTGGCGTATAAAGTGGTGAAATAGAAACAAATTTATATTTCGCCAAATCTTTTATTTCTATCAGTTCCTCCTTTGCCAACGGATTTTTGGACAGCATACCTACATTATGAGGACAGATATTGATCACGCAATAATCCAGTTCCTCCGTCTGCAGCTGTTCCACATCGTACAATACCGTATAACCCAGATCCAGATGTCCGGTCAGTACTTCTGATCGGATTGCCTCTACAGGATTGCTGTGAATGCTCAGATACACATCCGGTTTGTGCCGCATAAAATTCCGGATCTGCGGCAGGGCAAATTTTTCCGGATCATGAGAATCCAGCATCCCGATGGACAGCATACTCTGATATCCACTCTGTAAAATCCGACATTCCTCCACAGAATGATCAAAATCTTCCAGCACTTGCTTCCACTTCTTATACAGATGTTTTCCTGCATCTGTCAGAATCAGCCGCTTGTGACTGCGGATAAAAAGCGTAAGTCCCAACGTCTGCTCTATTGAGATAATTGTCTTGCTAAGCGTCGACTGGGTCGTATACAACTGCTTCGCCGCACTGGTAAAACTGCCTTTCTCCGCCACTTTCAAAAAGTAATGGATCTGCAACATGTTGATTTTGGGATATTCTTTCGGCTCCATATGTTCCCTCCTTTATGATTGCAGAGATGCACAGAGAAATCTGTCATACATTGCATAACATGCATCTCGCAGCAAGAATGCCAAGAGCATTCTTGAATCATAGTAAAATTATATGTTTTATTCCAGGCAAAGAAAAAAATGCCATATATGATTCCATTTTCGAATATATGTCGTTTTTTGATACATTTTATTGTTTCTTCTTCTTATCTATTCCATTTTCGAATGATATTAGCAGTTTTCTTCGCTTTTCTTTCCTATATTTTTCAATTAGCATCATTATAACATCAAAAAACGAAATGTAAAGGAGAAGAATCATGATTGAAAAAATTACTGATGTAAAACTGAATGTCCGTCCGGTATTTATCGGTCTTGTACACCAGTACTACTATGAAGGACCATGCCGTTTCGGAAAAGGCGAAGAGTTGGAGAAGGACTATGATGTATTTATGAACTCCGAGCTATACCATCAGTTCCAGAAAGATGTTGCAGAAAATATGCCACTGGACGCAGTCAATATGATGGAGCCAATCTATGTAGAACGTGATGACTGGTTTTTAACAGACGAGGACATGTTCCGCACGATGGCAAAAGATATTGACCAGGTTGATTACTACCTGTTTTCCTTCGGTATCGGCCGCGGCGATATTTATCTTGAGTTTGCTCAGAGATATCACAAACCGCAGGGCGTTATGCCGGCTCAGTGCTGTGAGGCAACCGTAAATACTTCCGCTGTCCGTGCAAGAGGACTGGAAGCTTATGCATACCGCAGCTGGGAAGAATTAGGAAGACATATGCGTGTATTAAGAGCAAGAAAAGCACTGGCAAGCACTCGTGTTATGGTTGTGACTCGTTTCAACTCCTCTCGCTCCTTCAGTTCTTCCGACAATCTGGTAGATCTGAATTATGTAACAGAAAAATTCGGCGTACAGTTCCGTTACCAGAACTTCCATGAATTGATGGACATGCTGACAGTCAGAGATCCGAAAACAAACCCGACACTTCCAGGGCGTGAAGCATGCAATCTGACAGAGGAAGATATGAAAGAAGTTGAACGTCTGGCTGATGAGCTGATCGCAGGTGCCAAAGAAGTCCGCATGGAGCGTGAGATGCTTGAAAAATCCTTAAAAGGATATGTATTAGTTCAGAAACTGCTTGATCGCAACGGATGCAACGCATACACCATGCCATGTCCGGACTGCTGTTCCACAAGAAGATTAAATCATGATCAGCTTACTTTCTGTCTGACACATTCTCTGAACAACGAGAATCAGGTTCCTTCCTCCTGTGAGATGGATATCAACTCCGTACTTGCTATGGCAATCATGGAAAACCTGTCTGACAAAGCAGTTTACATGGGCAACTCCAACCCGGTACTGTACCGCGACGGTAAAATGGTTACTATGCAGGGATTTGGTCAGGATCAGCTGGCGGCTGCTACCAGTGAGCGTGATGATCTGTATCTGGTATTCCACTCCACTCCAAACCGTAAACTGCACGGTTACAAAGAGGCGTCTAAAGCAGAGTACAGCCTTGCTCCATTTGCAAACGATCAAGGGTTCGGTGCAACCATCCGTTACGACTTTACACAGGATGCAGGTCAGGAAGTAACTCTGCTTCGTATCTCACCGGATGCGAAAAAGCTGTTTGCAGCAAAAGGAACCATTCTTGCAGGATCCGGTGCAGAGCGTACAAACTGTGACGAAGGATTTTTCATGAAAATTGCAAACCAGGAAGACTTCTTCTACAAACATATTAATTTTGGTAATCACCTGGTTGTTACATACGGCGATTACATTAAGGAATTACAGCTTCTCGGCGAGAGCCTCGGACTGGAAGTTGTAACAGCCTAAATGCAGCATAACTCCATGTGCAATGGAAGCTTTCATCTCAGTCTGAGTTGAATATCTCAGCTTATGCTGACCAGAATCACGCACCAAGTCTCACATGCGTTCGATTTGAATTTATGATTATCTGACAGAAAGAGGAACGGGCAATGTCCATCATCAAGAAAAAGAGCGGGCTTCTCATGTATCAGAAAAAGTCTGCCGAATATATGGAAAAATTAAAAAACACGCCTTATCCGGACTGGAAATCTCTGCATCAGGATCTGTACGGATTTATCCTGAGCAAATATATACTGCTTGGTGATGTCACTGATATTTATGATCTGACAGAACTTGCTGAATTAAGTGTCGCAAAAACCATTCAGATGCCAAAAGAAGACAGTAAACAGTTAGATGGCGCACATTCCTGTGAAGGAACCACCTCTGCCATGAATAAAAAAGTACTGCTTCTCATGGCTCTACAAAAAGGGCTGAATATAAAATTTTCAGCCCAAAACACTGCCAATCTGACAGATACTCGCCTCATTGCACAGGAAGTCTGGAAATTGCTTAACTTATAAATACCAAAACCATCATATTTTTTGAAACACAATGTGTCTCCACCAGAGGCAGATTGTGTTTCTTACGCTAAGGAAAAGTCTAGTATTTTACTGGGAGAAAGGTTGAAAAATGAAAAAAGGGAACAAAAACGAATTATTTAATTTTGGAAAAGGCTGGGGAACCATTATCTTTTGTCTGCTGATGTTCTGGTTTTATGCCGGTATGGTGAATGACAGTTCCAATGTTGTCGCTCCTGCAGTTGCAGAAAAACTTGGCATTCCTGCCGGTAATGTATTAAATATGGGTACCGTAGCTGCCATGGTCGGCGTAATCTTCTTCTTCGTCATGGGTGCGGTAAACCGTAAGATCGGACCGCGTGTGACAAGTTTTATCTGTCTGATCCTTGGTGGTGTCGGATATTTCGGCATGGGACATGCCAACAGTCTGGCTCAGTATGCCATCGCATTATGTATCTGTACCATCGGATGTATGAGTGCCGGTTATATTTCCGGCGGTGCTTTCGTGGCACAGTGGTTTCCTAAGAAAAAAGGTATCGTTATGGGTTACACAACCATGGGCCACAACATGTCCACCGGCTTCTTTGTACCGCTGATCACCATGCTGGTTGCCAGAATGGGCGTTACAAATGCTGTTGTATTTCCGGTAATTTTAATCGTGATCCTTGCTTTTGTCGGACTTGTATTTATGAGAAATACTCCGCAGGAACGCGGCATTAACCCAGATAACGTATCTGATGAAGAATATCGAAATGAATACTTTAACGAAAAAATTGATGAAGATGGCGGCTGGACAGTAAAAAAATTATTCTCCAAAAAAACATTCTGGCTGGTTGCAGTTGCTTCCGGTGGATTCCAGTTTGTATCCACCATCATTATTACACAGCTTGTTGTTCGTAACCAGGAAGTAGGATTTACACAGGCTCAGGCACTTACTATTATGACAATCCTTGCCTTCGCCGGTATCGTCGGTTCCTGGATCATCGGTGCTATGGATCAGAAACTCGGCACAAAGAAAACCATGATTTTCTTTGGTATCTGGTATGCAGTTGCCCTGCTTCTGGAAGTCACCGAAAAACGTCCGCTGGTCATCGTTTTCCTGATCATGTTCGCACTGGCTCTGGGCGGTTCCGCAAACTTTACGACTTCCCTGCCTGCAGCTGTATTCGGACGTCATGGATTCAAAAAAGTAAACTCCGTACTTTTCCCGATTCAGGCGCTGGTATCTTCCTTCGGCTTCTGTGTCAATGGAAATGTATTAAATGCAACCGGAAACCTGCGAATGTCTTATGTCATTGCAGCCATTGCTTCTATCGTTGTCGTTATCATTGTACTTTTCATCAATGAGCATCAGTACAATCGCGATTTTATGACGGAATGCGAAGCAGAAGCATTTACAAAAGAATTGCAGAAATAAGCAGCATTTGAATGCAAACCGCAAAGTGACTGCGTTTATAAGTAAACCGCAAAAGCGGATTATAAATATCCGCTTAACACTTAGGATAGGTAATAAACAGTCAATGCCGAGGGTATTCTTGAACCCAGATCCGGCATTGTCAGAAAGAGAGTACAGTATGACAGAACAACGACTTTCCATCACAGAAGAACAGGCAGAATTTATTAATGATTTTAACGAAATTGATGACTGGATGATGCAGTACAGCTGTCTGTTGGAATTAACCACAGACATGGAACCGGTGTCAGATGAAGAAAAAAATGAGCAGAATAAAATCTCCGGCTGTCAGGCCGATCTGTGGATCATTCTTTCCTTTGAAAACGGAATTGTTCACGTCCGTGCTGACAGTGATTCTCTGATCGTGAAAGGCATTGTCGCTGTCATTGCTGCTCTCTTTGACAAACGTACCCCGCAGGAAATCTGCGGGGCACATATTGATTTTCTTGAAAAAACTCCGTTAAAAGAACAGATCTCTACGGATCGTTTTCACGGAATGCAGACTGTGATCCGTAAAATCCAGGATTACAGTACTTCTCTGACGCAAATGTAAACCATATAAGCTGCATAAACAACAAGCATACTCACACCACCTGCCCGTGTCAGAAGTTGTTTTTTCCATACAAGAGCCATAATATATACACTGACAATCACCAATATCACAATATCGATCAGATTGTTCATGTTCATTGCAATCGGGCTGATCGCGGATGCAAGTCCACCTACCAGCAAAATATTGAAAATATTGGAACCAATAACGTTTCCAAGTGCCATTCCAGCCTGATTTTTCTTTGCCGCAACCACAGATGTCACAAGTTCCGGAAGAGATGTTCCAATGGAACAGATCGTCAGACCGATCAACGTCTCACTCAGTCCAAATCCGCGGGCAATTGTTTCCGAGCAATTTACAACGACCTGTCCGCCAATCACAATCGCTACCAGACCTCCGCCAATAAAGACAAGACATTTCCATAACGGAAGATCTTTGATTTCTTCCTCCTCAACCAATTCTCCGGCTTTTCTCGTATTTCTGGCAATCCGAACCATACCATACAAAAATATTGCAAAAAGCACAACCAGAATGATACCTTCCACATGTCCGACTTTCATTCCGATCAATCCCATAATTCCGATAATCACAGCAACCAGTACGGAAAACGGAAACTCTCTTTTCAATGTCTCTTTTTTAATCTCCAGCGGCTGAAATAAAGCGCAGACGCCGCATACTACCAGCAGGTTAAAAATATTTGACCCGATGACGTTACTGATGGCCATTCCATTACTTCCATGTAAGGATGCGGAAATACTGACCGCACATTCCGGTGCACTTGTTCCCATTGCCACAATGGTCATACCGATGATAAACACCGGCACGTTAAATTTCTTTGCAACAGAACCACTGCCTTCCACAAAAAAATCTGCGCCCTTAACCAACAGTACAAATCCAATAATGACACCTATAATTGCTAATATCATATCTATCTTCCTTTCTTGCTTACACTTATTTCACTACATACTGTATCTTATCTATTCTATCACGTTTCTGCTGATTCTATATTCCATATCGTTTTTCACAATATTCCTTTTCATCCAGCTTCTGATCATCCAAAAAGTCCAAGATGTTCGATTAAGATTTTCACACCGATTCCGATCAGGATAATGCCGCCCAGAATCGTTGCCTTATCCTTGAATTTACTTCCAAATACATTTCCGATCAACACACCTACGATTGAAAAACAAAAAGTAATACATCCGATGATTGTTACCGATGTGATCAGTCTCACCTGCAGAAAAGCAAATGTGATACCGATTGCCAGTGCATCGATACTTGTGGCAATTGCCAGCAGAAAAAATTCTCTCAAATCGATCCGCACGCTCCCCTCCGGACAGACTTCTTCATTTTCTCCTTTTTCTTTGACCACATCCAGGATCATTTTTCCACCGATCAGTACAAGCAGTATAAATGCGATCCAATGATCAATGGCTGTAATATAAGACTGGAACTGACTTCCAAGAAGCCATCCCAATGCCGGCATCAACGCCTGAAATCCTCCAAAAAATGCTGCCAGCACAAACATATACTTTTTATCTACTTTTCGCATGCTCAAGCCTTTACAGACAGATACCGCAAAGGCATCCATGGAAAGTCCGACACCGATCAATGCCAGTTCCAAGTAACCCATAATTCAATTTCCTCCATAATGTATGATTTAACAGCTCGCATCAGGGAATATCATTGACAGGAACTTTGACACAATTTTCTCTCAAGCGAAAAAAGAGACCCAGGTATGCCATAGAATTAAATAGTAATCCTTATTGACATACATGAGTCTCATTCATTAAGATTTGCCAGATTATCCTAAAAATGATAAACAGGTTGTTGACAAATCACACAATTCTTACTGTGCAAACTACTCCCTCACGAAGTTCTTTCAACTATATCGTAATGAGGAGGATTTGTCAATATTTTTAACCATTTCATCATACAAACTCATCATAAAATGATTTCAAAAACTGTCCCTCCGGACGGATTGGATCTGACGGTAATACTGCCCTCATGCCCCCTCACAATTTCCCGAACCAGGGCAAGTCCAAGCCCTACACCGCCAAGTTCCCGGCTTCTGGATTTATCTACGCGAAAGAACGGTTCAAACACACGCTCCTTAAGTTCCTCCGGGATTCCGCTTCCTGTATCCTCCACGGACAGATGCACCTGATTTTCCTCCTGATATGCAGTTACGGTAACCTGTCCATCCAAATGATTATATTTTATGGCATTCTCAACAAGATTGTATACCATCCTGTAAATAAGGATATCACTTCCTCGCAGCGTTATATCTTTGCATTTTCCAATTAATTTTATATTTTTTTCCTGTGCGAGAGGTTCCAAATCCGCCAATACCTCATCTACAAGAGCATCCACTGCAATTACCTCATCCCGGCCCACAGTCTGAAGTTCACTCATGTCGAGAAGCGTCTTTACCATTTTGTTGAGTCTGTCGTTCTGTTCGGTAACCATTTTTATCGTTTGCATAGTATCTGCATCATTTCCCGGATGCCGGGTTGCATTATATAAATCAAGCTGTAGCTGCATCAGAGACAACGGCGTTCTGAGCTCATGCGCTGCATTTGCAGTAAATTGTCTCTGTATCTCAAATGCATCCGAGAGACGCGTAAGCATCTTGTTGTACGAAATACTAAGCTGGTTGAGTTCTTTCACTTTGTTTTCTTCTATTTGTGAATCTGCCAGATTCTGTGCCTCTACCTCTTCGATTTTATCAGAAAACTCTCGGATTGGTCTGAGTGCATGCCCGCTTATAAAATAGGTCACTACCCCACCCATAAGCGCCAGTACAGTTGAGATTATAAAACTGTTTCTTTTATAGTCAGCCTTATTATTGTACACCTGCAAAGAAAAGTCATTTGCAAACTCATCCCACTTATCCTCAGGAATGCTGATATATATTTCATTCGAATTATTCTCATTATCACCTTCCCGGGCATCAACGGTCTCTTGCAGGGAGTCGATATAATACACACCATTTTTATAGACAAACATTGTCAGGCAGCCACATATGACTGCAATATATAATGTAATGATACAGGTCAGTCTCCACTGCAACGACATTTTCTTCATTGATCGAACTCCTCTCGTATTTTATAGCCCTCACCCACTTTGTTCAAAATCGGGTCATATTCCAGCACGGCCTTAAGTTTTCTTCTAAGAGAAGACATATGCACCCGGATGGATCCACTAAAACTGTCCGCAGTTGCATCCCAGACATGCTCGATCAGTTCCTCCTGGCTTACCGGTCTGCCCAGATTCAGAAGCAAATATTCCAAAATACCACTTTCTTTTCTTGTCAGGGGAACCGGTTTTCCTTTTGCATATGCCTCACGTTTTACCGTGTCGAACCTTATCCCGCCACTTTCCAGACATACATTCTTCTGCACAAATTTTCTTCTTGTCAGGCTTCTGATACGCGCCTCAAGCTCCTGCAGATGGAACGGTTTTTCCATATAATCATTTGCTCCTGCATCCAGTCCTTCCACTTTATCTGCGATCTGTCCTCTTGCTGACAATATAAGAACCTTTGTCTCCTCATTTCTCTGTCTGAGTTCCTTCAGGATCTCCATCCCATCCATCCCGGGCAGATTCAGATCCAGAACGATCAGATCATAATTCTCTGCCAGAATACATTCAAAAGCCTCTTCCCCATCATAGCAGGTATCCACTTCATATCCGGCAGCATACAGGCTTTTTGCAACTGTATCACATATTTGTTTTTCATCTTCAACTATTAATAATCTCAAAATGTTTTCACCTGTTTCTTAACAAAAATTTTACAACAGTTATTGTATAATACCAAAGTCAGCTGGTCAATAAATACAACAAACAAAGGAGCAACAATATCTTGAAGTACAAAAAAATAAGTCAGGCATTTGTGCTCATCGCAGGGATCACTATGGTGAGCTATGGTGCGATCCGGGGGGAAGCGGCTACTGTGCTTGCTAAAGCAATAAAATTATGTCTGGAGTGTGTCGGAATTGGATAAGAAAAAGAAATCACCATCAAAAAAAATAGCCGGAATTCGTGGATGGATACAGGCAGTTGCCACGCTGCTCACCAATATCCACATCCCCAATTTATTTAAGGGCAAAATATATCAAGGGAACGCAAAAGCAGTATGTGTACCGGGCTTAAACTGTTATTCCTGTCCCGCTGCAACGGGAGCATGTCCGATCGGTGCCTTTCAGGCGGTCGTCGGATCATCCAGATTTAAATTTTCCTACTACATCACCGGTTTTTTTATTTTACTTGGTGTAACACTTGGAAGATTTATATGTGGTTTTTTGTGTCCCTTTGGATGGTTTCAGGATTTACTTCATAAAATCCCCGGGAAAAAGTTTTCAACAGCCCGACTGAAGCCACTCAGATACCTGAAATACATCATCCTTGTTGTTTTCGTTATCCTTCTGCCGATGCTTATAACGAACTCAATCGGAATGGGAGACCCGTTCTTCTGTAAATATATTTGTCCGCAAGGTGTTCTGGAAGGGGCTATCCCACTTTCACTTGGAAACGCTGCGATACGATCTGCACTGGGAACTCTTTTTTCCTTTAAATGCCTTATTTTAATTACGGTTGTTGTGTTAAGTATTTTGTTTTACAGACCTTTCTGTAAATGGATCTGTCCTCTTGGCGCAATCTACTCATTGTTTAATAAGATAAGCTTTCTCACGATCAAAGTTGAGAACAGCAAATGTGTCGGATGTAATCAATGTGTAACCGCATGTAAAATGGATGTGGATGTATGTAAGACGCCAGATCATCCGGAATGCATACGATGCGGTGCCTGCATAAAGGCTTGTCCGAAAGATGCCATCCACTATCAGTTTATGGGAAAACCCTGTAAGAAAAAGAAGCACAGCAGTCAGTAACAGACAACCGGTAACTATTTATTTTTTGCAGAATCACTGCACATCATATCATTACGAAAAGGAGCAATTACTCATGAAAACAAAAAGATCTTTCTTACTTATTTTTACACTCTGCGCAGCATTATCGCTTACTGCATGTAACGGAAAACAACCTGCTAACACAGAAAAACCGCAGGATACCCAGACAGAATCCAGTACAGCTTCTTCTGATGATTCCAGTTCTGAACTGGATGATTTATATCAGCAGGAAAACCAGCTTTTTGCAGATCATAAAGACGTATGGGACAAGGTATTTGGCATGATGAGCAAAAGCACTGCTGATCCAAGCGGAAATTATGCCGATTATCTGGCAGGCACTGTGGAATCAAACAAAGACTCCTTCACAGAGGATGAGTTGAAAACACTTAATGATGATATTGAAACGATTAGAAAAATTGAAGAAAAAATCGCCGCAATCGAAAAGAAAAATGCTGCATCTGACAGCAGCAGCGAGAAAAACAATTCCGACGATGTATCTCCTTTCAAAGATTTTTCCGCAAAGGATTTTGATGGCAATTCTGTTGATGAAAGCCTGTTTTCCAAAAATGCCGTAACCGCTGTTAATTTCTGGTTTACCGGATGCAAACCTTGTGTTGCTGAATTATCTAAACTGAATGAACTGAACGATGCTATCAAAGCAGCCGGTGGTGAAGTAATAGGAATCAACACAGAAACCTTCGACGGAAATGAAACAGCCATAAAAGAAGCTGCAGATATCCTGAAAAGCCAGGGCGCTAAATATCGCAATCTTTCCGTTGATTCTTCTTCCGATGCAGGTAAATACGCTTCCAATATCATGGCCTTTCCTACAACAATCCTGGTCGACAGAAACGGCAATATTGTAGGTGAGCCTATGCTCGGCGGAATTGATGATCAGAAGAACTATGATACTTTGATGAAACAGATTCAGTCTGTCATTGATGCAGACAGTGCGAATAAATAATCCTGTTCATCGAAATATAGAGTGTAAACTTTGAAAGAAGCTGTCTCTCATTTGAAAGACAGCTTCTCTTATTTTTTCTAAATTTTGATTATAAAATATCAATATACTCCCCTGCAAGTGCCTTATTCATACTGCGCACTGCACAGAATTTTCCACACATACTACATGTGTCACTGTGATCTTCTTCCGGGCTTCTGCTGTCGCGGATTGCTTTTGCAGTCTCCGGATCCAGTGCACATGCATACTGGGCATCCCAGTCAAGTTTCTGACGAGCCTCTGCCATCTTGTCGTCGATATCACGGGCTCCCGGAACACCTTTTGCAATATCTGCTGCATGAGCTGCAATTTTAGATGCGATAATTCCCTGTTTTACATCTTCTACGTTTGGAAGTGCCAGATGCTCTGCCGGTGTGACATAACACAGGAAAGCTGCTCCATTCATTGCTGCCACAGCACCACCGATGGCACTTGTGATATGGTCATATCCAGGTGCGATATCAGTTACGATCGGTCCTAATACATAGAACGGTGCGCCCATACAGATACTCTGCTGTACTTTCATATTTGCAGCTACCTGATCAAGCGGCACATGGCCCGGACCTTCTACCATAACCTGTACGTTGTGATCCCATGCTCTCTTGGTCAGTTCTCCAAGTCTTACCAGCTCTTCAATCTGACATACATCTGTGGCATCTGCCAGACAACCCGGTCTGCAGGCATCACCCAGAGAAACGGTCACATCATACTCTTCGCAGATATCAAGGATTTCATCATAATACTCGTAAAACGGATTTTCCTCTCCGGTCATGCTCATCCATGCAAATACCAGACTTCCGCCACGGCTTACGATGTTCATTTTACGTTTATGTTTTTTGATCTGTTCAATGGTCTTTCTTGTAATTCCACAGTGGAGTGTCACAAAATCCACTCCATCTTCGGCATGCATCCGAATGACATCAATAAAATCTCTGGCTGTCAATGTAGCCAGATCTCTCTGATAATGGATGACGCTGTCATAAACCGGAACGGTACCGATCATGGCCGGACATTCGCTTGTCAGCTTTCTTCTGAATGGCTGGGTATTTCCGTGGCTGGACAGATCCATGATTGCCTCAGCGCCCAGATTTACTGCGCTCATTACTTTCTGCATCTCAATATCGTAATCTTTACAGTCTCTGGATACTCCCAGATTTACATTGATCTTGGTACGCAGCATGCTGCCGACTCCCTCCGGATTCAAGCAGGTATGATTCCTGTTTGCGCAGATGGCTACTTTACCCTCTGCTACCAGCTTCATCAGCGCCTCGGACGTCATATGTTCTTTCTTCGCAACAGCCTCGATCTCCGGTGTCACGATTCCTTTTCTTGCTGCGTCCATCTGTGTTGTGTAATTTCTCATCTTGTTCTCCTTCTTCCATTTTATGGATTTTCATAACAACTCCGGTGAGCGAGGACGTGCAGTGATTCTGAAACAGATATGTCAGCTTATGCTGACCAGAATTACGCACCAGGTCTCACGTACGTTTGACTTGCATTTTCACACAGAGTCGTTTTCACAACATTTTTCTTATGCGACAGAAGGTGGTGCTCCCAATCTGCCGCTATGCATTACCTTTTTTACGTTACAGTTCATTGATCACATGTAGTAAAACGGACATTTGCAATCCGCTTTCGCTACTTGATCACGCTTGCATGCGTATTTTCTTATTTTTATTGGCTCATTTTCATTTCTTTTTTCGCCGGATGTCTGTACATACTGATCACGCCGCCTTTCTGCAGCGCAGTTACAAGAAAATATGCAAGGATACTTCCTACTACTGTGGAAACAAGAAATGGCACAATGTATACAAACAAACCTCCCGGATTTAATCCCATCATCAGTTTTGCAACCGGATAAGCAGCCAGACCACCAAGGATTCCGGTTCCGGATGCCTCTGCGATACAGGTCAGCCACAGTTTTCGGAATGCCATATAAGCCAGACCACAGCATAATGCACCGATCATACTTCCCGGGAATGCCATCAGGCTTCCCAGTCCCAGCAGATTACGGAGCAGGCTTGCGCAAAATGCAATGCCGACCCCCCATCCCGGTCCAAGTACAACCGCCGCCAGAATATTTACCATATGCTGCACCGGTGCACATTTGCTGCCAAAAATCGGAAAACTGAGCAGGCTTCCTACCACAGCAACCGCTGTCAGAACACCCGCCATCGCAAGTTTTTTCACTGTGTCACTCTGTTTCATTTTCTCTTAACCTCCTTTTTATGCTTTTTTATTTATTTTTTCCACCTGAATACAGCTCTCATTTATCATAAAGTATATTGGGCGGTAAAAATCTTTTATTTTCATCACTTAATTTACTGACGTAAATTCGTTTTTTATCGCAAATCCATGATCCATCGGTCCACTGCCGGATCCCAGATTCAGCATGGCTGCCAACGCACCGGAAATATATTCCTTTGCACGTTCTACTGCCGTCTGCAGATCATAACCTTTTGCCAGATTAGAAGCAATGGCTGAGGATAAAGTGCATCCGGTTCCATGGGTATTCGGATTGTCAATACGTTTTCCTTCAAACCAGTGATACGTGCCATCTGCAAAAAGCAGGTCATTGGCCGTATGGATCTGATGTCCGCCCTTGCAAAGCACCGCACAGTCATACTCCTTTGAAATCTGCTCTGCTGCCCGGATCATATCCTCTGCGCTTTTGATTTTCATTCCGGTCAGCACTTCTGCCTCCGGAATGTTTGGTGTCAGAACAGTGGCCAGTGGAAATAATTTCTGTTTTAACGTATCCGTGGCATCCTCACTGATAAGCCGCGCCCCGCTGGTCGCCACCATCACCGGATCCACTACGATATTTTTTGCTTTATACTGCTCCAGTTTTTCTGCGATCACACAGATCAGCCCTTTCTCGGAAACCATTCCGATCTTGACTGCATCCGGAAAAATATCCGTAAAAATACTATCCAGTTCCTGTCCCAGAAACTCCGGCGTTGCATTTAAGATTCCCATGACACCGGTCGTGTTCTGGGCAGTCAGGGCTGTGATCGCGCTCATGGCATATACACCATTTGCCATCATTGTCTTGATATCCGCCTGAATGCCGGCACCTCCGCTGGAATCACTTCCGGCAATTGTTACTGCTGTGTTCATAAACTTCACCTCCTCTGATCTGTCACAACGATTTACTGTTTCATCCAGGATTGCCGGAAATCCAGCAATGAAGTCAAATACAGCTCCCCGGTCTCACGCACGCCTTCCTGATCGGTCTCACCGTCCGCATCGTATACGCCAATTGTCCGAAACCCTGCATTTTTTGCGGTTTTCAACGCATAGAGAGAATCTTCAAAAACCAGTGTTTCTTCTGGTTTTGTGCCAAGACTTTTTGCTGCCAGCTGATAAATCAGCGGTTCATGCTTGCTGATTCCCACTTCCCCGGTGGTATAAATCTGCTGCAGATACCCATACAGACCATTTCGCTGCAATGCCTTTGTCACATGCTCCCGCGGACTGGAAGTTGCTGCGATCATTTTTACATTTTGATCCTGCAAAAAGTGCAACAGTTCTTTCGCCCCTTCTTTGGGCTGTACTTCATAAAAATAGAAGTCCTGGATCATCTGTTCAATTCCATTTAAAATTTCCTGAGATGTATCCGGAAGCTGATACTGTTCTTTCAAATAATCCGCACCCTGCTCCATGCTCATGGAAAACAGGATCTGACTCAAACCTGCTTCCGGTTGAATACCACGTTTTTGCAGATACCGAACTCCAAGGTCATTCCAGACTGCCATGGAATCCAGTAATACACCATCCAGGTCAAAAATTGCACCGCAAATTTCTGTTTCTGGAATTCCACCTTTCCGTGTGATATCTTTCTGAGTCAAATTCTCCTGCATTACTTCTTTCTGAATCATGCCTTCACCATTTCTGCCGTAGCAATTTTCAGATCTTGTGCTGCTTTTCTGATATCCGGCTGCGCATAGATCGCACTGATCACCGCGATACCGCAAATACCGCTTCCAGCCAGTGTGGACACATTTTCCTGTGTAATGCCTCCGATGGCAATAACCGGAATAGATACCGCTTCACAGATTGCTTTTAATGTCTCATGCGGCACCTCTGTGGCATCATCCTTAGAACCGGTCGGGAATACCGCACCGACTCCCAGATAATCTGCCCCATGCTTTTCTGCCAGAATCGCCTGCTCTACTGTCTGAGCTGACACACCGATGATCTTATCCGGACCTAATTTTGCACGGACATCCCCGGCTTCCATATCACTCTGTCCCACATGCACACCGTCTGCATCCATGGCCAGTGCAATATCCACATTGTCATTGATAATGAACGGTACGTTATATTCTCTGCAAAGCACCTGCAAATCCTTTGCTTCTTCCATAAAATGCGCCTCATCCAGTTGTTTTTCTCTTAACTGTACAAAGGTTACGCCGCCCTCCAGACTTTCTTTTACCACAGAATGCAACGTTCTTCCATTCAACCAGTGACTGTCTGTCACTGCATATAAAAGTAACTGATCCTTTGTCAATATATCTCTATCGAATTTCATATTTTGCCCCCTGATCTAACGTCTGTGCGCTCATGTTGTAAATGGCATCGATGATACGATTACGATATGTAGCATTGCCATCCCCTTCCTGCATGTTGCCCCAGCCAATCTCACCGGCAAGTCCCATGACACACACTGCTGCCGCTGCCGCCTCCAGCTGATTATCCGGATTTGCGGTAATATATGCGGTCATCACGCCGGATAACTGACAACCGGTTCCTGTGATTTTTCCCATTTCCGGCCTGCCATTCCGGATGACATAGCATGTTTCTCCGTCACTGACCAGATCAATGGCTCCAGTAATGGCTACGATAGAACCGCTCTTTTTCGCAAACTCTTTCACAAATGCAACTGCCTGATCCAAAGTTTCTTCTGTCACAGCATCTGCCACATCTGCATCGACACCTTTTGTGGTGCCGCTTCCGGATGCCAGTGTCTTAATCTCAGAAATATTGCCACGGATCACAGTCGGATGTAAGGTATCCATCAGCTCAATGGCGGTTCCGGTGCGAAGTGCGGATGCACCTGCTCCTACCGGATCCAGTAAAACCGGATGTCCCATCTCTTTTGCCCGTTTTCCTGCAAGCAACATTCCTGCGATCGTTCGTTTATTTAACGTCCCGATATTGATATTCAAGCCGCCGCAGATGCTGGTGATATCTTCCACTTCCTCTGCCTCATCTGCCATGATCGGGCTTCCACCACAGGCAAGCAGTACGTTTGCCACATCATTTACGGTTACATAATTTGTGATATTGTGTACCAGAGGTACCTGCGTTCTCACATTTTCCAGACATGTTCCTAACATTTTATTTTTCTCCTTAAAAGCAATTTATCATCAAAAAACACACGATCAGTATTATTTTATAATCATCATTTTAAGCAATGAACGCAAAAGCGGATACACCAAAATCGGCATATCCGCTTAATAAACAATACAAAAAATACTGCATTCGCTGTATCCCTACGTTGGCATTATCCAAATCAGGTTACGGGTCCAGACCACTTAGTCTGCTCTCAGCCTGCTGTCGGCAAGCTCCCCATTTATTCTCTTGTCAGGTTTCACAGAACAATTCCTGCAAAACATACGGTCAATTATTATCTGATGTTTCATCTCAGACACTCTCATTAACTGACGACATTATAGCACTGCACTTTTTTAATTGCAATATATCTTTCCGAATTTTTCGCATTGTGTTAGAATGGTGTTACATTAAGCAAATAACTGCATGGGGTTATAAAATCTATTATTTGGGGGAAATCACATTATGACAAACACGGCAAAAACGCCGCATCCGGTCACCGCCGGACATTCGGAACGCAACATCAGCTTCGATCTGATTCGTATTCTGGCAATTTTTCTTGTCATGTACAATCACCGCGAAACTTATATCTTTTATCATCATGTGCCACGCATGGGACTGCGCTACATTCTTTCCATGTGCGGAGCAGCTTTCTGCAAATGCGGACCACCGCTTTTCTTTATGGTATCCGGTGCCCTGATTCTTCACAAAAAAGAATCTTTCCGACGGATTTTTCAGCACCGTATTTTACGGATTTTAATCGTAATGGTGATCCTAAGCATCCTGATCGTGACACTGATCCCGGATTCGGATTCCTTTCTCAAAACATTTTTTTCCGGACTGAACTGGTATCTGTATGCCTATATAGGTTACCTGTTGATGCTCCCGTTTCTGCGGATTCTGGTAAACCATATGACAAGAAAAGATATGCGACTGTTTTTTATCCTGACAGCTATCGCATACTCCGTCAGCGGCATCCTGATTCCTTTTCGAGGTGTGGAAGAAGCATTTACCGGATTCCTTCCCATTTTCAGTTCACCCTTCGGAAGCAGCTGCTGGAACCTGGCATTTCCGGTACTTGCCTACTGTCTGGTCAGTTTTTCCAAACACGAAGAAAACCCGGCTCGAAAAAAGCGGATGCTTCTGATACTTCTGATCGGTACCATCGCCAGCCTGGTCATCGCCATGCTTCTGATGAATTATGATCTGACCGCAAAGCACGGTAAACATATGGAACTGATCGCACAGCATGCTGTTTTGTTTCCCTGCTGCTTTATTTTTTATGGTTTATACGAAGGTTTTTCCGGAAAATCCATCCGGCTGCCTTTCTCAGGAAAAGTGCTGGCAGAATTCTCAGCAGCTACGTTCGGCATGTTCCTGATTGAGACACACACCGGATTTTCAGAACAGATTTTTGACTTTGTAGCATCCTGGTTTCCGCATTCCGCAGGTCCCTACCTGTGCAGTCTGTTATCCATTGTACTGCAGTTACTGCTGTACTTTCTGGCGATTTTCGCACTACGGAAAATCCCACCAATCCGAAAGATATTGTAATAACGTAAGTTGTGAAGCAGAAAAAGAGGCCGCCGCTTTTCGATAAATCATCGGAAAGTAGCGACCTCTCTTAAATTTTACTCAAAAATAATTTTACGATAGTTCTTTTTACCACGGCGTAATACAAAGTCCTCTTTATTGATGTCTTCCGGTTTGTAAGAAGCTTCAATTGATCCTACTTTTTCACCGTTTACAGCAACTCCGCCCTGCTGTACCGCACGACGTGCCTCAGAACGGGATGCACATAATCCGGAAGCAACCAGCAGACCCATGATGTCGATCTCACCGTCACGCAGATTTTCTTCTGTAATAACTGCAGTCGGCATATTTGCTGCATTTCCGCCGGAGAACAGTGCACGTGCACTCTCCTGTGCTTTTGCAGCTTCTTCCTCTCCGTGAACCAGTTTGGTCAGCTCAAATGCAAGGATTTCTTTTGCCGTATTTAACTGACTTCCTTCCCATTTATCCATCTCGTCGATCTGCTCTAACGGAAGGAAAGTCAGCATACGCAGGCATTTTAATACATCGGCATCGCCAACGTTTCTCCAGTACTGGTAGAACTCAAAAGGAGAGGTCTTCTCCGGGTCAAGCCATACAGCGCCGGACTGGGTTTTACCCATTTTTTTACCTTCAGAATTCAGAAGCAGTGTGATCGTCATCGCGCATGCATTTTTACCAAGTTTACGACGGATCAGCTCTGTACCGCCAAGCATATTGGACCACTGATCATCACCACCGAACTGCATGTTACAGCCGTATCTCTGGAATAACTCATAGAAATCATAACTCTGCATGATCATGTAGTTAAACTCCAGGAAGCTTAATCCACGCTCCATACGCTGTTTGTAGCACTCAGCAGAAAGCATACGGTTTACAGAAAAATGCGGTCCGATATCACGCAGTACTTCTACATAATTTAAGTCAAGCAGCCAGTCTGCATTGTTTACCATTAATGCTTTTCCTTCGGAAAAATCGATAAAACGGGACATCTGTTTTTTGAAGCATTCGCAGTTGTGGTTGATTGTTTCCTTTGTCATCATCTGACGCATGTCAGTACGTCCGGATGGGTCACCGATCATAGCTGTACCGCCACCGATCAGTGCGATCGGTTTGTTTCCTGCCATCTGCAGTCTCTTCATCAGACACAGTGCCATGAAATGTCCTACATGAAGACTGTCTGCGGTCGGATCAAATCCGATGTAAAATGTTGCTTTTCCGTTATTGATTAATTCTTTGATTTCTTCTTCGTCTGTAACCTGGGCAATCAGACCACGGGCTACGAGTTCGTCATAAACTGTCATAATGTACTCTCCTTCTTCATAATAAAAAAACCCATCCTAATGCGCATGCATAAGGACGGGATAAAATCTCGTGTTACCACCTTAATTCACAGACCGCTCACACGATCCGCCTCACCAAGTATCTGACAATACTTCTGCAATATAACGGTTGCTCCCGGCGCAGCCTACTGATCATCAAAATCATTTCTGATAACGTTCAATGCGCAGCTTGTGAATGTATTCGGTATCAGTTTTCCATGCGCCTCTCACCACCCGGCAGCTCTCTGTATGTTCCGCTCATACTTACTTCTTTCAGTCATTGCTGTTGCTGTTTGCAATTGTCTTCACATGTCCATTATTATAAAAGTTGTATTTGGAAATGTCAATGTAAAGTTTTACAATAACATGATCAGCGTTCCCGCCACGTTCAGACATAAGCCAACCACTGCTTTCTTCGTCAGACGCTCCCTGAACACGATATAGGAAAATGCGATTGATACCAAAATGCTCAGCTTATCGATTGGAACAACTACGCTCGCCATTCCGTCATGCAGTGCCCTGTAATAACACAGCCAGGATCCGCCGGTTGCCAGGCCTGATAAGCAGATAAAGCCAAGCTCGTTTTTCGGAATTTCCCGGATTGTATGCTGTTTGCCTTTGACAAATACAACCACCCATGCCATCACCAGGACAACGCAGGTTCTGATGGCAGTTCCAAGGTTTGACTCCACACCTTCGATGCCGACTTTTCCAAGGATAGCGGTCAGGCTGGCAAACACTGTAGAAAGCAATGCATAGATCAACCAGGAACCTCCCTTGGGCTTCTTAGGCTCATCCACCGTCTCTTTTTTCTGAATCATCATAAACGTACCGATACCGATTAGAACCACTGCGATACCTTTCACCAGCGTGATCGGCTCTCCAAGGAAAATAAAAGCAAGTATGATCGTCAGAATCGTACTTGATTTGTCGATCGGCACAACTTTATTGACATCTCCCAGCTGTAATGCTTTGAAATAGCACAGCCAGGATACTCCGGTCGCGATTCCGGATAAAATTAAAAACATCCATGTCTTGCTGCTTAATGAACTGATTGTTCCGATGGATCCTGTGATCAGCATCATGATCCAGGAAAAAATCAATACAACGATTGTTCGAATGGCAGTCGCCGCATCCGAATCCGTCTTTCGAATTCCGCATTTTGCAAGAATCGATGTCAATCCTGCAAAAACGGCAGAGCCAAATGCAAATAAAATCCACATAACTTCATCCCCGCTTTCTGCAGCTGTCGTATACAGTTGCCTGTTTATTATACACCTGAATGAGTTATGTGGATTATAAAAGTGTAGATGTTATCTGATTCCTATCTATTTCGAAAATTCCGGTAATTTACTGTCCCAAATATTTTTCCAATGTTTTCCGTACTGCATGAGGACCCGTCAGCATTTCTTTCAAAAATCCGATCACCGGCTCTGCCAACTCCGTCTTTGAAAGATCCTGCCCAAATACAATAGAAGTGAATATAGCAAGTCTTGTATGAAACGGATTCAGACATGTGCAAACATTCATCTGTTTGACGCATTCTACGATCCGGCAATCTGCAAACAGAATACCCGCACGCTCCAGCTTCGGTCTTCCATTTGGAAAATTATCTTCAATGACCAGGTAAATCGTGTCGGTGGCGGATATGTCTTTACTGCGGTAGCCTTAATTATTTTCTTTGATTATACATCAGAATCAATCATGTGAATTGTAACGTTTAGTTTGCATTCAATACTGTTATCTGGAAAAATCTACCATTCCGTTTACGACATGCCACAGGCCGTATTCATTCTGAGCCATTCCAGTATAATTGAAATCTACGGCTCCACCAGTAATCTTCCACCAGCCATATGTGTTTGCGGCAAGTCCGTTGTAGTTAAAGTCTACTTTTCCTCCGCGCAGATAGAACCAGCCGTACTCGTTTGCTTCTACGCTGTTGCAGTTGAAGTCTACGGCTCCGTTTACGATTCTCCACCAGCCATATGCATTCTGTGCAATTCCGGTATAGTCAAAATCCACTTTTCCTCCGCGGATGCAGAACCAACCATACTCATTTGCCTCCACGCTGTTACAGTTGAAGTCTACGGCTCCGTTTACGACTCTCCACCAGCCATATGCATTTGGTGCAATTCCGGTGTAGGAAGTGTCTATAACACCGTTTTTATAGTAGTACCAGTTTCCGTTTTCATCCTGTGCCAGACCGTTTTTGGATGTGTCTACGGTCACTTTTGCGTCACCCGGTTTGATGGAAAGCAGATCTACACTGTATGTATTTAACGCATTGGATAATACTACACTTCCGTCTTCACTGACCGGTACTTTTATAGTATTAATCAGATCCAGGTTGTTGTCATTATCGATACGATACTGCTCTACTACAACATTTGCTGTGTCATATGGAACATCTGTAACAGTCAGATTGTAACCTGCATTGTTTTCATAAGTAAGTACACGTGCAATCGGAAGTGACCAGTTTGCAACACCCGGGATGCAGAGTTTGTTATCTTTGATCATCGGGTTATGGGATTCGGAGTTTGCCAGCATCTGGGAAGTCGGAATCTCATAGTTACTGATCAGGACATTGATCTGATCCTCTGTATCGTTGATACCAGCCATAACAGCCATACCATTTTTATCGCCGCCTGTTACAGCCAGACGGTTTTCTGTCTGGTTCATCTGACCCATTGCTTTGTAGCCATAACCGGTCTTTGTAATCGTTGCACTTCCGTCCTCATTTGTCTGGATCAGACGATTGTAGATATTGGCTTTCTCTACCGGTGTATCCTGCAGATACATCATCAAAGAGGCCAGATAGGATGCCTCTGCACTGTCAGCCATGCTGAACGCATTCGGGTTGAATAATACAGTACCATACTCGGAAAGCATCATCGGTACATCACCGTATCCGTAATCTTCCAGAATGCTGTGGAGATGATATGCCCAGCGGGAATAATCATACGGATCACAGTTATTGGACGGATAGAAATGATATGCGTAGAAATCCAACGGACAGTCATTTTCTTTTACATATTTGATAAAGCTCTCTTCGATTCCGTCATCATCATTTAAAGTTGTCAGTGTCGGACCACCGATTGGAAGGGTTGGATCCAGTTTTTCTACTGCTTTGGATACACTGTTGTACATCTCATAATACTGATTTGCTGTATTTGGCCAGAAATCCTGTAAATCCGGTTCGTTCCAGATTTCAAAATAATCCAGTGTATTGTAATATCCGTCGTCCCAGCCGAAATCGTAATGCATTACGATATGCTCTGCCATAGTAGTCAGATCCTGTAAGAACTGTGTCCACTCCTCGGTTCCTTCCTCCGGGAACTTATTGTCATCATTCTGGCTGGCACCAAAACGGAAATATACCTCTGAACCGGTTGCAAGAATATTGTCGATGACTTTATCCAGTTCTTCAAAATCATAGCTGGACGGATCATTCAGATCCACTTCGTCATCTGTATCAAAATATTTCGGTACCAGATTGTAAATGATTCCGCGGCCATCGCCCTGTGTGCCGTCGATATCATGTGTACGCACCATATCTACACCCAGTTCGATATAAGCTTTGGATGTTGCACTTCCGGCTTCGCCCGGATCATAATGTGCGCCCTGGAAAGATTTAATCGTTCCGGTCTGATCACCCGCATTAACCGTGATATTTCTGTAATGCTCTGTATTTTCTGTATAACCGGCCTGTGTGGAATAGATATTCATAATATTTTTGTCGCTGTCATATTTTGTATAACCAAGTCCACCCAGATCTTCTGCCTTGATGCAGAGTTTGTTGTCAATGGTATACAGGGTAACTGCCTGATCTGCCACCTTGCCTTTGATGGTACTTGTCTTTACGCTGCCGGTACCCATGGTACTGCTTTCTGTATTAGGACTAAATGACTCATCAAAGTAATAACCATTTGTTCCACTTGTGATCGTAACAGATTTTTTGCTTTTCTGAACGTTAAATCCATATGCGGACAAATCATCTACTACCACATAGATCGTATCCTCCACATCATACGCACGCACTTCATCACCATTGATATAACAGCGATTCTGCTGTACATCTTCAGCTGTCTGTGCAAATGCAGTAACCGGTGCTGCTGCACCCAGACCAGTCAGCATCGCTGCGGTCAGTACCCATGCTGTAATCTTTTTTCGCAACATTTCATTCTCCTCCATTTCTTCAGTTTACCTAAACTCTTTACCATTTTTACCAACATAATTTTGTCTGAAAATATGTTTCGCAAACTGTATCCTCATTATACAAAACAGACCGTCACAGAACCGTCACTTTTCTTGACACAGTTTTACTAATTTTCTACAATAGACTTGGATTTTTGTATCTGCAAAAATGCAGGTTCCATACATTGATCTCTAAATGACAGCCACCTGTATAAAAATATTTTTTTATACTGATAAAAACACTGAGGTAATTTATGAAACGAAAGCTTACTTTTCTGATATCTGCTATTTGTTGTATCCTATTACTTAGCACCTTATCAATTTACTTTTTCCTGAACTGCAGACAAAATGCAATGGGGCAGACATCAGACGGCGTTTTTTCTTTTGAACGCTCTGATAATCCTTTTTATGCCGATTACGAACTGGCTGGGGAATGGGAATTTTATCCGGACAAGTTGATTTTTTCGGCGAATTCTGATGGAAATGTTCCGGGAAATATAGAATCCGCCAATCCCCTGACAATATTTACTGACTGGTATCACAACCGCCTTTCTGTTGCTCCGTCAGAAGAATATGCCAAAACACTTACCTCTACTCTGCCAAACTCTGATGCAGATAAAATATTTATTCCTTCGTCCTACGCGCAGCCCTGGAAACGCCAGCGCATGATAGGAACCTGTGCTTCCTACCGCACCATTATACAGGTAGACCGCTATATTAACATTGATGAAGATAAAATGGCTATCAGTCTGCCAGGTCTTCCCTCCGGCAACTACCGTGTCTACATCAACGGAAAACCAGGAAAAGCCTTTATGGTATCACCATGGTCTTATCCTCTGTACCGCATCGATAACAGTTCGGTAATTGAAGTCGTCATTGAAGTGTCCAACACTTCTGAAATTCTGAATATCTGTCCACGACTGACCAGCCTCGGCCTTACGATGACTTATTTTGATACATACAAAAACAGTTTTATCATCCTGTCATCCATTTTGTTCGCCACCTTTGCGATTTTGCTGTTTTCCATTTTCAGCATTGACCCCAGACGGTTCCGGGGATATTTTCTGACCGGTCTGCTCTTTACTGCTTACTTTTTCATCAACAACTGCTGGATTATCGGCTATATGGAACGCATCACCAATGTGATCCCAATGTTTTTGCTGACCTATATTTCACGGCTTCTGGTACTGGCCTGCTGGGGACTCGCCATCCTGATCTCCCACCATACCGGTCCCCAAATGTTTTCCCGAAAAATCTACCGCATGTTTACCGGGCTGCTCCTTGGCGCTGCCCTCTGTTTTACGCTGGCACTGTTCCTCCCGGTTTCCGGTGTTTTCGTCGTAACCGGACAGATCCTTCTGCGGTTCCTCGGGATCAGCTGGCTGATCAAAACCTGGCAGGGACTTGATGCGCTCTCTATTGACGGATTTTTATTCCATCTGGGCTACCTGTACCTGCTAACTGGAATGTTTGCAAATTATATTTACAACTCTTTTGGTCTGCCCGGAAAAACATTGTTTCTGCTTCCGGTGTGCATCATCACTTTCGGCTTTCTGATCTTTACGGCAAGCAAACTCTATCAGAAACAGCTGCTGACGCATACCCAGAACCTGCTGACCCTGGAAAAAGAAGCTTCCCGCATCCAGACCGCCATGCTTTCGAGCCAGATCCAGCCGCATTTTCTGTACAACACACTGACGACAATTCAAGAAATGTGCTATACGGATCCGGAGCAGGCCGCAGATCTTATCGTTCATTTTTCGAGATATCTGCGCACCAATATTGATTTTATGGATTACACGGACCTGATTCCTTTTGAAAAAGAACTGGAACATATCGAAAATTATCTTTATATACAGAATACCCGGTTTGGCAATGCACTGGTATTTGAAAAAGATATCACCGTGACAGAGTTTCAGATTCCACCACTCTCCGTCCAGCCGTTGATTGAAAATGCCATAAAATACGGCATCCGCAAAAATGGCAATCACGGCACAATCCGGCTGGAGACGAAACAAACTGCTGAAGGCATCTGTATTCTGGTAAAAAACAGCGGTCCCGGTTTTGACGAACAGAAGATCAATCCCCATCACAGTATCCAGAACATCCGCTCCCGCATGGATTATCTGCTACATGGAACACTGATTATTCACTCGCAGGAGGGAGTAGAGGGAACTGTCATGGAACTGTTGCTTCCCTATCAGAATCAAACATAAGATACCCGGTATTTTCCCGAAATCTTGTAAAGCGGACATTCGCAATCCGCTTTCGCTACTTGCTCATGAACGCAGTCGCTTTGCGACCTGTATGTTGGAGGCTTTTCATATGAATTATGTACTTGTAGACGATGAAGAAAGAGCATTAAATCTGCTAAGGATCATGCTCACCCGCTTTGATGGATTTTCAAAAGAAAATGACCATATTTATACCTTTACCCAGCCTGTCGAGGCACTGGATTTTATCCGCAGGACACTTGTGGACGTTGTATTTCTCGACATCGAAATGCCGATGTTAAACGGCATCACTCTTGGAAAACAGATCAGTGAGGAACTGCCTGCGCCACCGGAAATCATTTATGTAACGGCATTTCCGGAATATTCGCTGGATGCCTGGGATATCGGTGCCTTTGGCTACATCCTGAAACCATATGACCCGAAGCAGATCAGTGCGGTATTAAACAGAGTCCTCAAATACCATGCCGCCGCGGCTGAATCTATTACATCTGCTGCATCTATTGAGGGAAAAACCGGTTTTGGCACAGAAAATCATGGCCATACCCCTCCAGATGCAACAGCTGAAAAGAGGAATACACAAATGCACTCCAACAGTCTCCCGCATATCCGCTGCTTCCCGGATTTTGAACTGTTTATAAATAAAACCCCAGTCTCCTTCAAGAGCAGGAAAGCAAAAGAACTTCTTGCACTTCTCGTTCATTATGAAGGAAACTGGGTTCCGATTGATAAAATCACATTCTGTCTGCTGGAAAACTGCGAGGAACATTCCTCCAAAAATTACAGCCGCACGATCCTCTATCGGCTGAAACAGGCGCTTGCACCTTATCATCTGGAACAGATTGTGGAGTCTGCCTACGGTAAAATGCGTGTACATACTGAACAGTTCACCTGTGATTATTATGATTATCTCCAGGGACAGACGGAACTGTTTCAGGGCGATTATATGGGGGAATACCCCTGGGCAGAGACGACCCGTGCCGCCATGTGGACGAAGATGGTTAAATGAAATAACTGTTTTACAAGAAAGTGTGCTCTCGCACACTTACGCGCTTACTATTACGAATAACAGATCTTTCTTGACCGCGCCGAGCACGATTGCGAAGCAACAATTTCTTTTCGTGCGAGTGCGCATCGTTTGCACGAAGTGCTTTTGCTGTCATATCAATCAGCCACAGTAAACAACATATCATTAATCGTCACAGATTCTACCTGTTCCAGATCCAGAATATGGTCAAATCCGATCCACAGATCATTATTTTTTCCATATTCGCCGTAAAATTCATTTTTCACCCGCTGCGACTTACTCTCTATCACATAAGTGCTTCCATCTTTCATCTGTACGGAAATCTCATCATATTCCGGTTCCACATCGGATGCACCCTGATTTGTGATCAACATATCATAGCTGGTCAACGCAAGCTGCTGTTCGCTATTTTCATTCTTCCATGTCAAAGAAGGAATGCTCTCACTTTCTGGTACTGTGATATTTACCAGCTCAGTTTTGCTATCCTTAGTTCCATCCAATTCTTTAAAAATCAGACTTAATGACGCATCTTCCTGTTCAGCTCCTATTACGTTAAATACCATGTAAAACACCTGTGTCTCATCATCACTCGCATCCTTTTCTAAATAAATGCGCCAGTCAGGTGCTTCCTGTCCGGAACTTTCCAGTCCCACCGTCAACCATATATCTGTGTCGGTCGGATTTATTTCCTGTAAGTTTCTGGTTTCCATCGTCCAGTAGTCATATTCCGGTAAAACATCTCCGGTCAGTATATACCATGGTTCTCCTTTTCCGGATACACGATTCACTGTAAACTGCATAATTCCGGAATGCGTTGCCGCACTTCGAACCACCTTGTCAATCTGCACTTCATACTCGGCTCCCTGATAATGGTAGGATGCCTTTGTATTCTCATTTGCACCTGTATCGTTTACATAAGATTCCACCGGTCCCATATTCGTTTCACCAAACAGATTTCCAAATAAATTTGTTTTTTCTGCTGCAAATACCGCACTTCCGGAAATACTCAATGCAATCACTAATGCTGCCACTGCCTTTGTTGGTCTATATGTTCTTTTTTTCATTGTTTTGGCTCCCCTCTCCTGCCGATCTGCCCGTTTCAGAATATTCTGATTCAGCCAGAAATCCGGTCCTTCTTCCGATTCAGCCGGAGTAAGGGATTTTTTTAATACATCATCCAGATTTTTCATAAAACAGAATCCTCCAATTCTTTTCTGAGATATTTCCGTGCACGCATCAGTTTACTTTTTATACTGCTGACCGATTCGTGCATCTGCTCCGCAATCTCTGCTACTTTCAGATTTTCCATGTAGTACAAAAGCACCACTATCCGCAGTTTTTCCGGCAAACGGTTTACGGCATCCTGCACCAGCACTTTCTCCTGATTGGAGATCACCGTATCCTCCACACTGTCTGCTGCCGAAAAATTTTCAATCTGACTTTCTTCCGAAACCGGTACAATGTCTGCAATCTGTTTTCGCCACATTTGCTTGCGGCACTGATTTTTCCACAAATTCACAGCAATACCAAGCAGATAGCTTTTGGGATTCTCCGTATCGTTAACGTTATCCAATTCCCACAATTTTAAAAATGTCTCCTGATACAGATCATCTGCCGTATTTTTATTTTGCGTCAGCCGTTTGCAAAACAGGTAGATATCTCTGCCATATTCGTTGATATATTTTTCCAGCTGTTGTTTCTCCATTTTTAATTAAAACTCCCATTTCTGACGTCTTCCCTGGGTAATCTTAATTACCCTTACACCTTTATATTGTCATAACTTACCGGTTGGTTGCAAAAAAATATCGCAAAACCTGAACAAATTGGTTTTGCGATATTTTTTATACCACTGCTTCAATAATTTTTTTATCATCAATCAGAATCTCATGTACTCCGATTTCTTTTTTCTGATTGAAATTGAAACTGATCATATATCCCTGGTTCACATGATAGGCATCCAGATATTCTGCCAGCTGTTTCTCCCCTCTGGTATTATATTCCTGACCATGCCATATCTTCATTTCAATGATATACTGTTCTCCACGATAATCCACAATCACATCCGTCCGTTTCTGTTCGCGGGTTTCCGCTTCAATGTAATAATTTCCAGTGCCATTGATAATTGGACGTAAATACAGCAAGAAATATTTTCTACCTTCCTGTTCGATAAACGTCTCATCACTATCTCCGTATAAGTCATTAAAATGTATTACAAAACGTTCCAGAATCTGACGCATATTCAAATGTCCATTTACAATAAACTGATTTTTATCTAACAAAGCATCCGAATAAATCTGTTGCTTTTGCATTTCTGAAGTTGACAGATATAAATTATATAACCATGTCTCAAAAATACGATTTGCAATCGCCAGCACGCCATGATTATTTTTCACAAATCCAAACATAGTTGCCACACTGATCGCCGGTTCATAATAATTGTAAGCAATTGCTTTTCCGGTAAATAATAATGACTGTAACATATCATTTAATTCCGGGTAACGATTCAGCTTCTCACTCAATGATTCGAACAATGTATTCTTCTCTGCCAGCAGCATACGAACTGCCGTAAAAAATCCCTGTCTGGTCCACACACTTTTCAATCCGTTTTCGTCATAATTTATAGCAATATCTTCATCCATAATCTGACATAATCGCGAAACAAGAAACGGATATCCTGATGTATGCTGATATAGCAGAATTGCTATTTCATCAACATTCATTCCAGTATGATGATCTTTTTCATATTCCTGAAGCATACCAGCAATCTCTGTTTTCGAAAAGCTCATATCGATTTTAAAATCTGCCGCAATATTCCATGGGCTGTTATATTTATGCTCTTCATCCGGTCTGATCTTGTGTCGGAGATTTTTCACATCATACACTCCGGCTAAAATAACCGATTTGAATGCCGGCTGTTGAAAACGATTGATATACTGGGCACGAAGCTGTCCTAAAAAATCCAAAAAAACCTGATTATTCGATGCACTGTCTACCTCATCGATCATCAAAACAATCGGCTTATCAGAAAATTGACAGATATCTCCAAGCCCCTCAAACAATGGTTTTAATGTAAAATAATCATATCTGTTGTCTACATGATTTTTCAAATCATTCAACGTTTCTTTTAAATCGTCATTTAATGTCGGTTTGCATTTTTTGAACAGCCGTAAAAATGAATGACAGAAAGAAAGTGCAAAAACATTTTCGTTTGCAAAATCAGCACTGCCGAATGTCTGAAAATCCATCAGTACAACATAATATTCTGCTTCCAGCAATCGCTTTAACTCGATCAATGTCGTAGTCTTTCCATACTGACGCGCTTTATTGATCGTAAAGTATTTTCCATCATCTACAAGTGCTTTTATCTCTTGTAAACGCTGTGCAATGTTTACCATATAATGTTCTTCTGGTATACATACAGCAGTTGTATTGAATACTTTTGACATGATTTCCTCCTGTCTAAATCGTTCTATCATCTATGTTACAAATCTTATTATTGCTGACAGTTTATCCCTTTCACCAGACAACGTTTCTTGAAAAATGAAATCCCATAACACAACACCTCATCGTAATCATCCTCAAATTCTTTCGCATACATCCGATCATCAATCTGTGCAAGTGCTGCTTCACAATCTGATACTAAATCTGCCAGCGCATTTGATTTTTTAACTTCAAACACTGCCACGCGCCCATTGACAATATCGCTGACTACGATATCACTGCGCCCTTCCCCATGTTCCTTATTGGATTCCACCGAATACCCTGCTCCTGCAAAAATACCGGCAAGAAACGCATGATAAAAATCCTCTTTATAGTCGTGATAACTGATTGTTTTTCGCAACAGTTTATTCATTTCCTGTGTCAGCAATTCGCAGTCATTTTTCCATACAGCATCGAATAAAATCTGTCGGCTCCATGTTTTTGCACTGTCACTGAACCATTTCATTACCGTAGTTTCAAAAATTTCCTGAATCTCTGCATTTGGAATCGCCAGTGCCGATAATCCATCCGGTACAGAAGTTGACAAATCTTCTTCTCGTACCGTTGTCAGATAACCGGTCAGATACAAAATACTCCACAGATTTTCCTCTGAAGAATGCAGATAATCATATGTCAGACTCTCATCAATCTGCTCTACGATATAGCCTCCTGCAAGCAGTGTCTCCAATTTTTTTGTAATACTGCTTCCTGCATAATCAATAAAGGAACGGATGATTGCATTATCACTTGTGTTTTTCCAATAGCTATCCGGTTTTGCTTCCGGATTACGCTGCAGATCACACAGATAATTCATCAGATCCCACGGACAATAAACATCCACATTTCCAAAATGATATCCATCATACCAGTATTTTACACTTTCCGCATGTTTTCCTGCATCTGCATCTTCTAAGATTTGATCTACCTCTGCCTGTGTAAATCCAAAAAATTCATTATAGCGGGAATCCGTAATACTGTCTGTCACAAAATTATTCGTCCCGGTAAAAACACTTTCTTTCGCAATCCGCAGACATCCTGTCACAACAGAAAACTGTAATGACGTATTATCTTTTAACGCCGTACTCATAATGCCTTTCATTACATCCAGCATCTGATTGTAGTACCCATTACTGCTTGCCTTTGCGATTGGCACATCGTATTCATCCAACAGCAAAATCACCTTCTTCTGATGATAAATCTGCAACATTCGCATCAGCGTGCGAAGTGCCTGAAAAACCTGTGCTTTTTCTGCTTTTCCCGCTTTCAGATCAAGAAAAATCTGTCTGTCATCCGGATCAATTTTGTCATATTCAAGCAGATATGTGTAATTTTTATACAAGTTGGAAATCTGAACAACCAATCGTTCATATGCATCTTCAAAATTCAATCCATCAATATCTTTTAAAGATAAAAATACTACCGGCCACTGATTCATCCATTCTTTGCATAAATCTGTTTCTTTTGAAATTTCAAGACCATCAAACAGATCCTGGCTGTTTTCTCTTATATCAAAATAAGTCGCCAACATACTCATTGCCATGGTTTTTCCAAAGCGACGCGGTCTGGTGATCAATGTAACTTTGGTCGCTGTTGTCTTCAGTAATTCTTTGATCAAAAAGGTTTTATCTACATAGTAATAACCATTTTTGCAAATCTCTTTAAAATCAGAAATTCCAACCGGAATATTTATTTCCTTCATCTCAACAGCCTCCTGTTTCACAGTGTGTAACAACCAAAAAATTCCTTCTCTTACTCAATATGATTATCATACCATGAAGCAGTCATTCAGGCAATTTGCAATTCGTGAACTAGCCCGAAAAGAAAACGGATGTGCCGTTTCCGTACATCCGTTTTCTCTTCCCTGCTTTTTTGCTTTCTAAAATCTGCTCTATCATTGTTTTCTGTCATCACATATCAAAGACAGGATACCCGGCTCACATCTCTGCCTGTTTCAGTCAAAATAATCGCCGTCATCGTAATAATCATAGAAACCATCATCATCGATATAACCGGAATCTCCGTATCCGATAAAATGATTCTCATACCCGTCCCAGTACCAGACATCACCGTCGCTGTCATACCAGTAATATGAGACTCCGTCATCACTGGCGCTGTCAGATTTCTTTGCATCCTGCGGCGGTGCCTGCGGTACTTCCTTCGGTGCGGTACTCCATCCCGCAGTATAGGCACAGGTAGTCAGCATATTGTTTGCAATATCCACATAGTTCTGAAGCCGGCTTTCCGGTGCGATTACCATGATCACCATGGCATATCCTGTCGGGCCATAGTAACGGACTTCCATATTTGCCCGCAGCGGAACAGATGATCCATCCCCGAAAATACCACTGCTCATCCACATGGAACCAACAATACTGTAATGATCACCACCGTCGATACAGTTGGCGCCAATGAACTGTGTCATATTTGCACCATACATATTCTGAAGTAACGTCTGCATCATATTTTCCAGATATGGCTGTGCGGATGCCAGTCCTTTGGTCATGTTGTCGTCATAGCCTGCGATCGGCTGAAAACCAATCATAATATTCGTATAGTAATCGTCCGTTCCATTTTTCACCAGTGCATCAAATCCCAAAGAGTCTGTATAAGACACATATGGATAGGCATTCATCTGCGCCGGATAATTGATGGTCACATTTCCAAAATTTCCTGGAAATGCAATGGTCTGATTCAGGGCATCTGCTGCCGTCGGCAAAAATACCAACCCTTCGCTAGGCACCAGCGTATTCCCTCCTCCATCCACCAGTCCGGTATCTGTCACTGCCAGTGTAGATACAAAGGATCCGTCTGCCCGGCTCAGGTTCAGACCGTTCTCGTCCGTGGTGATCACACCGCTATCCAGCTGATTGCCGTAAAAATCTGTGGTCGCCCACTGGTACTGGTCATTGATGGTCACATATGTCGGTGTGCCTTCATAGCGCCAGAATCCTATATAAGAAGACAGGATATCCGCATCCTGTGTCGATACAGGCTTGCTTCCACATCCTCCGACCAGACAGATACTGAGTACCGTCAGCAGCAATACCGCCAGCAGTCTCTTTTTCTGTAAGAATCGTTTTTCCCGAAACATTTTCTTTGTCCCTGTTACTCTTTCTGCATTTTTCATCATAACTCCTCCTCTTCCTCTGATGCCTGCTCAAACTGAACACAGACGGAACTTTCCCGGCCAAGATAGAGGGTATCCACCCACATTAATTCATCCAGAAAATCGGTAAACCATCGAAGTTCACTCTGATACCTCCGACGCAATTCCTCCACTTCTATTTTTCCTCTGCTCAGTGTAAAAAATGGTTGCTCCGTCTGTATTGCAATATGCAGCTGTCCTTTTTTCAAAAAACTCATATAGATTTTCCCACCATATCCGGACGACATTGCCACAATACAGTCCACAATATGCGGTGTCAGAATATCCCGGACATTCTGTTCTTCTTCCGGTTGAATAATAAACTTTTTATTGAATTCCTCATTGTCTGTTTTTACCACAGAACCGGAAAAAAGTCGCTTGATCCCGGTGCGTGCTACGACCCGCAGTTCTGTGGAAAGCTCATGACCAAAATCGCAGACCAGCCACTGTCCTTTGAACGCTTCCCCTTTGACGGTCTCCCACATTCCGGCATCGTCGTTATAATAATCATTTTCCTGAATCAGTGTCACACCGCTCATTTCAATGTGCATTCCCTTATAAACGGCTTTGACATCATGACTGCCTTCCACGGTGTGAAATTCTACCGGCAACACTGCCGTATCCATGACACTTCCGGAAATATGTCCCGTCGGCTGATAATCCACCTCTTCAAACACGCTTTCCAGTAACCCCCGCACCAGTTGATCCCCAATCTGCTGTTTCATGGATTTCTCATGACTGTTCATCACCAGTGCTCCAATCAGACAGAGTATTACCCCGAAAATCGCCACAGAGATCAAAGTAGTCATCAGCCCGGCCACCACCAGAATAACCCCTGCTATGCTCAGTGCTTTCGCACCACCGCCTGCTGCACGTTTGTTTTTCAGTTCTGACGCAAGCTGCTCATCAGAATATACTTTTGCGTTTCGCTCTTCCATAACCTCTCCCTCCATTTAATTTACATTCGCCAAGCACGATTACAAAGTAATAACTTTTTCTCGTGTAAGTGCACATCAAAAAATCCATCGCACATTTACTTTGTAGTAATACTGTACGATGGATTATTCCAAAATGATATTAACGAAAGGTTAATAATTCATTCCTGATTGGTCACTCTGCTGTCAGCAATTCGATCAGCTGTCTGCGTTTTGTCCGGACATCTCCACTGATCTGCAGTTTGGCGTAAATCCGGTTGATGTACTGTTTTATGGTTCCTTCAGACAAAAACAGTTTCTCTGCAATCTCCCGGTTACTGAGCCGCTCTGCCAACAATTCGATGATCCGCTGTTCCTGCTCTGTCAGCTCGGCAGCGATTTTCGGAAACATATGCGTTTTCCGGAGCGCACCATATCGTTTCTGACAGTTTTTCCCCAGTTCTGTAACCTTCGTCAGAAATACATGCTCTGCCGCATCCGCTGTCTGTATTTCCCGTTGCAGAAGTTCTTCCAGATATTCATAATTTTCCACAAATGGAAGATAAAACTGATCCGGCAAAGCAATTTGAAGGGCGCGTTTCAAACAGTTTCTGGCCTCCGTGCGTTTTCCCAAACATTCATACGCAGCTGCTGTCTGAATCTGTACATGCAATGCCACCAGTGCATAATGCATCGCTTCACATACTGCCAGGAGCCCTTCGCTTCTGCCGATAACTTTTGCATACTCCTGCTGCGCCAGATAAACCTGATTCTCGATCAGCTCCATCATTGGTTTTCCCGGTGCCAGGAAATTTACCGTGGACAGCTGATGTTCCCGAAACAGCACCGGTATCTGTGTGATTTGTCCGGACAGCGCATAATAATATGCACAGGCACTGTCAAACAGTGTCACCCATGTGATGTTGTGTCTGCGCAGCAGTTCCTTCCGCCGTTCCGCGATCGTGTAACTGAGACTTAATTCCGTACACAACGCCAGACGAAGCGCCAGGAAATCACAGCAGAGTACCATATTTTCCTGTCCGTTTTCCGCAATGTGCACATAAGTATTTTCCAGGCAGATCTGTGCATCCACAAAGCGACCCTGCAGAAATTCCGCCTCTGCATTCATAATGCGCTCCGCACCCTGCCCGTGCCCATTGGTAATCCGGTAATAGTGCGGCATACAGTCATTCATCTCCACCAGTTCTTTCTCCAGGTCTCCCGGTGTCCGGTGAAACATCATCAATACAGACGGTGAGCCAAACGTCCATCCTCCCTCGTTGCGGATACTGATCGCCGGCCGCGACATCCTGGCACTTGCGCTGCGGTGAAACTGACTCATTTTTGTGATATCGTTATACATCAGGAAACTCATGATCAGGTCACATTCGCCCAATAGATTGCCTCGCTCCTGTGCAGTCATCTCCGGCTGTTCTGCAATGGCTGCCATTAGCAATTCTTTCAGTTTCATCATCGTTGGAATCTGCCGCCAGGTAAACATCCGGCGCATCAGCACCAGCAGCGCCAGCGGATGCTGCTTCAACACCGGTTCCGGACACTGTTCCAGAAATTCTGACACCTCTGCCGGTTTCATAGAGGCCAGCAAAATTCCAGCATCATTCTGGATTACCCGGAGAATTGCATCATAATCCCGGTTTTTCCAGTAAAACTTCAACGCATGCAGATACAAGTGCTCTGCCTCATACCATGCTCCGTAACGGTTACGGTAGCGCCTCTGTTTTCCTTTCTCCAATGTCGCAAATGCGCGTTCTGTACACTCCTTCATCATATGATGAAACCGGAAACTGCGGTTATCCGGCAGACGGGTCACAAAAGCATTCTGCTCCGTCAGTGTCACCAGAATTTCCTCCGCACCTGCCAACCCGGTAATCCGGCGGGCCATCTCCAGCGTAAACTCATCCGCCAGCCCCATGACCGTCAGAAACTCCCGATATTCTTCCGGCAGCGGATCGATCATTGCAGTTGCAAACATTTCATAAATATCTGATTTCCGATCCGGCAGCTGTCCGTATTTTGAAAAAGCGCACAGATTCAGATACACCGCGGAAAACCATCCCTCACTGGTGTGCAGCAACCTGTCGATCTGCTGTTCACTCAGTTCCATGCCGCACCGATGGGTGTACACCGACAGTTCTGTATGATTCAGACAGAGGTTCTCCATTTCAATCTGACATAGTTTTCCACCCAGACGCAGCACTGCTTCCCCTGACAGCAGCCGTCCCCTGCTGGCTGTGATGAGATGCACATTCTCCGGCAGACGATTTGCCAGATCACACAGGAAATCTGCCACCCGCGCATCCGTCAGCAGATGAAAATCATCAATGAAAATATAATACACGGAACTTCCCCTCAGTGCATAACAGATAGTATCTATGAGGAATCCCGCAGATGCCACATCATCCGGGCATTCACATCCATCCAGAAAATCCAGTCCCGCAAATGCAAAGGCCTGCTGTACACTTTTCCAGAAAATCGGCAGATTATCCGAATAAATGCTGATGCGTACCTGCACCGCCTGTTCTGCCTTCAACTGTCTGCTCAGATACCAGTTCACTGCTGTGGTTTTCCCATAACCCATCGGCGCAGTTACTGTAGTCAGCGCACACTGCGAAATCGGGCGCAGACATTCCTGCAGACGCTCCGATATGTAGATTGTGTTCAGATGATTTCTCCCTTTTGGCATTTCCGTCACTCCTTCTCCCGCTCAAAGTCAGATTGGTGCTTTTTTTCAAACCTTATTTTTGCACTCATCTTTCTCCTGTATTTCGTATGTATTATTTTACCATAATGAATATTACACAAATCATTGAAATATGGTTTTTATGCGTTCCATTTAATCTTCCGTGAATAGAAAAAACAGGAACCCCCTCATTGGAAATTCCTGCATTTCTTTTTAATTTTACGAACACAATTTTTTACATAGCTGTCATGCCGCATACTTAACGGATGACCTTACCCGGATTCAGAATGTGCTTCTCATCAAACGCGTTTTTAATCGCCTGATACAACGCAATCATCTGCGGTCCCATGAATGTTTCCAGTGCGCCGACACGGGCGTGGCCGATTCCGTGCTCACCGGACACCTGACCACCCATGATCTTTGCCTGTGCATACAGTTCTTCCATCAGTTTCGGGCAGCGCTCCCCGAACAATTTTTTATCCATATCATCACGCATAAGCTGGATATGCATGTTTCCGTCACCGGCATGACCCTGGATGGAAATACGGATCCCGGTCTCTTTCATCTTGGTTCCGGCAAATTTGGAGAAATCTGCAATACGGTTTCTCGGGACAACGATATCGCATTCATCCATATCCGTTGTGGATGCTTTCAGTGCTTCAAGAGATGCTCCTCGCACGGTCCATACTGCTTCTTTTCGCTCATCGGTATTGCACAGGAACACGTCTTCTGCTCCGTTGTCCAGACAAATCTGTGCTGCTGCATCACATCTGCGCTCCACATCTTCCACGGTACTTCCGTCAAACATCAAGATCAGATAAGAATCTGCCGTACGGTGCGGCATGATCTTGTTCAGATATTCTGCTGCTTCATCCAGCAGAGACTTCGGCATATACTCAATGGCAGTCGGATTCAGATCAGAATTGATGAATTTCGGCACCGTTCCCACACACTGCTCCAGTGAAGGATACGGTACAAGTAAGGTATAAGATACTTTCGGTTGCGGGATAACGCGCATGCGCAGTTTTGTTGCGATACATAAGGTTCCCTCGGAACCGATCACCAGATCCTTGATATCATATCCGGATGTATTTTTCGCTACGTTGCTTCCAAACTGCATCACGTCACCGTTTGGCATCACACATTCCATGGAAACCACATAGTTTCTCGTAACGCCATAGCCTACGGCTTTCATACCACCGGCATTTGTCATAACATTTCCACCAACGGAAGCTGTCTTTTCCCCCGGCTCCGGCGGATAAAACACACCTTTTTCCTGTGCGGCATTTGCCAGTTCCATAACCAGCACCCCCGGCTCAATGACAACCGTCATTGTATCCAGATCCCACTCCAGGATCTTGTTCATTTTTTCCGTACAGAGCAGGATGCCTCCGTAAATCGGCACAGCACCACCGGACAGACCGGTTCCGGCTCCCCGTGGAGTTACCGGAATACAATGCTCGTAGGCATAACGCATCACTTTGGACACTTCCTCGGTGCTCAGAACTTCCACCAGTACATCCGGCGCATGGGTTCCGAAATCCGGCATCTCGTCATGCGCATAATCATATTCGATCTCGTCCCCGTAAAAAACACGGTCCGGGGCTGTCACACTTTTTAAATATTCCACACCTTCCGGTGTAATTACCTGATATTCCATTTTCGACATCCCCCTTTACTGCTGTTTTCCCCGCACTGCTGCTGTCAGCGCCGGTACCACACGGTATAAATCTTCGGTAATACAATAATTTGCGATCTTGAAGATCGGCGCTTCCGTATCGGTATTAATGGCTACGATGCACTCCGCTCCATCCATACCTGCGGCAAACTGTACCGCTCCGGAAACGCCACAGGTAATGATCAGTTTCGGTTTTACGGTACGTCCGGAAAGTCCGATCTGCTTTGTCACATCGTTCCATCCTTTTTCCACCAACGGGCGCGTAGTTGCCAGCTGTCCGCCAAGGGCATCTGCCAGCTCCTGCAGCAGGCCTAAATCTTCCTGTTTTTTCACACCACGGCCTGCAACAACCAGCACATCTTCTTCCTCAATCCCTTTTATTTTTTCCACAATTTCTGTACTGATAACTTCCATACCGGATTCCAGCATTTCATCAGTTACTTCGCAGGTTACGACCTCACCGTTCGGTTCTGTTTTTTCTGCAACATTCATTACTTTATAACGAACGGTTGCGAACTGCGGTCTGGTATTTGTTGTAATGATCTGTGCCATGATATTTCCGCCAAACGCCGGACGGATCTGCACCAGATCGGTATTTTCTTTCATATCCAGTACCGTACAGTCTGCGGTCAGACCGGTACGGAAACGTGTGGCACAGGCCGGTGCCAGGGAACGTCCCAGAGAAGTTGCTCCGACCAGAACAACCGTCGGTTTTACAGTTTTGATGCAATCTTCCATGATGTTTGTATACACATCCCCGCGGAAATGTGCCAATGCTTCATGTGCATAGACATATACTTTATCCACACCGTACTCCAGCAACGTCTGCGCCTGTTCCTTTGCCTGCCCGCCGCCGATCAGCACCGCATACACCGGATGATTGATCTTTGCAGCAAGCTCTCTCGCTTTTCCGATCAGCTCGAACGCTACCGGATGGATACCGCTCTCCTCCTGCTCTACAAAAACCATAACGCCCTTCCATGCGTCTTTGTCCACTGTCTGTTTCACTGCATCCTCTACCAGCGAAACTGCCTGTACCGGACATGATTTCACGCACAGTTTACACATCTTACAGGATGCATTGATTTCTATCTTATTGTCTAGGATCTCCAATGCTCCGAAGGGACATTTTTCTACACACTGCCCGCAAAGGATGCACTGCTCCTGGTTAAAATTTAATGTTGCCATCTTTTTCCTCCGTTTCCGAGAATACATCGTGACATGCTCCCACTTCTGCAAGTGATGAGCAATAACAAATTTTTCGCTTCTGCCTGAACAATTATATGTATTTTCTCTCTGCAAAAATATCTGCCAGTTCACCGGCTGTCTGCTCGGCAGATCCTTTCATAAAAATCTGCCCATCGTGGCTTTCCGGCGGGAAAATGCGTTCTACGGAAGTGGCAGATCCTTTCAATCCATAATGTGTCACATCCTGATCCTTAAAGTCTGCAAACGTGATCATCTCAACTTTGCGATCCTTCGTTGCTGCTTTCAGGCGATAGGACGGAAGTCGCGGAGTGTAAATATCTTTTTCCACAGTGATCAGACATGGCAATTTCATTTTTGCCAGCTGACGTACATTGACGAAATCCTGTCCGACAGTAACAAAATCTTCATCTACATCAGTGATTTCACCAACCCATGCTGCACATGGGATTCCAAGGTACTCTGCCATGGCAGGTCCTACCTGAGCAGTGTCACCGTCCGTAGTCTGCTTTCCACAAATGATCATGTCATAATCACAAATGGATGTAATTCCCTGAGCCAGTGTATAGGAGGTTGCCAGCACGTCCGCACCTGCGAAAGTACGGTCTGTAAATACATACGCCTGATCCACGCCCATCATATAAGCTTCTTTCATCATAGCCTCTGCCTGAGGCGGCCCCATCGTTACTGCGGTTACGGTTCCCCCGCAGCGCTCTTTCAGACGCATCGCAGTCTCCAATGCATACAGATCATATGGGTTAATCTTGCCTGCTGCACCGTCACGTTTTAATACACCTGTTTCCGGATCGATCTCTACCTGACTGGTACCCGGAACCTGTTTGATACACACAACGATCTTCATTCTTCTTCTCCTCTCAACCAACATTTCCTCTTATCATCTTGACAGATGCTGAAACTGTTTTTCACAGTAATTCAAAAATTTCTCACTTTTGCAGCACTTTATTTCTGTGTTGATTCCTTTTGTCTGGTCTTACCAGTTATATAGCTATTATAGAACTGTTTACTGAGAAATACAACTTCTTTTGCACAAAAATAGAGAAGCAACAAAACTGACAGTTCTGCCAGAATCAATGCTTCTCTCCTTATCATATTTACTTTTTGACTTATTCTACTAATTTTCTATCTAATCAGTACTTTCTTCCCACAAAATCAGATTCTGCATTTGTCAGATGTATCGTCAGCAGACGGGCTGCCTCTGCGCCATGCTGATTCTTGATGGCGATATACGTCTCCTTATGTACATCCAGAATTCTCTGGTAACGCATCTTCTGTTCTTCCTCTGTGCCTTTTATCAGAATATCGGATAAAGATTCTCCGATCACATTTCTGCACACCTGCATCATAATGGAATACATTGCGTTATGGGATGCATCTGCCAATGCCAGATGAAACTCCAGATCACAGGCAATGAATGCGTCCGACTCCCCAAGAACATTCTCGGAACGCTGCAGAATCTCTTTCATCTTCTCCAGATCTTCTGCAGTACGACGCTCAGAAGCAAGTCTTGCCGCCTCACACTCCGTCAGACGACGAAATTCCAGAATCTCCTCAATCTTCATATGCTTCATCTGGATGATCGTCTCAAGAGACTGCACCGCATTATCCACATTAATCTCCTGCACCACCGCTCCGCTGCTGCCGGAATAAATCTTAATATAACCTTCCCGCTCCAGCATACGCATAGCCTCCCGGATCGTCGGCCGACTGCGATGCATCATATCCATCATCTTTCGCTCAGACGGAAGCCGCTCCCCCGGATGAATTTCTCCATCCAGGATTAACTGCCGGATCTGATTATATATTTCTTCACTCGCCCTTCTTGTCTGCACAGGCTGTAAATCAATCTGAATTTCGTTTTTCATAAATACACACCTTTCCCTGATTACCTTTTAGTAATTATACATACTTAACCTTGCCCGCGCAACACGAAACGTATTTTTTCTTTCAAAAAATATGCCCTTTCTTCTCGAAAGGGCATATATCCGGTAAAGCGGACATTTTTTAACCTAACATACCAGATAAGCGGCCTGCTACGCCGGATTTTTTCAGTAGCATATAAATAACAAAACCAATTACGATACCTGCACCTGTCTGGAATGTCAGTGCCGGAATCTCAATAATAGCTGTACGTCCGCCATACAGGGCTGCTCTTACCAGCGTATAGGCAATAATGTGAAGGACACCGCCTGATACCGCACCGATCAGAAAGGCTCCTTTTCTGTCTTTCAGAATCTTATGCATGATCAGTCCCATAACCAGTGCCCACATACATTTGATCAACAGTGTCGGAACTACCCAGTAAAAATATCCCCCGATAAAATCAGATAATCCGCCACCGATAGCACCTGCAACCGCGCCTTTTTTCATACCGAATAAAGCAACCGTCAGGATAATCATACAATCTCCCAGATGTACATAACCACTGATCGTCGGGATTTTAAAAATATAAGTTCCTAAAAATACCAGCGCAGCCATTGCAGCTGTCACTGTGATATCTACGGTCCGGATTTTCTGTCCGGAATTATTTACATTTGTCTGTGCGTTCATATGTCTTCTCCTCTCATTTACCCCAAAAATCATGTCTGACTTTTTCTTATTACAGTTTATCATTCTCCATTTACATTCGGTTCAAAAATGGAACTTCTCCAAATTCACATTTTTTATTAAATGGTCTTTAACTCCATAAATTTCTTCGCATTGTTATAAAATACGTCTTCCAGCTGTGCATCATTCAGACCACAGGAATATACACGCTGGATTTCCACGCTCGGATGGTGGAATGGCGAATCAATACCAAACATCACACGCTCACTGCCAACGGTGTCATAGGCGTTTTTGATCTGACAGCCCATCGGCATTCCGGATACTTCCAGAAACAGATTGTCATATTTATATGCCATATTCAGGCTTCCATCAATATAAACACCGTGTCCGTGACCCATATGAATCATGACAGTTGGTACATGCGGATGCCGCTCTGCCAACAGGCCAATCTGCCACGGCAAGGAAAAAGGCGGATGTCCACAGTGGATAAATACCGGTTTCTTATACGCCTCTGCAAGCTCCATGATCGGATCTACCATCGGTGAATCTGCGGTAAACGCATCAAATAACGGCTGCATCTTCACACCTGCAAAATTCTCATCCCGCAGATAATGCTCCAGCATATCATACGCTTCCTGTCCTTCATTGGCATTGACCCAGCAAAGTGGGATGATCTTGTCCGGAGCTGCCTGGTAAGCTGTTTTCAATTCTTCATTCAGATGACATCCTGCCGGACATAAAATTGTTTTTTCGATGTTATACGCTTCCATCTGCTCTGTCAGACGCTGCAGATCAAAGTCAATGTTGAACGGACTGCCAAATTTTCCAATGTGGGAATGAGCGTCAATCTTTTTAAAATGATTATAATGATTGTCCATAACAAACACTCCTTATCTCGCAATCACTGCCTTTGCTTCTCCTTATAGATACAAATGCAATAAAGATCAGAAAAACAACTGATTGTACATTATTATATTGTTATTTGTATTTTCATCGATGATTTACTTAATGTCTATCTTACCTGTCTATTGGTATTTTTAACACTTCCAGTTTTTATGTTTTTAACCATGCCAGTTTATCCTTTACTTATACATGATCGCTTTTACAAATACACAATTCTGAGTAAACTGTAACATTCAAGAAAGCCCTCGGCATTCTTGCTGCGAGATGCGCGTCATGCAATGCATGACATCTTTTTCTGTGCATCTCTGCAAGTCTGCACTTCGTTTCCGTCGGCACAAAAACAGCCTGCATTTTATAGTAGACAGCAAAATAATAAGTGTGATATGTTAAATGTATTGCACTTACAGGTGCACACAAGAGGGGGAGGATATTAACGTGACAAACTTAATGTCTGTATTTGAAATCATTGGGTCAATAGCATTTGCAATATCCGGAAGCATGCTGGCCATCAAAAAGGAAATGGATCTGTTCGGCATTCTGATTCTCGGCATTGTCACATCTGTGGGTGGCGGTGCCATCCGCGACATCGTCATTGGGAACACCCCGCCTGCCATGTTTCAGAATCCGAAATGTACAGTAATTTCATCCATTACTGCTGTGGTTGTATTTATCATCTGGAAATTCCACAACCGCCATGCGGTTACCGAAAAAATCGCCCGCCGTACCGATATTATGTACCACAACCTGCTGTTTCTGTCTGACACCCTCGGACTTGCAGCATTTACAATCCTCGGTATGGAAACAACCATCCGTTTTCTGAATACAGATCAGTTTCTGCTGATCGCATTTGTGGGTCTGATCACGGGTGTGGGCGGCGGAATTCTGCGTGATCTGCTGGCCGGCGAGATTCCGTATGTTCTGCAAAAACACATCTACGCCACTGCATGCATCTTCAGTATTATCGGATACTATATTCTGTATCATTTCATACCGGAAAATGCTGCAGCACTGATCGGATTCTGCCTGGTGCTGGTCATCCGTTACCTGGCAAAACATTTTGAGTGGAATCTGCCACGATAAGATACCAATTCCAGCAACTTTAAAAGGCAAATGTTGAAGTGATGTATGGAAAAAGAATACCGGCTGTTTTATCCTGTGCGCTAACAATCGCTTCACAGGAAAAAACAGCCGGTATTCTTTAATTTACGCTGTATCATATTCTATTTGTACCACAAATCAATTTTTAAACAAATATTTATACTTACGCATCTGCTCAAATAAAATATCCCGCACTCTCTCTTTCTCCTGATCAGAGTAACCCGGTATTTCATTTAGTATCTGTTCCACATCCTTTTTTGTAAAGCTAAAATGCAGATTCATTCCACATACATCTTCTGAGACATCCATTTGTTCTTCAAAGCTGCCACTGATTGTTTTTGCCCTCACTTCCGAAAGTGCATCATATAAATCTGTTCCCAACGGATAATCCATACTTGTATCAGAAAGCAATCCAGCTCCATTGTCAAAAATAGGGCAATATGAAAATTCACCCTTCTGACTCATCAATACAGCCACATTATGCATATGTCGATCTTCATTTACAAATACCGCATCAATCGTCATCAATTTATTTAAATAAATTCCAAAATCTTTCAATCCCGTAATACGCTCCACCTGCGTCACCAGAAAATTGAACCGATCTTCCACCGAAGATTGTATATGCCATACAGCCTCATACAAACTCTTCTGGAAAAAATTGTGGAACAGACGCTCCAACGTAATAATCTGCCAGTCATCATATAAAAAATTATTACTCTTTACACCATTATAAAATATATTTTTGTATTTTATCCGTTCATAATCATACAGAACAAATTCATCTTTTTGTAAAGAAGAGAATTTCAGTAAATGCGAGATCATATACTCAGCAAGTCCTTCGTATCCGGTACAATCTGCTTTGTACCAGATTCCGTTATTTTCCCACTTCAGCTGATTTCCCTTGGAGGATTGTCTGTCTGCTTTTCTCTCATTCTGTTCAAACAACTCAATCATCGGTCTGTTACCTCTCTATTTGAATCCAAAAATGATCTTCTGCCATTCTGCCTTCCGTCTTCTGAATAATCATCAGCGGATCATAAAACGGCAGATCCAGATCTTTTAAAATGAGTTTCATTTTATCACGGCTTTTGGGAAAGCAGCGTGACTCCAAAAAAACCTCATAATCTTCGTAAGTCGGCTCTTTCAAGTTCCCAAATGCCTGGAACATAATATTATCTGTATAATTTTTAATTCTCACTCTTTTTCTGAGTTCATCTACGTCAATCAGCGTACATATTTCCTGTTCATGCATATACCACATACGCAAACCGTATTTCTTATCCGGAATCTGTATTTTCGTAACATACTCCGGATGATCTTCTAATATTTTTAACAGCAAAACAACCGGTCCTGTAATTTTATCTTCTTTCGTCTCCCATCGTTCCATCGTTGCTTTGGAAACACCTACTAACTCTGCAAATTTCTTCTGCGTTAGTCGCAATGTCTTTCGTACTCTTTTTATATCTGAACCGGTCACATATTTCTGAATCGCAAAATTTGGATTATTCATATGACATACCACCTCTTTTTTATTAAACCATTATTTTGATGGTTTTTCAAGTCAAAAAACACTTGTTTTAATGGTTTTCAAAACAATTCAATGAAGTTCCATGCGCCATCCTGCAATCCATCTCCAAAGTTCAGTTCCATCACCATTTCGTCTAACAAATCTTCATCTACCAGATAGCCAAGCTGAAGTGTCACACAGTCTCCCTTTTTCATTTTCTTACAGTAATACCAGCTTCCGCCTTCGCTGTCTGAAATCCATATCGGCATATTATCCCGGTAATAAAGATTCCGGTCGCCACGCTCAAACTCCCGCCAGTCAAACTCTGTATGATCGGCAGTTTTTTTGATGTACGTCAGTGGATTTGCCACCGGAAGCATATCCTCTTCATCTTCATAAGATATATTCTGAATCGTCATTGTTACAAGCACCAGTTTTGGTGTCACATGCTCTGTTTTCTCCACATATGTGAGCGGCTGGTCATAACCGTTCCCGAATGTAATGGTTTCACGCTCATAGGACTGCAGGTTCAGCTTTTCATCTACCCCAATGCCTTTTTTCAGTTTTTCTGATACTTCATCCTGGTATCCATGCTGATCCAGATTTCTCAGATTATCCCGCACTTCAACAGCATCTATACGATAACTGATACCATTATATATCTGCGTATCCCCCACATCACACATTTTATCTGTTGGGAAACTGCGCAGCTCTTCATTTTCTGCCGCATCAATCTGCTCCCTATGCTTCATCTGTGCGATATACTCTGACATCGGCTGTACCACATCCGCAGTTTGTTCTGTGGCAGGTACCAGGGTAAATTTCTGCGCCAATGTAAGAAATGTCTGGTCATCCATCTCCTCCATTCCCATGCCCTGAATCAGCAGTGCATAGCCATAATCTTCATAAAAGACCGCCACTTCTTTTCCTTCTGTACCAGCCTCATACTGGCTTCCAGTCAGATGATTCTGTTTCATATAAACTGCCTTTTGTCCGTTCCATACCATCTCCTGTGTATTCATAACGTTCCGCTCATAAAACTGATCGGTATCGCAGTCAATCTGCAAAATTTCAATATACAGTCCCTGTGTATCCGGATATTCTTCGGAACGAAAATGAATGACTTTCATTTCATCCAGTCCCTTATCCTGCTCCCTTGTATAACCAACGAGATCTGTCACATTCAGTTTCACATATTCCAATGCCACCTTCTGCTCTCCTGTGCCCTCATCTGCACTGTCTGATATCTGAAATACCGCATGCATCTGATCCTTTTTCAAAGACATAACATACGCTGATATCTTCTCTCCCGCAATTCCAACCGTCGGAACAGCCACCGCCAGAATACATGCTGCCACTGCGATTTTCGGAAACCGGTGCGTTTTTCTCTTTTCACATTTTTCACAGATATCCTCAAAGACCTGTTCTTTTTTTTCCTCTGACATACAGAGTGTATCAAAAGCATTCCTGCAACGTTTATCCATCTTTTCCCAGCTCCTTTCTCAGCAGTTCTTTTGCCCTGCTCAGCCTCGATCGCAGCGTTGACGCATTTTTATGCATGATTACTGCAATCTCCTCAATACTGTATCCCTCATAATAATGCAGATATAAAAGTTCCGCATGTGCAGGAGGTAGTCTCCATATCGCCCGCAGCACTTCTCTGTCCTCTGAAGGTGTCTGCACCGACTGCAGCATCTGCTCTGCCGCTGCATCATAGACATTGCGCTTTCGCTTCCAGAAACTTTTCTGTACATCCTTGCAGTAATTGATGGCCGTGCGGATCAGCCAGGCTTTTTCATGTTCCGTATCTGCGAAATCCGGTTTTTTCTGAAACAACCGCACAAAGGTCTCCGACACCGCATCCAGTGCGTCCTGTTCATGTTTCAGCTGAAGCAGACAGACACGGTATATCATATCGCAATTGCGTCGGTAGATTTCTTCCATCCGCTCTTTTGTAAGTACCTTCATGTCCCCCTTAACTCCTTTCACTGATAACACGAACCTGACCGTTGTTTCGTCTTATTTTATTTCAAGTCGAACGCACGTGAGACTTGGTGCGTGATTCTGGTCAGCGAAAGCTGACATATTCTTCTCAGAATCACTGCACATCCTCGCGGAGCGTTTATCTCAGTCGGAGATTGTACTCCCACTGAGAAAGGCTTGTTATTACTCACCACTTGCAGAAGTGGGAGTCTTCTCGACTGAGATAAAAATTTCAATTCAAGAATGCCCGCTTTACTCAGTCCACTGCAAAAAGAAAGAGCCGTGCAGCGCAGATACGTTTATCTGTTCCACACGGCTTTTTTTCTGTTTCTATTTCCATCCATCCGACTTTCATTCTTTTCGTAAAGAAAACTCCAAAACACATCTTATTTGTGACGATGTACCACTTTACTGATCAGAATCAGCACACCACCTACCACAAATGGGAAAATAAAGGTTGCCACACGATACAGCACTGTAATCGCTCCCGCTTTGTGTACACCCACCAGCACAGCAAACAGGTTCGTCATGATCAGCTCTACGGCTCCGATTCCTGCCGGTGTCGGAATAACTGCCGCTGTCATGACAGACAGAGATGTGATGGAAAGGGAATCCAGCAACGAGATTTCATTGCTTCCAAACAGGATCAAAAATGGAACACAGTACCAGAAGCACAACTTTGCCATATTTTTCAGCACCATGGAAATCAGCGATGGCACGTCCTTCAGTAATTTTGATGTGGATTTCTCCATAATATCACAACTCTGCTCCAGTTTCGTCAAAGCCGGTGTCAGTCTGCCGCTCTTGTTGAAATGACGCACGATCGCCAGAATCAGTTTGTGTGATTTCGCCGACACGGCAAAAATAATCAGCGCAATACTGATGATAGCAGTCAGCAGATATGCCAGACCAAGGTACACGCCATATTCTCTGTAATTAAACGACATTACTTTCCAGTTTAACACGAACAAAAGTCCGCTGAACAACGCAACGCTGACTTTGTGCACCATGTACTGGATCATGTAAAGTCCGGTTGCTTCCGAATATCCCACACCCTTTTTTCCCAGATACACAATTGCTGCCACGCCGGAACCGCTTCCCAGTGTAGACAGACGGTAAAAAGAGCAGTAGAAAGCACAGTAAACTGCTTCCCGGTATTTGAATTTCGGATTATATCTGCGAGCCAGTGAATAGGTGATCCATGCCTCGAACAGATGATAGATCACTGTCGCTGCCATAATGGCCACCAGCACAGTCAGTGATGTTTTTCCAAGCTGTTCTACGATGTCCTCTGCCGAATCCTTGAAGGTATACCAGATGATCAGGAGCAGAATCGCCACAAAGATCAGCTTCGCCAGTAATTTTTTATTTTTCATAAAGGTCCGTTCTCCTTCCATCGTAACCCGTCTCACATGCGTTCGACTTGAAACAATCTTTGTTCTCGTTATTTACCTTCCTCGTAAAGCGGACATTCGCAATCCGCTTCGCTACTTGCTCATGAACGCAGTCGCTTCGCGATCTGTCAGTGAGAGCTTTCAACTCCCACTGACATAAGCATCCCCCTCACCCGCCGCTTAGTGCTCCGCGCACTTGAAGCGGGGGAATGCTTATCTGCGTTCAAAAAACTCCTTCACCTGTTGTAAAATAATCTCCATCAGACGCTTGCGTGTCTCCACAGCCGCCCATGCAATATGCGGTGTGATCACAAGTCTCTCACTATCCTTGATACGGCGCAGCGGATTGTCTTCACGCATCGGCTCCACACTCAGCACATCCAGTCCTGCTGCCGCAATCGTTCCCTGCTCCAGTGCATCCGCCAGATCTGCTTCCACCACGATTGGCCCACGTCCCACATTGATAAAAATTGCGCTATGTTTCATTTTTGCAAAAGCTGCCGCATTCATCAGATGCTCTGTCTGCTCTGTGAGCGGTGCATGAACGGATACGATGTCTGATGTGGTAAGCAACGTGTCAAAATCCACACGCTCATAAGTCTCCTCCGTATGGTTCCCGGAAGTAGAATAATAGATCACATGGCAACCAAAGGCTTTTGCCAGATCTGCCACCCGTTTTCCAATCGCTCCCAGACCGATGATACCCCAGGTCATTTTACCGAGTTCGTGAAAATGATTTGCAAAATGCGTAAACATAGAATCATTTACATACTTCTCTGATTTGACATAATTGTCATAATAAGGCATCTTTTCAAGCAGATAAAACAGCAGCGCAAATGTATGCTGTGCCACACATTCCGTAGAATAGCCTGCCACATTCCGCCATGCAATATTCCGCTCTTCCAGAAATTTTTTGTCAAGATTATTCGTGCCCGTAGCAGTTACACATACCAGTTTCAGGTTGCGGGCAGTACCAATGGTCTGCTCATTGATCTCCATCTTATTGACGATAACCACATCTGCGTCCTGTACACGATCCGGCACTTCCTCCGGCTTGCTGCTTCCATAGCGGACCACTTCGCCCAACACCTCAAATCCGCTAAGGTCAATGTCTGTTCCTATTGAATTATCATCTAAAAAAACTATCTTCATATCTTTCACATTCCTTCCAGCCAAACTTCTAAGCAAATCATCCGGCTGTAATATTGTTTTCTGGCTTCGCCCATTGTAACTCATTTTTACAAAAAAAGAAAGTGGCTGGCACTCAAAAGAGTCCCTCCACTTTCTTAGGATTTTTAATTCCTATTTGTTTTTCGGTCTGCGTACACCGAAGGATACAACAAATCCAAGAACGGTTACGATAATCATCATGAAAATCGTTGTCATAAAGGATCCGCTTGCATCGTACAGTTTACCTGCGATAGTAGAAGCAAAAGATGCAATCAGCAGGTTTGTATTGATCAGTGAAAAGTTCATGGAGTAATTTTCACGGCCAAAGAAATCACTGATGATCGCTGAGTTGGTCGGTGTAACTCCACCATAAGCAAGTCCGCCTACCACAAATCCAATTACGATAAACGCAAAGTTACCGCTTACCAGTGCAAGCACAAGGATCAGCGCAGCAACAATGAAAATGATCATATCCAGGATCATAGTAAATCTGTAACCTTTTTTATCAAATAAGCCACCGAAGATTACACGGCCGATACCATTGAAAATAGAGATCAGACCTACTACAGTCGCAATATTTCCGTCAGATACGGTTGTACCCACCTGACTTGCAATACCACTTGCCTGGGAAACCAGTGCAAGACCTGCAGCACTTACCAGAATTGCCCAGATATAGTAGAACCAGAAAGTCGGCATAGTTGCCATTTTGCCGGTATTTACTTCACATGCCGGCTCACGGACTGCTTTTGCTTTCGCGGAACCTGCACCCGGATTATAACCAGCTTCCGGTTTTACGAAGAAGAAGCTGCAGATTACCATTACGATTACAATAATAATACCAAGAACACGGAATGTAGCCTGCCATTTGTCTGTTCCGTCAGACGGTGTAACAGCAGCGAATACTTTACCGATAATAAAACTGCTCAGACCAAATCCCATCAGAAGGATACCGGAAATCAGGCCCTGTTTGTCCGGGAACCACAAAGACATGGTACTCATAACTGCATTATAAGCGAATCCTGCACCAAGACCACACAGGATACCGAAACCAAGATACAGTGTTGCCGGTGAAGCACCTGTTGTGGAAGCAAGCATAAATCCTGCTAAAAATAAAATTCCTGAAAGAATAATGTAGATCTTCGGACTGACTTTTTTTGCCATCATTCCGGCAATCAGACATCCAATGCAGAAAAATGCCATAACCATGGTAAATGTCATAGATAACTGTGCTGCTGTCCAGTCCGGACGGGAAGCACCGATTGATTTGGACATAACGGACCATGCATATACCAGACCTGCGAGAAGCAAAGTGATAACACCGATGATCGCATATACCCAGCGATTTAAGTTTTTCATACTAACTTTCCCTCCTAAAAATTTATACTATCTATATTCCATAAAAAAAGCGGAGAAAAACATTTCTCCATTGCAACGTAAACTATTATAATCTAACTTTATACATCTTGCAAGATTTTTTTATTTCCAACTCCGGAGAAAAAGTCTGAAAAGTGGAGCATCAGCTTCACGATATGCGAATATTGGGTAGAATTGTGGGAATACAAAGTACGGAACAATTCGTAAGGCATCTTTTGACCCCAACATCATAGGATTTGGGTGTCAAAACAGCTCTTGCATCGGGAACTACCTCTCGCCAAATGGATGGCTTTCTGCTATAATAAACAGAAACAGTAAACAATTTATGTTTTACGGATAAGGAGATGGCTCCGACATGAGTTCGAATTTAACTGAAAAACAATTAACCCTGCCCCTGTCCGCGGATGTTCTGACAGGTGCACTGACACGCCGGGAAAAAGCGGGATTCCGATTTGGGGCACACATCCATACAACGATCGAGTTTTACCGGATTCTCTCCGGATTCTGCTATATGGATATCGGCACAGAAACCATCACATGCAATACCGGAGATTTTATCATGATTCTCCCTAACGTTGTACATTCCTTTTATCTTGGAAAAGACAGTGACTGTGAATTCCAGCAAATTCACTTCCGACCGGAAACCTTTGCCAATGTCATTCTGGATAACAGCGGAATCTATCCCATCAGCATGATGCATGCGATACACTTTCATTTTAAGACATACTACCATCAGAAATCGGATTCTGTCCTGGACGACTGTCTGCAGAAAGTCATTGATCTGCACGCTTCCTCGGACAGCCTGTTTTCCGCTGCCAATATCAATCTGGCTCTGATGAATATCATGCTCCATATCCTGGACAAGAAGCAGCCGGATCACCATTTTGTGGATCCAAATATCCAGAACAGCTATGTGGCATATACTCTGGATCACATCCATAAAAATTATATGTACAAGATTCATCAGGAAGATATCGCCAAAGAACTTCAGATTTCCGTAAGATATCTGAGTACGCTGTTCAAAAAATATATGAACATTACATTGTCCAACTATATCAATATTTACCGGATCAATAAATCCATTGAACTGATGCAGTCGGACAAATCACTGACAGAGATTGCACAGCTGGTAGGCTTCAAGGATTCCCAGCACTACTCCAAACTGTTTATGACCATCATTGGAGAAACACCCTCCAGTTACCGGAAATCTTATATCAAAGACTATTATTAAGAACGATACTTTTTCTTTTCGTTTGATAAAAAAATATTGCAAAACGGGCGCCGCACTTTCCTGCGACGCCCATTTTTCTTACTTTTTCAAGTATTCTTTTATTGTCTTTTACAAACGAATCACTGCATTGTATTAAACGTTCAGTTTTCCACCTGTAACTGTGTAGGTCTTTCCACCAACTTTTACGGTTCCGTTGTAGGAGAAATCAATCTTTCCTCCACGAACATACCACCAGCCATTCTCATTCTGAGCTGCGCCATTGAAGTTGAAATCAATCTTGCCGCCTTCGAATTTCCACCAGCCGTTTTCATTTGCTGCAAGTCCGTTGAAGTTGAAGTCGATCATTCCGTTGCGTACATACCACCAGCCTTGCTCGTTTGGTACGATACCATTGAAGTTGAAGTTGATCTGTCCGCCCTGAACATACCACCAGCCATACTCATTTGCTACAAGTCCGTTTGCATTGAAGTTGATCTTGCCACCTTCTACATACCACCAGCCGTGCTCATTTGCTACAAGTCCTGTATGCTCAAAGTTGATCTTGCCACCTTCTACATACCACCAGCCATACTCATTTGCTGCAAGTCCTGTATAACCAAAGTCGATAGTTCCATTCTGAACATACCACCAGCCATACTCATTTGCTACAAGTCCGCTTGCGTTGAAGTTAACTTTACCACCTTCTACATACCACCAGCCATAAGTATTAGCTGCAAGTCCTGTATAAGTAGTGTCTACGCTTCCATCTTTGTAAACATACCAGTTACCATCTTCTGCTGCTTCATTTGCAAGACCATCTGCATGAGCGATCTTCAGATTTGCAATAGCTTTCTTAATAGCTGCTGCCATCTTGTCTACTTCACTCTGTTTTGTGATATCAAGGTCTCTGTTTACTGCATTCAGTGCTTCATTCAGTGCTGCTACACTTTCTTCTGTGTAGATACTTAAATCAGCCGGAACTTTTGCGATTGCTGCATCTACTTTGCTATAATCTGCGCCAAGTAACTGAATGTCACCAAGTGCGTCTTTCAGGTTTGCAAGTGCGAGTTTTACATCATAAGTTGTTGCATCTTTATCTGCACTTACTTTCTCTGCTGCTGCCAGTTTTGCTTCCAGAGTCTTCCATGCATCATTTGCTACATAGTTATCTTTATCCAGAGCTTTTACAGCTTCGATCTGTTTATTCAGAGCATCTTTGTTTACTACTTCTGCCCCTGGTTTATTTCCTGCTTCTGCTTCTGTTTTGCTTGTTGCGCGAATCTCTGCTGCTACTGCCCACCAGTTTGTCGGGTTTGCAGCTTTTGCAAGAAGTTTAATATTTGTAACATTCTCTACCGGTGCAAAATCAGCGGTCTTCCATCCTTCTGTATTTGCCCAATCACCTGTTGCTACAACCTTATACTCATCAGAATCAGCTGTTTTTACAGAAATCTCATATGTGGTAATCGATGTAAAAGATCCACCAACGCTTGGTCCCGGCAGGTAACGAAGTCCGTCTACCGTATGCGGCTCCGGATACTGAATATCGATCCATCCTTCATTATTTTTGATTGTTGTACTAAAACCACTGTAAGCTGTCATCCATGCCGTACTCGTGTTACCATCCAGTACATAGGAAGCTTTTCCAATGTTGGATCCGTAAGTACCGTTGTCTTCACTGAATGCAGTAGCTTTTGCACCTTTAACGGAGATATCATTCTTAGCTTCCGGATCAAGCTTGTGTCCTTCCATATAATCCAGTGTTGCTTTCATCTCATAGTAAGCAGTCTGAATATCATGTGCATCTGTCTTATCTTTATTTACAGCAACTTTTGCATTTACAACAGCATCTGCAAGAACTTTCCATGCATCTTTGTCATAATCTGTTCTTTCCAGACCTTCTGCCTTATCAATAAGACCCTGAAGAGTTTCTTTATTGATATCCTCATCTACACGCTCAATTACAAGGTTATCCAGAACGATCTCCTTGTATCCGCCGAAGTTTGCTTCACTTCCGCTTGTTCCCTGAAGATCCGGTGCAGTACCTGTAGAATAGATACCAAACCAGGTCTGTCCTGACATATCACCGGTAATCAGACGCTCATAATGACCATCCTGATCCGGACCCATCTGTTTTTTCAGAGTTTCAAGTCTTGTTGCGCCTTTGTACTCACCAGTGCCTACTACAACACCGTAAGTATCATCACTTCCTGTCTGATAATCGAAACTTACTTTGTAAGTTACACCCGGCTCAAAACGGAAGTTCTGCGGAATTGTCTGGTATGCAAGTGTATTTCTCTGTGTCAGACCATTGACTTTTACAGACCAGTTTCCATCCAGGACATCGTCCATCTTCTTAACATCCCAGCCAGCCTGTGTATACGGAGCATGCAGCTCGGACAGATGGATTCTGTTATCCTCTACGCCTTCGATACCACTTACAACGAACGGATAAATACCCTGTACATTGTTCTCGAAATCCTGCTCAAATTTTACGACATTACCATACTCATCTTTGGTAATATTCTGAGCATTGTTCTCTACCACACGTACATCATCAAAATATGTATCACCGTCGCCTGCGGATTTTGCCAGTGTCAAAGTAACTTTTCCGCTCTCCGGAGCTGTAAAGTATACATACATGTTCTGGAAGTAACTGCTTCCGTCTACGGTTGCACTGTAATTGCTGTGTGTATAAGCTTTTACATAGTTCTTTGCGATAGATTTTTCTGTATAGTTTGTATCAAGAACGTTACCGTCTGCTTTTACAGTCACGGAAGCTTTGCTGTCACTGCGGTTATCTACACCTACAAGTACTGCATAGCGCTGTCCCGGTTTCAGATTTGTCAGTTCCTGAGTCATGGAAATATCTCCGCTGAGTTTCAGCATCGGGTTGCTGTACTGGCTCTTAGCGATCTCTGCATTACCGTCGCCTGCTTTTGTCCAGTTTGCTTCCAGAGATTTCACACCACCGTTGAATCCTGCATCTGTGATATGCATGCCTTCGCTCCATGTTACATTAATATTTCCTTCTTCGCCTTTACATACGACATAAGGAGTCTCAGCCTCAGCCTCTAATGTAACCTGACCATTTTTAACTTCTACAGTCTTCTCTTCTGTCTTACCAAGGTCTGTCAGTTTGTAAACTTTTACGTCTTTCAGGTTGGTCCATCCTTCCGGAAGATCCCATGTGGTTGTACCGCCCTGTGTATTCCAGTGATACAGTTTCTCATCATCAGCAGCTACTTTCTTACCTGTCTCTGAATCCCAGATCCATGGAAGCAGATAGCTCTCTGTACCACGTTTCCGTCCGTTCTGAATATCGGCATCTGTACGGTCACCGCGGGAAGGTGCACCCTTTGCAACAATTTTGCCGTTCAGAGTCATGGTTCTCTCTCTGTATGCATCATCGTCCGGATTATTGGATCCTCTGGTCAGTACCAGTTTGTTTCCGTCATCATCCTTTAAGGTAATCTCCATCTCCGGAATCCAGTTTGTAGCTGCACCTGCTGATACAGGATCACCGTCTACCCATTTAATAATCTCATAATGCTGGATGAATTTTGTTGTTACATCGTGGGTGAACAGGTTTGTGATATATGTATCATAATCGTTACGTCCCTGCCATCCCTCAAAATCTTTCATGTTATAGCCGCCAAGCAGTGGCATCATAGCTGCACCGCCATATTTCGGATAATCAGCTACCCAGGAGTCTTTCTGGTGGTTACGAAGGAATCTCATAACCTCACTGTTCTGACCTTTCTGGTTGAATCCACCATAGGTAAGATCTGCTGCCCAGTGCTGGAATGTTGCATCATACTCGTTTGCTACACCCCACTCATTTGCCATACGCCATCCGTTATCATTGATTTCTTTGGACAGTTTACGTGTCTGCCAGGAATCATCATTGTTACTTCCGGTATTATTTCCCCAGATATCTACATATACGAAGTCAAGGTTCTGTCCTACCAGTTTTTCCAGATCGTCAAAACGTTTCTCACGATCGCCGGTAGCCAGATCGTAAATACTGTCAAGACCGATTGCCTGATCCAGCCAGTTCCATCCATAGCGGAGGTTTCCGTTGTAATCACGACGTACATTGTCATCTTTGAAAGCTTTTGCTTCCGGATACATCTCACCTGCATTTACATGGATACCGAATCTTGCACCATATTTTGCACCTTCGGTCAGCAGTGTATTCATATCCTCAGCGCCACCGATTCTCTTTCCAATATCAGCATAATCCGGATGTGCGGAATCGTGACCTTCATTTGCATAACCTTTTAATAATACGGACTGTCCAAGACCGTCTGTATTTAAAGCAACACGTTTTACATTATCAAGAGATGTCAGGAACGGGTTCTGAGCCTGTCCACCAAAGTTCATGGCAATACGATAAGCTACCAGTTCCGGAACTTCTTCGCATTTATATGGATTGTTCATGATAGAACGGAATGATACTGCACCATCCTGCCAGTCAATCTTACTGTCATCATTCATATCACCGCTGATGATGATTTTTGCCTTCGGCATATCTGTTTCTGTTACCATGAAGTTTCTGTTATGAGAATCAGTTACCACACGATGATAATACCATGCACAGCTGCCCAGTCCCAGAGATACATAATCCTGTTTTTTCTGTGTTACAGCCTGTACACGGGTATTTTTGGAACCACCGGTTACAGATGTTGCCACAGAACTTCCATCATGCTCGGAGTTACTCCACAGACCTGCACTCAGCTCATTATTAGATACGAATCCATACATATAATCACGGTTCATAGATGTATCCATTGTTACATCTGTATAAGTATCACCGCTGATTCTTGTATTAGAAGACATTGCTGCGCCTTTGAAGTTGGCACCTTCCTGGGAACTTCTTACAGAAACCAGACTCTGATCCGGAATCTCAATTGTCTGGATCGGATTACCGGTTACGCTGTCTTCCAGATTGTTCTTGATATCTGTGATGTTAAATGCCAGTGTATTCTTTTCAGCAACAAGTTCAGCAGTGATCACTGCATCTACGCTGTCACCTTTAACTGTCATCACATAGGTTGCTTTATTTCCTTCGAATGTTGCTTTTACATCTGCATCATCCAGCTGGATATCTCTGTTGTTAATTCTGACTGTGTTGATCTTTTCTGACTGTCCGTAGAATACTTTGCCGGCCAGATCGCCTTTCATCTCGTATTTTACAACACTTGGGAAAGTTTTGGATACAAACACATCCATATCTTCTGTTGACAGTTTCTCAGTCTCAACTTCTGCTGATTTTACTAAAGAAACGGTATCTAATACTGTATCTGCATCTGTTACTGCAATATTTTCTACAACAGTCTCATAGCCATCTCTTGCAACTGTCATCTCATAATTTCCGGTTGCCAGAGTAAGAGAATAGCTTCCGTCTTCACCGGTTCTTACAGACTGTCCCTCTACGGTTACCGTTGCATTTGAGATTGCTTTTCCATCCTGATCCTGAACTTTACCTGTTACAGCATATGTTTTTGCCTCTGCCTGTCCGGTATAGTGAATATTTTTCAGATATACATCTGTTACAGCAGAGCTGTAAGTTCCGCCCTTGAACGCGATCTTGTTGCCAAGACCTGTAATACCGCTGAAATCTTCGTTTGAAAATACAACCTGGTCACCGATCTTAACGCTTACTTTTTTATCTGCTGTCCATTCAATATGAACATTTGTCTCTACGCCACTTGCCGGAGAAGCAACACGACTGCCGCTATACCACGGATCTCCGCTTGCCCCGTATTTCTGCCAGAACCATCCGCCGGAATCATAACCGATCATCATTCCGACTTTATCTGAGTTATATCCGAGATATACACCAAAACGTCCATCTCCGTTTGCCGGTTTGAGCGTGAAATCAAAATATCCGGCTTTATTAAAGTCAAACTCCTTGGAGTTGACAAACATTGCCGGTTTTGATCCAGGATTGTTTCCGTTATCAACGCTGGATTTCAGATGCAGCCATCCATCTTCCACTTTGCATACAGAATCAAATCCCATGAGATTGTCCTGTGTCCATTTGTCCCTGATACCATCTTCAAGAACAGCTTTTGCTGTGCTAGCTTCCTGCCCTGCGGTCTCTGCATGAGCAACAACCGGATACAGGCTGGTCGGTACCATGGTGCCAATCATAGATGCTGCCATTGCGAGGCAAAGCATCCGCACTACAAGTTTTTTCCTCATCTTTTTCCTCCTCTTACTTGATCCCCATAAGATTTCTAGTCCCTGATATGAACAGGAAAATATTCATATCTTTATATATAAGATTCAAAATTCCCATACCGGTAAGGCATGGGAATCCTGAATTATATAATCATTTAAAAATGGAAAGAGCACTTCCGATCCGGCAAAAGAAAAATCAGCATTTCTGTCTCCACAATTTCAAACCGTTCTGCAATCCCCCGAATACAATGAATGCTATCCAAATTTTTCGGAATACAGATATGTCTGATTTCTTTTACCTGATACGACTGTTCAAATATATAGTTTTATATGCTTATTCCTGACCTCATCGAACATTGCCGGATTCCTCCGATTTTGCCCTGCGTTGAAAAACATCTGTCTTGTCCCCATCATAAAACGGATGTCCTGTCACCGTTGCAGCATTCCTCCTCATGTATACTGCTGCGCGGATAAAAAACGATGATATGGTTATGAAACAATCTCATCTGTTCCTTGCTATATCTGAACCATTTCTCACAATTATTATATCGTTTTTTATTTTTCAAAGCTTGCTGTTTTTTCCTGCTTTTTAAGACCTTTTTATATAATTCGGAACAGTCAGTTTTTCATATTCAAAAATGCCTCGGCATTTTTGCTGCGAAATGCACATCATGCAATGCATGATATATTCTTCTGTGCATCTCACATCTGATATTATCGGATCACTCTGTAAATCTTTCCATTGATCAGCAGATCATCACTGAATGTAAAATCAACTTTGCCGTTTCTGACATACCACCAGCCGTTTTCATTCTGTGCAAGGCCGGTATAAGCAAAGTCAATTTTGCCTCCGCTGACATACCACCAGCCATACTCGTTCTGAGCCAGACCGTTGAAACCAAAATCTACCTGACCTTTGGTCACTTTCCACCAGCCGTACTCATTTGCTGTAAGACCATTGAAAGTGAAATCAACTTTTCCGCCACTTACATACCACCAGCCGTACTCATTCTGTACCAGACCGTTACATTCAAAGTTGACGCGTCCACCCTGAACTGCGAACCAGCCGTTTTCATTCTGTGCAAGTCCGTTGAAAGTAAAATCTACCTGACCTTTGGTCACTTTCCACCAGCCATACTCATTTGCTGCAAGGCCGTCATAGTGGAAGTCAATACGTCCGTTCTGAACCATGTACCACTGATCATCACTCTGTGCCAGACCGGTATAACCAAAGTTGACATTTCCGTTTTCTACTTTCCATACGCCTGCTTCATTCGCGGAAAATCCATTGAATGTAAAATCTACCTTTCCGGCTTCTACATACCACCAGCCATATGCATTTTCTGCAAGACCATTAAAGTCTTCCGCTACTTTGTCATTTAAGTAGTAATACCAGTTGCCATCTTCCGCTGCTTCATTTGCAAGACCGTCTGCATATGCTTTTACTGTCTTGAAGGATACCATACCTGCCTCGGAACGGTTTCCTTTTTCATCCAGTGCGTATACAGCTACTTCATAATCAGTATCCTGTGTCAGTTCTGTCAGCGCGTATGCTGTTTCCTGAATGAGCTCCTCATTTACTTTTTTACCATTGACATAAATATCATATCCGGTTACACCGACATTGTCTGTAGATGCATCCCAGCTGATAGTTGCACCGGTTCTTGTGATATCGCCGGCTGTTACATTCGCCGGTGTGCTCGGAGCTTCTCTGTCTGTTTCTACGGTTGTAAATACGGCTGCCTGGGATGCTTCAGACTCAAGTCCTGCCGCATCGACTGCTGTTACTGTTACCGCATACTCGGTACCGTCTGTCAGTCCTTCCAATGTATAGGAAGTATCTGTGATCAGTTCTTCATTTACTTTATTGTCATTTACATATACGTTGTATCCGACTACACCTACGTTATCCAGTGCTTCCTCCCAGCTGATCACTGCACGGTTCTCCGCTACGTCTGCAACGGTTACATATTCCGGTGTCTCCGGTGCCACAGTATCTTTCACTGCCTGATCCACATAGGAGATCATCGGTGTGATATGTACGGATGGTTTGGATGGATTTCCATTGGATTTTGCTACAACACGAATATAATCGCCTGCTTTTACTTCCAGTGCATCTACGGATGACCAGTTGCCTTTCTGTCTGCTGACGGAAAGTTCCACGCTCTGGAGTTCTCTATCATTGTGCATCAGGCTGATAGTTGCACTTCCGCCATTGTTTCCATTCTGACGTAAGTATGGCTCATCATCTTTGATGTTGATGGAGATCACACCGCTCTTCGGTACACGATATGCCATTGCAGTATAGATATCTGTTGCTGGCGGAGCGGAAAGAAGTCCGTGATACTGTGTATTGTTTGCAGATGCATGATTCGGTGCATCTACACCAGGTCCATAGTAAGTATTTACCTGCCAGTTTGGCCAGTCCGGATCATACGTTGTCATGTTTTTCCATGTATCGGTGCTGTTGTTCTTGATCTGTCCAAACCATACGTTACCCTGCTGTGCGTTGACATAATCAGCAACCCAGTGGTAATCATTCTTTACTGCAATACTATAATCGTTTACAGTACCATCTTCTGCGGTAATGCGAAGTGTCATTCCGTCTGCGATGGTCTCTGTATTTGCCAGCACTTTATCATCTTTCAGCACACTGACAGATGCGGTTGCGTTTACACTTACGTTCTGTTTTACTGCACTGACAGTGGTCGGATTCTTCTCTGTGGACGGAATATCAATGGTTTTTCCGGATACCATATATGCAGACGCTTTCAACTCATTGTCAGAGCTTGCTGTAATGGTATACGTTCTGGATTTTTCACCATAAGATACGATCACACGGTCGCCGCCTTTTACGATATCACTGCCTGCCAGTTCCTGTTCACCGGACATAACCTTTACTTCTGCTGCCGCATCATAAACCAGGTTCTCCAGTAATGTATCTACGGTTGTACGTCTGGAAAGTCCGCTGATGGAATCCTCTGTCACGGTATAAACACGGGAAGCGACTGCTACAGATACGCTGTCACTCTCAGCTGCTCCGATCTCCGGGATTACTGTCAGTTCATGACCGAAGAAATCATGCTCCGGTTCATATCCGTTCAGATCTGTAATCTGTTTTCCTGCATTGATCGCCGGTGAATCTTCTGCCAGTTTGTATCCGTCAAATACTGTTTTTTCACTCGGATCTTCATGTTTGATGGCAGTTGCATTGACTGCTTTTGCCGGGCCGGATCCTGCATTTTCCAGTACCTTTGTACCTGCTTTTACAGCAATCGCATTCTGATCTCCGGACGGAGTATTTGCGAAGTTATAGTACAGGTTGTTGTCATACTGTAAATTACCATTCGGATACCAGTTCTGGCGCAACGGATTCTTGCCATCATAGTAGAAAATGTTGTTCTCGATCACAGCATTTCCGCCTGTACGGTAGAAAATGCTGGATACATTTTCATTGATATAGAATGTGTTGTTGTAAATGTGTGCATCCGGGTTGCCAGGTACATCCAGCGGTCCTCTCAGCTCATTCTGGCTGATGTTGTAGCGGAATGTAGTGTTCATGGCCTGCTCACCACAGAACATGATCGCACCTGCGGAATTTCCGTGGCTGTAATTGTACTGGTAAACAGTTCCGTCTGTCCAGTCAGCATCCCATGCCTGTCCGTCACCGTTTCCGTTGAAGGAGTTCAGGTTGTTGTAGCACTCGTTATACTGGAATACAGAATCTTTACATTTCCAAGGCCAGATACCTGCCGCTACACGCTGTGCACCGGTTGCAGAATAATCTGTGGTATTCATCTGGCGGGAACAATCCTCAGCAACATTGTACTGAACCAGTGGTTTGTCCGCATACATGGTTGTGATGGCATCGCCACCTGCACCCTTGATGTAGTTATTCTGGATCACCACGTTTGTGGAACCATATTTTTCTGCGATCTCATCCGAAATCTTTGCACTGGTAAACTGGGACCATGCATATGTATAAGCTGCTGCGATACCCCAGCGGTTTGTGGTTTCCACACGACAGTTCTCGATCACGAGATCGTCAAATTTGGAAATACCGGTTGCACTCTCATTATCCGGTTTCTCTACGATAAAGTAGATACCACCATTTGCCATATGTTTGTTATAAACGTTTCCGTCTACATCATGTACATACAGATCATCCAGAACGATGTGATTGATGGTTCCTTTGTTCTGAGCCACGCCGGCCACACCGGTTCTGTCCATGACATTAAAGTCATTGTATGCTTTGCCGTCATCGTCGCCTTCCTGTCTGTCGTTTGTCAGTTCCAGGCCACGTACTTCGATGTACTCCACATCTTCCAGTAAAATTGTGGAAGATACGTTACCCTGATATTTGTGCCAGGTATTGTCCAGACGATTGCCGTAGTCCTGATACCATACACCCTTACCGTTTGCATTGATCTGTGGTCTGTCGCCTTCTCCGTATGTAGAAATCTCGATCGGTGCCTCAGCACTTCCACTTCCTTTTACATGAATGTACTGATCGTCAAATACAGATCCTTTTTCCAGAAGAACTTTATCTCCCGGCTGTAATGTGATGTCATTGATTTTATCCAGAGACTTAAATGCTTTTTTCTCGGATGTACCATCATTTGCATCATCACCATTTTCAGAACTTACATAATAAGTAGTTCCCTGCTGCGCTTCTTCAGCAAACACTGCATATGCCGGCATGGTCCCCATGACAGTAACACCGGTCAGTACCATTGCGAGTAATTTGCCTGCCCAAGTTTTTCTCATTATCTTCCTCCTCTTCTTATATGGCTGTAATAACTGATATCAACAAAGAAATCCATTCGTGAATCCTTATCAAGAATGCCCTCGGCATTCTTGCTGCGAGATGCACGTCATGCAATGCATGACATATTCTTCTGTGCATCTCTGCAAGTCTACGTCCCCCATGAATCAGATATTACAATTGTTTCAAAGTAAACTGAGATAACTGGTCCATATCCCCGTCTACTTCTGCAACCGCTGCTTTCTGTTCTGTCAGCTCCTTATAACGGTTCCTGCGCATCTCATCAATGACGGCTGCCCGTGCTTCTGACAGATCTGCCTTTCTTGCATCCTCTCCGACGATCCAGTCACGGGTATTATAGTAGGCTTCAATTTCTTCTTCCGTCAATCCCATGCCCTCATTCGTCTCATCCAGAATATATGCTTCTTCTATCATACTCAGTTCATATTCCTGATACAGATCCAGCGTGTACTCTTTCAGTCCGTAAACTGCCTCACCACGGGCTACTTTTTCACTCCGCTGCATATTTTCCTGTTCCATCCGATGTTTCATTCCGGTAAAAGTTGCATCCTGAATATAGCCTTTTTCTTTTGCAAGATCATATACCGCATGAATATACTTTAACTGTTCCACAGTCCGCTCCGCCAGGATTTCATACCCCGTCTGTCCGTCCGCATAGGTCTCAGTCCAGACTGTGTCCTCCGTAATGTCTTTTTTCTGACCTTTCAGTTCCATCTTCGTATCATATCTGACACGCTTCATACACTGTACATATTCTTCCTCACTGATGGGCACTCCCGAAATTGTCAGTGAAAACGCCGGCTCTGATTCTGCAGCCTTCCGGCTCTGAACCATCCTGATACCGCCGCACACAACACCGATCACAACCACCAGCAGAACTGCCAGTAAAAGGTGCTGCTTCTTATTTTTTTTCATTTTCCGTATTCTCTCCTGTTACCTGTAGTGTCAAATAAATTCATTTTCCATCAAAAGAAAGTGTGCTATCGCACACTTACACGCTTGCAATTATCAATGGCACATCTTTCTTGTTTCTATCAATGAATCAAATTTCCCATGCCGGAGAAGGCACGGGAATTTGAAGTTATACACTGTTAAAAGGGAAAAGAGTTTTTTATCACCATTATCATATCTCTTTTTTTCGAAAAAAACTTGCCTTTTTAAACCACTTTTTCAATCCTTTTTATATAATTCGGAACACTTCAAAAATAAAGCTGACTCATACCCCATGCCTACTGTCCACAGTTGCAGCATTTATGGATATTTCCCGCCTGCAGCTGCATTGGCTGCCACTGCCTGCCTTCTTTTTCATACCAGGCTCCGGCCTCCGCAAATCCGACTTCCTGAAACAATACTTCCGTTCCCTGCAGCACATCCGCCTCAATCGTCTGTGCCCCGGACAGCATCGCCTTGTCGATCAGCAGCCGCACAATAAAATCGCCATATTTTTTCCGTCGAAACTCCGGCAGCACTGCCACTTCCTGGATCCGGTAACTTTCACCGTCAAAAGTAATTCCTCCGGTCGCCACCGGGGTATCCCCTTCATACGCAAGGGCATACATGCAAAAAGCCTCCGGCTCTTCCTCAATCTTCAGCCCACATTCCTCTTCCAGTACCCGGCTGCGGATATCCGCCACCTGCCGTGTCTGTTCATTTTTCTCACTCCCACTTACCAATTTCCCGAATACCATAATGATATCCTCCTTCTTCTATCGTCTCAGTCAGAATCCCACATCCGTTGGCAATCTGCCATTCATAAAAAGATTTCTCCGGTCTTCCATATCGTTCCAGTACTGACATAATTGTACCACCATGACACACAATTGCAATTCGCTGTGCACCTTTTTCCTGTGCATCCCGGACACACTGCTCATATGCCCGGCAGCACCGATGACGGAAACCTGCTCCACTTTCACCATTTGGAACCATCATCTGCCCACCACTGTCGATCCATGCCTGATACGCCGGATTTTCTTTCAGTTCCTCATAATTTTTATATTCAAAATCTCCGAAATCCGTCTCCTGAAGTCCCTCCTGAACACATAATACCTGTCCGGGAAATAAAATCTCTGCCGTCTCCCGGCAGCGCATCATCGGACTGCTGTATACAAAATCCGGCACAAATGCCCCGGCATGATACCATTTTCCCGGATTCCTGTCGCTTTCTGTTTGCACACACAGATCCTGCATCAAAACCTGCTTTTTTTGCAAACATAATTTTGCCTCATCCGTCAGACCTTCGTCTGTTCTCCCCACATAACGCCGCTGTACATTTCCCAACGTCTTCCCGTGACGAATCCATAAAATCTGCATCTTGTGATCCCCCTATTCTTTTCATTAAGTATAACACATTTACAGCATTTTTGACGAACGAACCTTTTTCTGCTAGAATGGCATCGATATCAGTCATCAAATACGAACGATCCGCATATATGTCAGCTTATGCTGACCAGAATGTTCAAGAATGCCCTCGGCATTCTTGCTGCGAGATGCACACATATAACTTGAATGCTCAACTGACATAGGAGGAATTAAAATGTCAACACGAAATACAGCTATTTTTGATCTGGACGGGACTTTACTGAACAGTTTACAGGATCTGACCAACAGTGTAAATTACTGCATGAAAAAATACGGCGGTCCATCCTATACCTGTGAAGAAATCCGGGAAAAGGTTGGAAACGGAATCTATGTACTAATAGAAAAATCTCTGCCACAGGGTCGCAGCAATCCGAACTATGATGCCTGCATGAAAGAGTTTCCGATTCATTATAAAGCACACATGCTGGACAATACGAAACCATATGAAGGGATCATGGATGCACTTTACCGTCTCAAAGAACATGGGTATCATCTCGCTATTGTATCCAATAAATTCGATGCGGCTGTAAAAAAACTACGGCAGGACTTTTTTGATGATGTTATTCCGGTTGCGATCGGAGAATCTCCGTCCATCCATAAAAAACCGGCACCAGATACTGTTTTTCAGGCAATGCGTGAACTGGATGTGAAACCGGAAAACTGTATTTATATCGGGGATTCCGAAGTTGACATTCAGACAGCTGCCAATGCCGGAATTCCATGTATCAGTGTAAACTGGGGATTTAAATCAACAGAATTTCTAAAAGAAAATGGTGCGGCACAGATTGTATCCACGCCAACAGAACTGGTAAACGCTATATCAGATATGTAAAAAAATCGTGGGGATTGTTTTCCTGGCAGACGATTGTCATCTGCCGGGATAAAATACCCACGATTTCGATTTATAAAACCTGCAATTTCTCGATTTACAACGTAAAGCGGTCATTCACAATCTGTTTTCACTGCTTGCTCATAAACGCAAAGAACCAGCCTCTACTCAAAGAAATACAGTTCCCGGTAATGCTCATACCGCTCCTGGAACTCTTTCGTATCTTCTTTTTTCACAGAGTTCAGATACGCATGACGGCCAATATTTTCCTCACTGCTCTCCAGGATGCTGACTCCGATATTAGAACAGTGATCTGCGATACGCTCCAGGCTGGTGGTCATATCTGTCAGCACAAACCCCATCTCAATCGTACATCTTCCCTCTTTCAGACGGATAACATGACGACGTTTCAGTTCATCACTCAGATCATCAATCACCTCTTCCAACGGCTCGATCTCTTTTGCCAGTTCCTTGTCATTATTACGCAGTGCCTGAACGGTCAGATTTACCAGATCCGTCACTGCTCTGCGCAGGAACATGATTTCGGAATTTCCTTCAAAGGACATTTGCAGCCCTTTTTCCTGCATCTCCTGTGCGCTTTCCTTTAAGTTTACCGCATGATCAGAAATACGCTCCAGATCGTTGATACTGTGCAGGATGACAGACATTTTCGCACTGTCATTCTCCAGCATATTGCGGTTTGTAATCTGGATGACATAGGAACCGATGCGATCTTCAAAATGATCGATACGACTTTCCAGTTTTTCCACCTGTGCGGCTTTTTCTTCGTCATACTGATCCATAAGTGTCAGTGCTTTTGTCAGCGCTTCTTCACTCATGTGTGCCATACAGGCTGTAGCTTCCATACAGTGGCTGATAGCCAGACCCGGCTGTTCCAGGAAGCGGACATCCAGTTTTTTCAATTCCTCCTCTGTCTCCTGAACAGCTGTTCTGCGCTCCGCATGATCTTCCTTGATAGACATGTAAGCCAGCTTCTCCAACACTTTTGCAAACGGAAGCAGTACGATGGTCGCTGCTATATTGAAAATACTGTGAACAACTGCAATTCCTGCCGGTGTCGCCGCATCTCCAAGGAAATCAAAATGTACAAAAGCATTGATCACATAAAATACGATCATAAACAATGCGGTTCCGATAATATTAAAATACAAATGTACTAATGCTGTCCGCTTTGCATTTTTCGATGCTCCGACTGATGAAATAATCGCTGTCACACATGTACCAATGTTCTGTCCCATGATAATCGGTATCGCACATCCGAAGCTTACTGCGCCTGTACTGCACAGCGCCTGTAAAATGCCGACAGATGCAGACGAACTCTGGATGATCGCCGTCAGGATCAGACCAGCCAGCATTCCGAGCAGCGGATTTGTAAACATGGTAAGCAGATGTGTGAACTGCGGTACATCCTTCAACGGTTCCACTGCTGAACTCATCGCATTCATTCCAAACATCAGCACTGCAAATCCAAGCAAAATGCTTCCTACATCTTTATGCTTATCATTTTTTGATGACATCATCAGAAGCAGACCTATGATTGCCAGAATCGGGGAAAATGAGGTTGGCTTCAGCATCTGGATAAAAAAACTGCTGCTTTGGATACCGGAAAGACTCAGGATCCATGATGTGATCGTAGTACCCACATTGGCACCCATAATGATTCCAACTGCCTGAGACAGCTTCATAATCCCGGAATTTACAAAACCGACAACCATAACGGTCGTAGCTGACGATGACTGGATCACCGCCGTAACACCTGCACCGAGCAGAACGGCTTTGATTGGATTCGATGTCAGTTTTTCCAGAATTTTTTCCAGCTTTCCACCGGAAACTTTTGTCAGACCATCCCCCATAACATTCATTCCATATAAAAACAGGGCGAGTCCGCCAATCAACGATAAAATCGCAAATATGTCCATACTAAAGAAACCTCCTGAATTTTATTCTGTGTAAAAATAATCTTGCAAAACAACTGTACTTACCTGTTATTATCTAACATATTGCTACATGTATCACTTTAATCACTCTATGTAAAATTCAGGAGATTCTAATGTAAAGAGTATGTAAATTTTTTACATTCTATTTACATTTATCTGTAGAAATCTTTTGTCCGCCTCTTGTCAACAGCACAGACATGATCAGCGATGTGATCGGAACGGTAAGAATAATGCCGATCGTACCTGCAATTCCCCGCATGATTTCAATCGCAAGGGAGTACATATTCAGTATCTGATGCATCTGATAAGAATATGCATAAATGATCATAACCAGCCCCAGACTTCCCCCGGCATATGCAAGGATCAGCGTATTCGACATTGTTCCGATCATATCACGCCCGATATTGATTCCGGATTTAAAAATCTCTTTTGCTGTAATATCCGGCCGCTGTTCTTTAATTTCATGCAGGGAAGTGGAAACAGACATAGCTACATCCATGACCGCTCCCAGTGATGCAATCAAAATTCCGGAAAAAAGCATCCCGCCGATATCTAGTCTGGAATTCTGCCCCACATAAATCAGATTCTCAATATCATCTACGTTAAAGCCTGTCACATGTCCGAAATGACCGAATAAAAGTGCGATCAGACCAGAAACAATTACACCAAAAATTGTGCCCAGCATAGCTCCGATCGATTTCATCTGAAAATCCGCAATCAGGACAAAAGTGACAAATGTGATAATCACCACTGACACCGTAGCGGACGCAAAGGGGGAAATACCGATATACATCATTGGTATATACAGCATAATCACGACACAGAACGTAAAAATCAGTGCAATGATCGAATTGAATCCTTTTTTCCCTCCAACCAGCCACATCAGACCAAAAAATACTGCCAGCAAAAGCCCGATTTCCAGTTCACGGTCGTAATTATATACATTAGCCGACAGTTCTCCGTCATACTCAGACAGACTTGCGATTACCTTAGTTCCCACTTTACAGTCAGCACCATACAAATAACCGTTCAGGCTGTAAGCATCCACGGTTTCTCCCTTATGACTTCCGGATTTGATTTTCAGCACAATCTCCTGTGTATCCCCGCTGTCCAGAGACGCCTGTGCCTGCTGTACTTCATGATCATTCTGAACCACAACAGCCTTTACAAAAACCATGTGATCGTCTGCCAGCAGCGGTTTTCTTTCTACGCTTTGAAAAAACAGAAACATCAATATGATAATACCGATTATGATAAGGTATTTGCCCCATTTGAAACTTTGTTTTCTTTCTTTCACCATCCATCCTTCTTTCTTCACCTGCCAAAATGGGATGTCATACAAAAGTACAACATCCCATTTTCGTTTCACCCGTTACACGAGTCCTTTTCCACGATATCTCATCCGCCTTCGCGGAGCATTGATCTCAATCGGAGATTGAACCTCAATTAAAATCAACCCTGCCGTTTTTCACGTTCCACAAGCCGTACTCATTTGCTGCAGATCCGGTATAATTGAAATTAATCTTGCCGCCTTCTACATACCACCAACCATACTCATTTGCCACAAGTCCGGTATGATTGAAGTTGATCTTGCCGCCTTCTACATACCACCAGCCATACTCATTTGCTACAAGTCCGGTATAGTTGAAATTGATCTTGCTGCCTTCCACATACCACCATCCGTATTCATTTGCTGCAAGTCCGGTTGTTTTAAAATCTATGGTTCCGTTCTGAACATACCACCAGCCGTATTCATTTGACGTAAGTCCGGTTGCATTAAAATCTACTTTTCCATTCTGAATGTACCACCAACCATATGCATTTGCTGCAAGTCCGGTATAATCATCTGCGACTTTATTGTTTTTATAATAATACCAGTTTCCGTCTGCTGCCGGTTCATTTGCAAGTCCGTCCGGAATCACGGTTTCCAGTGCATTCATCACATCAACAACAGCTTTTGTTGCTTTATCCAGCCCTTTGATCACGGGAGCTTTCTCTGCTGTATAATCTGCAGACTGTTCCTGTTTTCCTTCTGTTACCTGTAAATAAATTGTCTTGTCGAGAAGTGTGGATAATCCTTTTTTGAATCGGTTTACCGAACCATCTTTATCCTCAGCATTCTTCACAGAACCATAGCCTCTGACCGGATCTGCATCCGTACCATATTTTGCGATAACATCTGCTGCAAACGGATCTTCTTCCGTAACGAGAGATGTTTTCACCGTTTTCAGTTCTTCCAGAGCGCTTTTTAATGCAGCCACACTCTCTTCCGTGTAAGTCACATCGGTACTGTTCAACAATTCTTCTGCTGATGCGATCACTTCATCTGACGACTGTGCATCCTCCGTTTTTGTAATCGTAAAGTCATCTGCATAGCGGTTTCCATTATAATCATAGGTTTTGATCGTAAATGAATCATCCGTGAAATCAATGGTTGAGAAAGATGGCAGACACTCATTTGTTCTCTCAGCAATATAATATGGTGTATAGTTTAACAGGTTATAATATTTGGAACCTGAACCGGAACCTGTTGTAATATACATGGTACCTTCCGGATCAGCAACTGTTCCGCTGCTGATATCATAATCCACAACATTTCCGTCTAATACCTGATAGCTTCGTGAGTAGGTATGGTCATGACCTGTCAGACAGACATCAATATCAAACTCATCCATCAACGGAGCAAAAATAATTCTGTTTGTAGAAGCATCGGTATCCGCATGCGGCTGACCTGAACCATAAATATCACTGTGGAAGATTACCACTTTCCATTTTGCATCCGGATTGCTTGCAACTGCTTCCTGCATGAATTTTCTGTGCTCTGCCTGATTACGGTTATTACTGTTCAGTGAAATAAATAATGCATCGCCGTAATTAAAGTAAAAATCACTTCCTGCTGCTGTCTGTCCCAGATTTTCTCCGGAATTCGGATTATTGAAATGTGCAGAATAATCGGATCCGTTCATATCATGATTTCCGATGGTTGCTGCAATCGGAAGACTTCTGAATACAGATGGATATAAATATCCGGCATATTCACTTTCTCTTGTTTTTCTTACTTCTTCTGTATTGGAGTTGGACTCATTGATCTGATCGCCTGCTGATAACAGAAATGCCGCATCCGGGCATGTTTTGATTGCCTGCTGCATGGTTTTATTCCAGTTATAAGCATCTCTTGCGATACTTGCATCATTTGCCTGTCTATCGGAAGAACTTCCGGAAGCACCTACCTGCGGATCACCGGTAAGGATAACTGAAAACTGATCGGTTGACTGTGTGGTATAAGTGTATTGTTCAGACCATACACTGGTACCATCCTCTTTGTAATCATTCGTGTACTGATAACAATATTTTGTATTTTCAGCAAAATAATTTTCAATATGTACTTTATTGGATGCGGTATAAGTCTTTCCCTGCCAGTTTGCTGCACTGATATCAGATGCTGTTCCGGTAAATACCTCAGCCGCTCCTTTCGCACCGACTTTCCAGATCATAACAGCCGGTATTCCTTTGCTTTCAGAATACCACCCAAAATTCAGATCATTTGCATCAGATCCCGGTGTCAGTGCTACTTGATCTGTTCCGGAAAAAGCGCCTTCACCGCCCTGCCAGACATTGGATACCCAATTCTGAAAATCTGCTGAATTATCGGTATCCGTCTTGAAGGTACTCTGACTTACATCATACGCGCCATAAGCAAATGCGTTTACAGACGGTACCACGCCTGTAATCATGGCTGCCGCAGCAGCTACAACTACACCCTTTTTCCATAAATTCTTATTTTTGTTCATCTCATCCTCCACAAAGCATGCTGTTTTCACAGTTACCCAGGCAATTGCCTGTTTTATAATATCGGATCAGCATCCGCTATTACTTAATTGCAGCCCACTCATCACCCGACAAGGTGTGAGTAAACTATTCCGATTTCTACAAAACCGGTTCCGGATTAATCGTCGGATGGGTTCCATTAATAGAAAAAATGACCCATTCCGCAATATTTGTGGCATGATCGCCGATGCGTTCGAAGTATTTGGCTACCATCAGCAGATCTGTCGCTACTTCTGCACCTGCTCCGTGATTCTGGATCAGCTCGATCACTTCTTTTTTTGTATCATCAAACATAGCATCGATCACATCATCTCTCGCGATTACTTTTTTTGCCATCTCAATATCTTTTGCCACAAAAGCTTCCAGTGCTTTCATAACCATCAGCATGCATTCCTGTGACATCTGTTTCATACGATCCATCATCGGCAATTCTTTTTCATTTACCAGACATAACGCTAATTCTGAAATATCTGCTGCCTGATCACCAATTCGTTCCATATCTGTAATCATCTTTAATGCCGCGGAAATCAGGCGAAGATCCCTGGCTACCGGCTGCTGTTTCATCAGAAGTTTCATACACAGTGTCTCAATATCTTTTTCCTGCTGATCTACTTCGGAGTCAAATTCCATGTTTTGTCTTGCTTTTTCTGCATCCTGATGTACCATGGCTTCAATTGCATGCTCGATTGCCTGCTCTACCATGTGACCCATCTGGATCAATTCACCGTTTAAAGTATTTAACTGTCTGTCAAATTGATTTCTCATTTTTTATGTTCTCCCTTGCATTAACCAAATCTACCGGTAATATAATCTTCTGTCTTTTTCTCTTTCGGTGTGGAGAATAACTGATCGGTATCACCATACTCTACAAGGTCGCCCAGCAGGAAAAATGCGGTCTGATCAGATACACGTACTGCCTGCTGCATATTATGTGTTACCATAACGATGGTGTACTGGGATTTCAGTTCCATAACAAGATCCTCAATCTTGGATGTGGAAATCGGATCCAGCGCAGATGTGGACTCATCCATCAAAAGTACCTCCGGATGAACAGCCAGAGCACGGGCAATACAGATTCTCTGCTGCTGTCCACCGGATACACCCAGTGCACTCTTTTTCAGACGGTCTTTCACTTCGTCCCAGATAGCTGCATCACGAAGCGATTTCTCCACAATCTCATCCAGCTGTGCTTTATTATGGATACCGTGAGTTCTCGGTCCGAATGCCACATTATCATAAATACTCATCGGAAATGGATTTGCCTTCTGAAATACCATACCAACCCTTTTTCTCAGCAGGTTTACATCCATATTATTTCCGTAAATATCTTCGCCGTCCAATGCGATCAGACCGTCAATTTTACATCCCTCTACCAGATCATTCATACGGTTTAAGGATTTCAGCAAGGTGGATTTACCACATCCGGAAGGTCCGATAAACGCTGTAATCTGATTTTCTTTAATATTCAGATTAATATCTTTTAACGCATGAAAATCTCCGTAATGAAGATTCATATGCTCGATTGTCATTTTATTTTTTAACATGTTCTTTTCGTTGTCCTCTCTCACATATTGCTGTTTGCAAATTATGTTCATCCAGTTCTCTTTTGGTATTTGTAAAAACTATTTCAAAAAATTTTTTTACAGTGCCGATCGTATCGCTTTAATCTCTCTGCATTTTCTTTGCAATGACGGAAGATAAAATATTGATCAAAAGTACCATTACCAGCAAAATAACTGCAGTGGCAAATGCCTGATCCGTATGCAGACCTTCCTGGGAAAGCACATACATGTGAACAGCCAGCGTACGTCCGGAAGAAAGCAGATTCTTCGGTAACGTTGCCATGGTTCCTGCGGTGTAGATCAATGCAGCTGTCTCACCGGCGATTCGTCCGGTAGAAAGAATAACACCGGAAAGAATACCTGGTATCGCACTTGGAAGCACAATCCGAAATACCGTACGAAGCTTTCCTGCACCCAGCCCGAAACTTCCCTCACGGAAACTGTCCGGAACTGCTAAAAGTGCTTCCTCGGTGGTTCTCAAAACCGTTGGCAGAACCATGATCGCTACTGTTAAAATACCTGCCATTAAGGAATAGGACATGTGGCAGGCTGTTACGAAAAATAACATACCAAACAATCCATATACGATAGAAGGAATACCTGTCAGAGTTTCTGCCGTAGTTCTGATTACTTTTACAAGTTTATTTCCTTTTTTTGCATACTCTGTCAGATATACCGCTGAAAATACACCTACCGGAACTGCGATCAGTAACGCTACTCCGATCATGATCAATGTATTGATAATAGATGGAAGCATTGATACATTGTCACTGTCATAATGTATAGAAAACAGCGACGGAGTCAGATGCGGAATACCTTTTGCAAGAATATATACAATCAGATAACCAAGCATCACAAGCGTAAAAACAGCTGCCAGAATGACCAGTATTTTTAAAATCAGAGAGCCGGCATAAATTTTTTTCTTTGTCTTTTTCATTACTCCTTCTCTCCTTTTCCTTTAATGATGCTGAATGCCAGATTAATGATCAGGATAAATACAAACAGTACCACACCGGTTGCGATCAGTGCTTCTCTGTGAAGTCCGGTTGCATATCCCATCTCAAGCACAACATTTGTGGTCAGTGTACGTACTCCCTGCAAAATTCCCTGCGGCATACGTGGCTGATTTCCTGCAATCATTACTACCGCCATGGTCTCACCAATGGCACGTCCGATGCCAAGTACCACACCGGCTAAAATACCGGATTTCGCTGCCGGGATCACACAACGGAAGATGCTTGCTTCCTTTGTAGCACCCAATGCCAGCGCGCCTTCAAAATAGGCGTTATTTACAGACCGGATGGACGTCTCCGTTACACCGATGATCGTCGGCAATATCATAATTCCAAGAAGGAAAGATGCTGTCAGAATACTCATACCGTCTGTGTTATCTGTTCCGAAGATCATACGGACCGCCGGTACGATTACCATCAATCCAAAGAATCCATATACGACAGAAGGGATTCCTGCCAGAAGCTCGGTTGCCGGTTTCATAATTTTATAAAGTCCTTCCGGACAATACTTTGCAAGAAATACTGCAGTAAAAATACCAATCGGTACACCTACTACAATGGCACCGCCTGTAATATACAGACTTCCGATGATCATCGGAAAGATACCATATTTATCATTTCCCGGCTTCCACACCTGTCCGCCGAGGAATTTTCCCAGTCCAATTTTTCCCATTGCCGGAATTCCATTTGCAAATAAAAAGATACAGATCATGGCTACTGCCACAATGGAAATGCAGGCAACTAACAGGAAAATGATTTCAAACACTTTTTCTTTTCGTTTCATATATTTTATTTCTCCCTGCGGGAATGCGCCATGCAGACCCTTGCTGTATCAGGTTTGAATCTGTCATGACGCATACATGATAATGATTCAGAACATGGGACTTTTCTATAACAAATGTAGTTCTGAAATCATTATTTTACTGAATCAATTATTTTACATCCTGCCATTTTGTAACTTCACCGGTGAAGATCTGTTTTACCATATCAGAACTGATCTCATCTGTTGGGTTATCATTGTTTACGATAACTGCGATACCATCAAGTGCAATCTTGGTAGCTTTTACACCTGTCTCTTCTTCTTTCAGATCACGGGAAGCCATTCCGATATCACATTTTCCGTCAATTGCAGATGTGATACCTGTTGTTGAATCTGTTGTCTGCTGCTCAATTTCTGCATTCGGGTTTACTTTTTTGTAAGCCTCTACCAGTTTCTCCATAACCGGTGATACACTGGAAGAACCATCGATTGTGATTTTTCCGCTTGCTCCTGTAGAGGTAAATGCCTCACCTTCTGCTACGGAAATATATCCGTCATTGGAGATTACTTCCTGGCCATCCGCACTCATGATATAGTTGATAAAGTCCTGTGCCACATCACTTACACTATCTTTTGTAATAATGTTGAACGGTCTGGATACTTTGTAAGATCCGTTCGATACGTTCTCTGTGGTTGCTTCAGCACCGTCGATTTTTACAGCTTTAACTGTATCATTCAAAGAACCGAGGGAGCAGTAACCGATTGCATATTCGTTACCGGCTACCGTAGACATCATAACCTCTGTGTTGTTTGTGATGGTTGCATCTACGGTTGTCATGTCCTCTTTCTCGCCTGCTTCATTTTTCTCTTCAATTCCAAACAGCTCGATGAAAGCACCTCTTGTACCGGAACCATCCTCACGGGATAATACTGTGATATTTCCGGAAAAATCAGATGCGTCCGTCTTTCCTGCATCACTGCTCTCTTTTGCTGCGCTTGTTGCATCACCTGCTGCGCTGTTGTCACTATTGTTTCCACATCCTGTAAGTCCAAGTCCTGCTACTGTTGTTGCGCAAAGTACAAGCGCCATCATTTTTTTTAATTTCATCTTATTCTCTCCTTTTTACAATCATTGTCCTGTCTATCTTATTTTTAATTGTGTTGGCAAGTTATTTCTTGTTTGCCTTACGCGGTATACTTTATCCCGAATCTGTTTTTCATACTATCCGATTCATGCAAAAAAAAAGTAAAGCTTTTGTAAAAAACTTTACTTTCAAAGGGAAATCTCTGCTTTTTCCTGAAAAAAGAAGGCATCATACCGCAAGGATACGACGCCTTCTTCTTTTTGTGGGAGTTTTATTTTATAGAATTATTTCTACTTTTTTAATAATTGTTTTCTATAGTAAAGATTAGAAAACCACTTTTCCTCCGACTACATTCCAGGTTCCATACTCGTTGGATGCCTGTCCTGTGTAACCAAAGTCCACTTTTCCGTTGGTTACTTTAAACCAACCATACTGATTTGCTGCAAGTCCGTTGTAATCAAAGTTTACTTTTCCTCCAATTACCATGAACCAGCCATTTTCATTGGATGCAAGTCCTGTATAGCCAAAGTCTACTTTTCCTCCGACTACCATGAACCAGCCATACTCATTTGCTGCAAGTCCTGTATAATTAAAGTCTACTTTTCCGTTGGTTACTTTGAACCAGCCGTTCTCGTTTGCTGCAAGTCCTGTGTAATCAAAGTCTACTTTTCCATTAGTTACTTTGAACCAGCCATACTCGTTGCTTGCAAGTCCTGTGTAATCAAAGTCTACTTTTCCGTTGGTTACTTTGAACCAGCCATACTCGTTTGCTGCAAGTCCATTGTAACCAGATGCTACGGTACCATTCTGATACAGGTACCAGTTGCCATCTTCTGCCATTGCAAGACCATCGAGTGCCGGGGTTGCACCTTTTGCTCTTACTTTGATGACAACCCGCATCTGATCCATCGGGCCTCCGGTGGAACTCAGAACATATGGGTACTCTGCAAAATCAGTACTTGGATCAATCTGTCCATTTGTCGGTGTAGTAGAAACGATCTCATAACCATCCTGCACATCAACGCTGAACAGTACCGTACCTGATGGAGTATTCAGCGTTGCTACTTTTGCAGCTGCTGAATTGTAGGTACCATCCTCATTTTCCACATAGAATACATATGGGACATTTACGAAAGTCTGTCCTTCTGCCGCAATACCGGTATCCGGAATTACAATATCACTTGCTTCTACTTTGATGGTTACGTTGTTGATGGTGTATGTACCATACTCATATGCTACATCGCCAACTGTCAGGGCTGTTGTATAAACAGTCTCCGGATCTGCTGCTGTGATACAATCTTCTGCTGCCAGATCCAGTGTATTCAGGTAACTGTCACCGGTAACGGTCCATGTGGAATCTTTGTCAACATCCAGGTTGACCGGGTTATTAATTGTCTTGTGAGCTGTATGAGAGAAGCTTCCGATTGTCATATAATCGCCGGTCGTACCTGTGCCGTCGTCAGCCAGATAGTTTGCATGGTTTCCACTTTCGGATCCTGTGTATGCCTGCAGAACAGTACCGTTCTCTACTACATCTCCTGTCTCCGGATCAATATGTACTGCTACTGAGGAGGATACAGTACCTGTCAGCTGTGCATTTTCCAGAGATACATCCAGTGCCTGTTTGTTGTTGTAGATACTGTTCCAGATATCACCGGTGTACGCACCGTTTTTGAATGTTGCGCTGGAATCATCGATCTCTTTACCTGTCGGGATCGCATCCTCGCCCACATCATTAATGGTGTAGCTTGTTACACCCGGGTTACCTGCATCGTCTGATTCTACCAGCTCTACCAGGATACCATCGTCAGTACGTTTGGAATCGCCGGAGAAATCTACATCTGTATTGTCCACTACAAGGTGGCTGTATCCTTTGTTTGCCTTACCGGATTTAATCTGCATCAGGGCATCTTTGGTATCTACGTCACTGTCTTTCAGTGTCAGAGTACCGCCGCCTGCCTGCTGTGTCATAAATGCGATACGGTCAGAATACATATAGGAATCGTCATAAATTGAACTTGATTCACCGGATGCAAGGATCTGTACATAATCCGGAGAGTAGAAACGTACATTGCTGTATTTATTCCATACACCGGAATCCGCATAGGTTACATATCCGGAACCGCCCATGGTGTATCCGTAAGTCACACCGTTTACAGTCTGTGTTGCAGTATATTTCTTTGCAGCCTGTGCCACTTCTACTGTACCGATACCAGAAACAGAATTATTTACCTGAAGTGCATATGTACCGGTGTTGTTGTAAGATGTTCCGGAATCTGTGGACAGAGCACCCCATCCTGTGGAAATGATCATACTGTTGTTGTAGATTGCCTGGCCTGCACCAAGTACGTTTGTTGCACGGATGGTTCCCTCCATACCGAGTGCGAATGGTACACGTTTCATCATGGATGGTACCAGTTCGCTATATGTACTATAGTCATCATTTGTCTCCTGGGCATAGATGACAGAGTTATTTACTGTAGTCTTTGAGCTATCTCCAACCCAGATTGCAGTACGAATGGTTCCCGCTGTATTGATAAAGGAATCATTAATGGTTACATCTGTATTCTGATCTGCCATGACAGCTGAGCCCCATCCGGAGAAATCATCACCACCGTCACCGTTGGCAGTCACATTTGCTTTGTTGATCGCATATTTGGAATTTCCTGTTACATAGATACCATTAAAATGTGCACCGTTTGATTTTACGGTTACATTGTTTGCCTCAGTATCCGAATAATCACCGGAAATCGCATCCAGAACAGACCCGTCCTCTACAATTTTTCCATCATTTACAAGTAATGCCTGTCGGAAGTTGTAGATAGATTTTACTGCATCCGGGCCATTCCATGGTGGAGCACTCGGACCACCGCTTTTGTAAACTTTGGTTTCTGCGATGTTATAGCCACCGTCTACATCATAACTGCTTCCTACTGTAAGATCTTCCTGCTGTCCATCTACAACCAGAGTCAGCACTTTTCCATCTTCTGCCGTCTTGGTGTAGCTCTTACCATCCAGTGTATAAGTGACACTGCTGACGGAAGATGCTTTTCCGGTAGATGTTACTGCTCTCTCATCTCCATAGCTGACATCTGTGATCGTCAGTTTGTTTCCTGTTGCTGATACATCCGCTGCAAGCACCGGACTGCACATTGACAATGAAAGAGTTACTGCCCCTGCTACGGCCAAAGACTTCCGTAACAATTTAGAATTTCTGTTCATACGCTCTCCTCTCTTTTCCGAAAAACCTTCCTACATAGTAAATAACTGATAGGAATATTATTGCAAAAAGAGCGCTTTGACAAAAGGAAGTTTTTTTAGAATAAAAGGACGTTTTTTTAGATGTTCTATATCTCCTATATAAAACGGATATTCGCAATCCGCTTTCGCTACTTGCTCATGAACGCAAAAAAAGAGCTATCCGACTTTCTCGTCATCAGATAGCTCTCTCACCTGTTAAATCGAAGTTTCACTATATAACCTCCCTTTCTATATTCTCTTTTTTGTCCCAACTATGGATCTCTGCCTCTCAATGGATTGTTCCTCCTTTAACCGATTTTCTTTTATAATGATAAACTCTGTCAAAAGAGATTATATTTATCTGCTTACTCCATTGGACTGACCTCCTGTTGTTATTTAACGAAAGATGGGATTCAACTTCTCAACTTATATATCGTGTTATAATGTTTTCTGAAGTTGTCTCTCTTCTTTTGTTGTCTTTATTGTATTGCATATTTGTATTTTTGTCAATACTTTTTCTGTATATTTTTTATATTTTTATAAGTTTTCTGTCACTTTGCGTTCGTTTCATCATTTTGCTCACACATTTTCCATCTGCCTGTGGGAAGCGTTTTCCGGAGGATCTTAATTTCAGGAATCCTGCCCAAACTGCTCTCTGGCACAGACAATATATTCCAACGCATTCTTTCGATTTTCTTCCATTTCTTCCTCTGTCACTGCCCGTCTTATTTTTGCCGGAGAACCAAGTGCCAGCATCCCATCCGGAATCACCGTTCCCTGCGTCACCAGTGCACCGGCTCCGACGATTGCATTTTTTCCGACTTTTGCACCATTTAACACAATCGCCCCCATACCGATCAGTGCACCGTCACCAATCTCACACCCATGAATGATTGCCTTATGTCCGACCGTTACATAACTTCCGATCAGCACCGGAAATCCCGGATCTGCATGCAGCACACAACCGTCCTGAATATTGCTGCCTTCGCCGATCTCAATCCGATCATGATCTCCTCTGACTACGGACTGATACCAGACACTGCTGCCTTCTGCCATGGAAACGTCTCCTATAATATCTGCACTGACAGCCACATAGGCATCCGTAAAATTCTTTTTCTGAACAGTCTCTGCACATTCTTCCTTTTTTTCCATCATTTCTCTATCCTTCTTTTATTTGAATGCCTCTGATATACTCTTGCCGATTCCGTCACTGCCAGTCCACCCTCGCTGGTTTCCTTCAGACAAGCCGGAAGCTGATTCCCGATGCGCCGCATACTGTCGATCACATCATCCGGTGCGATGGCACTTCGTATGCCTGCCAATGCCAGCTGGGCAGATGTTACCGCATTCACTGCTCCGCAGGAATTACGTTTGATACATGGTACTTCCACCAGACCAGCTACCGGATCACAGACCAGTCCCAGCATATTTTTCAGAGCCAGTGCCGCCGCATGCATGATTGTCTCTGTATCCCCTCCCTGAAGACTTGCCAGAGCACCTGCTGCCATAGCACTCGCTGATCCGATCTCCGCCTGACATCCACCGGAAGCTCCCGCCAATGATGCATTTTCAGCGATCACAGTTCCAATGCCTGCCGCCACGTACAGCGCTTTTACCAGATCTTCCTGCGTTGCTGAAAAGTCCTCTTCATAGCTTAATAAAACTGCCGGAAGTACACCGCAGGATCCTGCTGTCGGAGCTGCCACGATCCGCCGCATACAGGCATTTGACTCACCCATTTTAATCGCTTTCTCCATGACTTTTCCGATAAAGTCCCCGCAGATATTTTTTCCCTGTGCATTATACTGCTGCAATTTTGCGCCATCACCGCCTGCCCGTCCGCTGGCGGAACGAAGTGCACCGTTATAGCTCTGATCCGCCTGCTTCATCGCCTGATACATGATGGTCATTTTTTCAAATGATGCCTCGGCACTGCGCTCATTCTCACTCATATCCGCATTACGGACAATCTCCCAAACTTCACGATTCTGTAAAACTGCCTGTTCCTGCAATTCTCTCAGTGTATGATATCCTGCTGTCATATACCTGTACCCCATTTTTCGTTATCTGTTATCTGTTTTACGCCGTAAGTCCCGGGAAATAAGTCACTTTCTGTACGCCTTCTACTCCGGCAAGCCATACAATTCCATCCTCCGGAATCAACTGGTCACACTCAACTACCATCACCGCCTGCTGTCCTTTTGCAGAACGGTACACCTGCATGGTTGCAATATTGACATTCTTCTTAGCTAACATGGAAGTTACCGCCACGATACATCCGGGCTGGTCGATATTATGCACGATCAACGTCGGACATTCTCCGGAAAAACCGGTATTGATACCATCAATTTTATCAATGCTGATCCGTGAACCTCCGATAGAAGAAATCTGAACCTCCGTCTGCTTTCCGCTAATGCCATTCAGACAGATTACTGCCGTATTCGGATGCGCCTCTTCCAGCCTGGCTTCCCCGAATGCTACTTCCATGCCTCGCTGTGCGGCAATCTCATAACTATCCGCAATCTGGTAATCATCTGTCTGCATTCCCAGCAGACCTGCCACAATAGCTTTTCTTGTTCCATGTCCTTCTCCGGTTGCAAGAAAAGAACCATACAGCAGTATCTCTGCTTTCTGAATCGGCTCCCCAAGCAGTTTCCCTGCCACATAGCCCATACGGACTGCCCCTGCTGTATGGGAACTGGAAGGACCTACCATGATCGGTCCAACAATATCAAATAAATCCATATCCGTTATCTCTCCTATTTTCCAAAAAATTATCATCATGCGAAAGAAAACTAGCCTATACAGATTTTTCTCATGCGAATCAGATTAATCTTAACAGAGTTTTACCCCCCCCTATAAATTTTATCCGGAATATTCGTAGCAATATCCTTCAGACACTGCAATAGGACAGGATTAAATACTCCACATTCTCCATTCATGATCATCTGCATAGCTGTCTCATGTGTATAACTTTCCTTATATACACGTTTGCTTACCAATGCATCATATACATCAGCAATGGAAACTACCTGTGCAGAAATAGGGATATCGTCCCCTTTCAAACTGTCCGGATATCCGTTTCCGTCATATCGTTCATGATGCCATCTGCAAATCTCATAAGCCGTCTGAACCAGTGGTTCTTTCTGGTATTCTTCCAGATTTTCCAGAATAGATGCACCAATCAACGTATGTGTTTTCATGACCTCGAACTCTTCTTTGGTTAATTTTCCATTTTTATTTAAAATCTTATCATCAATACCAATTTTTCCTATATCATGCAGCGAAGAAGCCATCACGATCAGATCCTGCTTTACCCAGGAAATGTTATACTGATCCGTCACCTGACGCAGGCGCTCCAGAAGCATTTTTACCAACGCATTTACACGGCTAACATGTAACCCGCTTTCACCATTACGAAATTCAACAATCTGGCTTAAAATAGCCACCATGATTTTTCGACTTTCTTCTTTTGATTTTACCTGTTCTGTCAGAATTGTCGTCAAACGTCTCTGCTTTGCATACAGTTTTATGATATTATTCACACGTCTCTGAACAACTTTGATATCAAATGGGCGGCTGATGTAATCACATACACCCATATTATATGCTTTTCGCATATAATAATCAGAATTCTCACTTGATATCATAATAACCGGAATAAACTCGATCCATTTTTTTCGATTCATCTGCTCCAGCACATCAAAACCATTTATGCCGGGCATCACAATGTCCAACAGAAGCAGAGATATCTCTCTTTCATATTCCTCCAGCATCCGGATACACCGTTCTCCGCTTTCCGCCTCCAGAATATCATAATCTTGATGAAGCATTTCATACAAAATTGCCCTGTTTATTTCAGAATCATCTACAATCAGAATACATTGACGTGAATGCGTTCTGGAATATCGTATCATTTCATCTTTGTCTCCGGAACGTCCCCACTCCGTTACAATTGTATTTTTTGTCTCTTTTGCTTCATACATCAGCTTATCAGCTTTCGGCATCACTTCTTCAACAACCTGATTCTTGGTCATTACGGCTCCAATACTGACAGATAGATACAGATTTTTACTTTCCGGAATCTGTATCATACGAATATGATAAAGAATTTCATTTAGCTTCTGTTCAAACATTTCCTGAGAAATATTGGGAATGACCAAAAAAAATTCATCACCCCCATAGCGGATCAATACATCTGAAGATCGGATAACACTTCGGATCGTAGTTACAACAGCCCGCAGTAAAATATCGCCGATTTCATGTCCATAGGTGTCATTACTCGTCTTAAAATCATCCAGATCAATCATGGCGATACCGGCAGTCACCACTTTTTTACGGATCTTGTCCTCAAAATATCTGCGATTGTATGCCTGTGATAACGCATCCGTATACAGCATCTTGTAAAACTCTGTCATATTGGTTTTTGCGCTTTCTGCCGTTACTTCTCCCAATACTGCATCCGTATCTACACGACGGACATATTCCATAACATATGGAGTATCATCCACTTCTACATATTTCGCAATAATTTCATTCAGTTCTGTCCCCGCATTTTCATACTTTGTCTTCTGCCCTTTTTCTTTCAGAACTTTTCTCGCAATACACGCCTCTTCAAAGCTTTTTTGTCCCAGGCACGATCTGCATTCACAGCTTGTCTTCCATATATTCGGCTCTCCATCGTCTCCGGTTTCTACTCCTAAATCCGATGCATTTAATAAACGTACTTCATGAAACAGCTGACGAAAAATTTCCATTTGCTTTCGTGCCTGTTCCATTGTCATTTTTATCTCTGAACCCATGTTATTCCTCTGATTATCTTATTGCCCTAATTCCCTGATTGCCTCTACCGTAATCTGGTATTGCTTCTCGACTTGCGCCAGCACAGCTTCATAGCCCTTCAATTCTCTTCCACGTAAAATCTCCGTCAGCTGTGAGCTTAAATCACACAATTTTGAAAATCCAAGATTTGAGCATACACCCTTTAATGTATGTGCCCCACGAAAAGCCAGCTCAGCATCCTTCTTTTCAATTCCATCTTTTATCATTTGAAAACTGGGATCATCTAAAAAACGAATTACAAAGCGTTGGATAAAACTTTCGTTTCCCAGACGCTGCATTACATCGTCAAAATTTCCTCCCATTTTTCGGTAACATTCTTTTATATCCATATTGTCCTCCTGGTTGAACTCCATCTAATTCCATATTATCACTATGAAGATAAATACCACGCAGTCTGCGTGGTATTTATGCTCATATATTTATTTCTATTCATACCAACCTGATAATCTGATACATCAGCCATATTTTGATATTGGGATCAAAAGATGCCATACGAATTGTTCCGTACTTTGTACTCCCACAATTCTACCCAATATCGCATATCGTGAAGCTAACGCTCCACTTTTATGCTCATATCGAGGCGGGTCATTAAGCCTAGCATCATATTTTCTTTATATTATAGTAGATAGTTGCTATTATCACAAGTATTAAGTAGCATGGAATAAGTGTTTTTTTATAATTACTGCATTTTTAATCATTAAGTTTTACTTAATATATCACTAAGATACAGTAGCTTTACTTCTTTTATCATATATCATATAATAAGGTCAACAAAGGAACACACGAACAATTCAATTTTTCATCATATAAGGAGGACATAACAATGACAATGAAATTAGTAAAAAGATTATATAACAGAGGACAGAAAATGAGCACAAGACAGGTGTTAGACACAAATGACCTGACACTGAAATTAACAGCTCAGCAGCATGATTTGAAAGAAGTTTGGAGAAAAGACCAGAAAACACTTTTCGGAAAAGCTATGCAGGCAGAATATGATCATGCAAATGGAAATTTACGTCATAGATTCTGCTAATCATCCCATATGAGCAATTATGATATCTTTCTTCCAATACGATACGTTCATCAAAGAAGCTCTTTCTACTTAACATTTTTGTTTTTGGTAGAGAGCTTCTTTGATATTCTCTACGCCTCCAAACTACCGGATTTCCCCGATTTGCTCATTTTCAGCACCATCTTTCTCAAACTATAAATTTCTGAATTTCAGTAAAATCTATTTAAATCTCATTATTTTTATTATTTCGTTTCATTACAAACACACAAAAACGTATCCCTAAATAGCATAAACCAGCACTAAGGAAATACACCATTACCTTTCCTGTCTGTTCCAAATATCTCAGTTCCGGAGCATACTTCACACACCGTATCCAGTCAGACATCCGCTCTGACTTATCCGCAAACCATCCGCTCCAAAATGCAAAATCGGACCATTTTGTAGGAATCATATCTTCCGGTATCTTCACATAAGAATGCAGGAAAATCACCATCAGCAAAACTCCACTTGTGATACAGGTGATTCTGACAATTGTCCCTTTTATATAATCAGGTGCAATTCGATATCCGTCTTTATAATATTGTGCCTGTGCCGTATACTGCACCCGATACCCTTTCCATTCACCCAACAGCAGACGGAGCAGCCATATCCATAGCAAAATACAGAAAACGACACTGAACAGACTGGTTATACTGTTCATAAAGCGAACATCAAATGCAGTTCCTGCAAATCCTGTTTTCCATTCCACCATCTGTTCCAGTACAGACAATGTCATATCATCTGATGTCTCTACTGTCATCCGTTCCAGCCTCGTTGTATGCAGATCTTCCGCCAGAAACACTGCTCCCTGCGTCTTCTGCTCCAGCATACCCAGCACCTGATAACTATGTCCATCCATGGTAAACGTAAGACCGGAAGCATCCGATACACCGAACAATTCCTGTGCCGCTTTTTCTCCCAGAAGACAGCCACCTGTGAGTGCAGGATTCAGCATCACAGCCGAAGGAAATAATAACTGGCTGTTTCCTTCCACAGCATAGATCTCCACCATACTGCTGCGCCTCAGAACCGGATTTTCCAGCACATGCATTCCTTCCGTTCCCCAGATAGCATAAGAAAGTGGTTCTTCCGCTTCTTCATTTCGCTGCCGCATCTGTTTTGCATCCTCATAGGTATAAAACTGTCGATCTCTCTGAAATAATGTAACCCGGCTCTGATACATGAGAAGTTCCTGTTTCTGCTGCACACCAGCCGCATAACATATGAACCCGCAGGCAACCAGAAATACCATAAGTACAGATGCCGCCTTTTTCTTTTTCCATGTATTCTGCAATACACTGCCCTTAACAAAATGATTCCACCGCTTGTTCATTGCTTCTCCGTTCAAATGTCCTGTCCTGGACCGCAGTACTGCTGTCCGCTGCCCATACGCTTACTCTTCCTCCAACCTGACCCTGCTCCCGTCTGTAATATCCTTATCAGACGATACGATCACGTCTCCGGAAATCATCTCATCTACCGCCACATACTGTTCATTCATATCCAGGACAGTCACCGGCACTTCCTTTGCTGTCAACTCTGTTCCCATCACAGCATCCTCTTTTTCCATCACATAGATAAAATACTGGCTGCTGCCTTTCTGATGCAGACTGGACAGCGGCAGACAACAGTCAAAGGTATCGGACCTGTTATCTACGGTTACGGTTATTTTCGTTCCTACCGGATACAGATCTCCCGGAATATCTGCCGTCAGCCGGCAGCCACCGGACGCATCTGTCTCTGATCCGTCATTTCCAGACACCGTTGCAGATGAAAGTTCATAGTCTTCCTGTATCCCTGACATATTCTTGCCATGTAACGTAATTACACTGTCTCCGGAAATCTCATCCACATATTCCTCCGGAAGTTCTGCCACAAACCGCACCGTTTCCGCTGCATCAGCCAGCATGACCGCGATGCCCTCCGCAGTCTCCGTACCTGCGGTCACATTCAGCTGTCCAACTACACCTGTGTATTCTGCCCGATATACACCACCGTTTTCCGCACAGGCACGCAGGTTTTTTAACTGTTCCTCCAGCGTGTCCGCATCCTGGGACAGATTCAGATCCTCCTTCGTCCGCTGTACTGCATCCGCGGCTGCACTAATCTGTTTCTCCTGTTCCCTCACAACTGCCGCATAGGCGCTTTTTTCCGATTCCACTGCGTTTTCCAGTTCTTTCGCAACCGTCTCATCATAAACGGAAGCAGCTTTTTCGTTCATTGTCCTTTCTTCTGTCGATTCTGCACTGACACCGGCAGTCTTTTTATGTGTATTGATGTAATTCTGATATTCCGCAACTGCCTTTTCATAAGTCTGATATGCACGTGCTTTTTCTTCCTCTGCATTTGCCTTCACATCCTGATAAGCCGCTTCCGCTCTGGAAACCGATAAACGCTCTTTCTCATCTACACGATTCCGTTCTGTCTCAATGGAGGCTATGCTTTCCTGCAACTTCTGCATATCAACAGTAAAGATCACATCACCGGCTTCTACCTGCTGTCCGGGAGACACCTGAACACCAGTCACCATCAACCCTGACGTTACATATTGAAGTACATAATTCTTCGCTTCAACCGATCCGTTTAAGGATATCTCATGTGAGATTTTCTGTCGTGATGCTCTGGTCACAGTTACACGCGCCTTAACTGCCGAAGATGCTGCTCTGGAACATATCGTCAGTACGATCATCAGTCCAAAAAACACAGCTGCAATCTGTACCCATTGTTTTTGTTTCATCTTTTCTGTCCTTTCGCTCATGATTCACTACCACCACCCATTGCCGCAATTCCCTGTTCCAGATATCTGTGCCCACACAGGAACACAAGCAACGGTGGTAACAGCGCAACCAGTGCTGCCACAAACGCAACACCTGCATTCTCCTTCGTGATCGTCGAGATATATAATGACAACGGTTTTAACCGTTCCGTTCTGAGAAATACCGCAGGCTGTTCGATCAGATTCCAGTATTCCAGAAAATCAAGCACAATGACCGACATAATCCCGGGCATCCCCAGTGGAATTCCGATTCGCCAGAAAATCTGCCATTCATTTGCTCCATCCAGCTTGGCTGCCTCGATCACATCCTTTGATAGCTTTGAAAAAAAACGATACATAATGAAAACAGGAAACGTAGAACAGACACCCGGCAGAATCAGTGCCCACAAGGTATCAATCATCCCCATCCTGTTTAAGACCAGATATTCTGACAGCATCAGAATCTGAAACGGAAAAAGCATCAACACGATGTAGAGCGAAAGCAACATCTTTTTCCCCGGAAAATGCCAGCGTGCAAATCCCCAGGCTGCCGGAAGGCTGAGCAGAAGCTGTCCGCCGATTACCCCGCCTGCGATCTTCACCGAATTCCAGAACATGACATAATACCCCGGCTCATCCAAAAGCAGTTCCACGTAATGCCGCAAAGTTGGCTCAAATGGCAGCCATGTCCATTGAATCGTTCCATCTGCGGACCAGAGTGACGCTAAAGAATTTCCCAGTTCCGCTGTACTCTTCAGCGAACCGCCCAGCAGAAAAATCAACGGATATACTGCTGCAAAAGAAAAAACAAACAGCAGAAGAAATATAAAAACCCGTATTGCAATCCGAAACACTTTCATCCTTTTCCCGCTCCTTATGACGTTTCCCTGTCAAATAACTTCTGAAATACCATGATCAGTACAAACAGGACGAGTCCCATCAGCACTGCACCTGCTGCCAGTTTATTGACCGCCAGATCCCGGAACCAGTTATTAAACAGATGCTGCAACAGATAAATATGCTGTTCCGGATAATCCCCGGCAACCAGATAGGCCTCCCGGAATACTTTAAAACCATTGATCAGGGATAATGTCAGAATCAAAAATAACGAGGACCAGAGATTCGGCATGGTAATATGCAAAAAGCACTGTCCTTCCCCGGCTCCATCCACTCTCGCAGCCTCATAAATCTCAGAAGGAATCGTGGCAAGTGCCGCCAGCCATAGAACGATATCATACCCAAGATTTTTCCAGATATAGCTGAATACCAGAATAGCAAAAGAATACCTTGTATTCAGCCAGTTCTGTCCTGCCACACCAAGCAACCCCAGAAAACCACTCAGGAAACCATTTCTGGTAAAAAGCACATTCCATAGCAGTACAATGGAAGCTACCGGCATCGCCATTGGAAGAAGAAACACACTTTTCAGCCAGTTTCCAATCACCTTATTCTTCTGTAGATAAATTGCAATCAAAAGTGACAGAAACAGAAGCAGTGGGACACAGACTGCCAGAAACAGAACCGTATTTCCCGCTGCCAGCCGAAAAGATATATTTTCAACAACTGTTTTATAATTGTCCATCCCGACAAATCTCTGCCCGGTTCCATCCAGAAACGATCTGCGGAGCACATCCAGATAAGGAATCACAAACAGCACCAGTACACCGGTCAGACTTGGCAGTAAAAACAGATATGCGTGCATGGAACCATTCTTTCGGACGTTCCTCTTCTTATCATTCATCCTCTTATTCCCCAAGATACAGATCAATCCGGTTGGCTGCCGCAGATACAGCATCATCCAGACCTGTCGAACCATTCAGATAAGAAGTCAGAGCTTCCCTCACAATATCACGCAGGATCACATCATCCGTAAACACATGATCCATCTGGCGGATCTGCTGTTCCAGTGATGTATTCTCTTCCTCGAATGGTGCATAAATATAAAAACTGTCCATATCGTCTCCCATATACAGTTCACAGATCAGACCATCCTCATCCATATCCATGCCATCGCCCCGGACTGCACTGCGAAATGTATCCAGTGTAACCGGCTCGTACCAGTTCATATTCAGCTTCTGGGCCTTATTTTCAAGAGAAAACCGAATAAAATCCTCTACCATATCTGCCTTTGCAGTATTCGCATTCACCGCCAGAATATTGCAGGGCTGATACATCGGATACAATGCATACTCCGCTTCTCCATTGTGTTGCTGTGTCGTAAGTGCACCGAGATCCGTCACTCCTGCCACCAGTCCTGCGGATACATTTACAGAATCATTATAGTGAATTTCCACTTCACCTGCCTGAATACTGGTTGTCGTGGCATCTTCCGGCAGGTTTTTATCCGAGGTCGTTTCTGCCAGCTTTCCACATAATTCCATGTATTCTTTCAAGGCTTTTTTATTCACCGTCTTATCATGAATCATATTTTCCGCATATATATCATACAAAAACTGCGTGTACTGTGAAAAAGCGTGATAGTCGGCAGTATACTGATAACCGGAAATTCCGGCCTCATTTATATGTTTCAGAATCCACTGACCGGTAACAGACGCAGAACTGATTTCCGGGGAGGAACCAATCGCTCCCTGCACTGCATAAAGCAGAAAATCTGTCGGTACTGCATACAATTTTCCATCTTTTCTGTAAGTCTCTGCTATATTTGTGAAATACGCGTCTTCCGACATAGTCAGATCCACAGGAAGCAGGAGCCCCATATCCGTATATTTTTCAACAGACAGGCCATCCATAACGATCAGATCCGGTCCACTGCCGCTCAGCAATTCCGTATTCAACTGTTTGATTGCATCCGTCCTCGTAAGTGCCGCTTCCTCGTCCATTCCGGTCCGGAGTTCCACCTTCAGTTCCGGATGTTCCTGCTGATACAGCATGGCAGTCTGCGTTACCGCAGTATTTTTGGTAAGACTGTAAATCGTAAAGGAAACCGTATTCTGTTCCGGATCCGGCTCGATTCTCCACAGAGTAGTCTCTCCGGTAGTAAGCGTACTCAGATAATAGGTATTCTGTTTTCCCTTACATACCGGGGACATCCCATTGAAACAGGTCTGTCCATGAACCGTAGCAGGAACAGACAATACATTGACGGTTCTTCCATCCCTGTATTCATAAATCGCTTTCGTCGTAACACACATCACCGTGTCACCGAATGCTTTCATCGGTGCAAACACTTCACGATCATTTGCGTCCCACATCTCTTCTACAAATTTCTTCAGCCCGGCTTCCGGTTCCTGTTCCTCTAATGTCTCTTTGTTCAGGCAATATTTAATCTCATTCCCATATACAACAAACTGATCTTTCACTGAGAAAAAGCCTGCAGAGCAATAATCATAAGAAAGCGTTTTTAAAGGCTTCTGCTGCTCTGTATCATACAACACGCATTGTTCTGTACCTGCAACCGATACAACATGGTCATTTACCATACTGATATTCCATGCATATCCACCAATCTTTGTAAACAAATCTCCGACGTTCAGTTCCTCACTTTTCTTCTCCGTCACCCGCATCAGATGACATCCGCCCGCATCGGATTCACTGTCTTCCGGATCTGATACGATCACAAACGCTTCCAGACCATCTGTGCTTTCCTGTAACGTTCCGGCCATCAGATAGCTGTCTTCCGGGAGGGTATCGGGAAGCTGCATCTCATCCTCCCAGTTTTCTCCCTGATCAGAACTTTTCCATACAAATACCGGTTTTTCTCCGTTCTCCGCCTCACCATCTGTCAGTGCATAAATGTCACCGGTTTCAGACGACAACAGATCATAATAGTAGGAATCCCCGATACTGATGACAGATCCCGAACCGGTACCATTTTCCATCGCAGTCTCATTTTCCACATTTGTGCTTCCATCCTGTGCAGCCTTTTTGTCATTTCCACATCCTGCAAGCAAACATACGGTCATTCCTAGTATTGTTACCATTCCCCATATCTTCTTCATCTTTGTTCCCCCAATTCAATGTGCCGGCATACTTACCTTGCTATCCGGATATCACTCTTCCTCTATCGTCTCCATATCACTCTGCCAGGTAACCCACATGGCCGGTCGGACCGCATTCTGTATGCTGTCCATTTTTGCAAGATCAAGCTGACCATAGGCAGTAATCATTTCAGAATAAGTCTTGAAATCATCATTTTCAACGCATTCCGAATATTCCGGATTACACAGCCACCACCCACAGGTATCTATATCAAATACCTGATACAGTTGTTGTTTCGCATACTCCGTCGGATAGCACAGCAATTCATCATATGCATATTGATGATCATAAAATTCCAATCCAGAATTGATAATCAGATACTCAACCATTTCTGTATAACTCAGCAGAAAAACTTTGTCCTCTGTCTTCCGTTCCAGATGCCAGTAAGGTTTCTCACTTTGCCAGGATACTGATTCATTATTTTCGTCAAATCCTTCCGAAGAGGATACCAGAATATTTTCCTGTTCTTCTTTCGAAAATGTACTGTTATAAAATTCATTATTCAGCCAATTTCGAATCGATGAATTTTCCCAGATAATGCTGCCGCTTCCACTATCATCAAAAGGCAATATATCCAGTCCATATTCACTGAGTAATAAGATTTCTCTATCTTTTTTATCCAATACACGCCACTCAACCGGTTCTCCCTGATAACTGCCATACATGACATGTTCTCCCGGCTCTATCGGAATACTGCTCCCAGCAACCGTATCTGCGTTTTTCCCACATCCTGATAATCCTATGCACAAACTAATCATTCCCACAACAACAAGCCAGCTATAAGGTTTTCTGCTCATATTCTCGCCACCCCCAACTTCCGAACTCCTGCGATATTGCATATATTATAAATCTTAGCCAACCTTTTATCTACATATTATTTTAATTTTTAAGTAAATCTTAAGCATCCTGTTATCTACAAAGCTTTTTACTTTTTTAATAAATCAATGCATAGTTCTCGGTCACACATATGTATTATTTTTTCATTATGTGTAATCACGAGAATTGTTTTTCCTTTCCTGTATTCAAATACAAACTGTAATATTTTCTCTTCCAGATCTCTGTCAATCTGGCTGGTTGCTTCATCAAGAATTAAAATATCCGGTTCTGCCAATAATGCTCTTGCAATTGCAATTCTCTGTCTGTGACCGCCTGACACATTCATTCCATTTTCCGTAAGAATCCAATCATAGCCAAATGGATTATCACGTATAATTTCATCTACACCACAGCCATGTGCTATTCTTTCAAACAATTCATCATTTATTGAATGCGTACAGCCAAATAGCAGTCCTTCACGAATTGTTCCTGATAACAGAACTGGAATTTGTGATACATAAATAATATGCTTTCTAAGACACTCCAACTCTATTTCCGATATTTTTTGTCCACCAATTGTAATAATCCCGGTATCCGGTTCATGCATACCAACAAGAAGTCTTGCCAATGTTGACTTTCCCGATCCGTTTGTTCCTGTTAAAGCAACATGCTCACCTTCATTGACTGAAAATGTTACTTGTTGAAAAACCCATTTTCGATATCCATAGCGAAAAGAAACTCCATCATAATGAATTGTTCCACAAATATCAACAGGCGAAAGTGTTCCTGAATGAAGTTTTTTTTCCGGTGTCGCATTTAATATATCATTTAAGCGATCCATTGCTATGCATGCTTCCTGAAGCTGCGGTTGCAATCCAATCAAATTCTGTACAGGAGAAATAAAATAATTCATCAAACTAGCAAACAAAAACAACGTTCCAAGTGTCATATCTCCATATATTACCCGACTAGTCCCACACCACAAAACCAACACCATTCCTATTCCCTGCACCACTGCTAAAATTTGTCCCTCTGATACAGACAACATATTTCCTTTATAGCATAATGATATATATTGATTCATGCGCTTGACAATATTAGTCCCATATGACTCTTCCTGGGCAAATAACTTTACCATTTCAATTCCATCGATTCCTTCTTTAATACCAGATGTCACTTTTGCATCAGCTTCCATGATATCACGATTCATTTGTTGCATAGGTTTACGATACAATAATACTATTATAAGATAAACCATCAACATTCCCACAATAATAAGGAACAATCTTGTATTGATTCTTATCAAAATGAAAAAACCCGCTATAGCCATAACTGTTTCAAAAGTAATTGTAAGCACACTGCCGGATATTGCATTCCGTACAAAATCCATATCCTGATATCGTCCCATTATATCTCCAGTTTCCCATTGCTGAAAATATGAAAATGGTAAACGTAGCAATTTTGAAACATATTTTTGGGACAGAAATATATCTACCTTTTTTTCGACTGTCGCTAATATTTTTCCTCTGATCATAGCTAAAACAAACTGAAAGAGTATCATAAAGATCATCATTCCAAACAAATATGGCAGATATTGAAGCAAAACTGCAAATTCTTGTAACAAATGTTTTACTCCGGCCATATTTGTATCTATATTTACGAAATAGTTACTTTCATGTAAAATAAACTGATCTATTATTTTTTGGTAAAAATAAGAGTATATTATCGAAATTCCAGCAATCAGAAACGAAATCAATAATATAAAAACAAACTTCCATCTCAAACTAATGAGAATGTCCATATATTGAAATGATTTCTTCTTTTTCTTCCTGATTTCTTTTTCTATATTAACAGAATACAAATTTAAAACATAACCTGTCCATTGACTTTCAAATAGTTCCAGCGAGTATTTTATATGTCCTTTTGCCGGATCAAAAATCCATATTCCTTTATTGGTTACTTTTTTTACAATCACAAAATGTTCCAATCCGTCTATATGCATATGACAAATAGCCGGTAAACATATTTTTCTTTCTAGTATCTCACCAGAAAATTCCTGCCAATTTCCCTGCAATACCTCACATGAAAATCCAACTTTGTTTGCAACTTCCATCAACGCATACATGCTTGTTCCATTTTTATCTATTTTCAAAAGTTCTCGCATATGAAGTAGTGAAATATGTAAACCATATAGATTACAGACAGATGCCATACATGCTGCTGCACAGTCTCTGGTATCGTGTTGCTTTACATAATCATTCCCAAACATTTTCATCTGTATGATCCCCATAAACTTGTGGGTAGCTTTCTTCATTATCTCAAATCATGTACCCGATTATAATATCTCAAACAACAAATATTGCAGTAAGGCTACTGCAATATTTGTTATAAGAGTCAAAAATTTTATTTATTAAACTAATTATCCCTTCTATCTAGTTACAACCTTTACTACGACATACATAGACTCTTCCATTTCCACCATATTTTGGATCATATGTTAGTCCACTATACTCATGGCATGTCGTATGGCCTTTCGCAGGACATTTTCTTACCCACCCAGCAACTCCTGGTTTGCTTGCCTCATATTCATTATCAGGTCCATTTCTAGGATATGCCACAACAGTATGTCCCCCACTAATTTCCATACTCATCTGTTTTGATACTTTTTTCATTTGTTTTCCTCCAATAATTTTATAGTATAATGAAATAGATTGCTAAAAAATCATTAATATTATATTTTTCTGTCACCTCTTCTTCAGTCACCATTGGACTCCCCTCCTCCTTCATTTGATGAATCAATCATATCATTGGTTGTTATATACGTCAATATATATTTAGTTTATATAGGTATTGTTTTTTTGTTTTTTTCTATTACTATATAATTGTACAACTAATAGGAAGGAATTAACATATATGACATCAAGGAATACATTTAAAAAAGGTTCCTGCGAACTGTTAGTTCTTCACATACTGAATAACAAAGGGGACTGCTACGGATACGAAATCGGGCAGATCATTCGTGATATCACGAATGAATATCTTTCTTTTCCAGAAGGTTCTATGTATCCTGTTTTATATAAATTAATTGATAAGGGACATATCACTGATTACAAAAAGCAGGTTGGGAAACGGCTGACCCGTGTCTATTATCACATTGAACCATCCGGTCAGAACCGACTCGAAGAATTGACACAGGAATATTTGAAAACCACACAAAGTATCCAGAATATCTTAAATTTTGATTTTAAAACTCAGCAACTGGAGGATGCATGATGAAATATAAAACCTTAACAAAAGGTGGTTCAACTTATTACAGAAAATTAAAAATATTAATTCCGATTAAAGGAAAATATGAAAAGGATTTTTTAAATACTATCTTTCAAAATTTAGAGAGTATTTGCAGTGAGCAGCCAGGAATTACATATAATGAATTATGCACTCGTATCGGCACACCAAAAGATATTATTATCGAATATTATGAAAATGCGGATACGGAATATGTCATTCAGAAATTACATATATCTTCTATCATACGTCGTATTGTTATTTCAATTCTTCTCATTGCTGTAGTTGTTGCTTCTATAGAGCTATATTCATTTCACAAATTATACAAAAGAGCCGAAGACTCCATCGATGGATATGTCATTGAACGTATTCACGACGAAACACCATAATGCTCTTGAGAAGGGATCTTTACTTATAAAGATATTATTTAAATCAATTATAAGTTTTAATCGCTAAACTAAAAAAGAGGGAATCGACATCCTTACAGGTACTTTTTCCTGTAGGATATCGATTCCCTCTTTTATCATTTTTATGCCACATATTGATCGGCAGTAAACTTACAACCCAACCATTTTTTACCGCATATTGGTCAACGGTAAACTTTCAACTCAACCATTTTGAATCTCTCTGCCGATACGGCATGAATAACACTATGAGATATGCATTTAAAAAAAGGAATGCTTTCGCATTCCTTAAAGTGAGCGTGCCGGGGATCTAGACGTCCGGTGGACGTCTGTTTAGGTCCGACCGAAGCGGAGCGGAGACCGAACCTTGGTTCGAACCACGGCACAAAAAAAGAACACTTCCGTGTTCTTTAAAGTGAGCGTGCCGGGGTTCGAACCCGGGACAACTTGATTAAAAGTCAAGGTGCTATAGTGCTCTCATCCCTTGTATTTACTGCATTTCTTGCTTTTCAGTGAGACATTTTTGAGACATTATTTTTTTATAAAATCACCTGACCGTTGGAGATTTTGCAGGTGGCGTCGCCGGAATAATCAAAATATTCTGGCCGGAAGGTGTCGAAATTTCGACATCTTCAAAATCTACGTTTTCTACCGCCTCAATATATGTGATATACAATTTTTTATGCGTGACGTGCATGTGTTAATAAGTTACTTAAATCAGATCTTCCATTGTGCAATGCAATGCATGCGACAACTTCTGGATCGTAGAAACTGATGCTTTCCGGAGATCACGTTCTCCGGTCTCATATTTCTGGATCGCAGAAATAGAAATACCTGTTTTTTCTGACAACTGGACCTGGCTGAGCGATGCCCGGTCTCTAAGTGAGGACAGAGTGTTCTCAAATCTAACATACTGTTCCCACGCGCGGTACAGATCGTAATTTACTTCTTTCACATCTCCTATCTGACCGTGTTTAATGGTAACTATGACGAATTTGCAATCAAACGGGTCATCCCACGGCTTGAAGTTTACCTTCATCCGGAGATGATCGTTTGCCATTGCGGCATATTCGCCGTCTGGTATTTCGTCAGTTTCGTAATAAGACGTCACATATGTTTTTTTGTCGAATCCTAAATCCTCAACTCTACCGAAATTGTTAACTGTTGCTCTTTTTGTTTCTACTTTCATGGCTTATTTCTCCTCTGAAAAAATGTTTGCGTATTTTGTTTCCACTTAGATACTATCACTGTGGTGATAGTATGACAAGCGTATTTTTACTTTTTCTTGGAGAATTTTTTATTTTAATTAAACAATGCGTACCAGGTAGCCGGACCACAAGAACCATCGACTGCCAGTTTTGCCCCACAGTTGGCCAGAATCACATCGCCGTAATTACAGTTCAGCCATTCCTGGCCAAGAGTAACATTTGACTTCTTAGCAGTGGTTGTACCGGATGTGGTTGTTCCGGTTGATCCTGTCGCTGCTTCCTTGGAACCTGCAGCGATATTGGTAGCTGTGTGGCTACCCTCCCTTCTGTTAAGTTCAGAATAGCACCGTGAACGTATGTTTGTAAATTATCTTGCGGATTTATCGTAAGCCAAACTCCGGATCCAGTATGCCAATAAGATAATTAATGCAGTTGGCAGTGCTCCTGGCCAGAACAGTCCTGCTTCTACCATCAAAACCAGGACTACTGCACGATTCGGACTTTTTATATCCGGGAAACTACCTCTATCCGGATCCGATCTATGTTTCTGGATCTTGAAAAAGCTCCGGATGATCCACATATATACTGCCGGAGATACAATCCCGACAGCCACATATACAAGTAAATACAACCAATACATTATTTACACCCCCTCTCTTCATGATTTCATAATTTTGAACTCTTCGAATCCGATGGTTTTAAAAAAGCTGCAACATGTAATTTTATACAATTACCCGTCCCTTAGATACTTTACATGTCACATCACCAGAATAGTCAAAGTCGACTTTTCCTTTGCGCACGAACCACACACCCTGATCATTTTTTGCCAGTCCGGTATAATTGAAGTCTACTGCGCCTTCCTGCAGGTAGAACCATCCATTTTCATTTTGCGCCAAACCGGTATAATCAAAGTTTACTTTTCCGTTTTCGATTCTCCACCATCCGTTTTCATTTTGTGCGATTCCAGTATAACCAAAATCAACAGCACCATTGGTTACCTTCCACCAGCCATACTCATTCTGGGCTACGGTATTTGCTCCGAAATCAACCGCACCGTTCCGGACATACCACCAGCCATTTACGTTTTGCGCAAGCCCAGTGTAGTCTGCCGCTACCTGGTTGTCTTTGTAATAGTACCAGTTTCCGTCAGCTGCCGGCTGATTGGCAAGACCGTCTGGAATACTTGGCTGTGTCAGTCTGCCATGGAACTCCTGCTCCCAGAGAGTATCGTCCACCCAGTAGGACGGGCATGGCTTGCCGTTGACATCGTAGTGTCGGATTACACGATCAACCGGAATGCTGTATTTGCTCATCAGATCTTTCACAAGATCCAGAGCGTTGTTGATCGTCGCTGGTGTTGCTTTTACGACTCCGTTTTTGACTGTGTCACACAGCTCCACGTTCAGCGTGTTTGCATTTTTCGCAATACCATACAAACGTCCACCACCGTTGTTATATTTACGTCCACCAACAGACCATGCGACACGGTCATCCGGCACGGAATGAATAACGGTTGTGTCGTCAACAAAATAGTGCGCTGATGCCTTCCTGTTTTCACCTTGAAAATATTTACCGTTATTTTCTGCTGTGTCTCCATCGTTACTGGTAAAATGGACTGTGATATACCTGATACTGTGCAATGCCCTATACGATCCATAGTTGGTTGCAGAAGCCCATATTTCCTTTATGTTGTATGCCATTACTCTTTTACCTCCATTTTTTAATATTCATCATCCACTGGAGCCGCATACACTGGCTGTACCAATACTCCGGCTACCAGATATGCCAATAAAAACACCCAGAACATCATCCTATCACCTTCATTCCGACTTTTTGGCCGACCCGTTGATTTTTCCATCGTCCAGCAAATCCTTAACACCCACGAACCACAGATCAATAATTTTTATCAGCTCGTCCTCAGTAATGAATATCTGTAACCACCGTGGCAATAACAATCTGGCCTGGCTGACTACCCATTTTAATTTCTGCTTGCCCTGGCCAGACTCATAAAAGACATGTTCTGCCTGTAAAACCAGCTGGTACACTTCTGCCCGGATTCCATCTAATCCTTTTAATTCTGCGTATTTTACGATCATCACAACGGTAATAACCGCCAGTACCACGATTGCGATCACGATTACTGGTAACGGGATCATGTGTAACAATCTTACAAAATCCATTTCACTATTCATTTTGATTTCCTCCATTCATAAGAAAGCACCATAGAAGCTTGTATCTGCTCTGTGGTGCTGATTTTAAACTGTATATGGTAAATTTACTAAAATAAAAAATGAGCCGTATTCAGCCGTATATGGCTTCGTGGCTCATTTTCTCAATGTACTCTGGATACTCTTCATCGACAAGAAATCTTCCATGTCATGCTTTGTCCGCTGTTCATACTCCAGAGCCGCATGCATATCTCCGTTGCACTTGGCATCTGGGATTCTCTGGACCGCCTTGGCTGTTGCCTCTGACAATGCCAGTGATCCGTCCAGGGCTTTCAACATTGCAAACTGCAAATCAACCCGGGACTTTTCCTTCTCATCCAGTTCCTTCTGGTGTTTCATCCGTTCAGCTTTGTCCTGCTCTGCCCGGTTCTGGATCTTTCTCTCGATAATCCAAAAGCAGAAAGCTGTGATCGCTGACGGAATACCAGCAGCTAATAAAATCTCCATTGGTTTACTGCTCCCTTCCTGTTGTATTTTAGCTCAAAAAAATGTGGTTTTCCCAGAATAACGTTCCATTTTTGTCCAAAACGTGCGACTTTTTTGAAACAACGTTTCGCTTTACATCATACCGTTTTGGTTATTTTTTGGTCAGATCATTGGCACCACCCCCATCCGCTATATTTAACGCCTTGGATTCATCAGATGCAGTATCTTCTTGTATATTCGACTGTGTCCTTTTCTGTACTTTCGGATATTTCCTGTTTCTGATCTGTTGAACCATTCTCGTCGATATAATCCTCGCTCGGTTTTTCCGGTTCATCAAACCAAGACTCAACCAATGCCAGATCATCTTCGGTCAGTACGCCTTTTTCATAGTATTTCAATGCGTACTGCATAACTTTGTACTCGTCCTCTCCACCGGATTTCATAGATTCCAGCGTTCTCATGACGAACGATTTCAAACTGAATTTTGCCATGTATTCCTCCTATTCTGCCTCACTGGCCGATGCCACCAGGGCTTGTGCGATTTCCTGTAATTTGTTATCAATATAAGTTTTTGTATCACACGCATACTCAACTTCCATCTGAGCACCTGCATCGTTTGAAATGATGCTTGTCGGCTTAAATGTGGTTAGTGATTTGTATGCCTGTATTTGTGCTTCTGTTAGGTCTGTTTTTATTGGTGTTGCAAGAACATATTGGAAAGTAACTGGATTTGATGCAAGCCATGTTCTAAAATCTGGTTCTGTATTGAGAGCTAAGCTTTCTGTCACTCTTACAAATAATGTGTCATTATTAATTAAATAACCATTTTCTCTATTAGAATCTAAATATACGTTTCTGTTCCACAGCAAATTTGAACACATAGATGCAATGTCTCTTTGGACATATGTTCCTAAATTTCCATTGTTCAAAATCATACGCGCTCTTTGTTCATTATCGTATGCCCACTTTTCATCGCTACTTCCATCAAATACACCTTTCCATATCCTTTGCACTTTTTTTCCTCTGGCAAAGTCAATTTCATCGCAGATATACTGCTGACCATTCTCGTCAGTATAATTACCACCTGTGGTTACTGGGATGCCCGGTAAACCGTTTGAAATGTGGATTGTTGCGATAGATTGCTCATCAACATCAATAATAGAGATATCATCTTTAATGTACACCTTTGTTCCTTCGCCATAATTAATATAACATGCTTTTATAATCTTTGTTTTGTCAGATACAACAGAAATTGTTTTCTCTGTATTTTCTAAAATATTTTCATCACCTCTTGTAAATGTGCCATCCATATATTCAAAAACTAAGCCGTGAACTTTTTTATCTATCGTTTTTACAGTTGCACTAAATTTATATGCATGTCCGTTCTTAAAGTCAGAAATGTCATAATAAAGTTTTGAATTGGTGTATTGTAAATAAATATCACCATAGTAATACCCGTCTTTATGCTCATAAGTTGCTTCAAACTTATTTTTGTTGACATAATTCCGTCCGGTAATCTCAACGTCAATACTTCCATTTCCACCAACGCTTACAATCTCCTGTGGATATTCTGGACTAGGAGATGGTTTACCGCCAGTGTAGGGTTCGTAAGTCTGATTTTCTTCGTCACACACCATAATGTTATCAATAGAGGAAGCCGCAGTAGATGCGCTTGACAAACCAATTTCAATATTAACATATTCAATCGTGGTTAAATCAACATCACCACCGTGAGAACTTGCGCCCACACCCCTAAAACTTATTTCTTTTCTTGTTCCATCTGCTAGTAAAATCGTACCATTTGCTCCAACACGTATTTTACTTTCGTTATAATATCTACATATTACATATATTTTCGAGCCATCAACATTTTCGGTATCACACGAAAAATAAATTCTATCTTTTTTTGTCCAAGGAACAATATCACTTGAAACCATATTAGTAGACAACTGGCAACTTTTAATGCTACTTAAATTCTTCCCTGTTGTCGTCTCCTGCAAACTCTTTCCATACAGCCTCAATCCTTGCAGCTGCATTTCTGCACTGTCATTAACCTCTACTGGAGAGCCGTCATAACTGGTCGCTGATCCGATGATTACAGGTGCCTTTCCTTGCAGATCAACCGTATTCTTCTGCACCAGATTAACACTATCCTTTAAGTGTTCAGCAGCTTCCAGCGCCTGCTTTTTTGATTCACCTGCGGTCTGCATATAATTTTCTGCAGTAGCCTTATCTTCTGCTACCTGCGCGGCATTCTGTGCTACCTGTGCAGCCTGACCGTCTACTGTCGCAGCCTTCTCAGACACTGCAGCTCTGTCCGCCGCTGTTGCTTCTGCATCTGCGTTAGTTTTATCAATAGCTTTCTGCCCTTCCTGCTTCACAGCATTTACTGATAAGACCTGTTGGCTGGCAATCGCTTTGATGGCTGCCTGTCTGGATGTGGTGATATCTTCCTGTGCGGATGTCTTCTGCTCTTCTACATGTGCATCGAAACCATTGACCAGTGCACGGATGTTCTCTTCTGACTCCCCGGCAGCCATCCGGCTTGTTTCGGCCGCAGATGCGTAACCGGCAGCCGATTCACGGTATACTTTTGTCAGTTGTGCATCCTGCGCCGTCTGCTCCTGCAAGGCGGCCACGTTCTCTTTCATGCCCTCGACCTGTACACGGTCAGCTGCTACACTCGCAGCATCTTCGGCAACAGACGCAGCCTTATTTACCACATCATCATGCATGGCAACATACTCCGGAGTCAGATTGCCAGGTCGAGATACTTCCTGCCAGATCTCCGTAGTCTTGCCTGGTGTCGGGGCCGTTCCGGTTACTGTTCCTTCTGCAAGGATGCACATATAACTGCCGCCCGCATAGGCTACCAGGTCGAGATATTCATATTCTGCAGTCTCGCTATAATCTCCCCGTGGGTTTGGAGCCACGTTGCCGAGGTCTGTTTCCCTGTACTCATTTACTGTTTCTGCCATAGCTTCCTCCTTAATTTATTTTTAATCGGTACGTCAGCCTGCTTCCCTTTCGCCGGAACCGTACCTTGTCCACGTTTGGATCACTGTACATTTTCAGCCGGCCACGTTCTACTTTAAATGCCGCGAAATAGACGTTTCCAGTCTCGCCCTTCAGATCCGCTTCTTTTGTCTTTACATAGCGGTCAATCTCTTCTTTTCCAACCTTTACCGCTCCTGGGATCTCTGCTGCGGTATCGGATGCCTGCTTTGCATAATACTTCGCATTATCCCGATCCTCGCCGTCCCTGGTGCCGGTATTGCCAACCGCCCAGGATTTGGCAGTCTGTCCAGCGGATTCTGCTCGATCAGCTGCTTCGTTTACCGCTGCAACAACTCCCCGGAACAACTCCGGTTCTTCCGGAGTTCCAGGTACTTCCGGACGAGGACGCGATTTTACACGCATGGTAATTTTATACTCAGTTTTTCCGGCTGAATCATCCGTCAAATATACCCATGCATAGATGTCGTAATCATTTGCAGATCCATTATTCTCCAACATTGAATCCGGGATTGCCACCTCTGTCACTCCATCCCTTGTAGTCCCAATCCGGGTGATTGCTTCACCGCCTCTTTCCTGTAAAGCAAAATGGATCTCCACTGCGGCTGGAAGCTGCAGGTTTTGAATCCGTAGGATCTGTCCATAATCGTACTGATCCAAACCATAAACCTTCACCGTCTTGGATGGTGGCTCAAAAGCAGCTGTCACTATCTTAAAATCTCTCACTCCACCACACTCCCCTCTACGGCATAGGTCATGTTAATCACCAGCATGGTTGCTGCTGAATTTTGCCCATACAACCACAGGAATCCGTCGGATATCCGAAAAACCGTAGGTGTCGCATTTACCCAACCGGGTTCACAAACAAGACCTGTTCCAAAGACCTGTCCTGTCGGCCTGTATCCTTCCGGAATCGTGCCAGCAGTCCACCACGTTCCCGCATTTGCTCCGATAGCTCCGTTGTTCATCTGCACTGATAAAGTTACTATTCCATTTGCACTTTTCTCAATCACGTTTACATCGCAGGAAAATTCTGTCATAAGTTCCGACGCGCTTATCGTTCTAAACTTATTTATTTTTTCATCCAACTCCCGATCCGCTTCTTTTCTCTCCTTAGCTTCAGCCTCGTCTGCTGATTTTCGATTCCCACTTTCTTTTCCAATTGCTGCTAACAGTTGTTCCACAAGCGTCTGCTGATTTTCTTCCTGTTCGTCTGGAAATTTCATTTTGCTTTTACATTTCACAATTTCTTGAAAAGTGATCAATCGCTTCGCTTCAGAAATAATTCTTATTTGCACTGTATTTCTACCCGGGACAAAAAAAGACGCTGCCGGAGTGATAGAAATTTTGTTTCCATCCACATCTGCCAGCGTTTTATTTGGTTCATCCATACCGGATCCAATGCTATATACCACTGCAGCCGCTGTTACCGGAATATCGAAATCTCTCACGTAAAAATCAAGCGTAACAGCGTCTGTCCCTTCTGCTATCTCGATAGGAGTCTTTAATACATCTTTGAGGACATATACATCTCTTTGAATCGTCATTTTTTCCTTCCTTTCAAAATCATGCAGGGATCCATCTCACTATTCTGACTGATGATGTTATAATCTCACTGCCACTACTTCCCGGTAACCGCAGCACGTAACTCCACGGAAAATTGTAATAGTTTGTACACCAAATTTCTTTCCCGATCTGATCTCCAGTTTGTCCTCCGATTATACCGCCATTCTCATTGTGGCTAGCCTGTACGACTTGCCCGTTGCCAATGCTCATCGCCGTATGGCTTCCCGGCTTCAGAAGCACATCGCCTCTTTTAAGTCCTGCACCACTCGTCAGATTCACCTGGCTTGTTATATCGTGGAAACCACTTTTCAGAAATGCGTTATACATGCTGTTTGTATTCCATGCACCTGCATCCTTTACTTTTACTCCCGCCTGCTGCCAGGCTGTAATAAGTAGCGAAGAACAATCGTAGTCTGGTCCCCAACGATTCCCCTGATCATATCCATGACTGTCATCATTCGCAATCGCAACCGCCCACTTCACCGCTGCTTCAATTGCGCGTGTGTTCACATCATACTTTTCCAGGAAAGTGTACCAGGATGCCGCCTGACTCCTTCTCTCAGATTCCTTTTCGACACCGGCGCGTTCGAAATTCTTCAAAAACGCACTGGCCAGATACTCTGCAGTCTCTGTGCTTTTCTTAAAACCTGACCAGGACATGTTATAAGCAGACGTCTTAATCCACTGCCCTTTTGTTTCCGACAGTTCATCAATCCATTTCAGCTGCCCTGCCGGATTTGTGATCGAATAACCATTGGCTGTCGCCCAGCTAGTATATTTTGTTGCCGGAGTCCACTGCACCATCCCAAATCCTCCAGAATAATTGTGCTCTTTCAGACTCTGCCACAGTCCCGGATTGATATTCGACTCTGTCTGCATGTTTCCAAGAATTCCTGCTATAGCGTTCCTTGTCCATCCTCTTCCTGCAAAAAAAGAATAAACTTCCTGTGCATTCCCTTCCATTTCACTTTGTGTTAAATATCTGTTTCCTATTGTCCAGCTCATCAGAAACTGCCCTCCGAAGTATTTCCACCTATTAGAAATCCATTTTTAAATTCCAGATATGTTCCATCTGAAAATACTGCCTTTCCGGAACTTCCTGCAATTCCATCCGGTCCAACCAAGTCTGTATCAAAATAAATTGCATTGTTAAAAATTCTCATCAGGGTATGTGATCCGTTTGCATCGTTTACTGTGCCACCAGATCGAATAGCCAATGCATCTCCAGATCGTTCGATAAACATTGGATTGCTCTGATCTTTTGGTGAAAACATAATCGTTCCTGCTTCAATCTGTGTCCTTCTATTCCAGCCATCACCCGGAGATTCGCAGACGTAACGTCCTATCGCGTACACGCCATCCTTATCAAGGCGTACGACTTCCTTTCCATTTTCATTCAAAACCCTGGCTATTCCATTTCCATTATTCACTCCACCCAGGACAAGCGTTCCGCCTTTGATCCTGTCGGCCAGCATCGTTCCGGCCACGATGAAATCGGCAAGAAATCCGGCACCGGTTCCAAATGTTTTCCAATCCCAATCTGTTCCATTTGCTGTCCGCTTGGAAGCAATTTCAAATCCCATTGTACCCAGGCACATTGCGCCAAATGTAGGCGATGTCGGATCCAAATCCTCAAACAGCATCGCCCGGATATCCTGTTTCTGTGCCACCTCACGCATTGCATGGAATTGCGCTTTTGCCGCATTCAGAATTCCCTGCACCTGTGATCCAATGACACTTCCATCTGAACGGATTGCACTCTGGATGCGATTGTTCAAACTCATCTGGTTGGAAATATAGTCAAACTGATAATCCCCCAGCGTCACACTGGAAATCTCATTTTTTACTGCATCCCACTCCAATTCAATCGCTCTGGCATCTGTTACGATATCAAGTTTACTGTTTCGACAATGAACTGTATCACCCAGAGAAACGGTCACCAAATCTTTCACATCTGCATATAGTTCCGTATTTTCAACTGCGACCATATCCACCTTGATAGACACCGCAGGCTTGTCTATCCCATCTTTCCACTGCTCCTGACATTTATTCTTCAATGCCCCTTCCAACTGTGCCTGTGTTTCACAGATGATAATTCCATTTTCCTCATCATCCTCACTGGCATCCGCTTTCATTTTCACATCTTCGAAGGTCATTACCTGAAATTTGATGGTCGGATATCTGTCAATCAACGGAGAATCCACCCACGGTGCATCCCCTTCCATCTGATATCCGTTATAAGCCTTTGGAACGATTCTCGTCACCACAGACCTCATATCTACCTCTTCAGAGATTCCATTTTTTGCAATATTTTTTCCATAGAGGATTTCTACCCCTTTGTCACTTCCTGCCTCCTGATCGATGATTACCTTGTAGTTGTCGTACACTACTTCACCGCCCCACCGTTTCAGGAACGCATTGTCGTCATCTCCGCATATTGCTTCAATCAGATTTTTATTCTGATAATAGGCCGTAGATGTTTTGATGATATTAGATACTGCCGTATATTTACTGTTTGGAACAGTCATCAGATCAAGGGCCTGCTGCCCGTTCTTATCCGTTGGCCGGATATCCAGCAGAAAGCAGTCATCCGCTGCATCCAGAAAAATTGGTTGCAGATCTGCAGATATTCCGGAATCGCTCTTTTCTTTGTGTGTGATCCGAAACAACTGCTCTCCGTTGAATGATGGCATTTTCACTACCGCGTTATCTACGATATATTTCCATCTGCCTTCCTTATCCAGTGGATGCTCCATAGTCACTTCCCATGTCCCGTTTAAGATTGGATGCACTATGGCAGATGATGGAAATAACGTCATGTCTCCATTTTTTTCATAGTCCGTATTATCCGGATTGTAAATCTGAATCATAAGCACCTCCAGTTCGGTATCACGGCCAGCTCCCCACCGACACATTCAATCTGGTTCTGTCCTGGTTTCAGATAAAGATCTTCGTAATTTCCGGAAACTTTGGTATTATTCAAAGTTCCATCTGATCGGTACGCAATCATCCGGTCTGTATCAATGAGTAGATTCTGGCCAACATTTGCTGTCATTGCTTTTCCATTGATCTTCAGCGTACACATTCCTTCTGCGGTAATTTTGTATACTGGATGACATTCAAGATATGGATTCCATTCCACATCATGGCTGGAATATTCCATCTGACCAGATAAGAGATATTGCAGTCCATCCAACGTATTGAAATTTGCAGTAAAATTTCCGATCCGTTCTGTCGTTCGTTCATTGTCTCCTAATGAAACGTAGCTTATTTTATAAAAATATTCACTATCATCCGAAATCCTAAGTCTTGTATTTCTAGCTGACAGCCATTGTTTAGCCAGCCGCCAGCGATCATTCCAACGATCTTCCGGACCAATATAATTAAAGGCGATCGGGATCACCGTTGCCTTATATGTTCCATCAAATGTGTATGTCGTTCCATCTCTGCCTGCCAGATTGATTTCTTCCATGTTTGGTTCTGCTACCGGGACTGTAATCAAGTCCCTGGCAAAAATCTGCAGCGTGGATCCACGCACGCTATTAAATTCAATATCCTGCATTTACATCCCCCTCGCTGCCTGTGCTGTCAGCATTTTATCTGACATCTTTTTCAATACCAATTCTGACAAAGCTGTAAGTGTCTTTTTATCGCCAATATAGATGTTATTCTCAGCTGTTAATTTCAGTGTCTGGATTGCATCTGCAATCAATGCAACCAGCATTTCATTATTCGCCTGATTTTCTTCCCGGATATAACTTTTCAACAGATCAATCGGCAATACTGCCTCTTTTCCGGCTTCTCCACCGCCCATAAGACTTCCGCCATTGTTCCCGAAAATTGTAGGATGGTTCAGAATTCCTCCATTTGCATACCAGTCCACAGAAATTGATGGAAATTTCAATGGCGACCAGCTGAATTCACCCGATGCCTTAAAATGTGGTAATTTTATTTTCGGTAATTTCCACTCAAAATCAAAGAATCCCTTGATTTCCGTAACTGCGCCTTTAAGGAAAGCTTTAACTCCATTAAAAATTTTGTTTACCCCATCCCTGAACCATTCACATTTATTGTACAGTGTTACAAAAATTGCTATCAGCGCCGTCACTGCCAAAATTACTGCTCCCACCGGATTTGCCGCAAGTACCGCACTAAATCCGGAAAAAGCTGTTCCGGCTCCGGAAATCATTGGTGCAATCTTTGCTCCGATGGAAATCAATGACGCGATTCCACCAGATACTTTTCCAACGATACTAAATACCGGTCCCAGGGCCGCTACCAGCAAAACGCATTTCACAATCATTTCCTGTGTTTCCGGTGATAACGAATTCCATCCATCAATGAGATTCTGAAGGATTGGTGTAACCATCCCCAAGCAATCTGCCAAGACTGGCCCAAGCGTATTGCCAAGATTATATCCCGCATCCTGTAACTGGTTTAATGTAAGTTTAAACCGATCCGCCGGATCTAACGTGGCGGTAAATGTATCATCCACACTTCCGAGATTGTCGTTTAATGATTTGCCTAACTCTTCAAAGTTCAACTTTCCATCCTGGCAGAACTGAGCCAATGCTGGGCCTGCTTTTGATCCAAACAAATCTATCGCCGCACTGTATGCATCTGTTGAATTATTTGCATTCGTCATCGTTTTCTGCAGATCAGAAAGAGCCTGTTTCATGGACTTTCCTTCTCCAGATGCATTTACAAGCGCTTTCTTCAAGCCAGCCATAACCGTGCTTGTATCTACTCCGGATGTCTCGCATTGTCCTAAAAATGCTGCTGCATCAGCAGCTGACATTCCAAGTTCCTTCAGTGATGCCGCATTAGACACCATTGCAGAAGTCAGTGTATCCATTGAGATTCCCGTATCCTGTCCGACTTTATTCATTGTATCGAGCAATGCACCTGCATCTTCCGCTTTCAGATTGAAGGCCTCCAACACTTTCTGAGTGCTATCGATAGACGAGGAAACGTCCGTATCATTCAGCTGAGAAAATTTAACAAATTTCTCTGATAAGTCTTCCAATTCCTGGCCTGTCAGGTGAAATCTTGTATTTACCTCTCCGACAGCAGCTCCAGCCGTTTCAAAGTCTGTCGGAATACTTTTTGCTATATTTCTTGCCGAATCCTGCATTTCAGTAAGCGCATCACCGGTTGCTCCGGTCTTTTCAACGATAATATCCATCCCGGCATCTACTTTTTCCCATGCCGCCATGATTCCAGCCGCCGCTCCAGCTATTGGTACGGTCACATTTTTTGTCAGGCTGCTTCCGATTTTGCTTGTCGTATCACTGAATTTCTGAACCTTTTTCGAATAATCTTCCAGTGTTGCGGCTCCACTCTCCAGCTTTTTGTTGACATCCTCAAGTCCACTTTTGTAATTATTTAATGCCGCTTTTGCATTATCTAACTGCTGCCGTGTTTTTGAGATAGCGGCCTCGTCCCTGTTTTCTGCGCTTTCCTGTTCTTTCAGGATTTCAGTGAGTCGTTCAGCCTTCGCTGTGTAAGTTTCGGTCTGATTCTGCAGATATTCCTGTGTTGCTCTCAATTTCTCGGCTGAAGTCGTGCTTTTATCCCATTCAGACTTTGCCAGCTTGAATGCCGCCCTGTTTTCATTTACGGCATTATTCACATCCGACAACGATTTTCGGAAATCCACCGTACCATCCGCTTTGAAGGTAAGACCTACGGTTTTTAATCCATTATCCAATCCTTACACCTCCCTTCTGGCTCTCTAACTCCAAAAAGATTTCCAGACATTCATTAAAAAAAATGGGATCTGAGTGCATAAATTCATCTTCACTCATACCCATTTTTCTAGCCATAACCATATATTCAGCCCAGTTTATTTCTACTTCCTCTGTGCTTTCTTGGGATAATAATGTTTGGTCTGTTCTTTTTTTTTATATTTTTCAACTTTTTTTCCAAACTCATCAAACAAGATCCGGATCTCTTCCGGATCCATTGGAGCAAGCAGCATTGCTTCCTCTTCATCAACCTTCATGCCATTTGATCTCAAAATGATATGAATGAGCTTTGCTGCAGCCTCAATGTTTTCATCATCTGTTAATTTGGCTTTTCCTTTTCCATCTTTGGAAGTAAGAAGTTTTCCCAGCCCACTTTTCTGGATCATATAAAGTGTCAGAAAATTTACCTTCACTTCCAGCTTTGTTCCATCATTAAGCGTGATAAGCCTTTCGTTCATGCCCTTTCACTCCCTTTTATGTCAATGCTGCCGCCAGATCCTCTTTTGTCAAAATTGGTTTTGTGAAAAACTTGTCTTCTGTCATGCCCTCTGGTGCAGATGATTCCGTGATCTTGGCCACAATATTTCCTGCATCATCAAACGGATATGCTTTAATTTTAATCGTATCCGTCTGCTCACTGGTTTTATCTTCGGATGTGGAAATATCGTCTGAATTTTCCGTAAGTTTACATTTTGGATACCATTCGTACCGATAGCCGCCATGTCTCAGCTTTACTACTTTTCCATAAGCGAAAAATGGTCTCTGGCTATTCGAACCAGACAAAATAAGGCCACCGGCATCTACGCTGTCCCCTTTCATCTTTGCCAAAGTATCCTCCGGGAATGCAATTACCTCTGTCTCGATATCAATACTTTTGGTTGGAGTATCTGAATCATACACTTTTCCGGATGCATATGAATCTCCCGTATCAGCGTTCACGGTAACCTTAACTGTTTTCACGACTTCGGTTTTCTCAACATCCGTTTCATAAGTTCCATCGAATTCGCCCTCTTCTGTTTCTTTTGCAAAACAGATGTACTGCGCACCCACAGTTTCTTTCATCGGCGGTCTTTTTGTTTTGATTGCCATCTGCATTCCTCCTCATTTCAAAATATCTGCTCTATCATTTTTTTATAATATTTGTCTTTGTTTTGATTAAACGTAGACTTCAAATGAGCCTGTTTTGCCATTTTTTTTGTACCCTTTTCCAGCATTGGGCCATAATATTTGCCCCAGCCAACCTTTATCACTCCGTCTTTTCGTTCCAAAGCAAACGAATCAACCAGGTGCGTATATCCCGGTTTATTGATCTTGCTTCGTGGCCTTGGCAATTTAAGCAAATCGTCTTTAAATTCCTGCGCTCCACTCTCTACCGCATCCAATGCTTTTTCATCGCTTATTGAATATTTCTCCAATAATTCCGAAAAAGCGTCATATCCCGTATCCTCGACTTCAATTGACTGGCTCATATTTTCTCTCCATCCGTCTCAAGTGAAAAATAAGAGTGCCAGATCCTGTCCTCTGTATTAAATTCGTGAATAATCATCGGATGCAGCCCCATTGCCCGAAGTGTTTCTCTCAGGTTTATCAATGCCGGATGTCTTGGAATTTTTGCATAAAAGCTGATCTGCCAGGTAACCTTCTCGGAATAATCTGATCCGGATGCCATCACGTCCTCCCAGGCAATCTCCCAATAATCGATACGTGGAAATGTCTTTTCATTCTTCAGACTGGATACCCCTTCGTTTACTGGACAGCCAGTGTCATGCAAAAGTTTACTTAACTGTTCCTTTATCATCGATTACCTCTCTTTCCTGTGCTGCTGTTTTTAACGTCAGTTCCGTTTCCGGAAAACCATCTTTACTGGTCACATGCGCCGCATTGTACACCTCATGCTGCACACCATCGATCACACAAACGCTTTTGCTGTTGATTCCTTTGTACCTCGGAATACTGATCTTCATTGTCACTTCGATGCTGTCTGCTGACAACTTCGCCCGTGTCGTGTCATATACCGACAATTCCCGGTACCAGATACGCATTCCCGTATTTCTCAGATGTTCCAGTGGATAATCCTCACTGGTATCCTCTTCAATCTGATACAGATCCAATACACCATCTGTATATTCAGGCATAGTTTTCATCTGACGGCACCTCCGTTTCCATCTGCCAGGTCAGGATCACGCTTGCATAGTTCTCCATAAACTCATTAACCCGGTGGTGATATGCATAATACATATAATTTTTTAATAACATTCGATATACCAGATCTTTTGTGATGCTGCAGCCGGGATTTAATCCCCCGACTGCGCACTCACCCTCTTTTGCAAGATTATTTAACTGGTCATCAGAATAATATGGCGGGATCTGGAACTCTTCCCGCATATCTGCCACAAGTTCCATCAGTTCTGTTTCTGTCATAGTCCCGCCTTTCTACTACTGCGCCTGCTGCACGATTGTTGCCTGTGTAACCGGAAGTACATACTCTTCCAGTTTGGTTACATCGAATACTACAGCCACGTTATCATCTACTGCACGGCCGTTTGCATAGCAAGTAGCAATGATCAGGTCGGCATTCTCCATGGCCTTTGTCTGATCATATTCATTCACGCGTACACCAGTAGCGCCCATGGTGTAATGTCCTTCGATTGTAAAGGCTGCTTTTCCCTGCGGACAATTTGCATCCACGATTTTCTCGATCTCAATGAAGGATTTATTGACATATCCTCCAGTCAAAGCCTCACCGTACATACACGGATCTACATATTCTGCCTCATCTGCCGGATTGCAGATCAGATACAGCTTAGGAACCACACGTTTTCCGTTGTTTGTAAGTGTTTTTCTTACCGGTGCCAGTCCTTTCGGGCTGAATTTTGTGATATTAGTTACCACTGTTTTGGCTTTCTGTGTACCATCATTGTTTGTAGCTCCAATCTGGCGGAAGATACCGATTGGTCCTGTTTTTCCATCTCCATCGAGATATCCTTTTACCAGTCCGTCCTGCATTGCTTCTGACAGGATTACCATAAAATAACGATCCACGAATTCCAGAGACAATTCACGTATTGCTTTCGGAATTACCAGATATGCAGACAGCATATGCAGTTCAATATTCAGTGCGGAAATCTCTGCAGACAGTTCACCTTTGATATCGTCTGTTAAGGCTCCCCATACCGCTACACCGGAATGAGATGCCACGATCCATTTCTTTACATTGGCCGGAGCCATATTTACCAGTTTCAAAATCGGTGATGCGGTTTTTACATCATCCAGTGTACGATCAATGATCTCTGTCGGGATGATATCGATCTGGTTTGCGGTCAGCGACTGCTTGATATCCTTGAACCCCTCATAGAATTTCTTTTCCTCCTGTGACAGAGTTCTAAGTCCAAGCTGCTTTTTAAACTCAGCATCATGACTTGCTCTCTCCGCTTCCGCAACCACCTGATTGATCAGATGCGCATGAGTTGCCTCCTGAATCATTTCGATTGACTGCATGATTGCTTCTGCTTTCTGATCTACCGGAGCATCATTTAAAAGCTGTCGCACTTTATCTTTCACTTCCTGACTTAAATCTTCAATTCTCATCCTTGTCCTCCTTAATCAAAAAATGCACCCCAACTGGTGCTTTTCTTTTCTTTCTGCTGCCATTTTTCCTGCATCAACGGCATTAATTTTTCTACTACTTTTCCTGCAATCTCATCTGTATCGACCTTTCTCCCCTTCTCTGCTCCCGCTATTTGCGCCGGCGCAATTTCCGGTTTCAGTAATGTTTCCCGTATATTCCCAAACACGGACTGACTTACACCACGTTCATCCTCTATTTCTGTTTTGGTAGCGAATCCGTATTCTACCGCTTCCTTGGCTGTAATCCAGGTTTCATTGTTCATAAGTTCTTTGATCTCATCCTCTGAAATTGTTGCCTTGCTCTTGTACGCATTCACAGATGCCTGGGTGATCTTTTCCAGATCATCCGCCTGTTTTCTGAGTGCATTGGAATCTCCCTGTACAAATGTCCATGCGTTATGGATCATCAGTAGCGATGTCTCTTTGATGATTCTCTCATCTCCGGCCATGAACACCACAGATGCCGCAGAACACGCAAAACCGTCACAGATTGTAGTGACTTTCATTTTGCTGTCTTTCAACGCATTGTAAATGGCCAGACCTTCTTTGACTTCCCCGCCGTAGCTGTTGATATGGACCTTGATATGTTCAACATCCATGTCCTGAAGCTGTTTCACCAGTCCATATGCCGAAACACCATCTTCATACCACGGATAGGATGTAATATCACCAAAAATATACAGTTCTGCACTCTTATCTACATCATTCGTTTCCAGCATGTAATATCTTTTCATCCTACTCTCCTTTCTTCGTTTTACTGTTTAACGGACAGCTCCGAGATATGGGATCACCGCCTTTCTGCTAATCAGCATCCGGATCTTTTGGTTCTTCACTTACTTTTCCCTCCTCTCCGTAATTTTTTGTCAGTGCTCTGGCCTGACTGAATTCTGTATTTAAAAGTGGATAGCCTACCATTCCCCGGATTTCATCGTAAGAGAATCCGATTCCGCGCAGTTTATCCAGATTTACAGCACTATCTACTACGTCCACATGTTTGAACCGTGCCAGCCACACGAGGACACGTTCATTTTTACTGCAGTAATCATCCATTCCCACCATATAAGCTGTCAGTGTATCATTGATCACCTCTGCCACCGGTCCAACCGCATATGTGATAAATTCATTTGTTGCATCGGATTTCTCCGTGATATTGCCATTAAACACTGCTTCCGGAATATCAAAAGCGTTGGCCACCTCATTATTGATGGTCAACGCTACCTTTGCCAGTTCTTCAGCCTTTGCATTGGACTGGATCTGCAGATTCTCCAGTGAAACCCCATTTTGCTCTGTCAGTACGGACAATTCATCGGATTCCAGTAAAGTTTTAATTTTTGCAACATACTGCTCTTTGGTTGTTTTTCTGATAGATCCGTCTGCATTCCTTTCTGCAAATACACCATTCGAATCCATTTTCAATTTGAACTTCGGCTGACTGGAAATCCGTATCATGGAATTTATTGCATCTAGTGTTTTGTCGTATTGAATAACCACATTCTGCAGTAGCAGCCGGATTTTTGCATTGTCGTACCGCAAATGAATTACCTGCGATGACAGAAATGTTTTGTATAGCGAACACTGCTTTCCCGCACAGTTCAACGTAATATTTGTGTATAACCGTTCAATCAGTACGCTGTCTGATGTCTGCCAGGCTGACGCACGATAAAATTTTCCATTCAACGGGATAATTACCGCTTCCTGTTCCGTAAGTAAATGTCTTACCACTTCTTTCCAGAATACCGTGCCACACTCATGATCATTCGGCTGGACATTCAACCGGTACTCCCATTTTCGTTTTTCTGAACTGTCTGTCTGAATCAGAATGTCTGATTTCGCAATGGCTTTTGCAATCATGGAAACTGCCTTTTCAATCGCCAGCTTCGATAAGTTCAGCTTCGCCACATCGATCATGATCACATCCAGCAGGGATTGGATTTCTTTCTCTCGGTTTTTAAACAAAAAATCGAACATGTTCTCCTCCTAAACATAAATATATGTGACCTCCAGCTCGTCCTTACAGAACATAGCCACATCAAAAGCCATGAATCCGTCATTTTTTCTGAGCTTCGGCTCTATTTTTCCAAAAGTTTTATTTCCGTATTTGTCCTCGGTAACGCATGTGTTATTTGTGTACCAACGCATGATGGCTGATAATCCATAATTAATCATCCCCTGGCTAAATTGTGCCTGTATGAACGGTGCAATGATACCTGTTGCCGACGTTATCTTTCTGATCAACCGGACGATGCCATTCGGATTCTTTTTATCCTCAATCGTAACTCCTCTTTCTTCAAAGGCCTGTTTAAACAATGTATAACGATAAGTATCCATTGCTATTTTCTTTACCTCATATTCTCCAAATCTACTCATACACCAGTCTGCAATCAGATTTACATCTATCACAGGTCCCGGCACAATCTCAAAATCGGCAAATTCCTGCTGCCCTGCATTTTTCAGCGGAAATTTAATGGAATCTAAAAAAGGTGAATCAGCACATATCCATGTATGCTGTCGCCAAATATATTCCCCATCATCCGTTTTGGTCAGAATTCCTGCGGATGCAAAATCTCTTACGTCCGCATAATCAAGGCCGATCACTGCCGGCTGCCACCGGGTATCTGGCGTTTTCCTTGGAACTTTTCGTTCCAGTTCCTCCATGGTTGTTCCTTCGTAACAGGCGCGCAGCACATTCTGCCAGGTCGTGACCGTTTCCTCTTCCTTTCTGGCGGACCGGTTCATTCGCTTTGTGATAAACTCCGGACGTTTGGATGGAATCTTTTTCATTTCCAGATAATCATGCATGATCCTGTCGGCCAGAATCGGCATATACTCCATAGATGGGTTGGCTTTATGCCACGCTTCCGGATCATCCACCTCTTTCATGTCATCGATCTCACAGATAAACGGAAAGTATCCCAACGGATTCTCACCTGTTTCCAAAATTTCCGTGCACATCGCTGATATTTCATCCAATGGTCCGTCTCTAACATAGCCATCTGTCGTGATGATAAATTCCCTGGAATGTTTAACCTTACCAAATGATGACTCAAATACGTTGATCTGATCGTAATTCTCGTAAGCATGGATCTCATTGAGCACCAAACATCCGGTTCTTTTTCCATCCTTTGTCTTGGCATTCGATGTGTTATATTTCATCTCTGATCCGGTCACAAGATTACTGATCAGCTCTTTGGTCACAGAAAACTTTCCCTTGAATTTCGGATTATCATGCAGCATGTCATACGCTACTTTGAACGTATCTTTTACCTGGTCCTCAGAATTGGCCACAATCTCCACATGATAATTTTTTACCCCATAAAGAGGTGTCTGCAGGAAATTTACCAGCGGTACGATAAATCCATCTTTTCCATTTCCTCTGCCCTCTTTGATGAAAAACGTAGGAAAAATTGGGATATCGCCTTTGTACATGAATACAAAAGCGTAAATAAATTTCTGGAACGGAAACAGATCATAATAATTGATCCGGCAATATTCCAAGCATAATTTATATGTTTTTTCATCAAAAAAAACATCGTCCCGCTTCAATAACGGTTTTACGATGTTCCTGATCAGAAGCTTCCGCTTCTTGTTTATCCATTTTGGATGTTCTCTGGCATATTTGAGATAATCATCAATTTCCTTACAGGTAACCATCAGACGGATTCTCCTGCTCCGGAACTGGTTCCTTCAGCTTCAGATCCGACAGGATCTTCAGCATCGTTGCGGTGGTTTTCTGCAGATTGACCACAGATTCGTTTGCTTTCTCCACATGTACTCCGTTTCCATTGATGGTCTCATAGCGCAATCCTTTTTTCCTGATATCAGCAATTAATTTTTTTTTCAAAGACCAGTAATACACATAGTCATTGACCATGTCCATATAAAAATCAGCATTCATTCCCCGAAGCTCCAACTGCTTCACCAAAGAGTTTCTCATCTCCTTCTGTGTCAATCTTCCACCTCCTTTTTCACTCAAATCATGCCATTTTTTAATATTTTTTGTGGCTTTTTTAGCACTTTTTACAGGCTTTTTTCACTGTCTGAAAATTTTTCTTTCTTATAGCAAATTCTGAAAAAACATACCCCTGCCCTTTTCACGCGAGATTTGATTTTTTCTCCAGAGTCGTGGCCACTTCCCCGTTCGCCAAGCAAAAAAATTTTGCTGAGAATTGACCGGGGGTATAAAAATGCGGACAGCTGTGGACTCGAACCACTCATGCCTACGCTTGCACGTAGCGCTTGACCATCTATGCTATGCCTGTCCGCTCGTAGCTACCATCTTTCCTTGCTTGCAAGCTTGTGTTTTCGTTTGAACTTTTTTGGTGCCCGACCATGCCGCAGATTGTGACATGAAATACACAGGCTGACCAGATTATCATCTGACAATGCAAGCTCTGGATGTTCCTTCAATTCCTTTATGTGATGAACCTCCTCAGCTCTGCGAATCATTCTGTCTTTTCCATTCAGGATCTCGCCTGCTACCGCGGCAGCAGTTAACCGCTTCCTGCAGTCTTGGCATTCATGATGATCTCTGGTCAATATCTGCAGCCGCTTATGTTTCCAAGCTGCCGAATCATAAAAATGTTTTGCTTCTCTATCTGTCATTTTTCCATATAGCAAAAGCACCTGGGATTTTTCCCAAGTGCCTGCGTCCTACTCGTTATTTTTTTGCTTATCTACTTTTCACATCATAATCATAACATAGAAAGCACCGGACAAAACGGACAATTTAATATTTTTTCATATATCTTTCTAATGTCTTTCGGCAACTGTCCTCTGTATGTCCGCTTCCCATCTGCTCTGCAACTTTTTTCCAACTCAATTTATCAATATATCTAAATGCCGCGATGCGTCTGCATTCGCTGTCTTTCATGCTAAATATGTACGTTTCTACGGCTTCAGTCATATTTTGTAGTTTCTTTCTCAGGTTTTCGAGTTTCAGCTTTCTTGCTAACAATAAACTTTTCTGCCTGTTGTACTCCGTTGTTGGAAGTCCCTCGATTTTAAAATGCTGCGTCCCGCCATATCCGCCAGATACAGAATCTGTGACAGTTCCATCCTTTTCCATTCGCTCTATTTTTGCTTGTGTTTTCAGGATCCGACGGTCTGTTTCTGTGATTTCTTTCAAAACACTGTCGTACTGCTTCAGAATATTCTTTTCCAACCGCATCGCCTCCTCTTGCTATCCACATTTCTTTTCTCTGATTAGTATCTTCTCGTACATTTCTATAAGATCCTGTAAACGTTTCGCATCGCGCTTCGTTGCTTTTCCTCGTGCTTCGATCGTCAGTTGCGTTTCTACGATTTCATCAATAATTCCAGCGGCCTGTCGAAAGCTCTTTGCCATGTCAGCCAACCACATTACGTCTTTGTACATCTGATTCTCCTTCCCTCTCATCCATCAGCCGGTTAATCAGCATATCAATCATGTCGAAGAAATCATGTTTACATTCATTGCAGTTACTGCCTCTTCCGCAACAGAATTCTTCACACCGTCTATAATACTTTTCCCATCCGTCAGTCTTCAGGATGTGCTCTGTTCTTTTAATGACATATTCCAGATCAGATGCATCCGGCTGGGCGTTTAGCAACGGAAGGATGTCTTTTTGAATCTCCATCGTGCTCCGTGGTGTTCGGATACGTTCCGCAATCTGTTCCTTTAATCTGTCTGCATCAATTAATCTCATGTGCGTCACTCCAATCTAATTTCTGTCCGCAATCCGGGCAATATGCGCAATCACATTCCCGTAATGGAATTGTTTCGCACACTGGGCAGTAGCCTATCATCGTTCCAATTGCCGCATTGTACGCAATTGGAATCACTTTCTTTGCTGTCTGCTTGGAATCTCCATCTATAAACCGTCTGATTTCTGTCACTTCCTGCTGCAACTGTTTATCAGTCTTCTTCATTTTCTTCCACCGCCTTTCCATATCCATCTACTCTCTGCTTCAGCCATTCGTATACCTTCTCCTGCTGCCCCAGATCCTTTTCCTTTTTACACTGGATTCTATATTCGTCTGCCAGATATCCAGCCAGTTCATAGGTGCTCAGGCTATCCATGTACTCTTTTCTGGTCTCGTATGGTGCTTCTACTTTTTCCACTTTCAGCGTTTCATTTTCCGCTTCATGATCTTCACTGACTGGCTCGTCCATGCCTTGATTTTCCTGTGTTTCTTCCGATTTTTGCGCCGGCGCAATTTCTGTTTTTACTGGTTCTTCCACAGTTTCATTCTGGCAATTTTCTTCCAGTTCTTTTTCATCCTCAGATGGCTCCGGTTCTTCCTGCTCTGAATCATTTTCATCCGCCGTATCAGTCATTTCCTCCTGCCACTGGCTATGCTCCTGCTGCTCTGTATCCTCTTCTGCCTTTCTTTTCTCCGGTTCGGCTGACGCAGCTTCTTTCAGTTCAACCTGCTCCGGTTGTTCTTCCGGCTCTGTCCTTTCCGGAATTTCTTCCTCGGTACCGAAATAGTTCTGCCAGGTCTTGGATCCTGCTGCCGACACTCCGAAGATATCCATCGTCATTTGATAGAATTCTTCCCAAGTCATATCTTGTGGTGGACTGCCAAATCTTTTAACTGATACGCGATTTTCATACATCATCAGAAAAAACAGCCCTTTTTTATATGACTTGTTCCCTCCCGGATTTACAATTTCCTTGAACCGTTCTGCTGTCGGTTCACCAAACTCTGCTACTTCACTAAATACCGTATTGAGTACATCCATATGATCCTGATAGAATTTTTCTACCAGCTGCCGGAGATCATCTGCTTCTCCTGCTGCCGGTTCGGTCTTATTGAACCGCTTCAGCTCTCTGATATCTTCTCTGGATGCCTCTGGCTGAATCATTTGTCTGTCACTATCCGGGAGCTTCAGCATTTCTTCTAACTGGCTGCGCCCGAGGTCTGCATATTCCGGCCGGAGCCGTTCGGAGTATCCGTCAATCGAATACTCCCTGTTAATGGACATGAAACGGCTTGTAGTGGATGGTTCCAGTCCATATTCCGCCTTGGCGAATTCTGCCACGCTTTTATAGCCATCCCGTTCATAGAGTTTCTGATCATCAATCTGTCTGAGTGCGTATCCGATCCGGACAAAACTCTGCTTGACTCCTAAAAGCTCCTGTTTTAATTTCTGTTTTATCTCAATCCAATCGTTTAAAGTCATCTGCACATATTCCATAATTGCCTCCTACATCCAAATTATTGTTTCTTCGTACTCAAAATCTTTCCAAGCCCTGTATGATCTATTGCACAAGCAACTAATGGCATAATCTTCCAACTCAGTTTCTTTTTTTAACCAGGCACAGTGTGTTCTGCAATATTCCTTGACCTGCTCCAAAAGTCCCATCTCTCCGGCGCCTTTTATCTCTTCTTTTGCTTTTTCTCTCCAAATCTCCGGGAGAAACTCTCCCAGCGGTGTTGCATAGCGTTCTACATATTTGGTGATTGCTTTTGTATTGCCTCTTCGATTTACCGTATATTGCCCTGTCAGCTCCGCTCTTCCGGTATGAAATTTGATTCTGTAATCCTCTACCATATCAGCTCCTTACGCTATGTTTGTCACTGGTACTGTGATTCGTACTCGTTTGGCTTTTATGCTCTGTTTGAATCTTTTTAACACCTCACTGATGGCCTCTTTATCTGGCTGTCGGTCGAATGCGGAATAATATTGGATGATCCGGTCATCTTTCATGTTTATTTCCACGGTATAATACGCTTTTTCCAGATCTTCCTTTTTTCGAAGAAACAAGATCCATGTTTCTCCTGCTGCCATTTTCTTCATGTATTGATCACTGCTGCCTACGCAGTGGTGCAACGTCTGTCCCTCTGTCATCAGTTCCTCACAGTTTCCTGCAGGAATGATCATGTGCGTTTTATCTTCCCAGAAATATTTCTGCACCTCTGGTAACCGTTCTTGGATTTGCTGATCCAGTTTAGCGTATCCTTTCAACCGTTCTTTGTTTGCGCGCTGATTCCTTAATTCAACCAGTTCATCATGTCTTGCTTTTAAATCCTTTGGCAATCTTACGATATCGTCCTCTGTGTCGTATCCTTCAGCTTTAGCCATCGCTAGATAGTCCGTCCATGTGGTAGTCAGATTCTTTGGGGATATCTTCTGTTTTTTCATGTAATTGACCATTCGGTTTACATTTTTCAGTTCTTTTAAAATATCCTTGCATTCATCGACACTCATTTTTTTATCAGTCAAATACTGTAAGGCTTCCTGAGAAATTTTTATCCCCTTCATCTGCTCATATTGCAGCCAATTTAATGTATATAAGTTGCCGTCTATCTGTTTCATCCGGTTCGTTCTGTTTCCATCCAGCTGCAATGCATCTTTCAGTTTTTTTTCGTGTGTACACATGCAACTTGGTTCGCCCCACCAACCGTATTGGTCTACAATATCTGCTATTAATCTGTACAACCCGGCTTTTGCTATGTATTCGAAATATGGTCTTGCCCGGAATGATGTAATAAATTTGTTGACGTTAAATTTCGTTCCGCTATTGGCCAGTGCGTCAATTCCGCTCCGTTCCAGATTTCCACATGGCAAGACTTCCTGCAGATTGTCAGGATACAGATACGATGGTACAAACCTTTTGTTCTGCTGATTTCTGTCCCAGAAATCCTGTTCGAACTCATCTGCCTCTATTCGTGTTCCGTACCAGACTTTTCCCCAATCTTTGCCTTTAGGGATAATTGCCCGGATTTCCTCAAACATCTGGATTTCTTTTTTTCCTGCGCTCCATCTGCAGAATGCTTTAAACTGACGCTCTACCCATTTTTCTCCATACTGCTGTAATAGAATAACTGGTGCCTTTCTTATTTTCTCCTCCTGTCTGCTATTTGCCGTTACTGGCTGACCGCATTTCGGGCAGCTTGTCTTTTCTCCGTGTTTCCATCCTTTCTTTTTCCAACTGCTGTATCCACAGGCTGTGCAACTGTATGTGGTTCTCTTTCCAACTTTTTTGATAAAAAGTATGTGCCCTGTGAAAATCTTCTGGTCTAACCAATCCCTTACTTCATCCGGTACGCATGGAATTTCTGCCATCATATCATTAATCCGGTCCACTTTCCGCTCCATTGCTTTTTGCCTGTTCGCTTCATTTATTTTGTCCTCATAAGCACCTATTCTCCATGTATCCAGGAAATCCAACGCTCTCTGTTTATCCTCGATGGATTCCCATGCGATACAATCGTCAAAATCGCAATAGCAGCTTTTTACCGGTTCCTTTCCCATACACACTCTGGCTGCATTGTTCAGTTTGCAGATGCGCCATGTTCCATTGATCCAAGCATTATAACCATCTTTGTTTGCGAAATACCTGCCTTTCAAAACTCTTTTATGAAACAGGCTGATTTCTATCGCCTGCTCTCCGTTTACTTCCAGAATCTGACTTACAGCGGTTAGTTTGTCCCTTTCCGTATTCCCCGATGTACTACATGGTTCACATTTTAAGAATTTTGCCGCTCTCACTTCTTCTCGCCTCCCATGTAGTAGTCCGTGATGATCTGTTTGGCTCTGGCCATTCCCGGAATCCCAAGAGTGACCTTTCCTGCAGATACGCCTGCTGCCTTTATGATGTCCTTATCTATGGTCTGCTGATTTTTGAATGACCATGACAGAAGTGCTGCAATGCACCCTTTGAGCGTTTTTCCTTTTTTCCGGATGTTGAAAGCCAGTATCTCATTCTCCGCGCACTGACCTCTCAGGTACTCTACCCAGTCCTCCATAATCTCTTTTGGTTTCAGGTCTGCCACTTCTACATCGATCTTTCCCAGTGCCGCCGTCATGGCATCACACAGCACCGGTATATCGCCAGACAGATACATCTCCACATATTCTTTATCGATGCCATTCTCTTTGGCCATAGTTTTGATCGATGCTGTATCGCCATCATTGAACAGGTTGTCTGCGAGTTCATTGATTTCCCCAAACGAATCCATCTCTCCGAATTTATCAAACATTGTTTATCTCCTCTCTGCCATTCTGACATGCTTCTTTGTTTGCCACCCAGCTGATCAGGGCTTCTGTTGCCACACGATAGCACTGCGTCTCCGATTCATTCTCTACTTTGATGATCATTTGTTTCTTGATGCCGCGGCCCTGCCAGATACGGATCCAGCAATCATCAAAAATGGATGCATGTGCTGACATTGTCAGTCCATATTTTCGGCGCACATAATCGTACTTTTTATAAAATCGTTGCAGAGCCTGTCTGTGCTCAGCTTCGTTTTCCACGTCATATTCCATCTGTCTGTACCTCCTGCCCTTATCCTTTTACCAGTTCGCCGCTTTTAGCCATGTGTGCCAGCTCATTCATCGTGAACGATTCCACATAGCTGCTGTGCTCTCCAAACATGTTTGTGAAATGCATCCGGAACCGCACGAACCGTCCGTGTGATGGAATATGTTCCACTACGGCATTCACCCACTTTTTATCCTTTGTCTCCAAGGCTCCATTTTTATAGAATCTATATCTCTGTCCTACCTTAAACATTGTGTCTCCTTTCAAAATGGCAGTTCTCCCAGATCGATATCCAGGAACTCTATACTGCCCTCTTTGTGCTCTGCTTTCTCCTGTTTCCATTTGCCAGTTGGTTCTTCGCACATCCAATCCCGGCCGAACTCCTGCATGTAGCGTTCATGTGAATACTTACGTTCAAACGCCTGCTGCCCGATCCGGCACAAGAAGATCCGTGCGTCCCGGTTGGAGTGAACTGCATCCGGTCCATATTCATGATGCGCCACGCATAGATATACCCACAGACCGTAAAGCTCGGACTTCTTTCTATTCGCTGTTCCGAACATAATGTGGTGTCTGTGCAATCCTGTAGATGGCAGTTCTCCGTAATATCCCTGTTCGCCAGCCAGATATCTGCAGATATAGCACTCTTTCTCCCTCTGTACGATGCTTTTACTCATTAGCTAAACGGCAGCTCCTCTTCCAGCCCGTCCGAGATTTCCATGAAGCCATCCTCTGATACAGATGCCGGATTCTGCTGTGTGGTCTGTCCTGCTGCCTTGCTTTCGGCAAACTCCTGCTCTTCCACCACTACATCCGTGGTATATACCTTCTGTCCATCACGGTTGGTATAGCTTCCGGTCTGAATACGGCCTGTGAGAGCAATCTTTGTTCCTTTGCGCAGATATTTTTCTGCAAATTCTGCCTGACGGCCAAATGCTACACAACTGATAAAATCTGCAGTCTGGCTGTCACCATCACGGCGAAATCTACGGTCTACCGCCAGTGAATAACGTGCAATGCAGGTCTGCTCCTGCACAGAGTTCGGCTGTGTGTACCGGATGTCCGGATCTCTGGTCAGCCTCCCCATTAAAATGACTTTATTCATGTTTCTTTTTCTCCTTTCAAATGCTCGCAAACGTTGATTTTTATCTTACGGACAGGCTTTTACTGTCCTTTGATTTCTTTGTATTGCCCTATTTCAAGATCTGTCTTTTTCATTTCATTTTGCATCCAGGCAGTATACGGACTTTTACATGTATATTTCACTTGCAGGTTATGAATTTTCGTCTGCTGCTCAATCTGTTCCCACAAATCCCTGTTCTTAATCTCTTTTCCATCAGATCTTGTCCATCCATCCGTTTTCCATTCCTGCATCCATCCAAGCATCAAGGCAGACTCCAGATAACGCAGATCTGTGTGGATCACTACACCGCATCCAGGTTTAAGGTGTCCCAGTGCCCGGATCACCGCCGACAATACCAGACGGTTTCCGGAAGCTTCTATGCATCCAATTTCTGACTTGGTGTAAGTATTACCTGCAGGCGAGATGTATTCCAGTACATAACAAAAGCTGGCTTTCCCTGGTTTGATCCGTTTACTGGATACTTCTATGTACAGGTCTACTCCCATCATTCTCGCTTCACTCCTCTTCTTACTTTTTCCGGTATCAACCTAATCATTGTGTATCTGCGGTATTTATATCCTGTAACCGGATTGATGCCTTCATGGATCCGTGCTATGTAGTAACCTTTTTTCGGCTTCGGCTCAGCTTTCCATCTATGCAGCTTGTCTACCTTCGGCTCTGGTAGCGGCATGTTCCGGCTAGTGTTGTAGTTTGCTTCTGCTATTCTGGGTTTTCCACGTGTGCCATCTATCTTTTTTTCAGTGGTGTGCTCATCTTTTGTCATGTAGTTGGCTAACTTTGTGAAGTCCTCATCATAGTATTTGCTATGTTTGATTTCTATGGACCAGGTGCCACCCTTCGTCCATGCTTTCTGTATGATGCTGACCGTGTCCCCGATCTCATTGATCACCAGATGGATGTGCCATGCTCCCTTGGTTCCCTTTTCGATGTTGCGAATCCAGAAAACTTCATATCCTCGCTTTTTAAACTCACGTCTCACGTATCTCATGGCTTTCTGAAAATCTTTCAATGCATCCTGCATAGTCGGTGGTCTATTTTCTACCTCATAGGTCCATGTGGCCAAAATATCTCCCATCTTGAAATATGCCAGCATCTTCTGCCTGCACCGCTTCGCTTTATTCTGTGCATTGACTATGCGAATCTGTTCCTGTGTCGGCTTGACTCTCTTCTGCCGTTTCTCGCCGGGTGCCCCATACCTGCCATCATGGAACTCTTCTACATCGATTATGTCTCCCTTCCGGAAGTTGTATTTTTTTCTCCTGATCATAGCTGTTTGTCCCAACTTTAATATCTTTATCGAGTCTGAATACCGGCTTTAAACCGGTTGTAACTCTGAAATATTCCAAAAAAGGTTTTTTAATGTCCGGACAGGAAAACCTGGCCGGACTATATAATTCCACCGCCCTGCAGTCGGACGTTTGTGTATATTTATAATCAAAGTAAGAAGGTGTCTACTGCAGCTAACGTATCAATAATCATTTGAGAGTTTTTGGTTTTAAACGTCCGACTGCAGGACGGTGGAATATTCATTTTTTTCATCATCAACACATAGCAGAATAGAACCCCATCTGTCGAAAAGTCACATTACCATGGGTTACTGTGCGCCAATAGCACGACCTTCCACACTCGATTCGCACCGGAAGGTGTAACGCCGCTGCTATGATTTCAATTCCTTTGCTGATGTCTATATGCTCATATAGATGCAGCTGTCCTTTTCCTGTAAATCCGCTGAGCTGCTCCATTCCATTAGCGATCCGGTTGCACTGCTCTTCGATATACTTTAACTTTGCTTTTTCCATTTACTTTTCGCCTCCCGTCTGGTATACTCCAGACATAGGTATAAAACCTATGTCATTGGTTTAGAGCGTGTACTTTCTCAGGGTGCCACGCTCTTTTTGTTTGTCGGTTTCCCTAAAATCACTCCGGATCCGGCAATTGCCAGTCCGATCAGTGCGATCTTTACCGCCAGCACAAACCCGGCCTGTCCTTCACCGGAAAGCCCGCAGGCTCCCAGAAAGAATACTCCCGTGCCACAGGCTGCCAGTGCGAACGCTATCTTATCTTTCATCTGCATCCTCCACATCTGCTTCATCACTTACTGCGATCATTATTAAACCGATCACCACGCAACCGCCTGCCAGCAACACCAGAACTGCATTTTCGACCGTGTGTGGTCTTGTAAAATACAGGAATACGAATATCACCGCTGCCACTACAGCCGTGATGGTTCCAGCAATTTTTAATCTATTCATGTTCCCATCCTCACTCCTCCTCTTGGAATGCTTTTGTTTTCCATAATCAGCTTTTCCATGCGCCATTTTTCAAATCCCGCTGTATCAAACAGGATAGGACTTGTCTTTTTCACCGGATTCACCTTCTGAGCGAACCGCTGCCCCTTTTCACGATAGGCATCCAGGAGCATCTGCTCCGGAAGCCCAAGTTTTTTCAGTTCAGCAATCTTCATAAATGGTTTTGGGTAGTCCATGTATCTCCCCTCCTGCAATATTGAGTCTGATCTATTGAATTACAGAATAATCCTCTTATTGTAAAAAATATTCAATCGGAACTTCGAAGTAATCAGCAAGGATCTTGATTTTGTCTATTTTTGGAACATAATTCCCATTTTTCCAATTAGAAAGAGTTGCTGTTGAAACACCTGTTTCCTGCGCAACCTGATATGCCGTTTTGTTGCTTTTGTCTAATAATTTCTGAAATTTTTCGTACACTTTTTCGCCTCCTAATGTCTAAATAGTATTTGACTTTAGCTAAGGTTTCTTATATAATCAGAGTGTCACCTAAGTTATTTAAGAAACCTTATTTTTAACTTAGATATCTAAGCTATGCATGTAATATAGCATAGGTTTCTATGCTAGTCAATACCTTTTCGCATGGTTTTCTAAGTTATTTTTAAAGAAAGCGAAAAACTATGTATGAAATATTTGAACAATTGTTAAAAGAACACGGTGTTACCGCTTATCGTGTTTCAAAAGAAACTGGTGTTACAACAGCAACACTCACAAGTTGGAAGCAAGGGAAATACACTCCAAAACCAGAGAAACTGCAAAAAATAGCCGATTATTTTGGAGTATCTTTATCTTATTTAATGACTGGAAAAAATGAAGAGCCAGATAACGCATCAACTAAAATCACTGCAAAAGACGAACGTGATATTGCAAAAGATCTCGAAAACATCATGGCAAAACTCACATCCGGCGAAGCTGGTCCTGCCAGCTACAACGGAGAGGAATTAGATCCGGAAGCTGCTGAGTTATTCCGCGATGAACTAGAAATTGCTCTGAGACGGTTAAAAATTATAAACAAAGAGAAATACACTCCAAAGAAATACAAAAAGTAGGTGAGTTAGATGAATGATATAAAGAAGATCGTTGCTTACTATAAGAAAAAAACCGGTACCAGCGATCCGTTCATTCTGGCAGATCGACTAGGAATCCTGTATCAGTTTTGTGATTTGAATTTTGATGGATGTTATATGTTCCTTAAAAATCACCGATATATTTTTATTAATCAGAATCTATCGGAATCTGATATGCGGCTCGTTATGGCTCACGAAGTGGGACATGCTATTCTACATAGAAAGCAAAATTGCTACTTTATCCGGAACAAAACTTTTTTCAGCATGAGTAAAATTGAAAACGAAGCCAACACTTTCGCAGCGGAACTTCTTATCCCGGATGAACTTATTTCGGATAATCCAGGGCTGACTGCCGATCAGGTGGCGCGGCTTGCAGGATATAACGCAGCGATTATGAAGTTTAAGAAAAACACCACTGGAGGTTCTTTCTTATGAAAACACAAAAAGAACATCTCTCTGCTGGCTATGACATTACTTTTTCTATAATTGCACTTGTCGCTGTATATTTGGCATTTTACGATATTGTCATCGGATGTACACGTGTTCAGCGTTATGTAGATGTTATGATTAATATACTCTTCATAATTGATTACGGAGTGCGTCTTCTGTTGGCAAAAAATAAAAAGACTTTTTTCAGAAGTAATATTTTAGATTTAATAGCTATTATCCCATTTAATTCACTGTTTAAAATTTTCCGTGTTTTTAAAATCTTCAAAATTTTGCGATTACTAAAACTTGTAAAGGTTACAGCATATTTTGCTCGATTATACAAACATGTAAAACTCTTTTTTGAAATTAATGGGCTGAAATATATGGTTATTGCTACTGTGATCTGTATTATTTTAGGCGGAATTGCAATTCATTTTGCTGAGGGAATGAGCATTGCCGACGGGCTTTGGTGGAGTTTTGTTACCGCAACTACGGTTGGATATGGTGACATATCTCCAACGACAATTTCAGGGCGAATTGTTGCTATGATACTAATGATTGTAGGAATTGGGTTGATTGGTTCTCTTACCAGCACTATCACAGCACTATTTTTCCAGCGAACTAAACAAGATAATCCACACAGTGCTAAAGAAAAAATTATTGCATCTATCCAAAAACAGTTAAATGATTTTGACTCATTAACGGATGATGATTTAAACACTATTTGCAGTACACTACAATCGTTACACAAAAACAATAATTCAGACAAATAAAAACCGGCTCCTGCTACCAACAGGAACCGACAATAGAATATATCCGAAGATAATATTCTACAAATGCAAAAATATTGTATATTCAAGTTAAATTTTAGAAAGGATGTGATCATCTTCTTTTTTTATATATTCGATGAAGATGCCAATACTACAGTTCCGGTAGAAATAGACAATGAATACAATGAGGAATTGGAATTTTTCTTTGATGATAAAATCAGAAAAATATGGCATAAGCAAGAACAGGAATGGTACTTCTCTATACTCGACGTTATACTGTACCTTACTGAAAGTTCAGATCCAAAGCAATATCTAAAAAAAATGAAACATCGTGATCCTGAACTTTCCTCTAAGTGGGGTACAATTTGTACCCCACTTAAGATGAAGTCGAAAGATGGCAAATTCCGGCAATGTCAGGCTACTAATACAGAAGGAATTCTCCGTATTATTCAGTCAATTCCATCAAAAAAAGCTGAACCTTTTAAGCTTTGGCTTGCTAAAGTTGGTCGTGAGTGGTTAGAAGAAGCTGCAGATCCCGAACTTTCCTTTGAACGCATGATCCGTACATATCGTCAAAAAGGTTACCCTGAAAAATGGATTGAACAACGATTACGCACAATTGATTCGCGAAAACAGCTTACTGATGAATGGAAAAGAGATAATATTGATGATAGCCGTCAATATGCAACACTCACAAATATACTGACTAAAACATGGTCCGGAAAAAATGTAAAAGAATACAAAGAATATAAAGGGTTACACAAAGAAAGTCTTCGAGATAATATGACCAACGTCGAACTTGCATTAAATCAATTAGCAGAAGTTTCTGCCACGGCTATTTCACAAGCAAAGAATCCACATGGATTTTTAGAAACAAAAGAAACCGTCATCAGTGGTGGTACAATTGCAGGAAATGCAAGACGTGAATTAGAGCAAAGAATTGGGAAAAGTGTCATTTCTCCATTAAACGCTCAGACTCCTTTTCTTCTGGATGATTCTGACGAAAACAGTGACCTTTAACCCATACAGCAAAATAAAACCGGCTCCTGCTACCAACAGGAACCGGCAATAGAATATGTATCCGAAGATAATACTCTGCAATGACAAAAATATTGTATCATCTTCGGAGCAGTCATGCAAGCGGAACGCTTGTTCCTCGCTGGCTGTATTTTTTATACCCATTTTTAAGGAGGATGATCATATGGCAAGTGCAAAATACACAAAGGGTGCTGATGGATACTATCAAGCACGCGTCTGGGATGGTACCTATGACGAAAAAGGACTCAAGCACCGGAAGACAATCCGCTCAGAAAAATCCAGCAAGGATCTGGAGCGAAAAGTAGCTGCGTTCCAGGAAGAAGTGCAACAACGAAAAGTCGTCCGGAAAACAGACCTCACTTTTCTGGAATATGCCAGAACATGGATGGCTGTGTATAAGGATCAAAAAGAAGCAAATACAAAAGCTATGTATGAAAACATCATTGAGAAACATTTCATCGCTTTAGAAACGGTAAAACTCTCAGATATTGAACGGATCCACCTGCAGCTATTGCTCAATAATGCTTCCGGCAAAGCACGTACACAGCAACAGATTTTCCTTACTTTCAAACAGGTTTTGCGCTCCGCTGTTGTGGACCATCTGTTCCCAGCCAATATCGCAGAAGATATTTTTTTACATACCGATTCCATCAAATATACTCCAAAAGAAAAACGTCCACTGACTCCTAGAGAGCGTGAGGCGATTTTTAAGGCAGATTTGCAGGAACAGGATAAAATATTCGTCTACCTGTTATATGGCTGCGGATTAAGACGCGGAGAGGCGCTGGCACTTACGGTATTCGATATCAAAGGACATGAACTGACGGTCAGCAAATCCCATGAGTTCACCCAGAACACTCCTGCTGCCAAATGTCCTAAATCCTCCAACGGATACCGCACCGTTCCTATACCTGATAAGATCTACCTCGCCGTCAGTGCTTACGTGGCCAAGCGGAAAGCTTCCGGAAAGACATATTTATTCACCATGCGAAATGGAAAACTGGTCACAAAATCCAGTTACCGAAAAATGTGGGAACGCATCATCAGGCAAATGCAGGAAGTATGCTCTGATCAGATTGTTGATCTGACTGCTCATGTCTTCCGGCACAATTACTGCACCAACCTGTGCTACCAGATCCCGACCGTGTCGATCAAACGTATTGCACAGCTTCTGGGTGATACCGAAAAGATGGTACTGGATGTGTACAATCATATTATTCTTGAAAAAGAAGATGCTGCTGCCGCAGTAAATAATGCGATAAATTTCTGAGAAAAAGTGAGACACAAGTGAGACATTGAGACACGAATGAGACATTTATAACCGTTAGAATCGGTCAGAATCGACAAGTTAATAAAAACACGAAAATGCCGGGAACCCTTGAAAACCAAGGATTTCCGGCATTTTTGAAAGTGAGCGTGCCGGGGTTCGAACCCGGGACAACTTGATTAAAAGTCAAGTGCTCTACCAACTGAGCTACACACCCATATGAAATTTTGTTTTTAATGCCCAGTTCCGGAATCGAACCAGAGACACGAGGATTTTCAGTCCTCTGCTCTACCAACTGAGCTAACTGGGCATTGAGTTGCGGGAGTAGGATTTGAACCTACGACCTTCGGGTTATGAGCCCGACGAGCTTCCAGACTGCTCCATCCCGCGATATTAGTTAGCGCTTTTATTAAATTGTTAAAGCGAATGGGCGGAGAAGGATTCGAACCTTCGAAGGCATCGCCAGCAGATTTACAGTCTGTCCCCTTTGGCCACTCGGGAATCCACCCATAACATTATTCACAAAAATCAAATTTCTATGCCTAATGTAAAGCCGATGATCGGACTCGAACCGATAACCTGCTGATTACAAATCAGCTGCTCTGCCAATTGAGCCACATCGGCATATTCAATTTTATTAGTTTTAAATGGGACCTACAGGGCTCGAACCTGTGACCCTCTGCTTGTAAGGCAGATGCTCTCCCAGCTGAGCTAAGATCCCATATAAAACGACCCAGACGGGACTCGAACCCGTGACCTCCGCCGTGACAGGGCGGCGCTCTAACCAACTGAGCCACTAGGCCATCAAAGGTATATACCTTCAAAACTTCATACAGAACCGAGTCATTTCAACCTTTTGGTCAAGCCCTCAAACGATTAGTAACAGTCAGCTCCATGTGTTACCACACTTCCACCTCTGCCCTATCTACCTCGTACTCTTCAAGGGTTTTTACTTCTTTAAAAGAATGGGATATCTCATCTTGGGGTGGACTTCACGCTTAGATGCCTTCAGCGTTTATTCCTTCCGGACTTGGCTACCCGGCGATGCCATTGGCATGACAGCCGGTACACCAGTGGTCCGTCCAGCCCGGTCCTCTCGTACTAAGGCCAGCTCCCCTCAGATATCCTACGCCCGCGCCGGATAGGGACCGAACTGTCTCACGACGTTCTGAACCCAGCTCGCGTACCGCTTTAATGGGCGAACAGCCCAACCCTTGGGACCTGCTACAGCCCCAGGATGCGATGAGCCGACATCGAGGTGCCAAACCACTCCGTCGATGTGAACTCTTGGGAGTGATAAGCCTGTTATCCCCAGGGTAGCTTTTATCCGTTGAGCGATGGCAATCCCACTTTATGCCACCGGATCACTAAGTCCTACTTTCGTACCTGCTCCACCCGTCGGTGTCGCAGTCAGCCTCCCTTCTGCCTTTGCACTCTTCTAATGGTTTCCGACCATTATGAGGGAAACTTTGAGCGCCTCCGATACCCTTTCGGAGGCGACCGCCCCAGTCAAACTCCCCGCCTGGCATTGTCCCACCGCCGGATCACGGCGGCTGGTTAGAAACCCGATATTGCAAGGGTGGTATCCCAACAGCGCCTCCCCTGAGACTGGCGTCCCAGGTTCATAAGCTCCCACCTATCCTGTACATGCAATACCAAGCTCCAGTACCAAACTGGAGTAAAGCTCCATGGGGTCTTTCCGTCCTGGCGCGGGTAACCAGCATCTTCACTGGTACTTCAATTTCACCGGGTGCATTGTCGAGACAGCGCTCAAATCATTACGCCTTTCGTGCGGGTCGGAACTTACCCGACAAGGAATTTCGCTACCTTAGGACCGTTATAGTTACGGCCGCCGTTTACTGGGGCTTGGATTCAAAGCTTCGCTTACGCTAACCTCTCCTCTTAACCTTCCAGCACCGGGCAGGCGTCAGCCCATATACATCACCTTACGGTTTCGCATAGACCTGTGTTTTTGCTAAACAGTTGCTTGAGCCTATTCTCTGCGGCCCACTTGCGTGGGCACCCCTTCTCCCGAAGTTACGGGGTCATTTTGCCGAGTTCCTTGACAATGCTTCTCCCGCCGGCCTTAGGATTCTCTCCTCATCCACCTGTGTCGGTTTACGGTACGGGCGCATGGCAAACAATAGCGGCTTTTCTCGACAGGAGGGGGCACATGCTTCACTACTTTAGTTCGCTCCACATCACGGCTTCGTCTCTTGCACAGCGGATTTGCCTGCTGTGCGACTACCCCGTTTGTACCGGACTTTCCATTTCCGGCCCATGTTTCCCTCCCGTGTCCCCACAGTTCTGTTACCATGCGGTACAGGAATATCAACCTGTTGTCCATCGGCTACGCTTTTCAGCCTCACCTTAGGTCCCGACTTTCCCAGGGCAGATCAGCTTTACCCTGGAGACCTTGGATATTCGGCCACAAGGATTCTCACCTTGTTCTCGCTACTCATTCCGGCATTCTCTCTTCTCAGCACTCCACAGCTCCTTCCGGTACTGCTTCTTCGCGTTAAGAATGCTCCTCTACCAATGACTATGTCATTCCCAAGCTTCGGTGGCATGTTTTAGCCCCGGACATTTTCGGCGCAGGACCTCTCGACTAGTGAGCTGTTACGCACTCTTTGAATGAATGGCTGCTTCTGAGCCAACATCCTAGTTGTCTTAGAGATCCCACATCCTTTTCCACTTAACATGCACTTTGGGACCTTAGCTGCGGGTCTGGGCTCTTTCCCTTTTGACTATCCAACTTATCTCGTATAGTCTGACTCCCGTTCATCATCTGTATGGCATTCGGAGTTTGATATCCCTTAGTAAGCTTTGACGCCCCCTTGGGAATTCAGTGCTCTACCTCCACCAGACTAAAACGAGGCTAGCCCTAAAGCTATTTCGAGGAGAACCAGCTATCTCCGGGTTCGATTGGAATTTCTCCGCTATCCACACCTCATCGCCACCCTTTTCAACGGATGTGCGTTCGGTCCTCCATTGCCTTTTACGGCAACTTCAACCTGGACATGGATAGGTCACCCGGTTTCGGGTCTGCACACACTGACTATCTCGCCCTATTAAGGCTTGGTTTCCCTGCGGCTCCGGGACTTTATCCCTTAACCTTGCCAGTATGCACAACTCGCCGGACCGTTCTACAAAAAGTACGCCGTCGGGCATATAAAGCCCTCCGACAGTTTGTAAACACAGGGTTTCAGGTTCTCTTTCACTCCCCTCCCGGGGTCCTTTTCACCTTTCCTTCACAGTACTATGCGCTATCGGTCACTAAGTAGTATTTAGCCTTACGGGGTGGTCCCCGCTCCTTCCATCAAGGTTCCACGTGTCTCGATGTACTCTGGATCCTGCCATGTCAACTTTCCTTTCGCTTACGGGGCTTTCACCCTCTCCGGCTGGCTTTCCCAAAACCATTCTGCTAGGATCATTGAATCAATTATGCAGTCCGAACCCCATGGTGCACGCACCATGGTTTGGGCTCTTCCGCGTTCGCTCGCCGCTACTTACGGAATCGATGTTTCTTTCTCTTCCTCCGGCTACTTAGATGTTTCAGTTCACCGGGTTCCCCTCCATACGTTATGGATTGGCGTATGGATACATGAGGTGTTCTCATGTGGGTTTCCCCATTCAGAAATCTGCGGGTCAATGGATATTTGCTCCTTACCGCAGCTTATCGCAGCTTATCACGTCTTTCATCGGCTCTTAGTGCCAAGGCATCCACCCTGCGCTCTTCTTCGCTTGACCTCTGCATAAGATTTTCATCTTACGGTCTGATAACAGTTCGTATATAGCGTTATACTCTGTTATCGCTTTGTTGAAATTGAATTCATTTAAATCAATTAAATTGAGTTATTTGCATTTAATCTCGGATGTCT